>JAABUS010000079.1_pt1 | contig 216167 bp, 226 predicted proteins | sample 5560161 | NCBI WGS metagenome assembly JAABUS01 (sample SAMN10711885, study PRJNA513376) | rock metagenome | isolation source: Antarctica rocks | place: Antarctica: Victoria Land, Trio Nunatak nord | collected 2016-01-04
TGCAGTCGCTTCTTCTTCTTTCCAATGCGCTTTCGTCGGAATCGTCTTTATGCGACAATCTGAAAGCGCACAATCTATTTCATCCTTCTTTGCACTCCGAACTTTTCTACTTTTCATCTCTGCAACAGAAATTCAAGAGCTCTGCTTGTCTCAAGAGTTCAACTGGAAGCATTTCGTCATGACTAATTCATATCTATACGGTTTTTACATAACGTTCATCCTCTGGAGTACAGTCCTTGCCATTCCCTTCAACCTCGAATTAGAACCATCTCTTCTGCTCTACAACTCAAGCGTAACTGTTCAGAGTCGCGGTATTAACTGCTTTCGTCAATTCCCACCTGAGCTTCCTCCCACCAGAGCAGATTGCATGAAGGCTATAGATAAGATGTTAGTCGAGCCAGATCTAATGAAGGTCAAGACCTGGACTGCCTCAACAACACACTCTACAACAAGAGAATGGAAACACGGCACGTGCGAGATCGATGTTGGGGCACCGGTGGGTACTGCAGAGGATCGCTTCTCAACTTGGTCGTGTGTGGCAAAAGCGCAGACGATCGTTCAGAAGTGCCTGGGCGACCGGCAAGTGGGAGGGAGGACAGCGATTGGCCCGAAATCGATCTTTCAAATCATTATCACGCATCCCAGGGAAATGCCTTACTCGACTGTGTGACTTCGACTGGGGAGTTACTATGGAAGGAAGTAGTAGCCGTTAGCGAGCAAAGAGCAGGCGTGTTTTGATGACTTCACAGATCTGAGAGGCCCAACTAGCGGTTGCGAAGTAGACTCAAATGCGAGTTTGGGAAACTCATGTTTTCTTTCGTGCATGAAGGTGAAGCTCTTCAGTGCTGTGGGTTTTAGAATTGAAGATGGTCTTAGGGCAAAATCATAGCTCTATAAAGGCGTGCTAAAACGATCATTGATACCTTTAGAGTAACTCAAAGAAATCTGCATGAAACCTCAATCGAATCAATTGCTATTTAACACATGATCTGTATTCTTGATGATGAGCTTTGTATTGATCATGTATGCACTGATGATTAATGTAAATAGATCTGCGCACAGCAATGACTGCAACTCATTTCAACCCAATACACAGCGTGAAACAGAGTGATGAAAGCCAAAGCATATAATATTTCGTCTAACAGACTACTCGAGCATTTCAACGACTAATTTCAATGGTTTTGACGGTAGAAGAAACATTGTCAACTTCTCTAGCACATCAGATGACGAAGTGTTCCTGCGAAGTGTACCTACGAGAAAGCATAAGTAGATTCTCAAAATCTGAAGCCAAAATATCATGCAATTCTATATTGAGTATACGCCTAGAACATACAAGTGAAGAAACTACTGAAACCGAAATATATGATGGTGACACTATAATGTCAAAAACACTATCTGCTTATAATGTACGAGTATTTTTCGTTGTCGTTCTCATGTAAGAATAAAATTTCACTGTTCTTTGCATGCAAGATCGATAAGATTGAAGGATAACTTCGCGAATACCAGCAATTAAGGTGGAAAATCAACTTCTACGTAATTGATGCATCAATGAACACGCACTCATGACAGTCTGGAGAGAAAAGCGGCAGAAATTACAAGAGACCTCAGCATATCCCTCATCGGAATACGCATCTCTAGGTTTATTTAGCGTCCTCGATCAATTTCTGAAGGATTACGTGAAGTGTCTGCCAGATGTGGTGTAAGAGAGAGACGAGAGAGAAAGACATTGAGAGAGAGGAAGATAGATAAGAAGTCTTCTGTTCAGGATGTCAAACGAGAATTTGCTAGTTAGATTGCGCGTTCGAAAAAAAGCATTCAATATGTGAATGACGTAAGTTGCGCGCTTTTTGGCAACCGCATATGTGGGACTCAGAGCACAGCTCTCGACTCTTGCCCCTATAACAATTGTAATATTTAGACCTCACCTCTTTTATCTCTTTTCCCTTCTCAAAAGTCATCGTTCCCACTTTTCCCCTTTCCTTCCCATTCATCATTCATTATCTTCGACTCATTCTCGAACTCTCACGACCTTTAACATAATCACTCTCCTAGCCTTTGATCTTTCAGCTGTAAGCTTTGTTCTGGCACAAAAATTTATGTTTGGGATTATATGAGCCAAGTATAGGAAATTTGAGGCAAAGCGGAACGGTCTGTTCAGAATTTTTGAAGGCATGAAAATCCTTACGTCGAGCTCTACAGTCAAGCTCGTAGCAACTTTTTCCAGGCGCTTCTTGTGCGACTTCGAGATAGGTGGCCGGCAGATATAGAAGGTAGAGCTTTTCTTCCCATTTTGCCACATTTGGTTCCTTCAATCAAAACCCAACCCATCACTAAACCTTGTTCCGTTTCATATGGTACCATCTAGCCCAGTCATGGGTTAAGTGATTGAGTCATATCTTACCCATCCCAGCTCGTTGACCGGTGTGTTATAATAGAGCAGACCTAATGCTTTGCTATTAAGCACATGTTATGCTGATTATTAAGAAATTATTACAGTGGTAGGTAGAGAAGCTTTTATTCATAATTGGCCGCACCATAGGTGCCCTCAATATTCGGTCGATTCCTGTTCTACGAAGAAGGAAGTTTCATCTTCGACTACTCAATGTATACTGGCAACTCACAATCTCAATACCTGGCTGGCAACACTCATGCTTCGTAAAGTTCATTCTTCTCCCTCCTCAATAAATGGCACCTCCACCAGCAAAAAGCTCGGAACATCATCACGAACCATGCCTCATGCACCGGTTCAGCCTTTCCTTCAGAGCTCCTCTGCCGCACATCCTCAACGATACAAGGTAAGTAGTCAAAGTATATGCGCATACCTTCGGCCTCAACACTGCGCAAGCCGTAATGGTTGTGCGTCGTGCCATCGCGGATATGTGTTCAGGCGTTGGGCCAGTAATTGACAGCATAGGAAATGTGGCTAGCCATGAGGTCGACATAGTGCAACTGGCCGATGGTGTGAAGGTTGATGAAGTAGGTGGCTGCGACGTCTCAGACTGTGTGGACTGCGTCGAGAAATGCTAGGGGACGAGGGTTTGCTTGTTCGTTGGCTTGAAACTCTGATTCCCATTCAGTAGGGAAGGCGGCTTGTAGGCTTTCGTACTGCCGCAGAACCCAGAATATTTGACTGGGGACGGTTCGAGATTCCCGTTGAGTGATGTATTGCTTAAGGCGGTGGTGAAAGACTATGAGACCTTCTCTATAGCACGTAAGACCAAAGCAGTGCTTCAATGAAGCTGAAAGGCGAGCGAAGAAGCTGCCCCGGTGACGAACCATGAGTGCTGCAAGGGAAATAATATCAGAGAATCCGCGGGTGTAGTGTGCCTTCCAATTTCCAGGGAGTAGGTTTCTCGTATTACTCAGCGGCTCAATTGCTTTGCCTGTACAATTTAGGCTTTCCATGGATGCGAGAATGTCTTCGAAAGTACCCAAGCCGAAAGATGGGATTTTGAGACCGTCGCAGCCGGGTAGTTTACCGAAGGTCATCATATCAGCCTCACGAGTTGAAATATATAGCTCTGCTCCTGAAGATGGCCTGGCATTGGGATAAGTTGACGAGGATGAAGGCGTTAGCCCTTCAACATCCGTAGAAACGACTTTTGAGAAACAGAATAGTGCAATATAATCACAATCAAACTGCTGGTTTCCATTCACTTATAGCGGTGTAAGATAACTTGTGTTACCCCATGACGCTTACGGCAGTATAATGAATGGTCGTTTTGAAGGTAGTGTTCTTTCACCCGCCCTAAAACAAATCTTTGCGTCAATAATATTCATTTTGAATAGCTAAGCCACATACCAAAAATATCCGAGAACTATGCTGTACGTCTGTCCCACGGGAAGTCAAGGCCGATCTCGTAAAATCTTGTGACGGATGGAAATTCACACAAGCCTATCAGTACTTCTCACAGAGAGGCCTGATAGCTGAAGTGATGGTCATGTAGTTGCAGAGCCTCAAGTTGTCTATTGAGGGAGTAACAGTCAATCCATAAAGGCGTACATACTCGATAAAAGTCTTCGAGAATTTGGTCCCAGTTTCAGAATATGGTACTTGACAGTGATGCCAACGATCATGTACGTCTAAGGTCATTCGTTTCAGATAAACCCAGGGTGACCATTTTATTAGTTGTAGAAGATATCAGCAACGCGAAGTAAATAACGACGGCTATGTTTCCTCCTATGCCGCCAACCAATGATGTGGTACAGGCCGTCATCGAAGCTTTGCATCAATATGACTAACAAGGCGCGGTAAATATGGGTTTAGCATGAATGGCAATAAATGTGGAACATTGACCAGGCGCTTGAGGGTAAGGTTGGCGAGCTTCACCCATTTCATCCTATTTTCTTTATGTTCCGAAGTGTTTAAACTGTTTCCAAGAGCAACTATTGCTCAGCAATCTTCTGTCTGGTTTCGGTTTCTGAACAAGGAAATTTTGGGTACTCACTTGGCTAGGATAGTCCTTCATGGTCGTTCATCTGCATGAGAAATCCGAAACCCAGGCTCTGCTTTATTGTAATGGAGCCATGTTACTAAACGAGTCGTGCTTTGCAAATTTTTTGACGCCAGCTCGCAGGGGGCATTACGATCTCACGGGCTGAAAGTCTCATGTAGGAAGGTACGAGACCATTCTCGACATTAACAAAGATGCAGCTGAGAATACTCAATCGACTTTTCTGACATTCTCTTCGACATCAACGCTCTCGCAGAGCACTTACCCGCTCAGGGGCAGCCGCAGCCTGGTCTTCCGTGCTCGCACTCACTTTACGAAGGCAACAGAGAAGATCACATTGGCGGCGGCAGTAGCTGCGCTAGGTGAAGCATTACTAGGACTTTAAGATGAGCTGAACGACCGGAAGGATTGACGCAGTATGGGTTACAATGGTTCCAAGCTTTTCAATAAAAACTCTCGAACATTTTGACTTTCCCAGCTGATGGCAGACTAAAGAACGATTGTCTCACTAAGCGACTGGCGCAAAATAGTGGAAAGTTACCTCAGACGTGCGTGGCTAACCCGATACGAACTTAGCGCAGGGGGCTAATTCGAAGGGGCTTAGCCCCGCACGTCTGAGGTCTCGAGGCAAGTGAAAAGAAGCATTTTTCTCAACTCATCACACGATGATGGTATGTCTGTCTACGCATACAACTTGCGAGCGAGCAAGGTTCTTAAGCCGACTTACATTGTGCTAATAGTCAAGGGTAGCTTCACAGAGTTGACCTCTATTCGAATCTTGTGGTATTGGCAAGAGCATTATCACATTCGATGTGAATTCGGAAATTATTCTCCAGATTTTAACATCATGCTTCAAATGTTTATCAAGACAAATACGCGAAGAAGTTTCAGAAGCCTCGTTATCTGCCTCAGTGCAATTCTTCGATCAACAGTTGACTCAGAATAGAAACGTGTCTTTGATCAATCTTCTCAGTCTCGCTTCTCAGACTTTCGATTGAAGATCTCGATAATTGATGCATCAATGAATATACTTAAGCGTAGCATATGATTTCAAAGGTAATATGATAAGCGACGCTGTTGATTTGTAATGAATCTTTGATAGGTAAGAACTAGAACTTTCAAGCTACTCTCATGCATGTCATCAGTCACAGTAAGTCTGAGATTAATATGAGACGCATTCTTGTTCTTCTTGAAGTCTCAATAGTCTTTTCTACATCTTTCAATTACACGAAGCCTTCAAGACGTATAGTATGATGAAAACGATGCAAGCTTAGAGAAATACAGTCAGAGCTGAACTTGACTTCTAACTCTTAAGTTTTATTCTTTAATAACTCTTGTGAATGTGTTTCATTCAACATCTCACATATATAATTTGACTTCAACACTCTGATTCTCTTGTTGCTAAAATCAATCGACAATTGACTGAAAAGTAATTTACAATAATCACATCATCAATCTTTACTGAAGAAGTTCTTCACTCACTTATAAATGACTTTGTATCTTCAGTCATTGATGTCAATATATCTACAGCTGTCTCAATCTCAATCAACGTCTCAGATTGAACTAGGTCAAAACTGTTAAAGATCAACATATGTCAGAATCATGTCTAAATAATACAATCAATGAAGATCAGAGTTGATAGTGCTTGATCTTTAGAAATAGCTATAACTGAATATTAAGAATACAGAAGAAACTGAGTATCAGAGCTTTTATATATACTAATATTCAGAGACTGCGCTAAACTCAAAGAAAACAAGATAATGCAGATAAAGATGTGATGTAAAGTGATGATGAAAAAGAAATGTTTAATAACACAAAAAGATGTTGAGAAAACAAAGAAACTTGAATAAAGACTTGAATAGAAACTCAAATAGAGACTTGAATAGAGACGCAAACTAGCTTTAATCAATTTGCAGAATAAGCGCTAGTATACTCTGTGAATTGATTAGAATTTCAGCCTTGTTAGTCTTATGATCTTGATACACTCATAACATTACTTTTCTCTTTGAAAATTCATGTTTGCATGAATGTAGTTTGTTTGCTGACTCACTTTTCGCTTTATTGTCAGTTATTTCATTTATTTAGCGCGATTTATTTGAATGTAATATATGAAATTCATTCAAAACTTTCTTGAAGTCATTGAATTTTTCTTTATCAACATAGTATCAATCATCATCTTTATCTAGATCTTTTCATTTGACTTTGTACTGCATTTGATCTTGATAACATTTGAAGTTCAGTATATCATTTATCTTTCAATGTTCTTCATCTTCAATAGTGATTGATCTGAGTGATTCAATATGCTGATCTGACAAAGAATCATTTAAATACAATTGTAGTATTTTAAAGCTGAACATCAAGTGTATATGCTTCATGCTTGTAAATAGATGAAAATGATAGAAAGTCTTGACTTTGAAAATGATTGAGTAGAAATCTAGCTGTTTATCTTTCAAATTCTTGCATGATCTTATGATTTTGATGTTTCTGAAAGATAGTCAAATTTGATCATTTATCTCATAAATAATGTCTCGTTTATGTTTATTGATCTGAACTTCAATGATCAGCTTAGTCTTTTTCAATTGTTGATGATTGAAGTTCAGTAATTCTTTCATTCAAATGATAATATCATTTGCTTTTTTAACTTTAATTCATTCATGAGTGATTTTGTAGTCAGTTGTATCTGAGTCAAAACTCATTCAAGAATGAAATTCTTTATTGAAGTAGAAAGAAATCATTGAGATGATCAAGAATGTATTGACATTATCACTGAACTCAATCATAGATATTCATTTAACTCAATCATTCTGCATGTAATTACAGTAGATTTTGAGTTCACGTTCAACATTTTGATTGACTCGCTCTGTTTAATTGTTGATCTCAGAATGATAAGCAGTGAATAAACTAGCGATAATTCGTAGTCGCTTACAAAGACTCTTTCACATGATGAATATGAATTGAAAGTCTCTATTCAAAACAATAGAACTGAGTAAATCATGCAGTCAATAAACATTTCATAGCATAATTCAGACTGTTTCTTTGACTGAAATGTCATCGTTTTCTCAATGACAGAGAACATAGTAATGTTCTTTGAAGAAATAACATATGATTATGCAAATGACGTTATAGTTCTTTGACAAAGATAGCTCAGTTATGAAGTTCATAACTATATCTTTTCATCATTTTAGTGAGATAAATAGAAATTAATGAAGTTTGTTGATTGCATTTCTAAAGACTTTGCTTCGTTGATAAATATGACAGTTTCAAATGTACTGTCTGATAGTAGCTTAATGATCTGATCAATAGTAAAAGCATTGAACTAGATCAATAGTTTATTTATTGTCAAAATGAGAGATGAAAGATTGATCGTGCACTTTTTGTAGTAGTTTCGTGTGCATGTTTTTAAGAACTCAAAGTAATCTTTTTCTAAATAAAACGTTGTTAATAATTTTGCAATTCTTTATTTTAGTGTCATGAAGCTTAAGCTTGTTGTCATTTTTAGCTTGTTTATATTTGCTGCAAAACTCATTCATTTAATTGACTAATCATACTTTCTGATAAAGATTGACTTCTGATTTTGAATCTGCGTTCAATTTTGAGTCAATAGATAAAATATCAACTTTATCAAAGATAAGAATAGTTTGAAAGCAATCTTTAAGTCATTTAGCTGATTCAAAGATGTTCACTAAAGACATTCAAGTTAATGCATCAACTTTAGTGTTCATTTTACCTGATCTAAAGATGATCTAAAAATTGAACTTCAATAGAATGTTCAGATAGTTGACTTGATGTCAACTCAACTGTTTATTTTTCATGAAGATTTTCAAAGCTTAATGATCAATGAATATCTGAATAAGTAATTCAGTACATTTCAGCTTAAGTCATCAATGTTTGAAACAGCGAATAATGATCAACAATTTCTTGTCATAGATATGATAGTTGATTTCAGCAAGAATCATGCTTTTGCTGTAGAAGATCATCAAGTGAAGTACATTCTCATCATCATACTGAGACAGTATTTCATCTTTTACATAGTTTAATGCATTGATTTTCAAAATAGTTTGATGTTTAAGATCAAAATGACAAAAAACTGAAGCAAAATTGATCTGTTTCTTCAGATTTCTGAAAGTTTGAATGCAAACTTTGTTTCAAACAAAAGATGTATCTTTTCTAGTCAATTAAGTGAATGATTTGACTAGTTTGAAGAAGTTTCTAATGAAATGATGATAAAAGTTCACAAATTTCATGAAGCTCTGAATTTCTTTCAAATTGATTGAAGTAGTTCAGTTAACTATGATGATCATTTTACTTGAATTCATGCAAAGATCTTGTTCTGATACAATGATTTCTAGAAAGTCTGTCTTTTTTACATTGAATTCACACTTTTGAATATTTATCTGTAGTTCAGCTTCACATAGTCATCTCAGCACTAGTCTGACGTGATTTCTATGTTTCTTTCTGATTTTGCTATAGATGAGAATATTATTCAGATAAGTTTGACAAAAGTCATTCAGAAATTTTCATAAAACATCATTCATATATTGCTGAAAGAAGATTAATTCATTAGTTAATTCAAAGAATAACACTCGATATTTATATGCTTTTAAAGCAGTGATAAAAGTGATGTAATTATCATTATTAAGATGCATTTAAAGTTTGTTGAATGCTGATATGATATTCACTCTAGTCAGATGCTTGCAATCTGCTATCTTATTGATGATCTCATTTATTAGAAGTAATGAATATCTATTTCGCTTGAAAATGATGTTTAGCTTGCAATAATTCACGCAGAAGCGAAGATTTTCGTTTGCTTTAAGAGCAAATAAAATGAGTGATGAGTAAAGAGCTTGACTTAAAGTGATGAATCTCTTTGATAAGTTCTCATTCAAATACTTCTTTACTTTTAGAAGCTTGAAAGAAGACATTCAATATGCTTGATAACAAGAAAGAGTTGAATCACTAGTCAGCTCAATTTTATGATCGTAGAAGTGATTTAAAGATAGCTTATTCAATTGAACTTAATCAAAAACATTTAGAAAATCATGATATTTTGAAGACAGCTTGACTTTAATAACTTTCAAATTCTGAGTAGTTTTCTTGATGAAAGAAACGTTCAGAGCATTTAAATTGTATTGAGTGTTGTACGTGATTTCTTTATTGATATTCTTCATGAATAAAGCAAATACTTCAGTCTGATTCTTTTTTAAGCGATTCAACAATGTTTTGAACGAAGCAACATTTATGCTTTAAATTGAGAATGACTCTTTCTGAATTGTAGTTGAAACAGATTATCTGAGCATTCTAGAAATCTTTGACTGAGAGATAAAAGTAAACAAAGTTGATCATGATCAACTTAAGTGCTTTAAATTGAGAAAGATTGAAAAAATCAAAATGAGAGTATTTAATTAATTTGAAAAAATGATGATATTGATTTGCATATTCAGTAATATTTCATTTTTGTTCATTCATGATTTTTCTAATATGACTTCGTGATGATTGATATCAGCTATCAACATAGAAACAGTCAATTTCTTATGACTTTCAATGATGAGATTCAATAGAATTTTATGAGTGATAATCTTCTTAAATATCTTTTCATCATATTCTTTTATTAACTTCTCTTTTGTCAGTGATATAGATTGAATTTTCAGCTCTTTACATACTTTATTGACTAGATTGATATGTATGATCATATAAACGACTGAATCACTGTCTATTAAAGAGCGAAGATTGAATGATTCATTCTGCAAAATGAGAAGAGCATTGATTAAAAACAACTTATTAAAGTAATTCTCTTTCGATAGAATTTCATCTAGATTGCACAAAGATATAATCTTCACTTTAATGATTGTTGAAGAGATGACTAGTTTTTTGACTTGAACTTTGATTCAGTATCAAGTTTGAAATGATTGTAGTTCTTGTTAACTGCATTGACTTTGATAAATCAATTCAAGCATTCTCTGAAACTATGATCTGATTTATGATATATAAAACAAGTTTCAACTAGAACATCTGCATTCTTGACGTTAGTCAAAACTGCGCTGCGTGACTTTAATCAGTCAAACTTCAAAGCAAAAGATTGAACAGCAATAATTACTTTAGAAATAATGATCTTTGAATCATCATGTTTGAGTAGTTTGTTCTTGATCTCTTGAGCTGCTTTATGTTCATTGTTCAAGCGAATCAGATAGTTTCAAATATTTGATAGCTTGATGAGTGACTTCATTTGAGCTGTTCAAAAGATTCAAAGATGAGAGTTTATTTTATTCTTTAAATCAATGACTAGTACGTTCTTCTGATACTTTAAATAAATATATAGTTGTTGAAACTGATTAAAGAAATCGCTGAATTTCTTTGATTCTTGAATCAAATTAATATATTTTCTACAATAGTTATCTTTCTTATCAGAGTCATGAAATGATTGAGCTAGTTTCTTTAGAAATTCATTGACAGTCAGATAGAAATTATCACAGTTAAGATTGCGTCTGACTTGAGTGACTTTGATGACATCATCTGCTAGTCAAGAGTTAATGTAGCTCAGCTTGTAAAGTTCATTTAAAAAGATGTCAACATTCATTGCTAACTTCTTTTGTATATCAAGAAATCAATTCTTTCAAGTAGAATTCTTTTCATTAATGAACATTAAAGAATCGAGTATTTTGTGATATTTAAATTGTTCAAAGTAGATAACAATTGAGAAAGCAATGATGATTACATTGACTGTGATAGCAGTGAAAGCTTGTAATTTTGCTTTCAACTGTTGAATTTCACTCTTGTCTCATTGTTTCATCTTGACAAGATGATCTGTTTCTTTATTAAGATCATAGATACATTTCTTTCATACTTTTATATCATTGAGTATGATGATTTCAGCATTTAATTCGTTGAAAGCAATGAATGAAGAAGTGTGTTGTGAATCAATGATAAAAGAGAAAGCTTGTGAATGTGTTCATTGCAAAAGATCAGTGAAAGCTTAATCTTTATCAGATGTGTTCTTAAATATCATAATGAAGAAGATGAGAATTGATTTGAACTGAACAAAGAACGAAGCTCAGTGATTTTATGAAGAAAGATGAATGTTTGTTCAACAAAGAAAATGTTTGTGAAAGTGATTGATCTTGAAGCAATTCATGAAGATTCTTTATTATAATTCTCTTGATTGATTTGATTCTCTAGCAATTCACGAAGATTCTTTATTATAGATTCTATTAATTGATTTTAAATGAATGTGTATTGAATGAGCGATAAATCTTCTAGCAATTCAACAATCATATGTTTTCATTGATTTTATAAATCTTCTGATGTTGTTCTTGTCTTTCAAGATTGAATCATCAGATAAACAAATTTCTTTAAACTTGATTCATCTGTACAAGTTGATTGAATGAATAATAAATTCAGTATCATGTGATTAATGAATTTTTAATATAATGTCAGAATCATGTCTAAATGATACAATCAATGAAGATCAGAATTGATAGTGCTTGATCTTTAAAAATAGTTATAACTGAATATTAAGAATACAGAAGAAACTGAGTATCAAAGCTTCTATATATACTAATATTCAGAGACTGCGCTAGATTTAAAGAAAACAAGATAACATAGATAAAGATGTGATGTAAAGTGATGATGAAAAAGAAATGTTTAATAATATAAAGAGATGTTGAGAAAACAAAGAGACTCAAATAAAGACTCAAATAAAGACGTAAACTAGCTTTAATCAATTTGCAAAGTAAGTACTAATGTACTTTGTGAATTGATTAAAGTTTCAATCTTGTCAATCTTATGATCTTGATACACTTGTAACAACATAAAGTAAGTCATATGAGTGTAATATAACTAATAAATAAATATTAAGAAAGAAAAGTATCTACAAAATAAAACTCACTGCTTATATGTATGTTTCTGATCTTTGTGCTAAGCTCGAAAGAATTAATGTTTTACACAGATGATGCAGAAACTCAATGACATCATCTTTAACTTAAATGCTCACTAAACTCAATTAGAAGTAATTGAGATCGAGAATAAAGTTGAGAATAGATTGAGAATAAAGTTGAGAATAGAATCAAGAATAGATTAAGAGTAGAATCAAGAATAGATCAAGAGTAAAGTTGAGAATAAATCAAGATCATAACATTACTTCTCTTTTTTAACAATTCATGTTCATATGAATGTATTTTCTTAGTGCGCTCAATTAAAATATTGAGTGTGAAAGTCATCAACAATATTCTGAGTGTTGATGAATTCATCATTGTCAGCGTTATATCAGTTGAGATCATTGTCATAGTTCTTTCATTTGACTCAATATTGAAGTTGTCTTCAATATATCATCAATCTTTCATTTATTCTCATCATTTATTATTATTGATCTCAAAGATTCATTCTTCTGATCAGACAGAAAATCATCAACGACAGAATGAAAAAGCTCTGAATGAAACACATCATGTATATGCATAGTGCTTGATAGTTTCAATTTATAAAAGAAGTCAATAAAGTTTGTGATCTTGAATGAATTGAGCATTTTATCATCTAGCTTTTTGAAGAATCTCGCTGTAATGATGTTTCTTTCATTCAGAAACATCTTTGATTTAATCTTGTAATTGATCTTCTTTTTATGTTTATTAACTTGTTTCATCATTCATTTTCATGTTTTGATCAAAGCTTTGCAAGCGAAGATTAATGTTTTGTTCATGTGATTGAATATATCTTCAACTCTGATGATTTGCAAGCGTTTGCAAATGCTTTCATACTCAATGATGTCAGAGTTGAAGTTCATATGAGAATGAAAGCTCTTGTTCATGAAGAAGAAAATTAAAAAAATGATTGAGAACAAAATATTATTGTGAATAAACTCAATCATAAATAGTCACTTAAATCAGTCATTCTGCATATATGAACAGAACAATTGAAGATATTGCTTGATGTTTTGATTGACTCGTTCACTTTGATCATTGATTTGAAGATGATAAACAATGAACAATCAAAGAGAAATGCTCAGTCATTTGCAAAGAAACTTTCATAGTATAAAGATGAATTGTGAATCTCAATCAGATACTATGAAGTTAAATAAATCATAAGTTCAATATACTCATTAAATCAGCATTTCAGCTGTCTTTTTGACAGTGATATTTTCATCATCAATGATGCAAGAAATATAATATTTTTTCTTTGATAATCTGCAGATGATTGTCAAAATAACGTTGTACTTGCTTGAATCAGATAAATTAATAATGAAGTTCATTGTTATGTTTTATCATTGCTGTTCAGATATCAATAAAGATTGAAGCAAGTCATTTGATTTATCTTTAAATGTCTTTGAACATTGACACATATAGCAGTTTTGAATATATTGATCTATCGTTTTTCACATGAATGATCAATAGTAGTTTCGCTTTATGACTTTCACAGTTTTAAGAATATCAGAATGATCAACTGATGATTGCTTATGCATCTCACGAATCAGATTCATTTGTAGAAGCTCGTTGAACGAAATTCATAACTGACTATCATGATACAAGATTTCATTCTGAGTTCAACAATTCTTCAATTTGATATTTTCATATTGTGTTTCATTTTCTGCTATTGCTTCGCAAAGTAATGTACAATTCTTATCAATTTTATTAATTTCAAGAATCTGTTTATAAATTAATTCACTGATGTTCTTCTTTAAATCAGCAATTTTCATTCAATTTGAAGTCAAAATAGTGATTCATTAATAGTGAATGCACTCATTCTTGAAATCTCTGAACACGACATTAACTCAATGAGTTAATGCATTGATCTTGATGTTTTGTTTATCAGATTAATACATTATTTTGAAGTTGAAGTCAATAAACTTTTGTATTCAACACATCTATCATTTGCTAAGCTCTTTATTCTTCATCAATGATGTTAGCGCTTAATGATTGATGAAGACTTTGATAGAAATGTCAGTCAGCTTCAACTCAGATTGTCAATGTTTAAACATTCAAATGATAATCAGCAATTTCTTATCATATATTTTGTAATTGCATTCAGCAGAAGACATGTTCTTACTATAAAAGATCATCATATTAAGACAGAACTTCATCATTGACGTAGTCAAATGAGTTAATTTCAAGAATAGTTTCATAAGTCTGATCAAAGTGATGAAGTATCAAAGTCTCAATCATACATTTCTTCATATGATTGAATGTCATCTGATAAATCTCATTTCATTCAAATATGATCTTCTTTTAAGTAAGTTGAATCATAAAATAAACAATCTTCAAGAAGTTCTTGATAAAGCGTTGATAAAAATTGCAAAAGTTAATGAAGAACTGTATTTGAGTGAGATTGATGAAAATAAATTATTTAATAATCATCTGTATCTTTTGAGAATTCATCTTTAGTCTCTCAATGAATATTAATAGTTTTAGAAAGATGATTTTTTGCATATGAAACTTGCATTTGTTTATGTTCATTTGTAGATCGATCTCTCATAGTTTATGCAAGATCAATCATACATGTTGTTTGTGTTTCTTCAAGATCTTGCTGTAAATGATAATGTCATCTAGATAAATTTGACAAAACTGATGTAAATATTCAAACAATACATCATTCATGTAATGCTAATAGAAAGCAGATTCGTTGATTAAATCAAAGAGCATTACATGATATTTGTATAAGTTGAAGAAAATAATAAAAATAGTCAAATCTTCACTATCTGAATGCATGCATAGTTTGTTGAATGCAACAATTATATTCAATTGAATCAGATACTTGCTTTCTTGTATATGAGCAAGAATCTCGTCTATCAAGAACAAAAAATAGTGATTTTGTTTAATCAAAGCATTGAGTTTTCAATAATTGACGCAGAAATGCAGACTATTATTTTTCTTTTTGATGAACAAGATGAACTAGACATATAATGCAAAGCTGAAGAAAATGAATTCTTTGTTTAAATAATTAATCAGATACTTCTTTATCTTCTGAAGCTTGTAATTGAACATCTAATATAATTTACTTCAAGAAGATGTTTCTTCATCAATTAACTCAATTTTGTGATCATAAAAATGATGCAATGATAGCTGATCAATCATAACTCAATTAAACATGTTTAAATAGTCATGATACTTGAAAGAAAGCTTGACTTTGATCTTCTCAAAAGTTTTAACGTATGAAAGTTCATGCAAATTCACTTCTTCAGACTTATTTTTGACTGTAGTTATGAGTCAATCGATTTTCAAGATGATAACAGCAAAGATCTTAACATCTGATCATTTGACTAACATTCTATATGTTGCAGTCTTTATCATTTCAATGTTTTTTAAATCTGAAGTCAGTTTAGAAATTTTGATGTTAGTTAAAGTCACGTCACGCGATTTTAACTGTTTAATTTGTTGAACTGACTTTTCATTGAACTGATTGAAAAAGAATGATTTTTGACTAAATTAAAATATAACAGAAGTGAAAGATCTCTTTAATATATGAGTAGAAGTTAAGCTTTTCTGTTTCAATGTTGTTCTCTCACTTGAGAAAAGAACAGTTAAGCAAGAATTGAAATTTGAAAATTGAAGAAAGTTGATTTACATATTTATGACTAGATTTATTTTGTTCATTCATGTTTTTTCTAGAATCATTTGATGTTGTTCTAATTGAATGATCAACATAAAAGCAATATTTACTGTATAATTCTGAATCATCAGATTTAAATAAATGACATGAATAATGAGTTTTTTTTGCATAATGATCATCGAATTCTTGTATTGACTTCACTTTGATCAAAGTCAAAGACTTGATTTGCAACTGATCATAAACAATTTGCGCGATCACTTCATTAATGAATAAATAGTCAGCAGCTTCAATATCAATCAATGACTTCAATGAGTAGCTAATTTCATTGCTAGAAAGTACATATTCAGTAGTTAAAGATTCAGAAGCAAAAGAATCATTTGATATGCTCATTGTTGAAGAAATTAACACATCTTTCATCATGTCTTTAATGAAAGTCACTAGTTTTTTGTCTTGCTATTCTCAAAAGAAGACATTTTCTCATTCTCTTTATTCTTGAGAATAACTATCTCATGCAAACGAAAAGTGAAAGCTTAAAAAGTTGAGATGTTGATCTTGTTCTGAGAACAATTCTTGAACAAGTGACTTGAAGTCTTGCAGATGTAGCAGATAATAAATGATCTCGCTGACTCAGAGATAGAAAAGATAGTCAACTTAACATAATTAATTATCAAAGTCATCACTGACAATGAAGTAATGTATTTGTCAAATACGACAGTGACTTTGATGATGACAGTGTAACGTTCGCTGCATAGCTGATAGTTGACTTGCTGTTTATTATTTACATCTTGAAGAAATTTCTTGAGACGAGAAAGTGAAGTAAAATTCTCTGAACAGATTGATAAAGCATTCTGCAAATGATTGTTGATTTTATTCTGAAAATCATTCATCAGAGTGCAATCATCATAATCAAGATAGTTGAATAACTTCATAAAGTTGAAGTAAAAAACATTGAAAGACTTGTCTACTTATTTCAGAGCGTTGTATTTGCATCGAAACTTTCAATTTTTATTCAATTCATCATATATTTCTTTCAAATGATTAAATAACTTGTAGATTAAAGTGAATGAATTTAAAGAATCAAAATGATGTTGAGCAAAGATGTGCTTTGCAGCGTCATTTTCTAGTCTAAACATCATGTAAACAATATAAATGATCTCATCATTGAATTGATTAACATTAATAATCAGCTTGTCATTCATTTTGTTTCTTCAATTTTCTCAACTTGATTCATCTTCATCAATGAATATAGACAGATTCGAAAATTTGTAGAATCAATGATGTTCATTTTCGAAGAAGATGAACTTAGTAAACATCTCTTGTTGAGTATGATTCTTGATAGAAGCATGCAACTCAATATCTTGTTGAGATAGAGAATTTGTAGTAGATCGAGACTCAATATGTTGTTGAGATCAAAGCTGATCAGCTGAACATTGTTTCTCTTTGAGTTTCAACATTGTCTTTTGTAGTTGAATGTTAATCTCTTTTAGAATGTTCATTGATGTGCAATTGATTCTTAGCTGTTTCAATCTCTGAGTATGTTTGATCTGTAGAACGATTCAATGTTCATTGCATTTCAAAGTCATGTTTTATTGATTTCTTAGCTCATTTAACATCTTGATGATCTCATTTGACTGATCAAGAGCTCACTGATATAATTATTTTTCAATCTTAATGTTTCATGAAATCTCAACGTTTTGAGATTCAGCTAAAACATCAAAAGAAAGAAGAAAAATTCATTTATTTGCAATGCTTCTAAGCAGATGAGTCGTTTGTGACTCAACTGATTCAGAGTCGTGTGTTATTATAAGAAAGATAAAAATAGATAAATAAATTTGATTGTGATAAAATTAAGTGATTGAGTGATAAATTTAAGTAAATTTGAATGTATGTTTTAATGAAAGTAATTTAAAGAATTTCTTGCGAATTTTCTGAATGAACGAAGTAGATTATTTCATATCATCTACACGTCAATAGCAAAGTAGTTGATTAGTATTTATCTACTGTTAGAGATCAACATAAAGCGAGTCATATGAGTGTAATATAATTAATAGATAAATACTAAGAAAGAAAAGTATCTACAGAATAAAACTCGCAGCTTATATGTGTGTTTCTGATCTTTGTGCTAGACTTGAAAGAATTGATGTTTTACACAGATGATGCAAAGACTCGATGACATCATCTTTAACTTGAATGCTCACTAAATTCAATTAGAAATAATCAAGATCGAGAATAAAGTTGAGAATAAATTGAGAATAAAGTTGAGAATAAAGTTGAGAATAAATTGAGAATAAAGTTGAGAATAAAGTCAAGAATAAATCAAGAATAGAATCAAGAATAAATCAAGAGTAAAGTTGAGAATAAATCAAGATCATAACAAAAACACAACAAGTTTCAAAAGTTTACTTCTGAGCAAGAGTTTTTCTTTCTCAACATCGACACAGTGTCATTACAGCAATATGAGTTTCATTTCTTCAATCAACGCAACAATGCTTTCGCTTGATCTTCAATGATACAAGAGTGCTTAGATCATTAAGAGATTACAAATCAAATCAATAATGTTTATTTTATCATGCAAGATATTTATTCTGCGATCAATTCATCAGATTTGACATGCATCAACATGTTTGTTGCAATGATCATTATTTATATATTGAGTCTTGAAACTTCGTTTTACGCTTTCGTGATCAGAGAGCAGCAAGTCGACGTAACGAGTTTCATGAGCAATTTGCATTCAGCACTGACGAATGTCATCGCTGAGCAGAAACATAGAACGAATTTTGCATGTGTGAAAATGCATGCATTGAATAGTATGCTTCATGCTTTGCTTGAACAAGTGTCAGCGAATGCTGCGACAAGAATTTTTGAAACGTTGAACGAAGAGAATTCTGGAAGAAATGAGGCAACGAAGTACATGACGCCTTGTCAAAACAGCGCGAGCGACGTTGGTTGCACTGCTGTGCTTACGACTTTGAGCGTGAGATTCTTGAAGACTGAATAAAGAATTGAAAGAAGATACGATTGATTGCTGAAGCCTGTTGTCTGTGAGTTTATTCTCTTGTCGCTTTACTTCTTTCTTTTTCTTGAGGTTGATTGTGAATGCAAGCTTTCTGCTGATCTTCTTAAGATGAGAACAGCTCAAATAGCAAGATCGAGAATGCAAGTTAAGACACATAGAAGTTAATTAATTCTGCGGTATTGTCACGAAAGCTGATGTGAATGTCTCTTGATAGACATCAATGATTCTAACCAAGGGTCTAGGCGACCAATTGTTCTTCTTCAAATTGGCACAAACAAGGCTCTGCTTATCAGCCTTGCTTTCTACCAGTGGTAATGTAGTGGGCATTGCGGTACAACATGATTTCCAAGATGGTTTGGCTGAAAAGTATCTTACATTAAACACTCACTTTCAGGAAAGCTCGCTAAGCTATTCAAAGTACGCAAAATTGTGTAGCATGATGAGTTGCCGTAGTAGATAGAAATACTTGCTCTGTTATACCGTTGCTGATATATAGGGATAGCTTGATGTAGTGAGTCGATTCTCGGCATTTATCAGTCACGGTTCTTCCCATCACGTCTACGATCCCTTCCTGAAGGAATTAATCATCCCATTAACTCAACGATCTGAAGGAACACTGCCAATTCAACTCAATCCAGCCTACTGTTTCCATTATCTCCTTAGCCCGGAAAATTTGGTAATGGCTAGCTGACTATTGCGACCAGCTCTGCCCAGACTTTCTTCTGCGTCTTCTGGCCATCCTGGCTGATGACGAACTTTGACTAGCCTTTACTGTGGACAATCACGTTACATGCATTCTAGAACATCTTCTCAGTCAAGAAAGGCTTACTTTCGAATATTGCTATCACTAATGTACACCCCATGCGACTCAGGTCCTGCAGTAGTGGCATACACAAGGGTCTGGCCGCCCTCTTCAGCTGCCCATGCCTGTAGAGCTTTCATCAGCTTCATCGTGAGATAGGTGACGCCCACTGCACTACGGGTCTAGTCTGTGTAACAGAGCCCGATATTAAGAGTGTTGATGGTAATAAAGGGCTTGCTGTTAACAGTTTGTGCTGCAAGTTCTCGAACAGCGAAAGTTGTAGGAGTTTAGAGACTTGGTATCTGTAGGATGTATGATTCAGCTGTCATATATTGCACTGATATAAGATGAAGACGAACGGAGAAACAGGAGGATGAGCAGGAGAAGAATAATAATATTCTCACCGAACGGACATGACAGCTATCTTCAGGTTGTTAAGAGTGGCAAGCGAGTTTGGCGTCTTCCGCCCGGGGAACGTAGTATAGACATGCAGCAGAGGCACGCAATAATGATGGCCGAAGCGGCACAAGCCATATGGGTCTAATAAAGTTCACAGTAATCTGACCATCCTCGAACATCTGAAAATGCTTAATAGCAACCTCAGCGTTCAGGACTACAAAATCGACGCGGTCCAGCTTGACAGCCTTGGCTGTAAAATCCTTGCATGAGGCATAGCTCGAACAATCGAGCTTCTATGCCTCGATGACCTTTGCAGCACGCTTTGATTGCCCCTCGATCTCTGCTTTGGCTGCTTCACCTTTGGCGATGGTGCGCTCGGCATTGACAGCCCTTTTGGCGTTCAAACGAAAAAAAGGTTTGACAGCTTCCTTGCCAAGACCAGCGTTCGCGTCAGTGACGAAGGTTGGTTAGCCCGAAAAGTCAGCGATCGGGTATGAGGGCCTCGTAAAAATTTAGCTGTAGAATTCATCCCGCAGAGACGTTTTGAGAGCGTGTTAGAGAGACAATAAGAAGAGTGTCACTTCGGGTCAAAGTGATTAGCATTATATAAGTGATACAAGAGACGACAGAAGCAAGTTCCACTTGGACTGAAGATGGCACCGCGAGGTAGATACTCAGCTGTCTCTGAAAGCACATTATAAAGCATAGTATCGCGGAATTGCTCGCACAGAAATGAGTGGCACTTAATATGGCACTGCATCCTCACGGCCTTCTATTGTCTCGAGTCCAACCTGCACCTTCACATTATACCTGTAAGAGAGTGATACCTCTCGACTCAACCAACGGAATTTCAAAAAGAACATACTATGACTAGGAAAGGTGCCTTCATCTGAAAGTGATGCCAACGTCGAGTCAACAATCTACGCCATGACTCATAATACAGTGTCGAGTACAAGGACCTCGAAGAAGTATATGTAGAACGTCTTCAAAGCTCAGCGCGGGCGGACAATTATATGTCCTACTGCGGCGTTCACCCACTTTAGGCAACAAGCACTTCTGTTCAACCGCACAGCACATCTAAGTCTGCACAGCTGAAGACTCGATATATGACACCAAACATGTAGGGAGAGAGAGGGATACACAAAGGTAGTGGCACGAGAGGATTGTTCCATTAGCCTTACTCCTGGTTAACCAGGCCGTCGGGCTTAGACCGAGGCTTACCGTAGTCGCTTTAGCCTTGCGTGCGGAATATTCCGCTATGGGAACCGATAATTGACGAGCAGTCCGTGGCGATAAAGATGACTCGATACTGAGGTGTAGGACTTGGATAAAAGACATTGAGGGCCTTGTGAGAACTCCAGTCTCGCGTATGCTGCCGGGAAATCGATTCACCCACATCGTCGAGACTCAAATTATTTCAGTTTGGTTGACGTAGAGGACAAGCTTGACAACTAAAGTATCGGTAGAAATTACTGCATTGATGTGCGACCTTGTCCTTTCAGAAAATTACTCTCAACTCTCAAGCTTGTTGAAGCATAGCCCTCAATTCGGCTTCTACTCGTTGACTAGAGTTCTTCAATTACCATGGTGTACGCAGTCAAGGTTGCAGTCGTGACCGGAGCCCTAGGCAAGCAACCGTCCCTAGCTCTCCCTCTCCCAGAAACCGGGCACTTGCCAAAACTTTGCCACCAACGTGTTCGAGTCCATGGTCCGCTCCGCTATCTTCCGCTCTTTGTGCCGCCAGTCTCGGCACCAACCTAAAGGCCGTCAACGAAGTTGTCGACGTCCGCTATAACAAGCTCTCCCTCACCGACCAGGCGAGCATGACTGAGCCGACAAGCCGAATCAAGGAGCATGGGGGCTACGATATGCTAAACAATAAGGCAGGTGTGTATCATTATTCGGATGATATCACAGCAGCGCAGAGAAAAGAAACGATGAATGTGAATTATCGAGGGACGTTGAGACGAACACATGGGTTTTGATAAGGCGGAGTCCGGTGTTGAAGTTAGCCATTTACCTCGGCATTTTTTATATTCCCATCCATACGTGTCCCTAATGTTCATAGCAATCCGAAGCCTTGTGGGTCCGAGTAGTCGCAACGTATCTAGCCGGACAGCTCCTATGGAGCACTTGGTTTTGAAGCTTTAGATCGACAAGAACATAGTTCCCCAAACAGGATCAACCGGAAATCTCAGTACGCAAGTTCTCGAAAAACTATACCTGGAGCCATCTGTACTTCGGATCATCTGCCTGATTCGACCTGATAAATCTGACTCCACTGACTCTGCGTTTCAGACACGCCAGGTAAAAGTCAACATGGCTCCCTTACAACTGCGGCCTGGCTAGAGGTTTTTACTCCCTTAGGATGCTGAAGCAGACGGGTTGGGCTTGAATATGCATGATTATCGGCGTTTAATCTCGCAAGTAACGTACATACTTCACCGGCTTGGCTTATGGACTTTCGCCGCAAGTTGCAGTCTTCCGATCCGCACATCAGAGCCTTGAGCAGTCTTGTGAAGCTTGCAATTGCAAACCATCAAGCTCGGCCCCAGATATTATACTACGAAGTGCTATTCGCGTCTCCGACCGCTGCTGTTGGGCGGTGTCCCTTCATTCACGGAAAGACCAGGGTACTCGAATCTACTGAGTGATTCATCTGTCACGGTACCTATGAATTATGCAGAGGAATATTGGGCGTGAGGCAAATTTATCGCGGCTGCGTTACCATACCATTGATATGACATCCCATCCTTTATTGTGCGAAGTGGGCAGATTCCCCGCTTGGAAAAGACTGGCCACTGCAATGCAGATGAGCACTTGCCGGCTCTAGTAAAAGCTTCTCAACTTCTTGGGTAAGTTTCAGATCTACGGGGGGTAATTCAACTGATTACTAGTAATATATCAAGTCCCAACGTCTTCATGTTTTGATCCTCCAATCACTGACAAATATTAGTGCCTATCATGGCTCTCTATCGACCGCGTTCTAAAGCGTTACTAGAGATGTTGTTGGTTCCCGGTTCTCGCAAGCTCATCTATAATCGTGAATATTCTGTTAGACAGCCATGGTCTGGTGTGTGCACTATGATATCATGGTAGCTTGGGCTCTAAGATTTCATCCAAATTGCGTTTCAGCCATGGCTAGAACGTTGTATCTTAGCCCTGGCAAACTTCCCTGAGCAATAATTGCAAACGGTGAATGGGTGTTGAATACGCAGCAAGCAGAGATGTATCATCCGAGCATAGATCGGCTGGTGCTAAACTTTATAACAATTCCTTATCGAGTGTGAGCTCCCTATTCTGGAATTCTCACGCTAAGCTTGATGTCTAGATTCTTGGATTGGCATGTGCAGAGCAATCTCTCTCAGTGATGCCCAATGATCTTTACGCGATTACGCGGTCAGTTACCGAGGATTGTTCAGCGTTACAGTAAGGGCATTTTCTGGCATTGTGTGGTGGCCTGTTGAAGTCACCTAAATATTCAAATTTTCCTATGAGCTTCTGTATCATTGTGATGACCCGCTTGCCTTGCACGTTGCTGTTTTCATCGGTCAATCTTTAACCCCGAAGCAGAAAGAGAACAATCGACGATGATTTCAGCCAACACCATGAGAAGAAGAAGAATGATGGTCCAGTCAGTCGAAGTTTCTAATTAAAAGAATAGTTTTATACCTTGAGCGGCTGTACAACGCAATGGTGAAGATCTTGATGAAGACCTACATTACAGTTACCATTCATCCCAGAAGGTAATAACTTCAGCTCACACACCTAGCCTAAGTGGTCTACAAATGGCAGTAAGTCTTATTAGACGGGGCCTCTTCTTTCGAATCATCGGCAACTCTACCCTGTTCAACCTTCAGCTACTGATTTTTATAATTGACTGAAATACAAAGGACTCAAGTCCCTAATGTCCGGCCTTGCTCCCTCAAGATCTTTCACACTTGGGTTCTAGCGTAACAAGTTCAAGAAAGTTCACTAAGAGAATGCACAGCCATTTACAAAGATGGAAAAAAACTGTGGTTCACCTTTATCATCAATCGGCCTTCAGATATCACAGCCTTCATATTATCACGCAAGAACTGTTGAAGAGTATATAACTTCGAAGTTTGCTGTGACGTCAGGTGTTTGTTGAACAGAGTACCAGCATCTCGAGTCGTTCCGTTGAGAAAAAGGACAAAACATCACATTCTATATAGGCAATGATTCGCAACGAGAGAAGCGATGAAAGAGACAGTAAGGGCGAAGCTTTTTGTTGATAGTGATGACGCTGCTAGTGACGCTCGAAAGTTGCTACCTATACCGTTTCATGGATTAGCAACCGATATCTAGTTGGAAATCATAAATTGTGTCTGTCTTTAAAAGCGGTTATCCTTACATCTGGGTGATTGGGTGAACAACAAGCATTCACATTCACCCCATGTTGATTTGTATACCAATCAGCGCATATATTAGTTGTGTCCTCTAGGCGCGGAGGCTGTGTGATCATCAGTAAAGATGATGAATACACTAGGTATTTTTTCACATTATCTTTGACTACAGATACTAATGTTAAACCCAGATTTCACATCAAGCTCGACATCATAGCACCAGAGAAATTTTCCCGGCTCGCCAAGCAAGTGGTGACCGACTCCATCACCACCGATGGAGTCTTCGTCCAAGCCAACAAGATCTTCGCCCCTTACACCCTCAAGTTCGCGACTCTCTTGTCCCGGTTCGCCGTCTGGAAAATTTCCAAACGCGTCGCCCGCTCATTCTCCTTGCATGATCTCGGCGTTCATCTAGTTGGCGACGCAGCCCACGTGCATAGTGTAAGGTGTGCCTTCGCCCTCAACGGCTCCTGAATACGGCCAACCTTGCCTGGAAGCTTGGTCTTTACGCTTTGGATCTCGGCCCCATCTCGCTTCTTCACTCCACTTACTCGCTAGAGCGCGGCGCTCATGCAGCACCGATAATCCGCGTCTGGGGCCCCTACTTGAGGTTTGTCTGCAACAGCGCTTTGCCAATGGTGAAGAAACTCAATAACGACATCGACATGTCTCACGATGATGGCCCTGAATATAATCCAACTTCGGTTACACACACCATTAAAGAAAATTTGCAGATGACAGATGCTCATGAAACCGAAGCATCACTACACGCAAGATCTCGAACATACCGGCCATCTATAACCAGACATCATTGTAAACCATAGACACGATAAACATACTACACGCGGCAAATAACGCCTATCACATGATACTGGCTTCTGTAAGACCTAACATGAGACGCTTGCCAATGTGGATTAAGCCTTCTGATATTTCACTAGTCAGAGGTATCTGCAATGCATATCTGCAAAGATCTGCCAATGTTCAAGCACAGCTAAATGTCTCTCTATATATTTCTTGAGCTTAAGGCTTGCGAAGATTGGAAAGAAATTCGAATTGCAGAACACAAAAAGGTTGGGAAAACGCGCTAAATCAGAATCTCTCTGATAGGCTTTCAGCTAGGGCTTCAGACCTCAGACAATACCACAGCCTCCTGAAAACCATTTGCGAGATATTTTATACAGTTACCAAAGCATTTGCAACGGCGAGGTGACAAGAGTACAGGCAAGGGTTACAAGATGAGGATACTATACAGTTTACGGAGAAACAAGAAGCAGAAAGAACAACAAAGCACTCCATTACAGTATTCGAAGTATATCTCGATAGAATTCTCAACGGAATGGTTGAACGTTTGTCCCTTAGTAAACGCAGTCTCTGCCGTACTATTCCTCGTTTCGCTGCTCAATAGCCTAGTCGAATCGTCCGCATGAGGTTTGTCATTGTGACACTAACGAAACTGGTCCACAAGATCGATCTGGCGTATGTCTTGAATCCCTTCCACGTACCGCCGAGATTGGACCACTCTTGATCTGTCCCGACTGTTGCGCTCCAAGACCGGGGATGTGGTACTCTAAAGATGACCTTGCCTCCGATCCATATACAAGGTTTGTGTTCGCGCCGCTTGCGGATCTGCTTAGAGAATCCCGACCCTGCGCTTCGTCCCCACACCATCAGGTATCATATCAGTCTGCTGCATATCTCGTATCTCATTCAAGTCGTTGTCCTATCAAACATCCTTCATGGGTCTTTGGTTCTACCGAATAACAAACTTGGTTCCACGTGCTTTTAATCTCTGTCATGTTTTTTTGCGGCGTTCTTCCCACTTAGAGCGCCAATAATCGCTCCACCCAGCGTACCCACTCCTGGGCCGAGTAGGAGATCCCCGATAAGGCCACCCGCGCCGGCACCGAGAAAGCTCAGTTTGGTTTCATTGCTTTTGCTATCTCTGCGCTCACTGTGTCTTCGATGACGGTGATGGGAATGAGGACGCGGAGAATGTGGATGGGGTCGTGGTTGTTGAGAATGTGCTCGAGGTGGACGGTAGTTGCTATTTGGTGGGGTATAAGGAAACTGTGGAGGATATGGAGTGTTTTGTGGATGATAGCCGTTGCTTTGAGGTGGGTATTGTTGCTTGTATGGCTGACCCTGTAAAATATCAGTATAACCTTGTCGCCAACCGCTGGGATATGAGGTACGAGGAGAACGAACAGGAGGCGCATAAGGTTGCTGAGAGTGAGGCTGGTAGTAATGCTCGCTGGGTGTGTACTGGTTGTTTGGAGCATTCAGCCATGGCACAGAGTTTGATGGTGGTGGTGGTGGTGGATAGAATTCTCTATCATGGTGCTGGGCGAGGTGTGGCGGACGTGCTTGCTCTTGCGGAGGGTGCACATGCTCTTGGTATGGCGGTGGTGCTGAACCGAATGTCGCGACTGATGGCGGTGGTGGAGGGAAATTCTCCCCACCCTTGTAGTAGTCTTGGGAAGCCATCAAGGATAGAGTGAGACGATGGAGCGAGAGATGGATTTCTTTGCGAAATTTGGGAAAGTAGAAGTACTTTGAAGAACTTAGATCTCCAAGGTATCATCTGACAACGTCACAGGGCTGAGGTGAGCAATGACGGCAATGTCATGCATACCTTATTCTACCTTAGGTAGTAGGTAAAGCGGCCCGCTTATTAAGGTAAAATTCTTTCCAGGACTTGTTTGCCTCGTCGCTATCGTTGTCGACGTCGCAGGAAATATTCTCGAGTCTTATAGTCATCCCCCTTCTCAAGTCTCATTCCAAGGCTTTCTTTTGCTGTCCCTCCTTTCCTCTGTTCTCACCTGCATTGGACGCAAACATGCCCTTATCGAAGCATGCTCCGCCACCGCAGCCGCAAGCCACGCCTTACCTCAACCAATCGTTCAGTCACAACTGCTAGAGCCTGAAAATCCGCCCAGCGCCATCGACATCGCTCATGTAGTCAGCCATCAATTTAGAGGGCAAGCAGTTGATACTTGGGAATTTCTGCCTCTTTGAGACGCCCATGCAGAGTTCCAGGTGTTGTTGCAGGCCGGACAGTATGGGAACAAGCATCATGCAGAACATACCTTCTCCGAGACTCTTCGCCTCTCACGGTTTCTATTAAGATAAATCGATATTGATTCGCACATCGCTATGCCAGCACAATTACTGCGCCTACGTTCGCCAGCATGCAGCAATGTGTTACAACCCTATCCAGTCAATCCGGTCCACCACCGCGATCTCGCTCACCTACACACGGGAAGTACGGCACAAATCAGTCTATAACCCTCTCAGAAATATTAGCAGTTGGCTGAGTCTGGACAGCCTAAGCACCCGATTACTATATGGAGACCTGCAACGGGCGTGCAGCCAGATGCATCACACTCGTTGCCATATATGAACTCCTACGAAGAGGAGACAACGCTCGCAGCAGCGGACAATAAAGAGCTTGAAAACCACAATGCCCGAGTTACAAACAAGGCTATGGCCCACAAAGGAGGCTGTACTGCAGTGAATGGGAAGCCTTGTCGTAGTATTGGTCTGGCTACAACCCAGAAACCCAAGGCCTTTCAAGGCTGGCGAAATTTAGCAAACAATTCTACGAGTCCATCGAGATACTCTCATAGAATTGGCTAAGTCGTCTTCCATGAAGCTACGGCGCCTACCGACTAGCAGAGCGGGTTCATTACGAATGCTTGATAGTGATGGGACAGTTCTGCTGATACAACATTCTCCCTAGAGCACCAGAAGCATTATGAATCATATCCGAAAGATGCGAAAGTACCACTACATCGTTGTATCAGCGGCGAAAGGAATCGAACCTACTAGTAACAAGTACTACAAACACACACAATCCACGACCACGACCACGACCTCTCGCCCTCAAATGGCCTGTCCCAACACAGCCTCAACTCCCCTCATCCCAAGCATCAAACCAAGAACATCCGAACCCCGACAGCGAAATGCGACAAACCCAATCTGTGCTAGCGACATTATCAGAACAGGCAAGGTATCACTACACCAATGTAACGGCGACATTAGGTATCCAAACCAATATACAAATACAAATACTACCATAGCGCACTGGTAGCTTTATCGACAATGGACACACCGTGATGCTACTGGTAGCTGCTTTTCAAACAAAGAAGCGAACGTATAGGCAAATCACTCTGCCAGTGTGCACACGGTACCGTCAGTTCCGACTCCAGACTCCATGCTGCGACGCCACGAATGTTCGCGAATGTTCCCTCTAAAGAAGCTACCCACAAGCCCGCAAAACCTTCACTCCCCTCGCGATCCCTGTTTCCTTGTCTTCCAGCACCGTCTACATCCTATTTCCTTCGCCACAGAAAGAACCCCCACCTTAATGATTCTGACCGGCCCTTGTTCCAAAGTCACCTGCTCACGAGCTACCTTGGATATATACAGACCGCTCGAGGGCAACGTCTATCCTAGCAGCACCATAACCTCGTCCTCCTCGTCCTCGTCCTCGTCCTCCTCTGCAATCCTGATCACAGCGATCACGCCCGCTCCCGAATTCCCTCATGTTCGCTACTCTATCTACGGAAAAACTGTTCACGAGCTACTCTTGGTTATAAACCAGGAGCTCGAGGGCAATGTTCACGCCCCTCTCGTCCCCTGTTTCCTTCCCCCCATCCTCCTCCTTCCCACTCCTCCCTTCTCTTCAACACTGTTCAGAGCGACCTCCACCTCTATCCCGGCTCCCATGTTCCCTCTGGTCCACTAGCTAGTAGTCGCTATCCAAAGCGAAATTGCCTATGAGTTAAATCAGTTATAGGGTAGGTGCTTGAGAATAGTATCCATCTTGTTATCTTATGGTTAATTATGACATCCTTTTCGTCGTCGTTGCCGTTATCGTCGTTCTTCTCCTCTCCTCCCATCACCATCTTCCCTCACTTCCCTACCCCCATCTCCCCACCCTCCTCTTCCGTCCCCACCTCGAACGCCTCGTCCAGTCCCCTCACCTCCCATCTCTTCATATCTCCCCCTCCACTTAAATCCTCACATGTCAATCGCAGATACCTTTATATCCTTACCCTCACCTCCCGCATTTCCCCCTCCACTATCCTGCTTCTGATCGAATCGCAGCTCAGAAAAGTTTTGTTCACGAGGTGTATTAATTAGCTCCAATTATGAGGGTTGGAGGTTGAGCGTTGTGCTTGTGTCAAATTTTGATTCCTTTTTGCTAGTATGGCGATGTTCTGTATTTTCGCTATTTGGAAGTTGCGTACTCCCTCTCTTTTTCTCTCGCGTTTCTTTTATCCTCCATTCTATCCGTACCATGTTCAATTCAATCTCGCCCAACCCCGTTCAACCAGCACAACTTCTGCCCCCCCGCAAGCCCCTCCTCCGACCTCTTCCCCCACCCTTTCCCAACCTCCCTTTACCCTTCAGCATTCACCCTTCGCCCTTCACCCTTCACCCTTTACCCCAGAACATCCGATCCCGTACTCGATCCTCCTTACCTTTTTAATCTACTTCCGTTCATTCTACTACATCTCCCCCTTCTAGACGACTCAATATCGCTAACTTACGAGCCGAAGCTTGGCTGATCGAATGCGTAGGTACGTACGTACTGGTTGTAGGCGCGTGGAGGTTTTAAGTATTTGTGAAAGGGAAGGTTTGATGGGTTTGTAGGAAGGGGGAGCGGGGTAGTGGTGACGGTAGTGATTTGAGGGATTGAGGGTCTAGATTGCTTTGTAGGGTTTACTTTGTTTGATTGAAACGAAATAAAAAACAAGCTGGTACAATCCGAACCAAATCAAGTCAAATCAAACGAATCCAAATCATTTCACTCGAATCCAAACCATCTCAGTCCAACCCATCCCCATCCCCGCTCCCTCCCACCCCCTCAAAGTCACCACCGCCCAGCACACCCTCCCAACCACCCAACCATTCATCCCACCATCACCCCCCCTAACCAACGCACCACCTCCCCTCTAAAATCTCACCCACATCCCACCACACGCCAAACCACCCCCTAGCACCAACCTAGTCGACGTTATCACCATAGTGGATTGGATTGGGTGAACAGTACTATGTAGTAGTGTAAGGCGGGAACCCGGTGATACCTTAATATACCTATATTCTCGGGTTTTAGGGTATTCGTTCGGCGATTACGGATGTACCATCGGACGCCGTGGGCTAGACTAGCGTCCCAAGCGTACCTACGTACCTGAATAAATTAGGGCGGGCAGGCAGTTGATGATGATATTGATGGGTGTTTGGTTGGGGAAGAAGGGGCGCGCACACGCTAGTTTTCAGCTGAGGCGGTGGGGCTTGTTTGTTGGTTGGTTTCATGGGAACGATGTTTTGGAAAAGAAAGGTTTCTTGGCGGTCATGAAGATTCATGGTGGCTGCTGTAGTGTTTGTTGTACAAAGAGGTTATGCTGTGCCTGTTTGGCTATCCCATCCTGCCCTGCCCTGCCTTAATGCCATGCCTTGCCTATCCCGATCTCCATTTCCATGCCAATGCCCAAATGTGTTCTGAAATCGAGAAGACACTATGCAGATACCGTACCGAGTGAAGATGTTTCCACCATGCCATGCGATGTCCTTATCCCTATCCCCGTGACCATTTACCCAAGCCCATACCGATGCCAATGTGCGAGACCCAGGTACTCTCACGCATCATTTGGATCCGCCGGAATAGCAATATACCTGACCCCGCCCCCGTAACCCTCCAGATCAATCTGCTGCGCGCAGTTCGCGCAAATGGTATTCGAGTGATTCGCTGCATCACTCGAAGAAAGCGAATCGCGTATCGGGGCTATAAAGCGCTCATGTCAACCCCGGTTTTTTGGTCTTAGTACCTATGGATCTCGGGAGCAGCGAGAGGCCACCCGAAGCACTGACCTTGCGGGATTTGCTGCGGGTAGCTCAGCTGGGGCATGCTTGGGTCTTGGCCTCTGTAATTTACGGAGGCGGAGGAGGGTTCATCCCACTTGATGGAGAGGGCGCCGTGGTAATTGGGTGTGGGTTTATTCGCTTGAGGCCGGGTGCGATTTCTTCTGTCGGCCACGGGGAGCTGAGGAGATGTCATTGAGCGGACCGGTGGAGGTCGAGGCGAGCGGGACGCGGGAGTTTGAGGTTGGGGGAAGCGTTGGTGGGAGGGGTGGGGGAGGGCGGAACAGATGATGGGGGAGGTGGAGAGTTCTTGCGGTGGGGTGGGGGGGTAGACGTTGTCGAAGATGTCGTTGTTGGAGAAGTAGGGCCAGGTGCTGTTCCATGGCTCGGTGAAGACGTTTTGCGTGTCTTCTTGCACGTGTGATGAATCGTGTTCTTGACGTTGTATTCGCATGGCTTCGGAAGGCGACGGATGGTCTTGTTTAAGAGCGGTGGACTGGGGTCGAGAGCTAGACGACTTATATGGATAACGGTCGTATGGTTCAGACGCGTGGTCTGTTGGGGTCGAGTCTCTGGAAGCAGAGGCGACTTGGGCTTGGAGTTGGGCAATGTGCTCTCGTATCTTCTCTCCTAGCAAACAGTAAGCTCGATATTTATCCAAGAATGATGGGGAGGAACTATACTATGTCTACGCTGTGCTCGGCGATTCTGTATCTTCCTCCTGGCAGCACGGTCCTCGACCTTGGTCCAGTCATCATCCTTTGATGTCGATTGCATCGATGCTTGTTTCGTGGAATTACCCATTTTCTCGCGACTCGCCTTCCAACTCCGGCATGCCCCTCATTGTTATATAACAAAGGCTTGTCAGTAATTGAACATTCAACATGGCTGCGCCTCTTTCGTCCCCAGCTCAGGGCTGAAGACGGAAAGACGAAACGACGCAAGAGGGGCCCTGGATTAGAGACTAGAGTGAAATCGGTATCGAAGGGAGGCCTTGAAGCTTATATCTCTGGCGAATGACGGTGCTTGCCCGTACCCCTTGACAGTTTCGGTGCGAGGAAAGCATGCGTCGGGCACACGTGGCTACCAAGGTATCCCACGGCTCAGTCTCCACCAAGTCGTTCCTAATCCGGTGGCCAGGAGGTGCTTTGAGGGATGCGATTGGCGATGAGGGGGTGATGCCCTGTATGATTCGACACAAGCAAAATGAGAAACGTGGGAGACGTGCAGCCATGAACGTCCCACCGCCTTTTCATCCCACCTTTTTCAGCCGTACTAACGTGCGTGATTATGCAGCAAGCAGCAGTCGAGCTTTCACGAGAGGATATTCTAAGAGAAAGGATGAGTTAATCATCCATCGTTCAGATGACAATGCATATCCTCGATGCTGGCTGTCGCAAGTCGTAAAGGGCATGCAGCTCTGGACACGAGGACGATCGCTTGCGTGGCTACTACTACATCTCTACGTCTGGCATTGTTTCCGAGGTAAACGTCGATGATAATCCGCAGTGCTCTCGAAAGGGAATCCATTCTGCGCTCTCCCAGGAAACCATCGTGTCGAAACCGAACCCACGGCACTGGGATGTGGAGAACACGGGGGCTGCATCATGCATGGCGATGATTCAGGGACGGTGGTACAGTACATAGAACTACACTTCAAGCAAGATAAAGCAGACCGTTGTTCGAATCGCAGGGGATAAGAAATTCAAGCGGCTCAGTATTCTACAACTCGTACTACCGCGACAATTTCTCGATTTGGACATGGCGGGCTTTCTGCAAGGCTTCTTCTTCCATCAGACGTACCTTACTCTATATAAACAATACCTTAATCTCTCAGGATCCTAATCGCGGAAGGATCTTCTCTTTCCTCCTCCAGGCGGTGGGGTAAGCACGACAACCATTGGATGTTGTGGGTGTTTCTGAATGTGGGCAGTATTCTAGTGGACGCTGGTGGAGTGCAGGCAGCAGCATGAATTGACGATTGCTACGCCGTGATCCTGTTACGCGTACACCGTCCCTACTCTTTCTCCTTCATTTCTCCTTCACCCATTTCGAAACTTCGCTACTGATGACCAATCAGATCCTCCGGCATCTCCCGTCCCAGTCAAGACACTTGCGGCATCCAAAGGATCCAATATCGGTCTGTCGGAACGCCCTGTCCGTGATCCATCTCATCATTCCTTCTGTTCCACCGAGACATCCGCACGACGAACGGAGTACGGAGCGATAGATTGTGCCGAGGGAGATATCTATAGGCAACATCGATGAGCAATAGCCTATGGATGCAATGTGATGACGGATTAGTGGGAAACCAGTACAGTACTCCGTACGAGTATACCAATGAGCATTGTGGTGATCGTTGATCCTCACGTTGGACTGCGAGATTGATTGTGAGAGATTCACATGATCCACCAATTAATTAATTAACGAAGTCCTAACTAGATAACCTTGACAGCGGCTCTACAAAATAGAAAACCGAAATAACAGGTGGGATCGACTAGAAAGTCTCGGTCCCATTAGACTTGCCGCACACCATAACGGCCGTAGGTAACGGCCGTAGGTAAGGTAGTTCCGTACTGCTAAGTCCGTTCTTCTGGAGATAGGGTAGGTGGCGACCTTTATCACGGAGTATGTACTCTATCAATGCTATATGGCAAAACTCCAAAATTATCCCCCATGAACCCAATCTGAGCCTTCCAGCCAGGGCAAGAAGGTCAAGGCAATTTGGAACCCCACAAGGATGACTGTCCCAGGTCGCCGCCTTGAGGCCAGGCTCAGTAGAAGGGTATCCGCCAAAGCTCCCTGCCCGTTTCACTCTTGGATACGGATGTGCATCATGGAGATATCTTCGGCCACCGGCATGTCTTCTTTCACAATCATAGAGAGTAGAGCCGCACACGCCTGCCATACCAGAGAGTATTGATCACCTCCTGATTGTTAATTATAATACAACGGTTCGCGCAGTTTGTTAACCAGTGGGCCATGTGAAGACACTTGGCCTGGGCCTAGGCCTCTCCAAGTGTGTATGACATATCTTCACCCCATGTCAGTTTCCCGAGTTGGTCAATGAAGCAATGAGCCGGGAGGTTCCGAACAAGCAGCGGAGAGGCAAGGAACTTTCGGCACGTTTCTCTCAATGCCGTTGTCGTCAAGCTCTTCACAAGAGAGGAAGAACCCATCATCATGCATCGATATAACAGCTACGGCTTTTACCACGTGTGTGATTTCAAATATCCAGGGTGCCACTCTTCCCGCACCATAAGCCTTCGACTCGAATGCGCGTGCGTCTGTCATCTTCTTAAATCCACGCAGAACCACTGGCGAACATTCTTCGCCCAAGGCCACAAGCCTTCATCAGAATTTTATGCATGGAATATCAAGATGACAAATAGCGAGTTCCAGCCTTGATACCTAGGGTACAAGTGTGTGTGTGTGGTATGAAGTTTATTGTCCTTATGTGGGCCTAAGACATCAACCATTATTCTAAGTAGATTTTCTCTCGGTCGCATTCACCACGGCAGATAGAATAGAATACTCGAGACGTAAAATCACTTCCAAGTCGGATTTGCACCGAATCGCCCTCCACCCCTGCCGCCTCTTCGGGAAACCTATCTCAAAACCTGAAAAAACCTGATACTTTCACAGCTAGAATCAAATCCTTAATAACCCTCCTCCTTGGTAGCACCGTCGAGAGCGGTGGGAATCGAACCCACGACCTTAGCGTTCCTCAACGGGGGCCGCCTTCCCCTAGCGCTTGAGTATTACTGCAGTCTTCTATGGAGGCCTACTACCACTCGGCCAACTCACCCCCTAAGGGTACAAGTAGGCGGGTTTGAAATTCGTGCCCGGCCAGTCGAATAGTGGACTCCTTTAGAAGGACGACGGACGACCGACCTCGAATATCAAGTTTTGCGTCAACCGCTCTTACAATTAGCCCTCAAGAGGTATCAAGGTTATCTCTTCACCATTTTCTGGTTGTCGACCTTGTACTTTGACCTTTCGTTTTCGTGACTTGAAATGGAACGCTGGAAGGGCCATCCGGAAGTGCCGTTCAGATCCGCTCCTGTCTTGGCACAAAATTTCCAACCCAGACTGACCAGATGGCTCTTGCTTGTCATGGTCTCTCAATTTCGCCCATATATGGTAGATGGTATCTTTCTTAGACTCCCAGTACAATTTCACGGATTTCGGCGGTTGATCCAGCATCTGGTGACGCATCGCTGTTGACGATAGACACCTCAACTTCCTGCGACGACTCGCCGGTCATGCGAATATATTCCATGAGAGGTAACTCTCGCTCTTGGTCGAATTGCCTTATTCTTATGGACTACGATGACGTCGACAATGCACCAATCTTTGCCCAAAGTCTTTCGATAATCATCAAAGTCTCTGGTGGCGATTGGGTGCCATCACCTGAGCCCGAGTTTTGTTTCTCTTTTCTTCAGTCGTATGTTGGATACACACGTTTTGGTCGGCAACCAAAGCGATGCATGCTATATTTCTTCCTCATGGAAAGGAGTCTAATAGCGCTAAGTATTAACAAAGTCGCAAAACTATGTGTGAACGCATTCAATGGTACTAATAGTTTGACCGAATACCTAGGCTCATGAAGAGTAGGAAAGCGGTGTCTAATCTGTTTCCGAGTTGCTTAGAGTGCATTTGCTTAATTTTGCACTTATTGAATGCATTTGGGGTTTGACTCGGTGTTCCTCCTAGGAATAGGAGGGAATGGAGGTTATTCCCAGCCTCAAGCTTTTTCTGTGATGGACCCTGTAAAGAGGCTTCCAACAAACCCACATGATTCCAATACGTGTTTATCGGTCAGCTAGACTTAGCACAAGCGATGAGCAAACAGCTGTCATGAAAAACTCCGACGACATATTTGCTTCAGCCCGTGGGACGTAAGCCATTATCGCCGCTCGTGATCTTTGAGCAGGACAGTTATCCCTACTGCAGGTGATAAGCAAGCTATTTCCAACATCACTCTGATGCGCGACAGAGGGATGAATGTGCTGACAAGCCGAACGACAAAATGGCCATTGCAGACTGATATTGAAAATCGGCTATGCCCAACTATGGAAAGTTGATATGGCATACTGTCGGAAATTAGTGGTTGTAGAAAGTCATTCCATATCAGGTCTTAATGGCTAGGCGCATAGAAAGCTAAGGCTAAAAGGCCGTGGCTTCGCTGGTCTTTGCTGGTTATCCGAAGCAAGCAGTAAAGTCTTCGTTGAAGGTTTCAATTCAGGCTAGGATAGAATTTCTGTCGAGAAAAGGTCCTACAGAAGACATATACTACCACTTATGTAATGGCTTTACACGAGACCTATGCAATCGTAAGCAGTGAATCTGAAGAGTAGTGGTATATCATGTGAACCGCGCGCCATAATGGCCCTTTTTGTTTCTATCCAGGTTTTGGATTTCACGGGGGGACTTGAATTGTACGATTGCTGGTTGGAGCTGCTGGAGGTTTGCTGGAGGTGACCTAGTTCCAATCCAAGAATGTCACATCACACTGTGCCGACATACAGCAGCTTTGACCTGAATTGAATATTCAAGACAGCAGCGCATACTTTAGATATCGTGGACTTGGAGCAATGACGTCACGTTTATGTCTGGTCATGCTGAATAGGTTAGCAACGTCCGGTAGATTGTAGGAACGGAGATTGGTTCATGGCGACTAATCGAGATGCATTTGCAAGCTTAAGGTACTTTATGTTGTCTGCAGATGTAGTTGGCTTCCTTCAAACGCATCGATAACTACGCTGCGATCTCAAAAGTCGAGCACGTATATGGAGGTGTACGGCTGGACAACGGGTTGGACCGCGTGCAGCCATCTCTCGGAAGACGTCCGCAAACACTCGGACGCATGCAAGTATCCGAGATCTGTGGGGTATGCAGGTACGCAAGATATATGCTGTTCCTGGTCTTGGGGAATCAAAGGTTTCGCTTACAACTCAATCAAATGCAAATGCAGACAGATGAGAGAGAGAATATGATTTGCTCGCAAAGTGCATCAAGGTGTTTGCAGAAATCCTCAATATATGCAGCTTGCTTTAACTGGGTTCACGAATCGCTTTCGAAATGAGCATATCCAATCACGGACCTCCCATTTAACGCGTAATTTCAGAAAACAGTAGGGTTCATCGGATGCTATAGGGAGATTGAATTGATGTTGAATGATTTTTTGATGACATTTGTCGATCATAAAAACAGATGAGCATTGACGGCCACTGCTGTAGTGTGGTCTATGTACGCTGCACTTCCCCACAGGATTTGATGAGATCATCTCGGATTAGTCCGAGGGCTGAATGATAGCGCTGTGTTTGTCTGTCATAATCTGACATATGCAGATGTATCGGCATGCTGCACTCTTTCCTATTCCAGCAATGGGAACAGAAAATGCTATTATCCTTCCGGCAGAATCATTAAGCCAGTCATGACTGTGGGTAAAATCAGAATCGCGCAACGTTCCGTGTGACAAGGGTTTCTCTCTTTCTGCTGATCCGAGCGAATTGTGCCCTTGCCGAAGTCTGGGTTGCTCTATCGTTAAGCCATAATGAAATCAGAGCGAAGGATTGGCCACTGTACTAGCCACTATCACTCCAGATTATCCAAGATCTGGATCGTGTAGTATTCCCGCCTCCAACCTCGAATGGAATCAGTGCTTTGAAGTGTTTCCAAACCGAATGCTAGTGGACAGAGATAGAAATGCTGAAAGAGGATCAGCATGGTCAAACTTGCATTGCAGGCTGACCCAACAGGGTTTGCGCTGACTCCAAGGCTCAAGTATTGGGTACCACAAAATCCATTCAATCGAAGCCAACAACAGAACGTGTTGTTACTTCAAAAGGCAAGCGCCTACCCAAAACTTTCTGAGATCTTGATCGGCCCTATGTCTATCAGCGGAGGCAGAACATCTCTGCCAACACTCGTAAACGCACTATGCCCCCGATTGGCAGATCTATTGGTACCAAGAGTGGGCTATCGTAGATCCAACTCCCCAGATCTCGGTCCAGTCCAATCATCCTTGCTACCAAGCTATCCTTGTCTCTCACAGAAAAGCAAGCAGCCAGTCCCGAGACGTGACCCCCGACGATCCATTTTTTGATAGGGTTCTGCGACTCGGCCAAGTAGCCAACATGCTTGACCGATTTGCAAGGACAAGGATGAAGCTACGAAAGACTGAGCAACCCATGTGTTGTTAATCGACAAGCTTGAGACAATGGCATGGCAGCGCGGTAGATAATGAAGGGTGGCAGAAATCCAGCAGTAATATTTTAGGACAAGCGATGAGCGACCACATGATGATAAGATAAAATAGGGGAAGTCTAACTAATTCCGACTTTTTCGTTATAACCTATTTTCGGTTGAAAGATGACGTCGGTATTGAAAATTCAAAAAGGAGATCTGCAGTGATGATCTGCCTCGGTACAGTACTACTGCATTTCGGAAGGCTTACGAGTGCCGGCGCAGTCGCCCCCACCTAGGTACTTACCTTATTATTACCTTTTCGAATTTAACGTCAAATTAATACATCATACAGTACCGGTAATAAAACACGGTCCCTAATAACAACAACATTACCCTTACGGAGTAGGGCACTTACTTTACTTACCTATCTCACTCACCGGTTTTTTCAATGATATCTAATATCATGACGTCGGAAGCTTGGAAAATATCCTCTCAAACCGACAGAAGATTAAGGTCACCTCCTTATTCGCTCAGACGGAGGTACCAGACTCCGGTCAAAGAAGCTAAGTGGTTCTACTCGTAGGTAGTGCATGCGTTGAGATGTTCGGGTGCAAAAGGGAGGTCTGTTTCCGACACCGATTGCCTTTTCCTTCCTTACATTGCTGCTGAATGTACCCTTTATTTCCCAGCGACGCGCTCTATGACATCTCGCAAGGTTGTTGAATGCAGGGTTCCTTGTGGGTTGCCGCAAGCGGCGTGCAGCTGCCGGGCATGACAGGGCATGATGCAATGCTCGTATCTACGGAAAGCTACTTCAGAGGATAAGAAGTTGGATTGATGGCAACAAGCTATTAACAGCCGAGTCGCCGACCCATACTACGATCTAGCAGTTGCGCTCAAGACGTGTTCTCAGAATTGCCAATTTAACTCGCGCGGTTCTCTGAATATCATCAATCCATTGCTTTCCGAAGGCTGGAAGGCATGTACTTAAAAATAAAGAGATTTACGTGCGCTAAACAGTTGTGCTGGTCAAAAACAGAACATCGAAGATCTTATCTGGCGGCGGCAGCCATCTGCCAATGATATTGCCCAAAGCTTAAATCGACTGCATGGGCGATCCAAAGGACTGGATGTGAGCTGGACGTGCGTGGAAATCACTAGCCCCTATCCTAGTCGCTTTTTCTAACTTTGGGTGTCTCCACCCACATAAACGTTCAGGCCAACGTTTCAACCTTTTTCCGTTTGGTTGACTCTTCCTCGATTCGGTCATTCTCGCAAACCACAGTATTCTTCTTTGAGACATGCAGTCAAACTCTGTGTGACCTATCACAACCCTTTTTGGTCTGCACGCCATTAACCGTTGCAACATTAGCTTCTGTTCCGAGAAATGCACCACCACCTCTGTACTATTCCAAGTCTCAGGCCCAATGATTTTTGAGAGTATTCCAGGACACGAGTGGCCTCGTTTTTGCCGCTCTGATATTCTGGCCATTGAGTTGGTCCTTGAATCCCTTTTTGGCATCTCGCCCTACCCCAACATGCGGTGTAGCTTGGACAATGCTGTTCGTCAACCGGCACACGGAGACAAATTAGCTTGTCTCCACACTGCATCCTGCCATATGTTGTCTGATAAAACCGCCCAGTTGGGCTACCCGGTTTGTATTCTCCGACTTTCCGTACCACAGAAACGTCAATATCTTTTCTTCTTGCCCCTGGTACCGTAGCGCGAAATCTGGTGAGCAAGGCAAGGGCTCGAGGAATAGCCTTCCACTGCATCGTACGCTATCGCTAGGGTACTCCTCTACACTATGTGCGATGCGCTCAGGACACAGGTCCTTTCATATCCAAACGTAGCATCAGTGGATCTACACTGAAGCTGTACACTTCATCGGACCTGTCCCCGGCGACGAACTGTACCGCTAGTTTCCGAGAATGCTTGCCACTGGGTTAATAGGGTTAAAGGCATCAAGGATATCAAGGGTCCCTAAATCTCCTGGTGTCTATAATACTAATATCTCTTCTTCTTTAACGGCTGGAATATCTGCTGTTAATAATCAACTGCGTCTTTGTTCTTGTTTGCTTGACATTCTGTTGACATTGTATATCGATGTCAAGCTATTCGTTTATTATCTGGAACGCATCTTCTTTCAACATCTTTTTTCGCCCGGCGCATCTTCTTTTTTCATTGCTGGTTATTTGAAGATAGGACAAATAATGTTCTGCATAAGGACAGTTACTGCTTTGGCGGTCCACGCCTTCCTTACGTCGGCCCTGAAGTATGATCCAGATCAAGTTCTTTGGAACTTGAACCAAAATCAAACTGCTACCTCGGGGCTTGACTACTGGGGAGAATGGCAAAATCATTGTAAGTCCAAATCTAGTAGCGCTTTGAGGTCGGTCTAGGACTCACCACTCGCAGCTTTCAACCCTTCGCCAGACAACTGGCGCTTCCCTTTTTATACCCTCATGCTTGACCGATTTGTCAATGGCGACCCTACAAACGATGATGCTAATGGCACTGCTTGGGAACACGATCTGACAGGTACCCAGTTGAGGCATGGGGGTGACATAAAAGGACTTCAAGACACGTTGGACTATCTCGGAGGCATGGGCATCAAGGGTATTTATCTTGCCGGTAGCCCGATGATCAATTTCCCCTGGGGGTCCGATGGGTTCAGTCCTTTGGACTTTACGCTCTTGGACCCACACTTTGCTACAATCGATGCTTGGCGCGAGTGTATCGCTGAGATGCATTCTCGCGGGATGTACGTCGTTCTCGACAATACGATGGCGACACTAGGAGATCTGATCGGGTTCGAGGGTTACTTGAACGTCTCTGCGCCTCTAAGTTTCACAGAGCACAACGCGATGTACAAGACATCGCGCCAGTACCACGATTTTGAATTCAGCAACGAAATGCTCCCCAAATGCGATTACCCCAGATTTTACGACGATTCCGGTTACGAGGTTGTTGGAAATAACACCGAGTACTTTGTTGGTTGTCGCGACAGCGATTTCGATCAATATGGCGACATTGCAGCTTTCAACATCTATCCTGAAGTATGTCTCGCCGTGATCATCGTTGGCTCAGATACTAATCGACGGTTAGTGGCAACGGCAAATCAGCAAGTTCGCTTCAGTACAGGATCGCTTACGAGAGTGGAAGCCATCTGTGCGCGAAAGGATCGAGCATTTCTCCTGCATTCAAATTGCTATGCTTGATATTGATGGCTTTCGCATGGACAAAGGGCAGCAAATCACGGTTGATGCGCAAGGCGAATTCGCCGATCACATAAGGCAGTGCGCCAAATCCTTTGGGAAGAACAACTTCTTCATTCCCGGCGAAATCGTTTCTGGCAACGCGTTTGGTGCAGACTACTTGGGCCGCGGGAAAACACCGGATATGATGGTCAACGACACTACGAAAGCTGTTCTGATGACGACCAACAACTCCCAATCCTCGGGATTCATTCGAGATGTTGGCAAGAATGCATTTGATTCTGCATGCTTTCATTATAGCATATACCGAAGTCTTACCAGATTTTTAGGGTATGTCCCTTGAAATGTCTTGTCAATCCGGTTTGCTAATGATTTGACTCAGGATGGACGGCCACTTGTCGGCCGAGGGTGATACCCCTGTCGACTTCGTAAGTCGTAAGTACCACCTGTTCTGCTGCTCAACCTAACACCGTAAAGGTCGAAACTTGGAATGACTTCATCAAGACCAACGACCTGATCAATGCGAACACTGGGGTATTTGACCCGAGGCACATGTATGGCGCTCAAAACCAGGACGTATTCAGATGGCCTACCATAGTCAATGGAACGTACAAACAGAATCTTGGTACCTTCATCATTACGATGCTAATGCCTGGAATCCCAATGCTCGAGTGGGGCGAAGAACAAGCCTATTACGTTCTGGACAACACAGCGGATAACTACGTCTTCGGTCGTCAACCCATGTCAACTTCTACAGCCTGGCAAGATCACGGGTGCTATACTGTTGGCAACGCCAAATTCTCTACCTGGCCCCAAGAAAGCGCTGGATTTGGTTGCATGGACGATTGGAACAGCATTGATCACCGCGATCCATCTCATCCCATACGAAATATCATGAGAAACATGTTTGAGATGCGCGAACGGTATCCTGTCCTCAACGATGGGTTTTATGTTAAGACGCTCTCGAAGCAAACGCACCCCATTTACTTGCCTGGTTCCATAGGAACAGCCACCGAAACAGGGATGTGGAGTGTCATACGTAGCCGCTGGGAAGGCATGTAGATTTCAAACAAGTGTAACTGTACATTACGCTAACACTCAGAACTACAGGTATCCAGGATTTTTCCGGTCAAGGTCAAGGAAACCAGAGCGTATGGCTTCTTTACCACAACGAGGGATTCGTTCAGACTTATAACTTCGACTGCACCAACAACGACTCAGCTTTGATAGCTCCCTTCGATGAGGGTACCACAGTCAAGAATCTACTCTACCCATATGACGAGTTCACTCTTGGCACATCCCCTCAAACGCTAAGTAGGTAGTATTGTTGGGAGACAGTCGATCTTATTATTGACTTTAATCACAGAATTGGAGAATTCCACCAAACACAATGGCTGCTTAGATCATTTGACATTCTCTCCCTGGGGTTATATGGCTTACGTTCCTGTCGAAAAGTGGCTAAAACCATCGCCTGTCATAACCAAATTTGAGCCAGGGCACGATGCGCGAATTCTGTCTAATGCTGATCCAGGCGAACAAGTAACGGTGCCAATCGCATTCTACTTTTCAGATGAGATGAACTGCAAACAAGTGCAGTCTGCAATTTCCTTCAACTCCGCAACTGTCGATGGTACTACCCCGTCGATCGACAACAGTAGCGTCGCATGTCAAGCCACCAACGATACTACGGCGATTGTTTCGAAGTATAGTGGGCCAATTACTGGTCAGATACCAGGCACTTGGGTCCTTCATGCAAATTTGGTAAACGTCTCTGATGGAGTGCATTCGGTGACAGTTGGCAATGTCTCGACGCAAGTAGGTAACGCTTCTACTAATGCTATCAATCACTTCATGTTTCGCATCGGCAAGATCGACAACCCCATGGTATTTGTTAGAGCCGCCAATTACTCGGACACCATCATCAAACAGTATAATAACGGCTCATTGTTCATATCGCACAAGGCTTCTGGTGCTGACAAATACCGTTACTCCAGTAATTGGGGATCGAGCTGGACCGACTGGCAACATTATGAAGGTGGTAACGTGACCATTTCGCCGCAAGACTGGTCGGGAACTAAATTGCAACGATGGACTGGGAATCACATTATGGTGCAGTACTGGAGCCAAATCACAGGTAGTAGTAATCACCTTCAGCAGGGAGACCTCGAAGCGAACACTACGCCTCGGCGGTACCCCCACATCTTTGTCCATGGCTCCTTTAATGAGTACGGATACGACTCGGGTATCGCTAATACTATGGAGCAAAACGGCTCAGGTATCTGGGAGTATGACTTTATGAACGAGTGGCCTTCCGAATTCCAGGTGAACGTATGGGGTGTGGATAATGACGGCAAACCTGATCTTACTCGAGCGTTTGGCGACGTCGATAGCGACGGTGTACTCGATCTTCTGTCTCCGGTGTCTCTACTCAAGAATGTCGTCACCATTCCGAACTCTTCATACCCGCCAGCTCATTCCTTAGCATACCGTATCGCGGTCAACGACGCTGACCTACGATACTACTTGACGCCTGTCGGATCAAGCTGGAAGCAAGCGCTCATCTATGCATTGCTAGTGGTAATTCCCATCATCACAAGTATCGCCGCAACATGGGCTTACCTACATACCTTCTATTCTGTTAAGTTCAACAGCGTTGGCATAGCCGAAAAAGGTGGTCTTCTTCCCATGGCCGTGAAACGAGACTTTCATCTCGACCGACTAATCCCTGAGACTGCTTTGGGGACTCTGAGGAAGTTCAAGCGCACAACTACACCCGAAACTTCTATGAACACACTTGGGACTCGATCGAATGCTCTAGCAGTATCACAACGTCGCACCGTTCTTATAGCGACAATGGAATATCATATAGAGGACTGGGACATTAAGATCAAAATTGGTGGTCTAGGTGTCATGGCCCAGCTTATGAGCCAGAACCTTCAACACCAAGACCTTGTCTGGGTGGTGCCTTGTGTGGGAGGCATCGAATATCCTGTCGATCAACGCGCGAAGCCAATGGTTGTTACAATCCTTGGTGTTGACTATACAGTCCAAGTCCAGTATCACCACGTTCGCAACATTACCTATGTTCTTCTGGATGCGCCTGTCTTCAGGCAGAATTCTAAGGCAGAACCCTATCCTCGGCGCATGGATGACATTGATAGCGCTATTTTCTATTCAGCTTGGTATGTTCTCTCCAATTCCGTGAGACGGCTGGTTAATTCCGGTTGTTGATGGATCTATTGTTCTAACCTATGGCTTTAGGAATTCTTGCATTGCCGAAACTCTCCGGCGCTTCCCCATCGACCTGTAAGAAGATCCCTATAACAACATACGGTTCGGTACGCTTACATTGCACTTATAGATACCATATTAATGACTATCATGGAGCCGTAGCTCCCTTGCACCTGTTACCAAGGGTCATACCTTGCTGTCTCTCGTTGCACAATGCGGAGTTTCAGGGTTTGTGGCCAATGCGAACACCAGTAGAGATGGACGAGGTGTGTCGAATTTACAACTTGGACCCGGACGTCGTCAAGCAATATGTCCAATTTGGTGAAGTTTTTAACCTCCTTCATGCCGGGGCGAGCTACCTTCGTGTATGGCAAAAGGGTTTTGGCGCCGCAGGTGAGCTTTGATCCTTCATCACTCGACTCGCCCTTGTAGCATCTCTGTGTATATCCGTTACAATTGTTCTAACCCACAACACAGGGGTTTCTACCAAGTACGGAAAAAGATCATTCGCGCGTTATCCCATTTTCTGGGGCCTTAGCAAGATCGGTAGCCTCCCGAATCCGGATCCTACTGATACAGATGACTGGGACAAGCAGCTCCCAAACTTAAAAGACATTAACGTGGATGCAGACTTTGAGGCTAGTCGAGGCGATCTAAGGCGTCAAGCTCAAGAGTGGGCTGGTCTAGACGTCAATCCGGATGCCGAGCTTTTTGTATTTGTCGGCCGCTGGTCGGAGCAAAAAGGTATTGATCTCATAGCAGATGTGTTTCCAGCCATTCTTGAGGCACACTCGAACTCGCAACTTATTTGTGTCGGGCCTGTTATCGATCTACATGGCCGTTTCGCCGCGCTGAAACTAGACAAAATGATGGAAATATATCCAGGCAGAGTATATTCCAAGCCTGAATTCACTGCTCTGCCGCCATATATCTTCAGCGGTGGAGAGTTCGTTCTAATTCCATCACGCGACGAGCCTTTCGGTCTTGTTGCGGTCGAATTTGGTCGCAAGGGAGCACTTGGTGTAGGTGCAAGAGTCGGAGGATTAGGGAACATGCCCGGTTGTAAGTTCAGGACTATCAAGCTGTTTCCCGAATCCCACTAAAATGCTCTTAGGGTGGTATACCATTGAGAGCACAAGTACAAAACATCTTATCAGTCAATTCAAGATGGCCATTGAAGCTGCGCTAGCTTCAAAGACCAAGGTACGGGCAATGATGCGTGCACGATCCGCAAAACAGAGATTTCCAGTAGTTCAATGGAAAGAAGACCTGGCCATATTGCAGGACACAGCAATTAAGCTGAACCAAAAGCAAACGTTGAAACATGCCTTCAAGACCCCTCGTGCTTCAGGCACATCAACGCCTACAGCCGGCATGCCCAGCCCCCCGCGTTTTTGGAATGGACGATGGAGTGTACCAACTACCGCACCGACCAGTAGGCCTCAGAGTGGACTTTCTACTCGCGCGCCAAGTCCTTCCGCGCCCGCTGTCGCTCTGTCACTTGGCAGGAAAACAGGACCTGGTCATGACCCAGAACGTGCAGGCAGGAAGCGTAACCGCCTGAGTAAACAGAATCCATCCAGAGACACCTCGGTAGACTCTCAAGCTCCTGAGAGCTCCCATAGAGGTCGACGCTCAAGTCGCAGCAGACCTAGAATCTCGAACCCTATCCCAGCAAGCGCTATTGGTACCGTCGTTGGGTCCACAGCCGTTCCTCCGCTACCAGGACAGGTACGTGGCAACAGAGTGTCTCGCATCAGCGAAGTCGCCGACGAAGACATACACCGCAACCCCGAAGGTGGTATTGACTATGACAGCATGGCCGAGGAAACCGCGGAAATTACTGCCGAAGAAGACAATGGGGATGAAGATGTCGCGGAAGAGTATATCCTCACACCGGAGCAGGCAGAAGCCAGCAAGAAGAAGGCTAAATTGGCTACCCTTCGCTTGGCTTTGGAAGCCAGGACGGAAGCTGACGAGTCAAGCGGTGCTACTCTACCACCGTTTGCCCCGTCCGGGATCCCAGTACCACCAACTCCTTCATTGCCCGGCACGCCTATGGCTCGCGACCTGCTACTTCCATCGTATCACACTGGAACCGGCTCTCCTATATCTAGACGCTCAATGTCCGACGATATTGCAGCTGGAGGTAGATCACTTCCGCCTCCGGTCCCAGTCCAGCCGCCCACCAGCGGCCTGACTTTTGGTAGTCCCTCTGATCCACCCGCTGATCCAACTCTGAGTCTTGGCACCGTGCTGCAAGGAAAGAAAGATTACAAGCTCCAGAGCGTCGATCCGTTCTTCACAGACCCCACAGGTCTATATTACCATGCATTCGAACAGAAACTCAGCAACTTAAACGGCAAAACTTCGGAAGGTCCTCTTTGCGTGGAAGAGTACCTAGTGAAGAGCGAGAAAGACTGGTTCAATAGGTTCCGCAGTGTCAAGATGGGAAAATCAGCGGCCTCAACCCCTGCATCATCTGTCTTCCGGATGAGAAGAGATAGCCCGGCTGGCTCTGTCATCAGCGACTCCCAGGCGAGTGACGGTGGACTGGATAATGATGCGGATCAGTTCCTTCTACAAGAAGACTATCATCCCCCGACAGGTCTGAAAAAGTTTCTACTTCGAAGAATCGGGGACTGGCCGTTGTACTCCATACTGCTTGCATTCGTAAGCCTTCCTATCCTAAAATTGTACGCAATCGCTAATGTCGGTGACAGGGGCAAATTATAGCTGCCAACTCTTACCAGATTACTCTGCTTACTGGTGAGGTTGGACAATCAGCCCAGAAGCTCTATGTGGTGGCTAGTATCTACCTTATCGCTTCGATATGCTGGTGGCTTGTGTTTCGCACCTTTAAGTCACTATACGTTCTCGCCGTGCCCTTTGGATTCTATGGACTTGCATTCTTCTTCCTGGGTCTTGCACCATACGCCAAAACCGCTTTCGGTAGAGGCTGGGTACAAAACATCGCCACTGCTTTCTATGCCGCAGCCTCTTCAAGCGGAGCCTTTTACTTTTCACTGAATTTCGGCAGCGAAGGTATGTTTTCAATTAACCCGAACCATCAAATGCCCTATTAATGATCCTACAGGTAGCGTCCCAGTCGCAACGTGGAGTTTCCGAGCTTGTGTGATCCAAGGAACCCAGCAGATATACATTGTCGCGCTCTGGTTCTGGGGATCACGCTTGATAGCGCAAGAGATTAACGGAGTCGCTGCGTCAACTTTGGTGGCTTATGGTCCAGGGCTTACGGGTATCACAATCCCTATCGCACTCATCATGTGGGCCATCGGTGCTACACTGTTCTTCGGGCTCCCCGACTACTATCGACAAGCGCCTGGCCAAGTTCCCTCTTTCTACAGATCTGTCGTCCGCAGGAAGATTATCATGGTAAGTTTATAAGTCTTCTACTACATCTCGCACCAAACATACTAACAGCCCTCAGTGGTTCTTCGTCACCGTCCTAATCCAAAACTTCTTCCTGTCCGCCCCTTACGGCCGTGACTGGAAATATCTTTGGTCCAGCCAACACGCCCCCGCCTGGGCCATCGCCCTCCTAGTCCTCGGCTTCTTCGTAGGCGTCTGGGCCGCCTTCCTCTGGGCCTTCGGAGCTCTTTCAAAGTACCACTCTTGGATCCTCCCCATGTTTGCTGTCGGCCTCGGCGCACCACGATGGTGCCAGATGCTGTGGGCTACGTCGGGCATGGGTCTCTGGGTTCCTTGGGCTGGATCGCCGCTCGCGGGTGCCATGGTCGGACGCACGCTGTGGCTTTGGCTCGGCGTTCTGGATGCCATCCAAGGCGTTGGGTTCGGCATGATCCTGCTCCAAACGCTAACGAGGTTCCACATTGTCTTCACGCTGGTTTCGGCGCAGGTGCTCGGTAGCATTGCGACGATTGTCGCCAGAGCCTGCGCACCGGATGCCGAGGGGCCAGGGTCTGTGTTTCCGAATCTTGCGCTTAGCTCGCGGGGGTTGAGCAATGCGTGGTTCTGGATTGCGCTGGTGATGCAGTTGAGTATTTGCGTTGGGTTTTTCAAGTTTTTCAGAAAGGTATGTCCTCTCCATTCTTATAGCACGAACTCATTACTGATGATTTTCGCAGGAGCAATTGCAGAAGCCCTGAGATATTTGTGAACCGCACGGCAACAACATTAGGCCGTGAATGGGCTTGTACGATATGGAAAATACTTGGGCATATTACTGAGGCCTTGCCGGCTGGAAAATCACCGGCTACGAGATACCTGGGTATTTAATGATCAATAGACGAAAAGGGTAAATATAGAGGAGTATTGAGCGATCTGAATAGATCATATAACCGAGGAGTTTCCATCAGCGTTAAGGAGTACAGAAAGCAGCTTGTACCTACTCAAAAGGTCTATTGTATATAAGCAAAGTATATAATATTCAAAATACACATATGAAATACTCGGCTTTTCATATGAGAAAGCGGCCATCTTCAATAGCTTTGGCTCTACCTTCCGCGGTCATAACCTGTTTTGGAGTGGATAAAAGATAGTGCAAAACAGGTTCACCGAAATCCACCTCAACAATAAACCACCAAAAAGAACCTACATCCCCTTCGCATGGCCCACCCTACTGCTCCCCTCCACACAACACACATTCTACTCCCATCAAAAACCCTCAAACCACGGCGCTACCCACTGGAAGCTGGCTTGAGCAATGCTGAAACGGATGCTCATTTCGTGTTTACGGACGATAAGGCGTGGGTAGGCGGTGGAGCACAGGAGGCGGGATGGGATCCTGTAAATTAGCATAGTTCGGTAAGAGCTTAATGCGGAAATGACAAGACAGGAATCAGAATGGGACTACAGTACCCCGCACTAAGTCTTCGGCTGCGCTCCCCAACCAAATCACCACCTCACCTGCATCAACCATTGAACCATCAAATTCAGCTGGGGAACTTCAATATTTGGGCTAATTATTTAGTAGTATATGATCTATGATTCCCCAATCAACATTTGGTATGCCAGCCCTCCGCTTTAATGACAGCTGCACATCTGCGTGGCATACTGGATATTAGCCCCTCCATTACCTTCTCTCGTAGATTTGTCCAGGCCTTCTGTAAAATCTAGAACAACTGAGTTTCAGCTTTATCCCCTTTACCCTTCAGCGAATCCAGATCCGGATAAACTTTATAGGCCTCCTTCTTTAGTAGAGCCCAGAGATTTTCGATTGGGTTCAAATCGGGGCTGTACGGAGGCCACTCCATGACCTCTATACCATTTTCCTGAAACCAAAGCTTCGATTTTCTGGCCCTATGTATCGGAGCATTATCCTGCATGAACACTAGTCCTGACTGCCATATGCCAGCCAAATTGTGATCCAGAATCTGAATGTAGGAGACTGCTGAATAGCCGTGTTTTTTGGATTCGAAGTCCCGATCGAGCAGGTATAAATCCGATCTTCCAGAACCCCAGAAAGCTCCCCAAATCATAATGGAAAAGGGCTTTCCACTGGGAATTTCCATCACTTTATCTCTATCCCATTTCTGTTTGAGAATTCCAAACACCCATTCTGGTGTTTTACCTGATCCCCGAGCCACGGATGCTTCATCCGACCAGATGACATTGCCCCATTGATCCACAGTTCAATCCTTATGCTTTTTAGCCCATTTTAACCGAAGCAGAGCAACTTCAGGTGTTAATTTCGGTCGCCGAAGAGCTAGCCAGTGAGAAATTCCGTGGGCTCGTAGTGTTGCGTTGAGAGTTCTCGCGTTCAAATCGATCCCGGTGTTCGTTTTCAGCTGTCTCCAGGTGATTTTAGGCTCCGATCGTAACTGACGTAACAGTACCCTAGCTGCTCGGGGGGTAATTGATATGGACCTTCCTGATCTGGGTTCATTGTCTTCGAAGAATGTTGTTTGAAGCCTCCCCAAAACGCTCTGAACGATGGTTCGGGGAATGTTCAAATTCCGTCCTATTTGGGTGGGTTTTAGGCCTAATTTAGCTTGTCCTGATATTTTACCTTTGGTGAGCAAAGAAAGCTCCTTTCTAGAAGTCTTGTTACCAGAAATTGGAGTTAACGGAGCCCTTCTGAGCATTGTGGATGCAGTTGAAGAAGGTGGATTGTTTTGAAGGTACGCGATTTTACGTGTTTTCGTGATCTAGCCGAAGACTTAGTGCGGGGTACTGTAGCTCGAGCAGGATGCGGTGGAGATTTTTGGTAGCATGGAGGATGAGAACGATGAGTGAGCATGGAAGGGAAGGGAAGGGAAGGGTAGAAGTATGGTATGGGATGGGATAGGTGGCGTGGTAGAGGGTTTTGAGGTCTTGAGGGTGGTGGGTGAGGAGTTGGAGAGGTTGGAGAGGTTGGGTTGCGGGATAAATCTTTCGAGGAAGTCGGATGTTCGATAAGTGTCTTCAACGGCAAGCACATTCACTATTTCATGAAAGACTTCCAAGCTCACCGACTCATATCGCCATGTAATTGCAACCCCTCGCCATCGCCATCGCCACCCTCTTCACCTCACCCACTCCGCCCCCTCTGCACCTCCCTCGCCTCCGCGGTGGCACCTGCACCACAACCAGCTACGGAGGCAGCTCCCAATCCATCTCCTATGGTATCTACGCCACGGGAACGTCCGCCTCCGGCTCCCTCTCCGTCTCTTGCACCACTGCCCAGAAATAGAGCAACGGCAACCAAATGCCCAATGCGCAAAGGGTCGAGCTGTCCGATAAGGGGCTCGCGCAGGAGATCTACTGGGCCAGAGCTGGAAGTCTGGTGGGTCTGTGAGTTGCTCGGCGAGTAATCGGGGCTGGCTGGTAGAAGGTGGATGAAATGATTGAGAGTCAAGTTTAGCTTGTGGTAGGGGTTACGAGCAGCAGTTCGACGTGTGAGGTTACGCTTGGCATTTTGGTGTGCGCTGGCGGGCGTCGCTGTTGAAGGAGAGGTGTTGTTGGACAGAAAAAGGCATTCGCCATGATGAGTTGGGAAGGGGGAAGGTTTGTTGTGTTAGGCTATATCCACAATACGCTCCTTATGAACCCGAGGCCGGCCGAAACTCGAACGTAAAAGTCATAGACAGTTTTGAATACTCGTTTCTCTACATGGCCTCTCTTGTTTGAACTAGCTCTTGGTTGAATGATGCCTGGAGACTTAGGAAATAAAGGTGGAATAGTCTCCACGCAGCCGAGGATTGAGAGAAGAATAATCACGAAATCAACGGCAAACGGCGATGACCTCGTCTAAGGAATTCCGAGTAGATAACATGGTCCTGGAACTGTTCATTGCCCACCATTTTACACCTAGCGTAAAAAGCTGCTTGTATTCGTCAATGAAGCATGACGATGGAGTGCGATCGATTCTGTTGGGGCACTCCAGTCTTTGTTTCGTGCTCCATGGCGAAGTCTATCAGTATAGTAAGGGCGGCCGTACGCAAGAAAGTATAAACATCCGAGGACGGAGCTCTATGGCCTATATCAAAGCGTCGAGGAAGTGGCAATATAAGCGTATGGAGGAGGAGGGTGTATTATCTGTTTCTTACCAAGGTAGGTAGAGTCTGAAGATGGGAGGCGAGTGGGTGATAATCATTGTGGAGAGGAAGCTGGTGAGTTCGGCAAGTCTGAATAGATTAAGGTGATATCGAATAGATGCATGGCTTCGACCCTGTGTAGGAGTTCCAAATAATAGGGGCGTTGGCCGGATATAAAGAAAATTTATCCCGTGTTAAGTCATGCCCTATCCAAGACCCTTTATATTGCAGGATAAGAACTTTATTATACCCGGCTCAGTGGCGTATGTGGAATACTTGGTCCCGCCCGTGGTCAGCCCGCCCGCTCACTGAGGTGATTCAGGTTTCACCTGGTTTTGGATTCGCGGTTAAGTCTACGCGTTCTCCTAGAGTAGCCTCACTGTTCGGGGGGGTGAGTGGGGCACGTTTGTGTCCCGGAGCAGGATCCCAAGTCTACGGATGCGAAAAGATCATTTGTCTTTAAGCCACTGGTCTCGAGCTTGCCCCTTGGCGTATGTATTGCACACAAACTTACCTTGGGGTGGGTGTTGGGGGCTTTTATTGTGTTGATAGGACAGGGCTGTCACTGAGCAACTTTTTTTTTGACATTCGAAGCTCCAAGTTCGAATCCAGCAGAAGTCGATGCTTTTGTTTTTTGTTCTGACATTTTGGGTAGGATCGTTCAGCAGAGACCACAATCTAGCCTCGAGCATCAACACTTACCATACCCTCCTCTCTCCTCGTTTATCCCAATCACTTCATCCGCTTTACCTCACTCAGGCTTCGCAACTCTCCAATATCGTCTTACCCACTCATAGTATTACCATGTACATAAATGTGACACGTCGAGGCACATATCTTTTCGAACTGCATCCCACGATATTGCCTCACCATCGCCACCGCCACAGCATTAGTCCTCTTCCTGCAACCTCGTGTCAATATCGCTTCCAATGTCCTAGGGAACCGACACGCTTACCTTTTTCAATGTTCCTCTTTCCTACCTCTCCTAGTTAAAACATAGCTCATAGCGTGTTCGACGATCCGCGCCAACTTCTTCTCATTCAGCATAATCCGGGTGGCTACTCAAGAGATCCAAGGGAATTCAAAAGAAAAACAGGCTGATAGATTTAATAAGGAAGCATATGGTATAGCGTTATGCGCAGCACAGGAGCAATGGAGAAGCTTGAGCACCCGCAACAATGTAGGTCTTGGTGCCGAAACGCTTCGATGATACTCTCACTTACCCCGAAGACTTTTACAGCAAAGATTATCATCATGCCACCTTGGGACATGTTAACAAAATGAGCCATAGGAGATGGAAACATTGCAAGCTGGGCAAGCTGGATGTTGTGCAATCGGGTTTGTCTCTGTAGGCGCCGGCCCGAAAGTCTTCTCCGATAGCCGCCCAAGTCTTTCACCAACCTCCCAAGTCAAACGAATACCAAAAATCATAGAAAGTATGCCGGAGAGGAAGGTCATAATAAACATAATAACGATAGCTCAGTCGACAGGTCTGCGCGCGTCTAGACTGGGTTTCTGATGTACCAGCCAAGACAGCCTTTTCTCTCAACCATCAAGACTACAGTTCAACATGCTTCGGTCTCAACAAGCTTGTGCACCAAAACTGACTTTGATTAACCTACCCTCGTACGCACAATAGCACGATATCTTCATGTATATGCTAAAAATCTTCAACGGCCACAAGCGAATTACGTCCAGCAGCTCTTGTTCACCTCCGCAAAATCTTGAAACTTCCTTGGAGGCTTCCCCGCAAGCTGTAACACAACATCATTCAGTCTCTCCTCTGATCCCTTAGCGATCCTCGTATCCATGGAAGACAGCATATTAGCATATTCAGCCGGCATCCCTGAGGATTGCATTCTCGCAGCTAGCTCAGGCTGCGACAGCTTGACGTGCGTGATCTTACGTCCGAGGACGGCGCTCAGAATAGCAGCGACCTTGAATGATCACGCAGTGTCAATACACGACTCGGCAAACGTTTAGCATCAACTCACATCATCATAGCTCAAAAGCTCCGGCCCAAGAATAACCGGATCCTTATCCATCGACTTCTCATCCACCAACGCCCGAAACCCCACCGCCGCAATATCCTCCACCGAAACCCACGGAATTCTCCCATCCCCCGCCGCAGAATAAACCTTACCTTCCTCCCTGACAGTCTTGGCGCGCTGTTCCTCCGAAAAATTCTCCATAAACCATGTCGGCCTTAGCACTGCATACTCGACCCCCAGCCCCACCAAATACTCATGTACCTTGCCATGAGCAGGACCTCCGGCTTCAAGCGCACTGGAGCTGAGGAGCACGAAGCGGGTTACGCCGTTGTGCTTAGCGAGATCGATGAATTTCTTCATGGGGGTGAAGATGTCTGTTACGGCTGGGGCGATAAGGTAGACGGATGTGATGCCGGCGTTCTTCGAGAATGGATTATCATAGGTTGACTCATCCAACCAGTCGAATTTACACTCCTTTGAGGAGCGGGAAGCGAGGATGTAGGCGATGCTGGCTCGGTCGAGGAGACCAGCGATCTGTGTGGAAGTTCGGCCAGTGCCGCCGAGGAGGAGGATCGTCATGCTTCGAAGCTTCCAACGATAGATTTCCTTTTCACAAGCTGTTTGTAAACAGGTAAGTGATATTATTTCTCGCCGTCTCTAATTCCTTGCTATATATCAATCCCGGTATCACCGCTATATCCGGAGGCTCTGTGCAATTTGCCCGATCCCGAATCCACATTCGGCTAGGTCACAGCTTTATTGATTTAGATTGCCCCACCTTCTGGTTCACCTGGTGTTCTGTGAGCGGAGGAGCTTTGTGCCGCTGCGGGGGAAAGACGGGGCAAAAGAGCCCAGAGGGTTTGGTCTGACTGTCTCCGGCTAGAATTCGAGAGTTCTTATCTCCGAGTACGGGCTGGATACTTCCTAGGTAATTGGATATAAATCTCAGTACAACAGCTTCAAATCGTTCACCCAATGAGACCCAGCAGAACCTCCTCGTACCAAGGATTCAGATAAACTACCTTGTCACAAAACATACACCTGAACCCACCATACATCCCCCTCCAATACCTCCTCGATAGATCTCCTTCTCCCCTCCTTCCCCCTTCTCCCAATCCTCCACCCTCCTTGCCCCCGAAACCCCCCACAGTCCCTCAACGTGGACCTCAAATCCTGGTCCAGCCTCATCCATGACGGCTTCGCTTGCAAACTAACAATCGACTTCACGAGCCTCTTCGGCGACGCACCCGCGAAGATCTTCCAGCGCGGACTTGGCGAAGAGGTGGGAGGCGCAGCTTGGGGGGCTGAGGGAGGTTAGCTTATTACTACGTAAGTAGGGTTTAGGTTTCGCTTACGGTTTATTGTTGGGTTTGTGAGGTGTGCTGATGTTTGAGATGATGGTGGTAGGGCGTTTTATATCGAGCTGCCGCAGCCAGGAGAGGACGTAGAAATATCGACGACGGCGAAAGTGAGCACGAACGCTAGTGTGACGTTGCGGCGGGTGCAGCTCGTAGGGACGGGATGGTGCAAAATGGGGTGAATCTCTGTCCTTCCACGTTGCCCGATCTGGGCTTCTATGCTTTCTCTTCCCCTGACATTCAATGGATAGGGCCGTTATGACTTCGGGGCCGTGAGAACCGAAGTTGAGAACAGGAACCCTTGGAAGGTTTATTATCTGAAAGCGACTAAGGTGTGGAAATAAAGGGGATGTGACGGAGGTGATGTCGAAGCCTGAGGAGGAGGTTGGGGAACTTGGGGCATGAGTGGCTGTTGTGGTGTTTCTTCGGTTATTGATCGGCTTGGTTGATAAGTCTATATCATGATTTCGGTGGAGTTGTTTGTGTTGTCGTTGCCCGTAGTCCGGGTGCGGATAATTCATCCAAAATAATAATCTTGTCCAAAAAACGAGTTTGAAACGGACATCTTGCCTAGGAAATCGTGTTGATGTTTCTTGGCCACCCATTGATCGTTGCGGTGTATAGCCCGACAAGGCCCGGGATCTTTGCCCTGTAGGCTTCATGTTGGCGTGCACGCCTGGGGCTGGTTCTTCGGCGCCCGAGGCAGAAGAGCGGCAACACCAGGCAAGAAATATAGCGAAGAGGCTGCTCTTTTTCTTCGAACCCCCTGCGAGTCCGGCGTTGAATTTGGCCCAGGCCTTTGCGTTCGGCGCGGCGACGGCCAGGATTAATCACTCTCTGTGAACAGGACAATTGGAACGTTGTGCTAGCACGACTTGGGAAAATTTGGTCGTGAGGGCTCAGAGATCAGAGAAGAAATCAGAGAAGGGAGGTAGTGCATTGATTATAAATGTGGTCTGTTTGTGGGAAGTTGAAGATGAAAAGATGGAGGAGGGTGTTGTATTGGCATTTGATGGAAAAGCACTGGAAAGCGAGGCTCGACACAGACGCGTTTCAGGCAAAGTAGGGCGTCGAAGAGCACACTCAGCCTTGTTGTAAACCGTAAAGAAATGCTGCAGCCTGTGCCTGAAAGCTGCATATGATGTGGTAAAGCTTCCTAGCGTGGTAGTGCACATCCCAGAATGTGCCCAAGTACAAGCCTCCACGCCTTGTTTCATTCATCAATTGGCGCTACCTTGTGAGTTCACCTGTTCTCGATACCACGTATCCCAATCCGACTGTCTTCTCTTTTCGACTGCCCAGTCCTCATGCTTTTTTCGTTCATCGAAAAGCGACTGCGGAAAATTCTCGAACGTCTGAGTAATGGCGCTTTCGTTTCTCGTACGCAGACTTAATTCTTCGCGATATGAGTGTTTCACTATTGGATTCAGTCTAGGAGCAGTCTCCTGCAGAGGTCAAGAGAGCCAGCCTACCAGAAGTCGAGCTCGTTTGGCCTTGGGCGCTTGCGAAACCTCCTGAACGGCTCTTAGATGTAGGGTTCCACCACTTTTTATTGGGCTTACTATCGCCGAGAGCCTCCGATTCGAAGTAGCAGCTGCCCGCTGTTTTTCTCCAAAAGTCGTGCTTCCCCAATCCACCAGCAGTATGAACTACGGTGGGTGTTTTCCTATTATCATGTGCCTGGGGACGGAAGTATTGTTTTCCTCGGGATGTAGTGTCTGTCGCATAATACCCCATGGCTGGAACGCAACTTCCTTGAGTAGGCAGAATACTCGAACGAGGCTGGGGTAGGATTGAAGCCTGTGATCTCAACCAACAAGGAATCAGCGTAGAACGTTCACAGCTCCTTTTAGTTATTGTACACCTGATAGGACTTGCAGAAGGGTCTGGTTGTCGAAATCGTTGATGCGGCTGCGACAATAATAATCAAGCAGTGAAAAGACGATAAAAGCATCAAGGCTACCCACGCATGAAGGCTGTGGTCGGGGCTGCGGTGACAGCCTGCGCTCATAAACCTTGTAATACGCACTGAACCCATAGCATGCATCCCGATGTATGTTTGATTCAAGGCTGCAAGAAAATGTCGGAGTTGGCAGGCATGGCTTTAATGCTTGGGGCGGGGTTACGGGTGAAGGCTGCGCTCCATTTGTGATATCCTAAGCCCCGAGTCGAAGACAGCCAGCCAATTATCATTCGTTTTAGAAAATGTGGAATCGCAACGGTGTTTTTTCTTATTCGCTTTGCGTTTGACAATGACTGATGATGCATTACTTCCCACTCGTGACCCCCTTCGGCCGTCTATGCATCTCGGCCTCGTTCGAACCAATTCGTCTATCAGCTGGAAAACCTGCGAGCGGATGACACGATAACAGGAAAGAGATCTAAGGTTCTAGTAATGGCTCCACTACAGCTCTTGAATCGAGCCTTCTGCCCTTTGTAGTAATCACACGTTTCTGTGGTTGGTGGACTCTCACGAAGACCGATTGACTAAAATTAGCATCTATGTCTTATACCATCCGTCCCACACCTCCTGTCTCTGCTTTTCTGCTCTCCCGGCCTGCTCTTTTCTTTGCACATCAGCTACCAATTTTGAAGATTTTTCAAACGCCTGGATAATGTTCTGTTCATTCTCCGTACGCCGAGATAGTTCTTCGCGATATTGCAAGGGGGCTACGAGTAGGCAGCTGAGTCAGATCCGGGTTTTTAAGAACCGAACTTTGAGCAGACAGAGCGATGAGTTGTTGTTTATCGCAGAGGAAAGTGGGAAAGGTTCACGTGTAGTTTAATCGCTTGACCCAGCTACAGCCTCACTTGCTTGCAGTGGCATAGCCCCGTTGCCCCTCTGACTCATTCTCCCTTGCTGTTGTTATCCATCACGTCTGTGAAACGCACTCGATTGTTAGATCTTGACAAGTAGTTACGCAAGTATTCGCGCAACTCTTACACTGAGCTTTCACGAATGGCTCGTGGATTTTGGCTTAGTATCGGCTCGAATGTCAAAGAGCAAGGCTCTGAGTCGGCGCAAGCAGATGTCGAGTCTGGCCAACGACCAAAGGAATATCTTGAAGGTTACGCAGAATTAGCAGAATTCATCGCCAGTGATAATGATATCCTACTGTTTCGCAAATTCAGTGCCCTTGGCGCTCGGAACCTTCTATATCTGCAAGCCGAGGTGCAGGTCCTGGAAGCACAGCTCAAACAACTTGACGAAGACGACAGGATCGAGATCATCAACGCACAAGATGTTAGCGAGAAGATAAAGGTCGACCGTTTTGCCAGAGACTGGGAGTTTATGATCCGCAACGCTCAGGATGAGAGCGGGCGGCAAGCCAAAAAGATGAAGATAATACTACAGATACGACAAGTGATGAAGGACTACCGTACGCTCTTCCTAATTATGCATTCTCGGGTTATCTAATTGTTATCAGAGGAGGCTTTATTGCTTCGAAGTCAGGTCGCTGCGCTCGAAGCCCCAGGCGCCAACGCCCTTGGGACCTTCAAATTATGGTTTCGCCACAAGGCACCTTTGCTGGGTAGTGGTGAGAGCTTGCTGGAAGACGAAAAAGACCTGGTGGCACTCCAGGTGGAGCAGGAGCCAGATCGATTATCAGCATTTGTCAGGAATCATCTTGGGTATTTCCTCAGGGTTAGCTTCCAAATTCCCCTATCTACAACATTGCAAATTGCTGTTTATCAATTGATTATAGGAGGATCGACATGACCAACCCCGATCTTGGGGCCCAGTTTACTACTTCCGTGAAGCGGTTGTCGCGAGAATTGTAGTGGTCATCAGCCTCTTGGTTGCAGCATTTCTATTGATTGGTGCCGTAGTCACTCTGTACTTTATCCGCTCGCCTGGGTCACGATTAGGAGCCTTAGGAGCATTTACGCTGATGTTTGCCGGATCGGTTGGCCTGTTAACAAATGCTCAAAGGAGTGAGATCTTTGGTGCCACTGCAGCGTAAGCAAAGCTATCGGCTCATTACCCAAGAATCTAATGTCGTACTGATCTCTTCTATATAGATATGCGGCAGTCTTAGTTGTGTTTGTGAGCGGCAATTTGGGAGCACCCTGATAGCGCAGCCCTCCTAGGTTTGCATTTGGCTTATGTGGCCGGACGCTATCAGACCCAAAAGCTGCTTCGATCAGCACAATACCTTGGCTCCAACAACCAGTACTTCAGCATGGCCAGAGCCACCAAGACTAGGGTCGCAGATGCTTTCGCTCACCTCGACCTTTAAAGCTTCGAGCTACAAGGCCCTAGAATTGAACTGAAGCCAGGTTGGCAGATGACAGAGAGGTAGATGAACCTTATGGAGAACAAGTCGAAGGCCGAAATGAAAGTAGAGACAAAGAACGTTACCGAGACTAGCAACGGAGGAAGAAGTCGAAGAAATGAGAGCGCAGGTTGATGACCTGAGCTTTTTGATGGAGGACGAGGTCATATGGGGGCATTTTGGTATGTAGGTTGAAGCTTAATAGGAGTCTATCTAGGAGCGAGCAGGTAAAAACTCTACTAGCGGACCCCAGCCCTATCAGCCCTATGAAGGCGGAGATTACCATCCCCTATTTCCAACACTTTTCGTGGTGTTTACAACAGACGATATCTTTGACAAGTCCAAAAGATAACCAGACGAATCACAAAGAGTCTAATAAAGTCCTGGGGGCCTGTGGGCTGTAAGTCTGGAAGACGTACGCCAAGAGTATCGGTTGTTCGCTTTTCTATGTATTGAGCTAGATGTGGCTGGATGATGTCATCGAGCATATTCTACCAGTTTGTCTGATTGTCCAAAATAAGAATAAATTTGTCTTTACGTGCTTTCTGTGGTTTAAGTATTTGAAAATGGATGAGCAGGTAATCAAAGTCATTTTAGTCACCAATGATTCAACTCTAGATTGTATCGATTAGTGGAAAAAGGCAGCATTGTTGCCTGACACAGAATACGGTAGGAGCTGGTAAGAGATATCGTATGGAACAGAATGGAAGTCAACGGAGAACTCAACGCCAGATTGTTCGCAAAGAAAGCCCGTAACGGTCTAGGATAGATACCACGTAGACGATAAACATCAGGAGAACGTTAGCGACAGTTCAGCCTTCATATATGATCTACTCTTTCCCCCACAATCTTTCAAATTGATTTCATGTCGAATGACCGTTCTCCAGACCATGTCAATTAGAGAAATAGGGATTGAGATGAACTGCAATCGCACAACAAACAAAGAGAGGATACAGGTCGGCCGACCAACGCTAAAGTTCAGCCGACCAACGCTAACAATTTGCGCTAGGCTTCCGGCCACCTGCCTGGAGACTCGTCACACCAAAGCGGAACCCGGAAACTCTTCGCCTCCGAGTCTTCCGCCCGCCTCCGAAATGACCAATCGTCCCCCCCGCCCCCCTCCATCCCACTTTCCCGTCAATAACAAACCACCACAATAATCTATTACACCCACCAACCCCCAAGACCATGACCACACCACTTTCTCGACTCCACGAGAAGCCCCACTTGTATGCGCGCATAGATCACCGAACCCCAAGAACCAAATAAATACCAAGACGACACACATCGACGGCCCATGTTTACTTCCTGCATCCCATTCCTCAACCTACTGTTACCGCCGTCCACCAACCAGTCCCTTCAGATCGCGAGGTTTCGGAACAACAACATGGCGGAGAATGGGAACGAGAAGGGGGGGGACCCGTCCATGCTGCATGGGCATGCGGCGTATGTCGCTGGGGCTGCCAAGGTAGGTGTTTCCTTTCTGCTTCTGCCCAACGAGCACGTGCGTGAGTTGTCGGATACATCGAGGTCTTGGATGGGGCGGAGGCGCTTGGTATCTCACCTCGCCCATACTACTCGACTACATCCACCTAGTACACCATCATCCACAGCATTCCGTCCCCATCCGCCGCCATCCGGGCGCATCCGCCCCTCCCCCTCCTCATCCCCCTCCCGCCCATCTCACACGCTCACCAACCACCCAAAGCTAACCCTTTCCCTCTCTCCCTCCCTTAGGAGACCATCGCGCCCTACACCTCCCAACCGGCCTCCTGGTCCTCGGCCGCGGAAAAGACCAAATCCGCCGCCATCGACGAAATGCGCGCCGCCAAAGCCATGAGCGAGAAAGAGCCTGCGCATAACCCGAGCGCGGGGACTGTGGAGGAGAAGGTGGGGAGTGCGGTGGGGTGTGAGGGCATGGTTGAGGAGGGGAGGGCGAGGAAGAGTTGATTTGGTGGAAGCTATGGGAGGGGAGATGTGGGGCTGGGGGGAGTGATACCAAATGCGGGAGGGATGCCTGGAACGAAGAGCTTGGAACTTCTGTGACTGGGTGCTTGCCAGGGGGTTTTTAGGGGCGTTACGGAGGCTTAGGTAGCTGGTGTACTTATGATACACCCCCCATTCAATTTACGAATTCTCTTATCCGTCACCCATTGTCTCTTCCTTCCAAAAACCGATGAGTGGACGTTGGGAAAAGTCATGCGGCGGGGCTCAGTGGAGGTTGGAAAGGCGCCGGTTGTGTTTTGGGTTTGTGTGGGTGTGGGTGTGACAATGGCCGCCTGCAGCGCTGTCTGCACTCATGATGAGGATCGCGAGCGTTGTGCCTAAATCCATAGCAGCCTCTTCTATCAAACCGTCCACCAAGCTCCTAAAGCCTCATACTTGTTCAAAGCCCGCAACAAACCCACCCCCTCACCATCTGCACCCCCCTCCCCCTCCCCCATTTCCTTCAGCTCACCCCGCCCCGCCCATCACTCCCCTAACCCCCACCCTTCGCCCGATTCATAGGCCCCCAATCCGCTCGCGGGTTCATCTGGTATCTAACAACGCGCTTGCCGTTCGAGGATTCTTTGCCTAATCTCTCATCGAAGACGATGGTGAGGTAGCTCGGGTTGGAGAGTGTGAGGGGAGAGGCTCGGGGTTTGGTCGGTTCAGTTGTGTGGTCTTGTAAAGAAACGTCGCCGTTTGCTGGAGCTGGGCCTGTTTGCTTGCGGGGGTCGGTTGCAAGTGGTTGGTTATGTTCTCCTGCAGCGGGTTTTGTCTTGCTTAGCCTGTACAACGCCGCTTCCACTCCTGTTCTCAAGTCCTCTAGATCATCCACATCCAGTGCCCTACGAATGTCATCCGTCGCCTCAATCAACGCAATCTTACTCCTATCTTTTCGCATAATGTCCCACCCAGCAGTCCCCTTCCTGATCGCACCCTCTTTAACCGGACTCTTTTGCCTGACCCATTCTCTCATAATCTCCCAAATCACGCTCCATGGCGCATCGGTGACGATACTGCCGGGCTTGGTGTGCGAGCGGCTGGCACGGTAGCCGAGGTGGAGGAGCGCGCCGCGGAAGGCGGCGTCCGAGGGGGAAACGGCGTGGAGGACTTTGGCGAGGACGGAGGGGATGATGAAGAAGGGGTGATTGGAGCGGGTGTAAGGGGGGAGTGATGGGATGGGCTGGGGTGCGGAGAAGTCTGGTGGTTGAGGTGTTTCTAATGGTGCTGGAAGTGGTTCTTCACTCGGAGGTACGTCTTGGGTTGGATCGTCAAGAAACTCGCTCAACGCGAGAGAGAGCATGCCTTCCATACGAGGAATGGTGCCGTATGTTTCCGCGTCCAGTGAAGGTAGAATGTCGAGCATACATTGGACAAAGTATGGATTGTGCAAGGGCCCTCCCCACATAGGCCCCGAGAGGTGTGTTCGGAAGCCACAGTGCTCGCAATTTTGACTTGTAAAAGGCGCTTGCGCCAGTGAAAACTTGTAGATCGTCTCTCCCGTTTTGCTCTTCTTTCCACGGGCTTGCGCGAGCGACTGCGTGGTCCATGCTCCACATCCTTCGTCACAATTGTACACAAACATGGTTTTGCTCGCAAGGAACTTGACCTCTGCTGGTGAGCTACGAACGCGGACAAAGACTCGAGCGTAAAAGTCAATGGATAGGGATAGTAGAGGTTCAATGGCCCTTCCATACCGCGCAGCACATGTTGCAATAGCATGAAGAATCAGCCGAAGACCTCCTTCATGGGATTGTGGCCCTTTGAATGGTAGACCACCATATTGCGAGAACGTCTTTTCTAGATACCCTGTAGAAGCGAACACTCCTGCATCTGTACAAGTAACACATAAAAGTCCTCCATCTACTACGGCTTGAACAGCTGCGTCAAGAAAAGGAGCTGCTGTTCCGTATGGGTCAAGGTCGATGACATGGTACGGTCTCTGACCATTATGGGACAATATACTGTACATATGTGCTCGCGCATCTCCCGTGGCGGTATTGATCTTATCAGAATTTTTATTATGGGTAATGTTGAGGTTGATCGCAGCAGTAGCCGATGATGAGAGATCGTTAGCTGTGACAGTGGTTACTGATGGTATTTCCTTGGCATAGCGAAGGGCACGGAGACCTGTTGCTGATAGAGCATCAAGAATGAGAAATGGGGGAATTTCAACAGCAGCTCTGTTCCCGTTGGTGGGATTCCCCCTATTCCTCATTTTGGCAGGTTCCATAGGTATATCGTTCGTCGTTCGGACATCTCCCATCCGCTCTGCCTCTTTTATCCTGTTGCCAGAGTGCTCGAGATGATGCCTTTTCGCAGAATCCGTAGCCTCAGCCTGCATTGCAACATCCATACCATTCGAGAGGGAGTGTTCTTCCTCCGTGACCGGCTTGGTAACATCTCTGTCTTCTACCGGTAATTCCTTGTTGGTCGCTGCTCTAACATCCGGTGGAACCCCTTCCTTATTTTCATGATTTCCTTCAGATGGGCTCTGCTCTGCAGTCTTATTTTCATCGACTGCCCCTCTTTTTCTCTTCTTGCCCCTTCCTGCATTTTGACTTGTACTTTGTAACCTCCGCTCCGTCCTCGCCCGCCTTATAGCAGCAAGGTCGTCACCAAATACTCGAATTGCAAGAACACTTAGGTCTCGATTGAACTGCTGAATTGGGTTATAGAAGACAATTTGGGGCTCAGAATTCCCTTTCGTAGTGTTGCTATTTTGCGTCTGCGTAAGGTTGAGTATTTCCGCCAAGCCCTCTTTCACTACTTCATACTCCTTGTTGTTATATGTGACCTTCGTTTTAGGCTCGAGCAGTACATCCTCCATTGCTTTATTTGTGGTTGAAGCACCGACACACCCCATAGTGAAATATTATGGACCATGTGCACTGAGGTCAAGACACGATTAGTAGGTTGTGCAAGTTCACACATAACTAGTGCGTCATGACTGGATTCAAAGAGTAAATGCGCTGGATATGCACTAAAGCGATCTGTTCCTGAGGTTGAGGATTGACATATAGTATACTTCAGACCGAAGATGTGGTAAAAGCTTGGGCCCTGACGGGGAAGGTCGACGGATCACGTTGGTAGGAATATTAACTGTTTTAGACTACTCTATCGACAAGTCGCTTTGGTGGAGTGGTTAACACGTTGCCCTGCTACCAAGTTCAGGCAATCCTTTCGGGGGCGTAGGTTCGAATCCTGCAGGCGACGCACCGATTTTTTGTTTTTACAGATCAGGGTTTCAAGATTCCGGCAGAGCTCATTCTTGATGTTTAAAGGGTTAATTTCATGGTAGCTGGTTGCATGCACAATCTGAAAATCTACCGTCTTTCGAAAGCCCAGTTTCATGGGTGCCCTTGTTTACAGTTTCTTCCCCTAAGAGGATTTTTGTATCTCATAACACCTGGAAAGTCGTTTGATACCAGTAGAATTCATCAATTTACTGCTTCTCTCATGAGCATTGATTTTGACCACTCCTTCAAGGCCTTATCAGCTATAATCTGAGTAAGGTAGTTATACTAGTCAAATCACGCCTTATTATCGAACCGAGTATATCAATCTAAAGATGAAATAGCACATCTCGACATGAAATGTCTGCACTAGTCCGATCTATGGTATTGATACGAACCATGCTATCTGGTAGCCCAGACTTAATGCCTTCATCAACAAGCAACGGTGTGTGGTTGTGAGATAGGGAAAGGAAGTCTTAAAAAGACTGCTGTGAGAACAATCGATTCTCAAGCATACCTATGACCTCCACATCCGTCCCCACGGATTCCAAATCCACATTCACCCTCTTATTTCCCCTCCAAGGCGTCTTCGATAACCTTTAAAAGCCCCTTGTTCTCGTAACCCTCCTCTTTCCCCTCACCCCACCTCACTGTACGCAAATGATCTGTACTCCCTCCCACTGTTCGGCATTCCAAGCTCACCTGTTCCTTCTCAACCATGATAGTGAAAGTCTGACCCACCGTACGTTCTCTGTTCCTACGAACTAGCTGCCCGTCATAAGGTGAGATAGTCATCCATCCACTTCCCGTAACCGGATTGGCGGAAATAAGGGAAATGATGTCTAGCATAAGGAGATGCAGAATATGTTCTTCGAGAGCTGATAGAGAAGAAAAATGCATATTTTGTGGTAGATTGGCGAGAGAAGATGCGGGTGGGTATGAGAGAATGGTGGCTTGGTAAACTGTTCCGATCGTTGGGGGAATAAAACTCGTATGGAGCTCAATTTTTAAAGCGGTGAGGTTGGATGGGAGGTGAATAACAATCGAGGTATGAAGAGGAGCTGTGAAAGTGTTCGCTAGTGCTTCGGTTGCGGAAGTAGTCGCCGAAGTGGCTAGAGAGGGGAGACTTGTAAGGTCGGGAGATGTTATAAAGTTTTGGATGTTGAAATTTAGTGTTGCAGCTGATAGGTTTTTTTCTAGGTCTTCTAGAAATGTTCGCGCAGCTCGGACATCAGAGCGATGCCGCAAGATTTCAAGGATGGGCTTGATTATTGGATAGATTGGTCGCGGAGGCTTAGTGCCCCTTATCGGTGGTGGTGGTTGTGAGCGCTGCACCAACCTTTGGTGGTGTGCATGAGACAATAGAATTCGGAGGGATATCACAACAGATTTGAGAACGATGTCGTCTCCTTGGGGTATCTCGCGACTCGCACTAGATAATTCCAATTGCGATACTGCAAGATCTGTGTCACCAAGAGACACCAGATCGATCTCTATCTGTTTTTCTGCCTCATAAGGCAATATGATAGCATCACCGACGCATCGTACACCTTGATTGACAAGGTTGCGTGCTTCTCGGTTAAGCTCGTGGTGCAGTTCCTCGTCAAAGATGCTATTCCGAGCTTGTAATATTAATTTTGCAATAGCCATGTCGTCAGTGTTCGCAACATCGACCCTCTCATCCATGGCAGTTGGCACCCCGCTATTTAATAATCGTACCCGAAGCCTTCGACTTCGAGATCTAACACCACGGTCAGGCTGGACATTGCCCTCTTCGTCGCGTCGTAAAGCTGCTAAACCCCGGTCTCGGAAGTCAGAGTATGCTAAATTAACGATCAGCCTAAAAGAATCTCGAGTCTTCCAACCGTGGTCTTACCTTCGGCGAAGCCGTAACGAACTCCAAGAGTGTGCTTTTCCCTTGGCAACCGACACAAAGACCAGCCCTCTTCTTTGATTGCTAAGACCTGTTCCCAATATTTAGCCTCGAGCTCCATCTCTTGCTCTAGCCTTGTTGCGGATTTCAAGAGCGAGTCCGCTGTATTGCCTAGGGATTGCATTTTCCAACCAATGGAGACCATCTCATCATCGCGCTTGTCCTCATCAGATAGCTGTGGTACCTGCATAGTTTCCGCTCCTAGTGAGCCTATCGGTAAATTCTGCTTTATGTATGGAGACAGTGTAAGTTGAGCTTGGACTGGGGTATGCTTGGAAAGCAACAGCGAAATAAGGTCGAGGGTCATCGCACTTTCCGTCTGGGCGAGTCTAAAGTCATCATGAGCTTTTGGCATGTAGGAGCCCGAGTAAGCGTCTCACGCGACTTGTTTCAAGATATCCAATCTTGCAGCAGCCAGCTGTTCACTCTGAGATTTAGCATCCTGGCCTGTCTCCACCGTTTCACCAGCAGATTGCTCGTCAACGATGCTCTCGCCGGCTTCAGCAGCTCGAGCTTCCTCGATAAGGCTTTCCTCTGTGACATCACGGAAGGAGCCTCGCTGCTCGTTGATCCGCGATATTAGGAGTGGTAGTGAGTCTTTTGTGTCGGATGAGGGCCAAGATTTCAAGGAGAGTAAAAGGTCTTCCGACATTGTGGCATACAGTGCAGCAATCGCGTTCGTCGAAGCCAGAACTCTCTATGTGACAATTCCAGGACCGATCAGGTTGAATTCCGAATGTTTGTGCCTTGCAGAGACTAAAATCGGGATCACAAGCGGGCGGCATTGGGCCCTTCAGTAGCTTTAGATCCTTATCGATAAGCCGCAGCTACTTTAAATTTTTTGGCCCCCATTGCTACATTTCCATGACCTACAAAAGCAACTCTCTAATATCACTGTACCTTTGACCGACTCCTGCATACTTGCTCTTGTTGCTCATAATAATCTCTGTGCATCTTGATAGCTCCTGGCTATGGCGCCCCTACCTTTACCTGGTAAAAAAAGGCGGATCGGGGTTCTCACTAGCGGTGGAGATGCCCCTGGTATGAGCGGTGCCGTACGTGCCATCGTCAGAACCACCATTGCTAAAGGTTGTGAATCCTATGGGATATATGAGGGCTACGAAGGGCTTGTACAGGGTGGGAGCCTCATCAAACAGATGCAGTGGGACGATGTACGAGGATGGTTGTCAGAGGGAGGGACCTTGATCGGTACGGCCAGGTGTAAGGCTTTTACAGAACGAGCAGGAAGGCTACGAGCTGCGAAGAACATGGTGCTCAGAGGAATTGACGCGCTTATCATAATCGGGGGTGATGGAAGTTTGACAGGAGCGGATATACTTCGGCGCGAGTGGCCCGGATTGATCGAGGAGCTCGTACAAAAGGAAGAAATTACGGCAAAGCAAGTAGATCCCTTCAAGTACCTAAATATCGTTGGTCTTGTAGGGTCAATTGACAACGACATGTCGCTCACCGATGCCACCATTGGCTGCTACTCATCCCTAAGTCGAATAAGTGAGGCTGTGGATTATATCGACGCCACAGCACTCTCGCATCAGCGTGCTTTTGTCATAGAAGTCATGGGACGACATTGCGGTTGGCTTGCCTTGATGGCAGGAGTCAGTTCCGGGGCGGATTTTGTGTTCATCCCCGAGAACCCACCTCCTGGGGACTGGGAGGCTAAGATGTGTGACATAATATCTAAGGTTCTTTGAGCTACGGTGTCTATCAGAAATATTACTAATGCGTGAACAGCACCGTAAGCTTGGAAAGCGAAAAACGATTGTCATTGTGGCAGAAGGGGCACTTGATCTCGATCTGAACAAGATAACCCCAACTAAGGTCAAAGATCTCCTTTCAAACAAGCTATCACTTGATACACGAATTACTACTCTTGGACACGTCCAAAGGGGCGGCAATGCCTGTGCCTACGACCGAACACTGTCCACGTTGCAAGGTGTGGAAGCCGTCAATGCTGTGCTCGATGCAACGCCTGAAACTCCAACTCCTATTATTGCGATCATTGAGAACAAAATCAGCCGAAAATCTCTTCAAGAGTCGGTAAGAGCTACTCACGAGGTTGCAGAAGCCATTCATGCAAAGCAGTTTGAGCGTGCTATGAATCTTCGAGGTGCCGAATTCGCAGAATACCACAATGCGTACATGATTACAACGGCTACCGACCAATCAGACCTTCGGTTACCCAATGAGAAGGTACTTTTTCCCTAGTGTTTCAGGCACCATCAATCTTTCTAATTTTGTGCAGCATATGCGCATTGCTATTGTACATGTCGGTGCCCCTGCCGGTGGAATGAACCCAGCTACGCGAGCAGCAGTTGCATACTGCTTAGCACGAGGGCATACCCCTATAGCTATACACAACGGCTTCTCTGGTCTCTGCCGACATCACGCAGACGAGCCGATAGGGTCTGTACGTGAAGTCAGCTGGCTGGATGTAGAAGGCTGGATGAGCAAAGGCGGGTCCGAGATTGGGACTAACCGTACGTTGCCTTCCGACGATATGGCCAAAACCGCCGAATGCTTCAAGATATACAAATTCGATGCCTTATTCTTCATTGGTGGTTTCGAAGCTTTCACGGCACTTAGCGAACTTCGAAAAGCACGAGCAGACTACCCAGCGTTCCGTATACCCATGGTGCTTCTTCCAGCAACCATTAGTAACAACGTCCCTGGAACAGAGTACTCACTAGGCAGCGATACCTGTTTGAATGCTCTTGTGTCATATTGTGACACCATCAAACAATCAGCATCGTCATCTCGGCGCCGTGTCTTCGTGGTTGAAACTCAAGGCGGGCGCTCAGGTTATATCGCTACAATGGCAGGTCTTTCCATTGGCGCTTTTGCCGTGTATACACCTGAAGAGGGTATCAACATTAAGATGCTAGCACGAGACATCGAGCACCTTCGAACAAGGTTTGCCAAGGACAAAGGCCAGAATCGCGCGGGGAAATTAATCCTCAGAAACGAGCATGCTTCAAAGACATATACCACACAGGTCATCGCTGACATGATCCGCGAGGAAGCAAATGAACGGTTTGAGTCAAGGATGGCTATCCCAGGTCACTTTCAACAGGGAGGAACCCCATCCCCAATGGATCGCGTCCGAGCAGTGCGGTTGGCAGTCAAGTGTATCCAGTTTATTGAAGACTACGCTGGGAAGTCGAGGGATGAAATCGCTAGAGATGATATGAGCATGGCGGTCATAGGCATCAAGGGGGCGAAGGTAGTGTTTGGCCCAATGATACGACTGGAGAAAGAGGAGACGAATTGGAAGGATCGACGGCCGAGAGAAGAATCTTGGTTACAGCTTAAGAAAGTTGTGGACACATTGAGTGGTCGGCCACAGGCAGAAGACTGCTGCGAAGGATGCGGAAGAGTCAATTGAGGCTCCTATCATCATACCCAACCCGAGGATGCGAAGGAGCAATACTGCCGGAAAGGCAGGTAGACGAAATTATGAGCATGATTAGATCCTAAAGACAGGGCCCACAAAGCCATAAACTTGAATGGATAAGCCCTTAGACCCAGCAGTTCTAAAACAAACTTTATATGATACCTATAGGCAATGAGCGTAGTATGGAACACTTAAGGTGTAAGTGTACACACAGTAAAGCTGTGCGCTGATGCATTCGTAGTCGTTTGATGAGATACGCTCATTGGATTGGTTGGGAAGGTTGAAAGATCTGCGGGAAGGCTGAGAGCAAACTGCTGTGGCACGGTCTCCATATACTAATATTCACCATCTCATATTTTCCTCTTTTCCTCTCCTGAACTTCCGTCGCTCGTTTTCTACTGTACATTGATACGACGGTGCTCGCTTTTCGTTTGCAACTTGTGTTATATTTGTACAAGACGCATAGCTCTTTCATGTAGCTTCTTTGTTCACTGTACCACAACATGGAATATGATAGCGCCACTTCGAACGCCCCGAGACGTACACCTACATCACGATACAAGCTTCCAAAGCTCGATGCGTCTCTCTCAAATTCTCTCACCGCCGGCACGTCTATACCTCCTCCTCCGCCCACTCCACCACCTAAAGATGCGCCATCTATCATCATCGAAAAGATCAATATTCCAACACCACAGCCCGATTCGCCATCTGACTATCGTCCCTCCACTGCGACCACAATGCCCGGTGCGTTTCCCACCTCGCCAATAGATTCTCCTATCGCTAGGCCCCAGACTCCGTCAACCCGGCCACGAACAGAGAACAATCCTCCGGTTGGGTTAGGCTATCCTCTACCTTCTACACCCTCCACCACCTCGTCTAGAAGGCCTGGCAGCATAAGTAGATTGTTCAGGCCGCTTAGTCGCTTCTACGGTAGCTCCTCCGAATCTAACAACACCTCTCCCTCCAGCCTTCGCCCATCTTCGCCGGGTGGCTCCAGCATGGGATCCTTCGCTAGACCAAGCCTGAATCACAAGAAGAGTGGTAGCTTCTGGGATAGAAGGAAGAGCTCTTTGGGTATGAAGATTGAGGGAGCGGGGCAAAATGAATTCTCCAGTCCAGAGATGAATGGGAGTCCCACCGTTGTCGAGGAAGAGGTTGAGAGGAGCTCACCAGCTTTGGGTGAAGCTGATGTGAGGCCAAGGCTCAACAAGAAAAAAAGTGGCACGCTCTGGGGGAGAAGGAAAAGCTCGTTTAGAATACCTTTAGAGGAGGCCCCCCAAGACACGTTCTCGGATCAGCGCACCAACGGTAGTGTGACTGTGGTGGAAGATCATCCGGACACTACGACATCTGAGGTGAGTTACCAACAGGACGAGAGACCCCGGAGTCCGCCCCCAAAACTGCCGGAAGTAGAGGAGATCTATGATGGAGGCTCTTTGGGAGCGGAAGACATGTTCAAGAACATAGGCTAAGGGCTTGACGACTATATTGGCTCTATACTGGATATTGATAGGGGGAAAAGCATTGTCAAAGTCGGTCGATAGTTCTTGGGACCAGAAAACTCGTGTCGATCACGAGTGCTGCAGACCTCATGGAGAATATCATACGCATTTGGGGACTGGGTTAATCACGAACTTCCCTGCCTTCTCTTGTTGAATTGTCTCTCTCCCGATCGATCCACGTCGCGTGGTTTCCTAGTGGCAAGTCTGCAACGCTTCTGACTACTGTATGTGGGACTCGACAACCGAGCTTTCACTGTCTTACTGTTCGTCTTATCTTTCTCTCTTATTGTACATTACGGGTCATGTTGCTTCTTGGTCAACAGTGGATTACAAGATGCACTGAATCTTGGAGCATGCCTCTCTAACCCCTCCGTAACCGTCTCATAAGTGCAAAGTTTATAAAATTTTCAAACGCATTATTTGGCGCAACCGTGGATCCTATTCTTCATTGTGTCACGATACCCCGGATTTTCTTCCTTCTCTCATTCATGAGGTAAATTAACTCCAAAGCCCGAATGGAAAGTTCAGGGACTAGACTTGCCCAATCTAACTACTATTCACCCATCCTTCTATACAAACTATCGTTCCCTCAATACCTTTCCCACACCACCCTCACTGTCATAAACCCTTCTACTACCCCATCAACTAACCACATCCTTCCCACGCTTTCCAACCCCTATGTTTCTCCAACTCAAACATGTCTCAGAATCTCATTCGACTCAATCGATGCTCTGATGACTTTTTCCCGGAATATTTCCCCTTTCGCACTAGACCACTTTACAACATCTTGGGCTTGGAAGTCGTAAATGAGGCATGATGAGAAGCTGAACGTCTGGGGATATGTATGGTTACAAGGAAGTAAATGACTATACCAGCGAACGCTTTAGCTATTGCAAATATCCAACCGCCTCTGTAGAAATATTAAAGATCCGGGTCCCTATAGGATAGAGCGTGCTGGTGGTTGGGGGCTGTTTGAATTAACTGGAGAGGTACTATCGAGCAAAAAGCTGATGAGATAGGCACTCGTATGGCAACCTTCTACGTGATGTAATTCGCAACTCGAAAACTCGCTATAGCCTCTGACAGAATATCCGGGAAAGCGGAGGGCGGTATTGGATAATTCCCTTTGTCTATTAGATTTTAGATTCGCGGGTTTTAGAGGGTGCGTGCTCTTTCTACGTCTTCTTCGAATCTTCTCTCGCCTCGGGCGGCTCTTAAGGGAACATGGGGCATGGTTCGGAAAGATTGACGGTATGGTTTGGTGATGGTTTTCTGTTGTTCTTCCCACCTTTAGAGAATCATGTCTTAAACCCTCTTTTGAAAACCGAATCAAGAACTCTTTCTAGCGCTTTATCGTATTGTTCTACGAGAGACCGTGTCTCGAAACCTTGTTCAAGACTGAGTCTACAAGCCATTGTAGCACTACTGTGTTCCTGTGCTCAGTCTCACGCAGGTGTGTTTCAGCATCTGGCTCCCTGGGTTTCTCGGAGTATCACCAGGCGTGCAAAATGCTATATAGCGGGTCCCTTCCTCTATATCAATTCGTAATATATCACAACCAACACCACATCCACCTACCTTATAACCCAAAACCCATATTTAACACCACCACCTACAACCCCAACCATAGCCTCAAACCCTAGCCCCCGTCTATCCTTCCAACCACTCATCCAACAACCATGCCCCTATCTATCATCACCACACTGGTTCTATTCATAGCACTAGCCGCAACACTGACCCTCACTGTGCTACTATTCCGGTGTCTCCTCTCTCGGCACCGTGTGAGAATCGAGAGCAGGCGAGAGGAAGATTTGCAGGATGTTGAAGGTTCGCGAGGAGAAGTGGGAGGTCAAAACGAGGAAGAGAGGCAGAGACAGAGTGAAGACCACCGGCAAAGCGAAGTGCGTGCCCCAATGCGAGAAGAGCAGAGCGAAGGCCGTTCCAGAAGGGATGGAATGTCTCAGAGCCAGATGTCTACCCAGAATCAGACATCTGCAAACACTCAGGCACAAACTAGCATAAACGGCAATTCAGCAACCCCGCAACTAGAACCCACATCGCCTAGCAATCCAATTTACGTACTCCCACAACGGCGACCTGGTTTTCGCACTGATTATGGTTCTGCTAAAAGCTGGTGGAGGCGTTGACGGTGGAGAGGAGGGGTGGCTTGGTAGTGTAGATGTGATCAGAAAATCTGATTTTTGCAGTCTTGCATTGGGTTTTGAAGTTTTGATTTGGCGGCTGAATAGGAGGGGAAAAGGCACGTAATAGAACTATCGATTTGAGGGGGTTTTCGAGAAGTGTAATGGATTAACCCAAATATACGACTCTGTGCTAGTTTTGGTAGATAAAACTGGCCTAGTGTGACGATTGGGCTTTCACAGACTGCAGTCAAGATCCAGGAAGTGACGTCTTTTGTCTCGGTTGTGAAGAGAGAAGGACCAGAAGTGTTAATGTAGACAGAATAGAAATTGTAAGATGAACAACAGGATGAATGGGACGTCGGTTCGAGAGATTTGGAACGGAAAGACTGTATAGTGAAACTTTTTTAGTAGGAATTAACGACGTCCTGTAAAGCGACTTACCAGCTAGTCGTATGGCGATATCTAAGCGTAAGAGTCCTATAGTGTAAGGATATTCTCAAATAGTTAGATCAGCACATAGTCAAATCGTTGCATTGATAAGAGTAGTATATTGTTGGAGGCTAGACGCCTGTCCAATACTGCACCTCGACACCGCCCTCCTCACATATCCACCCCCCTGTACCCCCTAATCCACCCACGACCCATGTATCTCCGTCATATGTCCATACACTTCAGACTCCGACGCAAAAGCCGCCAGGCAAACCCAGCAAAACGGCGTCTTGCATATTCCACACCGCACCTTGTTGCAACCATCCTTCTCAATCGACACCCCGCACTTGGGGCATTGCTTTACCCCATGCGCCCGCTTCCACTCCTCCAATTGGCGCATGTCCTTTTCGACGAAGCGTTGGTGCTCCTCGCAGGTCTTGTCATCGTGGACGGCGTCGTGGCAGGAGGCGCAGATGGAGTGGAGGCATTGGGGGCAGTCGAAGGTGCCTGGGGAGGGGCGGTAGATTTCCTCGCAGTCGGGTATGGGACAGTGCCGGAGGGAGTTTTGCTTGACGTAGGCGGACAGAGAGGCTTCGATGAGGGTTCCATATGCTGAGGTGGAAAGGACGGCTTTCAGGTCAGGAAGGCCGATTTTCTTGGAGCATTTGCCTTGACTTCCAAGACATTGGATTGGGAAGTCGTTCGCGTGAGTACACTGGCTTTCGAGACATTCGGTACAGTACCAGTGGCCACAGGCTAATTGGTAGGGGTCCACTACGTCGGTGAGGCACACGGGACAATTGGTGTTGATGACGTCTCTATCCACAATGTTAGTACCAGCTGCTCTATAATTTTCGAGAATGTATCCTGCGTTTTCTATGTCGGATTGTGAGCCTTTGATGACTAGTCTAGCATTCTTAATGTTGAGGCGAGCCTTCTGTTTGCCCAGGGTAAAAACAATTTCACGGAAGCCTCCTTCTAGTGCAGCAATCTGGTCTTCGTAGCACATGATGTGAAATTGTGTTGTTTGCGGTATAGATCTCACTTTCGTAAGTAAATCTTCCTTCATAAGCTCGACTGCTTCGTGGCAACCATAGAGTGCAAGCGTTGACTTCCCTAGATCCCGGCGGATATACCCTTTGTGCCTTTCGTAAAGCTCGGTAAGATACTGTAGTCCTGCATGCGTTGCAAAATACTTGTCCCAAATTATGGTTTCTCCGTCCATGGCAATATAGCCGCGTAATACAGTCCCAATCTCGCTTTTTACACAGGCCACCGAGTCGCTCTCTTCTCCATAGACACCAACTGTAACCATGTTCGGCTGTGTGGATTTATGTGAGAACAATCTGACGTAATCCTCTTGTTCTGCCAAATAGTCGTCATATCCCATCAGTACCGTATCAACAGCGCGATAGATGGGCCTTGGAACTTCGAATTCAACGACTCGATTAGGCACAACATACAGCCTAAAGTCTGGGAGCAAAGGTACCAATTGGCTATCGTATTGCTTCACAGCTGTACGTGCATCTTTGGCAAATCGATAGAAAACTTGAACCCTCACATTGGGACTGTCCTCGTCGGAATCCAGTTTCCAGGCATCCAGAGGTCCTATCTCTTCAAACCAGCACTTAATACATTCTTCGGCACTGGAAGGTGATACTAGATGCGATGGCACTTCAAATTTAAATTCAAGTGGCTGGCAGGAATCAGGGATATTCTGTCTGATTGTTTGCTGGGTCGTGAGCACATTCAAATTCGTCAAATGCACCCATATTTTTCGATTGATCGTATTTTCAATGTCAGGTTGAGCCTCACGTGGCCCTATAGTCGATTGTAACTTTCGTCCGTCAATTCGTAAGCCGAGTTTGCACAGCCTTGAGCGGGCTTTTTGTGCTCTAAAAGGATTCTTGAATTTCAGCCAGGCAGAGCGTGTAGGTTTAGGCCACAGGCAGTGAACCGTTTTCGTTCGAATTTCACTTGGCCAGAATTCACATTTGGCTGGGACATGCACCACAGAGATATCCAGCTTAGGGGTTGATACGGAATGGGATACGTCCTTGATCATTCTTGTAAGACACGGGGCCAATTCTCGATCGCGCACCTTGATGTCCGCGGTGATAGACGAATCACTGCCGGTCCTAACTTTTATATCGGCTAAAGGAACCACCACTCCTGCCCTGTGTATCTGAGCTTGAACGCTTTTGATAGTGCTTCCGGGCGGGAGACTTGATAATCGGACAGTAGAATAATCGGACGAGAGCTCTAGATCCAGGACCTCAGCACCAGACCCGAGCCTTACTATAGCGCCATTGAGATGATGAGTTTCAGCGAGGGGGGGGGGAATCGCGCTTCCGAAAACCTATCGCTGGTCAGATAAGGGCTCGATATTGGTGTATGCCTAAGACTTACATTTCTAGCGTTTCGGTTAATATAAGGCGAATGAGGCGCTTCTGATGACAATCCAGGTTCAAGAACGTGCTCGAACCTGCAATAGGAACCTTTGTTGCAGGAGCCGCGGGCAAAATAACGGCACGGGATTTTGCTATATTGAGCCAATCCTGACTGCGCTGAATCCTGCTTCGCACAGGCCTGCTCGACGGAAGCACGCTGGGACCTTTGAGGAGCTGCGGCAGTGGGTCCTGCTGGTATTCTCCTCTCAGGACCAGGCTCTGCGTCAGAAGGTATCGGGCCATCGGCACAATGTTCGAGCTGGCAACTATCGCCGTTCTTACAAAAACCAGAGGCATAAAACCGGCAGACAGGCTTGGGCTGGTGTACAAGTGCTGAATCTGCATGGAGGATTGCCAAGTTGCTCATGGCACCAAGTTGAGCAACATCATGCTTGTATGGACAAGTATCGCCACTTCTGCAATAGCCTGATCCAAAATACCAACATATAATCCCCTTCTGCCCAGGGTACGCTGGTTCCATCATTTGTACAGGTGGTGGCAATGCGATATGGTTGGATTGCGTCGTTGTCGGTTGATCGTGGCTATTTGTGCAATTTTCACCAAAGGCGCATCTACCCATCGCGAAGAACTTACAGGCCGGCATAGTTGAAAGTATATTGCTTAACCAGAAGATTTGTCATCAATATCATATCAATTTGATAAGAATATGGACGGGGAGGACTGCTGGTGCGACATGGCTCTCTGGATGCCGGTATTGAGGGATTTGTGAATGGACGAAACCATGCCACAACACTCATATCCGGATCCAACGATGTTCCGCTCCTTCATACCCATTGTCTTGCTTGGTTTTCTGATGCCATGACATGTCAGGGTATAAATAATGTTGCAGATCCCTTTCACAGATTTTGCGGCCAGGCTTGGCATGTAAAATAATGAGTGCAGAACTAAACCAAAATGAGATTTCTCTAGCGAACTAAAAGACTTTGAGCAGATATTATGTATTCGCTTTACTATTCGCGTGGAGAACAAACAACAGCAATTAAATGATGAAAGAGAGAGAGCTTTTATGGTGCTGACCTAAAAAGTATCAAGGCTTGAACTTCAGGCTCTGTGACAAGTACTTATACCTTTCACACCCCTGAACACTCCAGCAAGTGGCACGTCGTAATGCCCTTATATGACAACTTTGGCCGCTCGGGCGATTGAGCGGACATGCTCTTCAATAAGCGTCGTTCAAAGATCTAATAGATCCTATGAGATATTTCTTCACAGACTCCTACCGTCATATCAAGTAGAAATTAGTGAATTACACAAGACAATGAGATCCTCCGATCGAACATGGGCTGCGAAATGCGTCCTACTTTATTGACCCGGCTCAGGCTTTGGGACAGATCCCCATCAGGATGAAATATGTCTTTGCTCACGGAATGGTCGAAAGAACATAGTTCTCTAAACTAAGCGCCATAATAATGCAGGAGAAAATCGGTGTGTTCTAGGTCGAAGACATTCCTCTTCCCTGGTAAGGAAGTCGACGAAGCACTATATCCTTTAACCATGCAAGGGAAATGGTGGAAGGTGTGGCAGTGAGTCCTCTTAGTTTGAAAAGCTGCTCGAGAATCGTGAGACACGCGCAAAAATCTGCCAGTGTATCCTCCAGCAAACCCAGGATGAGATTTGTGATTGTGCAAAAAGTTCTACAGCATTGGTGTTACCGTGGATCTCTTGAGAAGGAAAATGCACCGCGGCAGCGATCACTTGAGATATAGCGCTTACTGGTCATAAAGAAAAGAAACTGCTCAAAGGATTGATCCCTTTTTGTAGGACGAGTACCCATAACCCCCAGAAATGCTATGGCCTGAGGCACCATGAGCGGACAAGGTTAATATGTACGTCGAACCATAAGGCATGATTCCCACTCACGCGTTCGCAATCGCACAGTCCGAGCATCAGCCGCGATGCTGGGAGGATACGGTCGATAGAGTTGTGATCAAGTCCTTTACAAGCCTCTAATATATAACCTTTACATATTGACTGGTGCGAATATAGCCCTTGATGTCTTGGAGTCAGGCGTTGTTGATTGCAGTACCCGTAGGAGCTACCGCCTTGGGGGCGCAGCTTACTGAGATTGAGATACCTGACTGTAATCCTACCTACCCCGCTTTCTTCATCTCTTAACTTACATAGGGCAGAGCATGTATAGATTGTGTTTTGATGGAACTACAGTAGGAAGCTACAAAGGGAGGAAGGAGGTGAAAACGCTGAATCCTCTAGCCCCAGCCCTATAAGGACGCGGAGCGGAGATTACTAATCACAGGGGTAACAGTACTGCTCCCTATTTCCAACAGAAAAACGAGATGGACTGCATCCTATAAGTAGGATATCGACTCTGTCGTTAGAAAGATCAAGGACGTTTGATCAAATTGGACCAAATGTGTAAAGTGTAGTGGAAAGGCTGGTTTTCAAAAACAATGCCAAGACTATTGATAGCTAGTAGATATTCAGGCTCGATCTGTACAAGCCTTACGGATGCACAGCCTTGTCATATATTCTATCCATTAGATTAGGCAGACTATTTCTTTGAGCGCAATGGCCTCAATTGTCTCCGTACTTCTCTTTACCATTGGATTTGAGGTAGCGACGCAGTACATCTGCAATTACACAACCTGTTCATACTGCAAAAGACTCCCACTCCGTTACGGCGATCCGAGGAGGCAATAGTCACTCCCGGCTGGATCATAGGTGCTCCTTCCTCCAGCTCCAGCAGAATAGTCCTCGTCGATGTTCAGCACGATATGCACAGGGCAATTGTTATTGAATACTGAGACCTACAGTCAAGCAGTTTCACCGATGAGTAAAATTTCCATATGCGCTTGATCAACATACCGCATCTACCAGAACTCCTCTCATTGGTTACAGAAGGCCGACATCATTTCCGTCGTTCTACATCTGTGCCAGGTGGTAAAGAAATTTATTCGCGCTCCAAACGGTGGAGATAGACATGGAACGCCGCGAGAATCATCAAAAACCAAGTCAGATTGGCCAACAGGTCAAATCACAGTATCAAAATGCTTATTCGTCGAGCGGTTTTGACTTACTTGGGGTTATGATGCGGGTGGCAGCCAGACCCATGCCTCAAATCAACATTGGAGCTGTGGATATGTCGTGTGCAATTGTAGTTTCTGATGCAACTCAATACGATATGCCCATCATATATTGCTCTGATGAATTTGCGCGCATTACAGCCTATTCGAAACATGAAATACTGGGAAAGAACTGTCGCTTTTTACAATCTCCTGATGGCAAAACTCAAGCGGGCATGAAACGGAAATATGTGGACGACCAAACTGTAATGCTAATCAAAAACATGATAACCGCGAGGAAAGAAGTCCAGGCAAGTCTCATAAACTACAGGAAGGGCGGACAACCATTTATGAATCTACTCACTCTCATACCTATCACATGGGTGGGCAAAGAAATCGAGTATTATGTCGGATTTGTAGTTGATCTCGTAGAGGCACCGGCCTCGATTACCAGCAAGAATCCAGGTTTGCGGTCGTAAATATCTCGTCGCTAATCATTTGCTAATTTACGTACAGACGGTTCTTACAATATAGACTATCGCAGCCCCGGCCAAGAAAAGGTAAAAGCACAGGACTCCCTCGATTATGTCATTGCCACGAAGCCTGAAAGACCTGACTCTGAAGGACGATCTATTACCTCCGTTAGCGACAGCATTTTCCTAAGCACGACGTCGTTGTCTTCGCAATCGTCCTTTGAAGAAGCGACGGCAGCCATAGATCAGATATACGTCCTTTTGATCAAAGACTCACAAATCAATGCCCTTTTCGAGGAAGCGACGAATGCTATGTCCTCAGATAGGTTTGAGCGCAACGTCGCGCGTCTGCTCAAAAAATACGTGTCAGATCTTCGTGTCGAAGCAGGAACCAATTTGGAGCGAGGTGCTTGTCGAATCATGAATCGACGGACCAATTACATCGCTTTTCAGATCACATCATACTATTTCTCTGACTCGAAGCAGATGCCAGAGATACACTTAGACGAATTAGCAGCTGCGAAGAAAAATCTTCTTGAACGTTTTCTGGAACAGCGTGGACCATTTCAGCCATTTGTTGAAGCGAGTAGCGAGCAAGACAACTCAGACAACTCTGGATCCGAGAATATGCGTGGCCGAATATTCATCAAATGAGACATTTTTTGGTCCAGAGCACTGCGATGGAAAGACTCCGGGAAAGTCTGGAGCGTTTCTTACATCCTTCACAGGGCAGAGAGCACAGTACTCCCTTTGAAGAAACAGAAGATGAGCTTTCCATCAAGCAATCTGAACCTATGAAAAACCGAGATCGGTCCCGAGCCATTGAAGAATACTTCTTACGTTTTGATAACAAGAACATATACACCACATGCCTTGACACGTCCGGTCTCCAGCATTCGCAGCTAGGGGCGAAAGCTCAACGCATCACTGGGGAGATTGAAGCCAATAGTATTCAACCTCAAGGAAGGCGTTTGTTAATAGAAGAAGCTAATCCCATCAATCATTCGCCAGATCCAGTGGGAAAATGTTCTGACATTCTGAGATCTGCATTAACGCCAGCTTACTTTGACTGGATCAAAAGGGTACACACTCATACATTTGATCTACACGCACTGGCTTTTCCAATTCTGCGACGCCTTTACGCATTGAATGAACGAACTTTTAGGCCAAAATTACCCTCGGGGTTCCGCCGGGTAGAGTGGACCTGCGACTGTGGACAGGCTATGTACTGGGACATCAAAGGCATATCTGCACGAAAAGCCGAAGAGCTTGCATCTTATTTCGATTGGAAGAACACAATGGCTGGAGACTCTTCAAGCAACCCACAACAAATTGGCAGCCTTTCTAGACCTCCACAAGCTCACATAAATATAGTAAGCGGAACCGCTCACAAGCAATCGGCCGACGCTCAAGCAAATAAACCTGCTTCAAACCTCCGAAGCATTCTCACCTCACGAGCTAATCCGCCACAACCTGCGCTTGTTCCACGCTTTCTAGAACTCTGCGTCAACACCGGTCAGTACAGTAGGACAGTTGGAGAAGCAAACATTACATGTATCGCAAGCGATGGCGAGCTCTTCTCCCTGATATCAGACGTATATTACAGAGAACGGGCCAAGAGGGGATTCTTCCAAGTGCAAACACCAAGATTCATGCGCGGAGTACTCGGAAAACGTCGATTTCAGTGGTCGTTCTTGAAACCGACCTCAATAATCTTTCGAAAGGTGACGAACCCCGGTATCACTTACTCCTTTCCTGAACTACCACACACGAATCTAGCATTTTAGCACGTCCGGGAAACTGGGACTAATACAACTCAGTTCATGGTAGATGCCGGCTCGAGAATAGCCCTTTACGAACCTGGTCTCCCACCGCCCTCAGAAGTAGCCTCAAAGCGCTACCAGTACACCCCCTGCCCTCTCGATCCCGAGGAGCCCATGCCTTCCCACCTATTCTTCCATTTCTTCTACACACCCCCAAGATACCATAGTAGTAGCGGGAAATGGATGCATCGCCTACCCAAGAAGCTAACCGAAAGTATTTTCAGTGCCACCGACCAGATTCCGGTGGGTTGGGGGATACACATATTGGAGACCCCCAATATGCACGTTATGTCCACGATGGTGTTTGTGGGATTGGTCTTCTCAGGCTGCTTAAGTGTGATATGGGCTTGTCTGACAAGGGATGTGCAAGGCGCGTTTGGCATTGGCAGTTATTTCGCCACCGTTCAGGCAGCCTGGATGTCATCTATGTTTTTCAAATGGAGCCAAGAACAAATCTTGGCGACGAATAGTCAGGCCCCAACGATTTTGTAAAGCGTGTAAGTTTGGTGGGTTAGGGTTTGAGATTGCTGCCACGGTATGGCTCCCTCGAAGGTGAAATACTCGTAGACCGACGTAGGAAATACCTGCCGCATAAACTCCGCATAAGAATGCATTTCTATACGATTTCTATTGCGTTTGACTCATTCAAAATCATATCTTATACGTAAATATTTACACCGAGCAACGGGTGGTGTTCGGGGTTAGGTGACGAGGCCTTCAACCCAACCCGATGGGTGTAGTGGTGGGTTGGGTTCTGAATGAGGGAGCCTATGGGCAAATATATTTTATTAAGAGGGTAGGGGGGAGTATATATGGAGCAAATACGATGCTTTAGGAAGTCATGTAGGGAGCATGTTTGGTGCTTGATTAGGCAGCAAATATGTAGCATATTCGAAGCCTTTTCCACCCTCGTTTCTCCCCGCGGCTCACCCCGCCCCCTGCAGCCGCTACGTCAGAGATATCAATACCGCAGCTCTGAGTTTCTCCGCCTGCTTTGAACAAGTTTAATTTTCCTTCGTACGCCATGCCTCCATTACTACCTAGCTACTCATCTCGGACCGCCTCCAGCCTTTGCAGGTGTTGCACAAATACCACCAAGCGCACCGCCCTCCGCCAACGCCGCTCCATCTCCACCTACGGCTACACCCAAGCCAAATCGCTTGTCTACTCCCAACATGGATCTCCCGCTGACGTTCTCTCGTAAGCTTATCTCTTCCGATCTCGGCACGCGACAACCAAACCAGGCACCAAATTCCGCGCCCACGCCTGCCTACTATTACAAAACCCAAGAAATTACCAAGCTAATTAGCCAACCCCAGCCTCCACACCCATTCAATAGGCCCCCCTCACTCCACCCTCCTGACCCTCCGTAACCTCTCCGCTCCCCTCAACCCAGCAGATATAAACCAAATCCAAGGCACATACCCGACAAAACCCCCCTTCACCAGCGCCCTCGGCACCCCCCAACCGTCCGCCGTCCCTGGAAACGAAGCCTGCTTCGAGGTCCTCAGCGCCGGCTCTTCCTGCAAAACCGTATCCAAGGGCGACTGGGTGATCCCGAAAGCGACAGGGCTAGGGACATGGCGCACACATTTACAGGTAGGGGAAGAGAAGGTGGTGAGGGTTGAGAAGGAGGGGCTGGATCGGAAGCAAGTTGCTACTGTGTCTGTGAATCCCGTAACGGCATATCGGATGCTCAAGGATTTCGTATCTCTTAAAGAAGGGGATTGGTTTATTCAAAATGGCGCCAACTCCGGGGTCGGGAGAGCGGCAATACAACTAGGACGGATGTGGGGCCTGAAGAGCATCAACATAGTCCGAAAAAGAGAAGGCAAGGAAGGCGAGAAGATGCGCCGAGAACTAGAAGAGCTGGGCGCAGATATCGTGGTCAACGATGAGGAAATCACGGACCGCAGCTTCTCGGACAAAGTCAAAGAATGGACAAACAACGGCCGCGAAAAAATCCCCCTCGCCCTCAACTGCGTCGGCGGCGACGCCGCCATGGCCATGGCCAAAGTGCTCTCCCCCAGCGCGCACATGGTGACCTACGGCGCCATGAGCAAAAACCCTCTGCGGGTCGGCGCCAGCATGCTCATCTTCAAGGATCTCGTCTTCGACGGGTTTTGGGTAAGCCGGTGGAGCGACCAGCACCCGGAGGAGAAGAAGAGGACGGTAGATGAGATCTTGGGGATGATGAGGGAAGGGAGGTTTAGGGATGTGCCGATGGTGGAGGTGGCGTGGGGGTGGGAGACCGGGAGGGGGGAGTTGGTGGAGGCGGTGGAGGGGACGTTGGGGGGGTTTCGGAAGGGGAAGGGAGTTTTTGTTTTTGAGGATATGTGAGGGGTGGGGGTGGGATGGTAGGTGAAATCTAGTAAGTATGTTCTTTGACTGTTAAGGCTGTACTTCCGATGGATTTAGCATGCCAACACCAAGTTCTATGGACATTGGGAACGGAATCTCAACAGCTGGTACAGATCGAAACCTCATCACGCAACGAAGCCCCGTATTTATGTAGCAGAACCATCTGGGCTAACATATCCACGCTGAATTCCAGGTGTGCTAAGCAAGATATGGCTCCATCGACAGGAATTCAAATAGCTCTTAGAGACATTCGGATGTTGACTAATGTATCGACTGTCGGGTCTTTCTGCCGAATGTCCAACTCGCCATGTGTGTTGAAACCCGTCTAAATCCCAGACCGCTCGACCATGCTTGGGAAACAGCTGTGTTCGAATCTTCGGAAGCGCCGATCGAACCTTTGGCAGCCTCTGGCTGTGCGGAGGTTTTCGATGCGTACTTCGACACTTGACTCATCTCTAATTCGATGTCAAGGGGCGTCTCTACTTCCGGAATGCATAACTCCATAGTAGGTAGCAGCACAGGAAATATAGCTCCTGACCGCATCCCTTATGGGTCGAAAAGTTGAATCTTGGTAGGGTAGTTGGCGTCTACATGCAACAGAAGCTGCACCTCAGCATGTACGTGTGCAGATTGAGGACAAGCCTTTGGTTTGCCGTCGATTGGGGGTTTGAGTCTCAGTTATGGAGGGTACGAGTAGTATCGCCATGTGCATGTGACTTGTAAACGTAGGTCATATGCAATGGAGACAACGTCGTGCTACTGATCTATTGGTAGGTTACAACCATGACCTTCGCAACACTGGTCCAAAAGATTATTTCTGCTGCCGCTCCACTACCGCAGTCTTCCATATAGCCATTGTACTCTAGCATCTGTCAATGTGTAGGAGTAGCTTCCAAGAACGGGGTCCGATGCTTGTTCAGCCAGGTGGGAATGTATTCAACCAGTCTTTTCCACATTTTCATCCGTGGCAACAATTAATTGGATTTCAGTTCCCGCCAGTACCTCGATTGAGAGCTGTAATGTCATTGGAATCATCACCTCGCCCTCAATATATACCGCTGCTTCACCTGGATCTTTTAACGAGGGCAGTGGCTACTAAACATGTCACCTCTTGAATGTCAACCATGCCGATTACCTTGCTATTTCTCTGTATTTTTTCCCTTGCTCCTCCTCGGGTAGATAATTTCGCATTGGTAATCCGGGAGTGTCTACTGTATCTCAGCAAGTCGATCCAAGAATGTCTCCTTCAACTCAACCGCCCCACGAGTATCCAATGATTTTTGAGAGACCACATTGCCTACCTACATCAAAGTCCGTCTCACGATCTAAGTAACTGCCAAGATACTTGCGTGAACTCTCAACCTTGTCAGGCATCTTCCTTGACCTCAACGCCGCCCTGATGAATAGAAACGCAATGTCATAGCCACACAAACTGAATGAAATGACGAGATTGCTCAATCATGACTTTAAGTAGTGTTCCGTCAACGCTCAAACCCATATTCTTCTTCTGCGCTAGAACAAGTTTGCGAGAAGTGCAGGACGACGGCGAGGCAAAGTTCAACAAAATGTACATGGAAGACATGATAAATGGCAGGGAGCTCTCATATTTGGTATTTTTTTCCCTCAGGATATCGACAATTCAATCAGCTTCTTCTGTCGCTTTCAGAAAATTCTAAAGGACGCAGATTTCTCAAATCAGACATTGGTGCATACTAGGTACAGAGAGGCTGGAGAACGCATGAGGATAGAGAGCGAAAACTCATGCGTTGCGGGCTCCTACATCGTTGCAGACGGAGCGAAGCATACAGCAGTAGGGCCGAGTTTACGCATTCAGCAAGAATTCAAGTGACTGAGAGCTTACGTGGACAAGGAGTTTTCGAGGCGCTTGGAGGTGGACTAGAGTTCGCGCTCCTACTGAGACCTCAAGGTACTTATATTGTCCCGTTAAAGGAGCTTGCTGTTTGATCTGGCATCAAGTTACACTAAATAGACATTCAGCTATCGAATACATTTTCGATCTGGTATCGTCGCATTATAAAGCTATGTTGTACCAACAATGCCACCACCCAAGCAGCGGCTAACACCTTAGTGCTTGTACCTTGTCAGCTCTGGAGTACCAGGAGCAGGCGGGTCGGAGAACTTGGTCTGGACAAAGATCTTTTGGAGATTATCTGCTCTCTGGTCGAATTTCTTGTAGATAACGTCCATATCTTCGATGGCGCAACGGTGGGAAAGCATCATCAAGGAGTCCAGAGATCCGTCTTGAATCATCTTCAATAACTTCTCCCAGTAAAGATGAACTGGTGCTTGGCCATTGCCGATCAGGCGAATGCCGCGCTCCATTAATGCTCCAATGTTGAAGTGGTTGGTCTAGAGTTTGTAGTTAGCTTGATCAATGATAGGGAGGATGGTTTTGCATTGGAGAGGCATACAAAGCCAACATAGACACCAGTGATACCGCAGCGACCGTAACTCTTGACGGAGGTGATCATCTCGTTGACAATCTCCGATGTATCTGTCTCCATCCCGAGCATCATCTCGAAATAGTGACCCCATCCCTTGGCATACTCACCAGCAACGCACTCGAGAGCAACGTCAGGACCACCATGTTCCATCTCCTTGAGCCTCGATGTGACCGAAGTTCCCCGAGGTAGATCAGTATAGTTGAGTGTTTCCACGTTAGGAATCTTCGATTTTACAAAGTCCAAACGCCAGGCAGCTGGGCCACCATCGATTATAATGACACGCTTGGCGCCGTTGATGAAACTCATGTGGGCACACATCTGTCCAATCGGTCCGGCTCCCCAGATAGCAACCACGTCACCTTCCTTGACTCCAGTATCAACCACGCAGTTCCAGGAGGTTGACAGCACGTCGGAGAGGTAGAGGCCCTTCTCGTCAGGGACATCGTCCGGTAACTTCAATAAATTTACATCACCAAATGGTACACGGACATACTCGGCCTGTCCACCGGCAAAACCCCCTGTGAAGTGCGAGTACCCGAACATACCAGCTGTCCGTCCACCGTACATGGCGTTCTCAACGGTGTTCGAATTTGTCCGCTCACATTGGGACGAGAGCTTCTTCTTGCAGTACATGCAATCACCGCAGGCAATCTGGAAAGACGCAACGACACGATCACCCACGTTCAGACCTTTGACAGCGGGCCCCATAGATTCCACTTTGCCGCAGAACTCGTGTCCAAGAATATCGCCTTTCTGCAGCTCGACAACAGTGCCTACGAACCATGATCAGGCGAATTGTCTACTCTTGGCGATGATGATTCTCTTACCGTGTAGCAAATGTAGGTCACTCCCACATATTGTGCTCCCGGTGACTTTTAGTATAACGTCGCGGTCTTCGACAACCTTTGGCTTTGGGGTTTCCACTGCACAGATCCATTAGCTTGCAGATACTAACGTCATACTTTACCTAGTTGGAGTGTACCGACGAATCTGTACTTCATTCTTGCCCATCCAACACAGCGCCTTCATCTTTTCACCTGAAGGGTCACCGAATCTTTCGCGGTCGCGACCTGGATTGGTGATATCTTGCTCTGTGACAGCGTTATCCCCATGCCCTACGGCCTTCTCCACCAAGTTGGCGCTCTGTGACATAGCCATTGTGTGTGTTACTAAGGTGGTTTGTTCGAGTATTCGAGAAGTTTCAAGTAGTCGTGCAAAGCTGAATGGTTTTTCAAGCTGTAAGGTAAAGTAGAAGACCTACTTGACGACATTTGTTAAGAGGAGGGGCAGTGGAAGGTAAAGAAACATGTAGTCGTACGTCATGACGGTGTCATGTCGATGCCGTCATCGGCGACGGAGGGTTCGCCAATTTGACCGATACTTTCTTTACCTTAGACGTGTTAAGAACGAATGGTCCGTAAGCAATATGCCAGGATTCACTTGCGTTTCCCAGACATCTCCATGGCTTTCTATTCGTAGGTTTCCAGTAGTGGATACCGAGTTGAAGATAGTGGGGTGATGAAGCGTAAATCTGATTGATCGCTGAAAGGCGTGTCTTCTACAGTTCTACCTACGTTTTGTGCCGCAATTGGCGCTAGACACAACTAGGCTAGCGGGCAGCATTCCCAATCAGGAACTATGTTCCTAATTGGACGACTACTCCTCCTGCTCCTACTATTGCTCCTACTACAGCTCCTATTGCTTCAACATGGGGTTCTGTCAAATCTCTTCTACTTCAAGGTAGATGTGATAGATTACTGACGGACGACGGTCTCGCCCAATGCGGCTGGCATGTTTGCTTGGAGCCCGAGAAACCCCTCCAATCTATCTATGATACTTAATTCTGGCAGTCATGATGGTCCAGAGACTGAGCTTGAATCCTGCCATAACCAATCGCCAGTATCAGTATGCAAACCCCATGCGAAGGCGGCATCATCAAGCAATAATCTCTATGACCACAAGTACTACACAGTAGCTGTAACGAAAACCTGACAACACCGCCGCGATTGTTGATCAAGTTGACCTCGAATCTCACAAGCTTTCCAAATCACTCTTTCACAGCCCAGCGTGTCTCCTGTTGATGGGACGAATGCATATTAGTATTGCTGGCTATTGTGCTTCCAGGCTACAACGCTCCGAAGTCTGTTATGCAGCGGTTGTACACGCGGCCACGGTTCTGGCAATGACCAGCTTAGTCGTCATCAAGCTTCAGTTCTTACAGCTTGTTGTACATGATCTAAGATAGAGTGGCCAAGGCATTCTCATAAGTCCATGGCTTCTCGAATGCAACAAGTTTGGATGGTTCCAGGTTGTGGGCTCCCCATCAGCTGGCCAGATGAAGCCTGGTATCCCCCTGGGGTGAAAAACACCCTCCTAGGATCGGCCCTAGATGGCACTGAGAAACCGTGAGTTCGACTTTCTCCATGACCGTTCCATAGGCTTGTTTGACAATACAGCCGATATTGCTATACAGTTTTCGAACGTACAATGATATCCTGGATTAATGAACTGAGTGATATGCCTGATCGGGATCGCAATATCTGGGAAGCAGATTTTGTGTTTGAATGGAAGAGCGCGAAGGTCATGGCAGGCGAGGATGTTACCCGCTCAAGGGCAGACTGGGTAAACCCAGTAGGAAGGAGAAGAACATACGAAATGGCTAAAGATTCTGCAGTGCGTGAATGAGATCAGATACTATGTTCAAGACTTCCCAGATAGTCTTATCATACCAGCAGTAGACGATGACGTTATCAAATCATATGGTTCTGTAAATTCTCTCTTGGACGCCGATCTTCAGAGAGCTGTGGCGTCGCTCAAGGAGGATTGCTTTCTCAACCGCACAAGCTCCACAGAACAAACTGTCGATCTGGTGAATTCATACCTATTTCCTTTTACTTGGGAAAAGACGAAGGTCTTACCAAGTCGTCCAGTACATCGTACTGACTGTATATCGAGGTGTGGAGATGGGCTTTTCGTCGTGACACCATCGAGTAACAAATGTGCGCAGGATTATTTCGCCAAGTATCGTAATGATATAGCATAGTCAAGGCGCTACCAGTAGCTCCCTTTCGATATTGTTTTTGGAGAAAAGGGTGAAGAACCTCAGTGAACATCAGATCCGTCCCCAAATGTTTAGGGTCAGCGCTTAACACTTCTTAGAATCAAGAGCTACATAAACAACGTCCATTCAGATGCCCAGTTCACACTATGTGACGCGGTAGAAAGACTCATTGATACCCAAATCTCCTTTTTCAACCGGACCCTCGTGGACTTGAAGGCGCCAGGTTACTAGGGTCAACGGATGGATACGTCTCCTGGACTACACTAGAAGTTCGATAATAGACCTTGGCCCAGGTCCTTTTCCATCACCAGAGCAGCGATACGAACGCAGGAGATACCTTGGCCATCATGAGCGCTATCAAGACTCTATGTTCGTTGACCTCAGGAAAGAATTCTGGAACATTGGCTGTCAGTTTGTGCTGCAGATCAGGGAGATCAACCTATCGACCGATAACCCCATATACGAGGGTGAAGACTGGCATGTTCGAGGACAGTCGAACGAGCGCGTCTGCACGACTGCGGCATACATCTACTCGACCTCTAATCTCTCCTTGACGGAGCCGCCAACACTCGCCTTCCGTCGTAGGGTTAACACTGAACAGGCGAGCGCTGCCAGAGGCAATGTCGCTAAGCCACTCTTCTTGCAAGAGATGTATGGTGTAAAACACGGTGACCCTATTATGCAAAATCTTAGCAATGTAATTTTGCGGGAGTCAAGAATAGTAATGTGGTCCAATGTATTTCAAAAGCGTCTCAAACCCTTCGAAGCCAGGTCACTGCAGGGTCCTACTCTTACACCCAATTGATTCGAATCGACGTATTTTGAGCACCTCGATGGTACCATGTCAGCGTCGCGATTGTGGGCCAAATCTATTCGCACCAGTTGCGCAAGGCTCTCGTGGCTGCCAGAAGAGGCTTTTAGCCAAATCATTGAGGAGGTTGAGGACTATCCCCTTTCGAGCAAAGAGGGCGAGAGGATACGACAGAGCTTCAAGGAAGAGAGAGACGTTCCGCGAGCGGCATACGAGGGCTATGGAAGGGTTCGCGAAATGGGACTTTTGGGTTGAGCCTGGTGTTGAAGATGAAGAGGAGGATGATGGTTGGTAGGTATGCGATTGCAGACGTGGTGTGAATGAATGTTTTATGGTAACGAAACCCTACCAATTCTCATTCTCGCCTACTGAGAATAATACTTTCTTCCTGATGATATTGAACCTGGTCAATTGCAGATGATCTATTGCAATGACATGCCGATTATGGAATGGGAAAGAAAGGCTAAGCGATCAGGTCTGCCAGTCTATTTGCAAGGCCTTTTCGATTTCTTCACTTGGAAAGCCGGAATCCAAAAATTGAATCGAGTTGGTATTCAGTTCCCTCGATGATATGAAAGATATGCAGAAGAGAGAACGATAATTGAGCTTGAAACCTGGCTTGCTTTTTTCCTTTGAGTGCTTTCCTGATCTGGCTATATGAGAAACAGAATACAACCAATCAACTCTCATCTCACAAGTTCATTTACTTGACGATAAGACGTAATTTCCATACAGAAAGTGATAGGTACATAAAGCGTACGAATTAGAAGGGGGAAGCTTCAATTACTCCAACGGAGGAAAAGGTAAACAATTTAGTACATAGACTCTTTTTCGATGTTTGAACGTCTTCCAGAATCCCTCATCATGGCGTATATACAAACAATGGGTCCCAGCCATTGATAAAAATTTCAGATCTTCGAAGCCTCGAAAAACTCGTTCCGTCGGGTACTTTTGTATCCATGAAAGGGATGTGTGTGGACCAACGCTGCAAGAAACCGCATCTCGATTTCCTCTTCCAAACACTCTAATGCAGTTGCTAGTTGCTGCAATGACCAACCTGCGCAATGCTCACAAAGGATCCCCATCCCCCTCGACCAAAAATAGCCGTGCAAAACGTATTACAGTACCACTGGAGGATGTTGCGCCGGTAAACCCTCTGCAAGTGCGTAAGCCCCCCCCCCGGGTTTGCGCAGCTGCTGTAGATGATTCGGATGATGACTGTCCAACTTTAGCACGCAGCTTTGGGGAAATCTGCTTCGACGCTGGTAGACATGGCTTGGGATTTTCGAAAAGAAGGTCTTGGAACGAACAAGGGGTCGGTGACAGAGTTGTTGCTGGAGCAAGGGATCGTGCTCACGTGCCAGGGAAGGCGTCACACGTGAACAGAACATGCCAGCGCGCCTTTTTTTGGTTTGATTGCAATATTCAAGCGAATCGAGGAAAAGTATCTCGCGGCACTCGGTAGCATAAATTGACAGACTGATTCTTGGGGCGGGCTTTACGAGCAACTATCATGCAAGAAAGAAGCTTTTCAAGTTCTTTACAAAGTTTCGAATCGATCATCACGATCGTAATGCACTAAAGATGACTACGAGAATAGTGTTACATGTATATGTTCGAAGGTCTATCTTCTCGATCATGTAAAACTTTAATGATAAGGGTCTGAGTTTTAGATGGTAGAGAAAAGCCAAAGTGCCAACGAGGTAGAAGACCAACGCTCTTTGGAGCTTCAATTGTCGCTTCGATTCAGGCTTCAGGGGTTCCGAATAACGCCTTTCCTCGGATGTGGATTGACCGTCTCTCTCCAGAATACGTTGCCGAAATGCTACAAATACTCCAAAGCACCACGATACGACATCGTTCTCTCGGCAGCGCATGGGGCGTAGAAACCCGTATGCAACGGCAAAGCCAACAACATCAAGCGAGACAAATAGTGGGTATAGAATCGAATATTCTGTATTGACCCACAGCCGCCGATAGAAGGAGTATCCTGGACGAGGGCGTCATCCAAATGCTCAAAGAGGTCTTGGCTCGGCCTTCTTGGATCTCCTTGGCGGCATGGTAGGATCGTAGATTCAGGATAGTTATTTTCCAGTTTGGGGAATTTATATCTAACCCCCTTATCCGCCTTTCACGACTACGCCATCTGAGTAGTTCTACATCGAAACGTCGAGATTGACACACACACACACACTAGGTCTTGGAGTCATCGACGCACCACTGCAACCTCCCACTTGAAGACCTAACCAGTGTAGCTGCCAGTTTGAAGTTCAAGACCATCCACCCCTTTCTTTTGGTACACGTTCCTACAAAAGAGAAGCCACATTCCCCCGACTTTCCTCCATCACACACGCTGAACCAACCGAAAATATTGCTCTACCTCTTCCAATCATCCCCCCCATGCCCAAACAAATCAAATTTGATAACAATCCCAACTTCCCACAACGAAGCTGCTACAGTACTTCCAAAACATGACTCCCTTTCGCTTCAGCGCGTATATTTACACCGTGAAAAGTACGAGCAGCTACTATAATCGAGCAGCAGACCGACCGCAACAAAAGATCCATCAACCAGCTTCCCCCCCAAAACTGGCATCATAAAACCCACAGGAAATAGACTTTGTACCTCCAATTTTCCATTTTGTAAATTCAAACATGAGCCGGGAGAAGTGTGTGTGTGTGCAAATGCTGTTGTTTCATTCATCACCGGCACGGGAAATTGCAGATTCCGCCCCCGGCACAGAGGGGGTGAAGAGAGAAATCTTTTATTTAGATCATGAGGGCAAATGATTAGATTTTTGGATGAAAAAGGCGGGGGGGGGCTTGATGCTAACTCAACCAGCTGCCATCGAACCACGCAAACAGCTTTCAGACTTTTTCCCCAGAGCGAAGCTTCATGGGGGTGTTCGCTGCTACTGCTGCTACTGCTGCTACTGCTGGGGGGGGTGGGGAGCAATAAGAACGCGCAATCATCGACCAGGTAGAGCATGGCGTGCGTGCGTGCGTGATCGGTTAAAAGAGATGGGAGTATGTAGAGCGATATTCTGCATTTTCCGGCCGGAAAGCAAGTTTCAATATAGAATGCTTTTATTACCCTTTTTTCTTTCTTTTTTTTTCCTTCCCTTCTTCCTTCAAGACAAAGCGAGAAAAAGAACGAAAGGTTGAAAGAAAGCGAAAAAGAGATTAGTAGGAGAATATCAAATATCCCCCCTCCTCTGATCCAAATCCAATCCAATCCAATCCACAGCCCGACCTGGCCCCCCCTCCCCTCCCCCCCCCCCCAAATCGCCATTCCCCCCCCCGCCGCATCGTCCTCACGCACGCATCGTCCTCACGCACACATCTCCCCTCCCCTCCCTCGCCTCGCCTCTCTTCCCTCCAACGACCACACCGCCGCAAAATCTACAAACCAACCCTAAAACCCGAACCCGCCTCCTTCCAGCGAGCGAGCAAGCCATCCCATCCCCTCCCGCGCGCGAACCGTTGTACTGTATATCTCACAGCTTTTTTTATTTTTATTTTTATATAGCTAGCTACTACAGTACGACGAACGATAGATGGAGCCCGCTTTGGCTGTCTCTTTGGAGGTCTGAGGGGGGAGGTATGGGGGAGTTTCAGCAGCGATACGACGTGTTGGCATTCCCAAGATTCAAAGATGTTGTTTTAAAATCTCCATACTTAAAAAAAGGGGTTTTTGACGCCGGTAGCGATGATGATGAAAAAAATGAATCGCACAGATATTCTACTAAGATAGGTAGGGATACATTGATTTGCTAAAGAAGAAGTTTGATGGAACGTTTTGTGTGTCAGGGAGAGAAAAGGGAATAGCGAGTGAGTGAGTGAGTGAGTGAGTGTCAAACAGGTTGTTTCTTGACATTGGTGGTACTGGTTGGGTTGACGAATTTTTTGTGAAGGATGTTTTGAACTTGGACGAAGGAATTGGGTTTGTGGAGATGGTCGTTGGTGCTGGGGTTGTGTGGTGTGGGAGATGTGGGAAATAGGATTTTTGAACATGAAGACGGGTTAGTGAGTGTAGAGGCTTCTTTTCGCAAAGGATAGTTCGTAGTGATTTTTTGTGTGAAAAGAGATGGGGATTCAGAACTGGGGTGGTGTATAATGTTCAATAGCTTTTTGTTCTATGGTGAGAAGAATAGTAATCTCATCAGAATTTAAAGTTGAATCTCGTCCAGATGTTAAAAAGAAGCATGAACAGTCTTTTGGCAACTCACAGATCGAATATAGTCGCTCATATGATAAATTCAAACCACGTTATGGTTCATCACTCATGTCCTCGCTAACAGCTTCGTCGAGGTCTATATCGGCGGGTTGATCATGAATCGTTCCCTGTGCTCGCATAGCCGGAAACACCTGGCTATAAATTGCAACAAATAGCCGTCTTGAAAAGACCTCCAGAAGAAGGGAGATGGCCGAGTTCACGAGAGAAAGATTGGTCGAGCATGCATTCACCGAAAAAAAGCATATCCTCTAGAGTTCAACCTCCACATCCCACCCGTCTTGTCGACTTCGCTCTTGTACTGAATCTTCGACCCCAGCGTGTCGACCAGAGCATCGCCCGCCACCTTTTCGAAATACCGAGTCTTCCACTCCTTTCCATCAGCCCGCTCGCGTTTCCGCATCTCGCGCTGCCGGTGCTCGATCTTGGCTTTTTCGACGCTCACTAAATCCATGTTTCCGTTAACGATGGCCGAGGTGACGCCATGCCATGCCCGGCGTGACTCGAGGGGATCTTGCTTCTCTGGCGGGGCGATCTTAAAGGGGGTTATGGCATGCTTGTTTCCGTCAAAGGTTTCGAGTTTGCGCTGGGTTTTGGCGTCGGTGATGGTGAAGGCGTTCGCCCATTGTCCCTCTATACTGTACAGCACGTCCTTTGGCCGTCCTTCTCGATATACCGTTGCGGTGAAGGATGTCTTCTTCCCGCCCAACCATCCTCGGCCGGAGTAGTCGACTTTGGCGGTGAAACCGGAGGAGGCTTGAATGTAGCTGCTCTTGCTTAACTCAATGGATGGAGAGCCATAAATTAGGCCCACGATATGTATAGGTGGTAGTGTGATGAGGTAGTCTTCGTCGTATCTGTCAAGGTGAAGAAGGGCATGGCCGGATTGTCTGATTTGGACGGTGTTGGAGAAGGAGGTTTTGGGAGCAGTGTAGCCGTGCAGCTGTCAAATGGATACGTGTGAGCATTTGTGTCAGAGGAGCAAATGGAACTGCTTACTCGGACCCCGTGCTGCTTGTTCCGAATGCAGTATGCTGTAACTGGTGGGTGATGGCTGTGTCTTTCTTAGATTGTCCCAATTTCACATACAAAAACCATGCGCATACCTCACTTGCTCAGACACTATTTGTGTAGTACCAGCGGCATCCTCCCACTTTCCCACAAACAACTCCCCCAAGAACGGATTCAACGGCTTCTTCTCGCCACCAACCTTTCCATCTCTATATGCCGTACGCTGCCTCAATGTGCTCAAGAACCATTTGAGAACCGACAATGCACGTTTTGCAGGGTCTGGCTCATTTACGGGGGCGACAAACAGGGAAGGTCGGTCAGCCCAGTAGGAAGAGTATTCGACGAGGGAAGTTGTGGAGAGGATGAACGGCGGAGCCACTAGAGCGGAGAGGTCTCCGGAAAAGGAAGCAATTGACTGGAGAAGGATTAGCAAGCTAGATACAATCAAAAGCAAGAGAACAGTCAGAACAGCTGCGTACTCTGAGGAAAGATGTCCAGGAACCCTTGTTTTGGGGTTTGGTGGGAGAGGCCACATCTTTCAGGGAATGAGGCATTTTGAAAGTGTCATAGAATAGTGATTGAAGCTATTCGATTGAAGAGTGAAGAGCGAAGAGATCACCTAAACAGCATTTGTAAAGAGAGGAGCGATATATAGCAATAACGAGAATAGCAGCGGAGGAAATTCATGCCTTGCATGGGTCGTCGTCATCCTATTAGTCGAACGGGCCGTTACTTGCGTTCTCTGTAGAATAAGAGAATGCGCTCCGTATCGTCGGCGGGGTGCAGCATGCTGAATAGCGGGGCATTTTCAGGGTCGCCTGCACTATGACGGTGCATTTGCTGGAACCTTCAAGTCAAGAAAGCGTTGAATCGCATGTGAAAGTCAAAGAATCGAGAAGAAGTCGAGTGGCACCGAGACCCTCGGTCGCGGCCGTACGATATTATTCCTAGTTCTACCGTACGTAGTAAGCTTAATTGGCATCGACCTGATTGGCCAAGAGTTCAATGGGTGTAAACCACTCTTTACTCGAACACAACTCACTTCAATATACCCAAGCCTTCACCTCGATCTTCAAACCTTCTCAAGATTCCCCGAAAGTAAAGTTCAAAAACACGCTCACACATGCTTCTCTACCCTCAAGCATTCAGAAAAAAAAACAGCCACGACTTTACCCCATCATAACCTATACTATTCCAAAGCCATTCATCCACTCGTACATACATACTCCGAGCTGCTCGAATCTCAAGTCCAAGAATCTGCTTCTTCTTCATCCCCCCCCCCCCTAAAAATGAACCAATAGCATTCAAAACTCGCAAAGCGCACGACGACATTTTTAAAAAAAAGTACGAATATTAGTAAAAACCGTTAAGCCAAAACATACCAGCCAAGCAGAACCTCCTCAATAAAAAATAGTCCAAAAGATCTAACTCGAAGAATTCACAAGCCATTTCCGAAAAAGAACAAAAAGCCAAAAAAAAAAAAAAAGAACAAGCAAGCGAAGCACAAGGGGGAAAAGTTGCAAATATGAAAAAGATTATGAGAAAAATGGAAAAGGTACCTATCTCACGTCTTTCGTTCCGCCAAAACCCTTTTAGGAAAAAACCAAAACCAACCGTCAAAGCGAAATTCCAACTACGTTCATCTCTTTTGCGCGTTGGTGATGGCGAGTACGGATGTTCTATCGGTTGTTGGTTGAGGGGCCAAGAAGGGGGTTTTGGGTGAGAGGAGCTGAGCTGAGGATAGGATGATGGGGGCGGGTTTTACTGGTTTAAGATTATTCGGTGTGACGGAGTAGGCTAGCTACCACCTTTCCCTCTTCTTCTTCTTTCCATGACTTACCTGTATCATGACCTTAATCCTCGAATCTCTAGCCGCCCAACCCCAAAATACTAAAACAATCGAAGAAGCAAAATCCCCCAATGTCATGAATCCTAACTATTAAGCTACCCTGTAACTACTCACCTAGTAGCATCCCGCATAATCGCTCAAGACCCACTCCAACGCTCTAAACACGCACCCTCGCCACCCTAATCCGATTCCTCAATTTCCTCGCCCCAAGCGTCGCATTCCCCGTCGGCAGCGGCACGCCGGACAAACTCGCGCCCGTACGCGTAGGCCTCGGTTTTCCGGTCCCATGCTTCCCCGTCCCCGTCGGCCCTGGCTTGCCCGTCCCCGGATACGTCGTCTTGACGCCGGATGTAATGGGCGAAACGGTGGGCACGCTGACAGTGCCCGTGGGGACGGGTTTCTTACTTAAGCTGGTTAGGCTGGCGGTTGTTGTCGGGGTCGAGAGAGTGGATTTGGTGGTGGAGCCGACGGGGCCGAGGCCGGGGATGGAGAGAGGGAAGCACTTGGAGAGAAGGGGCTGGTTGAGGAGGGACCAGAGTTTCTTGGCGAATTTGGGTTTCATGCTGCTGCCGAGGGTGGCGTCCACATTCAGGTCCACTTCGATAGCGAGGAGGGATGTAACTTGGACGCCAGTTTTGGAGGAGCCGGGCGTTTGGCTGCAAAGTCCGGTCTCGTTGTAAGCGGCGGTGAGGGTGGCAGAGACCTGAGGGAGCTTGAGCACCATGGCGACATCGAAGGTCCCGACGCCGGTAAGCTCGATTCCAAAGGCGAGTTTGGGCTGGGAAAAGGCGGCGGCGGTAATAGAGGCAGTCAAAGCTGTAACATCAAAGTTGGGAGTGATATTACCATTTTCGAAGCCAGTGGCGGAGCTGCTGTCGGGGTTTTGGACATCCGCGGTGATTTGCGCCGTGTCGGGGACAGAGGCGCTGAGCCCGTAGGCGAAAGAAGCGGTGCCCTTGACCGAGGTACTAATACCGACCTCATAGCTTATAGTAGTACCGAGATGGAATATTCCGGTAATGGCAATTCCAGCACCGGGAATGCCTGCTGCGAAAAGCTCCTTGCTGTAAGAAAGGGCGTCTATTTTTTCGACGGCAGTAACGGTGGTCGTGAGCTGGAGGTTTGCAACGAAATTCTTGGGCTGGCCCTGGAGGGTGAGCGACTTTAAGCTGAAAAAGGAGACCGAGACGTGGCCGGTAAGGGTGAAGGTGCCGGTGGTATAGCAGTTTACGCAGTCGATTTTGATCTTATTAGCAACCGTAAAGATGTTAGTAGCCAACCCCGGTGTGCCGGCGCCAACGTCAAAGGTGATGGATTTGCTGACGTCCACGTTGCCTGATAATGCGCCGCCAATGCCTTTGCCAATGCTGCCGATGTCGCCCAAGAGGCCACGTTTGGAGGAGGGGCGTTTGTAGGGGATTACTTTCCCAAAGTCCATTTCGTAGGTGCCTGCTACTTCCGACCATGGAGCAGATTGGGACGTTAAATGGGTGGTGAGGGTTTTTGGGTCTTCCACGAGGTTCGTGATGCTAGTGATGGAGTTAGCACATATTCTTTGATACTAGAATGCAAGATACTTACTAGTACGGCTGTCGTTCGTCAGCTGGACTGCAGCCATCATGGTTGGCAATTAGGAGGAATTTCTTCTCCGATGCCGAGTTGATATAATCCCATTGCTTCACCGCATAGCTAAAAGCGGCGTCGGATTTAAAGGTCAAAGACATGGCTCCATCCGCTCCCTTGCAGTCAACAGCTTTGGTGAGTCCTTCGAATTGTTCCATCATAATCATTTTCAGACCATCCGGGGCATAGAGAGTCATGTTGGCAAGCAACAGCTGGCCATGGTCTACCGTACATTAGCCTCTGAAGTCCCCAAGGGAGTCGGTGGAGCACCCACCACCAGGCGATCCATAGATCAATTCTGATTGGGTTTGTAAATCCAAATGGGAGAAATCTTCTGATGATCGCCGTTGCAATCCTTGAGCAGATTGGAAGTCAAAGATGTTGATTGCTTTGAGAATCTGAGGACCAGATTCTGGTTTTGCCAAGGCAAAGACTGGAAGGGCAGGCAGCACTGCTCCCAATGCTAAAGAATTTATACGCATTATGGCGTCAAGGCAAGGCTCGAGGTGGTTGAATTATATATAATGAGAGTAGTCAAGGAAGAGAAGGACTGAACAGACGCAAATGCAAAAGAATAAAGACTGTGAATGCGCCAATGTCCAACAAGGCCATTGATGAAGGAGCGAAATGGATCATTATATATCAATTCGACGACTAAAAGAGAGGATCCGTTGAAGTGGAAAGATATACGATTCTTAGCCCCAAGATTGGGATGAGCATGAGCTGCAGGTACGAGTAACGAGTGGTGCTAGCACTGCCTTGACGAGGGGGGAGGTGTATCAGCCAAGAGAATTGCAAGGTACATATGATAGCCCACCATTGCATCAGTTACACGAACGGGGCGAAGGCGCTAAGACTGTCTACCATCACGACTGCGTCGTAGTGTCATCGGTCTAACGAGTGTGGTGATATACTGTCCGTAGGAAAGTGGTCAAGGATCGCAGGTATTCCTGATGTGGCATTCTGTGCCGTTCAGCCTACTGACTCCGGAGGATCGACCGACACGAACATCCTGGCAAGGAACACACTTACGTCCATCGCCGCAGCTTTGCAGGGAGGTTGCGATAAAGAAGCAGTGATGGGTGCAGATCGTGTGTGACCGTTCACCATTGTCATCGTCGGCACCAAGGGTGGCATGCATGTGCGTCAACATGATTGGTTGTTGTCAGTAGGGCTGGAGTATTCCGTATGTGGCCTTTGATGGACGATGGGGGCGGAGACAGAATGTGGAAAGTAGGAGAGTGGGATGAGGTGAGCGGCGCGGGTGAGCGTGGGTGGTGGGGAAGGTGGGATGAAGTTGCTGCTGTTTCAGATATAAGGTTGTACAGTACTGTATTCCGTACCTTACTCGTACCTTACATATTGGGATCACCGTCTTTTTCGCTAAAATCCATTGCCCTCGTGCTTGGTTGGCTCTTCACCCTTTCACTCACTACGACTAAGGTAAGACATGCCAGCCATTTGCGGGCGATTCGTCCTCGAAGACTCTCCGCCAATTGGATTACAGATCAACCGGGCGATCACAATGGTATTGGTGGTTAGCGAGAGTGTAGGTAGAATACCCGTGTTGTACTGTCGTAGGCGAAAACAGCCTCCTTTGCCGTGTCAAACTCCGTATACAGTAAGCCTGGAGGCACGGAAGTACATACTACCGACCTACCTACCACCCCGACCACGACGTACGAATACCCACCTCATCTGCAAACAAAGCATCCGATGTATTTGGGTCCCTACATCGAGGCTGAGGAGCCTTGATGTCAGCGAATCTCGTCAGACGAAATGATTCAAGGATGCACATCACATCAGTTTCCATTGCTGTGTTTCATGTGTTGTACGTGCACACATTCTTACCTGGCACTTCACCGGATGCCTTGCGGATTTCACTTCAGTTTTCGTAACGCTTCCGAAGTTGCGCAGTACTTGGACCGGCGAGATAAGGCTAAGTTTGGCATCCGAGTCAAACTTTTTGGCATCGATCTTAGAGGGGGCCGTTCATGTTCGAGTGTGGTCACATTCGTCTAAGTGAACAGTAACAGTGCGGATGGGGCATCGGGAGATGTGTATGAATATAACGGAGAGACGCTTATCTGCTTTCTGTGTAGCTCAAGAGTCACGCGCATGATCGTAACGAGTTGAGACCGGAATCGCGGAATCGCGGAATCGACGGGTCCGTCAATCTGTTTAGGGATAATTCAGTTGTTCTCAACAGGCGTTCACAAGCTTCAAGCTTCCCATTAGCTCATCAAAGCCGGTGTCATCGGTGATAGTCTGCTTGTGCAACGCGGACCGAGCATACCTATGGGGCCGTTTTCATATCCTCTATCCTAAGGTAGTGCTCTAAACCTATAGGACAAAAGGCCTCCCACTGGTTTGCATTCTCTGCCATTATTCACGCTTCGTCACGCTACTGTGGTATTGCTCTAACTGACTACCTTACCGTATGTTCTATGTTACATAACCACGTGTCGTCGATTAGCGGCCGGGGACAAGTCCACCCCGTAGGTACTGATGGTTGAGGATAAAGCATGCGCTAGCATTATGATCGCATTCAACATCCAGACAGGACGTCATAGCTCCGATTTGATGAACCGATTGCCGGTGTGCGTCCCATTTAACAAGACAAGATTCACCCGGCTGCTGAGTCCTGTTTCATGCCCTTTGCTTTGAAGCTGCTGCAGAGGCCGTCGCATTCTTCTCTTGAACCGCCCTTGGTATAGGGTTGGTGACTGGTTTGGTCTTGGGGCCCGTTTTCGGCGGCTTAGGAGTCTGCTGCTTCGCTAGAGGTATTTTGTTCTGGATGGGCTTCGTAACTACTCCGTTTGCTGATGGCTCTTGCGGGGTTGATTTTTGGGTAGAAGACTTTGGGGTTTGACTGCTTGGAGGTTTTCGCGGGGTTGAGGCCTTCGACGAAGCCTTTTGAACGATTCCGTTCTGTTGCTGTTTGGCTAGGGGGATTTTGTTCTCGATGGGCTTGGTGGCTGTTCCGTTCGCTGATGGTTCCTGAGCCACCCCATTCTGCTGCTGCTTCTTCAAAGGTATTTTGTTCGCGACGGGTTTGGTCACTGCCCCATTAATGGCCGACTTCTGAGGGGTCGAGGCTCCAGGTGAAGACTTCTGAACAGCGGATCCTCGAAGAACATTTTTCTGTTTCACAGCTCTGTTTACGGAAGTTTTTTGGGCGTTGGGCCGTGTGATGGGGGATTTCTGTATCTTCCCCTTCTGCTGTTGTTGCTTTCTGAGTGGACTGACCTGAGCGGGTTTAATGGCTGACCTGGCGGCTGAGGCAATCTGCATACTCGCTGCATCCACGAGAGCTCGATGAGCATTGGGAGCCATCAATGTTTTCCGTTGTCCGTTATTGGCGCTACCCAACGCCTTTGAAGCGAGGCCTATTAATCCCTTCTGAGCTGCCACGGTGTTTTGTGTTCCAATATTACTGACCAAAGCGTTGATTGCGTAGTCCGATAAATGCTTCTTTTCAGGCCCTTTCAGCTGGTTTTGCTTGACACTATCGATAGTGTCAATGACGGCCTGTTTGTTGAACGACTTAATTAGTCTCTGTGGGAGCGCACCATAGAAGCAATACAGTATCAATGCAAACAAGCCGGTCGGCGCGAAGATCTGCAAAAATTCGTACCAATGTGCTGGCCTGACTTGGGTTTCGATGTAGCCAGCACCTCGGCGGGTGTTTCCGTCTGGTCCTTTGTCTACACCTACATCAGCAGGGAAGTTTCCGTGCTGGTAATAATATTCGATGAGGTTGTCTTTTTCGGTCCAGCGAGCTCTGAGCCAGTGCTCAAATGCCCGGGAGTCATCTAAAGGTATAGAGGATATCGCAAAGCGCCTCCAATACATATTCACGGATTTCGGTGGCCGACCGCCAAAGTAGGAAGCCTTAACAGTGTAGATATCCTGAGCAAACTCTCCGCGGGGTACACCTTCGTAGGCGATGGTGCAATCGTAGACCCACTCAGTTGTGTTTCGCAGTTGCTGTAGACAGAATTGCAGACCGGTACTTCGTGGTAACAGCTGGTGTTTCATGTCATCAATCCCGTTCTTTTGAGCCCACTGTTTGCTTCTTTCGCGCGTAGAATCGGCAAGATTGGTTCCTTCTGGGAACATCACAAGCCACATTGGGAGATTGGGTTTGTTGAACTTCTGAAGGTGTGTTGCCAAGCGAGGCTTGTCCTTCTCCCAGTTTCTTTTGAGGAAGATAAACTGAGAGAACTGCATTCCCCAACCGATGACTGGTATCCGTTTCAAAGACTCCTTGAGGACGATGTAAATGCGGCCGTGCATCCCCGCAGAGTACCCTATCCACCACAAATACAACCAGTCTGTATATATCTGTGATATGTTAGCGTACACTTGGGGGTAATATAGATGGTATTTACCTGATGGTTAGCGATCATAACCAGTCTCTCCGGAAAGTCGCATAGTAGGTTCCCATCCAGGGTTTGCAGAAGTTGACCTCGCACGCTCTTATCTCCACTGACCCTCATAATCGTTGGAGCCCATGATTGGGTCATACTCATAGTAAGGAGACCCCATGATTGTTTCGTGAACGCAATCCAAGCGTTGTACCAATCCTGATTGATAAGATACAAAGGGGCGCCGAGAAATTGCGAGGCATTGATTCTGTAACGGCCTTTAGCATTATACATTCTTTTTGAGACGAGAAGTATAGTCTTACGCAAGGCATCCTCCCAGAAAATAGGCTCCCAAGCCCACTGCTCGTGAGGCCTGAGAGTACTCGTACTTGAGAGGTTCAGGTTGTCTGACTTTCGTCGAAAGACCAGCACCAAGATCTGCGTTGAAGTTAGACCCAGCCAAGGCCTTGGAGACTGCTGCAGCCTTCTCCATCCTTTGGTAATACCTAAGAATCTTTCTGGAAAGAAAAAAGAGGGAACTTTGGATGTAGTAATGTCGATGATCAAGAAATCAACAAATCTGACATCATCGTACCTTGCAGTAGCGCAGAAAACCGATTGGGAGTAGCGTAAAACGCCACAGGTATCAGCCACAACCAACGGTTCATGGGCATTCATAGGTAAGGTTAGGGTTATGTCCTTACGAATATGGTGAATGACTTTACAAACAGACTGACGGGAAAGAGTAGACCAATTTATAAGTGTAAATATACAACAACTCACATTTCCACTCATATAGCCATCTTGTCCATGTGACCTGAGCGTAACCCTTACAATCTCGCTCGCCTTGGATTGGGTCGAGAATGACCACCAGATATCGAGTCGAGTATGCACTGAAGACGCATCGTCGAGATCAATTGATAGAATGGATCAAAGGTCTTCTGGCAGTTCCTTTCGTCCTCCATTCTCAACCTACCGTCACCTTTGACGAGCATGGCAGTGTTCTCTCCAACATGGCAACAACAGCGCATAAGCGCTATGCAGAGATCATGCATGACGTAGAAGTGCTCATCAATGATCATATCAGTCATCAAAAGAACGGCACGCATGGACGTTCCAAATTGAAGCTACTGGTTCCCAGCGTTGGTGTCTTTTTCACTCCTTTGCTTCTCGTGGAAGCGTTTGTGCACCAAGACACCCGTCGGAGGATCAGCTCACGTCGTTTTGTGCCTCCATCGTTCAATGACATCCGTCTGATCTTGAATTCTGCACAAGTGATGGGGCTTGTCCGAAACGGACCTCTCCAGCTAGTGACGTTCGATGGGGATGTAACGCTCTATGATGATGGCGAGTCGTTGAACCCAGATAATCCAGTTATCCCACGAATTCTAGGACTCCTCTCAAGAGGGATAAAGGTTGGCATCGTCACTGCAGCTGGCTACACTGATGCGTCAAAATACCATGGGCGATTGTTCGGCCTTCTGCACGCGGTCAAAGTTGCTGTTGAAGAGCAGAAACTTGTTGGACCCAGGTTGGTTATCATTGGTGGTGAAAGTAGTTACCTCTTTGAATTTGACGTTTCCCATAAGAGTTGTCTCAATTATATTCCAAGAGAAAAGTGGATGCTTGAAGAAATGAAGCTGTGGGGTGACGAAAACATCCAGCTATTGCTTGATGTTGCAGAAGCAGCGCTGATTGAATGTGTGAATAACATGCAGCTTTCAGCAGAAATACTCCGGAAAGAACGAGCTGTAGGGATAATTCAAGCGACAGGGCCAAAAGCCCAGAAGTTTACTCGGGAGCAGCTCGAGGAGACGGTGTTGGTCACCCAACATATTGTTGAGATGTCGCCTGTGGCCAAAAAGATACCATTCTGTGCATTTAATGGTGAGTGGAATCCCATATGCCCCACAACTGTTTCTAATATCGCCTCGATAGGAGGCAGCGACGTCTTTGTTGACATTGGCGACAAATCCTGGGGTGTCCTGTCCTGCCAACGCTACCTCGGCGGCATCGCTGGTAGCAAGACTCTTCACGTAGGCGATCAATTTCTCTCTGCTGGGGCAAATGATTTCAAGGTATGGTTCTTTTGCAACCAAAACATGGTTCGAGAGGCTGACGGAGCCGCACGCAGGCAAGATTAGCTTGTACGACGGCTTGGATAGCAAATCCGGCAGAAACAGTCCAGCTGTTGGATGAGATTGCGTATCATGGTGAGACTATGAGAGCTTGATGACGCTCAAAGAACTTCGAAAAGCAGATGATAGGTAGCAGTCACCGAAGCTAGTATAAAAATCTGAAATATCATGGTAATGGCATTCTCATGAAATCCTTTCACCAACACCCACGCTAGCAAATTATACATAGAATACGCAAAACAAAGATCGCCTCTTATCGTACATCCGTAATATCCAAGGCTTCTCGCTTTTTCCCTATCGTGCAAATACCATCACATTACGATTGCTTTGTGTTTTGTGCGCTAGACGGTTCATTTTGCAGCACCATTGAGTTTGGGAGCCTGTGGTGTCTTCCCATTCGCTTGGGGCGCCTTAGAAGCTGCGCCGTTTGTCTGAGGTGCTTTCTTTGGAACCCCATTGGCTTGTGGAGCCTTTGAAGCAGCTCCATTGACTGATGAGGCCTTTTTGGGCACTCGATTTACTTGAGGTGCCTTTGGTGGGGCGCCATTTACTGATTGTGCTTTCTATACGCAAACTGTCAGACTGAGAAGTTCTTCCGATTGATTTGGATACACTTTCTGAAGAGGTATAGCTCTAAACTTACCTTTGGGGTGTTCGTTCCCTTTGGGCCCAGCTTTGGCGCAGGAGCCCTCGGTGCATTGCCCGCCTTAGCTTTGGCCGCTTTCGCTTTTGCCATCTGCTCCTTCTGATACCGTATCAATTGTGCTCGTTGCCACTCCAGCTCTTTCATCTTTGCCTCCGTGATCTGCCAGATTACTTGTTTCTTCTGCTTCGGCGTGGGCGCAGGGGCCTGAGCGATATACCGTTTGCCTTCTGCTGTATCGGCATATTGCTCAAAGGCTTTCTGTTTTTCTGCGAGTGAGAGGACTGAAAACTAGTCAGTTAACGCAGTTGTAGGACGGGTACTGGAGGTAGTGTACCAGCGCTGTTAAGGGTTTTCGAGAGACCCTTCAAGGTATCTGTGTTGGGCTCAACGTCAAGGTTGAGAGAAAACAATTTCGTCACGATATCCATTGTTGAAGTGAGTGTGGTTTCCTTTCGAATTGTGATTAGAATCGGTTGTAGCAGGAAAATTGAAAGATGTTTTGCAAGCACGCGAGCCAACGTAGTAGGATTTCTGCCGGCTGATGTCATACTTGTCGCAGCCTTGATTTTAGCCACAGTGGCAAGACAAGCGAGACTGGAGCGCGTCTTTGACAACCCTTGCGCATCCTCATGTCGTACACAGTACGGAATACATTGCCTACAGTCGTGCTCGGGACTCACGTCATAAGCTGCCTGAAACTGTCTTTAATAAGTTCCTGGCAGTCGAACAATCGCTAGGCATTTCGTTTATCAGTGCCTAAAATATAGCAATATGCCTGGAGAGAAACTCTCTCTGATCATCTACTCATTGTTTATCGAGTCTTGAGAAATTCTATATCTGAAAACGTACTTTGAGGGTAACTCCATCTGGAATTAGAACATGCGTTGCTTCCTTTTCCGTAATCATGACTCTGGCCATATACTCTCGTCGAGCTTCCCTTTTTCCCAAAAGCGCTCTACTTCATCTAGTTGTTTAATCTAGCTTCGGCTTTCATTTTCTACAAATCGTATTCCTACACTTATCAATACCATAATCCTACTAGATTTCACTTTTTTGTGCTTGAGTGACATTCTTCAAACCCTAAAACCATAGATTCTACACTGAATCCCGTTCGCTCCTAATTCCTCAGTCTCGATTGATATTTCAACTTCTATCTCAGATATATATCGCCCGCTGGACTGCTCTCTATGAAAATACGTGAAGCCTTCGAATTCGAGAACTCTACACCGGTAGGACTTGGTGAAGCCCGAGCTGTATATGGTGACAGATGGAACGAAAAACCCTTCCAGAAGAAAGATATGCTAGTCTATGTCGACATTTAAGGCCAACGCAAAGACATGAAGAACATAGAACTATCTACCAGCAAGTTTCACCGACTCCGGGAAAAGACCGGCTCTTTGTCGTTTCCTGTGGGTGCTATCAGACCATTGACTTTGGACACCAAAAGTCCCAGAAAAGAACTAGAATACCAGTGGAAGGAGGAACGCACGCGTATAAAAGAGTAAGGCGAGATTTTTATTATCCCAGTTGATCAGGCACATCCAACAGTTTGAGTATACTCAGATTTTGGAAGCAAAGAGATTGAGACTGTGGAGTATCTATAAAGCGAGGAGATAGGCGTGTGCGCAACCAAGTTACACTGTGAAAGAGAAACAGCGGTAATGGCTGGATGAATGAAGAGCAGAGACTGCATTTTGATACCAAGGTGAGTGGGAAACTTTTGAAGTCAGGCGTTGTAGAACAATCATTTAAGATCAGAAACTGTCGCGAAAAAAAAGTGTCCAGGCAACCTCACACCAAGTAGACACTCCAATTAGTACAACAATCATCGTCACTTGCGGCCAGGCGTAAGTTTGCCTGGCACTCGTGGCATGAGAAGATGACTTGAACGGACTTGCCTCAGGTCAGAAGTGTGGGGCTAAGCCCCTGCGGGTTAGCGCTTTTCTTACTACGGAAGCTGAGCTCGCGAAGTAAGCAGAGCTAACCCGAAGGGGCTTAGCTACGCACGTCTAAGGTCCTGACTCCTGAGGCAAGAACGGACTTTGCGCCAAGCACTGCTGACTAAATACGGTTGACATACATCGGCGTGCGCCGAATTAGCTCTCTGATAGGCACTTTGATACTCTTCAACAGATGTGCTTCTCACCTCAACAATGCAAACCAGCATTAGTTCGCGCAAGTCATCACAACTTTTAACGTGCGGGGCGATAGGATGAAACTTTTTAGCAGATATAGCCATGGATGCCGCTTCCAACGCGAACTGGCCCACGACCTCAAGTGGCCTGACTTCGCTCCTTAGCATTGTTACCAGTACTGCTACGAGCAGTACTCCCTCGCATGCCTTTGAAATAGCAGAAGCTCCTAAAGTATCTCAGACGAGCTCATGGCTAGGCTTGTTCGGTCGCCTGATACTCGTTATGGCGCGAGTGATACCGGGCGTCCTTTATTGGATCATTACTTTTACCACAATCACTCTACCTACGATCCTTTTCACGCTCTTCTCGACCAGTCTAACGTTTACCATGAACATGACCACCTTGTAGGTTTGGTATGTGCGTAGTGCCACGTCTGTAAGCTAACACCATCCAAGAATGCTCATAGTGCTTGCGTTCGCATCTATGGTTTCCTGGATTGTGAGATATCGATATCTAAACATGTATGCTCGACTGCCTCCCGAACTCCAACGGAAAGAGCCACAGATTGAGCTATTTCCGGATACGCAAGACGGAGACTCGAAACCAGGTCTGGCAAATTACCTCGACGAATTCTTGAGCGCAATCAAGGTATTCGGGTACCGTAAGCCAATGGACATATGGTACATGGTGAAAGAGCATGGCTGATAGTTAGGAAGTTGAACGCTCGGTTTTTCACGAGCTCACTCGAACGATGCAAACACGGAAGCTTATTGCTGGAGAAACATTGCTGTTGGAGGAAGAAAAGGGCTTCTGTCTTGTAGTGGATGGGCTGGTACAAATATTTGTTAAATCGAATAGGGAAAGTGCTTCTACGAGCGGCGAGGCCTGGATTAGTGGGGGCGGACATTCCTATGAGGAAGAAGAGGAAGAGCATCCTGAGGGAGACCATCAAGGATACCAATTGCTTACAGACGTCAAGAATGGAGCACCAATGTCATCTCTATTCTCCGTATTGTCGCTGTTTACAGAGGATGTGAAGCTACGGCATGATGTTGAGGATGAAGCTGGAATGGCTTCTGGTTATTCCAGCGCAGGATTTTCGTCGGGGGTCACGCCCCATTCTGGGGCGGCGAGTCCTGTTCTAACTCCAGGAACTCCCTCGCATATAGTCGCCAACAACAATGACCACTTACCAGTCCCGAATAGCCGCAGTCATTTACCAAGCGTACCACCTCTTTCGCTCGATTCAAGCTCACACAATTATCGACACAAGCGATCGGACCATAAGAGATATCAAGAACAGAGAAAACCTAGCACACTAAAGTCTGCACATCCGGATATAGTCGCCAGGGCGACAGTAGATACGACGATTGCAATTATCCCTGCTACTGCCTTTCACCGTCTCACACGAGTCTATCCCAAAGCCACAGCACATATTGTACAAGTCATCCTTACACGGCTTCAACGTGTTACACTCGCCACAGCACATTCATATCTCGGACTGACCTCAGAAGTTCTCCGGACCGAGCGTCATATGAATAAATACACGAGCTATGACTTGCCAAACCACCTGCGAGGGTCTGCATTGGAAAGACTGAAAGAAAAATTTACGCGAGAAAAGGAACGCTTGGGACGTGCGGAGGAAAGTATGAAAGGCATTGCGTTACACAACCCAGGAGCGGGTAAACGACGGCGCTCAAGCAGTAATTTACGGAGAGAAATCGCGACACAAGCAAGGACCGCAGCTGCTCGGAACAAGTCTTCAGCACCTGATTTGAACGAAGCAGCATCGCCAAATGCACGATCTGGGGTCAGCGCTGGCGACTTACTGACAAATATCCAGGTCTCCAGATTTGGAGCAAGGCATCCTGGTAACCTTACCATGTCAACTGCTATACCAGATAAAAGACCAACCTCGCAATCCGAGGCCCGAGAATACGGGAGTCCCTCGGGTAGATTGGACCATGCTCCCTTCACGAGTTCACCAACCCCCAACGGTTTGCCACTTCATCGGCAAGACTCGTTAGACGAAGACGCAATGTTCCGTATATCTATACTTGAATGCATAACGAAAGCCATTGGACTTACGAGCACAAAAGATGCTATGAAAAGGCCTGCAGAATCAGTGGAGCAGTCTCCACGTATGGTCTCATACGATGCTCAACGTCAAAAAGCCACTTTCACGAATGCATTCGGATTCATGGATCCCTACGATGGCTCAGGTGACGGCGACTCGGAATCTATGAATTCTGTGTCTGGTATCGGCCCAGGAGGCTCTATGGGCCACCATCAGCTCATTGAAGAAACACGCGATGAACTTGAAATCGTCTATTTTCCCAAAGATGCTGTGCTTGTAGAGCAGGGCGAGAGGAATCCAGGGCTTTACTATGTTATCGATGGTTTTCTGGACGTAAGCGTCCCCGGAGAGGGCAATGACATTGATGGTGTGCCACTCTCGAGCGACATGCCAGGGCAAGACTCAGATCACCTCCTACCGCCCCTCAAACGGCTCGTCAGCAATACGCCGCGACGGTCTCCAATACGCGGTGCGTCTACGAGCAGAAAGAAATCACAGTCACGGAAGAGCTTGTTTTTGATCAAGCCTGGTGGCCTTGCTGGGTATGTAGGTACGATTTCGTCTTACAGGTCTTTCATAGACGTCAGAGCCAAGACAGATGTCTATGTTGGTTTTCTGCCTAGAGCGGCTTTAGAGCGCATTGTTGAGAGGTACCCCGTTGTCCTCTTAACCATGGCCAAGCGTCTCACCAGCCTGCTTCCTCGACTTATCCTACACATTGATTTTGCTCTAGAATGGGTGCAGGTAAACGCCGGTCAGGTCATCCATCACCAGGGCGACGAAAGTGACGCTATCTACATCGTGCTCAATGGGCGGCTTCGAGCGATCTTGGAGCGTGATGACGGTGGTATGAGGGTTGTGGGTGAATATGGGCAGGGTGAGAGTGTGGGTGAGCTCGAGGTTATGACTGAGTCTTTAAGACCTACTACCCTGCATGCCATCCGCGATACCGAGCTAGCCAAGTTTCCTAAGACTCTATTCAATAGTCTTGCTTTAGAGCATCCAGGTATCACCATTAAGATCTCTAAAATCATTGCTCAGCGAATGCGAGCACTGATCGAGGATCCATATTTCGAGCAAGGCAAAGACAAGATGAACACGGCAGCAAACAAGAACGTCACGTCAACTTTGAACCTTCGCACAATAGCTATTCTACCTGTCACTGCCGGAGTCCCTATAGTAGAGTTCGGAAGCAGACTAATGAGTGCATTGACTCAGATTGGCGTGGTCAACGGAGTGGCATCCCTCAATCAGGCCGCCATCCTTAATCACTTGGGACGGCATGCTTTTTCAAGGATGGGTAAGCTCAAGCTCTCGCAGTACCTTGCCGACCTTGAAGAGCGATATGGTATGCTTCTTTACATTGCTGATACCAACGTCAACTCTCCCTGGACGCAGACATGCATAAGTCAGGCCGACTGCATTCTTCTAGTTGGCCTTGCTGAAGGCTCGCCGAGTATAGGCGAATACGAAAGGTTTTTACTTGGAATGAAGACAACCGCAAGAAAGGAATTGGTACTTCTACATGTTGAAAGATACTCGCCACCAGGTCTTACGCGGAGATGGCTCAGAAATCGGATGTGGATCAACGGTGGTCATCATCATATTCAGATGGCGTTTCGAAATAACGTGGAGCCTGTACACCCTCAACTAAAGCGTCTTGGCACAGCCCTAAAGCAACGGGTGCAAGTACTACAAGCTGAAATCCAGAAATATACCTCAAGGAGAATACGCCAGACTCCGTTGTACTCAGCTGAAACGCCGTTCAAGGGCGACTTCCACAGATTGGCACGGCGTCTTTGTGGCAAGTCTGTTGGGCTTGTACTCGGCGGAGGGGGAGCGCGAGGAATCTCCCAAGTCGGTGTCATTCGAGCCCTTGAAGAAGCCGGCATACCCGTCGACATTGTCGGTGGCACATCCATCGGTGCTTTTATCGGCGCCCTCTATGCTCGCGATGCTGACGTGGTACCTATGTATGGCCGGGCAAAGAAATTTGCGGGCCGAATGGGCAGCATGTGGCGCTTCGCTCTTGATCTCACTTACCCATCCGCATCCTACACCACTGGTCATGAATTCAACCGCGGCATTTTCAAAACCTTTGGAAAATCCCAGATCGAAGACTTCTGGCTCGAGTTTTATTGTAATACGACAAATATCAGCAAATCCCGCGTAGAGTTCCACAATTCCGGCTATGTCTGGCGCTACGTACGCGCATCAATGTCTTTAGCAGGTCTTATCCCTCCCATGTGCGATGAAGGAAGCATGCTTCTAGATGGCGGCTACGTCGATAACCTCACAGTTGCGCATATGAAATCTCTAGGCGCGGACGTCATCTTCGCCATCGATGTGGGCTCCCTAGATGACAATCTTCCTCAAACTTTCGGCGATTCCCTCTCTGGCGCCTGGGCGCTAACGAACCGCTGGAACCCCTTCTCTTCGTATCCCAACCCCCCAACCCTCTCAGAGATCCAAGCCCGGCTCGCTTACGTCAGTAGCGTAGATGCGTTGGAAAGAGCCAAAACCACGCCAGGATGTTTATATATGCGTCCGCCGATAGATGCATATGGGACGCTGGATTTTGCGAAGTTCGACGAGATTTATCAGGTGGGTTATAAGTACGGGCAGGAGTTTCTGGGAAAGCTGAGGGATAAAGGAATGCTGCCTGTTATGGAGGAGACCGAAGAAAAGAAAAACCTGAGGAGGACAATGGCACCAAGGAGGGCAAGTATTTAAAATACTGATCTGAAGCGCGCTACCAAGGTCATGAGCCCTGTGACTAGGGAGGTTTATATGAAACATTTGCCAGTCAAAAATACCTATTCACCATGAATCAATCATTCATACAAAATCCGTGCACTTCTGGTTCAAGCACGAGAAATTGACCACTCCTCTTAACCTTAGCAATGAGTCACGGATCAAAGTTGAAAAGACGCATAGTGGATGGTCTCTGATACTGTAGCTAACATAAGTGCTCCAACAATGTTGTTTTCCTTGCAATTCTCATATCACCAAAATATCGCAAAGCCCCTGGAAGCCTACCGACCAGTATGGACAATGTCCTCGGCAGCATCACCGATGCATCAGAACCAGACTTGAAAATTTACTGTGGCTCTTGTGAACTCACTGTTCATAAGTCGGTTATCTATCCTCAGTCGGAATATTTTGCTCGGGTTTGTGAAGAAAACCCTCTGCCAGTAAGTCCGTTAGCGTGCAGGAATATTTTCAATCAAAATTGACAGCAACAGGAAGCAAAGACCGCGAAGATCACGTTAAAAGGCGACGACCCAGACACGGTAGAGCGAATGGTGTGCTACTTATACCACAAAGATTACCAGGATGATGACGATTGCCTATCGGACACTTTGGAACCCAATGGTTCCCTGAGTGCGGAGGACCAAGCCTTCAAAACAACGCTCAACAGGATTGTCGTCAACATTGACGTATACGCCCTCGCGGAGAAATACGATGTTCCGCCTTTACGCGCCTTGGCCAAGGCTAAATTCACAGCCCTTGTATGCCGCATAAGGCGTCACGAAGACTTTTCTCCCGTCTTTTTAGCGATCTACGAGTCCAGCGTTCGGCGCGGTCTGGAGCTGAGGGTTATCGTTTCTCGAATCTGCGCGTCGCGTATGAGGGCGGTCATTGACAATGCACAGCTCAACGGAAGCGTTAAGGAGAACGGAAATCTAGGGCGTCATGGTTCGATTAAGAAGGAGGTTGAGAGGAGAATGAGGGGGCTGGGGTTGCTTTGACGGCGTGATTGTTGGTGGGAGTTTTCTCTGGCGAAGCGAGGAGAGGAGGTGATTCAGTTTTAGTAAGGGGAGAGGCTTTATCTTTGAGAGACTACTAGCAAATGTATAAAGAGCGGAGGCTGATAAGAAAAATCATGATACTTGCGATTTTTGTGTAGGAACTCATTTATCGATAGAAATAACAAAAGGTCATGGCTTTTGTCGTTACTGAGAGCTCTGAAGAGAAGCTATCATGTCGATTTTCGCACCCCTGGTCTTGTGTATTTCTAAGATTGTCAAGAAAGGGGATTTCCTAAAATTAACTTTGGCTCCTAATTATGCGGACTGTCGTCGTGGGTGGTGGTGAGGGTGGAGACGTCGGGTATTGGTCTAATAAACAAGGGGGGGAGTTATGTTTTATAGGCGAAGTGAAGGATTGCATAAGGGCAATCATAGTTGAGTCGGCGTTGGGAAATGAAGTAGAGCAGAGGGACAAGTAGTGGAGATGACCTGGCTAATTCGAGAAGGAGTGTGAGTATTAGAAGTCATAAAGCGGTTTCGAAGAGGGTTTGAGAGAGTGAGTGGCACGAGTGGGCAACAAACAATACCCAATTGTTTCCCCAAATTAAGTAACATTTCGAGTATAAACAAGCCCTACTCTTCTTATCGCACAAACTTGGTGATCGAATCCAAGCGAATGATTGTCCTATTTCAAGAGAACAAATATCTTGCCTATGGGTACCGATTGGTGTCTACCGACTTTTTGCACCTGATGTTTTTCGACATGATGGATGTCATGTGGCTTGGTACGGCTTGGAGTAGTGGTTTTGGTGGCATTTGCGGGTGGTGTTGTAGTGGTTGGAAGGGGTGTGCTAGGTCTATATGTTGATTAGGAGAATTCTTCAGGGGTTGAAAATCAAGAACTTCTTACTGCAAGAGTAGGAAGAAGCCAGTGTCTTGACGATCTAGATTATCTGTTAACAAGAAAGACGCAAATCTGCATTGTTTCATCCGCAAGAGTAGACCAAGCCAAGGTCACCGTGGAATAAACTGTTCAGCTGAGCTGGCTTTCAAGATTCTTCAAGCAGGGAGATCAATAAGAGAAACCGGAGGTGAACCATGTGAGTTTGATCGTTAGCATGAGGGGAAACGTCAGGAATATTGCCAATGTTGCAGATTAGCGCCTATCTATAATGAAAATATGGCCGAGCTGATTAATAGGCGTGTTAGTTTGTCTATGTATTATTAAAGTAGGCCGAAGCACAATTCCTGTTGATTTTGCTAGAGCCAAGATGATCGAATTCGGCTGGCAAGTGATTCTTACACCAAGAGATGATTTTCACGCCATATAATCGAGCCCTTCGAGTGGAGCTAGCAAAACCATGAGATACCAAGCCCTTCACATTTAGTCGAGAGAGTGTTTAGTACGACATATCCCACATCTAAGAATCGCGCGAAGTTCTGTTGGGTGATCCACTCGCTCGAAACGCAAAACTCCGGAACCCGTGTTTTGGGCTGAGCAGTGCCTGCACCGATGAACGTTCTTAGCATTATCGAAAATGTCCTCGATGCTCTCGGACCAGGACTGTAATTTCTCCGTTAAACGTTCTCTATCATACACGAGCATTTTGACATCCGCGGTCTTTTGTTGCAACTGAAGTTTACTTATCGCAAGAGCCGATGAGATTTGCTCGTGAGATTTGTTGCTATTCTCCTTGACAATGTTCAATATGTCAAAGCCGAATTGTCCAATGTCCCTCATCTCTGAAGCATTAGGACCTTCGAGCAGGAGCACATCCTCAATATGATCTGCGCAGATACTCGTGACAATACCACGAAGTCCCTCGTCATTGTCCGGTGTTGATTCGTATGCTGATTTGACAATTGCAGGGAAATCGTGGTGAGGCCAGATAGAATAGGCTAGGCTTCTGAATTTGATTTCTGCTAGCTTCTTTAGGGTGGGAATATCATATTTATCCGCAATGGCATACACCGAAATGTCATTCAGCATATCGAGATGCCTTGCTTTTAGTTTGTATGATTCCGAGACGTCTACATTGTCGTCGTTCAATATGTTGTGGGTGAGGAGAGGCTGGGCTTCGGAAAAAGCCTCAGGCTGGCCGGTGGCAGAGACTGTGCCACTGAATATACCGAACCTATCGATACCAAGTTCTTCCATCGTCAAGTTGTTCCTGTCTTCATAGTCGAGTGTGTAGAAATATGATAACATCCGCTCAACGGTATCCGGATCATCATCATTTAAGGCTATCTGCGCGGTTTTGGCTTCCTATTGTTGTTAGTCATCTGCGATAGCCAGAATATCATAATGCCATACTTGAAACTCTCCATCGCACGCCGCGGCGAAGAATGTAGATCTTGGGCAAAGGATGATACGATGCACCTTAAACTCTTTTCCTCTACACCGAATAGTAAGATCTGAGTACTTGGAGCTCTCAAAAACACTTCTTATGCCCGCGGCCATATTCTCCTTGTGAATATCAGGCATTCTGTGGTCTGATAATAGTCTTTTCGGTCTCTGGCGGATCTCTCTGTTGATTCTTGGTTGGTATGCTCGACCGGAACTGGTTAGTCGGTAATGACCGTCATTTCGATGGTATGACAAGTCATGTGACGTCAAGTCCTGACATGGATCTGACCTGACAAATGACATGACAGCAGTCTAGCCAGATCGGATTTCACGCTAACCATTTCAAGATATAGGCTAGCCCGTTTCGATAGAACATTTTGCAATTTCCGAACAACTTCCGAAACCTCCCTTTCCCCAACCTTTCTACATCAACCATCACCTCTATTGACTGTTATTCCTACTCGATATAAGCACTATGCTATCTGGTTCAGCTGTACACGTCGCGTTTACCGAGTCAATCGTTCAGGAAGAAGAGAAAGAGTAGTGAAATGCCGCGAGCGTACACTACGAAAGATAGCCCAAACAATGCCTACTGAAGAGGAGCTCATAGGGGTAGAAGATCAGTGGTTGGAGGAACATAGTTCGATGTTGGGAGCTCGAGAAAGAGATGAAGAAGAGACGGAAATTACATCATAATTTGCTCCGTTTTCTCTGTTTTCTCCGGGTTCTCAGGCGTCTGCGGCTCCGGAATTTTTAGAACGCTCAGCCCTATAGTCGATTCCTGGGCTCTGATTGGTCAAATCCTTAGTAATATATATATAGGCTGTCTTATTGGCTGTCAAGTAGAAACATGTGACGTCCGCATGATCGAAAACATCTGACCTGACCTGACGGTCATATGACCATCCGTGATTCCTAGAACTGGTGTATCTCAAGAGACACGAAGAGACTATGGCTTGAACCACTGAGGGAGCCGAGATGGAGACCTGATTGTTGATGTTTGGTTTTGACTAAAGCGAGGAAGCAGATAGCGTGGCTTTGTTGGGTGAATGATTTACCTTAGAGGCCTTTCTCTAGCACTTGCAATTGTTGTGACATCGTAATACGCTGATCATATACCGTATAACTAACAATTCTTTTGCAAAATCAAAATTATCGCACAATTGTATCATGAAAATGTCGGCCGGCAACGAAATTTACGTGTACGAGGTGCTGGCTACGAACCTTCTGCAAGCTATGCTTGTCAGAAGAGCTGAACAACAGAGCAGTAACAGCGCTTTACCCACGCGTTGAGCTCATACCCAATCGAAAAGTCCACGTGGCTAGATGACCATGTGGCCATACAGCGAACGGAAGCTCACATCGAAGTGGCCAGCTTCCACATACATACAGACCAAAGTCCACCTAGCCCGCTCAGCTAGATGGCCACGCAGCGAACTCGGAAGCTCACGTCGAAGTGGCCAGCTTTCAAATACATAGACCAAAGCTCACCTAGCTCGCTCAGCTTGGTGGTCATACAGTCAATTTCGAAAGTTCACGTCGAAGTGATCAGCTTTCACAATAACGCGGAGCCCGTGATCTGTTACTCGCACGGCCAGCTCGCAACCTCGGGCATAGCTCTTTGTCGCCCATTTTATCGGTGTGATTGCACAATGTACAACTGGTTCACGGGATATACTGTCTAGGATTTTGATTCGGCTGCTTGCAGCAGGATTTCCTTGAGCTCATCTGACTGGGTATGGAAAGTGGATTCAGGTTACAGCGACTACTATCATAAACAACAGTGTGGTTTTTTAGCTCTAAGGGCCTGTTTCACGCAGAGAGCTTTTCGATACTACATACATCGTCAGTACGACTCTATGTGTATCTATATACATAGATAGTATGCTGTGCTTCATAGCCTTTGGCTGCATAAGCACGTTAAAATGAAGAAGAAGAAAAAAAGAGAAAAAAAAGAGAAAAAAAAGAGAGAGAAAACGGATATCTAAATATATTGATATATAGAGCTATTTATTCTATTTAAGCGAAGGCATAATCGAAAGACACTTTCGATAGTGGTGACGAAGCCGGTAGCTCTGCCAGTAGCCAGTAGCAGTCTCGTAACAAGTTATGAATTTAAGATATTGTGATTTCATGATATTGAAAAATGCTCGTATGTAAGTTTTTGAAAACAACTAGTGTATTATCACAGTCAACACACAGCAGTCTCACAACGCTTGCGATGTGGGCCACTAAGGTAAGGTAGGTACCGTAGTTGAAGTATGTTGACGTATCTGCACTAGCGGGGGTTCAGACTTACTGTATCCAGAAGTAGTTCATATCGAAAAAGAAACAATCAAAAGGTTTGAATACAAGATACTAAGAATTCCTGGAAGATTCTCCTACCAGCTACCCTAACTTCGATGCTCATACCATAGACTTCCAAGCCGTGCGTATCAACGCCAAAGCTAGCGCTCATGCACGAGCTTTCCATTGACCCAGACCTTCTTCGTGTTCCTATCATCCCCGCAAAATACCCACTTCGCCACCTTCTCATCCCACGTCTCATCTCCCCAGAGCTCCACAAGCCCTTCATCTTTCATGGACATGCCTTCCCCGAGGCTCTCTTCGGCGTGAGCCAACTGCACCATTTGAGCATCCCATCTCATCCCCACTTCAAAGGCCCCAACCTTGTCCTCTAAACCCAGACACTTTGCTCCTCCCCTCGTGGCAAGGTACAAGCACTCCTCTACGCTCAGCTTCTGCCTATCTCTATCCTCGTCTTCGGTTGCCAACGCAGCTATAGTACGACTCACCATCGCTGCCTCCCTCGCAGCAACAAGAATGCTGGCGCTATACCCACCACTGACATCGGTGCCAAGCCCAACATCAATACCTTCGTCTAGCAGGGTACGGACAGGGCACAACCCTGAAGAGATACTTGTATTACTAACGGGACAATGACTGACTTTGCTTCCGCGATGCTTGATAAGTATGCGCTCATCAGGTGTCAGATGTACAGCATGAGCAAGCACCGTGTGCCGAGTAAGAAGGCCGTGAGTGTCATAGACGTGAGCATAGGAACTACTATTGGGAAAAAGCTTCGCAACGAGGGCGATCTCCGAATGGTTTTCGGAAACATGGGTTTGGATGGGGTGGTTGGTTTCTTTATGCAGGGCGCCAAGCTCAGAGAGCATAGTTGAGGTACACGAAGGCGCGAAGCGTGGAGTGATGATTGGAGTGATGAGTGATTTTGAGGGATCAATGGAGGCAATATGGTCGATAGTAGCGCGCGTATCTGCTACAGCAGCCGAGAAAGAGGCATCTTTATAATATGATGGGTGTAGATCGGAATCCATATTGCAGCGTCCTATAAAGGCTCTCTGCCCCTTTTCCAAACAAACGTCAGCAAGGATGTTAGTGGAAGGAACATGGGTGGTGGCGAAATATGCTGCGGTAGTGGTGCCGTGCGACAGGGTGCGAGAAATGCAACGAGAGTAGGCCTTTCGAGCTTTGGTGGTATCTGAAAGGGAACTTTCGAGGGGGAAAGTATATTTCTCTAGCCATTCGAGCAGGGTCGTTTTGCCGAAGATGCCGCAGTTAGGATATTGAGAGGCATGTATATGTGTATCTAGATATCGATTTAGAACGTAGCATGATTGAAACACTATCAGCACAAGTGGCTTACACGGAAATTCCTAGCAAATAAACAGCATCTGGAGAGTAGTTTCACCGGAAAGCCAGAAATTGCTGCCATAAAGTAAAAAGACAGCTGTGGACGATAAACTGGTTGTATTTTCATGGAAACTGGGAAGAATCCAAGATGAAGTATGATGGCGGCGAAGAATCTCAGAAGAAAATTTGCGTTTTAGTCAGAAGCAGCAGGTTTCATTCAGCAACTGTGACCTTTGATAACCCCAGACGGAACATAGTAAAGGCTCTCAAGAAACACATGCCTGATTCAAATTTTGACGGATTACTATCAGGCAAGTCCCTTATTTCTCGACCGAGTGTCTTCCAAACATAAATAAAGTATCAGGATGTTGAGATTAAAGATTAACCTTCACATACCGATAAAACCAGGAAAGAACCAGCTTCGGCCGGCTATCTTACAGGCCACCAGCCTCCAATCTCCACTTGCTTTACCCAAGTCCCATCCATTGACGATATCATCTACACTTTTCCCGGTTGCTGGAACATCCTTTTCTAGAAAACGTATGACACCATCCTCATCAACGCCAACGAGAGCATGCTCGAGCACTTCTAGCTCATCGCACGCCGTGCAATGGACAAAAGTCCCACTATAAACAGTTGGACGAAGGGGGTTAAGGGTCATGGTGAAGCACACAGGTTGACAATCTATCAGAGGTACACGCAAATATTAGAGTAATGTTGATAGGCTCAAAGAGGCGCGTCTATCGGCTCTAGCGGTTATAGGCGACCGCCATTAGAGCAGCTGAACTTCAATCCATAATAGCTTACTAGAATGCTACCCTTTCCAAAGCATCAATGTGATCAATGCTTGTGGAAAGTCAGTCATGATATGGCACGTCCATGTCTGTGAGTATGGAGCCCACCACTGTAGGGTTGGCGTATGCACCATCGGGACCAGTCGCTCCAGCCAGATTAGTTGATCCATCTTGAGCTGTTCATGTTTCTGCTATGACAGCTATACTTCTGTTCAGTAAAAGCTGCCTAGAAACAACAGTCGCCAGGTAGCTTTGGTGTCTGTTCTCCCAGCGTTTGACGCGTTGTCAATGAAACTATGCCGTCGCCGCGCCGACAGGTTGTACTTATACTGGATATTTTCATGGCAATTTCTTTCTTTCCTTCTCCCCCTACGATACGACATCGAGAGACTCCCCTTAGAATAGCAGCCCAACCACCATTCTACCACAATGTCTGACTCTCATAACTCTGCTATCTTTACGAGCAATCCCTACCTCCTTAAATCTGGCCAATACCCTGATTTCATCATTTACTGTCGAGGGCAGGAATTCCACGTCCATCGTAGTGTCGTCTGTTCTCAATCCAGATTCTTCGATGTAGCTGGCAATGGAGCGTTTCTTGTGAGTTTCTCACGCTACTTGAGTTACTACAAGGAGGGTTTTAATAGTAGCAGGAGGCCAGCACCAGCAAGATCTATCTGGACGACGACGATCCCAACTCAATCGAGCGGATGCTGATATATTTCTACACCAACGATTATGATGACCGTGGTAATGGTCGGGACGCCGATACGCTGACTCGATCCCCCACAAACAGCCAGGAAGAGTTGGTTGACTCGCCTGCCTTGCCCTCAAATCACACCCAAGACGAGCGCTCCCAAGCGCTAAACAATGCGCTTGTCTACTCCGTTGCGGACAAATACAACCTTCCTGGCCTGAAGCAATTGGCTGCATCTAAGTTCTCTCCCTCCGTCCACAGCGAAGATTTTATGGTGACTCTACGAGAGGTACTATAAAAATAAAAGTGATGTCATCTACCTATACAGTACTGACACATGACAGGTGTATCAATCCACCCCCAGCAACGACCGCGGGCTTCGTGACAAGATTATGGTGGTCTGTGCAGCGAATGGCCTAGCGCTCGAGCAAGACGAGGCATACGTTTCCCTCTTTTTCCACATTAGCGAAATGGTACTAGAACATTGACTCTACTCCTTCATGATTGATCCATCGAATGAATCGTAACATCTTAATAGAGATAAAGTGATGTGGGTCGTAATTCATTATATACTCGCCCTTACCCCCATGTTTATATCATAAAGACGTTAGATACAACTGGAATATCTTATGTCTTGTAGTGCACAATCGACCCATCAGATGACTTGCAGCATCTTAATAACGATGTAACGATGTAACGATGTAACGATGCGATCCATAGTTCACTACACACTCGTTCTTGTTCTCATCTTTCCATCATAAAGACGTTAAACTGAATCTGATATTCAACGTTTTGTAATTTTGAATCTTTTAGATAATACTAATTTTCAAACTGTACGCAACATGGACATACGCTCATAAACCCTCGTCTCGTTCAGTAATTCGTTTAAACTCACTCTCCGTATGCTGCCAAATCTCTTCCACCATTCCCTTATCACGGTAACCAGCCAATAGCTTCTGCACCGTAGAAGATGCACTCGCACCATCCCACTCAACCGAATAGACCCCACTTCCAACTCTACCAGTTGTCCCACATGCCACATCGGCTTCATCTTTCAGCGGGACACCGGCACTACCGGCACGCACCGGCGGAAACCTAGCGCCCGTCGCAAAATACAAATGCCTCTCCCCACACTCCTCAATCAGCACACATATCCAGCGGCCCAGCAAATATATGTATGCTCTCATAACCACGCCCACTATGCCTTCCATGCGGTCAAAAAGCGATGTATTCACAGCGCCAGGGAAGTCATGCACGAAGCTAACCTCCGGAGCTATCTTCGCGACGGATTCGAGCCCGAGACTTAGAGTATGAGCGTGCAGAGATTGCGACGGATAGCGGTAAGTGGGACACGGCGGGCTGGGAAATCGCTGGAATCCAGCGGGCCTTCGAGACCGCCTCCTGCGACAGTGACGACGCGGCGAAGAGCGACACCGCGTTGGAGTAGAGGGAGGAGATTGGTGATGAAGCGGAAGCGGGAGTATAAGGCGAAGGCAGTCAGCAAGTAGAAGTGCTCGGATGTTTCTGTAGCCTGTACTTAGCATGGTGTTCTTTGCTCCGCACTTGCTGCGGATGCACCTTAGAGAAATATACCACTACGATCCGTGCTGGGATTGGGAAGTCCTGCGCTGAGAAATAGTATATTGATAGCCTTCTCCTTTGCCTTGATCTCCTCGCACACCTCGTCTACCACGCGTATCAAGCTCACGTTCGCCTTGACGAATATATACTCGCCCTTGGAATTGAGCGCCTTGTACTTCCGTACTCGACGACAATGCGGTCTCCAGCATCCTGAGAATGGCCTACGAGGTGAATGCGTGGTTGACGGGAGTATTTTGCAAACTGCTTGAGAGATGATCTACCGATCCCACAGTGGGATCACGGATGGTCATATGACCGTCAGGTCAGGTCAGATGTTTTCGGTCATGCGGACGTCACATGTTTCTACCTGACAGCCAATAAGACAGCTTATATATATATTACTAAGGCTTTTGACCAATCAGAGCCCAGGAATCGACTATAGGGCTGAGCGTTCTAAAAATTCCGGAGCCGCAGACGCCTGAGAACCCGGAGAAAACACCGTCTCTTCTTCATCCCTTTCTCGAACTCCCAATATCGAACTTTGTTCCTCCAACCACTGATCTTCTACCCCTATGAGCTTTCGTAGTGTACGCTCGCGGCATTTTACTACTCTTTCTCTTCTTCCGGGAACGATTGACTCGATAAACGCGACGTGTACAGTTGAATCAGATAGCATAGTGCTTATATCGAGTAGAAATAACAGTCAATAGAGATGATGGTTGATGTAGAAAGGTTGGGGAATGGGAGGTTTCAGTTGTTCGGAAATTATATGTTCTACCGAAACGGGCTAGCCTATAGCTTGAAAGGGTTAACGTAAAGCCCGATCGGGCTAGACTGCTGTCATGTCATTTGTCAGGTCAGATCCATGTCAGGACTTGACGTCATACGACTTGTCATACCATCGAAATGACGGTCATTACCGATCCCTAAATTCCCACTGGTGGCTCCAACGACGACCGCGACGAGGTATGTAATAGTATTTAATACGCGTTTATTACAGTACTCTCGTATTATTGATCCAGGTCAGGTGTCATACAAACTACGCGGCGAAATTACTGTAGAGCTTCATATCGAATCATCGATCTCCTTGGTCCGCTCGATCATGGCGATTCCGATAAAGTAGTGCGACGCCTTGATAATTTGACAGACTTTATAAGAGGAGGGATTGACGCGTCTTGACCTCAGTTGATATAGAAGAGGATATTTCGCAGTGCACCTGGTCTTCACCACTGCCTCGGACGAACAGAAACCATGGCCTCAGCCGACACTTCTCCTCCCCGAGTTAAGAGTCCTCCGGATTCTGACATTGCCCCGCCTATTGGAGCTGGTAGCGTCAAAACAAGCGAGATGGATTGCGAGATCATCCGAGAAGACGTATTACCTAAACGGTATGACGGACCTCACACAGGAGGGGACCCTCAAAGGGTCCTCCCACCTTTCTTCCCACCGTCGATAACATCTAGCAATGATGCGATTGTGAAAACGCCCAGTGTAGCTACTCCGGTGGAAGCGCAACCCAACCACCGCTTTATCTTCCATGAAGAGCCAACACGTGCATGGAATGGACGACCCGCCTTGCCAGCAGACCGACCAGCCAAAAGAAAGCGGTGCAGTGGTCTTTCTAAGACGGACAAGTTGGCATTGATCACGATCTGCACAAGGCACAAGGCGGATTACAAGCAAGGCGACAAGACTGGGTTCTGGGATCTAGTTAAGAAGTCAATGCTGGCCGAGACAGGCAAGGATTTGGCTCAGCCTCGGTCAATGGTCGAACGGTGGTGCAACTGGGAGATCGACCAAATATTAGAACGCCAAACCACGCATGATCAGCAAGATTTCCGTCTCGCGGTCAAGGATTTCTGTGCCCGGTGGAAAGAGGTGCGACAAGAATACAATAGCAGGAGGCAATCGAAGGCGAACCCTGCAGAGGACACTTCTCGGGCCTGGGCGGGTGAACCAAAAGGGATTTCTGGCGTAAGCCCGCACAGAATTAGTGATGATCCAAATGTACGGCGGTTCCGGTCTGTGCTCGGAAAAGTCAGAAACTCCGAATATGATATTGCGGCTGCAAGATCTCAGACTGTGGATAATTTAGTCAGCCATGTTCACAAAGATGAAGTCTCCGGTAGTCATCCTTCTCAAAACGATGTACCAGTCAATAACAATCCCGGTGTTGAAGCCTCAGCCGGCAACACTACCGGTGGCAATTCTTGGGATAGCGATGCATGCGGTGGTATCTTTATCAACGGCAAAGCTCCCGATCCTTCTACAGCTGGCAATTCTCTTAACAGCTGTGATCTTATTCGCAGAGCTCTCAAAAGCGGAACACCCCATGACAATGCTTCCAGTGGCACTGTGCCCGAAGGAAATGTACCCAAGGGCAACATTTTAATTCAAAATGGCGTTACCGGAAACACGCGCCCTTACTACTCGCCTTACCGATGGGCTCAGTATCGGGTTGGTCCTGACAGCAGCGAGTCTGCCAGCACTACTACCAGCAGCAACGCTCCTTACAATAACAAAGTCGAAATAGCAAGCGCCTCGTTACCTACTCCAAGGGCCAGCATCTCTGGTTCTCAAAGCTCTGCCAGCAGTCCGATAACAAGCATGGACTTCCGTCATTTCCCACACATTAGGGCTGATAACATGCGCAACCCTAGTACCAGGTAAGATATATTCTTTATCACTTCAAGGATCCCAGCTAATCTCATGTCTCAAGTACTCCTCAGTCCTCGAATCGGGTAACGAGTTCTCCCATAGATGACCTTGCTCAGGCCTACGTTACCCGAACGTACGAAGCGTCTTTTGATATACTGCGCGACATCATGACGAAGCATGACGAGGTAGTAAGACAGATCTCCGCATCGAAATCTCTCTTGGTAACAGAACTTGAAGCCAGCAAGCGGCATAGTGACAAGATTGAGCGTGAATTGCAAGAGAGCAGGCATCCGATGGACGGTGACAAGTCGGCACTGAAGGCGCAGCTTGAAAAATTCGAAGCCCAAAATGTCGCCTCGCAGCAGCTGATGGACTCGTTGCAGCGGCAAAAGACAGACGCCTTGACGAAGCTCCAAGACAGCTACCAGCTGTCACAACAGTTGCAAATCGAAAATGCATCACTCAAAAAGCAACTTGATGAGAGCATGGGACCAAGTGCCGAGGCAACTGGCGGAGTTGAAGCTCCGGAACCTCTAGTAGAAACAACCTTCAAGAGGTCGGCCGTGGCAAAGGACTTAGAGACGTGTCAGCGCCAGGTTGTAAAAATCAAGAACGAGAAGTCCGTGCTAGAACTGGAATTATCAGTAGTCAAAAGGCAGTTACAGGAGTTGAAGGCTCACATACCGTACCCGACCGAGAGGCGCGAATGATTGTCTAATCCTCATAACGACCCTATCCCCGACAGCAACATGAGACGTTCGCTACGCGAACTATGTTTGTGGGATAGTTGCCTCACTTCACCCTTAATACAGGTTGAAATTTGACCTTCCTACATATCAAATTGGGCACTTAGTTGAGAAGATGAGATTGGATTTGTCATTTTCAGATGAACCGCAGAATCAACAAACTGGGTTTCAGTCAACCATGGGTGCAAACCGGCCTCGTTAAACCTGCACACAGTCTAGATCTTTTGGATCCGGCTGTCTACTACAAGATACACGACTCTCAGCTAGACCAGCTTCGCCACTTCTACTGCCACTGCGTGACCGTCTTCTATCATCTTTCGTAGGTAATGTATTTCTGCTGGTAGGATAACACTACCTACCCCCTTGCTCAAATAAGGACGTCAGGCTTACGGTTATCTGACAGGCGATGTACGATGGATTTCGAGTTGATAAACTGCTGCGCGATCGACCAAAATACCGGCTCTCTAGAAGATTCGCTCTGGCCATGGACGCTAGTTGCTGTATCACGGATCTGAGAGTACTCCATATTTCAACAATACGAGATTTGCTTTCTGTTGTCGATGAAAAACTGTATCCTACGACAACCCTTTCAGTTCGAAGATCGAATCCGAAAAAAATTGACCATCAGTACACCTTCGTACATGCTAGCATCTGAACGAAGAACACGTGAGTGGTGACACATGGAATACATTCCAGAGCATCGCGCCAATCCTCAAAGAATTTGAAGGTATTTCACAGTATCGAGCACACTTTGCTAGGATCAAAGGCTTCTACCTCAAATATTTACCACACAAAATCGTGACCTCTTTGTTAATACAAACCCCCGTACACCCTCACCTTCTCCCACACGCACTTCCCCTCCCATCGTCCTAGCTTTCCTAAATAGCATTCTCGTCAAGCTACTCACAGTTATAAACCACTGACGAAATCTCCCACTCTTTTTAATTAATGAACTGGTATATTCTATAATTCTAATTTCTCTATCTAGCCTCCTGAACTGAATCTCGTATATACTATTCTCCACGTCTAGAACTTCCTTCCCCCTTCCACATAATGGTACATAATGCGGCCGCCGTCGTCACCTCCCACATCCCTCTCCCTAAACACCAGTACTACCATATATATCAACCAGAGCACAATACATCACACCCATCCCCCCCTCAAGCATATCTATCCAACATATCACAGCCTACGATATCGCGCCGCACGATGAATATCACCTTGACTATATTGATTGGCTAATTGGATGTGAGTTCCGTGATAAGATATTTAGTAATGCAGGGGATTGAAAGGATCTGGACGGCTAAGAGATTTATTGTGTCAGAGGTCCCGGAGCCGAGGTGTGGAGATTTGGGGTTTTCTGAGTGAATTGGGGGGATGGGGGGTTAATGCAAACAGTGTGGGGATGGTTGGAAATGGGATGTTATGGGGGCGGGGATATGGTGGGTGGTGGGAGAGGGGGAAACAATGGGGGAAGGGGGCTGTTTGGGGATTATGTGGAGAATAACGGGGACGAAGTATCTGTTCGGGGCCGGGGGGTTGTGGAGGAGTAAGTAGGAGGTGGGGAAATGGTGCGTAAATTGAGGCGTATATTCAGCAGGGAGAAATTGGCTAGTAGGGGTTCAAGGGTTCTAGAAAGCTTTGAAAAGATTGGAGTGTGCACTGATGAGTTCATTTCCTTGTCAAGAATAAGAACGTATTTGGAGAATACTTGGTCATTGACAAGTCTGACACGGATATGCCACAGCGACAGGTGGTTAATCCGACCTTTGGGATTTCTAGGAAGTGGCTACGGAATTTGCCAACCCTTGTGCACTCGTGGTGCCTATGTTGGCTCCCCGAGCAGGGGGTAGGTTGAGTGGTGGCAGAGTAAATGTGGAGGAAGAAGAGAGGTTTGCCTGTGAGAGACTGAACCCGGGTGGTAGACTGAACCCGGATGGGGAAGATGCATTAAGATGTGGAAGACTGGCCCTGCCTGTTAAAGCTCTTGGCGCCCATGGCGGGAGAGAGGGGTCTGGAGACTGGACGCATCCTTGCTGCACCACTAACCCTTATGTCAGTGCTCTGAGGTTACACAGATCAGGGTTCGTCAGGAGTGTGTATACTTACTGGCTACATAGGTCTGAATATTTAACGGATTGAGGAGAGATGTCGCGTAATCAAGACCGACACATCCGTTCATACTGTATTGTTCAGGAGGAATGGTCAACCCCGAAAGTGACATCAACTGCAGATAGAAATGCACAAGCTCATGAAGTATAACGTAGGATTGGTAATTGTACACCTCGTAGCCGGGGTATACTTTGAACGCGTTGTTTTTAACCTCGGGGCAACATCCAGTGATTGGAGGCTCTTCCGGGTGCGACGGCAGGGCCCAAAATGTTGGACATAGGAAGATGTAGACGGTGTTTCCAATATAGAAAGATGATACTTGACCGATTTCGCAGGATATTAGGGGATCATATGGTATGAAAGGGTATCGGTGAACGCTTTCGGCCGTTGCGCAGGCAAAATGAGGCTTTTGAAGGTACTGAGGGAATGGTTGAAGATTTGGTAGTGCCTTAAGGGCAGCAACGTTCCGCAACATTGTCGTGACTAGTGGTACAGCCTTATCGGTTTTGAACATTGACTTGAAGCCATAGAGACTGCGTGTACCATATTTTTCCGCATCTCGAATGGCAGGTGGTATAGCTGCACGTGCTTCATCGATCAAGTGTTCCACGGCGGGCCTATAGCCACCGCATCCTTCAATCGTGTATTGACCATTGGCTGACGTTTCGTTCTGGGGTCCACCTAGCTACTATGAGCGTCGAATGTCATTCACAGATAAGGAGTACAGACTAAAAGCCGCCGGGAAACAATTTGCTATTTGAACAACAGCAAGAGAAAACGTAGAAAACGTAGCGAACAGTTTCATTATTGTTCAGGTGTGCATACAGATTGGCTCGGAACGCCGCGAAGAGGCAACGTGCTGACTGGAGATTACGCTCCGGAAGGCAGAGCAAGAAATACCAGCTTTTAAGGGCGCTGAAAACAACCCGGACGGTCAAGGTAATGAATTGAAATAAGTATGCGAGGGGGGACGGGAGAGAGAATCTAGGAGTATTGATTGTGCCGGAAATCTTAGATATGAGAGGGAGTCGAGAGTAGGTAGATATACAAGGCAAAATTGAAACTCTCTAGAACAGCCGGAGCCGTCGCATGTGCATTTCGTTGCAATAGATCATTTCAAAACTGCGTAAAACCAATAGAGAAGCACGAGGAGCAGCATCGCATCAATAGCAGAAGACGGCACAGTAGCCGTACATGCGCTTGAGCCGCGCACGGGAAATACAAACTCAAGAGTCAAGAGCAGCACCTGAAGAGCTAGAAGGCCTGACCGAGCTCAGAATCCAGGTTCGGGGGCAGTTTTACTTTGCAGAAGAGCTGGCTGGCGACTCAGGACTCAGGATATCGAAGGGCCAGGTTTCGCTTGCCTGATTCCAGGGTGTGGTGGGTAGAACGAACTCTTTGTAGGTCTGCCATGGGCCATGGCACAGCAAGCATCTGGGGGGAATGCTGGTCGAGGGGGTCGTGGGGGTGTACGAGGAAAATGTCGTTGTACACCCTGCCGTAGGGCTGACATCAGTCATCAAGATTTACTAAGATAGTCACGCTAGTGTCTGCTGCATGCTGAAAACAACTCTCAAGAACAGTCGTAGTCGTGGTTCTGAACTTATAGGAGCGGCGGAAGAGCTGTGTTCCGTCTACGATGCCTCCTTTCAAGGATGAGCATGTTCTGGTGCGTTTACGAAGCCGAGTTGACAAGGCGCAACACGGCAGCATCAGCATTCATCTGATTAAGAACCCTTAGCTGACATGTAAACCAATGGGACTTCCAGATCATAGCGCCCGGGTCGCAAACCACACTCGCTCAGCTCGGGCTACCCGAGTCCTTTACACCAGCTCGTCTCCGAGTTTCGACGCGTATGTTTCCGGCCGAGAAGAAGGGTGAATGGGAGCCACTTAAGGTTCGCGAAAAGAAGATGCCAAAGCACCTGAATGAGGACTACGTGAAGGCCCAGAGCAACGGGGGCGTCATTGTGGAAAATGGGCAAGGTTCTGCAACTGATCACCAACAATCAGAGGAGGCCGAGGACGAGACCCTATTTGAAGAAGACCCCACCTCAGAAGAGGGAGCGGTGTTTCCATTACGGGACGCCCGAGTCGTCAATTGGTCATGTTTCTTCGCCCTTTTGACTCATGTATACAATACTCTCAGCCCTCCCTTTCATACTCCTATACTTGTCATATCTCAGCCAGCATGGACTGCACAAGACCATGAAACGCTCACGCAATTCTTCTTTGAGAAATTCAAAACACCGGCATTTTGCTTAATGGACTCGGCATTAGCGTTATGTTACGCATTTGCTGTTCCAACGGCTACCGTGGTAGATGTTGGACATGGAAAATGCGATGTTACAGCTGTTACAGATTTTTTGGTCAATGACCTTGGACGAGGTGTAGCTATAGCAAGATGTGGTGGAGAGGGAATGACGCAACGGCTACTCGATTTGCTCGGAGAGAAGGGCTTTACTTGGGAAATTTGCGAGCAGCTGAAAAAGAGCAGCATCTGTGAGATAATGTTGCCTGGCACAGCCCTTCCAGGTGAGGAAGAGGTGGAACAATCGATTGTCAATCCCGCAGCTGCAGCATCTACAGGCGCGCTTTCCTCGGTAAGTGGACAGAGAGGAAGCATTTCCGGTCAGAGTGGTATACCAAGACCTGGTATAGATGCAAATGTTGGCGAAGATGGTACGACCTTGGAAGCTGAGGACAATGAGGGCATATTAGATGTTGCTAGCATTGTAGCTAGTGGCAAGACCAGTGAATTTTTGGCTAAGAAAGAGAAAGAGAAGGTTGAAAAGGCAGCTGCAAAGAAAGCTGCAGCCGATGCTGCTGCGGCCCCGAAGGCCAGGTTGCCAAATTCGAAGCGGGTCAAGGCTACTTTTCACTATAGCGTAAGAAGACCATTGGAAGATTTCAATGGCAACGGAAAGCGGACAGCGGACGTTGAGAACAGCGACGATGGAAGTGCAAAGAAACAAAAAACGCCGGAACCCGTTGAGATTGGCGGTCCTGATGGAGTAGACGCTGCGCCCGGACGAAAGGAGGAAAGGAGGCGAAATAGGGATACTACTGCATATGTGAGAAAAGACATCGAAGTTGGTGTCGAGAGATTCCAAGCCGGGAGTGGCGGCATAATAGACCAGATTGCAGACTCTATACATCGGTGCATTCTATCTGTTCCCGAAGTTAGCAAACGTAGCGAGCTCTGGGATTCTCTTGTGATCGTCGGCAATGGCAGCAAAGTCAAAGGTCTGTTAGCCTCCCGGTCACTCCATATTTCAATACTGATAAATTATAGGATTCAAGGACGCTCTCCTAGCGACGCTAAACATGAAATATATCATATCCCCTTCTAGCGCTACTATCTTTACCTCTGAACTTCCCTCAAATTTCACGACCCCTGTCGCGACTGGTGCCAATACCCCCCAACCGCAAGCTCATCCTCAGGCTTCTCACCACGGGCCTGGTGTCAATCCTCTGCTCCTCGCCGCTACTACCGCCTCCAACCCCACCGGACTCGCACCTCCGGGTCAAACGCAACAGCATCTCCATTCGCAACTCCAACTTCAGCATTACCATCAACAGCAGCAGCAGCAGTCTCTCCACTCCAGTCATGGACAGACGCCCACGAGTATCAAGGTAGCGAAGATGCCAGAGTACTTTCCAGAGTGGAAAGATTCGGGGACGGAGGAGGCGGCTTTTCTTGGCGCGCAGGTCGCGGCCAAAGTGGTGTTTGTTGTGGACCAGGGGTTGAGTAAAGGGTTTATGTCGAGGACGGAATATAATGAATTGGGACCGCAGGGGATACATGAGAGCTGCCTTTGAAGCAGGATGTGCATCTCCCCGTTGGCGTCCTGGAGATGGAGGTTGATTTGATAGACGCACTGTGACGCAATACCCCCCGGAATTTAGAGGATGATTGATATCCTTCGTATTTAAAGTATTTGAAAAACATGACAGCGGGTGAGATTGTAATCAAGGACGCGTTAAGTCCAGCAACATCTGCCTTAAAGACCACACCATTTCCCACACACTTCCCCAACCCACCATGTCCATCAGCCCCCCACCCCTCAAACGCCACCGCCTCTCCCCCGCTCCTTCACCCCCACAAAACCCCCCCTCCGACTCCCCTCATCCCCCACCAACCCCACAACCCCACCCCCCTCCTACCTAAAAATCTACACCTGGAACATCAACGGCCTCGCCCCCTTCCTCCCCTCCCCCTCCCACCAAATCACCACCTTCTTCCCCCCCACCTCCTCCTCCAAACTCCCCCCACCCCACCCCCCCCTCCCTCCGCGCCTCCCTCCGCCGCTGGTCCTACCCCCCCCATCCTCTGCCTGCAAGAAACAAAACTCTCGCCCACAGACACCACATCGCCCTCGATCCTCGCACTCCTCGTATCTAGTCTATCAGTTGGACGAACGGTCTTGGCCTATTAGGGATATTCTGCAAAGAATCATCTAGCAGGTCTACATGATCCGAAAGATTGCATTTTTTTAAACAAATCAATAACACTTGGCTACAAGCAGAACTGAGTTGCAGGCAATAACGATGAGATACTACTGAGAGATGTACTTTGGAGAATGGTGAAACCAACGTAGTACATGAACGTAGACGCTTACAATACAAAAGCCTACCCATATCTCAACAGTAAATGTAAGGGGACACACATGTGGTTGTCGAACATTATTGCGAGCTCAAGGCCGTAAGTGTCAGCCACTTGAATAAGAGTCGTAAATTCAGTCCTTGTCCTCCTTGCCAGTTTTGAACCGCATCGCTGGACAGATAAGACCAGACTACATAGGTGTCCTCCCGTGATCGGAAATTCTCAACGATACGGCTCAAAGTCGTGCTGAGCGCGGTCTGTATCCTGGCTCTTGGTGGATTGGTCTCTATAGGCTGTTCAATGAAGAACTCGCTAGGAAGAAGGTCTCGAGCTCGTACTCTACAAAAACGTAATTTTACTCGAACCAGCTGCCCAAGTATTATTTCCTAAATCCAATTGGGAAGCTGGCCGCTCCTCGGTACTCATCTGGTAAACTTGACAACGATTCTCGCGGTCCTGTGATCGAGACAAGCCTTCCCGGCCGTAGAGGGTGCGGATCAGCGAACTTGATCGTGCATCCAGTTCTGGCTTCAACCTTGTCACTTTCTGATCCATCGATCCCGAACATGGTCTGAAAAGCATCCTCGGGAATTACCAATTCTTTGGTACGCCAAGGACCTGATCGAACACGTTCTTCAATTGGTGGCCAAGCCCATCCTAATTCTTTCTTCAGCCATGTCCTCAACGAGATCTGTACTGCGTTTATGGTATCTCGCATAAGCAGACACGAATTCCACTCGGTTCCTTTTAAGTATACGAGCTTCGCGGTCGAGATAACTCCTGAAGGTGCGCTTTGCTGCGCTGCTGTCTTCAAGGCCCGTAGAACCTTACCGATCGATTCATCAAAGTATAATATAAAATCCCAATCGTAGAAATGACTTTCCTTGAGACCTTGAGTCACGCGACTTTACATCCTTTTGATAATGTCGTCTTTCTCGCGTGATGCAAACCGTTTTCTTTTTGCCATGGCTGCTAAAGCTTTATATGCGGGTAGTCTGGGCGGAGCCAAATATTCACCGATTTCTCGTCGGTGTTCCCTGGTGAATTCCGATTCTACGAAGCATCCAGCCTAGTCTGCCTCCTGAAACATCCATCGATTGGAGTTATTGACAGTCAGGATCCTGGCAAGCTGAAGATATGTATGAGCAATTACCGATCGAACTACCTTCGTGTCAACTTGTTTCAGAGGCAACTGAAGTTCAGTACTCACCAGTATTGGCGCCGTCAACACAGAGGATGCGGTACTCTCCTCGTTCGAGCCTTTTTGCTTTTGAACTAGGATCCCCAAGACTCGTCCCTGGTTCTGGAATTTCTTTAGGACTATCGAGAGGCAATCTGGCTGAGTTTGGCGATGTCTCTCGGGCCGCCCACGCTTGCGTGGGTTGACCAGTCGTATCTATCTCAACTTTTCCATCTCGACTAACAGAATGCGTGGGGTTATTAGACTCGAACGTAATTGTAATTTTCATGCCTGCAGGCAGTTGCGGGATGCTTTCGCGCAGTTGGGACTCAAGACTCTCCTGCTCGGCGCGGTCTGCCCTGAGATACCTCTTGGCCAATGCTAACACTACTTGCTTCTTTTCACCTGACATAACACTCTGCTCGACCTCGGTTTTTACTGAGTTCTCTATCATTTGTGGGCTCTTGGATTCCTTGTTTCCAGGCATATCATGATGTTTTTTCAAGAGATCAAGAATTTTCTGTGTAGTTATTTCCAATCGACCAATGCCACCAATCATCAATCCAGCTAACCATGTCTGCAAATGCTGCTCTTGGTCGGCCAGTTTGCGTCTCAATTCGGGTAACCTATCTAAACCATTGAACCCAAAAGTAAATCTTCGTCGACGTGACGTATGTATGCCCTGATAATCTAGCATCATACCCTTTAATTCATTCAATATAACACCCATGGCGCGCAGAAACTCATCAAGATGTTCCTTTCTAGAAAAAAGTTAGTTCGGGAATCCTGTCAATGAAGATAAAGATAGAAGCACACGTCTCAGGTTCAGCATGTTGTACGAGAGAATCCGGCTTCTCCAGATCGATTTCGACTTTCCTCAAGGCAGTAAGACAGGTGTTGGCTTGCGAAGATATCTGGTCAAACTCTTTCGGCGCATCTTGATAGTTGTTGTACTGCTTCCAGACCCACTGGCACAGCGTGACAATATTACCAACACCTAAACCTGGTAGTGGTACCATTTCCCAATAATGTCAGTCCGTTCACTACCTTTCGATGTAACCCCAAGTTGATAGTTATATTCTACATCTCTGGAGACAGTCAATGATTTATACAAACCCAGCCTCGAGATACTGGTCGCGGCCGTGAGGGCGGAGCTTTATCTCAGCCACGGCGAACTGCATGTGGCTGTATGTTGAGTACCCAATCAGACAGCCTGGGTAGGTTCACGCTGTTATGCGCCGACGATCATGTCAGGCGAGTTGTCGCTGATTTAGGCAAGTTTCGCATAGCTGATGAGACAGCCACTGTGCCCTCTCAAACCATATAGCTGTGAACTTGAAAGTGAATGTGTTGTCGTCGAATAGCGATCCCACCTCGTTAGTGCAGTGTGTCGATATAAGCGTGGTGGTGCCGGTTGAAATAGCGCAACTTGCAACCAGACCTTTTGTTATATCAACCTTATCGCTCCATCTACAACTTCATATCCTCCCAACTGCTGAACCTCTACGAGATTGCATTGGCGAAAGATCCACAGAATCGAACATGAACGTAGGCTGCGCACGAGTATGCAATGGGATTTGCATAACCCTCACACTCGATAACACTGCTGCTTTCTTCCACTAAGAAACCTTGAGTTGGCTCGTATACGCAGCACCTTTCCCAAGTCTATGATATGCGATTTTCTGACCAATTGATCGTCACCCAATGAGTTATTTCTTTAAAGAAAAATCTCCAAGCTGCTTTTCAGACCCAAAAAATAGTCCCCCTTAGTCCAGCGAGATCCGTTGCATTAGTCTGTTGTTGTGCGTTAATGTCCTTGAAATAGGTCTATATCTCTTCAACTTCTGAGAAGCGTCCTTAATCTGATCTAAATACACATGTGGAACTTTGTCAGCTAAGAATCTTGGCTAGAGAAGGCAAGAAGGCAAATCTGGCCTTTTTACAATGCCCAGCGTGCTGTATCTTCTTTAAGGGGGCGCTAATCTCAGCAAAGGATGAATGTATAGATAGTGCTTCGAGCGCAACAATCATCCTATTCGTCGAATGGTTTCGATCTCCTTAACTGAAACAGCCAAGTCTCGGATTCACCGTATTTTGGGCGCAATGCGAGTTTATGGTTTTCCGCCGGTACACGGACCGCTGTCATGGGGGATGTCTACGCGATGAGCAACTACAAAATGCTGCACGCTCAGGGTCGGTGAAGTTGCACTACAAATATTCTCTATAGTCGGATGTGCCCTTCTAAAACCCTCTGGTTGCTGCTGCAAAAGACCGCAATATGGGATTCGTCACGTGCTTGCAGACTCTTTTCGCGATCCTTCTCATCGCTTTAGGAGTAGAGGCAAATACCTCTCCGGTAAACCTAACAACGATCGCAGAAGATGCTCTACTTGGATCTATAGACATGTCGAATGTTGTCAACCAAAGCCAAGTCGTAACTGTCCAATTTACTCATGCCTTATCGAATGCGTCTTCACGCCGCTCGGTTTTCGCCAGGCAATCAAGCTTGTATTCTTTGACTTATTCTCGTCGAGCTATGAACTTCACTTCAAACTTGACCGTCTTTGCACTGCCTGTACCTGCCAGCGACCTACGTGGTACTTTGGAAACCGCAATCAACCACGCTGGCAAGCACTCCGCGAGCGAGCTACAAAGCAACTTCATCTCTTCCGCTAGCAACCTAAGTGTCATCATGAATTCGATAAACAAAACAGTTGATGAAAACTCGTTTAATTGGCAGGATTTCTCCAGTGTTGCATCAATCCTACTACGTGCAGTTACACAGCACCCTAATTTAAATAGAACCCTCGTCGGAATTGTGAATGATCCAAGTGGGAACCCAGTCGTTCAAGTGGCGATCCTTCCGGAATATGTCATTGTTGGTAACGATGGAAAGCCTAGTCTTCTCAATATGGACCCTTCTTTGTCTTCTGCTGCCACAGCCAATACAACCCCGTCACACTTGCCGAAGCGAGTCATACCTACTGCTCAAACTCGAATCAGTGGCACTACTTACACAACGACTTTCGCTTTAACGTTGGGAACGGCCCCGGGCGTGTTCCTCCGAACCCTAATGGCTTCTGCCATAAACATGGTAGCCATGGACCCTCGTCGACGCACCTACTCGGCTTTGGTCACTGAGAGTTTTGCGTATATGGTCCAGACCTTCGTAGCCAGTACCAACACCAGAACCAACTTCAGCCTCAGAACCGAAAATATTGTCCGATTACGACATCATGAGATGCTGGCTATCCTTAACACGATCTATCGCCTAGTGGACGCTGATGTGCTTGCGACAGCTCAGAACCTAAATCCAAGATTTTGGTCATGGTCTGGGCAGGTTATTGATCAGGCTGGTTTGGTTATCGCAAATTGGAGCCTCGGGGAGCCCAACCAAGCGTTAGGCTGTTCCTCTTTTACTGCTACTCAGGCGGATGGCAGTCTGATATATGGGTGTCTGTTTACATGACGCGCCATAGGGATAGACCTGGCGGTGGAGATCGTCGGTCAGTTCATGAGATCTTTTTAACCTCTGATTGCTCAATGTTTTTAGACCGAAAGGAGAAAAGTTTAGCGGTGTATATGGATACGCGGCCATGCGCAACCCCTTATTCGAGATTCATATGCATGACATGTCTGGATCGGCTTGTCGAAATTTCTACCATTATACATATACCTTCCAGATCGTCCGATACCTCATAAAGTAACATATTCAAGGTTTCGTTATATCTTTCTTGACTACAAAAACTCTCTATCCTTCATTCAACACATTTATCTTTCATGAAACGTTACACTGTTTTGTCAAGCTGCACATGCAAGTCTCTGTTTGTTATCCGAGATCTGTCTGTTTGGCATAGTCACATAAGAGCAAACTTCTAGCTATAACTTGTAAATATCGACAGAATTCTGCATTCTTCGCTCGTTCTTCATTTCTGCCAGTCTTATATTTTCTGTTGTATTTACCCTATTAATGAATCATTTAACATTTATGATATACGTCGGACAGAATTTAAGCGGTGTAAGATCTTGCACATGATTCACTTTAATTCTTCATGTGTTCATTGATATATAAGTGTTATAATTCACGCACCGCAAGCACCTTCAGTTTACCTAGTGTGGCTCATCATGTTATATAATTCATCCGCTTATGTGTGTGGACCAACAAGAATCATCCTTCAGTACTTGAACCGAAGATACCTCTACTCAAGCGTCTCTTTCTGCAGCAATGTCTTCAGATTCAGATAACATTAGACCATTGTCTTCATGGTCAGACTGCCTTAGAGAATCGGAGGAACAGCTTCAAGCTTTCTATTGCGACTACGGAAAGTTTGTGATGACTCTCGGACCCGGCTATCTAAGCAGGCCAAACATGCATCAGAGAGCTACGACGGTCGCAATGCATCAGATGCTGAGTACGGGCAAATATTCGGATTTAACGGTTTGCTGTGGCCTAGAGGTATTCAAGGTGCACCGGGCAATTGTATGCCCAAGGTCCAAGTTTTTTGCTGCTGCGTGCGATGGTGGTTTCCAGGTAAATCATTCCCACTGTTACACAATACTGAAAGTCCTTGATTAACGAAAGAACAGGAGGCAACGACGTCCAGGATTAATCTAAGCGATGACGACACAGCAACAGTGAAACGTATGCTGCTGTATCTCTATCTACAGGACTACGACGACACAGAACCCCAATCATCTTCTTCGTGGCCACCATCCCCAGAAACGGGTGACGAAGACGCCGAGATCCTGCTACTCCTAGGCGACGACGGCGAAATGAAAGAGGAGGATCTCGAGGACAAAGAGGTCAAAACCAAACGTTTGGCAAACGAATCACACCCCAAACTTCTCGCCAACATCTCCGTCTATGCCACAGCGGACAAGTACGACATCCCCGCACTGAAGGACCTCGCAGAGGACAAGTTCAAGGCTCTGGCCCTGGGGGTATGGCCGCACAAGGATTTCTCGACCGTGATCCACGAAGTGTTTGAGTCGACGCCAAGCAGCGATGACGGGCTCCGAGCAATTGTCACAAAGGTGTGTATCAAACACATCACCGATATGCTGAACGAAGATCAATACACCACAATCCTGCAAACCACACCCCCCCTCACCTTCGCCCTAATGCAGCATATCAAAACCACCAGCGCCGAAACCCAAGCCCAACAACTATCCCAAAACGACACACAAATCACCAACCTACTACAACAGCAAAACGACCGTCTTGACATTTGGGCTCAGAACGCGAGGGCGTTGATTATCAGTGCCAAAGCCGTCAGAAATTGCGTTGGGTGTGGTCGAAGCGAGTTAGAATTTGTGCGGGTGCAGCATGAGCGGGAGCTGAGGGGGGTGCTGAGGTGTGTGTGGTGTGAGGAGGAATATGTTCTGGATGCGGGGTCAGGGCGAGGGACTGTCATCGAGGAGGTTGACTAGGTATTGGGGGAAAAGGGGGTAGGGGTGTGAGACTGGGTTGTTGGTGATCGAAATCTGATCGGGGTGTGACGGAGCCGGAGTGCGGCTTTTCCATCGTTCAAGAATAAGAAGACGTTGGATACGGAGTATGAAATGAAAAACGCTGAAAAACGCGAGAAATTATATACCTATATTACCATACCACCCCTACCTTCCCACACCATCCAACACCCTCCTCCACCTTTCCACCCCCCTTCATCAAATCCACCCCCCCAAAACCAACAACAAGCCCACTCCCACCCCCTCCAAAACCCCAATCCCCAGGAAAAACGCACAAATACCTCTACCTTCCCCACCCATCTAACCTCCCCCAAAAACATCAAATCCACCTCATCAATCAACAACACCAACACCAACACCAACATCTAAACTCACAAAACCCAAAAACCACCAACTTCCAACCCCTTAAGACCTGGTCTATATCTACAACTTCCCCCTCAAAGAAGAAAAGGTTGTACTGTATACCAAGCTTCAACGCAAAACGATATCTAAACCTCCAAAATTGATCTATAGCAAGCTCCAATTCTAACAACGGAATTGGTAGCTCTGCGGGATGGCTTGGGGGACGCTATTGTATATACCTAGGCTACTGTACATGCGAACCTAGCGCGTTGATTACCTCTATCACAAGTCCAGTTGCCGAAACTCTGGGACAACTACAACTACAGTAGCACACCAGAAACCCAATGGCTTTGAGAAATCCTCGTATTCCACCCCGTCCTCCACCCCTTCAACCCCGTCTTGCGTAGTGCTTTGCTTTGCTTCGTACGATAAGGCATAGGATGCTTAACGATTAAAGAATCTATTCTGATTACTATCTACTCTTCAGTCAAAGCACTCAATGAAGTGCAAAGCTGCTACGTCATATGTACAAGGAGCAGTCCATCTATCGAATCTAAGGTAACCTTGGAGTCAAAAGCCATCTTGGAACGCCTTGCAATAAGAACATCTATCACAATCAACAGCATGCTCTAAACAGCCTGCGCAATAGGCGTATCACCCCTTCCCTCGTCGTTATACTTGTCCCAGTTCGCAAGCACATTCCCGATCCTCGGGCTATTCGTTAATTTGTACACCTCCTCAAAGTATTCCTTTGTAATCTCAAACGGCTTTGCGGTGACATTGGGTATGTACTTCCCGACCAACTTGCTAGGATCGATTGTCGTCTTGTTGATCTTCTTGAGCAAGAAGCTACGGAAGGGCTTGACACCGGAGCGTAGGAAAGTGCTGTGGAAAGGCACGTCGATACCTTTAAGAGGTATGGTGGCGAAACCACGCTGCAAGTCGATGGGCTTAGGCTTGGCTTCTGTTTGCTTGGCGCATCCGCGAATGATTTCGACGAGGTGAGCTTTGACGTCTTCCAATGAGAGTTTCTGCATGAGTGATTGTATGTCAACTTTCTGGGCCTTGAGGTAGTTGGTGACACCTGTAAGACAATCTAGCGCGCGAAGCTAAAGTAACATCAGTCGTTACTCAAAGGACGTGAGCAAGAAATTATATACATCACCGGCACAAACGTATTGCATGTTAGCAACATTATAGTTCACAATCTCCAGCAACCAATTGGTCTCCTCCGCAACGTTCTCGACCACATATTGCAGAGCCTGCTCGTTGAAGGTCTTCGATATTCGGCTTGGGTTGACGGCACACATGGAGTAGTTGGAGCGACCCGTCTCATCACGATCTACTGCGACTTGCATTGTAAGACCGCGGTAGAAGACAACAGATACCAAGCTCTCGATTGGCATCACCTCAGCAAGTGCTGCCAAGGCAGAGTATTCTCCCAATGAGTGACCAGCGAAACTACTATCTCTCTGCACTAGACCTTTGGACCTCATGTCCTCGAAACTGGCCTTTTCCATGAGGGTCAATGCAGGTTGAGTAAATTGGGTCGCGGAAAGCAGACCCGTTGGTGAGCGGTAGGTGTATGACGTAGTATTTTCGTCGACCTCCTTGAATATCTTCTCAGACTTGATAGAGCCATCGGCGTTCACAGACTCGAATGTCATTGACATGTAGTTTTCTCGGATAGCTTTTCCTCGAGGCCCACCAAAGTGAATTGTCAATTCCTGAGGGTTGTTTTTGACAATATTTGTGATGGAGAAGCCATAGTTCTCCATGAAATGCGCATCAGCACGCTCCCAAACCTCCCTAGCCACTGGACTGCTTGCGTATAGCTCCATACCCATACCCTGCTCTTGTGATCCTTGTCCGGTGAAGACGTAAGCAGAGACGGGCTGCTCAACCTCTGCTTCGCCGAGCAACACCTTCTCTTCCGTGTCCTTGTTGCTCGCTTCGACTTTGATAATTTTGCGGCCAGATACCATACCAATATGTTGGAGCTTGACCTCGATATCGTCGTTGGGTAAGACCATACCGACCAGATTGCAATGAAAGCTTCGAACGCGACCGACATTGTTTTCTGCAGCCCAGGTCTCTACTAGACTCCTTACGGCGGCGCTAGAATACATGCCATGGGTTATCGTACCTGGCAGATTTGCATAACTGGAGAAGACGCGTGACACATGAATAGGGTTGAAGTCCCCAGAGACACGAGCATACGTCTCATTGGAAGAGGGGCTTCTCAGTACCAAGGGAGTCTTGCCACTTAGTGGGATTGGATTCTCAAAATTAACTGGTTGCTCAATCGAGGATCCGTATCTCTGCAAATAGTCTATGACTGGATTACCGCGGGACACACCAGCATCGTAGTCGACTGACGCGACTTGGACAACCTCTTTCGTTGGTAGCTCCATCAGGACTTGGCCAATGGTTTGGACATGGCTGAATGTTGTCTTGTCCTTGAAATGCACCAAACTTTGTAGGCGGAAAATCAAGGTCTTGTTAAGGAGCTCAATATCTTGTTCGTCCATGTTGAACCACTCTTTGGAACGGAGGACAGCAACGTCCTTTGATGAACCGAGATGTAGTTGCATGGGTGTTTCGGCTTTACGCTGGAAGGTGCTCTCAAAGTCCAAGTATGCACCTCGGTACAAGAATTGAGATGTTACCTCCATAACGGGCTTGCCCTGCCGCGTAATAACCCCACAGACTTCGACCATCTTTCCCGAATCTTGATTCAGGACTGCATTAATCTGGGCGGTCGTGTCAACAACATCCCCCTTCTTCAGAGGCTCGGCACCAGGAAGCATGCGGAAACCGTTCGACAAATGTACTAGCTTCAAAAGATCGCCATCGATCGACCGTGGGAATATTGGCTTGGTGATGGCTTTCCAGCCTACAACAATGGCAAAATCCATAGGTGCAAAGACTTCCTTACCAGGTCGTTCGACGAAGGCTTCGCCTGTGTTTCCTACGGCATGTACAAAGTCTGCAATGGCTTGACTGGTGACGGTTGCCTGTCCACCCTCGAACTTACTGGTCGCTGGTGTATCGAAAGGTACTTGCTCATCTCCAAACCATACGCGGTAGTAAAACTCTTTAATGTGATCATTGCGGCCCTGCATGACTTCCCTAATTGGTGCATAGCCCGCTTCGGGATGATACGTAAATTTCAATGGTAATGAAACAGCCTTGCCTTCGGCAGTTCTTTCTTCCCAAAGGTTGACGATAATTTCGTTCTTGGCAGTCATGCTTACATCAACTGTCTTTATCATCTTGCCAGACGACGAAGGCTCCTCGATGGAAATCGCAGTCTTGGAAGGCTGCCTTGGGTGTAGTATCTTCACTAACATGCCCTTGTGAGGAGAGAATATTCTCTTTAGTGGATTCGTCTGGAATTTCTGTCCTTGAATGAACACCTCTGCAGAAAAAAGCGCATATCTCCAGCAATATGACTTGCCAGCGAGCAGATGCAGCCAAGCCTCCAATTCGGGCAGTGGGGCATTTGGGCCGGAAGATACGCGGTAGGTCACTCGTCCCCCTTCTTCGGCAGTGGTCACGCCGTCCGTATCAGAAGTGTCCTTGGTGTCAAGAAGCAGTTGTCCCCCAAAGTATTCGGTTACTGGAATCGCGGATTCTCGGTCTTGATAAACGTCGTGGGTCAGACCCTTAATATGGTCATTATGGATCCCGTCGAGAATTTCCTTGATTGGTTCGTCGATCGTATTGGAGTACTTGACAGCTGCTGGGCCTTGAAGGATGCAAATTCTACCTACATCTTGGTCCACTACAGCCTCGAGATCCTCGGATTGCCAGAGAGAGTCTTTCTTGAAGTAAAGTTCGAAGTTCTCGTCCAGCGAAGGAACAAACGGTACGGGCTTCTGTCCACGGCGTTGACACAAAAGTAAAAAGTGCTGTACATCTTGAGCACTAATAAGCTGCTCGTTAGCTCGAGGGTATGTGTTGAGGACCTTGTCAACGACCGCATATGGCTCGTCAAGCTCGGAATAGCTCTGAATTAAGGAGGGTTTTCCTGGAGTTAGGGTGAACCTCTCCTCAAGTCGGCGAATAAAATCTCCAGTCAGACGCTCCAATGACTGGTCAATCCAGCGAGACTCATGCTTAACAAACATGAGATCCACCATACGACGTACGATCTCGCCGTAGGTCATATCCTCGAGATCTACAACCGCGCCAGCTGCGTTGCGACCGAACCATACCTTCTGAAAGTCATCGTTGAGCTTCTTGATAATGTAGTCTCGCTGCTTCTTCAGCTCTGGCACGCGCTTGGCCTTATCTAAGGTGAAAATCTTCTGATCCATCTCAGACCAGAATTTTACTCCGCGCGTTGCAAGCTTGTGAATTGGTTCGCCCATCTCAGACCGCACGGTTATGACCCCGCCGGCTGGACCTTTGTAAGTCTTCTCCCATTCGCTGTCATCTAGACCTTCTGCCTCAGCGATGGCTATCTTTGCATTCTTGGATGTCTTGGCTTCCTTGGCCGTCATCATTCGACTTCCGAAGAGACATCCATCAAAAGGCATCGGTGGATAGCCGAATTTTCGAGACCATGCCCCGGTCATGTACGGGTACGTATCTTGAGAACCGCCGAAACCACTTCCTGCAATCAAGATAAGGTTGTCGCACCTTCGGAGCCTGCCGTACATCTGTAGGATCGGTTGGTGGAAATCTTCAAACGAATGATGACCACCACCGCGGCCTCCAGTCCACTGGAGTACGACCGGAAATTGAGGGTTCGCCTGCGCAATATTAATGACCTGCTGTATAGCTTCTACTGAGCCGGGCTTGAATGCGATATGCTTAATTCCCAGAGTCTCGATATACTCATTGGCAATTTCGATTGATGGAACACCTGCGCCAATAGTAAGGCCTTCAATGGGAACACCATCCGCGCGAAGCTGACCGATAAGAGGGATTTGCCATGCCATTGCTCGAGGGTTCACATAAATGAGATTGACCGTAATACCACGGCCTGAGGGAATATTATTCTGGATCTTGACCAAAGCCTCGGTCATGGTCTTGGCATTGTAGTAGCCGCCACCAGCAAGCTCGATTTGGTAGCCAGCGTTCATGGTGGCGGCAACAAAATCCCAGGGTACCGTGCAAGGCGTCATCCCGGCCACCATGACCGGCGGAAGTCCCAGGAGTCGACTCATCTTGGTATCCACGAAGGTTTGGCCAACCGAGGTCTTTACGAGCTTTGGGCCATGTTCCTTGACCCAATCTACTGCGTACTTGACGGCATGCTCCTCGTCTCGGTCAAAGAGCTCAGTCTTGTAGCCAACTTCTGCGTTTGTGCCATCCATCGTACCTCCAAGAATAACTCGAACACCAGTACCTTCCTTACTTCTGTTTGTTAGAACACCTAAGCCAGAAATTCCGCCTGGACCGAAATCGACGATGTGGGTAGCTTGTGGGAAGACGGTCGCTTGTTCCCAATTCACGTGTTCTTGAGTTATCATTCGCACTAGCATTGGTACAACGTTGCTGCTGCCTTCCTTGCTGATGTCCAACCCGGTGTCGGTATGGAAGACCGGTATGGCAAGGCTCGATGCAGAAAGTTTGACGTCTCTGAGATCTTCTTCAATGATCTGATAGGCTTCACTGAGATATTTGCTATGAAATGGAGCAGTGATTGGCAGAAACCTATTGACGAATCGGACTTTTCGGTCTGTGAACGGTATACGAGTTTGATCAAGGCCAGTGGGTGCTTTGACCTTGCGTAGCCGTAAATTGAGACCATAGAGTGAAATTGGAGGACCTGTCACGACGCAATTGCGGGCACTGTTTATCAGCGAGATAGCGATGTGGCGATCTTTAGGTAAATGATGATTGGTGGTGTCAATGTGCTCTTGCAGTGCTGCTCTTGGCAGATCTCGGACAGATAGCATGGGAGTCGGAGTCCCCTCGCCGTTCTCCAGAGAGTCTTGCAATATTGACGGAGCTAGGGAAGTCCGGGGATACGCTTGTTGACTTCGCGATCCTATCCAGAAAAGCATCTTGAGAGCATCTTTCGCAAGCTTGTTGAATGACTCCCACGAATCAGCAGCTGCTATTGCTGTAGCCATTATGATGCCCTGAGAGTGGCCAGTGGTGCCGTTGAAATGTTCCCTTGCATCTCCCGGCGTTTGACCTAATGTTTTGCACATTACGGTGTAATGAGCTAGCTGAACAAGCCCAATCAAGGGGAAGCTAACTGGCGCAGAAACCAGGTAGTCAGTATCTGGTGGGGTGTCCTTATTATGAAGCCACCGCATTACATCCAACCCTTTAGAGTATAGCTTGTCCGCTCGTGGATCTCTTGCCAGCGATTGGAGAAGTTCTGAAGAACTTGAGACGAGCTGCTCAACAAATGAAGGGTAGGTTTTATATATCTCCCGCAGCTCTTCGAAGTATTCCTCGATATTTCCCTGACCACCAAAGATCGCATATAAGCTAGCTGATTCATCTTCCACGGCTCGGAAAAGTGCTGATGAGTGAGGCTTTATCACCCGATTTGCGGAAGCTCGTGCCGCAAAGTACGATTGCACCACAGCAAGCTTCTTCGGTGGGATACCAGGTAAAGATGCTGCCAAAGCATGTACATCGTTACCTTGGAGAAATGCCCGCTCAAACTCGTTCAACACAAGCTTGAGAACCTCACCGTAGCTGCCTTGGGCATCATCTTCACCTTCGACTTCGTATGCAACGTAGCCAAGGTAGCGCGCGACTAGCTCTGGTACTGATGAAGGCTCATCGTCTTGTGCAAGCTCATCTGTCGGTGATGGTAGTGTTGCGTTAAACCTTTCTTTTAATTGAGAGGCGTGGAAATGCTGTGCTGTTGGTATGAGGAGGGTATGCTCGAGCGAGCCATGTGAGAGAAAGAGCGGTCGAAGTGAGGACGATGATCGGGGGGTGGATACGCCCGTTTGGGGACCAGTACCCGCACCGTACATACTGGTTAACGGAGGGGACGAAATGAGAAGTATGGTGACAGCAACCTGGTCTCCCAAGCGATGTGTTAGCTACAAGCTCCGTGAAAGAAGATTCGTAACTGATTTGGGGCCCGACGCAGAGCTGTCAATGGTGTGAGAGACATGGAATTCATACCACAGATTTATTCCAAACCGAGGGCCAATCTGATGATTAAACGGAGCTGTCAGAGGGCATATGAGCAAGTTCGTAAATACGTCAATTGGTTGAGGAGGAAAGAGGCAATGGATAGCAGCACACCAACGATGGGCGCACTCTTGACTTAGAAGTGTTGGATGCTTTGTGAATTTTTACTTACCCACGCCCCAAGTGAAGATGGGATCTCGGACTTCAACGGATTCGGCGTATCGTGATAACACTATCCGTGTCGTATGTCGTACGGAAAAAGGCTAAGTACCCCCTGTCATTCCAACAATGCGTTGAGACTGCACTTGCCCTGAAACTGCCGGCAGCGCTGACAAAATCGATGGGTTATCCAGCGATATCCCTGACTAAATCTGAATGCGACTCTCAAAGTGATAATCGTTTGTTTAAACATTCGAAATCGCTATTGAATGTTCTGACATCTCCATGTAGATAGTGAGATACTTCGACTATAGAAGGTAAAAAAGGGGGCAAAGTTCTTCAGAGCTCACCTGCAGTGTCCCATTTATTTTTCGGGTTCGCCTTGAGACCCTTGCAGGCTGGGGAACGCTAGGTCCAACAAATGACGATCTCGCCTGAATAAATACCTGTAACATACAGTACGGAGTACGGAGGCCGACACTGAAAGCCCTGCCCAGCGCTAGTAAGCGATACGGCTAAGAGCAGCAGCGTGATAAATGACAGGTGATGCAAAAGCGACTCAATTTTCTTAATTTTGATACGGTTATGAATCAATGATTGAGCTGTAGACATTGAAACTACCTAGCTGGAAGTCCTGTCGAGGGCGCACTGAGCGCACACAGCGATTGTAATCTACCGTATGTTTTGATATTCTTAGCGTGGGGCAGGACTTTCGGTGTCACCCTCCGTACCGACCGAGGACACAGCAATACACTAGCGCAGAAGAGCTTTCCGCATTATCAGATAACCCCCCAACACACTAGTTCTGTGTGCTTCGTCCATTAACGCGAGATAGGGCTGGTGTAAATGGTCGTTCATATCTTGGTCGCACCTGTCTTTCTCTCCCTCACACCAATCTCCACTTTAGTCCTAGTGATTAGCACCTGCTGGGGCTCTTGATCGCTCCTTCACCACGAATCTCGACTACAGTCACCGCACTTCCTCATATACACCTTCTACGTACAACATCCCGTCCGCAGGACGTTAAATCACATCCCCATGACTCCCGAAGTTGAGCAAGAGTTGGCACATACGCTTTTAGTCGAACTTCTCGCCTATCAATTCGCAAGTCCGGTCCGTTGGATCGAAACGCAAGATGTTATCCTCGCGGAAAAGGTCACGGAACGCATAGTCGAGATTGGCCCTGCTGATACTCTTGGTGGTATGGCCAAGAGAACTCTGGCGTCCAAATACGAAGCCTACGATGCTGCTAAATCCGTTCAGCGGCAAATACTGTGCTACAACAAGGACGCTAAGGAGATCTACTACGATGTTGATCCAGCCGTGGACGAACCTGAGCCCGCAGCTGGTGGAGGAGCGGCATCTGCGCCGAGCCCATCCTCAGCACCCTTATCAAGTTCTGCCCCACAAGCAGCGGCTGCCCCACCGCCTCCGAGTGCAGGGCCTGCAGCAGCTGTCGCTGATGCTCCTGTCTCAGCTGTGGATATTGTCAGGACTTTAATTGCCCAGAAGCTGAAGAAGCCTCTGACCGATATTCCCCTAAGCAAGGCGATAAAAGATCTTGTTGGTGGTCAGTAGAACTCCTTGCTCTTGAAAATTCTAATTTCAACTAACCTCTAATATAATATAGGCAAATCAACGCTACAAAATGAAATCCTTGGAGATCTTGGCAAAGAATTCGGATCCACACCTGAGAAACCAGAAGACACACCACTCGATGAGCTTGGGGCTTCGATGCAGGCTACTTTCAACGGGCAACTGGGCAAGCAATCATCTTCGTTGGTCGCTCGACTAGTCTCGTCAAAAATGCCGGGCGGATTCAATATCACGGCCGTCCGGAAATACCTTGAGACAAGGTGGGGGCTTGGGTCAGGGCGACAAGATGGTGTGTTGCTTCTTGCACTTACTTTGGAACCTGCCTCTCGTTTGGGTTCAGAAAATGATGCAAAGGCGTTCCTTGACGACGTCTCCAATAAATACGCGGCGACTGCTGGTATAAGTCTCTCGTCACCTGCAGCTGGTGGCGATGGCGGCGCAGCTGGCGGAGGCATGATGATGGACCCAGCCGCAATCGACGCACTAACCAAAGATCAAAAGGCTCTTTTCAAGCAACAGTTGGAGCTCTTTGCGCGGTACCTGAAAATCGACCTGCGGGCTGGCGACAAGGCTTTTGTTGGATCGCAAGAATCCCAAAAGGTGCTTCAGGCACAACTGGACCTTTGGAACACCGAACATGGTGAAATTTATGCGAGCGGCATTGAGCCCGCTTTTGTTCAGTCTAAAGCTAGAGTGTACGACTCGGCATGGAATTGGGCGCGCCAGGACGTGCTATCCATGTACTATGACATTATCTTTGGTCGTCTGAAAGCTGTCGATCGCGAGATCGTTAGTCGGTGTATTCGCATTATGAACCGATCAAACCCTCTGCTTCTGGATTTTATGCAATATCATATGGATGTCTGCCCCACCGAACGAGGGGAAACATATCAACTAGCTAAAGAACTAGGAGAGCAGTTAATTGAGAACTGCAAAGATGTCATTGAAGAAGCTCCGGTATACAAAGACGTCGGGGTACCAACCGGCCCACAGACCACCGTTGACGCCAGAGGAAATCTCGATTACAAAGAAATACCCCGGACAAGTGCTCGTAAGCTCGAGCACTATGTTCGTGAAATGGCGGATGGCGGCAAGATTTCAGAATATGGTAACCGTATCAAAGTACAAAACGATCTTAGCCGTATCTACAAGCTCATCAAGCAGCAACACAAGCTTTCAAAATCTTCTCACCTACAAATTAAGTCGCTTTACGAAAATGTCATTCGCTCGCTTGCCATGAACGAGGGTCAGATAATGCCACTCGAAAATGGTAGACCAATGAATGGACATGCGAAGAAGGGCGGCAAGAATGGGTCGCGGCCACACATGAACGGTCATGTCAAGCAAGGCAAGGTCGAGACCATCCCCTTCTTGCATCTCAAGAGAAAAGACGAACATGGCTGGGAGTACAGCAAGAGACTTACCGGTCTCTACTTGGACGGCTTAGAGCAAGCTGCAAAATCTGGCGTTACTTTCCAAGGCAAAAATGCGTTGATGACGGGCGCGGGTGCTGGCTCTATTGGTGCTGAGGTCCTACAAGGCCTAATCAGTGGCGGTGCTAAAGTCGTCGTTACAACCAGCCGTTTCTCACGAGAAGTCACCGAGTACTATCAATCCATGTATGCCCGATACGGCGCACGAGGCTCTCAGCTCGTTGTTGTTCCTTTCAATGGAGGCAGCAAGCAGGATATCGAGGCCACCATCGAGTATATTTACGATACCAAGAAAGGCTGTCTGGGATGGGACCTTGACTACGTTATTCCATTCGCAGCAATCCCCGAGAACGGGCGCGAAATTGACAGCATAGATTCAAAGTCCGAACTGGCACATCGTATCATGTTGACGAATGTCCTGAGACTTCTAGGTTGTATCAAAACACAAAAGCAGCAACGTGGCTTTGAAACCAGACCTGCACAAGTCATATTACCACTTTCACCAAATCACGGCACATTCGGTAACGACGGCCTGTATTCAGAGTCTAAATTAGCCCTTGAGGCCCTATTCAATCGATGGCACTCCGAGAGCTGGGGCAATTTCTTAACAATTTGTGGAGCGGTCATCGGCTGGACACGTGGTACCGGACTCATGGCCGGCAATAATGTGGTGGCCGAGGGTGTCGAGCGTTACGGTGTTCGTACCTTTTCCCAGCAAGAGATGGCTTTCAATCTGCTAGGGCTCATGGCACCAACAATCGTCAACCTCTGTCAAATCGAGCCAGTATTCGCTGATTTGAACGGCGGTCTTCAATTCATACCTGACCTCAAAGATTTAATGACCAACTTGCGCAAGGAGATCATGGAATCTAGTGAAGTACGAAAAGCAGTGACTAAGGAGACTGCAATCGAGAATAAAATCGTCAATGGAGAGGAGAGCGAAGCTCTTTACAAGAAGGTTACCATTGATCCCCGGGCCAACATCAAATATCAATTCCCTGACTTGCCAGACTGGAAGAATGATGTTGAGCCTCTCAACGCCAACCTCAAAGGTATGGTAGATCTGGACAAGGTTGTCGTCGTTACAGGCTTTTCCGAGGTTGGCCCTTGGGGTAATTCTCGAACTCGGTGGGAAATGGAAGCCTACGGGAAGTTCTCTCTGGAAGGTTGTGTCGAGATGGCCTGGGTCATGGGTCTCATCAAGAACCACAATGGACCGTTGAAGGGCAAGTCATACTCAGGCTGGATTGACGCCAAGACCAACGAGCCAGTGGATGACAAGGATATCAAGGGCAAGTACGAGAAGTATATCCTAGAGCATTCTGGTATACGTCTCATTGAACCCGAGCTGTTCAACGGCTATGACCCCAATAAGAAACAGCTGATGCAAGAGATCATCATCGAAGAAGATCTAGATCCATTTGAATCTTCGAAAGAAACAGCATTGGAATTCAAGCGTGAGCATGGCGACAAGGTCGAAATATTCGAAATCTCCGATTCAGGCGAATACACAGTGCGTCTAAAGAAGGGCGCGATGCTGCTCATCCCCAAGGCCTTGAAGTTCGACCGTCTCGTTGCTGGTCAGATACCTACTGGATGGAATGCCAAGACCTACGGTATTCCCGACGATATCATTTCGCAAGTAGACCCTGTCACTCTCTACGTTCTCGTCTGCACAGTGGAGTCTCTTCTCGCCTCTGGTATCACCGATCCGTACGAGTTCTACCAGTATGTACATATCTCGGAAGTAGGCAATTGCATAGGATCCGGTATTGGAGGAACTAAAGCTCTACGCGGGATGTATAAAGATCGCTTCTTAGATAGGCCACTTCAGAAAGACATTTTGCAGGAATCTTTCATCAATACCATGAGCGCTTGGGTCAATATGTTGCTCATTTCTTCGACTGGTCCAATTAAGACGCCTGTTGGTGCTTGCGCTACGGCTGTGGAGTCAATTGACATTGGCTACGAGACTATCTTGGAAGGTAAGGCTCGGGTTTGTTTGGTTGGAGGTTTTGATGACTTTCAGGAAGAAGGCTCGTATGAGTTTGCCAACATGAAAGCAACGAGCAATGCGGAGGATGAATTTGCACATGGGAGAACGCCAAGGGAAATGTCTCGGCCCACCACCACAACTAGGAATGGCTTCATGGAGTCCCAAGGATGTGGTATGCAAGTCATTATGACTGCTCAACTTGCTCTCGACATGGGTGTACCGATTTACGGTATTCTTGGCATGACTGCTACTGCCACTGATAAGATTGGCCGATCGGTTCCTGCTCCTGGCCAAGGTGTCTTAACCACTGCGCGAGAAACCCCTTCGAAGTTTCCATCACCTCTCCTAGACATCAAGTACCGCAAGCGACAACTTGACATGCGGAAAGCCCAGATTAAAGAATGGCATGAGTCAGAGTTGCTGTATTTGCAGGAAGAAGTGGCTGCTATGAAATCCCAGGGAAGCGACTTCGATGAGTCTGAGTACATGCAAGATCGCGCTGGACACATTTCCAGAGAGGCCACCCGCCAGGAGAAAGATGCAACGAACGCTTTAGGAAATAACTTTTGGAAACAGGATCCACGTATCGCACCGCTTAGAGGAGCTCTTGCTACATGGGGTCTTACAATTGATGATCTAGGCGTAGCGTCCTTCCACGGCACATCAACTGTTGCAAACGACAAGAACGAGTCCGACGTCATCTGCCAACAAATGAAGCATCTCGGCCGCAAGAAAGGAAATGCCTTGCTGGGTATCTTCCAGAAATACCTCACTGGCCATCCTAAGGGCGCGGCCGGTGCCTGGATGTTCAACGGCTGCCTCCAAGTCCTCAACAGTGGTCTTGTTCCCGGCAACCGCAACGCCGACAACGTTGACAAAGTCATGGAGAAATTTGACTACATCGTTTATCCCAGCCACTCCATTCAAACCGACGGTGTCAAAGCCTTCTCCGTCACTTCCTTTGGCTTTGGCCAAAAGGGTGCTCAAGCCATTGGTATACATCCAAAATACCTATTCGCTACTCTCGACCCCGCGCAATACCAGACCTACAAATTGAAGGTACAGGCGAGACAGAAGAAGGCGTATCGCTACTTCCACAACGGTCTCATTACCAACACTTTATTCGTAGCCAAAACACACTCCCCATACCCCGATACACTCCAATCCCAAGTCTTCCTCGATCCCACATCCCGTGTTTCCCTGGACAAAAAGTCCTCCGAGCTCACATACCCTTCTACCGCTCCCGCGCACCCCATCAATGTATCCACCACCGAGCATACAAAGGAAATGGTTGAATCCCTTGCCCGCGCCACCGCCACTGCAAACAGCAAAATTGGCGTCGACGTTGAGAGTGTGGAGAGTATCAATATCGATAACGAAACATTCATTAAGAGAAACTTCACCCACAATGAACAAGCGTACTGCCGCAAATCTCCCAATGCGCAAGCCAGTTTTGCAGGGAGGTGGTCAGCAAAGGAGGCTGTGTTTAAGAGTTTGGGCGTCGAGGGGAAAGGCGCCGGGGCCGGATTGAGAAGCATCGAGATTACGGCCGATGGAAACGGTGCACCCGTAGTCACAGTAAGTTGAAATATCCCGAAAACTTGCAAAAGGAGAAGGCTAATCATGCACATAGCTCCACGGAGACGCGAGAGAAGCAGCCGACAAAGCCGGCGTGAAGAGTGTGGACGTTAGTATCAGTCATAGCGACGTGCAGGCTATTGCTATTGCTGTGAGTAAGTTCTGAGGCCAGGCGGACGAGGTTTTGCAAGACTGCGCTTGTGTAGTATATCGAGGGAGTGTGCGAAGGAATTTCCACTACATGTCTTAAACCGAGCTGCGATATCGGATTTGCAGTGCCTCCATTACTTTTCTCTCCTATTCTTGGTGGAAGAGTCAAGGCGCAGGGGGGTGTAATAAGAGAGAGCTGGGGGGCTTTCTTGTACATAGTTATCCCGAGGGAGGACATACACCAATAGAGATATTAGATGGTATTTTACTTGGAGAACTTGTTTTCTGTATTCAGGTGTTGTGTCTACTTTATGAGTATAATTCATGATGATTGGACAATCGGAGCGGGAACAATTCGGGCATGCGTACGTCGTAGTTGCACTCAACTATATATTGATGACTATTCCCGTTGCCAGGGCTTGATACAAAGACCCCGATCATACTGTAAGAACCAAGATCCCACATGAAAACCCCCCCCTAGAGTCCACTAGTCAGTCAGTCAGTCAGTCAGTCCCCCACCCCCTTCCCAGCTACTGTATCCTTCTTTGATTTTTGCTAATCTCGTTTGATCGTTTCAGCGATCTAGACCCCGTTCAAGTTCCACGTTGCAAGCTAAGCACTCGTCGTCTGTCAAACCCTTCCTTAGCTCTTAGACTTCTTCTTCTACTATGTACTAACGCGAGCATCACATTTATATCCATACCCACATCACATCACATCCACATCACATCCACATCCCCAAACAAAACCAAAATCCCCTTCCCCTTATCCCTGTCCCTACCTGCCTCTTGATAGACCCAGACCCATCGGTTATATATAAACGCAAAGATGCCCAAGCAGTCACTATACGGTAGCTGAGTTGAAGGGAGGGGGGATTTGCTAGGAAAGTGGATGGGGTTGAAGGGATGGTGAGGGGGGATGTTGATGAAGGAAGGGGGGAGGAGAGGTTTGCGGATGTTGTAAATGAGTGGTTTGGGTGATTTTTGGTGAGTTTGCTGATGGTTTTGGGGGAGGGCGGGTGAGATTGCCTTTGGTGGCGCTTCAGGGCTCGCTCATCTTGGGGGATGTCTGTTAAAAAGAGGCGATAGTAGATAGATGGCCGGAACCGCGGATAAATGTCGCGATAAAGTTCCGCGGCGTAGTAGGTTGAGATGTGGATTGAAAGAGGCCAGAAACCGTAGTTGCGTATTCTGCGGAAAAAGCTGCATCGGGAGCATCATCACAATTTAACCCTCCCCCACCGGCTTCTCAGTCTCTCCTCCATACTTTTTCATCCACCACTCCCTCAACCCCTGTATATCATACCCCTCCGGCTCCACCACATACCACCCCTCGCGACACATTTTCGGATACGCATTCAGCATCCCCCCTTCCCACTCATGGCTCGTCAAACCCCGAAACAGCATCACGGTGCCCACCTCTGGCTTAAACTTCTCCGGCTCCACGAAGACGCTCAGCAGGACCATTTTGTCGGTGCTGGGGTCGACGATGCGGAGGTCGCGTTTCGGGGGGAGGCGTGGGGGTTTGGTGATGTTAGGGGAGACGGAGTGGATGAGGGCGAGGATGGAGAAGGTGGTTGTGCGGAGGTGGTGGTGGGCGATATAGGAGAGGGGCACGAGGGGGTGGTGGAGCGGGGGCAGGGAATTTGAAGTGGGTTGGAGGAAGGTGAGGGTGAGGGCTTGAGTTGAGGTAGTATGGGTGGTCAGGTTTTCCTGTTTGGTGCGGTTCTTTAGGGGTGGTTCGGCTGAACTTCGCTCTCTTTCAAGAGGAGTTCGGTGACGCTCTGGTGAAGGGGCTGTAGGTCGAACGCTTGCGGCATGAGTAAACGCGGGGTTTCGATGCTCATTTTGGCCATCTGCAGGCATATCATCGGACTCTTTCGGTCGCGGCTGGGATTGAGTTCGTCGACGCTTCGAAGGGGTGGCAGGTAACGATTCGGACAGGAAGGATGAGCGCTGACTGCTAGAAGCCGTTGAGATTTTATCGCTAGGCCCCTCTAATTCCTGCGCGAGCTTAGCTGCTGAGCTCCATCTGGAAGCTAGGTTGGGATTCTCTTCGAGGGGCGTTTCTCTTTTTCTCTTATTAGGAGTGGAGTTGACAGAAGGCGGTATAGGTACTAGTGAAACCTCCTCGACTGGATCGTTTTCATTGTCAGTCTCACTAGAGAATGTAACTTCAACGTCGTCATTTCGTTCATCCTCGCTACATTTAAGAGATAGCGGATGTCTATTCTCTCGGCGGATTGCAGACTTAGGGCTCCCGTCTCTAGAATATGAAGTATACTGGTAGTAGTGCTCTATTGTCACATTTTCTCTTTCCTCTTCTCCTATAGAATAGAAATCATCGATGACGATGTATCTGTAATACCATCAGATGTGTGTACCAGCAGCTGAAACAACCCTCAATTATGTACATTGCAGTTCCTCCTCCTACTAACTTCTTGGCTTTTGCCAGATGATACTCTTTGAGGACAACATAGGAGCCTTCGCCAATACCAAAATTGGTAATTGTCTTGTGAATCCTACGCTTCAGCAATGCTGAATAATAACCCAATATTCAGCCACAGTTCACAGTTCACAGTTCACACAGTTTCTCGTCTCCAACCAATCGCATACCTTGAATTGTCTTTTCCCCGTCCGTTAGGAACAACCGGTAGGCTTCAGCACCAGTTGTGTGCTCGTTCTTTGGGAGGACGACAATGGAGACCTTATCGATCAGAAGCTTCAAATTGGGAAAGCATACTTGTGTGCGAACAAGTTCTTTGATGATTGGTTTCAACACAAAATGCGGCACCTTCGCAGGCGCAACTATGTCACTGCTGTGGGCGTCCATAATACCGTATCAGGGCGCAGTGGTGGGCGGTGGAAGTATATAGACGTTGGTGAAGGCCAAGGCATGACTTGTAGATGATGACCACGGACCACGGTGGTGTTATGCCTCCTTGCGTCCGAATCGAATATGGTGTGTGCTACTCTAGGCTGTCGAAATTGAAGGACTGGAACCAGAAGTGGGACGCGTTTTTGGTGGTACGCGACCGAGCCGAGGATCTCCGAAAGGTTATCGCGCTAGTGCAAGATGGGGCCAAAACTGGGGAGTCACGGGAGTATTGATCAATCACCTGATGTCGATTAGGCGGTCCAATCAACAGATACCCAAGGCTCGTGGAATGAGAAGTTGAGATTCAAGCTTATGGGATGCTTCTCCTCATTCAGGACAGTATCTCGATCAATGGCGAGGAGATCCTGAGAGCCGGTACTTCTGGTTTCGAGGTGTTTCTAAGAGGTCGCACTCACTGGACAAATCTGGGGCATGAAACCACAAAGCGTCTGTGAGCTGGCCACAAGAGGTCCTGGTGTGTGTGAGGAGGAAGAAGATTCGCAACCTCATATATAGATCTTCCAGAAAAACGTTTATATTGGGGTTATGGTATTGAGACATAGGTAAAACAGAAGCTTCAGGTTACAGACAGCGACTATCTACGTTCATGTCGGAGTCCAGACTTCTTCGACGTCTTCCATCAGGTCAAGGCTTAGGCTCTTATGGTGCTGTCCGGGATCAAGAGCGTAGCTTAGGTGCCCGTTCCTCCGACGTTGAAATGACAAAGTTGAAGATATCCGAAGGAAAGACAAGAGGAATAGCAAAAGCCGTACTGTGTTTCCGGCAATCTTTACTGAGGGCTCAGAGCTGAGGCGATCCGGATATATGGACACATCGAGTTCCCAGAGTCAGGAAAGACGTGATAAGCGTTGGTCTAGCTTAGCAGTTACTTTTACCAAGCCTGGAGACACTACCTTACTGGAGCATACTGTGGCTTTCATAGCGGCCTTCCACCTTTTAGCAACAGTGATAGTGAAGACAACCATGATAGAAGAGAAGCCGTAGATATTGATGCAACAAGTAATAAAGGGACTCTGAAGGATCCAGTGGACAACTAAACGTTGGTCTACGATGGGTACTCTCTTCCTCTTATTTCAGGACTCCAATTTAGTCTACTAGTCGAGTTTGACAATTCGGCACAGGTTCTGTCATTGTTGAACCTGCTTCTTTTCCTGGTAAGCCTCTTTTCGATTCCGTTCATTATATTATGTCCTTGGCCTTATTATTTGTTAGGCTAGAATCTGTGAGCAGGTATCCGCAGGTACGGGCTTCTGTATGCGACTGACGAAACATCAGCCTCAATCAGCAGTAAGCTTGTTTAAGGACTTTTCCAGTTTTTCATTCTTGGTGAAAAATTGTAGCGCCTCGTATATGAATTCTTTCTCTAATATGTGCCCTCCTCAGATCGGTCACAAATCTCCTTTTCTCCCTTCGTTATCCAAGCGTCGCCATTACGCCAGTCATATCTCTCTTCTCTTTGGGCATCTTCTTGGTGGAGTTTGGGATAAGATATTGAAAAGGGACGATGATCCTGTCATGTCTATGAGAACAGTGTGGACAAAGGGTTTTCAGCTTCACTAGATTTAGATATCGACAGATCGAAAAAGCGATGACTTCAACTATGACTCGCTCAAGGGCGATGAAATGAGAAAGAGCATGTATACGTATATATCAGCAGCAACGTATTGTTTGGCTTTGCATTTGCGACTGACGTAGGCCTAGTTCGTCTTGTCTGGTGTACGAAATTTTGACTGATTCACAGGTCATCGTTGGGCGCGCGAAATTCTACCATCAGGAGCCAACTGTGGTTCACCAGTATTTACTTACAATCTCTACTCCAATCCTTGGGTAATCTTCTGCTGGGCTTGCACGGCGCTATCTTGCACGACCACCAAGTATGATCTGGCCTGAAACATTAACGTCGACTGCCATGTTCCAAAATGCACATATTGGAATACAAGCCGGCATATGGCTGGAGTTTATGAAGGTGGACATTTTTCCTACTAATCTGGATTGATTCTTTTGTTGGTACTTCTTGCCAGGTTTGCTGATGCCTGCGTTGAGTTATTACTTCAGTGTAATCACGTGGTTTGCCCTGATAATATTGCCATTGCAGACTTGGTCTGTAGAACGATTGCTACCCACAGCTTCTTCAAACTGACGTTCGTAGTTCGGTATTCGATCTGGATTAGGTCTCTTTCGTATGACGTTCGATTGGGCTCAAGTAGTCTGCATCCCGGTTGGCTGCTGCTAATGTAGTTGGTGGATTGGTTATTCTGATGTGGATCATTGCACCACTCATGTGTATGTCCAATTGCCACTACTGATCTCGTATTGTCGAGGCTTACTGTTCCCAGACTATAAGAATGCACTTTATTCTGCCTACATGCCCATTTTATCATCATCGCTTTTCGATAATACAGGCGAGCCTTGCGAATGTGAGCAGGATCCTCATACCAGATTTTCTCTTCGACCGCGAAGCCTACCGAGCATATAGCAAAGTCTATCTCCCCATTACCTATGTTCTGTCCTATGCTGTTCAATTTGCAATGTCTAGCAGCTTTGGTCACTCATACCGCTTGCTGGCGTGGCCCGGACATATGGCGGCAATCGAAGAGATCCTCCGTGAAAGACAGGAGCAGCGGCAAAGCAAAATATTATGACGCTGACCTAGGCATGCTGCAAAGCAGTACTGACGGCCCCGCTTCGACCTATGACGGTAATAATCTGAGCTCACACCGGGATTTTGCTCCTTCACACGACAGAGGAGATGTCCACAACCGCCTTATGCGTCGCTACGAAACGCTCCGATAGCCTGGTATCTCCTGACTTTCATCGCCATGTTGGTTACCGGCAAATTCGTAATCTCTTACTACCCTATCCACCTTTCTGGCATTCTCTGTGTTTGTCTTCGCTAGAGGTTCTATGTCATGGCCTTTGGGGATATGCACTTTACTAAACGGGGAGTGCATCTGTGATCTTGACTGCTTTTCAGCAGAGGGGTTAAGGCAGTGATAGCTTCGCTCGGTGAGTTTCACCTTCATGGTTGTGTTTGAAGCTGGCAGACAATGTGCTGGATGGATGTTGGCAGATAGTAGCGTTCATGCTCTGTTTGGCATGGAGAAGGAGTAGTTTTTGGAAAGCTCACAAAAGCAAGGTTGATCAGTGGCCTCGTTGGGTTATTTCATGCTATCTAGTGGTCATGAAACAGCACAGTTCAATCTTGTAGTTTTTGCATAGCGAGTTCATGGAAACCACCCCCTTTCTAGGATACCTCTTTAACTTGGTACTATGCCTTCTTTTTCGTACTAGTTCTTCTCATAGCTGAATTCGCAAAACGAATACCTTTACTTAGTTATCATTTACTGCCTCTCTTTCCCAACCTCGCAGCCTTGCTAGCGAAAGAAAATGTAATGAGTCTTTTCGACGTTCACCCATCCTCAAGCAAATTTGTTCTCGAAAAGACACGATATCAAATTTTATTTTTTACAACTGCAGCAACAATCAGCCCTTGCACTCACTCGAAATATCTATCTTCCCTCTAAATCATACATCGCGACCTAATCTTCCCCTACCAATCCTCAACCTCAAAACAACACTCTTTCATACCATGTCCCCTTCTCTCTTCCATCTCTCCTCTCTCAAAATAGTCCTTTCCAATCTCTGAACCATATCCTCTAAAACTTCTTTCGCCATCCCGACTTACGAAGCACACTCACGAAAACTTCACTTCTATAATACATGAGTTGTTGAAACGAACTAGAAGTCATGTTGATTCAACATTCATGAGCTAACTTTTCGCCTTTAAGACGTTGGCAACCCGTCTCTTTCGCATCTTGAAAATTTCACCTTTTGTTTATTTACTTTCCAAGTATGATTTTTCTACTGCTGTTTTTCGGTATCTTTGTGATAAGGAGCAATGAATTCTCCAAAATTATAAGATGGTTTTTCGAGACTGCCATCACGATCTTGACTGATGTTACCAGTAAAAGCAATGACAGATGGCTCATATATTCACCTGTAGGACTGCATGGATAGGTTCTGAACTCGAAATTTCGCGAGCGGTTTCCGCTTCCTGCAATGCTGAGATGTAAGATTGACTGTGAGCTCTAAAAGATCTCTACAATCTGATCATCGTCATCCTCCTCCGCTTCCCTTTGCGTAACCATGCTTCCTCCAGTTGTAGTCCCTAACCTCCGTTGCCTGTTTTGGGTATCCTCACCATCGACCTCATCCCCCATGAGAACCTGCACAACCCTCTCACATACTTCTCTTACCGCCTCATCCTCAACCTCTAAATGCAATTCTCGGATAATCACGTATGCCCCGGCCTCCTTGATTGTGTTTTTGCCCATTTCCCCTCCCTTCGTCACTATGAGAAACAAGGTCTCTAGATGGTTTCTTATGATTTTTATATCCTCCTCCCTCCTGTGCTCTGGCCCTAAGAATTGCAACTCAGCCAATAATTCTTCCGTCTCCACTTCTGTAAAACTCGGGTCAGGTCCGCAGAGCGGTAGCAGTAGTTGCGGAAGTACGGACAAGGGTGGCTGAAGAAGAAACCGAGGTGACGAGTGGGAGAGAGCGATGTTTTTGAGGAGGGAGGAAACGCCGAGCCGCCGTATATGGGAAGAGTGGGTTGTGAAGGGGAGAAAGGCGGTGAGGGGAGGGAGGGAAGGGTCGTGAGGGGTGGGCGTGAGGAGATGGGTTGTAATCTGTGGATGCTGAGGAGATAGACAGTTAGCGGACGGTTGACCATGAGGGAAGGAAAGACTCACCTTCGCAAGATCAGCGAAGAGGTAGGCTAGGTAGTCGAAGTTCGCGGCGGTGTTATAGTGGGCATCGGCACCGCGGTTGAAGAGATCTATCAATTGGTCTAGTGCGAGCAACGAAGCGGAGAGTTTGGGAACAACGGAGCGCTTGAGCGTGCAGAGGCGCGAGAAGGAGTCGGATTTCGCCATGTTGGCCAAGAGCATGGAGAACTCATCCGCGTTGGGTTCTTTAGGGCTCTGTGTAGTTGCTGGTCAGTTCGGAGGGATATAAAAGTGTGGGACTCCAGAGGGACCACGGACATACTGTTATGCGAAGGAGGATAGATTCGAGAAAGGCGTCGTCCTCAGCGAGGGACCTAAGGACCTCGGCATCGGTAGAGATATTGATGAGGATGGTCAAAGCATTCTTAGCTATGGGCTAGAGTGGTAGACAGGTCAGCGTGATGTCGTTGGCAAATGCAATGGCGATGGAGCTCCTACACACAGCGTAGTCCTTGACCAGCACCTTCAAGTCTTTCACCGGCGTCAGCTGCCCGGTCTTGAAGATCTGCGGCTGCGTCTTCGAGTAGGGGACTAGATTCTCAGTTGCTACGACGTAAAAGCCCATGATCAGTAGTGCTCTGACGTCCTGAATAATCTTAGGGACAGTACCAATCTGTCGTATCTGAGTGTTGCCATGGTGCAGAAACTCGACAAGCTGGATGAAAGGACGCTTCAGAGACGTCCGTTGCGGTTGTGGAGTTTCGGAGTACACGAACCTCTTCTAATTCCGTGGGCATATTGGCGTGGGTTAATGTTATGGATTTCCGGAAGAGATTGATGTCAACCCTAACCCCAAATACGTAGGGCTGAAGTAGATAATCAAATTTATGCTCAGGTCACGTGCATTGATATCTGCGCATACCTTAGGTAGGTAGTCCACATAGTATTGAATCAAAGTTTCGATATAATACAGCGATCAAGAGGTAATTTCGTGAGCTCTAGTGCCACTCGACATGCTCTTTTATTCTGAATACCAGCCCATAGCGCCTTGCTCTCTAATAAAATCTTTGAGATGCATGCATGTTATTGTTGACCTAGCACACAAATTACTCTCTCTGACTAGGATTTCTGGTAACTGCTCATCAAACCCCCGTTTTCCGCTCTCATAAATTGCCAGTGGATGCATGGGCATCCGATTTGGTATTATCTTCAGGTCTCCGCGGTATCACGCCTGCTTCTCCAATTCTACCAGAGGAGCCAACTACCTCCTTGCCATTCTTGTACACAGGTCCGACATTTCTCTCATTAGCTGGTGCACTAGGAGCAGCCTTCCTAGTACGGTGGTTACTTTTCTTAGGTGTTACTCCACCTTCTCCGATCTTAGCTCGAGGACTGCCTGTGTTTCCGGCTTTGTTTTGCTCCGCGCCTATCTTCTCTTTAGTGAGAGCACCATTAACACTCGGCTTCGATGGTGGACTCTGTTTTTGGGGCATCGCTTGGGCGTTTTTATTACTGACTTGAGGCTGAGACTTCTCGCTCACAGCTTTGGGTAGGTTACTAATGTCTCCGTCTTTAGCAGGAGCTAGGCTGGTGTCCGGCTTTGCTGGCAAGGTTTGTCTTGTGGGAATTGTCCCGGTTTCTCCAAGGTTACCAACTGAACTCGGTGTTACTTGACCGGTTTTGTTCGTAGATCCGACCTCTTTTGCTTTACTAGTGCTGAGGCCGTCTGTCTCCTTTCCATCCTTCGTACTTTGAGCAACGGCCTTCTTCGGCATCGGACCAAAAGCTCGATATTGCAGATTTTCTTTACTCTCCGCTTCTGCGAAGAGGTTATCTATCTTTCTTCCATCTCCAATCCCTGCGCTTTGTATCACTCGATGTGCCCTCCGGAATTCATCGCGAATGGCGATAATGCCATTATGTACAACGGTCCGAGCGATGTTATGATCAATCTCAAAAGGATCTTCAATCGCGAAGAGATACCTATGCCTGATCTCTTTCTGCTCTTGCCCGGGAGCTGTTGGCTCACTGAGGACAGTCTTTGCGCCGATCCAACCCTTTTGGGCTTTCGATACGAGACCTCCTTCTGTGCGGATTGAAAGTACATCAGTGGACCAGGAGAAGCCACTATATCCCTGCGCAAAATATTGAAAGAAGCCGCGAAGTAGAGATCCTACAGTGTCTTCGCGGTTGTGGGTGAGCATTCCACGTTTCGCAAGATCCACTATCTCGTCGTCCGATCTCCAGAAACGGACGTTGTACCCATTGATCACAATACCGTTCTCTGGGGACTTGTCTTGCGCAGCTTTGCGGGTTACCTGAAGATTTGGAGCCACAGATGGCTGAGCGACATTAACCAGATAATGCAAAACCATAAGTACATAGCCATAGGATGAGAGTGTCCCGTGATATGGGCTGTTGATCTTTCGACGCTTGGCCCATGCTTTTACAAAAAGTATCATTGGACGAACTCTCCAGTCACAAAGTCCATAGCATTTTAACAGGTGAGTGTTGTGCACAGCCAGCTGGTTCGAAAAATTGATGTCGCATTGGATCCCGATCCCAGATTTTGGGAAATCAAGATGGTGCTCAGGAGGAGCGCGGTACCTTTTCAAAACATCTGTCAAGGCTTGCAGATTCGAACGCGCGATGGCGAGGTCTGTGTAATCGCTATTGGGACCATACTTCCCGACCGCTTCTCTGAAGTTCATGATAACGAGTCTTTCAGCAGGCTCATACCATCCTTCTTTAATTGCAAGATCATATAAACGGACAAGCTCTTCATCACTAAACATAGATAAGTCGGTTGCCTTTTCCGTTTTCACAGCTGAGGCCACTTTAGGATTCTTAGGATCTTGAGTTTTCTGTTCATTAATTTTAGTAACATCTTGGTGAGAGAATGGCTTGCCAGAAGTAACGCTCGCTGAAAAGTGCTTGAGTTCGTCAACCTTGGCATCATCAACAAGGTTGATGCATGGAACAGATATCTCCCTAGAGTTTTGATTGACGCCGCCCTCCTTAGCCGTAGCTGCTACAATAACCTCGACCTTCGCACTATCAAGATTCACGGGGTCGTTGGTTTTAGGTCCAGTGTCTAGGTGAGGATTTTGGGTGGCCTTGGACGTTTGGGTGCTCTGCATATGGTCACGCGCAGCCCCATCTACCGTGGGGGGGTTCTCCTTTTTCGCAGCTTTCTTTGGATCTTCGGTCTTCTTTACCCTCTTAGGCTTTGGCGGTGCATCTCTTTCCTTCTCATACTTGGCTCGCTCCTCTGATAGCTTAGCTGCAAGTTCGGGCGTAGGTTTTTCGCAGAATTTGATGATGGGAACCCTTGTTTTTGTGAGTAGTCGAACGCCATATCCTAGGTCTAAGAGGGCCTTCTCAAGAAGCCTCGGAATGTCCGACTCTGGAGACGATGATCCGGGCTTCGAGTGTGGAGATACAAGTGCCAGATCCATGTCTGCTGAGTGCGTAGCAAATCCAGAGGCGAGACTACCAAAACATTTCAAGCTAACCGATTTCTCGTCGAAGGCGCCGTCTTTCTTACGCTCATGCTCGGTGATAGTTTTGCAACAGACCTCCTCGAGCACTAGCCTCAGAACTTCTTTCTCTTGAAGCTCGTCTAGACTGATGGCAGCTTTAGGGATCTCTACGCCGGCTAGCTGTTCCAGAAACACGGCTTGTGCTCGTACTGATGCGTCGGACATTTGGTAGTTGCTTGTTGGTCGATTTTGGTTGTGATTTTGAGGCTGAGGGCTGTTTGGTTCGTAGAGTTGCCGGTTAAGGGGTATAGGCCGGGGATACTGCGCGTGCTGGTTCTGGTTCCGGGTGGCGAAGTTTGCGTAAGGTGACTGCTGTGGTGGTAGAGATCTATGGGGGCGATAGTTTGCTGAGTTCAACATAGAAGTCGAATTAGGCACTGCATGCATGCCACGGACATCCACATAAGGGTGCCGCGACTCGGGTTGCTGTCCGTTTAAGCCATGCTGGACGCGATCTCGGCTAGTATTTGGCAAAGATTCTTGGTAGACTGGTTGGTAACTACGTCTCCCATTGAAATGAGGATTCGGAGTCACACTAGACTGCCCATACGCAGGTCGATGGGCATCCTGACCCTGCTGAGCTTGGGAAAAAGTAGGATTCTGCAAAGACCGTCGTGTGCCTGGCGGGTGCGAGCTGAGGCTACCAACTGATCTGATGGATGGAGCCAGAGGCTGGTGCCCTCTGGTCCGACCTTCCTGCTGTCTTCCCTGGACTTCCGGTGATTGCTGACGTGACGCTGGAAGAGCTCTACCTGGGGACTGGGATTGGCCATTTTGTTTGCCTGACGTTAATTGCTGCGCTTGGTTCGCAGGTGGTTGTTGTTGAGCTTGGTTATTTTGCTGAACCACCGGTAGGTCTGCGGAAGTTTGGCTACCGTTACTGAGGATCATTCCTCGCAAGTGGGTTTCGAGATCCATAGTTTTTTGCAAGCCGTCATTGGCCGTAGGAATTGGTAGATCGTCCATCTTGTCGCCCTTGAGACTTGAGAGCACGTTTGATTCACAGACAGTACCAGCAATTTAAATAACGAATAGCTGTTACAAGCTCTCCCAATCACTGCATAGCTGCTCTTTCGTTCAGTTGAATATGTCCAGCCATAAGTCCCCTCTCTCTTGTGTATTCACCTACGTCAGCCAGTAATCAAACATGTATGGTCACCTCAAGCATGTAAATTACGGTCTACCTTGCAACAATACAGCGATATTTCGACCAACTTGATACCTTATTCATGGACTGAGGACTCAATTGTGATTAGTTCCATTCCAATGGAGCGAAGCTGCGAAAGTGACAGTGATCTGCAACGAGCCTCAATGCCACTAACGCTAGGGCTTTAGCGTTATGCCGGTATTTGAATACCGCTAACTGCAACTAGCCAGCAACGTCCGCAGCACAATTGGGAAAAGCAACAAAGACGCCGTCGCCTTTATTGAGGGTTACTCACCCTCACCCTCACTGTCTCTTCAGCAGATGCTACTATGTCACTATGAGGAAATAGTAACAAGTATTGCGAACTGCGCAACCAATCCCTGTGCCCCATTTGCAGGCCAATTCACAGCGCCCCTCACCAACACCTTTCAAGTCACCTTACCCATCCCGATCAGTGTCTATCATCAATCCAGTTCTTCTGAATTTAATCCATCAGCGTCACAATGATGAGTGCCTCCCCAGCTGACCGCACCCCAGGCCGGACACCCACCGGTGGACAGCCGCAAGTGATGCGCCGACCCAAACCTGCAGATCCTATGGTTAGGCCAAAGCCGAGAAACAAGCCACGCCCGCAGGGAACTCCTAGCATAAACGGAGTTGGTGGTGCTCATTCAAATGGCCGTTCAGTCCCTGGCCAAGGCCAAACGCAAGTCATGCCGCAACACCCTGGGAGACCTATGGTCGTACCACCTCGACGCCCTTCGCCTAGCATTCCCAATCTTCCTGACGACTCAGAAATCAAAACCAGCGGCTTCAGTTCCCCTGCTTTGGCGCCATACACGGATTTCCCCCTGGTGACGACAAAGCGGGCTTTCATGGAAGGGTTACGGCATCATGTTATCCGATTTGCTAGTAAGAAGAGTGTTGACCCACAGAACACCGAGGAATTCACTCGACCAGTACGGCTGCACCGCCGAGATCCTCGTGCTCCGCCTGGTGGTGGAGGTGGGAACAAGGACGATGATATGGCGATGGATGGAGTAGACTCTAAGGACGGTCTGATTGATAGCAAGGAGAGGGAAAGGCAAGAGTTGCTCAAGGCTCAGAGGGATGCCGCGCGGGAGGCAGAGATGGCTCAGGTGGCACCATCAGCGAACACAGGAGGCCAAAAGAAGCTGAATGCATTCAAGAAAAAAACGCAGCAAATCTATCGAAATGACAAAACCGACGAGCAAAAGGCTGAGTCAAAGCTGCGTTATGAAGAAACGTTGCCTTGGTTCATGGAAGACTTTGACAACAAGCAAACGTGGGTTGGTAGTTACGAAGCCGCACTTTCGGAGACCCACATGATACTGGTTCACGGACAGGACGGCACTTTCAGGATGCTTCCGTTGGAAAGATGGTATAAATTTACCTCAAAAAACCAATTCAAGTCTTTAACGATAGAGGAGGCAGAAGCCCGGCTCGACAAGAAGGTAACTCAGCCAAGATGGTTCCAAAGAGGGGAATTGGATAAGATAGCCAAAGAATCGGAGAAACAGAACTCGAGACAAGCGAAAAAGCTCTGGCTGGGGAAGATTGACGGTGATCAAGCGTCTCGATCTACGATCACCAAGAACGAGCATGTAGATGCCGACGATCTCGATTTTATCGAAGATCGGTTTGCAGATGACGAAGAAAACGGCATGTTCGAGGTAGAAAATGAGGAGACCAAAGAGGCTGAGGAGCGAATCCAGCGGGATCAGAAACAAGCGAACATATTTGACCTCAAAGACGAGAAAGAGTATGACAAACAAGACCGATTAGAAAAGAAAGAGAAGGAGACGGAGAAGAAACTTGGAAAGGGTGTCAAAAAAGCCTTGATGAAGCGAGAAAAGAATTTTATTTACGATTCGGACTCGGAAGACAACCCTTACTCAGAAACGGTTAGGCCTAAGATGAGACTCATGAAAACCCTGCTGATTAGAGGTACAGAGTGAATCCGAAGACACAGAGACAGAACTTCGCAAAGAAGAAGAACGCAAGAAAGAAGAAGAGCGGAAGAAGGAAGAAGAGGAGAAGAAGACAGCATCCGATCGAGAAAAGTCCAAAACCTCCAAAAACTCCTCCGGCAACACTACACCAGTTCACAAGTCTAGCAGGCCATCGAATCTTTCCAAAAAGCCTTCTACCAACAATCTCAAGCGTCCCGGCTCTCCTAATCTATCCGAAGCAAGCGGCAACGAGTCATCCCGGAAGAAACACAAAAAGCAACACGCAACGTCCTCCCAACCCCAGTCATCTACCCTCAAACCTCCATCCCGCCCCATGTCTCCTGCTAATGCCCCACCATCCTCCGCCCCAGAAGCTAGCCGTTCGGCTAATCTTAGCCAACGCAAATCACCCGCCATCCACACTTCTGGCGCTCGGCCCGAGAAACGCGCCCGCCCAGATGCCGGTTCAGGCAGTGACGTTGGTTCTGGTGGTGAGATGAGCGATGGGAAAAGGAAGAAGCTCAAGCTTAAGCTCAGCCAACCTTCAAAAAAAGGAGTAACCCCGCAAGGAAGCAGAGCCGGGAGTCCAGAACGGGGCGGTGATGGAGGCACTAAGTCCAACGCAGGAAGCCAAGCTTCTGGTCCTGGTACGTTCACTTACACATCTAAATCCATTTGTCGGGCCCCATCTCTATCATACATCTTATTAACACAAATCTTCGCCCACACAGACACATTCGTCTACCCCACCGGCGCCGAACTCCAAGCCCACGTCCCACCGGAAGGCATCAGGTTAAGCGAACTGATGAAGTTCTTCCCGGGCGCCGCACGTCCGGAACGTAAGGGGAAATTCGCGGATGTGATGAAGGCGCATTTGCGGTATGATAGGGCTACGAAGTTGCTGACGCCGAAGAATAAGTGAGTTGAGTTGTGTGTGGATGAGAGGGGCTGAGACAGTGTTGCGTGTTATGAGGGGGCGGTGGCTATGGCTGTGAGTGAGGTTGGGCGAGGTAGGTGGAAGCGTTGAGTGATGGTTTTGGGCCGTAGATGGGTCGCATGCCAATAAAGCATTCTATTCGCTTGGGGTTAGGGTCTTTGAATTTGCTAGATTAATCAGATGTCTAGTTCTTCAATCCAGTCCTACTTTGCAACCGCATGGCCGCCAACTTCCGGTCACTCCAATCGATGCGTTTAATCATCTCACACATCTCTCTTACCGTTTTGAAGAATCGCACTCCTGATGTAATATGCATTCGCACACGTGGTTGTGCGCCGTAAAGCAAGAGAGGGGCTGATTGATGCTCAAAGATCAGTAGACATTACGTGATGGCTTCAAAGTATAGAACGGGTTATCTATATAAATTCAATCTGCTGGCTTTGATATCTTTAGACGTCCCATTTCCCCAAGTCCAACATTCCCCACCCTTTTCTCCCTCAATAACCACTCTACAACCGATCGATGATATGAAAAAACGAGGGATATATATTCGACACTGGGTGGTTTAGGGGTGGAGGAAGTTTTGCTATGTACATAGACAACCTCTCTTTCATCGACGAAGGAACTGCAAACCCACCAGCACCCAACCCTGTCACCTTCACCCGGTTACCCAAGAATACCACAGTAAATCATGCCAATAACGAGGAACATCGTCACTTATTGCTCGTCATCTGCTCTCACCTGTTTTTTTTGGCTTTTTTTTTGGCTTTTTGGGGGGGGGATTTCGAATTTCGATAAGACTGTCTGAAGAAAATCAAATACAAAACCGCTCGTGAGGATAGTCCAGCCGTGGCGCGTTCGTAGTCGTTACTTGAGATTATCAATATACGCGATGTGGGTTTTTTTTCGATATGGATATTGTAGATTGTTGAGGGATGGGGGTGGGGGTTTGTTTGGAGAGGATTGAGGTAAGTAGGTGAACGGCCATTCTGGTTGGTTTTCTTCTTTTTTCTTCTTTTTTCTTCTTTTTTTAGATATGACAAATATCGCCCAACGGACCTGCAACCCTCGCGGCGAAGGGATGGATTCAGTGACGTAGTTTCCAGCATTGGTTTGGCAGAAGAGTTGGGATGGGGGTGGTGGTTGGATATGGTGGAAGTAGGAGGATGGGGGAGAGCATGGAGAGGTGAGAGATGGGTTCGGTATAGCATGAGGCACGATGTTACGTATGGCGTGTTTTTATAGATGGATACCAGGATGGGTTTGAGGGGGCGAAGAGAAAGCCAGTGGTAGAGGGTAATTAGGTCGTCATTGTTAAGGTTCTTTTCTTCAAGTGTGGATGTAAGCAGGGTTGGTGGCGGCGGTGGGATGGTATGTTTGTGAATGGGAAAATGGTGAGGTTGATGGAGTGGCATGGTGGAGCGAAATGGTGGAATTAGAGCGCTGTGGAGTTAGGTTCGTAGCTAGTTTCAGCAGAGATTCATGTCAGACACTCATGTCACTACTTGCTCTTCCTTCCATTTCTGAAGGACGGTGTTTGGGGTGAAAGTGGGAGGGGTTTTGCACGTGTAGAAGAAAGGGGTGTACCAGTAATATCAACAGCACATAGATCTATGGCCCTAGTCGACCCTTTTCATCCCTCAATCTTGACAATCACCGCCTACGGCACCCAATTTCGACTCGAAGATACTGCTCCACTTTGAAAATCACAACCCCCTATCTGCCCATCATCTCTGGCTCGCATTGAATGCCATATCCATCATGTTCTACGACCCCTCGAGTTGTCGAAGGGAGTCTTGACATGCCACTGCATACACCTGTCGAACAATGGCTGCCACTCGAATTCGCAAATCTCGCATCCACACACACAGCCACCTGGTCCGTCGTATTCGCGACTGCAATGAGTGCACATCCGCGCCATCCTCTGCCACCCCAACTCATTATTCACACACGTGCGCTTTTGCGTCATATCCCAAGGTCGGTGATCGATTTGTTGGTAGACGTGGAATACACAGAAGCGCGCGGACGGTTTGCGGTCTAAGAGACCGAAGCAGCGATTAAACTCGGCGCAGTCTCGCCAGATGTCCCACATAGTAGGGCAGAAAAATTCGCGGGGGCATGTGCGTTTGCAGAGGATGCAAATCAGGTCTCGCGGGAGTACTTCCATGCCGCTCTCAATACGGGCGATGACGAGGGCTTGGGCGCATTTGTTGAGGGGCTGACGTGGGACAACGTCACGGAAGTAGCGGTTTGTAGCTCGCAGGCACGCGGTGGAGACAGGATCGGCATATTTGGCGATCTCGAGTAAAAGCTCCATAGGGAGTAATGCAAAGCGAGAGGGGGTAGCTGGCACATGGGTTGTAGTCCCCTTTGGCTTGGCCTTGAAAAGGCGCTTTGGAATGAGTTTTTTCAGGATACTGAGCTTCCTAACCACTGAGCGTAACTTTGAGGGTCCCTTTGGCGGCATTTCCTCAGAAGGTTTCGGCATGACGGGGACTCTGGTGCAAGAACAACGAAAAGGACCTCGTTGATATTCTTGGACATCGGTGGTTGATTTAGCCTTGGATTTTGATTTAGGCATGGTGGGTGATCGGGGTGATCGTGGTGATCGCCGGTTGGAGTTGTGCGAGCAAGAAGCGGCTTTGGTAGGGACAAATTATTGAAGCTGGCACTCCTCTGAATAGCGATCGTGCATCAAGTAAATAATCGTGCAAGGTCCTACATGGTGCAAAGCTCTTGGACGTTGGAGCAGAAACTGCTCAGACGAGATGTTTTGTAAAGGGGTTGGTTGGATATCCAGTCCAAAAAAATTGATATAGAAACGCGCTAAAAGTGGGTGCAGTGAGTATGAATGAACACTCATCCAATGATATCACGACCTTAGATATCATAGAAAGGCTATTTCATCCTGATTGTCTCTGTGCAATATTTTCTGTTACTCTGTATCTTAGATGGAAGGTACTGGGCAGCTTTAATGAGTCTGCTTCACGTAATACCGTTCTCATTCTATCAGAGAAATCTTTCGGCTCCATGTTTAGCCGACTGTCAGGTGAATACCTAGGAAGACTGGACGTCAAAGCTCAGGCACGCGAAGTGACGTAGCATAATTTTTGAGCTTTATTTTGGCTTAGAGTATGCAAGAAGCACATGTGGGCTTGAATACGCTTGGTTTGTCAAGGAGCCTCCCTTGTCCTTTGGTTTTGCACATGGTTTCAATCGTGAAGCTCTGCTGGGAATGAATAATGAAAATGTATTGGCATCTCGTCAACAACAATAATATAAAGGGGTTATAAATGCTCGAGGGAAAAGCATTTGGTGAAAGAGCCTAAAAAAATCCATATTTTTATGATTTGGCTTCTTTTCTCCTTGGTATAATTTCCAAGACTCTCGCATGGTCAACGCGTTGTAATATCTTGTCCTTTGGTCCCTGAAGCACTGGTAAGGTAAGCGTCTCGTTAACAAGGTCACCATCTTTGGAAACAGATCATATACTTGCTCGAGATTCATTGAGCGCTTTCTAACCAAGGATTGAAGGGGGTGAATGCCACGGATTAGAAGATACTGAGGTAGGGCGGTGCGACGAAACATCGAAGTCGGTTGAAAACCAATCAATAACCCATCATGTTTAGGTAGACTGTTACCCTCGGTCCTTGATAGTTACGATGGATTGTGGATCGATTCCCTGCACCGCGTGCTAGACTAAGCGTGTATTGAAAAAGTGCCACAGTGGGATCCCCATCCTCTTACGGATGTACTGGTAAGTATAGCCTGGGTATTGCCATATACTCGTTTTGCTTCCTTTGTGCAGTTACTGATATAACAGGAGAAGAACAACCACTAGTGCTTCATTGGATTTACCAGCGGAGATATCATTGTGCTTTTCCGAACTGTCTGCAACCATCTCACTCTTCTTAGAGGATGATTTCATGCTTGGGGAGTATGCGAGATGTCAGAAGTCTAGCTATACCACTAGCACATACTTCCAGTTACAATCTTATGGATCATTGGAGAGCCGTAAGCAGTCCATATGCGATGGTTGAATCGATCCAATCTGCAGACATTCGAGGATCTCGAATTTGATATCTTACGATAAAATACTAAATTGCTGGGTGGTGAGACGTAGCAAGCATGCAGTATTATGATACAGTTGCTTCAACATGATGGCTGAGAGCATCTATAAAGAATCTGAAAATGTCATGAGTGTGCAGTACGATAAAGAAGACACGATCATCTTAGAATCGAGTAGACGTTGTAGTCGCAACTCATATTGCTCCGCTAAGAAAGCGGGTCCGCGGCTAACAAAGGCCGGCGTTACCTTGAGAGTGCTTGTATTCAGCCGGCAGTGCACCAAGCCATCAGGAGTATGGATCAAGCCCAATTAGTACTAGTGCTCTAGAAGCGAGCTCTAGCGCTAGGCGTTGTAGTTAGCATGGTGCGTCAGGGAGTTTGGTGCATTATCAAGTAAGGTGAGTGAATATATTTTACTTCTCGCAAAGGTAAGTCAAGCTCATACCTGACTTTCCTCTTATCAGCAAGAACAAATAATACATGCTACATAACCACACCTGTTCATTACAGTAGTGGTGGTAGCATCTTAATGTTCGTTCTGCCCAATAATTTCATCCAGTAATCACTTTACAGTGCATCCAAGAACCGCTCTAGAGCCGATCCAGAATAATGCTGTTGTACAGGGACTTATCGAGGGAAATGAAAACTAGAATCAGTCCACGAAATATCGCGCTATTCTATAAGTATCTCAAGATTACCTTTCGAGATAAACTATAGTAGATATAATCATCGCATCCTTATTATCGTAGACTTCTGCACTGGAAACACAATGGTCAACCGTCTTGAAGGCCGAGTGGCAGCCATCACTGGGGCAAGCTCTGGGCTTGGACGAGCAATTGCTCTAACCTATGCAAGAGAAGGTGCCGCGGTCGTCTGCGCGGATCTCCAGCCCAATGCTCGAACCGACACGAAAGGCGCCGAAGAGTCTCAAGTACCAACTCATCAATTGATTATCGATGACGGCGGAAAAGCAAGCTTTGTGGAGACTGACGTTCGCGACGAGATTCAAGTCGAAGCACTTGTTGGCTGTGTGATCAAGGATTTTGGACGTTTGGACATGTATGCTATTTGAGTTCTTTAGTAAGAATTCAGGCGGGGAGGTTTTAATGGCAGCACCGCAGTATGGTCAACAACGCGGGCATAGCAATTGACGTCGACGGACTCGCTGCAAAACCTGGTGGCAATCGTATTCACGAGACAGCGACCGAGACATTCGATCTTACAATGAACATCAATGTTCGCGGTGTCTTCCTTGGATGTAAATACGCCATCGCCCAGTTCCTCAAGCAGGATCCTCTGCCGGTTAACAGCAGAGGTGATTTCACTAGAGGTTGGATCGTCAACACGGCAAGTGCAGGTGGTCTGGTCGCTCTGGTTGGCGCTCCAAGTTATATTACTTCGAAGCATGCGGTGGTGGGGATGACGAAGCAGGTTGCGATTGATTATGCGAAAGATAAGATTCACTGCAACGCGCTTTGTCCTTCATGTGAGTTCATCATACCTGAATTCATCTACTGTACACCCCACTACTCAGGCCAGGGCTGAAACCTTGGTAGTTGTGGACACGGCGTTGATCGCGGCAATCACCAGGGACACTGAGAACCCAGTAGCCGTGGGTACGAAGCAAGTCCTGGTTGCAGGTCATCCTTGGGGAACTCTGGGTCAGCCAGAAGACGTTGCGAGAGCAGCTGTTTTTCTGGCGAGTGAAGATGCTCAATGGATTACCGGTACTTCACTGGTGATTGATGGTGGATACACAGCTCAGTAGTTGTACATCAGCCATGCCTGATGCGTCAAGGTTTACAGAAGCGAGTCTGCCCTATATTTACGGATTGAGACATACGTGCCCGTGGTGCCCATATTTGCATTCGACTAGCAGCTTTGATGATTGTGGTTTCAAATTCATACTTCATCCATCTAGAGACAGCAAGAACGCGACGATACCAACCACATTAATCATTCATCATTGCGATGATGACATTATCATCACGTGCAAAGACCGGATTTCTTAGCAACCAGGAGAATGTATCGAAAGTGCTGCATCTGCATCTCAAGTTCGCCCTGGGAAACAGCGACGCATTCTGGCACAGTTGAAGACACAGGTCTGACGTACAAACCTCCAATTCGGCAGTTGAAGTATACAGGTACTACCTATGGCTTGCCATCAACGTCGGCCATTCCGAGCGCTCGGCGATCGAGCCAACCCATCGAACATACATGCGTTTGTCAAGTTCCGCCGCATAGAGCAACACTCAACCCTGAACGAACAACTCCTGAACTTACATATCAAACTTGCAGACCTCTATACCTTTTACTTTATTCGCCTTCCAACATGCGTGATCCTCCCTGAACCAGTTATCATTACCTTTGCTGCTCCTCTCTTCATGCCACTCTAATACATCACGAGCCTTCGCTTTCCGCTTCGCCTCTCAGCCCATCTTTATTTCCATCATGCGGCTTAAACATACCTCCATACCCTACTTCCAATCTTAAAAACCTGCCGTCTACAAGCATGTAGGGTTCCCCATCTTTTTTAAATCTTGCCCTTCTCTGCAATGAGTTATTGGAATTATCTAGCAATTATTGCAAGGTTGTCGTATTCATTTGTAGCGACTATGCGTTCACATAGATTTCGGGTCGCTCTTTATCTTGTATACGACGCATTGTTATCCGCTCGTTTTTTCGGTTTGTCGATATCACTTGGAGGGCTGACGGGCAGATGGGACAAATCATATTCATATACGGGAAGTTCCCTGGCCTAGCGCTGGGGTTGGATCTCTGGTGACGAAGTTCAAGATTGAGAGCATATGCGTGTCAGGAAATCTTTCTTGGCTAAGAGTAGTCAATTTGTTCTCAGTAATCAAGTTTTTTCCGAGACTGCTGTGCAAATCTACGGTACGGTGTAAAAGTAGGTCTAATGTATGAAGCATCATCTACAGATGGAGAAGCTATACCTAGTTTTAAGACTTTGAAATTCACACGGCAATGCGAGCCCTACTTGTAAAATATCTCTGCACATTAAACAAAATCTATTCTTCCAAACAATATGCATCCTTGAAATTAGGTTTCGCAAATGGCCACAGCTCCTCCGGACTCAATTCCTGACTTGCCAAAGGCGGATACGGGATGGATGCATTGTGCTTATATCAATTACTGAACTTGTACTATGGCCAATATGTCAAAAATGGCTGATCAATCTTCGGAGACTATGTGAAGATCGTTTTGGATGTCACTTCTACGGCAAATTATTTGTGCACAAGGAATCAGTAAGCCTGCTCCAAAATCTCCCATCCACCGCTCCGCCTCAATCTCTTGCCGATTCCCGAGCATTGCGAAGAACTTTAAGGCTCCATCCACAGCGTTGGCGCGGTCTCCAGAGCCTACCCACCTTCCTGTACATCGCTGCGCGCTTGCCCGAGAATAGAGGGAGCAGGCAATCGATTCAACAGGGCCGTATGAAGCCTGGCTAGCGTAGCTATATTCTGGGGTGAGCTGCTGCTAATGAGATCTCTGGTCCAAAACATCTCTTGAAGTTTTGAGTCTATCGGTGAATCTGAAAAGCGTGAGTTCCCGGCCGAAGCAGCAAATAAGGGCCAACGAACTTGTGTCCCTCTCGGGAAAACCCTTCCAGATGAGCTTCGCCAATATCACCCACAAGATTATCGTACGTGGTCTCTGGCTTTTGCCTACAGAAGTTGCACAAGATTTCGATTACGCCATCTGCAAGGTTCAAGCGCGGAAACTGCTTATTGATAGCATCCCATTCGTCCCAAGTTAGCTGGCCGCCGGATCCCTCCGGACCTACGAAATCGGTCGAGACGCCTCTCGCGCAAAACGCGACCTCGATCTCTTTGAACTGGTTGATGCTGCGCGTGCTGTGCAGGGCAATAGCATCCCAGACAAGCTGGACACGATGCTTGTTCCAGCTCGGGGCTTCGCGGCTGAGGAAGTCTCGCGCTGCGTCAGCACCATCGACTTCGAAACGCTTGTGCTTGGAGACGAGGCGGCCAGTCTGGTCCCATCCTAGGTCGTGGAGTATGGCGCTTACGGCATGAGCCTCTAAGTCGCGACTGGAACATTTTGGATCTTTGGAAGCAAGGCAGAAGCCGATGAGAAATGAACGCATAACATGATTGAAGCTCATCTCGTTCAGGTGGTCTTTGGCAAAAGCTATAGCGGAGTCAACCAGCGGCGTATCCGGTACCGTGACCCCAGCAAGGACTCTAGTAGGAGTGTTCGATGACATCTTCTGGCTGCTGCTGCAAGGACTGAATTGAATCTCCCTAAGATAATAGTTGGTTTGGTTCTCAGAGCAGGGTCGAGAAGGCCTCTTTTATAAGAATCGACCGACGCCGGGAATGACCGGTTACCAATAGAGCCGAAAGTGAGCTTCGCTAAGCGAGAACCTAAAATAAGATACCTTGAGAGCAAAAGCGTAGTTCTCAGCGGCAATCGTACCAGTACATCTTCACCTTACTATTATAATACTTGCCTACTCATGGATCTGATGACAATCCTCTTGGTTCCCACCCCTAGTCTCCTTCTCTGTGCTGTTGTTCACAATCACACGTAACGTGCTGGAAATTCTACTTTTGATACATCTCAGAACTAGCTTTCTACAAATCATGACAGCTGTCGAACTCGGACTCGTCCCCACTTCGCTTGCCGTCTTCCCATCCTTCATCGCTCAATGAGGGTTACAGTTGGTGAGGGGTTGAAACCCGGAACTTTTTTTTTTGATTCCGATCGAGACTCAACTTTCTGCATATGCTAATCATGAGTTCAAAATTATTCCAACCCCGACTCAGCTTTCTGCATATGCTAATCATGAGCTCAAGAGTTGATGTTATGTAGCTAAAGTAGCTAGGAGATAAACAGCAAGAGCGAAGTATTGAAGCTGTGCATATGCACAGCTTGAGCGAAGCATCGAGAAAACAGCACAATCACACATCACGCATACTCGTATATCATGAATAGCAAGACGAGCGAAGATTATTCTACATATGCTTAGCATATGCACAAAACATGCAAAATCATGAACTCAACTTGTGACATGCTCATCAACAAGCTATCGCTCACGTTATTCTCATCAGATTTTTCTCATGCGTTTTCTTCTTCATTCTCGTTGTTCAGCTCATGATTTGCATCATCACTTTTCTCATTGTTTTCAACATTTGCATTGAACAAATCTTGAGTGAGCTGAGTTTCTTTTTAGTATATGCGCAGCATATGCGAACTGAAACTCTCATCTTCAAATCATTTAGTCAATCTGTCATCTCATTCGCTCAATTTTCAGCAGCGATGCTTTCGTCGTTCATCGATGTTTCTTTATGCTCAGTTGATGCTGTGCATATGCACAGTCGAGGCTTTGATAATCAGATGTGAATTTATTTGTGACCTATGCTTCGCATAGGGCCTGGGGCTTTTCCAACCGAGGATGCAATTTCCAACCCGACGTCAGGTCTTGGATGTGCGGGGCATATGTCATTTTTAAAGTTCAACCCGACGCCAAGAATCTTTCCCAACCCCCGGCTCAACTTTTCCGACCCCCCTACCAGCTGCGCCCCGGTAATGTTTATATCAATCTCTATAATATCTTACTATATTACTTCATGTTCTCATTCCTATTGCCGAGAAGCTGTTCTGTATCACACATATGGGTATCAGAAAGAATCGTTGCATATACAAAGTAGTAATGTACAATAGGACGGCTTTGAAACGTGTCTCGGTGACTATAAGCCACCGCTTCTGTCCCTCCACTTCTCCAACAATTCCCCATTAAAAGTCATGTCCAACATGGCCGTGCCGAACTCGTCAATGTCCGCGGGTTCCGCGTCGTCAAAGAGCCTCGCGCACTCGAAGCGCTGCAAGAACGCCACATTCCTTCCCAAGCACTGCTTCTCCCACTCGGTGGCGCTCGAGGCATTCCAAAGGCCGCTGCGGTTCGTGTACATGACGCCGCCGGGGCAGGCCGACCAGCGCTGCTGCAGCGCGGAGAAGACGGGGGAGAGGCTGACGGCGACGAGCCAGGTGCGGCGGATGCTCTCCGACAGGATCCACAGGTACCACTGTTGCTGCGAGTAGGTGGACGGCGTTGGCAGACAGCCGACAAGATGCGTGGCAGCGGCGTGCGTGTTTGACAATGCCTTTGCGGCCGAGTGAAAAAGCTCGCCGGCCCAGCTATCCTGGACGGCCATGTGGCCTTCGGCGACGTGGCGGGAGCGGATGTCGCCGTCGAAGAGGCCGATGATCTGGTAGACCATGAGCGCGTGCAGCCTTGTTAGCTGCGCGAACAGGTTAACATCTTGCTTCCCTCCGTCGGCCCACTCCTCGGCGCCAACCCTGTCCAGAATAGCCCCGTTCTCCCGGAGTAAATCGTTCGACCTGTCCTCTACAATTTGGAGGACGGTGTCCGTGTTTGCGGGTGTCCGGTGGATATAGCTAGCCAGCGTGGCATACGCGACCTGCACGCACGCCGGGGAGCTCGCACTGTACAGACAGGGATGGATAAAAGGGTTGCTGCCGGTGGTGACCCAGCGTTCGAACCAAGACTGCAGCACCGCCACGTACTTCTTCATCGTCGCTTTGCCAACTGGCATAGCGGCCGAGGTGTCCACTCTATGGGATATCCTCCACGTCTCGGGCGCAAGGAACCAGTCTGCCCTGGTCGCCGGCGCACTGGGCGTTTGAATGAGAGACGACGGGGCAGTGAAGTCACTGTCCATGAGTGGGAATGCCAGGTCCAACATAAGGTCGTCTGCAAGGATCAGGTTTGCGGTGCGGGAGGATGTGTTGCCTGCAACCTCAGCGAGCAGTCCATCCTCCACTCTCGGCACCGAGCCTCTCAACGCATCCGACAGTAATGGCCGAGACGAGGAAGCTGCTCTGCTTCTCGACGGCGGATAGACGCAGGACCTGCCCCTATCCGCGCATCGTGCGCACGACGGCATCTGCCGACCGCATTTCCGCTTCGACCTTGCGCAGGCGCTGCAGGCGTTTGATTCCGCGTGCGCCGGCATGGTCGAGGGACAAATCCTTTTGGAGTCTTTTTCGGGGGCAGAACTGGCTCCCGATCTTGTCCGCGGCGGAAGTCGAGGGGAATACTGTAGGCGCGTATTTGTCATCAGCTGGGTGCGTCCCCATGTTCATTGGGCAATCGCCCGTACGCTAACCCGAACGGCGGAAGCCTAGTCCGCAATATAAAACACCTCCATTTCTAGGGGATCAATATCGAGGACAAAGAGCCTCTTATTGATGAGGCAAGATGGTTTGATGATATAGAGGCATCTGGAGTTGCAGTGCAGTCTTTATCGGCCATGCAATCGGCGGGTGCTTCTACTACACCATGGCCATACTACTTCGCCACATTTCCATTACGGGAAAAGATATCTCTCTGCCCTGAAGAAACGACAATGTACTCCAAGTCACACCCTGAATGCATTTTGTTTAGGAGACCGCGGCGGACCAGAGCCCACCGACATGTAGTAAAGCGGACCCGAACTTGTGCGCGGGCTAGCTCTCGGGACTTCGCACGGATGCCGTGAGGTGGCTCTGAGTATATATATAAGAAGACTCCAACGCAGACTTACAATCCATATCATAATTCAGTACTCTGCTTTGCATCCCACACCAAATTAAAATCACTCAATATGTCCGTTTACGTTATTACTGGGGTGTCGAAGGGAATCGGGGTGAGTCTGCCTTATGCCGTGTTATGCATTGCTTGTGCTTAATCCAGCGTAGTTCGAGTTCGTCAAGCAGATCTCGGAGGACCCGAAGAACCTAGTCGTCGGTCTGGTCCGCGACAAGGCTGCGACCGAGAAGAAGGTGGCGGCAGAGCTGGGCGACCGTTCCAATGTCCACATCCTCCATGCAGACCTCACCAGCTACGCCAGCCTGAAGCAAGCCGCTGCCGACACTGCCAAGATTGTTGGCGAGCGTGGTATCGACTACCTGGTTGCCAATGGAGCTTTCCCGTCCCTCTTCGACGCCTATGACCCCATTGGCGCATTGTAGGTCTACTTCCCTCTGGCTACTGTCCGGGCTGGTCTGTGGTTAACACTATGTATTCAACAGGGGCGACAAGGTCGAGGAGCTGGAGGATGTTTCATTGAAGCTATTCCAGACCAATGTCGTCGGCAACATCCACCTCTTCAACCTCTTCCTCCCTCTTGTCATGAAGGGCAAGGTCAAGAAGGTCATCACCATTTCCAGCGGTCATGCCGACCTCGACTTGATCAACGATCTCGAAATTGAGATAAGTGCTTTGTATTCTGCCTCCAAGGCGGCCATGAACGTCATTGTGGCCAAGTTCAACGCGCAATACAAGAAAGACGGTGTGCTCTTCGTGAGTATCAGCCCGGGAGCGGTAGAGGTGGGCCACTATGTGAATGGTACGTATCCCTGTCTTCAAGATTGAAACATCTGGATATTTTACTAATGCAGACCCACAGCCACTCCAGAACAGATCCAAGGCGTGATGGGATTCATGGGCAAGCTTTCAACCTATGCCCCTCACTTCAAGGGCCCAACCCCTGTAGACGAAGCCATCCGAAATACCAGGTCGACCTGGGAGAAGGCCAGCATCGACAGTGGGTATGGTGGTGCATTTATCTCGCATTTTGGAAACAAGCAGTGGTTGTAAACCTAGGGTCCAGATCCATTACACCAGATACACTTATTGATGTAGGTGTACGCTACACGTACATCCACGTACACTCCACGAGACCAAGTTATATGTCAATAAACTCAATTTCAGACGTCTATTGATGTAGTTGATATAACTAGGTGTACCAAGGTTCGATTTGCTTCCCTAAGTAAGTACTCCCAGGCTTCCGGAAGGGTTATAGAGTAAGACGCCGCCATTACCACCACCGCCACCACCGCCACGCTCAACAAGCAAGGGGAGACGCGTGTAATCTGAGACGCGTATGGCAGGGCCACATTGGCACCGTGCAATGTTCCCGCACACTACGAGCTCCAGCTTTCGATAGAGTTACTCCCAGCGGTACCGCCGAAATATGGCATTGCTCTCTCGTGAAAGCTCGGCATGGTTTGACTTGTCAATGCAGCAAGTGTCAAGCCAGAAGTACTGCAGGTCATCGCGTTTGGCTTGTTTCTGCGCAGAATTGAAGCTTGTTCATAGCCACTCTTGCTCTTGCCAGTATCATCTATCAGATCTTTGAAAGTCACCTCTTAATTCTCAACCCAAGTGTGCGACAGACAGTATTGCTTAAGGAGGGATCGTGTCATTGCTAATGAGGTTCTCTCGTCAGGCTGAACTCGCCTACATTTGTTGCACTGCAACAAACGCATATCGTCTTCGTCCGCAAGGTGAAGGCCGCAGCGGCGACGGCGGCTGTGCACCAGTCTCGCTACATATATCAGTGGACTATGCGCGAGATATTAACGACAGCTTGTCTCAAAACTACCTAGGTATCAAGCTATAGTTATAAGCGAGGACAAGATTATGGTAACTCATTAGCTGTAGGTTTACGAAGTAGGTAGACCCTATACCAATACAGGAGCTAAACGAATGACAAGGCTAACAAGCTTGGTGAAATTCTATATAAGTTAAGTTAAATTACACTAAGATAGTTATGTGAGAAATGCGGGCGCGTATCGAAACGACCAGGGTTGTATCGAGCTAACTAGAAGGTACCGATTGGCGTAGCGCTCATATAAGCGAAGTATGAGCGAAAGTGGGGGGCACGGATATCCGTGCCCCCCACTTTCGCTCAGTTCTTCGCTTAGTGCTCACCAGCCATGCACCACTTCCAGCCATACACCACTAAATTCAACTACCCATTATATACACGTCGATTTTTGAGCAATTGCTTCAAAATAACCCGTCATTTCTTCTGATAGGCCTGGACGAACTTAATGCGAGCAGTCCTATGAGGCTTAGTAGCTCTGTAGCACTTCTTTAGTGCATTTAAATACCGCTTTTCCCAGGCCTCTTCGCGCTGCTGCTGTCTCTCGTCCTTCAATTTCTGTCTATCTTGAGTCATACTTCGAGCATCTTTGATGTACAAGATGTCTTCGATTTTGAGAATCTTATTAGACTGCTTTTTGCGTGCTTTGCGAGCATTTTCAGCGATTTCTATTTGACTTAATTGATTCTGCAGCAACTTCATTTTACGAGTTATCGCATTAACGTCTTTTCAGAATGTACAAAGCTTTATAGTAAATTCTTCTGATGTCGATTCATCAGTTAGCTCAAGCAGCTGATTTTCAAGTGCTGCTCGACTAGTAGAAGTCTTTTAAATGATCGAATTATTTATAGTAGATGAAGATGTAATAGATCGATTCAAATGTTCAATAATTTGAACTTTATTCAGTACTATCTTTGAATCAAAAGAAATTAAGTCAATATGCTTTCATGCAGATTGAATGATAAATTCTTTGAAGACTTTGATTTGAAATTCGTTGAAAACAGTCAAAAATTCAACTTTTGAAAAGATCTCATCACTCGTTTGAACAGCTCAATTCATCATCTTCGAATGTCAATGCTTTAATGACTGAAATACATACACATCTAGCGATTGAAGCAGATGAGTAGTATGCAAAGATAAGTCGAAGAGTATGATCTTGTGATTCTCACAGTAGAATAGAAATTTGCGTGTATGATGAGATTCATAGTCATTCATCACAAGCATTCTTCAAGCTTTCTTTTGGTGCTTTTGACTAAAGCGATCGAAGTGTTTCAGTCATCGAAGAAAAATTTAGTCGTTTGAATAGTCTGTATCAGAGATAGTGATTAACACGTCGTCGTCAAGATCGTTGTTAAAATGAAGCGTTAAAAGTTGAACTTCAGTCATAATTAGCATTGACGATATATTCTTGCTCTCTTTGCTGATGCATTCGATGTTCATCAATGACTCTCTATTATTTGAATTCTTGAAGTAGATTCTTCTATTTGAATCTACAGTAACAATTCAATCGAAGCGTGCAATGCTCATACGATAGTCGATTTCATCGAAATTTCATGTATCATTCTTCGTTATATCGTATTGAATCATCATCTCTTTAAACTCATCAAAATAAGTCTGTAGTACTTTTGAATCATGCGTGTTCTTTCTTTCAGCTGCTAAAGACTTTCGTTTAGCTTTGAAGAGATCTGACTGATGATTTAATCATCGTTTAATTCATCGAGCGTTCAGTAGAGATGAAGAATTTCAACGAGCAAAGTCTTGAGCACGAAGAACGTTTGCCGTTGATTGCATCATGTGTAGTCTAGCTGACAGATCTAACTGATTCACTGTAGTTAAGTATTGTTGTAAAGCTGACTTCTGATCAGGTTTTAAAGCTCTGTTATGCAGTTCTCGTACTGCTGTTTTGAACTGATAATCTCGTAGTCTAGATCGAAGTCGATCATATGAAACACGAAACTCGCGCGCAATTTCGGCTCGATTAGAATTTTCACGCGTGTTTATGGCGTCAATAGCCTTCTGAATGCGACCCTCGATGATAGCGTAAGTAGCAGCCATGTGGTTGAAATTTGGTGGATTTTTGAAGGTGGTGGATCAAAAATATGAAGTTTAGTGGTGTATGGCTGGAAGTGGTGCATGGCTGGTGAGCACTAAGCGAAGAACTGAGCGAAAGTGGGGGGCACGGATACCTCACATAGCGCGATGACCGTATTTAAGCAGCTACATATCTTGCCCAGATCGCTAGCTTAGTGATTTCATAGAGGCAAGCAAGCCTCATTTGGGACACCTTTCCTCTCCTCTCTTAGAGAAGCTTCTCGACCACACCTCGAGGTGCATTCCGCTTACATGGAGTTCTTCAAGGGTTAGCCAATATGTCTTAGTAGTGCCACTCTACGATGTCCAAGATAAAGAGATGCGTCATTGAGATTACGGGTATTATTGATGTGAAGTAGCCAGAAGTGGGGATTAAGAGAGCAAGATTGCTTGTGAATTGAGCGGTGACTGGAACAGAACCAATGGCTTGGTAAGTTTCCTGCGGTCCTGTGGTGATTGCTCTTTTCGACGTGATTTCGGCTTCTAGGACAGTTCTTCACATACTGGGAGCCTCATTCTAGTGCACGGTGAAGAAACCACGGAAGTGTGCTTTTTGGTCATTGATTGGTCTCTCAGGGAAGGAGATGTTGGCAAAGGAATATATCTATCGTTCATTCACCGGTCAGCTTAAGGCATCTTGTTCCTTTTTGGTAATAATTGAGTGACTATCCTTGCTTCTCCTTCTTTTCTTGATTCACAATGCAAAATATTGGACCATCGAGGTATCATGCGCTATAAGAAGTATGTTCCCTCACAGCTGTCAAAACTTTCTTACACACATGAAATTGGCAAGTGTCTTGCGATTATTTGATCAACATATCGTTTGATTCAATACAAACCAACCACACAATTTGAGTCAACTACTTTTAATACCCATTCGCCCAAACCAGAATCGCGTCTTGTAGAAAGCTCTTTTCTATAATTTTCAAGAAATAATTTGGAGAGACTTCCCAGACGATCATGTGTCTCAGGGTCGCGCTTTACCATACCTGCAACCACCGACTCGGATGGGTCTGGGGACCCTGCGATCACCCTCTTCGGAAATCCTTAGCCCTTCCAAAGCCCAGACAACCCCACAAATTCATTCCTTGCGGCGAAGGTATCAATGCCGGTCTTATCGCATTCAAGAATCCCTGGTCGGAATATAGAGCCGACGGAAAGGCGTGTTCGTACTGTGAATTTAAGATGAGGAGGGAAAGGGCAGTGCGAAGGGAAGAGAAGAGGGCTTCGAGGGAGAGACTGAGAAGTGAAAAATACCTAAAGGCTCTGGCATTCGCTTCAGAGAGAGTGCCGCGCTGGGAGAAGGCCTATGGAGAATAAACGTATACCTGGGCTTGTGCATAATGCGAAGTACAAGGAAACACGAGGCAGCTCTACCGTACATCAAGAACATAAGGCTGCGACGCACCTAGCTTTTGAGAAAAATCGTTTCAAGGGAAAGGCCGTGAACGGTAACAATTGGCTAGGATATGTATTTCAAGAACAGTCCTTTGCGAAACACAAGGCTGCAATGGAGAAGGCTGCAAGAGAACACGATGCAGAGAAAAGAAACGTCGAAAAAAGTTTACCAGAAAAGTTTACGAATATTAGCGCCGAGAAGGAGAATCCTCTCAAGCGCGGGGTTCCAATTGCACAGGCTACAGACAACAAGCCTGCGGCGGTAACATCTGAGAAAGAGGATGTTGGCGGAAGAAGTCTTCAGCAGCAGACAAGTTCAGAGTCGGAGTCTGCAAGTCCTAAGACTGAAATATCGGGACTCGTGGACAACACATATGCTGAGAAGAAGGGAGTGAAGGAAAATGGAAAGGTAAAAGGAAAGATGGCAATGAAGGAAGACAAAAACCACCAAGCTGCAAAAGAAGAAGCCACGAAAGATACAACTATACATGGAAAGGTCGTAAGAGATGGCGCTACAACTGATGCCAACAATGAGAGGGTTAAAGTCCATTGCCTATGCCCCTGGCAATGTACAAATCATAGTGGCGCAGAAAGGCGTTTCGTAGGAAAACCTAGGACAAGTTCCTGCAGATAATCTATAGCAACTTGAGGATTCTGGGTTGGGAAGGAGATGAATAGACCATAGTACCAACAGAATATATAGAAGGCGCAGGGTAAGGCCCGTGTAAGTCAGTTTCCGTTTTTGGTCAGACTATCAGTTTAACAGTTGAGCCATCAAGAATTGGGTAAATTGATCTGCATATCGCATACTTGCTTCTTCAAATCCATATGCCGTTCACCCTTTTCCAGATCTTCCAACGCTCACAGCCGAATCCCAGAAGCTTGCATTCGGGATAAAGGCACAGAAACAGAAACCGAGCGCCCTGGGTTTCCATTTTACTATCTTCCTACAATGTCTAACAACTCCCATCACCACAGCCACTATTCTTCTACCAAGAATCTTTTGTCCCCACACGCCGAACATATACCCGACAGTACCTTGAAGGTATCTTTGTTATAGGGGTTCCATAGGTTTCGAGGTTGACAAGAATTGAATGGATCTTCCTCTCCGAAATTCTCGTCCTCTTCAACATACGGTTCGACATAGGCGACCTTCCTAATGATATGTTTCGGGCTTGATCCTACTTCGCAGTGCACGAAAAGATCTTTCTTGTGATGGCCGCAAGAATATTTGACTAGAAGGAGAGAGTGTTAGCAATCCTTCGTTAAGCCACAAACTTCGGACTATACGGTAGGGTATCACAAGTCTCTACAACTATTTACAAAAGGAGAGTTAATTCTGAAACTATGCTTACCTTCCATATCGTAGCACATGTTCTCGAGATAGAGACAATAAAATCTTTGTGGAAATGGAAAGGATACTCGAAGCGTTTTTTCTTCGATTAATCTCTTAAAGAAAAAAGAGGTAGGTGAAAGTGGTCTGGCAGATCGATTTGCGGGATGGTCGAAGGTACGAAATATTGTCTCTCGGAATGTTGTAATGTAAGATTATGGAAAAGGAAATGAGTGGAGCTTTATAGAGAACAAACAACTGGAAATTTGGCTAAGAGTCACCGAAAATATGAAAGAGGAGAACCGAGTAGGGAGTCATATGGGACAATCGACGAGGTGAATTGCCACTGCTTATTGTAACGGAAGGAAAGAGACATGCAAGCTTCATTTCAATTCAAGAGTCGGAGTAGAAGAACTTCACACCATTCAGGTTACACATACGCTCATATCGAAAGTTCAAAGTCTTCCCTTTCACATGATGACATGATGAGACATCATTCCTCGTTTGCTATACGCCAACTCCAAGGTACAAGCTCCTGGACATCCTCGCTTTCGCATGCTAACAAAAACCAAACCACAGACCAAACTCTCCCACTCTACCACTCATACACGCCAAACCCTAAAATCACTCCTCCAACCCCCGCCACCACCAAGTCCGCCAATTCCTCAAGCCAAAGGTCAGAAACCATCAAACCACCCCCGTCTCAAATAGTCAAATACCAATCCTTACACTCCGAGCACGCTTCCTCAAGGTATATTTTTTTGCCTTCGCTTGAAACAAGATGCCCTGAAGAAGGACCATTTTGTTCTCCACAATCCACTTTTTTGGTGGAATGAACATGGTTGCACGCCCAGTAGGTGGTGTCCGTGCGACACATTATTGCTAGGTTTGAGGGGTGATAATAATGTTGAGGAAGTGATATTAGTAAGTTTCTGAGCTGTATAGGTGTGCGGGCGATTGAAGATTACGTCTTGTAAGGAGACGTATTGTAGTAGAGGTATTTCAAATCTCGGAGTCAAGTCTTTGAGTTTTTGAGGAGAATGAAAAAAGTCCCTGGAGCGAAGGGAGAGGGATTTTCATAAGGGGAGGTATAGTCAGAGGAGTCAGTTTTTATGTATTCATATGGTGAAGGTGAATTACGTATCGAGTCATTGAGTAGACGTGAAGGATTCAATGCTAACATTCATCAGGGAATCCAGAAGTAAATCCAGAACCACCTTCACTCCGATCAATAAGCTTCATAATTGACCGAGTGAGTAGAATTAAATTATTCCTTATGCGTCTTTCTTAATGTTTCTTGTCATACATTATTTTTGAAAACGTGAGTCTATAAACAGAGAGCGACATGCATCAGCGAACCTTTTCGATAACCAATCCTAGTTTTATGGGTTTGGGTATTCCTCGCATTCTCCTATGGCAAACTTATGTCGTCAAGCATACTCAGTGTTGGAGTCTTGATATAATACAAAAACTAAAGCTCCTAATCTCACCAGCCCGCCATATCATCATGCGTGCAAACAAGGTTCAGAACAGAGTTTCACATCCAACCCCGTTCAAGATGCAGACTGTGTGCAGGCATCACAATTGGAAGCAACCGGAATCTCAACATCCGGGCCATCTTCTCGCTCGGAGGTAGGACCATTTCCAAGCTGGATCATCTTAGGCGCGCTCTTGTGGCCGCATTCGTAGATAAGGACGGCGTAGTAGCGGTAGTACATCTTGTTATCTAGGACTATGTTAGCGTGCAGAGGTGATGTTCGAAGAAGAGGGAGACATGCTTGCCGGTTTGGTTCAAAGTTCTCAAGGATAGGAATCGTAGTTCATGAATGATGTGGACGTGGTGCGAGGGAAACTTTGAGAGTCGTGTGGTTATGGTGGAGGGTGTGTGTATCGGCTTTGTGCAAAGACTCTTGCAGTGGTGGAAGCCAGGCGTTTGGGTTTTTGGGTGGAGAAAAAGAGAAATCCTAGAGCGAAGGGAGAGGGACTTTTATAAGGGAAAAGTGTAGTCAGAAAACCTAGGATTTGTGTATTCATAGGGGGAAGGTAAAGCATCAAAGGAGTCATTGTATGGTGTGAAGACATGGTTCCAATGTTCAGCCAGTAAGCGAAGAGTTCATTAACTCCGTACTACACGCTTGTGGATGAAGGGAGAAAGAATCTGAAGACTGAACGAAGGTTGAGGTACTCAAAGAATCAAGGTTGAATCGTGGATTCATATGGTGGAAATTCAGCACGTATAGAATCATTGGATGCATACGAAGAAGCCAATACTAATATTCAAGAGTTATACAAGGAAACTGACCCGCATCTGCCGACATCTTCAACCATAAACCTATGAGAAATTATTTTGAGAAAACTATTAATTTTTACCATCGCAAGCTTTTCTGTCAAAAAACTCCAAAAGAATATCTTGACACCGAAGACTAAGAACTACCAACATTCCCTTGGGAATTTTCCAAGATTTCACCCATTATGCAAACATCACCAAACCCGCAAGCCCGAAGTCCTCCCCACAACTTCCCACATGCAAGGTCTTTCAAAAGACAGTATCATCCTCCACAATCGTCACAGTTGTGGCAAACGGGTACCACAACATCCGGGTCATGTTTGTGCGCTGAGGTAGGACCAAGGTCACATTTCTCAAATTCCCGCGGGCCCTTGTGGCCGCACCCGAATTGTATGATGATATAGTAGCACATGTTGGGAATTCTGATGGTGTATTAGTGAGTGAGGTGGGAGAAAGGGGAGGGTAATAGGGGGGCCCGCTTACGTGAAGGTCTGTTACGGCTGTGAGAACTGAATTTGCGAAAGGTGATGATTTACAGGTTGAAGATTGAATGTTTGACTTCGGGGTTTCTGAGGGATAAAGAAAAGAGATGGTATTGTAGCTGAGGGAAGTGAGGCATTCATACCACTCGGGGTTATCCAAAAACGATAAGTCGAGTCATGAATAAGAGAATGAAGAGTGAGAAATGCTAATTTTACTTTTCTAATTTTGAAGGAAAGATTACATAGTGAATAGGCATAAGAAGAGGTGTTAAGAAGAAGGTAATCATATTTTGTTTGTTTCAGCCAGAAGCAGTCTTTCTCATAAGTATGGAGGAATATGTGACTAACGCTATATCCCTTATAGTAAAAAAATATCATCTATATAGAAATACCATATCCCTACACCCAAAGGTCACAACCCTCGGCTCCTTCTTCCTCTCATAGGAATCATATATCTCATCAAGAACAATTGCCGCAAGCAGTCAGAGCACACCAATTTTTTTTTTAAAAACCCCATCCCTACCACCGAGAAACCCCTCAACTCCCCGCCCTAAAACCTTCCTTACTTCTACTATGCAGCCAAACAAGCGTCACACTTCTCAGGAATCGGGAATCGTTGATCCGAATCTAGTTGATGCGCGGAGGTAGGACCCAGATCACATTTTCTCAAGCGTACGTTCCTCGTGACCGCACTCCTCGTAGATTATGACGGAGTAGAAGCACATAGCGAAGGAGCTGATAGTGATGTCAGTGTGCAAAAGCGATCTTCGAAAGCGAGGGAGACACGCGTTGTATTTTGGTATGAAGGTCTTTGAAAGAGAAGATCGATTTTTGCGAGAGGTGGTGATAATGAAGGTTGTGAAAGGTGTTTGTATTAAAGGTTGAGAAGGATGTCGTTTTTGAAGACTAGAAGATTTTGCTTTAAATACTCTAAGAGATCGTTGAAGAAAAAGGGCATTACAGCTGAGGAATACAGGCTTCTTATATTATTCAAGACAGAGTAGAGAGAACATGGCAAGTCATGAGGAGGATGGTGGAGAAACTGTATGTGGAGTCATGGGAAAGGGGGTGAAGACAGAGGTATAATCACTGGCTATCTGGTTTAGGGAAGAGATCGTAGATTGAATTATTAGAACTCTCTTGAAGAGCGAGGAATTCTTACATCTCACCCATTCCGATTCACAGAAAATTCCTACTCCCAGTGAATGCTTTGTCTTCATTGATTACCCCTTTCATCAGAATTCACTAACTCACCCAAAACCTTATCAACCCACATCAACTCATCGAAATCCCTTAAAATGGAAAAACAGCACTACTGCTTATTCAAAAGCTACAAAAATAAAAGCGAAAAGCCATACTCGAATTATCAGTCAAAGATATGAAGACAAAAACATTTTTTACTATTTTTCCATCGTTCTAATTAAAGAGAGAGGAAGAACGGCCACCTCGAAGTAGCACAACGATGATATGTCGAGTCACTCGAACAGTCGTGAAGACAGAAATATTCATATTACTCACACATTCTCATTATAAGTAAAATCATAAAATTTCCGTCTTACCCCTTTTACCCCTTTTACCCCTTTATAAAAATTCAACCAAAAGAGCAATGCTAGTCCGCGAAGTAAATTAATGGCTTTTGCGTCGTTTAGGGGAAGTGCGTAGGAAGCAGTAAGTGCCTCATCTTTCCTAACATCCTAAGCATTTTCACCGTTAAAATTTCGAACCCAGCTCTCGAAAACAAAAGGAGAGGCAAAAAGACCAGACAAAGCTACCAAGGTATCACGAGGTATTTGTTACAGTTAAATATCCAAACAAGCCTCGCCCCCTTCATTGTATTTCTTAAATCGTACCTCTCCTTCCACCACCAAATCCATCACCAGCTCATTCCCCTCATTCAGCCATGCTCCAAACCCATCTATCCCTTCCCCCACCCACCTACTCATCCACCTAAACACCACCCAAAATGCATGCAAACACCACTCGACCCCTATCCTAAATCTCCCCCAAAAGAATCCCTTTCGACCCCCTAAAAGAGCAAAACTATTTAATCCGACACATCCTACAATCTTCTGCCAGCTTCTTGAACACATCGGCCCCTTGTATGTGCGTTGAGCTCGGACCGGCTTTGCATTTCATGAATTGCCGGCTGCTGTGGCCGCATTGGTATATTGATTCGATGTAGTAGCACATTTTGAGAGTTTGAGGGAATGTTGGTTGGTGGAAAGGGATTTGGGTGGTGAGAGGGAGGCTTGGTTCAGGAGAGGGGTTTTAGGGTTGAGGTTGGGGTTGGGGTTTAGATGTGGGGATCGAGTTGAAGAAGGTATTTCTGTTTGGGTGGGAGGTTGAGAGATTTGACTTGAGTTGATTTGAGGGGATGAGAGGAAGGATCTGAATGGGGTTTTTATAGTACGAGAAATAATTCAAAGATCGTCTAGAGAGTCATCCGCAAGATGGTGAAGAGATGGATAGTAGGATTATTTGCCTGGTCTTGAAACAGTCATGAAGTGAAAGACATGGCTAGTGCTATTGCACATCTGTAGAGTCACGGAAGACGAGAGTAAGAAGATATTCATTTGTGTGAAAGAGTCGATGAGAGAGGAGTCACGATCTCTCGAATAGTCCTGAAAAAAGGTAAATAATGAGAATCAAGATCTTTTACTCCTCACGATTTTGGCTCAGGAAAGTAAGATAACATAAGTATCGTTCATCAAACCATCAGAATGATCGTGAACAAGAAGACTATTTCGGGCCAAAAAGACATCTCTTTTCAAGACTGCGCCGAAAGCAACATAGGAATAAAATGCATTATAGCATAAATACCCGTCAAGCCAACCTTGAAAGCGTACCTCAGTCAAGCCACAACGAGAAAAACCCATCGATGTTGCTTTTATTCATGTCATATGTTAAGCTGGCAACAGAAAGCGAGACAGCAACGTGCAGATGATACATTAAGTCATTAATGAGACATTGTTGTTCATCCGGCTAAGGGAAAGGTGGTATAACGAATCATCAAGGGGCGTTGAAACAGCGAAATTTTACGACCACCCACATCCTCTATCACAAGACCCGCGGAGTCCTTCCAGAAAATTAACCCTGGTCAACCAAATCCCCTGAATATGAATTGTCGCCCGTCCTGTAATTCAACTTTTCGTAATAAAGGAGCGAAGAGTAGTACTCGAGATGGTGTAAAGATAAGGGAGAAATGGGTTTGCTTATGGGACACAGGGGAAAGTTAGGGAGAGAGCGAAGAGAGAGAGCAAAAGGGGGTCGAGGATTACCGAGAGATAGTAAGTATTACTTACTTGGCTTATCAAGGATGTTTGAGAAAGTATAGTCTCTTGTAAGCTGTCTTATACTGTAATGATGCATGGTTAAGTCAATGATGTAAAGAGCTTGACTGCTAACTAACTAGAAGGTGCATATCAATGTATGTTAGTCGAGCCGAACTCAATCTCGATCAGAAATCTTAATAGACATTTTCATTATCGAATACGCAGATATCATGTATCAACTCATGGAAAAAGGGAAGAAGAGAACTGATCAGAAAAGACTATCGAGCCACACATAAAAAACAACTCATCACAAACCCCTCCCACCCGCACCCTCATGCCGCATTAAGCGCCAAACCCCAACCACCCCATCACCCCATCCTCCTCCCTAATCCTCGAATACATGCATGCAACCGAACCCCAAAACCCCCAATCACGCTTTTAATCCTCCCCCTTATTCCAAAAAAAATCTTATCCTCCTCGAGCGCAGTCATGACAAGGTTGGCCCATTTCAAAAATTTCATCTGGTTCAATAATGTGTCCTGAAGTAGCGCCTTGGCCGCAGTCGATCTTCCGCCGCACTATGTGGACGCATGTGTATTTGAGGACGGAGTAGTGACACATGGTGGGGAGTCTGGGGGGATGTTAGTAAAGGAGAGAAGCTGTGTCTCGGGGGGCATATGGAACCTAAATAGAGGGTGCGGGAAATGTTTGCGAAGATTGTTGTCGGGTTTTAGACAAGAGGTTGATGCTGAAGGATAAAAATTTCGCTTTCGATATTTTGAAGAGTATGGGAAAAAAGAAGATCCTAAAGCTGAGGGACACGACGTTTTATAACATTCAGGAAAACATAAAGATTGAGAGTTGTATCGGTAGGGAAGTGTGAAGGGAAAAAGGATTCACCTGTTTTGAGCAATCGAGAAGCTGTGAAAAGAAAACTATCACTTCAGAGCACTTACTATCTCGGGCACAGAGAGAAATAAAAGTGAAGAAACATCACTACTGATTATTTGTTTCAAACAGATGTGGGTTCAGTAACGGGTGTGAAGATAGAAAAGATGATATTATTGGCCTGCTTTTATCAATAGATCGTGGATCGAGTCTTCAGAACTATTGTGAATAAAAACATAATGCTGCTGATTGTCTGATTTAGAAGAAGGGAAAGCAGTGAAGACAGACAATACAGAGCACAGGCAAAGAAAGAGAGAAGAGATAGACGTTAGCTAGTATAGATTGTGTGACTCAGATGATGAAGAAGTGGGGAAGAGAGAGACTGTCGATTTCAGGCTAGGGAAAGGGAGAGTAATTCGCTATGACGAACCAAATTCCTGTGAAAAGCTTCTGCCGACTGTTCTACTTCTACAAAAACGTCATTCATAACACTTTTGGCAACTCAGGTTTTATGACCCACAACAATTGTACTACTATCGCTCCACGAAGCGAACATCTGTTGAAAAAACACTCACGTCTTTTGAAAGAGTGCGACGATTGATGTTACTGTTTCTTGACTTCTGCTCTAAAACCATAAGGGCGAAGACGAAAGTATCGAGGGATTTCACCTTTTAGATATGGAGAATCTATGAGTACACGGAGATATGAAGAAGAAGATTTTATTCACTGTCACGCACTTTGTTATTTCAAGTAAACAGCGTATCTCGCGCCATTAAAGAAGAGTGAGGAATGTTTGAAATGTCTTAATCATTTCTTCTAAGCGCAGACACTAACCCATTAGCGAAAGCATCAATGATACTGATCTTCTTCCCAGAGTCAGCAGGAAAAGTGTAAAAAGAAAAATCCTAACTCCCTAATTTCTTTATACAAAGACAGAAAGTCAAAAAGCCAAAATCATACTCATAAAACTTCTCCGTTTCACTAAAATACATCTTCCTAAAACCCTTAACTCATCCCCCTAATCAATCCACCCCCCCGGAAACCCACACACATGAATGCAAATCCACCCCTCAACAGAAATTTCTTACTTATACATCTACGACCCTTTCCTTATCTCCAAAAAACTCAACTATCCTCCACGAGCACAATCATGACACGGTCCCGAAACAGGAAATGTCTCAATTTTTTTCGCTCGTGTGTGTCGAGGTCCAAGCTTTCCGACAGTCGATCCACTGTCGGATTATGGTGTGGGGGGGTGTTAGTATACTGGAGAAAGGGGAGGGAAGGGGGGAAGAAGCGTGCCTAGGGAATCAGTCAGAGAGGTGTTCAAGGGGGAGGCAAGGTTTGATGTAGATGATCTTGAGAACTAGGAGAGGTACTGTTGTTGTTGCTTGCGAGATTTTGGCTTTCGATATCATAAGTGAGGAAAAGAAGAAAGCTGCAGCTGAGGGATAGAAGGGTTCTTATAGTACTCAAGGTAGCACAGAGGAGATACATCAAGTCATCACAAAGATTGTGGTGGGAACAGTATTAGTACTGATAGTTTGTTTCACGGAAACTATCACTTAGCGAGTCACCAAGGGAGATGGTGAATAGAAAGTTGTAATTATAGATTTTTTGTATTTTAGAAATAGGAGGAAGTGATGAAGAGCGAGAATCACCTCCCTTCCACCTGTTCCGAAGGAATTGGATCAGCTAACGTAGAGGTTATACCTCGTGTCACGAAAGACAGTCAAAGAAAAAGACCCCTCGGAACATCTACTTACCCTAAGAAAAAGGGGGGAAATAGAAAGACAAAACACACATCAGCAAATCAAACACCTCTTGATCATAATCACATGAAAACCCCAACCCCAGCCCCAGCCCTATCTTTCTTCCAAAAGCCGACAAAGTTGAACCGAAAACCACATCTCGAATCATCAGGACGCCCCCTGAAGAGACAATTCCTACCAACCCTAGCCATCCTAGAAAACAAGGTATCGTACTCCAGTTCCACAAAAGCCATGAAGAAGAAAACGTCATCAGTACTTGTCTATGAACACAGGGGACCAAACAGCGAGCCACGGTACTTCGAGCGGCTTCGAGATGGTGTTTCGGTACGTGAGAAAGCGTAAAAATAAATAATCATAGCACTGCATACACATTTCTAGAAGAGGGAGGAAAGAAATTAAGGCAAAGACAAAGTTTCGAGGCATTTAGAAAAAAAAGGTATGAAAAGAAAGCATTTCCTTTTCCTACTATAGAAGATGCAAAAATCGTAATGAAAACCAACAAAATACACAAAGAAGGAAATAATCGCCGTCAACATTTTAAAGAACCCCCAGAAAATAAGAATTGAGAGCGAAGTACGTGAAACTACTACTAAAAGACACCCCATCAACCCCCTCACCCCCCCCCCACCCAACCAAGAAACCCACAACCAAACCATCACCACTCACAAAACCGCATACCGAGAAATTTAGTACATTCAGAAAAAAAAAAACCCCCCGGCCAGGACGAGCATTGCCGAGAAACCACCACTCGCACTCATCAACAGTAGGAGCCCAAAAAAAAATGGCGGTTTTAGGTATCTACCTATACATCACACCCACCTTCTCTCAAAACCTACCCACCACGCCCAGAACCAACAACCGATAAGATCCTAAAATATAAACCTAGCGTAAAGTGCCACCAACCCGAATTTTCCGCGGGGAAAGGGGGATTTGGTGATGAGAAGGGGGAAAAGCTGGGTGATGAACATTATTAAAAGGGAAACGTAAAGGAGCGGGAGGAAAGATAAGCGTGAGAAGGCCGAGTGAGAGATACAGTAGAGAACGTGGAGAGGCCGGCCAGGACGAAGGGTCCCCGGGAGAATTGAGGTTGACCCCCTTTCCCCTCTCCCATACCACCGCCGCCGCCAGCACTAAGATAAAAAACCCGCCTTGCATGATTATGGTTAGCGCGAAAACCGTGTGTGGGTTTCCTCACTCGCTCGTTTGGAGAGGTTGGGGTAGAAATGCTGGGAAGCGGGGCCCGAGGGAGAGAAAATCAGCAAGGCAACAAGCCCTTACCCAGCCCCTCTCGCAAACGCGCCGAAACGACAACATAAAACTAGATGTCGAACTTTTCGTGGAAAAGAGGGGGGGGGGGAAACGGAGGGAACGACGGAGAAAATTTATCAGAAGCTTGGTCCTGATGTTTATCTTTCTTTAGATTACTACCTATACATCCCACCCCCCCAGTCAAAGCTCGTGCCTCCCCCATCTTACCCCTTCATCCTCCTCAGTTACCTCGTCCCCGCTCGTATATCCAAACAACCGCCATAAGGTCATCAAGAACTCGCTCGCGCGTCCCTGCTTTGCATAAACCGCCTCATATCAACAGGCGCGGCACGCCTCTTTTCCGCAGTACTCACATTCAAACTTTGCCCCTGACTGCCCACAATCGCCCACTCCGCCACCGTGGCCCCCGTCGCGTTGCTAAAGGGGCTACCTTGGTTGCCCTGGATGGCGAGGGTGGCGAAGGTTGCGCTGTAGATGGGGGAGGAGAGGGTGACGTTTGTGGTGTTGCTGGTGTAGGGGGTGATAAGACTGGCGAGGGTGGCGTTGTAGGGGGTGCTGATGGTGATGTTCATGGTTGTGGCTGGAGTGTCAGAGGGGGAGAGGGTGGAGGTGTTGTGGAATGTGACGGTGAAGTTGTCTGGGGGGTTTTGGGCCCAGTCGAAGTAGAAGCCTTTGACAAGTTGGATTGCTTGGCCGGCGAGGGAGACGGTGATGGATTGGCTGACGTTTGAGAGGTTCGGTTGCCATTTTGTGAAGGCGGCGCCATCCACTGCCGAGAGAGGAAATTGGCCTGGCTGGTATTCGTCTGGAGAGGAGACGGGAAGGCATTGTGCTATGTTTCCAGGGATTGTAGTAATGTTGGCGATGTTGCGGTTTTGCAGTGTGAGCGTTCCGTCCGGTGGCAGCTGGTATGTTGTTGAGTTGTCGTTCCCAATCTGCACAGGGATCGAAGTATTTGCATATTTCTTATTGGCATCCATGTAAGGTATGCTCAACCGGGTGATGGTAGTATGCGTCTGGTTTGCTACAGCAGACATAGGCCAACCTTGCCAATAAAAGGTGCGGTACTTTAGATTTGGAATCTGAGGCGGTAGCGACGGGTCGATGTGTAGGGTAAAGTCAGGCGTAAGTCGCAAACCAAGATAGCCAAACAACGTAACTTGGTTCGCGCCTCCATGTCCAGTCAGGAATGGATAAGCTGGGTGGGTCCCGCCTAGTCATTTGTATGAGCTACTGCTTCTGATCTTAAGAGAAGTGGTACCTACCGTTAGTGGTAAAATCGTCAGTCAACTGCTCCGAGAATTGAAACCACGGGGCGCGAGCATAAGGATGTTCCGAATATTGCTGGTAAGTATAAGAAGCGCAGCCGGATGTTGAAACCTGACTAGCGACGATACTGAAGATGGCATAAGTCATTCCAGGCCCTGCCAATGACTGCTTGCCAGCGTAGTACTCCAGGTCGTTTAGCGAGTCTTGTGCAGTACAATTATTCTGGTAGTTCAAGGGAAATGTATCCAAAACCACGTCTGCTTGCTTTACTGCTATGGATCCATTCATCCCAGTGTATTCGTCTATTGGCGAAGGTCATTTAGCTCACTCACAAACGCAACGGTAGAAGAGGGCTACACACCAATTATTCCTACGTTTGCGTCACGGCTAATATATATGTTGGCTGCTTGTTCGTCAAATGTTGCATTAGTCGCCATCCCGAAGAGGCCGCGGAAAAAGTTGGTGTTTGTAAGAGTATCTGCGATCAATGGCATGGTGAAACCGCCTATTTCTTATTAGTACAGCGATTTTCTTACAGATATTTTCCTTACCGTTATCGACACTAATTAAGGGTAAGCGATGTCAACTCTAAGATGCTCGAAGAAAAACTTACTTGTTCGCGTACTCGTCTGGGTCCGTCATATTAGTCAGAGTGTAAAGAGATCCATTCTTAGTGAGCACTTCAGAATAGAAGATTGCGATAGAGTTGTAGACCGGGAAAAGGTAGGTTCTGAAGAATTCGATATCACCAGAGGTAACCCAATAGTTGGCGAACTCCTGTGCAATGTCACCATTGATATGGTATTCATAATCTTGGTGACATGTCAGCCCGGCTTCAAGTCTTTTGGGGAACCACTTACCAAAACATGGCCCGGTTCCAGTGCAATTACCATATCGTCCACTCGTCCAAGAGAAGACCGCGGCATCTGATGAAAAGGTAGTCTGATTTTTTGAAGACGTGTATGCTGTCTGAACATTGGCCCTAGCCTGTGCGTATCTCGCAACACGATATTTGGCAATTTGCTTCACAGCTTGAGGGTGCGACGCCGCAAGACCAGGCTGCATCCAAATCTCCGCATCCCAGAAGATCAGTCCAGCGTATGAATCGGATGCCAAACCGCCAACCGGAATGCTATTGGTATCAATTGGGGGATTGTTAAGGTTTGCAAGAGCGTCTTGGCTGACTGTATTTTGCAGAAGGTAGTACTCGTTCAAAACAGCTGTGATGGCTGACTCGATAATGAATTCATCGGCTGGAAGGGTACCATTCTGGGGAAACGTATAATTATCAACCGAGTCCGCTGGGAATACATGAGCCCATTCTGCAACGTGGTAAATTAAAGATTGATCGAAACCGGTGCTCATTGCTTTCGAACAAGAATACTTGGCCAGTCCTTGAGGGTCTAGAAACCCGTCCGACGTTGCGGCTCCGACATACTTTGTAATCACTGCTGTTTTACCAGCTTTCAAAGCCACGTTGGCTGCTTGGGCGATACTGGAGTCGTTGACTCCAATATAAGACTTGTCGGAGACCAATTTCAGTGAAGATGCGTCGAACTCTGATGATCCGGACATTGTTGCATATAGGTACGCCGTGACATTATTGACCCCGTTGGGCGTCACGGCAGTATGGATCTGGGCTCCATCCATACCACTACTAACAAAGTTCGTTCGGACAGCGCTAGTACCATCGAGGACGTTGGCGATGGACACATTGTAATCGGCAGAGGATTGGATCTGCAGCTGTACGAAGCCTTGGTTGACGTAAAGTTTGTGTACAAACATGGTATAAGCTATCTTGAAGGACACGCCGCCAGCATTGGCGGGAGCCCACGTGTACTGCCATTCCATCACACCAGCTTTGGCATCCAGAGTCGAGCTAAACCCCGAGATGGTGCTGCTGTCAACGGAAGCATCCAGATAATGACCATTGCCGAGGTCAACGATAAGGCCACCCCAGTGCGGAACCCCAGAGATAACGCTTTCGCCCCCATATTGATTCAGCCATGCGAAGTTTGTACCATTGGTCGTCGGCTGTTGGTCCCAAAAACCTGCAATGCCGGTGAATGTCTGGCGTTTGCTAAACAGCGGCCAGCCATTGATATCATCACCGTTGACAGGGGAATCGGCCTCAAAGAACGGTCCAGCAGCAGCGACGTTGATACCTAGATAGCCATTGGCAAGGGACGCGCGCGACTGGAAGTGACCTTGGTCCAAATAAGTGGTCTTCACTTGCCACGCCGCATTGTCCCATGTTACGTTGGGGAAACGCGTCGAGTATATCGAGTTGGAAGAGTTGCTCGACTGTCTTTTTGATAAAAAGGTACTTGCAAGGCCCTTATCCGATGCATCTACACGCGCACTTGAGCCAAGCAGAAAAGAAGCAAACAGGGAAGCAAGAGGAGAGGTTAGCAACTTCATTGTTGCAGTACACGATGACAAGCTGCTCTTAGATGCTTTTTAGAGAATGATATGCATTCCGATTGAGCACGAAAGCAGCCTCTCTGCCAAAGCGCGGCGGGCAGGCTGAAGATTAAGTACTCCAAGGTAGGTAGGTAGTGTTTACATGGAGTAGTAGTGTGGTAGCACAAACAAGATCATAACAATCATCATCTTACATACTCCACGATTGAATTGAGGAGACTCTTGTCTTGGCTCGCTTGCACAGTCACCGTCTCGGTCTAGGTTACCTTACGAGTAAGGTACCTTGGATACTGTAGCAGCGTCAGAGGCGTAATACTGTATGACGCTAGAGAAACGAAGCGGTGGGGGCGCCTTCTTGGAGCGGGGTAACCTCGCGTGCGTGCGTGCCTTGTGCCTTGTACCTGGCGTGAGACTCGGTCGAGGCTTTCCCGGAAAAGCGGAGAGTCTCTTGGCCTAATTGGCTCATTTCTTGCCATTTGAACCTCCGATATTTGGTTTCAGCCTTGCTGGACGAAAGAAAGAAACCCTGCGAGCATTGCGATGACGATTGGGAAGACTGGATCAGAAGAACTTGCGCTGTCTCCCATACTTTTCAGATTATCATTCCTAGTCCAATTTTCCGGCCAGCGGAAACTTTATTTCCCCGCCATTTGCATTCCGCCCGGGCCCCCCGCCAATGGTTCCGCGCCAAATAGATATTCGAAAGGTCTGAGGGAGCACATTCTTTCACCCCTGCTCATCTGCTTCATTTTCTGATTCTTCAACGGCTAGAGCAGGGTTTCTTTCTGCGTCCGTCACAACGCCACTCCGCCTTTTGCCTTGCATGTATTTCTCCGTGGTCGTGACCGCTCTCTCGCCGACGAAGTTGTTGCCTGTCCACTCTGCCTGACACAATGGGCAATGCTTCGATTTCTGCACCCGGAAGAAGTTCTGCGTACATATATCGTGTAATCGACAGGGGCAACCCCTCTTCGGACACCTTTGGCCCTAGTAGGCGTTAGAACATAGGCATCTTCTACAACATAAACTTACTTGGGTAACGATCTCTTTGCACGCAACGCAAACCTTGATTCTCAAGACCCTACCATCGTCCTCTTCTTCATCGTCGAGATCGTCGTATGTCTCAATCAGCCAACCCCGCAGCTCCATCAATGCCCTTGCACTCAAGCTGTAAAAGCCCTTTTTGCTCCTCTCGAACCACCCTTCCTCTACCAGAGTCTTGAGCATCTTTTCCGCTTGAGCCATTGTAAGCCCTTGCCCTGCGCTTCCTTGCGTCGCCGATCCATTCTGCGTCTCTCTTCTATCTTCCGTCGGCGCTTTATGCAGCCTCACGGCTTGCATAGATGTAATGGCCATAATCTCTTGTCGAGGGGTATTGTAGGTCTCAAACATAGCATCAAGCACCCGCTTCAGGAAACTAATCTCATCTGCTGAGTGGGTCGTTGCTAGTTGTGTAATAGGATCGCTTGTAGAGTTGACGAGGGCATATATACGTTCTCGGGTGGATTGATGGTATGTGCTTCGAATCTCGAGGTCGAAGGGCGAGATTCTGGTGTTGGCGGCGGAGACGTAGGAGTTGAAATCGGCTTCTGTAACATCCTCGGGCAGTGTCTCACGCCTCTCTTAAGCCCGTATTAGCTCGTAGATATAAGTGGGGTGCCACAATATACGGTGGACAGCGTACCGTGTGCTGTAAAAATGGCTGCTAGGATGGGTTTGGACTGTTCGTAAGTGAGAACCGAGCGGGCTAGGAAAGCTTGGAGAAACGCTCTGTTGCTATTGTTGTATTGCTCATCATCATCTCCGGACATTGTAGCAATTTGTTCTCTATTTTTAAGACGCAAATTGATGGATATAGTAAAGTGGTGGTGGAGTTTTCGTAGTGACGGTCATATTTGGGCCTAGAATACTGTACAATAGAACGCGTCGCTGGGGGGACGCGTTTCCCGCCGTTGAATTTCGCTTTTCCATAGATATCTATAATAACAGTACTGTAGATCATATTACGACTTGTTCAAAACCCTATCAAAATCAACTTTCTAGGATAGACATGGCCAGGGAAAAGATACTTTTAACAACGCCAAGAACAGCGCTCCTTCAGCACAGTCTACCAAGTCAGCTCAAACGGCATCTATTATCCAAAAAACCCTCGCTGCTACCTACAAAGGTGGATATTTGATCCTACCGAATCAGCAACGAGGAAAATATGCACAATGTTCTTCTACGGTACACAAAGAACCACTCATCCTCTAATTGATCCCAGAGCTTGAGAAGCACCCGTACTACAGCAATACAAGATCTCTGGGTACAGTCCTAAAATTTGGGGAGGAAATGATGGCCTACTACTTGGGGAGGGATGCAAAGTACACGGTAGGCTACGAAACGACGGGCGAGCGAGCAGAGACAATTTAAAAAGGCTAGGGGCATGTGCGTTGTCTCCTTGCTGCCTGGTGCTACTGGGACATTGAGATGAACCTAGCCGTGCTGCTGTGTTCGCAGGTGATCCGGCCAGTTAAAATGTGCAAGACGGTGCATGTTATATGGAAGGGTTCATGAAAGACCATTTTCCCTCCATAATCGCCAAATCAACACACGCAGACGGGAATACGGAGCAGCGTTCAGAACCCTGAATTGCTGAAGCTGGTAAAGAGGTTCATCCCATATATCTGCGCTATAAAATTGCTCGAGCCATCATCTAATGCTCGTGATCCCACATTGGAACCATAGAGTGCATCATTCTGATTTGACCTGAACCTTGGACTTGTCTATCGATCTGTCAGCGCTCTTACTTCTGATTTTCGAAGCTCGAAACACATTCGCAGATTACATACCGAAAGCAAGGTGGTCTTTAATATTTATGGCCTTCTCCTTTGGGTCAGGGTAATACCATGCGGCATCTGTCGTCTCCTTGCCTTCTTTGTATCAGTCGAGAGCATTGATTTGGGTAAGGTGAGAAACATACCGTCAACGGTGATATTGTAATAGGAAGCTGTACCCTTCCAACCGCAGACCGCTGTTCTCTTTGCCTTGGACAAGGTTGAATTTTCTACGGATGAGGGCGGGAACTGACTGCGAGTCAGTGTCGAATTTGCTTGACCCTTCATGATAGACTCTGCTAACGTAGATATTGCCTTCCACAGTCTCCCACTTGTCTGCGTCTGCAATTACTTTTCCATTGAGGGTTGCGGTAGCATGTGGCATCTTTAGAGGCTGATTGATCAAATATATCTCAATCGAAGTCTTGTGGGGTACTGTCTAGGAATTTCAAGCTCTTGGAAAGATGCAATGGAAGAGGGTGACTACTTTTATATTGGCTTTCCATTTAATGGTCATGCAGGGTCTACGTATTCCGTGCAGGCATGATGAGGAATCGCCTATCAACCTACATCCGCAATTGGTAATCAGTATATTTACAACTGCCGCACTACAGTACATCAAGAAATGGCTAAATCTATCACCTGAATGATACCTCGCCCATAATTTGGGCAGCCTAGCAAGTTGTGGACCTCTCCTCCCTCAGCGATTCCGACATAGGTAATCTTCCATAAACTGCCATGTCCTCCCCGCCCTGAAGATGCATAGATGCTATCATGTTAGTACGGTAGGTGGGTAGGTAGTTAGTGGGTCTTCTCCACCCCACATTCAATCAGTTGACAACCGGCTCTAACCGCTAACCCCCGACACCTCGTCAGTAGCCAGTTTTTCTTCATCAAGTCGCGTCTTTCCGGCCATAACAGCTTTTATATAACTCCTTATTCACATATTCTATGTTCTCAAATACCTTGTCAAATCTCCTTCGTCGCTGTCCGAATCGTTTGACTTTCTCGGATTCTTTGTGTGAGTGAATCATGGACTCTAACGAGTTTCGCAAAGCTGCGCACTCGGCCATAGACGAGAGTGAGTCCGTCTTCTTCAATATCTAAGGTAAGGAATTTACTGGCATACAGTCATTGATTACTACGACACAATACAAGACCGTCGAGTTGTCTCCAACGTTGCCCCCGGCTACCTTCGTAAACTCCTCCCTTCCGGCCCACCAGAACAAGGAGAGCAATGGGAAGAGATTCAGAAGGATATTGAGTCGAAAATTATGCCCGGCCTAACACACTGGTATGACGGTCCGCAAGGAAGAGTCTTTCCTGTCCGAAGCTGAGAGCGAAAAAGGCAGTCTCCTAATTTCATGGCCTTTTTCCCAGCCTCAGCGACTTATCCTTCAATGCTCGGTGAGCTCTATTCTGCCGCTTTCACGGCTCCTGCTTTTAATTGGCTATGTTCGCCGGCTGTAACTGAACTGGAGACAATTGTCCTCGACTGGCTAGCCCGCCTGCTTAATCTCCCTGAATTCTTTCTGAGCGAAGGCGAAGGAGGAGGCGTCATACAAGGGAGTGCTAGCGAGGCTGTAGTCACGGTCATGGTTGCTGCCAGGGAGAGACACCTCAATGCTGCATGCAAAGGCCTTGAAGGGGAAGAGATGGAAGAAAAGAGGGCCAAAGTCAGAGGACGCCTCGTTGCTCTGGGCAGCGAGCAAAGTCATAGCAGCACCGCGAAAGCGGCCATCATCGCAGGTGTTCGATATAGATCTATACTGACTCGAATGGAAGACGACCTCGCTATGACTGGTAAAGCGCTACAAGCGACGCTAGAAGAGTGTAACCGGGAAAAGCTGGAGCCTTTCTATCTAACCACCACACTCGGCACAACCGCAACCTGCGCAACCGACCGCTTTTCCGAAATTGCAAATGTGGCTTCCGCCTCCTCTCCGGGCCTATGGATCCATGTTGACGCCGCCTACGCTGGCGCCGCCCTCGTCTGCGAAGAATATCAGCACATCCCCACTTCCTTTTCTGCCTTTGACAGCTTCAATGTGAACATGCACAAGTGGCTCCTTACCGCATTCGATGCGAGCTGCCTGTACGTCAAGCGAAGACGCGAGCTCACTGACGCTTTAAGCATCACGCCGAGTTATTTGAGGAATGAGTTCTCTGATAACGGTCTCGTGACTGATTATCGAGATTGGCAAATTCCGCTTGGACGGCGATTTCGTAGTTTGAAGATATGGTTTGTATTGAGGACATATGGGGTTGCTGGGTTGAAGAACCATATCAGGAACCACATCCAGTTAGGAGAAATGTTCCATGGGCTTGTGAAATCAAGACCGGACCTCTTTAGGGTGCTGGCACCGCCTGCCTTTGCTTTAACGGTATTAACGATTGTGCCCCCAAGACACGGATCGGCACAGCCTGAAACCAACGGTCATCTAACAAACGGTGAGTCTAATGGAGGTGCCAACAGCGAAGCACCAATTGGCGAAACAGAGATTATCAAGTCCTCCGCTACGGACAACCACGCAAACACCCTCACGCAAGAGATCTATGAGCGTATCAACGCGGAAGGCAAGATCTTCCTTACCAGCAGCGTCGTAAAAGGCGTATACGCCATCCGAGTCGTTAGCGCCAATCCCAAGGCTGACGAGAAGCATTTACGAAGAGCGTTTGAGATACTAGTCGGTACTACAGAAGAGGTTCTAGCGGCAAAAGGGATGAGATGACCGGGCACCGGGCCTTATGGGAGAAGTTACGATTAACGCGTTGACGCAAAGACGCTGGTTAACAGCTTACACAAGTTTATATCACAATTTCCCTAGGATTTCATAGATGTATTGAATGAAAAAGGTGGTCGGTCTAGATGATAGGCAGTAATAAGAGACACATGTTGCAACCCATCCATGGATGATTCCCATCTATGGATCCGATGTTACTTTCCTGAATGGTTCATAGTACATAGATCTTACATCTTTTACATTTATGACATTAGGCTGTGTACTCTTGTCCTTGTCTTCGGCTTTCTTTATTTCAGACTGATAATGAAGATTTGAACTTGATCTCGTCCTGCGATTACGACGTGTGTAGAGTCAGAAGCCGACGGCTTCATGATTTATAAAATTTCCTGATTCATCAATATAACATCTGATCCATGGATGAAGGTCTGTATTTGCACCCTATCTATGGATGCGGAGCTCCATCATTGGTGTACCCGATCCATGGATTATCGTTTGATCCCTTGGATTTAAGCGTGTCATCCATGGATGGGTATCATTCCAACGCAACAAGCAACCCAACGCAGCAGTCCGTATCCATTGCTTTGCTTCCTTCCAACCCATAGCTGTGCAAAAGATGCAATTGCATCTCGACCCTCGATTCAACACATGAAGATTAATTCGAGGGTTTGTAAAGCTGTCATATCGTACATGGGGCTTTTCAGAACCAGAGAGCATGAGATTTGCCTCACAAAAATATATGAGCAATGGCGCGCTGTCACTCATGGCCGCTACCGAAGGTACTCAGTACTACCGCATACATCCATTCTTGTATTTACGGCAGATGAGCAACAAATGTTTCATTTTCTTTCTATCCTAATGACTCTGCACACCCTCATCGCGTTGCTGTGCTTTGCATACGTTTCCCCCCTCTTCCTACTCGATATTTCCGTACATTTCTATATCTGTCCTTACGATAGGTTCATAGCAAAGACGCTCTTTTCCTCCTTTCTAAATAACTTTCTGCACCTTACATACCACATACGCACGACCTTGCACACACCTCTCATCTCATCTCAACGTCTACCCACCCGCATTCCCCACCTCCTCCAACCATACGCTCCAATTGGAAAATCGCCCTTCCCCCATCCTTCCGTCTTCGTTTGTTCTTTTTTCCCCAAAGCCAAATCTCGCTGTCAACCTTTGTATTACCGCTATAAACCATCCGTATTAAAACAAGCCAACCCCCAAATACCTCCATTACTCTACCACCAAACCCAGTCCCGGCCCCCAAAAATATCCCACCACATCCCCTTCTCCTTCCTCTAATCCGTCCACTTCACGCCACCAAAAAAATCATGCAACACCCATACCCTATCTCACACACACACCCACCCAAAGCACCCGCCATATCATCCGCGACAGCCCGACCAGCACATTGGATAGTTGGCGAAAGAAGAATAAAAGCTGGCAGGACGCTGTGGGTCGCAGGGGGTGCATGAGGGAAGAGGGAGGAGAATGGGCAAGCAGTGTATTAGCAAAAAAAGGGGGAGGGGGGAGCGTAAGGACGAGGGTGGTTTGCAGTGAATGGGGGTGGTGGGTACAATGTGGGGGTTTTTTTTCGGTGTGGGGGCTATAAATCAGGGATGAAGTAAAGTAATGGCCTTTTCCCATTTCCCCAATCTCATAGCCCCCCATCCAAATCGTCCAACCCTTCTGAGTTTCCCCCCTTACTAGTTTTTCCTCTCTCTTCCTTCTTTCCACCATCACGCACCAATCTAGCCTTCATCACTTACTGTAAAAAATTCACCGCAACCCTTTTGAACGCTCAGACTTGTCGGAACCCAACTTCGTTGACTTTCTTTCTCGTATTTCGGAGTGTGGTAAGAAGAACCAGATCCAGCGATTTTTTATCAAGAAGTCTTGATAGTCGATGAAGGAGAGTTTTGCAGATTTGTGTTCTCGTGAGTTGAATGTAAAAGCTTGGTATTACAGTATATAGATCAGATTAGCTGAGAAGAATTTGTGAACGCTTGAAATTGTTTTTATTTTTTAATCTTATACTACTGTATAAACAGAGCAGGCGTAAGTTTTTGGGGTGCCACGATTTCTTCTCCTGACTCTCGTTCTGTTTTCTGCTGTGGAGGGTTAGATTGCCCTTTTGCTTTGCTGTGCTGTACTTTTCTTTACCTTTGCTGTAGGTTTGCTTTGCTTTTATACATGTGCCTAAGAGAAGTATTATACCAAAAATAAATGGCGTTAAATTTAAAATATAGATGTAGATGAGACGAACAGATTGTTACAAGCCAGCCTCAGCAAGCTAGCGATTCCAGCACTCTTCATCTCATCAAGCCAGTTTTACCGCCTTACTGCCTTGTCACCTCATTCATCTCATTCACCTCACCACCTCTATCCTCTCCCCCTCCCAGAAAAGGCAAGGGAGATGTTACCGTAAACATCATCAATACCAACAGCACCACTCCCTTCATATTATAAACTTGTTTGATCTCAAAGAAACCAGGCGAAGAAAGCTGCGGGAATATTTTATTGGGGGAAACGAAGAATGCGGAAGAAGTGTTTCTTGTTTTTAGAAAATGGAAAAGGGAAAAGGGGTGTTTCGGCGCCCCGGGGGCAGTTGGGGGAGGGGCGGGGGGGCTATGAGAAGGAAGGAAGAAAGAAAGAAAGAAAGGAAGGAAGGAAGAAAGAAAGGGAAAAGAGGTTGGAAGGGGTTGATGGATACTGGGTTAAGACGGTAAGCGGTTCTTCAGGATCGGAGGGATTGGGAGTAGGGTTGAAACGATGTATGTTACACTAATGATTGAAGTCGGCGAATGATGGACGTAGGACTTTGCTGTTTTTGATGGGGCGGCAATGGATTTATACGGAAGGGGTATTTGTGATCTCGAAACTGTTGAAACCAGGAGAAGAGAAACGGCGGGGTCTTTTAAAATGGATTTTCGAGGAGCGGTGAGGAAGTAATGTGGTGGCTAGGATACGGAGTTGGGATTGGAATGAGGAAGCTACGAAAAGGAAGAACTATGGAGGGGTTTGACATGGTTTAGTTGATGGATGAGTGGGATGGTGAGGCAATCCGAGACTTTCCTAGCGCCGTGATTGAAGCTCGCTGGGTTTAGCAGGCTTCCATGTTTTGGTTTGCTCTTCCAGGATGGAGTCGTAGAGTCTATTTGTTCCCTAAAACGTAACTCCATTCCGTATTTTTGGTAGAGCAGATATGCTCGACAGTTGTCGAAAGTAATATTATTCAGCCTTAATGCGCGACCTTTGATTGCGTTGTACTATAAGCTTGATGCCAAGTCTATCTTTTATACTCATGCCCCATCTTGGCGTCAGGCCGCTCTTGAACTCAAGTCAACCAATTACCCAACATAGGGTTCGTTCAATGTCCCAGAGGAGCCAATCCGCTTCCGGATCGCTCTGAACAGTGTCATCACACCCAGCAACACCCAATACGGAAGAGAAAGAACCATCCACATTGGGAGAAGAAGAAGCCGTATAAGGTCCCCAACAAGCTTACCATAGCTGAAACGTACTTCCACATACCAAGGCAGTTTTCCCGCTCTGACCGGTTTGATTAGGTTGATTCCGTAGGCTAGTTCATTGGTGGGCAGCGCTATCAAGAAATCGTAGAAGGCGAGTATCGAAATTGTGTTACTTGTGGTTCGAGTGTCACCGTGAACGACCTCTTTGTTCGGGCCGGATGAATTGCGTGCAAAGTTCTTCCACTTTTCATTTTTTGAGTGCTGCGTGGAGGAGTAGATGAAATTGGACACCATTTGTTGGCCGCATACGAGCATTGAGAATATGCTCCGAAGGTTAAGCGCTATGAAGGTAGTAATGATCAGAACAATTACAAGGAGTACTGCGAATGATACCAGCGTGGCTTCTTTAGGGAGAACAGTCATGCTGTATATTGACTGTAGAGTTGAGCATCGTCAGCTGTAGTTTTCTTCGCTAAAAGATGGGGCAGTCGTTGAGATACTAAATCTGAAGGCTTACTGCAACAGTTGTTATTGGCAAATATGCCATGGAAAGATATGTCAACATTTGCAATCTTTCTCCTTGCATTACTGCTGTTCGACTCTCAAGCAGAGCAGTAGTGCCCAGCAACTAGATATGTCAACACTCCTTTCCAGTATCGATAGAAAGTTCAATGGCTTACTGCTTCTCTCTGAAGGTCAAAAGTTAGTAGAAGTACTGTAGGATATAGAACAGCTTTTTATTCGGTTCAATGAATGTAAAGAAAAGGGGCAATTGCGCGAGCGAACAAACCATTTCCTTTACTTGTTCTTTGAATGCTTGCACTTCCGCGTGAACGGTGTCTAAGCTTTCCGTCTCCTCCTTCATTCTATCTGTCCAGTACTGTAGTCCGCTTTTCTCGAAATTATGCGCTCTTCTCTGCAGTTTCGCTAGCTGGTTGCTCTCCAAGTTGCGGACGAATTTCAGGGTCACTTCGATCGAGCCACAAATTTCATAACATATCTTAATAATCCAGTGATACAACTTTGAGTTGCTAAAGGACTGATCGTCAAACAAGTGTGCATTCCCAGAAGGCCGGAGCGGTGATTGAGCCTTTGTATAATTTTCAGAAAGCCTTTCGTAAAAGTTGACGGGATCAGTCAAACTCACAGCTGACTCGGCAAGTTGCTTCTTGAGTTCTTCAAAAATAGGATCAGTACGTTGCCTCTGTGAAATAATGGCGCTGGATATCCCACGAATAAACTGGGCTAGGGGGGTAAGGAAGCCCGTTGGGTCCGGAGAAGAACCAGGAGCCATTTGCATTGGACTGTTGACTACCAAAACATTCCAAAATGCTTCTGGGTTGGAGAGAAGATCTATCGCTTCCTCTCGGTGCTTTTCTTTCCCTGGAACCACGAGAGTTAAAAGCACAGATGACGATGCTTTATAAAGGCTTCCAGTGTGCTCTTGGGCTGCTGTAGTCTGGTCCGGTCCGAAATATCCAAGGAATTCTCTATCGTGTGCCGTGGACTCTTGATTGGAATCTTGCCACGGCTGTAAGAAAAGATGAGGTAGGTGGTAGGACAGTGAAACTCTCTTATAGCATTTCTGAGGGCGAAATAAGAGTCAGTACTGGCCAGAAGACAATCTCTAGAGTTGCGTTTTTGTAACTGAATATAATCCCGCTAGGCTCAGAGTGCATGACGTAGACTTGTGGGAGGTCGAGGATAATCCGTAGAAAGCAAAACAAGACTCACACCGGAGAGTGAGGTCTCTTGTAGATGATGCGGTTCCTTGTAGACTGCCTTTAATCGTAAATGTCGCTGTATGAAGTGTCGAATGAAGGTAGGGTCTTCATCATGCAATCGGATACAGAACGTCTGTACGAGCAGTATTGCAGCTCTTGATACCTTGGATATATGCTCCTTAGTATAACTTATCAAAGATATTAGCATGTCTAAGCTACTACAATCAAGAGTCACTCGTTAATCTGTCGGCCATCCTCGGACTAGACGTACACAATTCGGCCATAGGCAAATCTGGGTGTCTCGGTGTTGCTTATATGTCGAGGAGCTGCGAGCGTCGTTTTTATTTCCTGTAAGTGATGACAGTCAGGCCATGGCGCCCTCCAACGCGTAGAAGGACCAACATTTATCTCGGGAAGATATCTCTCAGGAGCAAGGTGCCTACGATTCATCCCATTCAGTGTAGACACTTCGTTGACTGCACTGTATGTTAAAACATAGCTGGCATTGTAAAATTCCAATAGAATCAGCTCTTGGGTTGCAGATTTTGCCATGTCTTTGACCGGGTCATTAATAAGCTTCTCATCCCAATTATGAACAGAGCCATAAGTCGAGAGATCTTTGACAATCGAGTCTAGAACATGCATGACACTGTAGCGACTGTCAAAATCGTAATGTAACTCGAAGTCAGGAATAGTAGGTAATATTTCTTCTGTCCCCGGACTGATGGGTGCAGGCTGATCGACCACATCCATGTTGGAGGGTTCTATGCGAGTGGATCTTTGAATCCAGGATTTCGTTATTACAGAGATCCTCCAACATTCGCAGCGGATTGAATGGATTGGATGTGGCCTAGATATTCAAATTCAGACTTCTGAGGCGCGCGACCGGGAGTATGTAGCAAAACCAAGCAGGCTGCAGCAGATCAGTTGGTGTCCATTAATGGCCGACCCACAAAGTCCTTTGATATACACAGGCTTGCCAGAATGGCCAAGCAAGAACCTCTTAACGCGAACTTGACAATAGGGCACTTCAGCCAGCCTTATATTTATATCAGATGTCGCCAAATTCCTCAGCCGACGAACAGTTTTTGCGACCTGCTCACGTAGCCTTGTCGATGACTTTGTTTATGGCACAGCCTCAGTATCATGAGTGATCCAGAAATTGTTCACCTAACGTTTAGCCCCTGACTCCTGCAGTTGCGACTACCAAAAACCAATTCGCCGTATATAGTTAAATTGTAAGCCGTTCAGCTGACGACGTACCACATTATTATATGTATTGGTGAATATGTTAGTTTGTCTCAAAAGGTAGAACATTCTCGCAGGCCAGCCACAATAGAGCCCACGTCGAAGAAGCTGTTGATGATTGGTAGGTATCGAGTGATGAAGGTCTCCAGCCTTGCAGACAATCAGGCTGTGCCCTACCTGCTGCTGCAGCCTGCAGCCTGCAGATGCTAGCTCACACAGCCCTGAATCGATGAGCAGCTCCACTTCACCGCCCTGTATACTGACTATGCGATGCAGTATCTTTATTCGGCAGCTTTGAGAAGATTGACATATTTTCCTAGCGTGATAATCCACCACTGGGGGTTGCTTCTGGGCATTGTACGGTGAAGATAGAGGCTCTCTGAATACGGACTAGCGCCGATAGATTACTACGTTGGGGGTGTAGCGTTGGTGCCGTGACCTCGAACTTCATCTCAGCCCAAACACCTATCAACGGTATACCACTTCAACCACAATGCACCTCTTCCCCCCAATCCTCCTCACCCTCCTCTCGCTCCTCTCCCCCACCTTCGCCACCACCACCGCCCAACCCCCCCTCAAAACAGCAACCCTCCACCACCTCTCCCCCATCCCCAAACCCCTCGCAACCCTCTCCTTCTCCCCCCAACACCCCCACCTCTCAAAACTCGAATCGTTCACCCCACCCCCCAACTCCACCTCCCTCACCCGCATCGGCGTCCTCCTCGGCTCGAAAAGCTACCGCACAACCCTCACAGCAACATCATCGTTCCACGCGCCCTATGTTGGAAGGTTTAGGATAACGGTTACGCCCGAGGGGGAGGTTTTGGGCGCGAGCTTTCATGCGTCGCTAAGGAACAGGGAGAAAGAGGCGGGAGTGGGGGAGGAGAGGGGAGATTTCGATATGCTGGTTGTGGAGAAGGGGCCGGAGATTGTGGGGCTGGAGCCGGAGAAGAAGGTGGGGGTGCAAGGGAAGGATGGGGAGGAGGTGGAAGAGAAGACGTTTTTGCAGAAGTGAGTCGCTATTTCTCTTACCCTTTGCCTTTAGGAGAGTTCGGCCTACGGGGGGGTTTATAGCTTAGGAATGGTCGGCAAGACGGATAGGGCATAGGGATATGCTGCGGAGAAGATTGCTAACACACGAGGGATTTCCAGGTACTGGTGGATACTCATCGGCGCGGCCGTGCTGGCTATGGCCGGGAGTGGCGAGAAATAGGAACTTCCACCTCAAAAATCTTGGAAACTCCCAAAAACCACCGGAGACATTGGGTAAATTTTTCGGAACCGCAGGAAGATTTGAATCATTGGACCAAGAATCACTGTACAAATAATCCGCCCAGACTCCTCCAGCTGACCCCCTTTCCCCGGGAAGCCCCCTCATCCCCACCATTCCCTACATATCCTCGTTCTTTATCCCCGAAAACAAAAACTCAAAGAAATCCTTCCCATCCCATCATATACCACGACACCAACCCCTTCCTTCCATCGATTGAACCGCGAGAAACATGAAACCATAAGCCCAGAAATATCCCAAGAACCCATCTAAACATCCTCATGACTTTCATCC
>JAABUS010000080.1_pt1 | contig 215605 bp, 180 predicted proteins | sample 5560161 | NCBI WGS metagenome assembly JAABUS01 (sample SAMN10711885, study PRJNA513376) | rock metagenome | isolation source: Antarctica rocks | place: Antarctica: Victoria Land, Trio Nunatak nord | collected 2016-01-04
TTGAATCATGCTATGAAACGTCTATCGACTGCATGATCTACTCAGTTCTATTGTTTCGAACAGAGACTCTCAATTCATATCAACTATGTGAAAGAGTCTTTGCAAGCGACTGAGAATCACAGCTAGTTTATTCACAGTCTATCATTCGAAGATCGACGATCAGACGAAACGAGTCAATCAAGACGTTGAACGCGAACTTAGAATCTACTGCAATTACATGCAGAACGACTGAGTCAAATGAATATCTATGATGAAATTCAGCGACAATTTCAATATCTTCTCGATCATCTCAATGATCTCTTTCTACTTCAATAAAGAATTTCACCCTCGAATGAGTTTCGATTCAGATACAACTGACTATGAAACAACTCGTGAACAACTTGAAGCTAGAAAAGCAGATGATATTGTCATTTGAATGAAAGAGCTACTGAGCTTCGACCGTCAATAATTGAAAAAGACGAAGCTGATCATCGAAGTTTAGATCAATAAACATAGACGAGACGTCATCTATGAAGTAAATGACTGAGTTTGACTATCTTTCAGAAACGTTAAGACAACGAGACTCTGCAAAGATTTGAAAGACAAACAACTAGAATTGTATCAGATCACTGTCAAAGCGAGAGTCTTCTATCATCTTTGTCTATCAGTCAGCATGAAGCATCTGCATTCGATGTTCAGCTCGAAGCTACTGCGATTGTATTCAGAAGACTCTCTATCAGAACAGCATGCAGAATCTCTCAGACTCATCATTATTGATGACGACGACGATAAACACTGAGAGATAGATGACATTCTGAACTTCAGATGCTATCAAGGTCAAATACAGTACAAGGTCAAATGAAAAGATCTAGATAGAGACAATGAATGATACTATGTTGATAAAGGTGAATTCAATGACTTTGAGAAAGTTTTGAACGAATTTCATGCGCTATACTCAAGAAAGTCACGCTAGTATCGAAATAACTCAATAAGAAAGCAAGCAAACGAGCGACATTCATACGAACATGAATTTTCGAAGAGAGAAGTAATGTTACGAGCGTATCAAGGCTGAATAGAACTAGTCAGTGTCTCTAGCTCAGATCTGACTCAGTCTCTATTTTCTTTCATCAACATCTCTTTGTTCAACATCATCTTTCTTTCTACATCACATTCTACTCGTGTCACAAACACATTTTCTTCAAGCTTAGCGCAGTCTCTGAATATTACTTAAATAGAAGCTCTTGTATCAATCTTCTTCTGTATTCTTAATATTTAGTTATAGCTACCTCTAAAGATCAAGCACTATTCAATTCTGACTTTCGCTGATTGACTCATCTAGGCACGATTCTGACAGTTATCTAAATGAGAATCTGAGCAAAGATTTCATTCAAGTCAGTCGCTTTCAGACAATCATCTCTGTTCTTTTCGTCAAGAAATTCGAAGAAGAACTTCACTTCTGCGTGAACTATTGAGATCTGAACGCTATCACAGTCAAGAATCGATATTCTCTGTCTTTGATCTCAGAAACGCTGAATCATCTAAGTCAAGCTAAAATCTTTATCAAGCTGAATATCATCTCTGCGTTCAATTGACTTCGAATCAAAGAAGAAGATGAAGCTCTCATTGTCTTTTGCACTCGATTTGAATTATTCAAGTATCTAGTCATGCTCTTTGATTTATGTAATGAGTCTGTCTCATTTCAGAAGTACATCAACAATACTCTTCATGAACATTTAAATAAGTTCTATACAGCTTATCTGAATGACATTTTGATCTATTTCAACAATGAACTTAAGCATGAGATTCATGTCAAGCTCATTCTGCGAAAGCTGCAAGAAGCAGATCTTCAGATGAATATAATTAAATGCAAGTTTCACGTCACTCAAGTCTTGTATTTAGAATTGATAATCATCATTGAAGAGATCAAGATGAACTCTTTTAAGATAAACATCATTGTCAACTGACTCATTCTGATCAACGTTAAAGACATTCAAAGTTTTCTAGATTTCGCGAACTTCTATAAAAGATTCATCTATGACTATAGTAGAATAACTATCTCGCTCACTCGTTTCATCAGAAAAGATGTACTCTTTGTCTGATTTCAAAAATGTCAGATTGCATTTAACATTCTTAAGAAAGTCTTCACTTTCAAGATTATTCTTCGTCACTATAATTCAGATCACAAAATTGTGATAGAAATCAATGCTTTGAACTATGTGTTCAAAGACATTCTTTTTCAGTATGATGAGAACAAGATTCTTCATTTAATCGCTTACTTTTCGAAGAAGCATAACTCAGTCGAGTGTAACTATAAAATCTACGATAAAAAACTCATGATTATTGTTCATGCTTTTGAGAAATAATGATTGAAGCTTGAAGACTCTATCTACTTTGTTGAGATGATCACGAATCATAAAAACCTTGAGTATTTTATGTCAACTAAGCAGTTGAGTTATCATCAAGCTTGTTGAAGTGAGTTTCTGTCTAGATTCAACTATTGTATCGCTTATTGTTTCGACAAGATTGATGATAAGTTGAATGCTTTGACATGTTGCTCAGAAAATCTCTTTAAAAAGAAAAATACATTCAATTCTTGACATCAATATTAACATCAGACAATTCTGAAAACTCATGTTTTAGATCTTGATATTGTTAAGAATCTCGCTCTTGACGTCTTTGACATCAAAGTCATGAAGCTTCAGTCACAAATCATCACTTTAAATTCAGTTCAGTTACATCTGTTTTCTTTCAGTTCTTGAACGTCGTTGATGTAATGTTTTCATGAACTATGTAAATTCTTTATCGCTCAGTATCTTCATGAATATCACATATAAATATGTTCTAGTCTTTGTTGATCATCTTATCAAAATGAGACATTTAGTTCTCATCACTTTTATGAAAGTTGAAGAAGCTATCAATTGCTTTTATGCTCATGTTTGAAAACATCATGATTTACTTGAGTTCTTCATGTCTGATCAAGACACACAATTCATCTTCAATGTCTGAAAGCATATGTGTAAAATGCTGAAGATAAACGCTAAGTTATCAACAACGTATCACTCTGAAATCGATGATCAAATCAAGAGAATCAATGCTGTCATGAAGCATTATCTTCAAGTCTTTGTCAACTACATGCAGAATGACTGAACTAAGTGACTTTCTGAAGTTGAATTCGTCGTCAATAACGCATCATCATTAATCACTCTAGCATCATTCTTCTTGATCAATTCAAGTCAGAACTCACGTCTAAACTTTAAGTCTTCTGAGTCTTTGCTTGAGAATCTTACATCTCAAGCTTGAGACAAGTTAATCAATGTCAAAGAGTTCATCAAGAAGATGAAGAAACTAACTGAGCATCTACGTGATAAGATGTTTATAACTCAGATCATTTATCAATTCAATGTTAATCTTTCTCGTCGTTCTTGTTTTAAATACTTCGTCGAAGATGAAGTTTGACTGAATGCTTGCAATCTCAGCATCACTCATCTTGTTGTCAAGTTAGATGATCATAACGTTGATCTTTTCAAGATTAAGCGAATCTTTGAAAACAATCTTCTGATCATCAAGTTAAATCTTTCAGCATTCATGAAGATTCATTCAATCTTTTATGTCATTCTTTTGAGTCATATTGCAAGTGATTCTCTTTCAAGTCAATATCAGAAACTTCGAGAACTCATTATTGTTAAGAATGATGAAAGATTCTGATATGTAAACAGCATACTAAACTTCAAGCATGATAGATGCTATAATTCATCTTTGCTCAAGTATTATGTTGATTGAAAAGATCACTTTTCTACTTGAGAGTCTTTTCATCTTCTGAATAATTGTGAGCAAACGCTCAATGAATATCATCTTGTCAATTCTGCCGTCGAAGAATCACATGTACTGTCATGTGTAATGTTTCAATGTCAATGTCAAGAACTTTAAATTCAATCTTCATTGTTTCAATTCAGCTCAAATCTGACTCAGATCTTGCTTAAATTTGACTCAAACATCTTGTTTAAATCTGATTCAGATCTGACTTAAATGTATTTCAGTTTCATCTGTGCATCATCATATTAAACTGCATTTCGTCTTTCTCTTGCTCAGATCTGACTCAGATCTTGTTTAGATCTGACTCAGACATTTTATCTAAATCTGACTCAGATATGACTCAGATGTGTTTCAATTTCAGTGCTTCATTACTATAAAATGCGTCTCGCTTTATTATGTCTTGTCTTTATCTCGCTCTGTCTCACTCAAATCTGACTCAGATGTGACTCAGATGTGTTTCAATTTCAGTGCTTCATTACTATAAAATGCGTCTCGCTTTATTATGTCTCGTCTTTATCTCGCTCTGTCTCACTCAAATCTGACTCAGATGTGACTCAGATGTATTTTCATCTTGTTAATGCTTCATCACTATAAAATGCGTCTCGCTGTATCTCATCTCATCTCGTCTCGTTTAGTTTCAGTTCTCGTTGTCATTTTTAATTCTTTCTCATCTTATCTTGTTCTCTTCATCGTCTTGCAGAAGCTCAATCTTTGAGAGAAAAGTTACTGTCATGATGTCAGATCATTATTCTAGTTCAGAGCATAAAATATGTCATCAACTCAATTTAATATCATCGATATTTTAGAAAGTCTTGATTCATTGAACTAAGTCATTAATCTAATCATCATCATTTTAATCTAGTCACATCAAAATCTGTTTTATGTCTTTGCAATCTTAAGTCATAAAACTGCTGCTCAGTTCTGACATTACTCAATTCATGTATATAGAAGTTGAATTCTTGTTCTTTTCTTTCGTTTCTTGTCTTTCGTCTTGTACATTATCTGATGTATTGTTCTGTATCTAGTTCAAGTAAAATAATAATCAATTCTTTATATTGATAGAATCTTTAGTCTAGTTTAGTCTCTGACACTTTTATTGAACAGATGAACATCTTGAAAGATAGTTTTCTTGTTGATATGAATCATGAGTTTTGATTTGAAACTATCTTCATAGTTGAAATCAAAGAATTCAACATCTGATGAGTTTCATCGTTTCTTTCATTGAGAGTTGAAATCAGACTCATCATCTGTAGTATCGCTGTTCTCATCATTATCATCTAAGTTTTCTTCATTTCTCTTTTCGCGTTATGATTATTGGTCTGAAATATTTCTTGCATCATTGCTTGAAGTGCTGTCATTTGAACGTTGTTGAAAGAAGCTGTCATTTCGAAATTGAGTTCAACTCTAGAATGAGCAGCTTTCAAGAGTTGACTGAATATTGTTTTCTTCGTTGATGTTTCTCTTGTAAATTCAATAATGATGAAAGAATGTCAACTTTGTTTGATGATGATATCTGAAATGATGCGTTGACGACGTTGTAAAGAAGATGAATCTCTAGATAGTGAAGATGATTTTCACGATAGTAAATTAATACTCTCTTTTCGAAAACAATTATGTTGTGAAGTCAATGACTTCAAGATTTCATTGATAGAAGTTCAATTCAATGTTGTTGTTGTTGAACTGCTTTTCTGAGAGTTTTGTGTATCACGTTGCTGCTCAGAAATAGTAGAAAGAAAGCTTTGATACGTTTAAGAGATATGAAATTCGATTGTGCTTTGAAAGAATGTTTACAGATAACGTAGAAAGACGAGTCTATCAATCGCTCAAAGCTCAAAAAATGATGACGATTTTAAGAAATTAAATTGTTGAGTGATATGATCTGTAAATCAATGTATAGTAACTGATCGTAGATTGATAGTTACTATGCTTTCAACAATAAGTCAAATTTCATTCAAGAATTTCTTAAAATAGTCTTGATTTTCTGCTCAAAGAAAAGCGTTAATAGAGAAGACTGCTTTAACAATGTCAAATGATTCAAATGATGTCAGCTTAACGAAAGATCTTGAGAGCGTCATTTAACAATGCACATTACGAAGCATCACTTTCGCTAAAGACGAAATCTATCTTCATTTAGATGTAGTCTGCTAACAAATACAGGTAGATTTCTCATCATATATAACATTTAATCTATTACGAATGTTAATTCAATAAGTCTCTTTTGTTAAGACTTTCTTTCATTCAATATTGCTGTCATCATCAAATTAAACTTAGATTTCTTTCTCATCAACTTCAAAGTCACTATCTTCAACGTAGATTTTCAGAAACGACGTCTAGATTGAGACTTCTGCTTTCATACAGTTGTTTTCTTCACTGCATGATCAGATTTGATTGTTTTAGACATCATAAATGAGACGAAAGAGAGTAAAGATTCATTGAAAGTAGTAGCAGTAGTAGTAGTAGTCAATGTGAGATTTTTACTATCTTTCGATCTACTTCGAAGCTTGAACGTCATAATGACGAAGAATGAAGCGAAGAAGTTCAATGACAGTGAGATCTCGCTGTTCTTCTTCTGTTGTTCTTTTTGCTTAGCAGTCTCACTGTTCTTTTTCTTTTGTGTATCTCTTTGCTTAGCATTCAACTCAGCTGCTTTCGCTGCAGTCAAAGCTTAAGCATTAACTCTATCATGTTTCTTCTTTTGATAAAGCTCAGCTCAAGCTTCTTTTCTTGTAGAAGATGAATTTGAAAGCATCATGAGAAGTCTCTGATTCACTTTCTGCAGTCTCTTGTATGTGACAGTCACGTTGATATGAAAGATAAACAGCTGATTGACTAGAAGATTGATCTGCTGACGTGATAACTTCTCATGCAGCTTCTGCAAGCTGACTGCTGCATAAAGAAATTTATTTTTACTAACATTGTGATATCTTGTTGAATTTACGTTATTTGAATTGATGAAGTCATCATAGTATTTAGTCTGTCAGTTGCTCGATGCTATAAAAGATTCATTCAGTTATCAGCAAGAATGAAGAAGCAATATTGAGATTGAAAATTCTTGTCTGCAAGCGCGTAAGAGATAATGTCTGCAGAGAAGTTCATATTTAATGTAAATATTACAGTCACATGAATCTGCAATGATTGACTGAGTAGCAAACTTCTTGACTGTTATTCATTTAGAATTTATCTTTTCTAGAGCTCAGATAATCACATGACTCACAAGTAATTGAAATGCTTCAAAATCAACGACTCAAGATTTATTTATATGAGAAAGATTCAGCTTGACTGAAGACTATCAACAAGCGAAGATGACTAGTCAACTTGACTCAATCAATGTTAATCACTAAAGAACAAGAAGATTAAGCAGGAAAAAGAAAATAAATAGATCGTTTTTTCCTCTGTTTTTCTCATTATCTCTTTCTGTTTCTTCATTTCTTAGAATTCAGTCAGAAACGCGCTTTTGCATCTGCTACTCACTTTGCTACTCACTTTGCTATTCACTTTGCTACTCACTTTGCTACTCACTGCGCTACTCACTGTTGCTCACTTCACTGCTACTCACTGCTGCTACTGCTATTTACTACTTTCATTGCTATCAATGATCACTTCTACTCATCATCAGACTTGCATCAACGTTGACGTCATCATCGTTGTCACAAGCAAAAGAAGAAGTTGTTGTCGCTTTCTCTTTTCTTATGTGTTTCGCTCTCACTCATCTGCATCATCATCATCATTCTTGTCGAGTTCACCTGTTTCTTCAAGAGTCAACTTGAAACAAATTGTTGAAACATCAACTACTCTCATCATGTGACAGAGAATTAAGAACGTTCATCAAGCAAATATGAAACGCAAGCTGAAACAGAAGCTTCAACAACTAAAAGCTCAGAGTACAGCGCTGAATCAGTTGAAAAACAACTCAGTGATAGAGAACACTATCAGTCAAACATCAAATACTATCTTCTTAAGTGATTCTTGCATTCAAACAATGATATCTCGCTATCTCTTTATTGATATCACTCAACTGATTCTCATCTTCAAAAATGAATTTCAAGCTGTCAACATCTTCAAGCTGATCAACAATCATATATCAAACTCGCTTAACAAACAAGATCTGCAACTATCATGATTCAATGAGCTTCAAGCTCATAATGATGACATCACTCAGCAGAATCTCAAGAGCATGATTCTCTTTATACGTTGTCTAAAAGTATATAATCAATGTTTCATCAAGATGATCAATGATTAATTGAGACATTCTTTACAAGCAAGCTTAGCTTGATACATCAACTATCTGCTGAAGCTTCATCTGCATTATATCTTTGAATCTCTACGAATCTTTCACTTTCACTTTCATGAGATTCATATGATAAAAGAAGTCAATGACTTAAATGAGTGATATAACGCTGAAGATAAACTGATTGATCAAACACTGATAAAGAAAACATCTGCTATCATCTCTCAGACGAAATATCAGAGTCAGAGAATCAGAAAACAGTTCTATGATTTTAAACTTGAAGAGAAAAGCACATTGTTCTCAATATGCAACAAGTTCAACGTTGACAGCTGCATCTATTCTGATTGCACATATCAGCATATCTGCAGTGAATGTGATGAAACTCATGCTACTATTAATTGCAAAACATCGAATTCAAACAGTCAATTGATTGAAAGAAAATGACATTGAATTTTGACCTCACTGATATCAATATCGAAATTCTTTTCATATCAGCTCATGAAGATCAACGAAGTTTTCCTAGCGTACAGAGACTCTCTAAACGCAAGCGCATGATAAACACAACTAGTTGAACATTCTGATCATATATATGTTCAAACACTGCTGTTTATCATTGAACATGAAGCAAAAATTGAATATTGAAGCTTTGATTAACTGATTTTGAGCGAGAATCTTCTTTCAACAAACGAAGCTTCAGATACTCTTCAAGTTGACTTGACGCAGCAAGTTCGCTGTGATCAATTAATTGAGATTCATCATGTTTCTCATCGCTTTATATTCTCATCATTGAGACTAGTATCAAAGAAGAATGATTGCTGACGTCAAATACATCATTTATCATATTCAAAAGAAAGGTCAGTCAATTGCTTCATTCTCAAGAACTGAGAATCAATTGAATATTTCATCTTTGATCAAGCAATCATCGCTTTATGTGACGTTGATTGAAACGCAGTTCTCATTAAAAGAAATTTGATCAACGTCTTTTATCATGTGTCGATAGCAACATCAGATCACTGACTGCTCAAGTTCTTCTGAGAAGATAAGTACTGAATAAATCACTTTCTTCTCTTTGATTTATGCACGTCATCATATCTGTTTAATCTTTTCGCTAAGAATCTTTGCTGAATGCTCATAGTCACTTTGCAATGAGACTCAATGATACACTATCTGAATGACTTTCTAGTCATACAAGCAAACATGATCGAAGCTTGTAAATACGAAAGCGATTTCGATGATTTGTGCGCTCAGTTAGAATTTAGCGTTAATCTTAAAAAGAATCTTATCAACATCACATGCATCTTTTTGAGCATTGAGCTTGATTTAATCAATATAATGACTCATTTATCACTTGATAAGCATCAGAAGACAATTCAGCTCATTAACAACGCGCTTACAAAGAGTTTTTTATCATACAAGAAGTTACAAATGCTATTAAACTTTCTGTCATTTGCTGCAAAGATTGTAGTTTCTGAAAAAGTCTTTCTCAGATGACTGTTCAACGATTTAATCATCATCAAATCACGCAAGCAGCGCATCAATTACTCAATGCAACAAGATTTACTATGATGAAAGACGTTTCTTTTAGAGTGAAATAATGTACATCTACTTTGCAAACATGAATTCAAACATTCTTTATATCTCTGAATTAACACTTCAGATCTGCACAACATGAGAGATTACTATCTGCATCATTTCAACCTATCATCAGCTGCTAGTCAAACATTTTTCAATCGATTTAACATGCGCTTGAGTGACAAGCATATCAATGTTAAAGAAATGACGACAGTGCTTCAAGTTTTGATAGCATGACTTTTCGTTTTTGCAAAATGCAATCTCATTATATATGATGACAATGTAGCTGTTATCATTGACATTAACAAGATCTTCATGCGCGAAGAGACAATGCTGTATCTGCGATGAATAGTCTTGCTGACGACTGCACATGATATCTGCATACATGCTCTGTGAATTTCAATTCATGAAAATCGTCTAGCTGATTTGCTTTCTCAAGTGAAGTTCAGTACTATTGCTGACGAGTTTTCTCAGCTAGCTACACTTCAGTTAATCAGCGTGAGTCATTAAGCTTCTGATACAGCGAGGTTTCTCTTGATCATTCAGCAGTCAGATATTTTTGATGAAATCTAACAATGTTCATCAGAAATATCTACAATATAATCAAAAGAAGCTACTTCATGTTCTGCTTCTTGATCATCAAAGTCAAATATTCAACTTCAATCTCAAATCTGATCAGCTGATCAGTAAATCTAAAGAACAAGATGATCAAAGTCAAAATTATTAAGACTTATCTCATTGATTTATGATCATATCATATTGACGTTGAATATTCTGATATTGAGATTGAAACATTTCATCACTTTACATTACAGCGAATCATAGTTGAAATTTGACGACTTCAAGATGATGATCAGACTCGTAAGCAAAGATCTATAACATGAGATTTACTGTTACTATTGCTACGTCAATTTGATCAATTTATTATTGAAGAAGCAACATGACATGCGTCATTTTGCCTGATGTTTGCAAGCTTTCTGCACATGAATGAGTTTACATGAAGTCAATCAAATAAAACATCTGACTTCAAACAGTGACATTTAATCAGAAGTTTGATTATCTTTCAGAATAACTTTTTGCAACTCATTTTATCAAGCTTTAAAATCAATTCTTTCAGATGTGAAATGACATTGATCATCGCTGTTGTCAACGACGAAGCGTACGTTAAAAACTCACTCGTCAATCTGTTTTCAAAGTTTTCTGCATTTCTGCTGACGTTTTTGTTTGATTCAGAATATTCATACATGCAAACTCACGTCATCAAGATTCTGCGTAGAACGCTAGTCACACTGAGCATAGAAGATCGCTACTCAGATCACTTCTTTCATCGAGATGCTGCTATCTCAGCTCGTCAAGCAAAGCTTTCGAAGAATGAAATTCAGCTGTTAGAAAGATGAAAGTTCAACAGCTATTACTTATACATTGAAGCTCACTTTAGCTACATACTAAATGTCTCTAGAAGACATCAAAGATAGTCACTTTCAATCAGTCAACTAGAATCAGTTCTTGTTGATCTCAATACTTCGTATCAATGTTTCTGAAGTTGAGAGTGCTTAACATCTCAGAGCGGCTTTCGAGACAAATTTTAGCTCTGAAGATTGTCAGAGATCATCGAATTTACTCAAACATATATAATATATATTTGTTCAAATGAAGATGATGTTTGATAGAAGATTCAGCTTGACTGAAGACTATCAACAAACGAAGATGACTAATTGACTTGACTTGATCAATGTCAATCGCTAGAAAACAAGAAGATTAAGCAGGGAAAAAAAGATAAATAGGTCGTTTTTTCTTCTGTTTCTCTCATCATCTCTTTCTGTTTCTTCATCTTTTAGAATTCAGTCAGAAACGCGCTTTTGTCTCACTCACTCACTTCATAGACTCAGTCGCTTAGATAGAGAGAGTGCTTGACATTTCAAAGCGACTTTCGAAGCAAATTTTAGCTCTGAAGATTGTCAGAGATCATCGAGTTTGCTCAAACACATATAATATATATTCATTCAAACGAAGATGATGCTTGATAGTCTCTTATCAATCTCACGAATGAAGTGATATTACAGCTTCAGCTTGAACTTCATGAACTTAATGACATTCTCTAAAAACATCTGAGAATTCATGATAATCTTGAGAATAGAATGAAGATTCTCGTTTCGCTGTGAGATCACTGCTTCAAGATTACAATATCATCATGTATAACATAAAATCATCTATTTTTTCTTGAAGTATCAGTTGATTCAGAAGTAGTCTCGATCAGATGAATATAGTAGCGTCAGCAATGCTGCTCAATTAACTTGCAGCTCAATAGTAGTACTGAATGTCACTCACTGTCATGTAGTATTCTTAATCTCTTTTTGACGCTCAAAGAAATAGTCGACTTTAAATTTAGCTACTTATGCTTGAATGTTTTCACAAACATGTCAATTGCATAGCTGAAACTAAATCTTGAGCATAGATATAAATAGCGAAGTCGTCAATCTCTTGCTCTGATTGACTATAATGACTCGTGAAGACAAGCAGTCATTAAAAAGTTCTTCATGCATACATTGAATGAAGAAATTGAACGTCTCTTCGAATTCTGATATGACAAATGAGAAGCAGACTGAAAAGATCATTGTCATGTTAATGACATCTACAGTCACGAAAAGAAGCATCTTCAGTGCATTGATATTAAAGATAGCATCTGTTTTCATCATAAAGTTGCTTATAAATCTTTTAGATAATTCTCGCTGATAGTTATTCAATAGAAATATCTGCTCAATATTCTTCTGAATCGAGACGTCAGCGTCATTTAGCGTGTAGAAATATCAAATTCAAACAATGAACATTGAATTATTGAGACATTAAAGTAGTCTCATAATGATTTTCTCTTTGAATCAAGTAATAGAAGATATCAAATTGTAGTACTGCTTTTTGAATAGATGAAATTTCTGATTATTATTCTTGAGAATATTTTCTAGCACACGTTCAGAAGCTCAATAAATGAGCTTGTTTAAGCGATTTGTTTTAATCAATTCAATTGTCTTTGCATGCTTCAACTGATACTTCTTATGAATCTCATAGAAAAGAGAATTGATGACAACATCATGACTATGAGTCTGATCTTGTACTCTCAGTACTCATGTTTTATTCTCAGCATCGCGATCAAGAGATTGATAGCTGATAAAGTAATGTTATTTGTAATCTTTGACTTTGATCTTAGTGAGTTTCTGCTTGCAATTCATACTATCGTCTTTGCTAGCATGATCATCAAGCTTTTAATAATTTTTGGTATCAATCTTGTGATGTATGCATGAATAATTTCTTCTGTCTTTTTCGCAGAACTCGATGACTATCTGAAATCTCTGGCTGAAAGCGTAGTTTTGTAGTCTTTCGTATGTCTCACTAGATATGTTGAAAAGCTCGTCTTCAGTCGAAGATTCTGTTATGAATCTGCATAAAGCGAATCATATGAGTGTATTCTAACTAGAAGTTCAAAGCTAAAGAAGAAAAAAGATGCAACACGTCATGAGTTTTACTCATGAAGACACACTAGGTCGCTAGCGTGTCAACATCAGCTCTATACTAGTCTATGATAGTTTGACATGATCTATGTTAGACTAATTCAAAGTGCACGCTCGCAACAGACTTTAAATGAGTCGAAAGTATTCTATCAATTGCTCGCTGAATAATGAGTATGAGACTAGAATTCAGATTAAGATGAAATTATCATGTAATAAACATGACGATGACGACGTGAATGTAGATAGATAGGTTGATAGATAGATAGATAGATAGATAGATAAATAAAGCATAGATTGTTTGAGAAGAAGATTGTTTGAGAGAAAGAATTGACGAAGCTCAAAAGTCATACTGAATGAGCGATGTGATAAAGAGTTTATGATGGAAAATCTACATGTATTTGTTAGCAAACTACATCTAAATGAAGATAGATCTCGCCTTTAGCGAAAGTGATGCTTCGTAATGTGCGTTGTTAAATAACGTTCTCAAGATCTTTCGTCAGCTTGACGTAGAGATTGCTACTGATACAAAGAGATCATAGAAGTGCTTGACTGAGCTTGACTGAGATAATCTAGTTCTAGATTTGATAAACAACTGAATTAATCAGAGTTAATGCTATCATTTGTTGAGATGTTTATAAAACAAGCAATAGTATTGATATTAATGGTAAAAGATAAAGAGCAAATCTGAGATAACGTCAGGTTTAAGCTCAACTAGCGCGTCGCTAAAGACTCTAGTGCGTCGTCATAAATATTAAGCTAGTAATTGACTACAGTGTTTAATTCATAACATGATTATTGTGTTTCAGATAGTCATTTCATGTCTCTAAAGTACTTTGCGTTTTTCATATGATTCATAGTTGTTGCAATTTCATCACAACTTTCAAGCAAATCTGATTTCAAAAGTCTCATGCTTGATTCAACAACTTTGCTTAAGAAGTAAACTTCTTGATGACTTTCTGTAATACATGAGTGATCTCAGCTACTCTGTCATTTATCGCTGTCTTGTCATTGAGAAAACAATCAATGAGAAGATGTATTCTTAAATGAGTGTTTAGTGCTTCTGTGTTTATTTTCTTTCATAATCAACGAGTCGTGAGTTGCATGAAAGATGTGCATAGACACAACTTCGTAATAATTGAAAGATGATCAGATTTCTGATGTAAATCAGTTCTCATCTTGCATTTGTATATCATGAATTGTATTTTCTTGCTGTCAAATGCTAGATTTATTATTGTGAGCTGATTATGAATCTTTCTAGTAATTGTATCTGATTCAAGTAATAGCTTTAGTCTCACGTTCATAATGATGTTCAGTAGAACATCAGTTGCTGTGTGATGAATAAAGCATCTTTTGTCTTCTCAGTGTAAATGATGCAAATTGAAATCTTCTACAATTAGTTGTTTGCAATCATTTTTAATTAGTTCATTCAGATGAGAAATAGTACATAATTCTTCTGTGAAGATGATAAACAGTGAGCATGAATTGTAGATGTTTATGAGTCATAGCATCTGTATCTCATCTTTTGAGTTGCTAGTTTGTAGCTTAATTAAGCAAATGTTCAATTCAATGATTTTCATCACTCATTAATTGAATTTTAGATGCTTGTTGACATAAATGCATGTTCTTGCTTGAGATGATGAGTCTCTCACTAAATGAAAGAAGTTGTGAGTCAAGCTAAACATTTGTAAAACGTTAATGTTGCAATCTTGTTTCTGAATGACTATTATGTCAAATTTACGAACTTCTCTGTCTATCAGAAATGATTTCTGAATTTTTAATGATTTTCTAATATTATATTGTAGAATTCGCAGAAAGATTTGATTTATCATAGAGATATCTGTAGCTGCTGTTGACTTTGTGCAAAGACAACTTTTTGTATACTTTTAGTCATTGAGAGTCTTTCGCATTTTCTGATTTGACATTTCTGTGTCTGTTCAGACGTCAGATTTTCTGAGTCGTTAATCATGCATGAAGAGCGATTGACTCATCTCTTCTTGACTCTTATTACTTATCATGTTGACTCGTCAATGTCTCGACTGCTTGTTGTTGTTAAGATGTTCATTGAACTTGATGAATTCATTGAACTCACGACATTTATTGAACTCAAGAAGTTCAAAGAGAAAGAAGAGAATGAGTGATTATCTTTCAACACTTCAGAATATTTAATTAATTTATTTTGAAAGATTTCTTCTGATTGCTTTATCTGTAGTTTTCATCTGAAACATGAGCATCTTCAGAGTTCATGACTATCGTTGCAGTTCATGCATCATCTTTTATTCATCGACACAATGCACTTCTTAATGTGATGTTTGTCTGCACATTTGAAGCAACGCTCTTCGTTTTTGCAGAATCTAGTCATATAATCAAAATCGAAGCATTTATAGCACTGTGTAATACAACAGTTCTTTTCAAACAACTTGCATGAGCATTCTTGATATGAATTCAGTATGCTTACGTTTAACAACTGATTCATCATCATTTTAAATGCAATCTTTACAATGAGTGATGAGTGAGTCTTCTTACTCTCAACTATATTCTTAAGTTAAGCTATTCTCAGCATTTTTAAATCTTCATGAAGTCTCATGTTGTTCTTCATTAATCTTTTGATGATTATTTTCTGATTGCTTGTGTTCAATGTAATGTGTACATCATGTGCTAATATCGCGAAGCTTCTACGCACTATATACGTTGAGCTTGCAATTTTCTTCACTTATGTTTGAGACTTTTCTAAAGCTGCTTAAGCTTTTGAGCTCATCACATGAAGTGCAATGTCTTTACTTTCAAGCTTGCGAAGCGACATTATTAGATCTCATTACGTCATCGACATGTTTGTGATTTCTTAAAAGATTTGATCAATCGATCTCTTTTGTATTTCTTTCATCTCTTTTCTTTTCACTATTTTCATTAGAATTTCACGTCTTTTGCAAAGTGATGACAAATTATCTCTGAGTCACTGCTTCTTTGTTGTCGCTTCTTCTCTTGCTACATTGACTCATGATGATGTTTTAAATGTGAAACGCGTATTTTCTTACATTTATAGTTGTTTATTAAAAAGTTGAATGAATGTCTTCAACTTTTATACATTTTACACAATGAATGCATCTTGACTTTCAATCTTCTTTTCTGAAACGTTTCGAAAATGTTGAATCAGCTTTAAGATCACTTCTTTTCATGAGTGATCTTTGCTTTTTTCTTTCTCTAACGTTGATGTCTGTGTTAATAGATCGATGATGCTGATAACTTTCGTCTCATCATTGCGTAAGCATTTAAACTTTGCGTTGCTGTCTCTCTGCAACAAGTCAACGCTTGTTATGAATTATGAGTTACGAATTTGTTTCTTGAAATTAGACTAGCGCTCGCTGAATGACGACACACTAGTGCTTCTAGCGACGCACTAGCTGTACTTTAATTTGACTTTCGCTTGATTTCACTTCATAACTTTTACATACTATCATAGACTATATCTATCAGATGTTATTTCATCACAAATGATAGCATCAACTGTTTTAACTATTAACTCAATATCATTCAGCTTGACTAGATTTTCTATTAGTTTATCAGTTTCATCGCTATTAAAACGTTATTCACTGATTAATTCGTGATTACGTCACTAGCGAAAATTTCTATTCGAAAATCAAAGAAACACTGAATGCTTTATCTTTATTACTTTCGTTAATGAGCTTCTCGTTTCTATCACTAATCAATCAATTCTCTATCTGATAAACTAACTGATGATTTCTTCTGAATCTAGTACAACAATCTGACGTTCAGCTCAAGCTCTCAGCTCATATTTCATCTGAACGAAGCAACTAAAAGTTTAACATTTCAGCTTAAAGTCTTTTTAGACACTGATCATCAGTATACTAAAGATCATAAGATTTTTTTGAAAGCAGATGTATGCATAGTCATCTGTATTACGTCGCTCTATCTTTGATCTGCTTATTTAAAAGATTCTATTGAAACAGTAAACTCTTTAAAATGTACTGAAAGATCTTCTGTCTTGATCAAATCAGTCTCTTTCAACATTGATTAAGCGATAGATCGATCTTTATTTCAAGCAGCGATCAATTTCTTTGCTCAAGATATTCAACAATTTCAAACTTCAGAAACTTATCTTGTCTGACATAATCAGCAATGTTCTATCACATCTTCTTCTACTTTCATTGATAGATCTAGAATTGAATTCACAGAAGAAGTTACTATAACAAATTTGCAGAACGTCATGACTGCATCTTTTACAGAAGCTAAGCAAGAGATGTTAAATTGAATTATCATTAAAAGTGTCAGAATCATGCCTAAATGATACAATCAATGAAGATCAGAATTGATAGTGCTTGATCTTTAAAGATAGTTATAACTGAATATTAAGAATACAGAAGAAGATGAGTACAAAAGCTTTTATTTAAGTAATATTCAGAGACTGCGCTAAGCTTGAAGAAAATGTGTTTGTGACATGAGTAGAATGTGATGTAGAAAGAAAGATGATGTTGAATAAAGAGATGTTGAGAAAAGAAAATAAAGACTGAGTCAGATCTGAGTCAGATCTTGATCAGATCTTGACTAAAGACATTGACTAGTTCTAATTAGTCTTGATACGCTCGTAACATTACTCTTCTCTTCGAAAATTCATGTTTGCATGAATGTAGCTTGTTTGCTTGCTTTCTTATTGAGTTATTTCGATACTAGCGTGACTTTCTTGAGTATAGCATATGAAATTCATTCAAAACTTTCTTGAAGTCATCAAATTCATCTTTATCAACATAGTATCATTCATCATTTCTATCTAGATTTTTTCATTTGATCTTGTACTGTATTCGATCTCAATAACGTCTGAAATTCAGAATGTCATCTATCTTTCAGTGTTCATTGTCATCGTCATCAATAATGATGAATCTGAGAAATTCTGCATGCTGTTCTGATAGAAAATCTTCTGAATATGATTGCAGTAGCTTCAAGCTGAACATTGAATGCAGATGCTTCATGCTGACTGATAAATGAAGATGATAAAAGATCTTCGCTTTGACAATGATCTGATAAAATTCTAGTTGTTTGTCTTTCAAATCTTTGCATGATTTCGTGATTTTGACGTTTCTGAAAAATAGTCAAACTCAGTCATTTATCTCATAGATGACATCTCATCTATGTTTATTAATCTGTGCTTTGATGATCAACTTCGTCTTTTTCAATTGTTAATGATCAAAGCTCAGTAGTTCTTTCATTTGAATGACAATATCATCTGCTTTTCTAGCTTTTAGTCGTTCACAAGTGATTTCATAGTCAGTCGTATCTGAATTGAAACTCATTCAAGAGTGAAAATCTTTATTAAAGTAGAAAGAAATCATTGAAATGATCAAGAAGATATTGAAATTGTTGCTGAATTTCATCATAGATATTCATTTAATTCAGTCGTTCTGCATGTAACTGCAGTAAATTCTAAGTTCACATTCAACGTCTTGATTGACTCATTTCATCTGATCATCTATTTTCAAATGATAGACTGTGAATAAACTAGCTGTGATTCTCAGTCACTTGCAAAGTGTTGAAATCGTGTCTAGAATCTAATCACACTGCAGCAAGATAGTACGTAGCTGAATAAAATGTTTGATCAATAGAGATAGCTATAACTAGAATATTAAGAATACAGAAGAAATCAAAGAAAGATTTCGAGCTGTATTTATAGTAGAGCAAAACAAAGAAGACGAAGCAGATTTGCTCAAGTATCAAAAGCGCTAGAATAGAGTGTTGAGACTAGAGATTCAACATGAGTCAAAACCTCTAGAGCTTGTTGACTAGAAAACTCTATTCAATCTCGACATACTCGTAACATTATCTTCTTCTCTTTAAAAGTCATGTTTCTATGACTTGTAGTGTAGTTCATAGCACTGATGTAGAGTCTTGATGTCTGTCTTTCTATCAACCTTTCTATTGATTCAAATCAACTCGTCAAATGTCTATTGTAGCAGACTCACTATGTGAAATAAAGTGATCATTGAAGCAGACTCACTAGTCAACTTGCTCATTGAAAAGATTGACTATCAACTTGTCATTGAAGCAGACTCACTAGTTGCATGTGAACGTGAGGTAGATCGATTCACTGATAGATAGAGCGATGAGAATAGATATGTCATCGTATTGACGAAGAATGTCATTGAAGCAGACTCACTAGTTGACTTGCTCATCGAAGAGATTGACTATCGACTTGTCATTGAAGCAGACTCACTAGTTGCATGTGAACGTGAGGTAGATCGATTCACTGATAGATAGAGCAATGAAAGTAGATATGTCATTGCATTGACGAAGAGTGTCATTGAAGCAGACTCACTACAAGAGCATCATTTGTAGCAAACTCACTAAATTGATCTGACGACACAGATTGTTTTGACTCGCCTGATTCACGAGCTTTCAAGACGAAGAGAGAAAGAGATTAAACAGATTGTTTTCACTCGTTTGCTTCATGAGAATGAGTTGATTCTCTAGCAATCAACGAAGATTCTTTATCGTTGATTCTATTGATCGAGTGAACTGTGCGTACTTAATGAGCGATAGATTCTCTAGCAATTCAAACAGTCTTGTCGTTGATTCTATTGACTCTCTGATGTTGTTCTGTCTTTCGATTGCGTCGATCATCAGGTAAAACAAATTTCTTTATACTCGTTTCGTTGTTCGTCGAGTAGCTTGAATGAGTAATGAAATCAATATTGTGTGATAAATGAATTCTTAATATAATGTTGAAATTGTGCCTAGAATCTAATCACACTGCAGCGAGATAGTGCGTAGCTGAATAGAATGTTTGATCAATAGAGATAGCTATAACTAGAATATTAAGAATACAGAAGAAATCAAAGGGAAATTTCGAGCTGTATTTATAGTAGAGCAAAACAAAGAAGATGAAGCAGATTTGCTTGAGTATCAAAAGCGCTAGAATAGAGTGTTAAGACTAGAGATTCAACATGAGTCAAAACTTCTAGAACTTGTTGACTAGAAAACTCTATTCAATCTCGACACACTCGTAACACAAAGACTCTTTCACATAGTTGATATGAATTGAGAGTCTCTGTTTGAAACAATAGAACTGAGTAGATCATGCAGTCAATAAACGTTTCATAGCATGATTCAAACCGTTTCTTTGACTGAGATGTCATTGTCTTCTTAATGACAGAAAACATAGTGATATTCTTTGATAAGATAACATATGATTGTGCAAATGATGTTATAGTCTTCTGATAAAGATAGCTTAGTAATGAAGTTCATAACTATATCTTTTCAGCGTTTTTGTGAAATGAGTAGAAGATGATGAAGTTCATTGATGCTATTTCTAAAGACTTTGCTTCGCTGACAGACATGACAGTTTCAAATGTACTGTCTGACTGTGACTTGATGATCTGATCAATAGTAGAATTGTTGAATTAAATCAATAGTTCATTTATTATCAAGATGAGAGATTGAGAACTGATCATGAATTTTCTGTATCAGTTTCGTATGCATATTCTTAAAAACTCACAGTAAGTCTTTTTTAAAGAGAACGTTGTCAATGATTTCGCATTTTTTCAATTTAGTGATATGAAATTTAAGCTTGTTCTCGTTCATAGCTTGTTTATATTCATTGCAGAGCTCATTCATTTGATTAATCATATATACTCGCTGATAAAGATTTGCTTTTGATTCAACGAGTAGAACATCAACTCTATCAAGAATCAAAATAGTTTGAAAACAATCTTCAAGATGCTGAGCTGATTCAGAGATGTTCACTAGAAACATTCTGATTAAAGCATCAACTTTAATGTTTATTTTGCCTGATCTAAAGATGATCTGAAAAATGAACTTTGATAGAACGTTCAGATAGTTGACTTGTCATCGACTCAACTGTTTATTTTTCATGAAGATTTTCAAAGTCTAATGATCGATGAACATCTGAATAAGTAGTTCAATGCATTTCAGCTTGAATCATCAGTGTTTGAAACATTGAATAATGACTAGCAATTTCTTGTCATAGATGTGATAATTGATTTCAGCGAGAATCATGCTTTTGCTGTAGAAGATCATCGAATGAAGAACTCTCTCGTCATTATACTGAGATAGTATTTCACCTTTTACATAGTTCAAAGCATTGATCTTCAGAATAGCTTGTCATTTGAGATCAAAGTGACGAAGTACTGAGATCAAGCTGACTTGTTTCTTTAGATTGTCAAAGACTTGAACACAGACATCATTTCAAACAAAAGACGTGTTCTTTCTAGTCAGCTGAGTGAATGATTTGACTAGCTTCAAGAAGTTCTTAATGAAACGACGATAGAAGTTAACAAATTTCACGAAGCTCTGAATTTCTTTTAGATTGATTGAAGTGATTCAGCTGACTATGACTGTCACTTTGCTGAGATTCATACGAAGATCTAATTCTGATACAATGACTTCTAGAAAGACAGTCTCTTCTACATTGAATTTGCACTTTCGAATATTCATCTGCAGTTCAGCTTTGCGCAGTTGACTCAATACTAGTTTGACGTGATCTCTATGTTTCTTTTTCATTTTGCTATAGATGAGAATGTCATCTGAATAAACTTGGTAAAAGTTGTTCAGAAAGTCTCATAGAACATCATTCATATATTGCTGAAAGAAGATCAATTCATTAGTCAGTTTGAATGATAACATCTTGTATTTATATGCTTTTAAAGCAGTGATAAAAATGATGTAATTCTCACTATCAAGATGCATTTGAAGTTTGTTGAACGCTGATATGATGTTCAATCTAGTCAGATGCTTGCAATTCACTATTTTATCAATGATCTTGTTTATCAGCGATAGAGAATATCTATTTCTTTTGAAAATGACATTTAGCTTTCAATAATTCATGCAGAATCAAAGATCTTCATTTGCTTTAAGAATGAATAGAACGAGAAAGAAATAGAGAGTCTGACTAAAAGTGATGAATTTCTTTGACAGATTCTCGTTTAAGTACTTCTTTATCTTCAGAAGTTTGACAAAGAACATTCAATAGACTCAACAGCAAGAAAACATTGAATCATTGATGAGCTCAATTTTATGATTGTAGAAGCGATGAGAAGGTAGTTTATTTAATTGAGCTCGATCAAAAACATCTAGAAACTCATGATATTTTGATGACAGCTTCGCTTTAATATCTTTCAAATTCTGAGTCATTTCATTGATTAAAGAGATGTTTAGAACGTTCAAATTGCACTGAGTATTGTATGCGATTTTTCTATTGATGTTTATCATGAATAAAGCAAAGACTTCAGTCTGATTCTTCTTTGAATGATTCAACAGTGTTTTGAACGAAGCTGCGTTTATGCTTTAAATTGAGAATGACTCTTTCTGAGCAGTGATTGAAACAAGTTGTTTGAGCATCATAAAGATCTTAGTCTGAGTGATTGAAAAAGACGAAGTTGATCGCGATTAACTTAAATGCTTTGAATTGAGAGAAATTGAAAAAATCGAAATAGAAGTATTCAATTGATTCGAAAAAACAATGACATCATTTCGCATATTCAGTAATATTTCGTTTTTATTCATTCAGAGCTTATTCAATATGACTTCATGATGATTGATATCAGCTATCAACATTGATACAGTCAATTTCTTATGACTTTCAATGATGAGATTGAGTAGAATTTTATGAGTGATGATCTTCTTAAATATCTTTTCATCATAATCTCTTATTAGCTTCTCTTTTGTCAATGATATAGATTGAATTTCTAGTTTCTTGCATACTCTATTGATTAAATTAGCGTGTATGATCATGTAGATGACTGAATCACTGTCTATTAAAGAACGAAGGCTGAAAGATTGATTCTGAGAAATGAGATGAGCATCAATTAGAAATGACTTTTCAAAGTAATTTTCTTTCAATAGAATTTCGTCTAGTTTGCACAAAGATATAATCTCTATCTCTTTAATGACTTTTGAAGAGATGACTAGTTTTTTGAATCGAAATCGAAATTGAAATCAAAGCAATCATATTCATCATTCACTGCATTAATTCTAGTAGGTTGATCAAGACACTCTTTAAAGCTATGATCTGATTTATGATATATAAAACAGATTTCAACTAGAATGTCTGCTTCTTTGACGCTAGTTAAAATCGCGTCGCGCGACTTTAGCTGATCAGACTTCAAGTGATCAACTGACGAAGTGATAATAGTCGCTTTATGAAAGATAGTTTTAGAAAGATCATCAACGCGTTTGATCTTGTTCTTGATCTCTCGAATGACTCGCTGATCATTATTCAAATGAATCAGATAGAAACGAATTTCTTTTAGAAAATCAGATTGAACTAGTTGATCTACTCAAATGAATCAAAGATGAAAGTGTATTTTATCTTTCAAATCAGCGATCAGTTACTTCTTGTGATAGTCTAGATAGAAAGATAGACGTTGAAACTGAGTATAAAATTTATTGAATTTCTTAAATTCTTGAATCAAGTTGTAGTATTTTCTACGAAAGTTAACTTTCTTATCTGAATCATTGAACAACTCAGCTAGTTCTTTCAAAAATTTATCGACAATCTTATAAAAATTGACATAGTCATGTTCACGTCTAGATTGAATAACTTCAGCTGCGTCATTGAATAATCTGAAGTGTACATAACTCAGTTTGACTCGTTCATTTGAAAAGAGATCGACGTTGATCTCTAGTTTATTCTGAATTTTTCCGTATCAGTTCTTTCAAATAGAATTCTTTTCATCAGTAAACAGCAAAGAATCAGGTATTTTTTGAGATCTAAAACGTTCAAAGTAAATGAAATCAGAAGAAGTGTTTTCTTTAGCTTGAAGTCTAGTCTTCAACTCTTTGATTTCGTCTTCTTGTTGTTTATCTAACTCGTAGAGTCAATCTGTTTCTTTATCAAGAACTAGACTTTAAGTCTTTCAAATTTCGTAGAACATGAGAAGTATTATCATTTTAGCAAATGATTCGTCATCTTCATGAATAAATGATGCAGCACTTGATGATTTTGATGAATCAGCATCAGAGATTTGAGAGAAACGATTTTGAAATTCTTCGAAACACTCTTTAGTAGATGAAAGACTAAACATAATGAGATTTGTTTAAAAAAGAGAAATTAAACAAGTGATGATACTTGATGATTGAAGAAGAAAGATGTATAGAATAATGTTTAATCTTCAACAAAGAAGATGAGATTTGTTTATTGATTGATTTTGTTGATTCTTTAGCAAACAACAAAGATTCTTTATCATTGAATCTATCAATCGATTTGATTCTTGAGCAATTCACGAAGATTCTTTATCGTGATTCTCTTAATCGAGTTGAACAGCTTATTTTCACTCGTCTACTTCACAAGAATGAGTTGATTCTCTTGATTGAATGAACTCTGCATACTTAGTGAGTGATAAGTTATCTAGCGATTCAAACAGTCTTGTCATTGATTCTATCAAACTTTCTAGTATTGTTCTATCATTCAATTATCATTAATCATCAGATAAATGAATTTCTTTAGACTTATTCTGTCTAAACGAGTATGTTGAATGAGTAATGAGATCAGTATCATGTGATTAATGAATTCTTAATATAATGTCAGAATCATGTCTAAATGATACAATCAATGAAGATCAGAGTTAATAGTGCTTGATCTTTAGAAATAGTTATAACTGAATATTAAGAATACAGAAGAAGATGAGTACAAAAGCTTCTATTTAAGTAATATTCAGAGACTGCGCTAAGCTTGAAGAAAATGTGTTTGTGACATGAGTAAAATGTGATGTAGAAAGAAAGATGATGTTAAACAAAAAGATGTTGAGAAAAGAAAATAGAGACTGAGTCAGATCTGAGTCAGATCTTAATCAGATCTTGACTAAAGACATTGACTAGCTCTAATCAGTCTTGATACGTTCGTAACAGAGAGCATCTCTTGTACAATTTGAAAACTTAGTAATCAAGATGATTTGCCTTCTGAATCACTTAAATCATTCAAATCTACTGATTCTACTGATCTAGCAGATGATGATGATGAAAATGATCATTGCAATCGCTGAAATTCTACTGAAGTGAAATTCTTTAACTCTATGTATAATGACAAGTTTATGCACATTGATGATCTTCTGAAGCATTCAGACAAGAAGACATACTTTCAAGATGTTCATCTTTTCATTGAACGTGTCAAGAATATTCTTCATATTAAAGATGCTAATTTAGTGAGAATAAATCTATGAATCTGTCTTCAAGACATCACGATGAAATGATATATTAAAGAGCTTATCAATGATGAGAAAAGATTGATCAAATATGAAGACAATGTCAATGAGTGAATACACGCTTTAATTAAACGCTTTCGTGAGTAATCTTGCATTGCTCTGAACATGATTATCAAAGAAAGATACATCATGAAAGATGCACGACGAAATCAAGAATCTTGCAAGTATGCTTAAATCATATTAAGAGCTGTTAAATCAACGAAACTAAACTTCATCTTCAATCAATTATCAATTATCTACAACGACATTGATTTGAAATTTCAAAGAAATCTTATGATATTTACTTTCGTCATCAAGATTAATGATTTTCTATATGATATGAACAATAGAAAATACATCTGATGAGAGCTAGCAGCTAAATATCGAGAAAACATCGAAACTAGTATCAGTACGTTAAATATCAATCGCAGTACTGAAAGCAGTAATCAACGCAGCAATAATCGACGCGATAATAAGAATATCAATCAGTATGATAGTTTTAACTCTCAGTCGAATTTTCAGCGACAATTTCAGAATGATTTCAAACAAATCTCGAGATTTTCAAACTATCAAAACAATGCTTATCAGAATCAGTTTCAGCAGTCTTTGCAGTCAAACGTAAATACAATGATGTCAACTTTGTCAGCTTCACGACAGTTATTATTGCTAACAAACGACGAAAATGCGTCAAGTTCGAATTAGCGTTTATTCTATTCAAATAACTGAGAGCGTGACAAGTCATTATTCAAATCATCATTTTAATCATGATCTCAACGAGTCTATCAAGTCTCTATCAAGAATCAGAAGAACAAAGAGATGAAAATCAATACTGAAGAGCAGAAAGTTTATCATGATAATGAATAAGATCAGTATCAAATCGCTATTCAGCAAGCATATCTGTAAAATGTCTTTAATGCGTACGCTGAAGAAACTTTTAAGAAGAATCAATCTTAAATTGAATCGAAATTGAATTTCAATCAGAAAGATGACTCTGTGAATGCAGACTTTGTGATTCATTGACAATTTGTAAAGAGTGACAGAGACAGATTTTAGCGCTTTTAACGATCAATATTTCAAATATTCATTTAATCTCATGTTTCAGATTTGCGTTACTTTTAGCTGATGCATATTCATAAAAGCGTCAATATTTTCAACATCTTTAACATCTCTGACATTCTCATAAGCGCAGTATGCGTCTTTATCATTTAATTCAATAAACATAACTATTTTAACATTTGTAGCATTGATACGTAGTTGCAACGTTGAATAATTAATGATTAATTTGACTATCTAAATAATAGCTATTTAATATATGCGTCAAGAAAGTCAATGAAAAAGTCAATGAGAAAGTAAATGAGAAAGTTAATGAGTAAATTAAAGAGATAGAGAGTCATGTAGAATGATTGATAAAGTCGTGTTTGAAGCTTAATAGAGAACAAATTTGATTCTTGATTGCGAAGCAATTCAAAGCTTGGTGAGAAGTCATGTAAAAAGTCATGAAGAAAGTCATGTAGAGAGTCATGTAAAGAATCATGTAGTAAAAAGATCAGTAAATGACTTGATTGAAAGATTATTAGAAAGCTCACTAAATGACTTGATCGAAAGATCAGTAGAAAGCTTACTAGTAGAAAGATCAATAGAAAGATTGATTGAAAGATCAGTAGAAAGCTCATTAAATGACTTGGTCAAAAGATCAGTAGAAAGCTTACTAGTAGAAAGATCAATAGAAAGATTGATCGAAAGATCAGTAGAAAGCTCACTAGATGACTTGACTGAAAGATCAGTAGAAAGGTCAGCGAGAATGCTTGATAAAGAAACATGAAGAATGCTTGATAGAGAGTCATGAAGAAAGTCATGTAGAAAGCATTGTTTGATTCGTGTTATGCGCTCGATCGACACGTATTTTGAAGCATGTAGAATGTTTGATAGAGTGTTTGATAGAAAGCTCAGTCGATAGCTCAATAAATAGCTCAGTAGAAAGATTGATAGAAAGATTGATAGAAAGATTGATAGAAAGATCGATCGAAAGATCAGTAGAAAGATCAGTGAAAAGCTTAGTAGAAAGCATTGTTTGAAGCATTGTTTGATTTATGTTATGCGCTTGATCAACGCGTCTTTTGAAGCATGTTTTAAAATGATAGACTGACTACTAAATGAACGAGTAGATAGCTGAGTTGATAACTGAGTTGATAGCTGAGTTAATAGCTGAGTTGATAGCTGAACATGTTGATATTTTGATTGTTGTTGTTCTAGAAAGTAGAAACTACGAAGGGAAAAAGAAGGTGAAAACTTCGAACTTTCTAGCGTCAGCGTAGATAGAAAGTCATATAGAAAGCATTGTTTGAAGCACTGTTTAACGTGTTTTGTGCGCTTAATCAACGCATTTGATAGAGCATTTAATAGAGTATTTGATAGAGAGTTTGATAGAAAGTAGAATGACGAGTAAGTGAGTAAGTAAAGTGAAGAGTAAATGAGCGAGTAAATAGACAAGTAGAATAAAGAGTAGATAAGCGAGTAAATAGATGAGTAGTAGACTGAATGTGATAAAAGAAACGAAAGTGATGAAAGTGATGAAAGCGACGAAAGCGCGATTCAGTTCAACGACATATGAAATGATTGCAGATTTTATTCATAAAATCTGATCACATTCAGATGAGTTCAGCTAAAATTTCAACTTTATTTCGCTTTAAGCGACAAACGTTTCTTTAGCTAAATTCAATAATTCAATTCACTTTTCAAACTGCAAATGTTTTTACAATCAAATCTATAACTACTAAAGTCTGTGAATATTGTGATCAAGACTTTGAATCAGAAAATAAGCTTTATCATCATCTTAAAAAGTGTTTGATCGTTTAATCAATAAACAAGTCAGTTGCTTTCTCAGTTACATTGAAGTCATCATTAAAGAAAAAGTGCATTCTTATTGAATCTTCTTCGAAATCATTGCAAATCGTTGACTACGTTTTTCGTAATTGACAATATGTTACAGTCAAAGTCTGCTGAAGTTTTGATGAATCAGAAGAAGATATTGTCTTAAACACAGAATGTATCATGACAATAGCAAATCATAAGTTTATTGAATTCATTGCTTTGAATACATTAATACAGAAAATGACATCACTCATATCTGTATGAAACATTAAAAACAAGATTCATCACTTCAATAACTTTGTGATGCTGATCACATATATTCATGAATTTCTATCTGATGATAGATCGATAACAACTTGCTTTCGTTGAAAAATTCATCTGATCGATGATCTCAAAGTAAAGATACTTCTAGAAATTGACATTATGATTATAAAGAAGATGCAACTAGATCTGAATGAAAAGATTGTCAGAATAAATAGTTGTCAAGAATTTACTGTCAACATTTTCGTATTCACTAGAAATCTGTTGAATCTTAAGCGAATAGTTCAAATCAAAGATTGAATCATGATTTCATCTCATGCACTTCTGAAAGTATCTGTTCTTGCGAAGAAGAATAAGCTATCTACTGATCATGATCTGATCTTCAAGCCTGACTATGATCAAGATCTGAAACAGATGAATGATCTTTTCACTCATGTAGTAAACATCAGTTTTTTCTTTGTGCAAGTTCGAAATGACATTGAAAAATCAGTCATCATTCAACGATATGCAAAAATTGAAGCAGTGCTTGAGTATGAAGAAGATGACTGCTTTCTGACGAATTCAACAAATCATCATCTGATGATCATTGATTGAAAGCAGCATAAAACTTCTGACTGAAAAAGTTCACTTCTAAGAAAAATATCAGTTCTCATCATCATCATCGCAACTTTATCAACTGCAAATTCAAATTATTATCATCTTCAACATCAACAGTATCAAATCTACTTTCGATCAAAGTCAATTCTGATCTGAAAATCATTTTGCAGAACGACATCACTATAGCAGAGATCATTAATTTCTATGACATATGAACAGATCAAGAAAACACTGTTGATATTCTCAAGAAGAATTGAATGTCAATCACTTTAGTTTCTGAGACTAAGATTTCGTCTGCAAGAGTGTATTCTCTCAGTACTAAAGATAAGAAACTGATAAATAAGATCTTTGATAAGCTTCATAAACAATATAAGCTTACTTGAATCAAACAGTCAACGCTCTATGATTTTTCAGTTTTCGTTGTATGACAAGATATCAATGAAATTCAAAAAGAGCATGTTGTAGTTGACATTTAAGATTTAAACAAGATTTCTCTGCAAGACAGCTATTCAATGTCATTGCAAGCAATCATTACAACTGTCGTTGCAGAATGTTAATACATTATTGTAATAAATGTCAATGATTATTTCTATCAGTGAAAAGTCAGATCAATTGATCGAAACAAACTAATCGTTGTCTCTCATCGAAAGCAGAAACAGTTTGAGATAGCTGTTATGAAATTTAAAAACTCTTCTTCATATGTTCAACATCAGACAGATTGACTGCTGTGATCTCATTAACGCTATGCTCAAGTTTATATAAATGACATTGTCATCTTTTCAAGAACTCTGAAAGATAACTTGAAGCATTTACATGCTGTGTTTCAACTATTTTCGAAGAAAAGAGTTAGCATTTCGTCAAAGAAATCATTCATAGACTATTCATCAATAATACTGCTTAATCAGAAAGTCAACGATTTCAATCTGACTATTTCAGTCGAAAAACTCAAGACTATAATCTCTCTAGACTTTTCATGAACACTGCGTGCACTGAATATCTATTTAAATATAATTGATTGACTAAGAAACTATGTTTCATACTATGCTCAAATAGTAGAATCGTTGCAGAGACATAAAACTAAATTATCAGTAGATTTACTTAAGAATAATTTAAATGCTCATTGAAGTGAGATTGATAAAAGAGCTTTTGAGTCAATCAAGTTAAAAGTCAGATTCTTTCAACATCTTCAGAATCACTTTGTCAGAAAGAAAATACTGACTCATTTTAATTCTGATTGTCAATTATGAATCAATCTTGACGCATTCAAGAAAATTAATTTCGTTGATATGATTTATCACGTCAAAGATGAGAAGATGATCTTTACTCAATTAAATGTTCAATTTATACTATTTCTGAGCAGAATTCTTAATTTTGCTGAAAGAAACTACTGATTCACGAAACTGAAAGTAGCTGACTTGATCTGAGTGATCAAAAAGATTCATCACATGATGTAATTCACTCTGAAATCACTTACTATCATTTACATCAATCATGCAATCGCTGTGATGATTGCTAAACAGACTAGTTTAATGACTGCAAACACAGATAAGTTGAATCTGCATCTTATTCAAGTCTCTCAATATTTGTTCATCTTTCAGCTAAATATATGACACAAAGTCGACAAGACTAATATCATGCTTGATGCATTATTCAGACTTCTTCGTGATAAGCTTGAACTGAAATCAATGAAAGAAACTTTCAAAGATGACATACTGAATCTACTGCACAAAAGAATTGTATATAAGAATCAGATAACTTATGTCTGCACTATCTCTCTGATTGAGCTGTCACTCAAGTTCAAAAGCAATCTTATTGAAGCATTAAAAGATGACAAACGTTGAAAGAACATACTAAGTATAGTACGCAAGAAGACTACAGAATCATTGAATGATCAGACAGTCATTTGATGATCTTGAGAAAGTCACTTTGAAGTTCAGAAGAAACTTTTGTATCATGTTAATGAAAACTCAAAGCGTCACATTTGATTAGTGATTCTCAAGAAATTGAAACACAAAGTGTTCTCACTGACTCACAGTTCTCATCATGCTGATTTTCATCAAATCTATCAGCGAATTGTTGAAATTATGTATATACGAAAACTCACTTTCAGACTTTGAAAGTTTATTAATCATTGCTTGAAGTGTCAGCTATATTAAATCAGACAACATCAATCATATAATGAGATGATTTTGATAAGTTCTGCAAACATTTTCTTTCATACAATCACGCTAAACTTTATTCTAGCATTATCAATCAGCATAGACGAATTAAAGTGTTTACTAATCATCATCAACAAATTCTTTAAGAGACTTATGCTGATTTCTGACAAATTAATCTGATCAACGAAGAAGTGAGCTTATGCTTTGATTGAAAGACTGCAGCAAGCGAATTGAAATATGTTGTCAGCGATCATATTCAATCATGATCTCAAATTTCTATCAGACTTCTGACAAGCTACGTTTGAGAAATTAGAAATCTCGTTGCTGACAAGCATGATTTATCATTCTCAAATCAATAATCAAAGTGAGCATTCTAATCAAACTATGAAGATTGCTTTATGTTTTCTACTCTTCAGTATCAACAAATTGCTATGATTGTTTCTGTTAATCAGTCTACAAGCTAACTTCAACAACTTCACGTTCATCAACACAGGTAAATCTTTTAATAAGATTGTTTATGACTTCAAAACTACAAACATCTTATCACTTATTAGTTCTGAAGATTGCTTCAACTACGCAGCGAAATGATTTATAAATGTATTCAAAGCTGTTGATGCTATTACTTTCGTAAGAGTCAAGACGAAAGCATGATATGATCATAATCATAAGTCAATGATTTTATGAATCGAAGACTATGCATTTCTACAATTACATCACGACTATCATCTGTTAAATCACTCATTTAAAAAACTCAGTCAGCAATACTGTGATTCTTTTCTGATTATCAAATAAGTCGAAAAGCTTACATATGAGCTTGAGCTTTCGTCACACTGAAGAATTCAGTCGATCATCTTCATAATGCAATTAGAATCAGCACTCAAGAGTGCAGACTCATTCAAGCATTCACAATCAGATAATTCTTTCTTTATAGAAGTAGAAGAAAACATTGACGAATGAGTCTCATACGAAATCGAGAAGCTCATTGATGATAGAGTTCAACGATTTGACAGAAAATCACTCATACGCGAATATTTAGTAAGATGAAAAGAATATGAATCAGAGTACAATGAGTGATACGACAAAGATTTGCTTGATAACGCATCTGATTTTTTTATTTTTTTATTTCTTCATTAAGTGCATGCAGTCTATGACTATGACACTGTTTAGACGCTGTGCATATGTTAAATTACATGTATTTTGATCAAAGTCACTGCTTTATATCTTTTCATTGATCAATCACATTGATAGTTTGTGCAAACAAGCACTTTCAATCAAACAACTTCTTTCTTTCGTGCTCTCATTTTCTCATCTCTTCATGTTCTTCTCACTTTACTTTTTTGTTTTTAATAGTCATTTTCTTGTTGCAATTCAAGTACTTTTCAAGTACTTTAGCATTGTGATTTTTTCAATCTTGATGATAAACAACATCAATATAATGTTTGTGTTTTTGAACTGTGCTTTTGCTTTAAGCTGTAACTGTTCTGCTCTATAATGTTTGCAGTTCAGTAGTAAGTGTTTCAACGTTTGTTTCATCTTGCATATTTCATAGCATTTGTTTGAGTCATTTTCTGATAATCAATGCAAATAGCTTTTGAAATAGTCATGTCTCATTTTTAGCTGTATAAATGTTGAAAATGTCAGTCTGTCTATTTTTCAAAGCTTTTTCAGTGATCTGTAACTCAGATTCATTCTCGCTGTATGCTTCTGATACTGATTTTCTTTTTTGATGCTGTCATTTCATGCAATTAGTCATTGCTCTTTTGTCTCTTTGTCTATTTGCTTTTTGATAAAGCTCATGATTGTTTTTTTCCTGATGTTGATTATCAATCTTTTTCATGTTGCATCTTTGATCAATTAATTCACTGCTTCGTTCTTGATGATGTTTTTGCGACTTGATACTCACTGTATGCAAATATGACATCAATTTTGTTGCAGATTGATCAGATTTTATCATATGTTATTGAATAACTTTGAATTGACATTGCTCTTTGTCTTTAGTCTTTGCAGCGTCATTTGACTGTCTGTGTACACTCAAATTTCGCTGTCTTCAGATGCTTCTTCGCTGCATATCGCGATTGCATCATCAATAGCTTGCAATTTCGCTTTCATTATGATCATTTCATCAATCACGCTTGTCATCTTGCTGCATCTAACAGACTCATGCATGAATATCATTGCAATTTCAATTTCTGTTTTGAGCTTTGCTATCTTTTTTTGAGTTTGCGATGCATCAATATACATCATTATGTTTTTCGTCTTTTTGACTATTGTTTTCAGTTCTTTATAGTATGTATTTATTGTTTTGCATGTTTCATCTCTTGCAAATTCAATTTGCATCTTTGTCAGATATTCAATTTTCTGATCTCATGATTTCTTGAAGTGAGAAATCTCAATTTCTTTTATTGAATTCAGTGTTTTTTGCACTTTGTTCAATATTTGATATATTTGCGTAAGTCTGTCTTTGCACTTCTTGACTTTTCAAGATAAATTTGTCTTCATCTCATTTCAGTTTAAATATTTCGATGCGTTCAGATTTAGATTCAATTTGATAGAGTATTGAGATGAGTACGAAATAAATATTCTTTTTCTGATAGAATGTTTTTTCAATAACTTAACTATTCAAATTGCATAGTTCTTGCACTTTTGATCTAATTGCATCTTCGTTGACGAGATTTCAACTTTTTTTTTTTTCATTAAGTGCATGCAGTCTATGACTATGACACTGTCTAAACGCTGTATGTATGCTAAGTTACATGTAATTTAATCAAAGTCGATGCTTTATATCTTTTCATTAATCAATCACATCGATAGTTTGCATATACAAGCACTCTCGCTCAAACTCTTGCAATCATACTTTCGTTCTTCTTCGTTTCTTTGCACTCTTTGCGTTCTACTCTTTCGTTTCTAATAGTCATTTTCTCGTCGTAATTCAAGTATTTTTCAAATACTCTAGTGTTGCGATTCTTCCGATTTTGATGATGAACAGCGTTAATATGATGTCTGTGTTTTTGAGCTGAGTCTTTTTCTTAAGCTTTATCTGCTCTGATCTATAATGCTTGCAATTTAGTAGCAAATGCTCTGACGTTTGACTCACTTTGCATATTTCATAGCATTTGTTTGAATTATTCTCTGATACTCGATGCAAATAGCTCTTGAAATACTTATGTTTCATTTTCAACTGAATAAAGATTGAAAACGTTAGTCTATCAATTTTTCTAAGCTCTTTTAGTGATTTCTGACTTAGATTCACATTCGATATGTGCTTTCGATACTGATTTCCCTTCTTGATGCTGCTTTTTCAAACATTTAATCATTGTAATTTCGTCTCTTTGCAAATTTGCTTTTTGACGAAGCTTATGATGATTGCTTTCATGTTGTTGATAACTGATAATTCTTGAGCAGCGCTTTTGACTAGTTGATCTGCTTTTTCGTTCTCAATAATGTTCTTGCAACTCAATATTCACTGTATGCAAATTTGACACTGATTCTGACGTAAATTGATCAAGTTTTGTCGTATGTCATCGAATAACTTCACATTGACGTTGCTCTTTGTGTTTAGTCTTTGCAAAGTCATTTGACTGTTCATGTACATTCAAATTTCGCTGTTTTTGAGTGCTTTTTCGCTGCACATTGTGATTGCATCGCTAATAGCTTGCAGTTTCGCTTTCGTTATGATAATTTTGCCTGAAACGCTTGTCGCTTTGCTGCATCTGACGAGCTCATGCGTGAATATCACTGTTGTTTCAATTTCTGTTTCAAATTCTGCTATCTTTTTCCGAATTTGCGATGCGTCGATATACATCACTATGCTCTTCACCTTTTTGATAATTCTTTCTAATTCTCTGTAGTGTGTATTGATCATTTCGCTGATTTCGCTTCTTGCAAATTCGGTTTGAATTTTTGCTAAATGCTCAATTTCTTGATCTCACGATTTCTTGAAGTGAGAAATTTCGATTTCTTTTATTGAATTCAGTGTTTTTTGCACTTTGTTCAATATTCAATATATCTGCGTGAGTCTGTCTTTGCACTTCTTGACTTTTCGAGGTAAATTCGATTTCGTCTCGTTTCAGAAATGTATTGAGATGAATACAATATGAATGTTCACTTTCTTGTTGAATACTTTTTCGATAATTCAACTATTCTAATTGCATAGTTCTTGCATTTTTGATCTAGTCGTACTTTCACTGACGAAATTTCAGCCTCTATTTGCATGACTTTTATGAGTGATGTTCGAAATGCTTTTAATGTCTTTCGTAACGCTGCGTTCTGCAGCTTGCAAAATTTGATTGCGTGACTTTTTTGATTGTTTCACCAGATTTCGACGTTGTAGTCACTAATGATTATGATGCATGCTAGATACAACTGTCTTTCTGACTTCGCGTTTAGTTCTCACTCACTATTCATTAATCTAAAGAGTGAGTGTAGCGTTCTTGTGACTGCGATGATTTTCGTTTGCATATGCATCTTGAAGTTGAGCTTTCGATTCAGTCAGACTTCTAGTCATCATATGCAGATCTTCGATTTTACGACTGTGTCATTGAGTAGCATAATCGTTTGATCGAATATCGCTTTATAACTTTCAAAATGAATCAATTCGAATTTTGAATCATTAAACTGCATTGCGTTTTCATTCGCTCATGTAAATGCAATTTTCGTCGTCTTTTTCAGCTTTTTTACATTCTTATCAATGCTCTTTTTCTTGATGTACAGTGTAACGTCGTCAATGTAGCTGAGTGACTGTAGATTTTCAATTCTTGCGCGAATCTTCAAGAATAAATGTTGAATGTAAATTAGAAACAGAATGAGTGAAATAGATGATTCTTGCAATATTTCTGTGAAAATTTCCTTTGACTTCTGACGTTCTTCATCAAATGCTAAGTCAATGACTCAATTTTGTAAGAAGCATTTTATTCAGTTGATCAAATTGATCAATATCTTCTGTTGAATCAAGATCTTGATCAGCTGTTTCAACGTCACATAATCAAAGACATCTTTGACGTTTAGCAGTAAACATGTAAGCGTGTTTTCGCGACTTTTTGTCATTTGCGCGTCGTGTACTAGATTTAGTACTGCGTTTATAGCTGATCTTTGTTTTCTGTCTCTCATTTGATCGAAGTCTAGCAGCTTGTCATTTATTTTCGCTGTGTATGACAATTGCATCACTATTAGCTTTTTCGCTATCTTGTCTAAGCAGTTTAGCAGTATGATAATTCTGTATGTCTTTGAAATTGAATAATTCGATTTTTTCGATTTTTTCAGAATGATTTCTGTGCCTTCGCGTCATATCTTTGAATGATAGTCACTTTCGATCAGATTCAAATACATCAGATTGAAAATTTTCAATATGCTTTTGTATGCTCGCTGCATGATTACGAATGACATATCATCTGATTTGAATGCTTTTCTGAGTGCTGAGAAGTTAATAGCATGCTTAATCTCTCTTTCGGCTGCAAAGACTAAAAGCAAAGAGCAATGTCAACTTGAAGTTATTCAATAACATACGGCAAAACCTGATCAATCTGCAACAAAATCGATGTCATATTTGCATACAGTGAGTATCGAGTCGCAAAGGCATCGTCGAAAACGAAGCAGCGAATCAATTGATCAAAGGCGCGACATAAAAAAGATCGGCAATCGACATCAGGAAAAGAATAATCATGAGCTTCATCAAAAAGCAAATAGACAAAGAGGCAAAAGAGCAATGACTAATTGCATGAAATGACAGCATCAAAAAAGGAAACCAGTATCAGAAGCATACAGCGAGGGTGAATATGAGTTACAGATCACTAAAGAAGCTTCAAAAAATAGACAGACTGACGTTTTCAACGTTTATACAGCTAAAAATGAGACATGACTATTTCAAAAGCTATTTGCATCGATTATCAGAGAATAATTCGGACAAATGCTATGAAATATGCAAGGCGAGACAAACGTTGAAACACTTACTACTGAACTGCAAACATTATAGAGCAGAACAGTTACAGCTTAAAGCAAAAGCACAGTTCAAAAACACAGACATCATATTGATGCTGTTCATCATCAAAATCGAAAGAATCGCAACACTAGAGTATTTGAAAAACACTTGAATTGCGACGAGAAAATGACTATTAGAAACGAAAGAGTAGAACGCGAAGAGTGCGAAGAGACGAAGAAAAATGAAAGTACGACTGCAAGAGTTTGAGCGAGAGTGCTTGTATGCACAAACTATCGATGTGATTAATCAACGAGAAGATATAAAGCAGCGACTTTGAGCAGATTACATGTAACTTAGCATACACACAGCGTCTAAACAATGTCATAGTCATAGACTGCATGCACTTAATGAAGAAATAAAATAAAAATCTCTTTCGATAATTCTTGATCACTGTATACTTTCGTTCAATAGTAAATTCTCATTGATTTGAACTTTCAAAGATGATGAATACATTGCTTTCAAGAATGTCTTGCACTTTTCATTAAATTCAGTTTTCAACTTCTTTTGCGCATTTTGTATTGAGAGTAGCTTTTCAATTAGTCGTGATTTGATGAACTTGTATGTCTGAAACACTTTCTTTTCTTCAACTTTGTTCAGAAAGTTGATTCAGAATTGATTTTTGATCAACTTTATTGCATCATGATACGAATTTCACATTCATATTATCTTTGTTCATGCTTCATTCATTTTACATCTTTTTCAAATTTGCTTTCTTGATGACAATGCTTTTTGCATTTCAATGAGCTTGTCATTTCATCAGAGTTTTGATTTTATGCATATTCGCTGTTTAAATACAAATAACTTCATTGCACTCTTAATGCATTCAATCAAGTAAATGATTTTTGTCTTTAAATTGATAGTTCTTTGCATTTTAATAATCATTTCATTCTTCGTCTTTTGTAAATGCATGTTAAATCTCTTTCAGTCAATCTATTAAAAATATGTTGCATATGTTGCATGCAACATACATAAAACATGATCTCTATGCTGATTTTCTTCTTAGCGAGAAATAGTTTCTTGCAGCAGATTTACAGTTCAAGACAAATGAGATCTTTCATTGCTCAGATTTTGATAGTTTACTTCTTAAGCATGAGTTGCAGATGTTTCATCTGTGATACACATGTATATCATAGTCAATTTCTTCTTTAATTACATTAATACACACTACTGTTTTCTTGAATTATACAAATGATGTTTTTGACTAAAGATTGACTTTATCATAAGACATTCAAAAGTCAAAACTCAGTGAAGAAATAAGATTCTTAAGATCAACAGTCATCATCATTGTATATCACGTCTTGCAGACATTCACTTCACTTGTAAAACATGTAACTCATCTGTTTCATGTTATTTGTAGAGATTTCTCTTGTGCAGATCAATCATGTTTTGCAAAAATGTTTATATGCTACATTTTTAATCAGACAGCATAGTTCAATCATTCTTTACTAACTCACTTGTGTTTCTCTTCTCTTAATGAAGTTTTCTCGTCAGCATATCATTCATATATAGAATCTTTGTATTTGAACATTTGTTAAATGATATTAATGAGATTCTTGAGTTTGCTCATGTTGAACTTAATGAGTCTTGTAAGTTGTTTATATCATAGTAATAAGCACGCAGTCTTAACAAGATTTTTACATAGTTAACATGTAAATTTAAAGAATGTTCATGATTTAAGTTCTTTCTGCTAATCATTCTTTCTCAACAGATCAAATGCAAGAATGTTCTGTCTCAGTTCTTGTTATTGCAATGACAAGATACTGAATTGAATGATTTTCATAAGCGATTTTTCTCATAGTTTTACATTTTATTTGACTTTCTCATTTGCATGTGAATTGCTTGTAGCATGCGCATTGAGATTATCAAAGTCTGCATGATCGCGAAAACTCTGCATGCAATCAACGCACAGCGCTTCATCATCATGCAACGCTTCAATGTCATTCAAACTTTTGATAATCTTTAGACTTTACTGTAGCTAAACAGTAGATTCGTAGTCAGCATCATGTACAGATGAGTTTCATTGCTGATCAAAGTGTAGCATATGAACATCTTTGCAAAACATGATTGATCTGCATAAGAAAGATTTTTACAAATAACATAAAACAGATGAGTTGCACATCTTACAAGCGAAGTGAGTGTCTGCAAGATGTGATATACAATGACAACAATTGTTGATCTTAAGAATCTCATTTCTTCACTGAATTTTGACTCTTAAATATCTTGATGATAGAATCAATTTTCAGTTGAAGACATCATCTGTATAACTTGAGAAAACAGTAGCATGTATTGATGTGATTAAAGAAGAAATCAATTGCAATATGCATGTGTATCACAGATGAAATGTTTGCAACTCATGTTTAAGAAGTAAACTGTTGAAATTTAAGCAGTGAAAAATCTTATTCATCTTGAACTGTGAATCTGTTGCAAGAAAACTCTTTAAGTAATTTCTCAAGTCTAAAAGAGAAATCAGCATAGAAATTGTGCTCTATGTATGTTGCATGCAGCATATACAACATATTTTCAATAGATGAATCATATGAAAAACACAGAGCACACTAGATGCGTGAAATGAATATCTGAAACATAATGATCATAAAAACAAGATCATTCAACAAGCAAAGCGCGCACATTTCAGATCATAAATGCATAAGCTAAATGATGCACTTAAGTTGATATGATGTTTCGCAAAATGAGTCAGAATCAAAAGTCAGTTATTTAAAAAACTTTCTCAGCTTTCATCATTAAAGTGAAGTAACATTGATCAAATGACAATGACGTTCAAGAAAAAAATCAAGATATTGTAAGAAAAATTCTTTCTTTCATTTTCTCAAACAAATGTTAATGACATTGTAAACTTATTTATACTCTTGACAGTATCATCTGACTTACACATCTCAAAAGATAAAGTGAGACAGACAATCAAAAGAATAAAAGCAAACAAAGCATTAAACATCTCAAACATTTTAAACAAAACATTGCAGACAGATCTTGCAAAACTGATCTCAATATTGACGAGTTTATTCAACGCATGTGTAATACATAAATATCATTTGAAGCAGTTCAAAAAGACTCAAATGATAGTATTATACAAATCAAAAAAGAGTGATTATATTGATTCAAAGACATATTGACTCATTGCTTTGCTTAATATTATGAGCAAAGCTCTGAAGTCAATCATGATTAAAAGACTGAGCAATATAGTTGAGATTCATCACATGCTATCTGATGCTCAAATGAGAGCGAGATGCAAGCAATTCATGATCTCGACGTTAAATTTACTAGTAGATCAGATTCACATGATATGAAATTGCAAAATCAAATACATAATGTTCATGCTAAGTTTAAATGTTGTTAAAGCATTTAATCAAGTCTTACATGTCAAACTTCTGCATATTCTAAAAATGAAAAGAACTTCAGACTACATAGTTGAATGAGTATGCAGCTTTCTTAAGAATCAAGAAACATTGCTGAGATTCAATGAGTAAACAAGTGACATGCGCGAGATAAATGCAGATATATCACAAAGATTTCTCATTTCATTGATTCTCTTTCTATTCTTTAACATAAGTTTGATTAAGAAGTGCGAAGCATTGAAAATTAAAATCAAAGTGCTCAACTTTGTAAATGACATTAACATTTTAACATATGATAAATTTATTGAAGAAATTTGCAAAACACTGAGCAGAATGCATGATGTCTGCACGAAATGAGTTTGCACTCATGATGCAACATTTGCATTAGAAAAGTATGAATTTACACATTTCATCAGAAAATCAAAAAGATTTGACATGACAGCTAGCATACAAATAGAAGGTTCAGTTATTAAGTCAAAATCAAACATGCAAGTTCTAAAAGTACAACTGAACATGAAATTGTAATGAGATGCGCATCTTCATCAAATCAAAGTGAATCACGTCACATGAATGTTAACACTTAGTCAACTTGAAGTTTTTACATGAGAAGTTATCTTCACAAAAGCAAGATAAATATACTCAGCAGTAATAAGATCAAAAATTGCATTTGAAGCATCAATCTGATATCGGCAAGAAAAAGAGAGAAAACTGTCAAATAAAGAATACAGACTTGAAACATTACAGAATCAGACTCTGCATCACATTGCAAAGATGTTCAAAAGAATAAGCATCGAGACTCTGAAAGCAGAAATGTATACAAGCTCACTGCATGTTCATCTGAACATATTACAAGACAAGATCACATTACGCAGTTAAGTCAACAATTATATGTAGAAAATCAGATAAGCATGCAAACTGATACACGCTCATCTGATGAGTATCAATTACATCATTTCTCACTTTTTTATCATTAAGAAAGTGACACTTTTGAACAACTTAATTTAAGAAGACGCGAAAATACAGTTGAGATGCAAGCAATTAGCTTTCGCTGCGACGATTTCAACTAATGATAACATTGCAATAGCACAGTATCACAGAAGTCAATGAAAGCAATGATGAAAAAAATATAGAAAATGCATTGCAGATGTTCACATCATCTCAACACAAAGATTGCATTTGTTCAACAAGATAATAAAGATGCAAAACAATCTTCAGAAAGTTGAAAACATTCTCATCATTTACATCAGAATCAAATGCATAAATCTGAATGTTTATTTGCACTTCAGAAATGTTTCAGATGCAAATAACATGCAATGCAACTGCAATTGAAATCATCAGATGATGAAACATGTACTAAAGTACTTGAATTGCGACAAGAAAATGACTATTAAAAACGAAAGAGTAAAGTGAGAAAAACATGAAGAAATGAGAAAATGAGAACACGAAAGAAAGAAGTTGTTTGATTGAAAGTGCTTGTTTGCACAAACTATCAATGTGATTGATCAATGAGAAGATATAAAGCAGCGACTTTAATCAAGATACATGTAATCTAACATATGCACAGTGTTTAAACAGTGTCATAGTCATAGACTGCATGCACTTAATGAAGAAATAAAAAAATTATGTTACACTTTTAATCAGACAACATAGTTTGATCATTCTCTATTAATTCGCTTGTATTTCTCTTCTTTTAACAAAGTCTTCTCATCAATGTATTGCTTACATATAAAATGTTTATGTTTGAACATTTGTTAAATGATATTAATGAGATTCTTGAGTTTGTTTGTATCAAACTTAACAAGTCTCATGAGTTGTTTATGTTGTAGTAACAGACATGCAGTCTTAACAAGATTTATACATAGTTAGCATGTAAATTTAAAGAATGTTCATGATTCAAGTTCTTCTGCTAATCATCTTCAACAGATCAAACACAAGAGTGTTCTATCTCAGTTCTTATTATCATGATAACAAGATACTGAATTGAATGATTTTCATAAGCGATTTCTCTCATAGTTTTGCATTTTATTTAACTTTCTCATCTGCATGTGAATTACTTTTTGTAACATGCACATTGAGATTATCAAAGTCTGCGTGATCGCGAAAACTTTGCATGCAATCAATGCACAGCGCTTCATCATCATGCAATGCTTCAATGTCATTCAAACTTTTGATAATCTCTAGACTTTACTGTAGTTAAACAGTAGATTTGTAGTCAGCATCGCGTACAGATGAGTTTTATCACTGATCACAATTTATCATTTCAACAACATAATTTAATTGAAAAATAAATAATATTTATGCATCATTCACACATGATTGATGCTGTTATTTACATCAACTACACATTGCATATACTGTTTATAATGTTATTTACATGCATTATAATTAAAGATGAATCATTGTTTAATTAAAAGTTTCTTTTTTTCTTTTTTTCTCATAGAGATTTGAAGATTTTTATTGAAAGTTTCTAAAGTGAAATCATGAGTATACATCATCTTTTATCAAGATACAATTATTAAGATTAAGAATGAACTCACTTAAAAAAAGATAATTGTCATGATGAATTAATACATAAAGATTAGATCAGAGACTAAAATCAGAAACTGAGTTAAAGATCAGATCTGAGTTTTGATTAAATTGAAAATATCGATCAATTTAATCAATTGAGTAAAATGTTTCTTACAAAATCAAATTATTGACTTAGCATTTGATGACGAATGTCAGAAATCAAAGAAAATAAGCACAGAAATATTACAAGACTCATCTATCTCGCTCATTTTATTTCTAATTTATATTCAATACTTGTTTTCAAAGATTCGCGCAAAGTTCAAAAATTTACAGTCACTCAGCTATATTGACAATGTGACGCTATACGTTGAGGGAAGAAATATTGACAAGAATGTGAAAATGCTGAAAAACGCAGCAAAAATCGCTTTCATATGAACTAAGAACAATGCTCAATGACTTGAAATCTGAATTGATACACTTTGAAAGTTATAAAACAACATTCAATCAAATGATTATTCTACTCAATAACATGATCATAAAATCAAAGACATACGTATGATGATTAGAAGTCTGACTGAATCAAAAGCTCAACTTCAAAGTTCATGTGCAAACAAAAATCGCGACAGTCACAAGAATGTTACACTCGTTGTTTAAATTAATGAATAGTGAGTGAAGATTAAATGTTAAATCAGAAAAGCAGTTATATCTGATATGCATCACGTCTATTAGCGATTATGACGTCGAAATATGATGAAATAATCAAAAAAGCTACTTAGTCAAATTTTACAAACTACAAAACACTGCATTATAAAAAATTCTGAGTGCATTTTGAACATCATCGATAAATGCTATGCAAATAAAAGTTGAAATTTCGTCAATGAAGATACGATTAAATCAAAAGTGCAAGAACTATGCAATTTGAATAGTTAAATTATTGAAAAAACACTTTATCAGAAAAAGAATATTTATTTTGTATTCATCTTAATACTTTATTGAATTGAATCTAAATCTGAATGCATCGAAATATCTGAACTGAAATGAGATGAAGACAAATTTATCTTGAAAAGTCAAGAAGTGCAAAGACAGACTCATGCAGATATATTAAATATTAAACAAAGTGCAAAAAACACTAAATTCAATAAAAGAAATTGAAATTTCTCACTTCAAGAAATCATGAGATCGGAAAATCAAATATCTGACAAAGATGCAAATTGAATTTGCAAGAGATGAAACATGCAAAATGATAAATACATACTATAGAAAACTGAAAACAATAGTCAAAAAGACGAAAAACATAATGATGTACATTGATGCATCGCAAACTTGGAAAAAAATAGCAGAGCTTAAAACAGAAATTGAAATCATGATGATATTTATGCACAAGTCTGTTAGATGCAGCAAGATGACAAGCGTGATCAATGAAATAATCATAATGAAAGCGAAATTGCAAGTTATCAACGATGCAATCGCGATATGCAGCGAAGAAGCATCTGAAGACAGCGAAATTTGAGTGTACACAGACAGTTAAATGACGCTACAAAGACTAAAAGCAAAGAGCAATGTCAACTTGAAGTTATTCAATAACATACGACAAAATCTGATCAATCTGCAACAAAATCAATGTTATATTTGCATACAGTGAGTATTGAATCACAAAGACATCATTGAAAATGAAGCAGTGAATCAATTGATCAAAGACACGACATGAAAAAGATTAACAATCGACATCAGAAAAAGAACAATCATGAACTTTATCAAAAAGCAAATAAATAAAGAGATAAAAAAGCAATGATTAATTGCATGAAACGACAGCATCAAAAAAGAAAATCAGTATCAGAAGTATACAGCGAGAGTGAATCTGAGTTACAGATTACTAAAAAAGCTTCAAAAAATAGATAGACTGATGTTTTCAACATTTATACAGCTAAAAATGAAACATGACTATTTCAAAAGCTATTTGCATCAATTATCAAAGAATAATTTGAACAAATGCTATGAAATATGCAAGACGAGACAAACGTTGAAACATTTATTACTGAACTGCAAACATTATAAAGCAGAACAGTTACAGCTTAAAGTAAAAGCACAGTTCAAAAACACAAACACTATATTGATGTTATTTATCATCAAGATTGAAAGAATTGCAATGCTAAAGTACTTGAAAAGTACTTGAATTGCAACAAGAAAATGACTATTGAGAACGAAAGAATAAAGTGAAAAGAACATGAAGAAGCAAGAAAATGAAAGCATGAAAGAAAGAAGTTGTTTGATTGAAAGCATTTGTTTGTGCAAACTATCGATGTGATTGATTAATGAGAAGATATAAAGCAGCGACTTTGATCAAGATACATGTAATTTAACATATGCACAGCGTCTAGACAATGTCATAGTTATAGACTGCATGCACTTACTTCATGAAGAAAAAAAAATAAAAAAATCAGATCTGAGTTAGCTTTGAGACTTTGTGACTTTGTCAAGACATCATTTAAATCACGTCATATCTTCAACTTAATATGTCATAAATTATGTCATGTTCAATTTGACAATGCTTAACAAACTCTTTATAGTTAATCAATATTCTTGAGTTATCAAAAGCTCTTTAATAATTAACTTTATCATAATATATACTCATTCTGTGTTTACTTAAAATATCACATTATCATACTACTTTTATAAATCTCATTTATTCATTTAGTAAACTTAATCATCACAATTACAATATTATGTTAATTAAAAAGAATACAACGTTGATTTACATTAATACAACATTAATGAAAGTGAATTTAAAGAATGCTTGAAGATTATAAATAACTTTCATGAATAATATTTAAACAAGTTAAGATAGAAATTGATTCAAAAGATGAAAGATCGACTGAACTGTAGCAATGAGAACATTGTCTGATGAAGAGAAAGAATAATGTTGCGAGCGTGCACTTCAAGTTAGTCTAACATAGATCATGTTAAACTATCATAGACTAGTATAGAGCTGATGTTGACACGCTAGCGGCCTAGCGTGCCTTCGTGAATAAATACTCACGATGTGTTTCATCTTCTTTCTTCTTTAGCTTTGAACTTCTAGTTAGAATACACTCATATGATTCGCTCTATGCAGACTCATAACAATAAGTAGATAGACGAGCATGTAGAGTGATGAGTAGGTTGATAAGTATGTAGAGCGCTGAGTAGATGACTGAGTTGAAAGGCGAAGGTAAAAACTCTGCATATGACGTAATATCTTCAACAAGTTCTAGAATTCTTCTAAATTATTTGGCTCTGAGGGTTCTGAGAGCTCAGAATCATTCCAGAACCATTTCAGAGCGGGCTGATTTTCTGAGCCCAAGCACTTTTCCCGGGCCGGTTCAAAAATAGTCTATAAATTGTTGCAACTCTTCAGCAATTGAGATGTTTGCAGACTTAAACTCAATGTCGAAGATTTTAAGTTTCGGACAAGCCATTTATTTACTTGGGTATTGATTCACTAGCGTTGAAACCCACTGTAAAGTCTGTAATATTGAGAATCGCACTGTCGGCGAGTCGGCACCTTTCACATCCAAAAATATTCTCACAATATTTTGCCAGTATTAAGATACAACCACAAGCAAAATGGGTATTCAAAAAAAGGTTTGATTCCTAAGTTAAACCGCAGGTACTTTTGCTCGCTGACTGGTTCGTCAGCATGGAAAAGGAAGACTTGACAAATGGTACAAGCTCGCGAAAGAGAAGGGCTATAGAGCCAGAGCAGCCTTCAAGCTTATACAGCTCAACCGAAAGTTTGGCTTTCTCGAGAAGAGCAAAGTACTACTGGATCTCTGCGCGGCGCCAGGGGTAATGTCAAACTCGTTCATACTAAATGGATGTGAATTGATGTCTGTAGTCTTGGTGTCAGGTTGCAGCAGAGACAATGCCGGCAAGTAGTCTTATTGTGGGGGTAGACCTAGCTCCCATTAAGCCAATTCCGAGGACGATTACATTTCAGAGTGATATTACCACCGATAAATGCCGAGCCACAATCAGACAGCACCTCAAGACGTGGAAAGCAGATACCGTCTTGCACGATGGCGCACCAAACGTTGGCACCGCATGGGTACAAGATGCATTTTCTCAGGCTGAGTTGGCTCTTCAAGCCTTTAAACTAGCTACTGAGTTCTTGATCGAGGGTGGTACATTCGTTACTAAGGTTTTTCGGTCAAAAGACTACAACGCTTTGTTATGGGTTCTCAATCAACTCTTCACCAAGGTCGAAGCCACCAAACCTCCATCATCCAGAAATGTTTCCGCAGAGATATTCGTAGTCTGCCGAGGATTCATGGCACCCAAGCGGATAGACCCAAAATTCTTGGATCCGAGATCTGTTTTTGCAGAGCTTTCAGACCCAACACCAAATAACGAAGCAAAGGTATTCAATCCCGAGGTGAAGAAGAGGAAACGAGATGGATATGAAGAAGGAAATTATACGCAATTCAAAGAGGCTCTTGCTAGCAAGTTCATTCAAACCACGGATCCCATCGCCATGCTCGGTAGCCTCAACAAATTGATCTTTGAAGGGCCAGGGAACGGAGACATTGCTCTGGCTGCTTTAGTAAGACTACCCGAAACAACATTTGAGGTCAAGAAGTGCTGTATGGATCTTAAGGTGCTCGGACGCAAAGAATTTCGTACTTTACTGAAATGGCGGCTCAACGCTCGTGAGAAATTCGGCTATCTTTCAAAGAAGAAATTCGACGACGATGCTACTGAGGAAGTTACTGTGGTAACTCCCATGGACGAAGAGCTTCAAATGCAGGAAGAATTGGATAAGCTCACCGAGAATGAAACGGCGCGCAAGAAACGCGAGAGAAGGAGAGATAACGAAAGAAAACAAAAAGAGATTATTCGCATGCAGCTACACATGATGCCGCCGACCGAGATAGGCTTGGAGCAAAGCGGGCCCAATGGTGAAGATTCAATGTTTGGACTAGCAGCAGTTAGTAAAGCGAGCGCGATCGAGAAGATTACGAGAGGCAAGATGGGTATCCCAACTCGGAAAAACGAAGAGCCCAAGGATGAGGGTATCTCTGATGACGAGAGTGACGAGGAAGAGGATAAGTTGGATAGAGAAATGGACGCGTTGTACGATCATTACCAAGAACGAAGATCCGAATCCGACGCAAAGTACCGGGCGAAGAAAGCACGTAAAGAACACACCGATGGTGATTGGGAAGGATTCTCGGACCACGAAGAAAGTAGTGGAGAAGAATTTGATCAGGATCATGACAGCGCCTCGTCTTCAGAAGACGCCGAGGAAGCAACGATCTCACATGGAACAGTCAGTACAGGTGCACTACACCGGAAGGACGAAGATGGCCTTACCAAAAGAGCTTCCATGTTTTTCGAACAAGACCTCTTCAGGGAGATCGGTGTTGGTGACCCCAACGATGGCGACGACCGCGCGATTCAATTGCAGAAAATTAATATTGAGAGCGACGAACTGAATGATGCTAGGGAAGTTGTCAGCGAATCGACAAACCCAAAACCAAGAATTGGTGGGACACCGATCCGTGCTTTTCCACAAGTAAATGTCAAAGGGGATTCCGGACCTCTCAGACAGAGCTATAACCTTGATGCTAAAGCAAACACACATGACAGGCAGGCAGCAGAAGATCTTCATGATGCCGATGCAAGCTTTGACATTGTTCAGGATTCATCTACCGAGTGGGATAAACAGTGTGAACCTAAGGAAAATGGACATCTGGACATCGATATCATAACTTCGGAAGCGATGACGTTGGCCCAGCAAATCGCTTCTGGGGAGAAGTCAAGGCATGATCTAGTGGACGAAGGCTTCAACAAGTTCACGTTCCAAGACCGCGATGGACTTCCGGAGTGGTTCTTGGATGATGAGAACAAGCATAGCAAGCCGCACCGCCCCATTACTGCTGCAGGCGCAGCAGCGATCAAGGAGAAGCTTCGAGCACTAAATGCACGCCCCATCAAGAAGGTTCGCGAGGCGAAGGACCGCAAGAAATTCAAAGCGGCCCAAAGGCTCGAAAAATTGCGAAAGAAATCAGCCTTAGTAGCAGACGAGGATGGTACTTCGGAGAAGGACAAGGCTCAAAATATCGCAAAGCTAATGAGTAAGGCCGCCAAGAAGAGACCTAAACAGCAAGTAAAGGTTGTCGTTGCACGAGGCGGCAATCGTGGAATATCTGGCCGTCCACGCGGCGTCAAGGGCAGATACAAGATTGTAGATGCTCGACTTAAGAAAGATGCCCGGGCTGAAAAACGCCTCGCAAAGAAACGGAACTGAACTTTCCATATTACTGGCGGCTGCCAACAGCGCTAAAAATCAACGTTGGTTGCGGTTATATTACATAGTACCGATGTCGGGAAGCAGGTCCTCGCTTGTCATGGCCAAAGAAACATCTCGTATGAATGTACTTGAAGGATAGAGCATCCCTCCAAAGTCCATATCATACCTACCATGCGGGTCCTCGTTAGCCGTGGTCTCATTAGCAAACCTTTATGGCTTAAGTAGATGTACAACGCTTCGTTCCTTAGATTTCGCTAGTTTCGGGGAAGAAAGGTAATTGGAAAACCTACCAGTAATTCACGGCGCATGAGATGCCCTCTTCCGAACAGCTCTGTGAGACTTTATGATACCTATGCGATTTAGCGCAGAACTTCGCCCCTCATGTATGATCCGCTTACCAAAGTGCTGGCAAGTATAGAAGATCACCAGCGTCGAGCCGAAGCCGAATAGGTCTACTCAGATAGGAAAAGGGACTTTCTTCTTCTTTAGGGTTGTCAGGATCCCAGGTGGCGAAGGGTATTACGTCCCCTGGCTTGTCCGGAACAATGACCATCTCTTCCTTACTCGGTCAATACTTGTGAATATTGGATGACAGTCTGCAAATACAGAGACTCACTGATTCAGGCCTTGAATTAGACTTAAGGGCGTAGGTTGCACAGGGAAGTGACTTCTCGTTGATGCACGCCGTTTCAGGTGGCGGTAAGAGAACGAATTGCTTAGAGCCAATTATCTGGTAGTAGATGTTCTCATAATTGTCTCTATGAAGAGCTGTGATGCTGTTACTGTTGCCTATCCACAGATTGATTGCATCGGGAGGCTGGCCGAACGCAATGCGGGCCCACGGAATATCTTCGTCCACGTCTTTGTAAAGCGATGCATATTCTCCCCTGAGATTATCATTCTCTAAATTCGACTGGGATTAGTAGTTGAAGGTGAGATAGTGCAATCATGTAGAGCTCACGACTTTGTGCATACTTTACATTCGTTGCCCCATGGATCCCTTTCTCTTGCTCTCGGACATAGTGAAGGAAAGCCGGAAAGGGCTCATCCACCTCTAAGGGTTTAACAAAGTACATCAAACCGTCTTCCGGGTTTCTAGCTACAGAATCTGCATTGCTAAGTCTTCTCAGCACCATGCCGCCCAGATCTACGGTTTGTCCAAACTGACCCAGAAGGTGTAATGGCAACTTTGACCAGAGCATCTGCCATTACCTTCGCTAAATAATCAACGTTCCATAACTGGACTGCTGGCCATGCTGAAGCGGCTCCTCGGACCACAAAAGGCTGGTTTTTGGCTACGTATCTCATAAATTCAAGAGGGCTCGGTGTTTCGTCGAGCTCATCGATCTGGCTACCGTTCAGTTCTTGATACGTCGTCAATAAATCCACGAGAGCCTTGTCCACAGTAGGTGGTATATGTGCAGCCATGATTAGACAGGCCCAATGTGTTTTGCTATCGCATAGCCGAGTTCAAGGAGGTACACCTCGAATTCAAAACCGCAAGGTTAAGACTGGTACTAGCCAGTTGAAGGAATTTTCAAGCTCTCAGCGCATTCAAGATAGAGCAGCTTTTACGGAGTACTATCGGACCTAACACCTTAGTAGATTATTACTTACGCAGCTAAACTAAAGTAGCTAGAATACATAATATACGAGTACTAAGGTAACTTAGATACCGAGCAATTCAGACTTCGAAAACACTGCAATAAAGTACAGGTTCCAGTAACTGTCCAAGTGTTCGACATTGGCCTCAATACTAAAGGTTCACCACTTGCGACTATGACTTCGAGCGAGAGAAATGTCGAAGACGGAAATGCAGATTCTGGGACACCTCTACTGCAGAGAGCTTCGTCGCAACACAGTTCTTTAAGCCAGACAATGTCCGGCCTCCTTCATGACTGGTGGCTCTATGAGATACTTGGAGCCGCTATAGCCGTTTTAGCCATTCTTGCCATCGGTGTGATTCTCGTAGCATACGATTCTAGTTCGCTTCCTGACTGGCCGTCTGTATTTACAGTGCGGCAATGTTTCATACCCTCGTATACTTTCACATTGCTAAACCCTACCCTAGATCAACTCGGTTGTTTCTCTTTTTGCTACTATTACGAAGCTTTGCATGGGTTCTGCTGTCGCGGCAGCCATAAGCCAGTCAAAATGGCTTTGGTACCGTCAAGGCGAGCCTCGCCTCCTACAAGACTTACAAATGTTTGATGATGCGACTAGAGGACCTTGGGGCTCTACCCAGCTTCTTTTCAGTCTGCGTGCCCGGTAAGCTACTTTGTAAAACTGTATAGACGGAGCCTTCTAATCAGAGACTGCAGGCATTTAGCATTTGTGGGTTCTGTGGTTATAATCTTGACACAATTCTTTGATCCATTTCTCCAGCAAGTCGTTATTTACCCGAATCGCCTAGTGCCATCCGACATCAGTCCGATCATTGTCAGAACCGATAGATACGAGGCCCGTAGTCTTGAGGGTCTTCCGTTACCTTCTATTGTTGATTTGTCAATGAAAGCAGCGATTTACAAGGCTTTATTCAATGTAAGAGACAGTACAGAGCATGATGCTGTATATACTTGCCCCACCGGCAACTGTACCTGGTCCACGTTTACCTCTTTGGCCGTTTGCAACAAATGCCTCAATATAACAGATGAAATTCTGAATGATTGCGATGAAACTGGAAAGTGCATACTTTCTTTACCTAATGGCCCGATGCTCTCTGGCTACGGCAGCCAGATCAACACCAGCGTTACCAATATCTCATCCTCTCTGAATAAGATACAACCATCGGTGATTAAGTTCTCTTCGCTCCGATCGAAGAAGGTTGACAACTCGGTTTATGCGGCCGCTATGGAGTGTGCTATGTGGTATTGTGTTAATACCTATACCGCCACTGTTATTGACGGTATGCTGAAACAGGATCAACTCTCCTCTTGGCGTAATGATTCTGCGCTGCCTTCACAAACGTCTGATCTTATATATCATTTGCCGACCTCATTCGCCAACACTACGGCAAACTCCTCCGTCTTTAGAGTAACACACTTGGCTGCGAAATCCATGAATAGATTCATGTCCGACCTGTTCACTGGGAGTGGGGGTGTCAATGTTTCTGGTTCTGCGTTTACCTCCGATATAATCCAGGCTCTCTATACGACCGACACACTCCCTGAACTTATTGACAATCTGGCAATTTCAATGTCCAACAATATACGCCAACAAAACGCAAGTGTTTCTAGTCCCGAATGGAGGGGAACCGCGTGGAAAAGTCAAACTTATGTCCACGTCCGCTGGGCCTGGTTTGCATTCCCTGCGGGACTTGTAGTGTTGTCGCTTGCACTTCTGGTGGGGACTATAATCGAAACTAAGTATCGCGAGGTAATGATCTGGAAATCCAATAACCTAGCTCTTCTCTTTCATGGGCGGGGTCTGGAACTAGACAGTCTGGATGAAATGCCCGTCAATAAGATAAGTCAAATGACAGAAAAGGCCAAAGGCATTAGTGTTGAGCTGATGCAGGTGTCGAGCCAGACTTGGAAATTCGTGCAAAAACGATAGTCAGGGGCCTTTAAGGACATTGAAAACTGCTTAGTATCGATTGAACGACACACAAATCAAGCGAAGTTCAGCTATTCAGGACACAATCCGGCTCGATCTGTACTTCAGAGCAGCATAAGCTTCGGGCATCGTGACTATCCCTTTGGCAATCCTCTTCCCCCCTCAGACTGCTGGAAATAACTCTATAGATAATCAAGTGGAGCTTCACGTTGAAGACCAGCCAACTTTCTGCACGTATGAGACTAGATGGAACGTTAATAAAGCGTCAGAAGATGATCCGAGCAATACAAGTACCTTGCAAAGCTTGATACGCCTGTTCATTTAGACAGTCCATAGCCATGCCATTCAACCTTTGACTTATCAAAGCCTGAAGTCGCCACTTTCATAACCGAGTCGCCATTAGTAACGACCAGGAATAATCTCTTCACTCAGACATGATATTATGGAAGCAGGGAAAGGCATAGAAGGTGGTACAGTATAAGCTGCTTATAGCGGAAGTGGCAAATTTCAATATTCATTCCGTTATGAAGAGAGTTCCGCTATATACATAGGTATTACTAAGCACCTTTATATACCCCTATTTGATTCTACCAAATCCACCTAACTCGTCACCCATTCAAGCACGTAAACCCTTCTGCTGTAGGCTAGCTGTATGACGTTCAGTGAGCTTTCTTTCATGTTTTCTGAGGGCCCGAGTGAACTGAGGGTATGCCCATACTGTTCCCGCCACCAGTGACCACAGGCTTCCAGGCGGTTCCGGCCAATAACGGCCTGATTAGCTTCAGTGAACCATCAAACCCGTAATGCTCGCCGTTGACTGCTTTGCATAGCCCTTCGGGAGCGTTTGAATGAAGGTAGATCGATAGGTAGATTGTGGGTAGACATTGAATATACCGGAACACACCAAAAGAATTTCGGAAAGAAATTCCTGTTGGCTTATATCCGTGCTACTCGTACCATCGACATTCCTTCGATGTACCACAGTGTTGGAAAGTATGTTTGCGCAGTCTCGATGGACTCTGCGCAAAGGCGCCCGGATGTCTGATAACCTCTTCCACTAGAATCTGTGGATCCGAAGGACCAACGAGGCCGCATACGGTCGAGGGTGAATGCTACAAATTTTCCAAGGGTTTTTTGCGAAAGCCGGCGACTCTCTGACCTTTCCTAGTCGGGGTAACAACCCGACATTTGGAATCGTCTTTCAAGCGGGCGCGCGACTACCATGTGAGCATTGGGATCAACAAACGGAACCATTTTTGACGGCTACCCTATCATTACAGTCTTGATACAAATCCAATCACTTTTCAATCCCCGCCTTGTGGCCCTCGAGACACGCCCCGGACCGCATTTTTGTTGAAGCTCATGGATCCCAGCTGTTACTCTCCTTGGATTACATATACACACACCCACAAACCACATATCGTGACCTGTTGCAATTATTTCACAACTCAATGCTTCCGGTTGGGAGTTGATATATATAACTAGTGCTCCTATGGCAGATGGCCTTTTCACCCGTCCGCGGTTTTCAGGTCGATCTGCTCAAACGTCGTGAAACCAATTATGCGAGAGGGCTTCGTCCGCTATGAGCCTCTTCGCTGGATCAAAGTTTGTCAGACCTCCGATAAGATCCTTGAGGTCCGAGTCAAGGGGCTCCATATTCCATCGGACGAACGGTTCACGCGGGTTCTCCTTGTTAAAGCCGCCCCGAAGCGCTTCCAGCACCTGGCACCAAGGGCTGTCGCCGAGGTGCCTCAACAGCCCATCGAAACTTTCCAGGTCCGCAAAGTACGAAATCTGGCGTTCAAGAACGTGGGCCAGTGCTAGCTCACCTTCGGGAAGCGCCTTTTCATCAACATACAAGATGACTTGCTTCAGTACAGCATAGATACACTATTCCACGATATCAGTCACCATCCGTCCGCCGGGCGAGCCGAGCCTTAGCATTCTTTAACTTACCACGATGCCAAAAGAGAACATGTCGGAGGATTTGTTGATGCGACCTTCGGCATGAGCTTCCGGACTGCGCCAATTCTGGTTGCCCACTTGTCTACCTCGAATGTTGCTGCCGGGCGGGACGTAGGCTGAGTCTTCGAGATCACCGAGACGGACCTCATCAATGATAATTCCATGGCTGGTTTGGCTCCACTGGACCAAGACGTTGTTCGGTTTGATGTCTATGATGTCTTAGCGGTTATCATTAAGGAAGCCGGGTGTTTGAAAGAGATCGGGCTAACCGGTATGCACAATGTTCTGATGGTGCAGCTCAGCAAGGCCACGCAATGCATCTTTCAGAATCCGTTTCGTCAGAAGCAGAGGCAGGTCTTTTTGAGCCAGAGAGAGCAAATGATCCTTAAGATATTTGTAGACGAACATTGACCTATCGGGAATCGTGTCTTGCAAGAGACGCAGATAACGACTGCCACCAAGCGCCCGTTGCATGTCCTGGTAGTATTTAAAGTCGGCCAGGACGTTCTTGACTACGAACTTCTGGTTCCCACATCTGGCACAAAAATCGTCACCATTTCTACCTATACTAGCAACATAGCTTGTTGGACACCCACGTTGTAAGATAGACGTGGGACGGCGGAACTTCCTTCGATTGAAGGACTCGCTCGATGAGGTAGTGTCGGCCGGACTGACCTACCAGCTTCTCATTCGTATGTATCGTGGATTGCGTTTCATGCTGCTTCAAGTCGTCGACCGACATAGTGCTAATATGGCGGGGGAGTCCAAGAGTAGTCGGAAACAGAGTGTAGGCGGATTTTAATGCACTCACACACGGTGATAACTTGTTTGCAGGCGAACGAAATGTGTTCAAGTAAGTTTTCAGGATTGAAGAGACGCACCGTAGAAACATATCGTTGGTCGTCATACGAAAGACTTCATGAGTGATGCACTAAACCGTTCGTCTTCTGCCAATCGTCTCAACCGTGGTCTATATTTAGACGCTATGCTACGCGCGCGGTTACCGAAGGCCCTATTAGGTTCCTTCATGACCTCTCAGGGCAAGATCCGGTTTTTGACCGAATTCAAGCCTATCCATCTTGCCTGGCCGGCTCTCGACTGTTAGACTAAGAACATTGGATAGACAAAGTGATGGCTGACAGGTCAATAGCTGCACCTTCTTCAGGGTTCCTGTCGCGGTGAAGCGTGCGTTCACTGACATAGGGGTCTCATGCAGTCCCTTCCTCCGGTTTCACTTGTCGCGTGCCAATCGCAGCTTGTCCGGCATACATCTGCTGTGCGCAACAGGAACAATACAAAAGCCAGCTTTTATCCGTTGCACTTCAAGGAAATGAGCAGACCTTCACACCAACGGCAATAGCAACCTTACTGTGAATGACCAATCGTCAAATCTTATAGTATCCAGTCACATTTACGTCGATAATTTCTCATCATTTATAGTAAGTTTGTCCTTCAACTACAACCTTTACCATCTACTGCAACATGAATAATTCACAGCCAACCTTCGGCAACTTGCAGCGATTTCGTCTATCACTGGCACTTACGATCCTTAACATCCGAAGCGACGTCAACGGCGTATAGCAATGTCGGCAAGATATGTTTCTAGTCAGTTTATCAAGAACATTCAGAAGGGTAAAAAGAGGATTGCGATGAAGTAGGTCGATCAAACAACTGCTTGAAAGCGACCTACAGGCTTTCCTTCGGCAAGCACCAAAGAAGTACTCAATGATGTCGTCGACAAGAATTCCGATTCAATCAAATCTGAAACGGTCAAGGTAGCTATGAAGTAAGCTTGGAGCTTGAGACCTCGTTCCTAAATCTCGGTCTACACGCCTGACATTCAACCAAAGAGTCGCAGCACTAAAGCGACAAAGACAAGCGCATGCATTACACCGCTCATGAACTAAACAAGGACGGCAACGTCATTGGTACAAGTCACATTGTTGATAAAAAACAGTGTGGAGATATTTTCACGCGGAATATGGCTTGATCCTATTGATGGACGAGTCATTGGTTGAGCGGCCTGCTACAAGACGCTCGCACTACACTGTTCAATGGATCTCTTCTGAGATGGGTTCCTTCCTTCAGGACCTACAACTTCAGTCGTCTTTGCACTCGCTCCAACCCTCACAGTGGTAGTGGTCGTTCTCCTGGCCGTCCCTGAATGTTAGATACGTTGAATATAAGAAAGCGAATGAACTGGTTTATAGACGGACGGAGTTGAAGTAGAAGCCCTGTAAAAGCTTTATCAAGGTCGTCGCGAGGCGTACCCACAAGCGCGCTGCCGCGCCTACAGTCCCTCCAATAAGTGACTGCAGGCCAGCCCAATAGCGCCTCCATCATTCCTGAACGTGCCTCCTTCACCAGACCGAAGACGCTCGATCAACACTCATTCGTCAAACACTCTAGGGCACGCGCTGCAGCAGCTCTCGGCCATTGGAGCCTCGTATTCGATCCATGTGCCATGCCGGCTGAATCTTCGCTACGCCCCTCGGAGATGTCCATCCATCGTGCATCGTCAGCTCCTATTGCCTGGGTCTTCAAGCTGAGACGGCTGCAATAGATCGGTGGCACCGCCCCTCCACGATCAACAGCGAAAGGCGAGATCCACGTGTCGAGGCCATACCACCCGAACGACGCCAGGTCATCCGATCATGGCCGAGGTGCGATCCTTGTCGACGTGGCAGGCAGACAAGTGGAAAGCCCGAGCGATCGCGATAAAGGACGATGCATTTCTGGTCTTATTCGTATGACAGCCCAGCAGGCGTGCTATGATTTCAACAGTCGTTTCGCCGTGGCATCCTTCTCGGAAGCTGAGGATCTCAATTAGTATCGTAAAAGAGCTAAGTATTGGTGAAACGGTGGCCGGCCAAGGGAAGCAGGGGCAGGAGGGGCAGGAGTGGTAGTCGAGCAAAAAGATGCTCCAGAATGTTCTGGAGGGAAAATATCTTCGTTCGAGCTGAGCTGCAACGCGGAGGTACGAGGGGGCGAATGAGAGGACCCGGCTGTATTGCTGGCTTAAGTCGTAGACCAAAGAATGGGCTGTGGAGTGCACAAGCACCTGGTGGAGTCTGAGACCAGGCAAACTCGGCGAATTCAGAAGTACAAAGGATCACGATCGCCGTGGGACTCTCTCTGACTGAGTCGGTAGCACTGGAGCTGCACCGCCGAAACAATCGCCGCAGCTGTCCATATATTCCAGTTTGTAGGTTGATTTAGAGCAAGGGTGACGATGCGGATACAGGAGCCGACAGTAGAGAAATTGAGGCAGGGAGGAGGGAGAGGTGGTGCAGGGATGGACAGTACATACTTCATGCGCTTGCGAGTGAGTGGACCTAAGGTAGGTAGGCATCATTCATTGTAGTCAGCAGCATTCCAATGAGCCAGCGTGGCCGACATCGAAGGCAGTTGAAGCCGGGCGCAAAGGGAGCTGTGCTGCGCCCCTGCGCTAGAAGTGGAAGGGGGGGAAATGTTTCGTGATCACGTCTGGAAGGGTAGTTATTGAATTAGTTATTTGACGTTATGAACGTAGTCGTATGAGCCTGACCGACGTGTATTTTGAAGCATGTAGGGTGTTGGATAGGGTGTTTGGTAGGAAGCCATGGAGGGTGCATTCTATTGAGCTAATTAGCATGTGCTATGAAGCATGTAGGTATGGAGCATACTATGAAGTAGGCCATGGAGTGAATGACGCGTGTTAGGGCGCGTCGCACGAAGCATGTTTTGGAGAATATTTTGGAACGAGTAGGCTGGTGAGTAGGTAGGGTGACGAGTATCACTCAGAGTAGGTAGGGTGGCGACTGGCGAGTAGGTAAGGTAGGTAGGCAAGTCTGCAGGCTGCTAAGTAAATGGTTGAGTAAAAGGGCGGAGGCGAAAACTCACTTTTCCCAAGCCGGTTCAAGAATCGTGTATTTCAAGAGAATTCATTATCATGTTTTAACGGAAATATATAAAGCAGAAAGGCTGATACGAAAGGTAACAAATGTTATTTCATTCATAACATTGACAACGTTTTACCGATTCGAGTATCGTCGATCAGACGCTCACTACATAGTAAACTTGAACACAATTCTTTTCAAGCATTATTCTCCGTATCTTATCTACGCTGAGATAACCACTGGTCCACCTCAACCCACATACTGTCAGCCTTGATCTCATTTCCAGCCGCCTTCACCGCTCTGAAGACCTAATATTAAATCTGTAAGCTCTGTTAAGGTTGACAACTGTTGGAACTCTACGTACCGAGTCCCATAACTCGAAAGCGTCACTCAAACTGGCGCGTAGATCGCAATATTCGACCCATGTCTGACACTTGGTCTTCATCTCTTCCCGGGTACTCTCCAACGTAGGGTCCTCGCGGTCAGATAACTCATCGAGGTATGTCATAACCGCGACTCCCAGCGCGCAAGAATGCTCATCATAGAAAGGTAAACTGCAACAGGTCAAAACGAAAACACAAGTAGAGCCAGAGAGAGGCAATACCCTAAAGATAGATCCATCCAGTCGTCACGGTCTCTTTCGACGTAACCTTCTAGAAACATTGTAGCGACACTCATCTCAACTAAATCACGCAGACTAGCCTGTAGCGTGGAGATCACCGAATAGTAGGATAGCATATGCCGGCTCAGGGGCCCACTATAACCTCTTGGCTGGTGGTGCATCTTACCTAGACAAGCTATTCGGGAGACCAACATACAGTTGCGCTTGTCCACTTCTACAAGGAAGTGAGCTTTACCTCGAATAAGCCGACGTTAGGAATCTTACCTGATCCTCGTAAGGGTGCTCCCGAGCTATTAGGGAACATTGTGTTAGCATTGAGTAGGTGGTGGCGTAGCAATTCGATGGCGATAAACGCCGCCTCTTCCTGGTCTCTTCGAGAACCATACGAGGATAATGCAGCTTCGAGAACCTCTCCCCAGACTGTTAGTTGGTGCTTTCTATCAATGTAGCCACGAAGCTGCAGAAAGCGCCAGACCGCATTTGCGCTAATCTCGTGGCGTGTCTTTAGGAGCTGCAGACTGTTAGCCGGACATCTACTGTAGGAAACTTGATGACTGACATTATCATGACTCTTGGATTTTGGCGTTATGGTATTTGAAGCAAATTCTCGGTAGGTCAAGCTTCGAACCGCAAAAGAGATGGAGCCAGGCAGTAAATTCTCTGAGGTTGCCTGGATCATATTTAGGTGAAAGGAAAACCATAGTTGATGTGGAGTTGAATCACCCCTAGTTTCCGGCGTTGTCCTACTATGGCATCGCCTTTCACATTCCACTCCGATATACGGTCCTTGGGAGAAGGTAGGAAATCTTTGACGTTGGTTTTGGCTTCATACTCCGTATCAAACCAAACCTTCGTTACAAGTTCTTTTCTTTGGTAGTAGCGGTGCAAAGAATCTGCAAGCAGGCTAATCGCCTGCATCCTCATGGGTTCCAGCTGGTTCTTGACAAAGTTTTGGTACTCTGGGCTATCTCCACCATCGTACGGTGCAGTTAGGAGGATCTGGCCAGAAGCCAGCCAGTTCAGAACTCGAGGCCGGAGCATGCCGTGTGATAGATACATGTTGAGCTCCTCGGGCAGTCGGTTCCCGATGCAGCTGTTCAGATCATGAGGAGCACGCTCCTTATCCCTGGGCTCGATGTCCCCTTCAGCGGTGATGACAATATGATAATTCACGCTCGTGGCCGCCCGCTTGTATCTATCTAGATAATCAACAGCTTTCACGTTGGCATCACTAGAATAATGTGCACAGACTTGAGTCACACTGTGGCCGCACGATACAACGAGGCTGACAATATCTCGCATTGTGCATCCTTTAGGGTATACCGACGGGTTAGCCAGCGGGGGAAAGGGTATCAGTAGTTTTGACCCCGCAAGGAAACAAGCATCCGTGAAGACGCTGAGAGGTATCCTCCCAAGCTCTTCCAGGCAGTTTCGTCGATCAACCCACTGAAACGATGAGTCCTCGAGACTGAATCGAGAAACCTTCTTGTTGTGTCCCCTTTCCGGGACCTCACTCGTCTGGTAGAAGACTTTGAGTCTAGTGATAATCTTGTCAGCACCGTAAAGGAAGAGCTCTGAAGGGCCGCATATTGCGTCTATAAACTGTTTTTGATGTTCTTCGAAATACACAAGCTACACGTCATTAGTGACTGAAGAGTGATGAGGAATTACGCCTCACCTGAGCCAAAGCACTGTATGGTGCGACAGTAAAGGGTACCTCGTGCTCCTGAAGTACTTTCTTGAAAAATTCCGACAAAACTACAGAAGTAGGGGACCCTGCACTCAATCAGCACTGCTAGGGTCGGTTTCAACTGGCTGCGTCGCGTACCGGTCTTCTTGAACTCAATTATCGCTTCATTCGCCATATCGGCGTCGTAAGTCTTGAAAGCAGCGGCATTAGCGCGGGCTGATACTATTGAAGGCCCAAAAGGGTCGTCCACGATGCCGTGATCCAGCCCGTTAAAGACAAAGTGGAGCTTCAAGCCGGCCGTTCTCAGAGCATCCAAGTCCTTAATGATTGCCTGCTCAAGCGCCAGCGGGAATCCACCCAACGCAGAAAGGAGAGGTTCTTTGACCGGTGGTGCAAGAAAGCTATCTAGATAGTAGGCAGCGTCAACACCAACTAAACAATTCGACAGATTGGCCAGCGGCATAGACTTTGTCAGAGGGATGACCCATTGATCGAAAGCTAGGACTTTATGATAATAAAAGTTAGAGTTGGGAGGGTTTGAGGACTTTAGGGTTCTACTTACTACCCATGTTTAGTAACTGTCATATGTAAAGGAAAGGCCAACAGCCCCGTTTCACCAGTGCAGGCTCAGAAGTCAGAACAACATAGCTCAGGTTCACCGAAAGCATGTATACATTACTTAGGAAGGTAAATTACAGTGAATTGATTTCCTTAGCGTGTCGGCGTTGAAGTCTAAATTTGGCCGAGACAGCGGTCGGCATTTAGCCGCAGCCTTACGAGGCAAAAACTCGTTGAATTCTTTTTCATAAGAATCGCTCTCATCAAGGCTTTTTATAACTTAGGTTTTTGAAATACTCAATTTGAAATTGTCAGCAAGCAGTATGGTTTCCGTGAACGATGAGGTGATCCATATTCCTGTCATCGATCTGTCCAATAATATCGCTCAGATTGGCGATCTCCTGGTAGACGCTGTGTCGAAATGGGGATTTGTTTTCATAAGAAGTGTTGGCTCCGGCTTTCCACCAGAGATCATTGATCGTACTTTTGAAGTGGTCAGACTTGAACTTTGGTTTTGACCGGGGTTTCCACAGCCTTGTGGATCATCTAACCGTGCTAGTAGTCTCGTGGTTTCTTTCGAACGCCCTACGAAGAAAAAGTGAACTATGCCATCGGACCTAATGTACGTGTCCTCAATTCTCTACCTTTGGTGAAAGACGCTACCATATCTTAGAATAAAGGGTGGTCATCAAAGGGTTCCGAGATTTTGGACCCAGAGCATCAGAAGGTGATTGATAATGTTTGCTTAATGCATACTTCCTTGGCACTACATTATCGTTGCTTCTCAACCGAAAAAGCTGACTTCAACCTTTGAAAGCTTTGAGTTTTGTTGCCGTTGGTTTATAATCCTCTTGCGTGCCCGCCTGAAGGCCGGCTGTTTCTCTAGTCACGGACATAGCGGCATTTACTATCGTTATCTTACGTTAAAAGTCTCCCTAGACCTGTCACTGATGTATCTCTTAGACCGGAGACAACAAGGAGTTCTCATATCCCCTATGTAGTGGTAGTGGGGCAGTTGCTCACAGTGCTTAGAGCCTTTAATATTGGGGAGTTTGTGCATGGCAAAGCTCAGCAACCCTTACCGCAGGCTATACGGGCTTATGAAGCCGAGATCGATCAATTTGCAGATCTTTGTCGTCAGGTTTGCACAAAGCTTCTTGGCCTCTTCGCAATTGGCCTGAAAGTGTGTGGCTGTTCTGACCTTATGATTTTAAAGAACCAAATTCATGATGGAATTAGATCCATGCGGATGACGGCGGTGAGGATTGGTTCTCCTCTCGGCATGCCCTTTCTAAAGGTCCTTCGGGAAGTATTCTCCGGCTCCTCTATGTAAACCACACACCTTTGATGCCTTCGTCCGTTACTTTACTTTATCCTTACATATGCCAGTATCCCACGTCTACTGTGACTCCGGTCGACGAGATTCGTGCGGGAGCCCATAGCGACTATGGTATATCTCTTGACCCGGCGGCATTTTTCCACTCATTTCACAGCTGAATTAAATGCAAGGGTCACTTACCCTCCTCTTCCAGCGGCCTCAGCAGCCTGGCTTAGAGATTCTTACTCCTCAGTCAACCTGGGCACCAGTATCCGTCTATCCCTCAGGCACTGAGAACGACCAGTTCCCTCCGATCTTGGTCAATGTCGGTGACCTGTTAGATCACTGGACGAATGGCCTATTGAAGAGCACGGTGCACAGAGTCCTGCTTCCAGAAGGCAGTAAAGAAGATAGGTATAGTATAGCCTACTTCTGCCACCCGGCAGATGATACGGAATTAGTACGGGTTCCCAGTGTGTTGACGGACAGGAGACACTACGAGGATGTCAGGCCTGTCAATGGCCAGGGAGTTGTCAAGGCAATGACCGCCGCAGAGCACCTTAAGAGCAGGTCAGTCAATACGATAGTGACGATCGAACGGTCGTCTTTAATCTTTTCGACCTAGATTAGCATCCACCTACGGATGGGAGGGAGAGGATCGTCTACGAGAGAATTACTAAGGATGAGGGTATTCGAATTGAGTTGAAAATCAATGATGGAGTGTGAGATGCAGACTTGAAGGGTGTGACAAGACACGAAGAGTTTCCTGTCTCCTCAGGTATTGGTATTAGGTACAAACAAGCAATACAAACAAAGGATCCTTGGGCGAAACCATAAGAAGCAGTATTCGTCAACCACTAAACGCCTGTCAAGAATTTCCCGTATTCATGCGCAGCTGATAAGCACTCATGCGCAGACTACAACTCATGCACGCCTGAAAGCCAATCGTGGACGGTGGGCGAGCATTGCAAAGTCACACAGGCGAATATGGTCGGGCCAATGAGAGTTGGGCCAGAGCCTGCTGTTGCTCGACTGATAGTGTAGGACTGAGTCCAACCGAATTTGTCAAGGTTTTAGCGTGCTATGCTGACGCTGAGAATTCGCCGTAAAGTCGCTAAACACAATGCTTCGTATAGTTGGGTCGGAATCTGAATTTAATTCGTGATGCTGTGGTATAGCGATGTCTCGGTCGTTGATGGGAAGATACTACCATGGCAGATGGAAATAATCGTGTGATCAAGGGCGCCCAAAACCTTCAATAAACGCCAACCACAAGCTGTAAATGCCGCTAACCGCATGAGAAGAATCTTAGTGTAAACCCATGCCAGATCAAGTCGAGGAACTACGTAGCCACTTGACACCAATGGCGGTGGAAGACCCAAGCGTTCTTCTGACACTCCTTACTGCAATATTTCGTGCGACGGCACCGACGGCATTTGGCAAACTGCCTTGTCCACTGCTCCCACTTGCCGCATCTGTAATACGCACACTGGCGGATCCCGCCGCGAGCATCATCTTTGCGGCAGAGATTCCTCATCACGACACCAGCCCAGTGTTGCATGTCCTGGGAATGGTGGCGTACCGTGAACTTTTCAACAAGAGGGAAAATATTGAAATCATCGGGGAGCAAGTATTCTTCGCATTCAGACTCGTCCATTCGGAGGGGTTCGCTGTTTGGAGTGTCGTCAAGCATTTGCAGGTTGAGACCAATCTTGAGCTTGGGTACCAGGTGAGATTCCTGAAAATAAGTTCGGAGGTTACAGTATTTGGAAACGTAAGCGAGAAGCTGTAATGACATGAGGACGTCCTCGTCGCGGGGCGTCGCCGCCAAGATACCAGGAGGAGCGGACCGATCAACGAGATATCGCGCATGGATGTTTTGTGGCATATTTGGTGGTGGTACGTTGGCAACGTTCAGGGGTGGAGGGGCTGGAGGAAAACCAATGGTATTATTTGTAGGGGCTACGTTTGTGTTAATGATGCTTCCGTCGATTGCAGACCGATGCGTGATATTGAAAGTTTCGGCTTCTTGACCTTCCGAGACATTTGGTGCAGTGAGACCCAAAGGCGTGGCTACTGCATCGAGCATAGGATCCTGATCCTCCACTCCCTGAATGTCCACGGTGGCTTGTATATCAATCATCGGCTCGTCGAGACCTTCGTTGGCAGCAGATGCTTCTGAGGCGGCTTCTTCCCCGTTCGTATCGTCAGATTCACCCGAAGTGGATTGTTGATGACGAGTAGAAGGCCGCCGCCTCTCCCTTGCGCTTTGCAATACAGAAGGAGCTGTTGGCGCACTGGGAGTTGTGGGAGACTCTGGTTGTGATATAATACCAGTTTGCAAGGCCGGCAGCATCGATGGTAGGCGGTCAACATCACGTACTGGACGAATTCCAAATCCATCGCCTGTATCCATGGAAGGAACAGCTGCCGCTACAGACTGCATAGCAATATGGCGGCTCCCTGTTCCTAAAGCCCCCTGTATTTGGTTTCGTCCATCTTGACTTCTATGGTGATAGTGATGGTGGTGATAGTGATGACGAGGAAATGTGCTCCGCTCCGGTGGAGAAGCCATGAGAAAATGAGGCGGCGTTGGGGTCAAGTCCATGCCAGTGATCTCAGATGGCTGTTGCTGGTGCTGTTGTTGATGGTGATTCTGCGCAAAGAATGTTTGCGGTATATCTATAGCATGTGGAGGATCCTGGCGGCGAAAGGATCTGTTTTCAGGCACTGGGTCCTGCGTATTCTGGCGATCCCCCTTCGTAAGTTTGGGAGCCGATTTGCCGGGCCGTTTGTTGAGCGCTTGCAAGGCGTTACGTCTCGCATCCGCCTCAACCTTCTCCCGGCATTTGTCAATTACTTTGATGTAATTATCAAGGATCGTAGCAATGACTGGTACCATGTCCGCCTCCACGACTCTGGTACGGACACTCTCTGAACCACGGACTCCAATATTGACCACACATTGGAATGCAAGGTTCCATTTCCACATCTCCATCATCTCCTGACTTCTACCCTGCTTCAATATACATACTAATCTCTCGACTCCGCCGTCAACGGTAAGTATGTCTCGTATACGTGCCGATGATGTTGTCAGGTACGCAAGATGGTTCAGTGAGTTGATCAGAGGCAATGTTGATGTGCAATCGAGCGCTCGGCGATCGTACAGAGCCGTAGTGATGCCCACTGACGCTTTATTGACATTGGGGATGCTGAAGTTGACTTCTCTCATCTTCACTGGCTGTGATTAACTTAGGCCAAGGATATCCAGGTCTTCGATGAGGGACTTCTCCACGCTACCTCGGGGGTCTTGGGTTCGGTGGTGTTGAGGTAGCAAAAGAGGATCCTACTAGATATGGCGCGCCGGTTTGTGGGTCTACCGTCGAAGGCGAAGCCTGAGAGTGACCACCTTTTAAGAACCTGAGTGTTTGAGCTCCTGTCTTATTGATGCTTGTATCGCACGTAAACGATGAGTGATCAGATGGAGGTTGCCATCATCTATGGGCAAATCGTGGTTTGAGGAGGTTGATCAATAAGCGGGAAGACGAAACAGCGGAGACTGCAGACGGGCGGCGGCTAATGAATCAATTTAGAAGCCTACGCAGAGACTAGACTAAGTTCAGAAAAAAGTGACAAGCGGTTTACACACCGACGTGTTAGGGACGAGGTTCGGGGCTGGGAGGACTGTTCGATAGGAATTGGGGACGAGGGAGGTGGGAAAAGATCTGGTACTTCCCACCCTCCGTACTGCAGTATTAGCCTAAAATTAGCGCGGCGGTACTACTCCGCTAATTGTCGAGGATCTATCTTATCAAGGGTCAAAAAATATAAGTATTTCAAAGTAGTATCCAAACTCCAGAGGAACTTAAACTATCAACTCTTGAGCCTTTGTATACACTACGAGGTTCTTCGGTCCAGATGCGGCACATCTGAAAGCGGTATCAATCAATGCCCGAAGCATTGTACACGTTGATTCCACATCCAAATTTCATCTCTGTGCCTTATTTCGCCGAGAATTATTCCCATAGTCATCATCAGCATGTGCGCCGAAGTACTTGTTTATAGCGGATGACTATGTAAGTATAGCATATCACACGGCTTAGGGCGTCGATGATGCCACATGCCTTTTTCACTCACATCTCACTGTCAGATGTTATAGAAGACGTGTCACGACGGGCATCTCTGTGGACTGATGCAATGCTCGCGTCCTTAAGATGAAATGGAAGCATTGAGTATGTCTTCCGTCTCTAAAGATCCTTCTTAGCTTTCTAAATAGGTCATCTATGCCGACCTTAGGGTTGGCTTACGGAGAACAACCAGGCGAAACACTTCATATTCTACTGGCCCAATATTAAACGGCTAGTCATGTATGCTCTTGCTGTGCTTATCGCTCTACTACTGTCCTTGTTGTGCCAAGTGGGGATATGCGAAACTTTTCTAGATATGGGACGATTGATCAAAGTAGACATTAACCAAGATACACGATAGAAATCAAAGAGTTCTTCCGAGCAAATTCGGCTATTGCTCAATTAAAACCGACACGCGAAGCCTGCAACATCACGCCTTAGGAGACAAAAAATAGTGGCGGAGTTGGAATCAGCTTGAGACTATCTGCCAGTCCTCGATTGTCAACGTCGACAGATCGAAGGCAAGAGTGTAGCTGCGAAAATTTCAAAAAATTCCACCTTCAGGTCGTCTTCAACTCCAGCCGAATACAGGCGTAAAGGTCCCGGTAAGAATAATGCAGCAAAGCTAAGGTAGATCCCATACTCCGTGTGGTTTTATGATTGGCGTCTGTGGGCTAGGTGCAGCAGTACATGCCCAAGCAGGGACAAGGCTTCCATCCATACAGCCTTGCCTTTACGTCGTACCTCCTTCCTTGTATTCGTCTGCACTGCTGTCTCTGTAAATAGGATCATGTCCATGGAAGTGTGAGTAAGGCCGTAAGCTGATCAGCATCAGGCCTGTCTGATTCAACAAAGACGGTTATGGGTAGGTGGTATACTCCTTTATGCCAAAGATCCCAAATATCCTGAACGGGTTAGGACAAAACACAGCCTCGGTGTTTACCACTCTCCGTACTTTAGTACTCTTGTACTTACCTAGCTTAGCGTCCCTACGCAAAGGGTGAACTGCACACTAAATGCCAACATCAATTGCCCTTCACCATTGATCAGAATCAACGCCAAACGATCCGCTTCCACTAGGCCACCAGAGGCGCATTCAGCGACAGCCTCATCTTGTCAGTATTGCTATCTTTGTTCGACGTTTCCTGTCCCTGAGGTTTCGTCAGGCTTGGGTCGGCGCTCTCATGCGACTTGCTCTTTAGGAGCTATTCCCTCGTCCGACCGAACCACATCCGACCGGCGCCCTGTCTTACATTAGATCGAGTATATTCTGCAAGAAGAGCAGCAGCTCTCAAAAATGTCGACAGACATGTCTGGAGAGCAGATGCAAGCCAAGATTGCGGCTGCTCGACGCGACGCAGAAGGCCTCAAGGACAAGATCAAGCGCAAGAAGGATGAACTCGCAGATACCTCTTGTAAGGCTCCTGGAGGACCCAAAATATGGCTGAAGCAGTGTCAGAGCTACGGTTCTGCAGCCTGAGGGTTAGAGCTTTAGCTGACAGAGCTCTGTAGTACGTTCAGTGGCCCAAGGCAACACTGATGTATTACCTCGAATCGGCATGAAGTCACGTAAGGTCCTAAAAGGCCATCTAGCCAAGATTTACGCTATGCACTGGTCTACAGACCGCAGGCATCTTGTCTCAGCATCCCAGGACGGCAAACTCATCATTTGGGATGCTTATACTACCAACAAAGTCCACGCCATCCCGCTGCGATCTTCATGGGTCATGACTTGCGCCTATGCACCCAGTGGTAACTATGTGGCTTGTGGTGGTCTCGACAATATCTGCTCGGTGTACAACCTCTCCTCCCGTGAAGGACCGACTCGTGTTGCCCGTGAACTCTCGGGACATTCTGGCTATCTCTCCTGCTGCCGCTTCATAAATGATCGCCGTATCCTCACATCCTCTGGTGATATGACTTGTATGCTATGGGATGTGGAGACTGGCTCTAAGGTGACCGAATTCGCGGACCATCTGGGGGATGTTATGAGCATTAGCATTAACCCCACCAACCAAAACGTCTTTGTCTCTGGAGCTTGCGATGCGTTTGCAAAATTGTGGGATATTCGAACCGGAAAAGCTGTTCAAACGTTTGCTGGGCACGAGTCGGACATCAACGCGGTTCAATTCTTCCCAGACGGTCAAGCTTTCGGCACCGGTTCAGATGATGCTACCTGTCGGCTTTTCGACATTCGGGCTGACCGTGAACTAAACACATATGCTGTAAGTCTTGCTCTGAAAGACTACACTACTGAGGTCCACTTCTACGTTTTGGTTTTTCTTTGACGATGGTCGCTTCCCCAGTGGCCACATCATTCCTTCACAAGAGAAACCGCCTCCTTGTTCCTAGACCGTATTGTCCCAGAGCTGGTGTTTGTTCTATTTCCCCGTTAGAGGTTCTAGGCCCTCACAAGCTCCGAAAATCGACTGTACATCCTTTGCATACGTAGCACCCGAACTTTCCGTTGTGGATGTGTGCTTATTTCCCAAGTTCCGTCCGTTTCTGGGTCTCATCGAAACCCTACTCGAAGCTTATGTATGTCAATGTTGAAGTGTCTTCGGCTAATTTAGTACCTCATACAGAGCGATCAAATACTATGCGGCATCACGTCGGTCGCCTTCTCCGTATCTGGGCGCCTGCTTTTTGCTGGCTACGATGACTTTGAGTGCAAGGTTAGTGAGATCTCTGCTATTCTCTACTGGCGTGAAGTTAAGAAGTGGTTCCCGCATCCTTGTGTTGGCTTGATGGAACTGGCTTGCATCCTGACAACGTATCTCTAGGTCTGGGATGTGCTTAGAGGCGACCGGGTAGGGAGCTTGAACGGTCACGAAAACCGAGTCAGTTGTCTGGGTGTGAGCAACGATGGTATGAGCCTGTGTACCGGGTCCTGGGATTCTACTGTAAGCGCCCTATCGATTCATCAATCTATAACCATCGTTTACGAAGACCGACTAACACGTTACTCTCACATCAGCTCAAGGTTTGGGCTTGGTAGTGTTATTGGCTAAAGGCAGCTTGTGGGAGTATGGAGGGCACCCACAGCACGGCCCAATGCTGGTGGACTTATTTACCTTACTGGCTTTCAACCCTCCAATTCCGACTCTAAACACCACGCCTGAGACAGCATTCAAATCTCGGATGCTGTCTGTCTATGGCGGCTGAAACGAACTACGATGACAGGGGTCAATTGTTTCGGGAGGACTACGTGGATCCGGATGCTTGACGATAAACTCGAAAATGCCAGGATACCAGCAGTCGTGTCTTAGAATGTTGCCGTATGTGTGTGCCACCTGAAGCGCAGAGGTCATTCTTCAAGTCGATACTACCCGGTCAGGATGTTGTATGTTCTTATTTGATTGTATGCGAGGGTAGGAGACAACCTTTAGTCCTACTTATAACCACTTCGAATATCACCGTTACAACCTTCTTCCGAACTTTTGTCACCAGGAACACTATGAGGAACACAATATGGGAGGTTCGGTATTGCTTCCCCTGCTCGCAGCGGCATCTTTCCCTCTTAAAGGTCTGTAGAAGGACTCCTTCCACCGGCTTCGGTCAGCGCGTTGTGCTGTTGGTTTTATGTTTCCTACACTACTGGATAATACGGAAAACTAGTCGTCACATAGGTCCTGGGCATTCAGCTGCGCTTCGGCTTGTATGTATCTATGTATCTTTCCTTTCCATTGCTCAGCCCGTTTTTGGGCGATGTCGCGGATTATTGGCCGTTGTTCAGCGATTACATAAAATGCGTTTTGTACTAGGCTTTCTAATGTCGATGGCGTTCGAGGCCTTTCCCATCATTCCAGCCCCTGCTGTCGGCGAGCGAGTTGTCGGTAGACACGAGCTTCAGCCAAGTATTTCCCTCGAGTCTCTGCTGTTTGATAGAGATTGCAAGTGTACAAAATTTCAAATATTTCCAGGATGGCTGCAGATCGAAGAAACAATGTCCTGGTGTTGTCCAATGCAAGTGAATCGCAGCTTTTCGACGTTACCAACACGGGGCACAGCGGCTTCCGTTGCGTTGTTATGGCTCTTCCTTCTACGGCCAACGTCCCTTGCCTGCGGGCATAGAGTGACATGAGAGGATAGTCAGGGTGGTTTTTAATGTTTGGACACTTAAGCGAGGTTTCCAAGCCACATGGCCCTTAGAGTGTCCAAACATTAAAAATCGCCCCCTGAGTATGGCCTATCTCGTCGAAAGCGGGTGGCAGGGCCATACTACGCACCTGACTAATATCTCACCAACAGCAACAGGAACACCTCGTACAGAGGACCCGGAATAGCTGAAAGAGCTGACGCCCGCGTTGGAAGGTGACAATCCACTTCGAGGCTACGGGCCGTCTGTCCGCTGACCATACGAATCCGATTTGAACAAATGACCCAAGCGCATGGAAATACCTATTGGTTGTCTGTTCGGGGCTATTCAACCTCCCACCCCCACAACGCCATTGTATTCTTATGTGGTCCCCTACGTGAACTATCGTCTGTGCGTGTACGAGTAAACATCTCCTTGAAGGAATGTTAGAGATAGAATACAATGGTCGGTGAGAGGAATGTTTCGGTAGTATGTACGGAGTATCTTCTTCCAATTGCACTGATTACGGGGCTCGACTTAGGGTCAGACTTATAAATACTTTAGGGTTGATTAAGGTAGATAGATTCTCAGACTCCTAGAAAGAATCAGGGAGAACTACTTTACCAACCTTACCCAGACTCGCCAGAATCAAAATGTCGCAGCCCCCACGGAGCCGTCCCATTATCGCCATGTTGTAAACCTGTAGGGCTTCTCACGCTTCAACGGTCCTTTGATTTCGAGTCGCACCAATTATGGGCTGCTAGCCGAAGCCTGACCATTTCCCGAATCTGCTTACCTCGACAATGTTAGAATTGTGATGCTATTATTATACTGGCCCGATTTCAATGTGGAAGACTTGATCAGCAACACTTGAAGAAAAGGTCCCTAGGGAATTGGAACATTGGTTGGTGATGATTTGAAAAAGCCGTCGAGGGGCCAGACTTGATGACTGGTATCACTTATATAGCCAAGGGTGCTTCAACAGCCATTCTGGCCACATTGATGTTTAGAATTGATGTTTAGATTAATATATAAGGTAGGTAAAGTATGGACACGTGTTCTTATGAAACGACTTTCTTACCGTAGGATATATTTGGGGGTAGACTTACCTTTAGGTTGATAAGGATGCTACAGTATTGTTATTGTTGTTGTTGGGTGTTTCGAGACATCCCTACGCGGTAAACCGGCGGAAGACCCTCCGCACTGCCTTCTACAGTACCTTCCATTGTCACTGTGACTTCTTTCAGAAACTCTTTTCATCAGTCTTTCTTCTTAACAGCCCTTTCCGCGTCTCCAACGTGTATAGTCTCTCATTCAGTTTGATTGTCAACGTCTTCCGCTGCCAGATATCCAGCGTTTAATTTGTTACATAGTGCGCACCATACCCCATCGCCCCTTCTGTCCCGCTGTCCGACAAGGTCAACTAAAGACAGACTGTTCTCTCCTTGGATCAATTATCTCGGCCCTTCCACCCAACAATCAGGTGTCCTTGCTATGTCAAGCTCAGCGCAGGAAGAGTTCAATACGCTATACGACGAGCAAGCCAGGGAAGTCCACAACAAGCATCCCGAGGACCAAAACTCGGATGACGGCAGCACCACCCTCCAGTCAAGTAACGAGGACGAAAAGACACTTGCCTCCACCCCTTCCATCAGAATGCCTTCTGGAAACTACCACGTTCCTAGCTCTACCAATTTCAACGCAAACACTGGGCCCAAAGGCGTCATAGCCGACGCTCGATCTTTTGAAATAGCCAAGAAGAGGAGCTTCCGTCAGACACTTCATGCTCTATCGAATGGGACATCGCCCCCAATTTTCGGCAAGGGTAACAGGTCTGGCTTCAATTTTTCAAGGGAGAAGAGCCCGAGTCCGGACGTTTCTGCAGATGATGAAGATGACGACTTCATGCGGAGATGGCGGCAAAATAGGTTAGAGGAATTGGCCAACGGTGGTCAGGATCTTCGAACCAGACGTCAGAGCCCCAGCAAGCGAAAGTACGGTGCTTTGGTAGCGGTGGACCCCTCAGGTTATCTTGACGCTGTAGAAAAAGTATCTGCGGATACAACCGTTATCGTCTTGATATATGACGACCAGGTACTTCTTTTCCATACGGATCCAGGGGTTACTCTACTGATCATACTCTGCAGTCCCAAAACAGCCGCTTGGTCGAAGATGCCTTACATAGCCTTGCTCGTAAGCATGTCTACACTCGTTTCGTCAAGCTCCATCGGCTAGAGGCCGAGATGGATGAAATTGCCGCGCCCGGTATCTTGGCCTACAGAGCTGGCGACTGCTTTGCCAATCTGGCGTCTCTAATGAGCGAAATGCCTGCTGGGCGGGATGTGAGCGCCTCAACGTTGGAAAGCGTGCTGCAACAGTGAGTCATATGCCTCCTCCGAACTCGGTTTTGCGTGTACTCACACCATTCACTAGACATAAAGTCTTGCTCTAAATAATTTACACATCGACTGGCGGCGTACTGGTTTGTTTGGCTAAGCAGCATCGCTTGGGAGTGCGCGGAGGTATCTTCGGCTCATAATGAATACGCATTTCCTTCTGTTGCTGCGATGATACCATTCCTGCGGTTTCGCTATATTATCTCATGAAAGAACGTGTACAATTCCATGATTGGGTATTGGTCTGACTGAAATGTACAACTCACTATTTTATTTCGCTGGGTCGAGCTGTAATATGTATTAGTTAAGAAGAGGGAATGGCCTATACAGAAACTGGTCAGCTAATGTACTCATAGGTTGCGCTATCATGTTCCAATTATTAAACGTCCAGAACAAAACCAAGAGGTTTGTAGACTCTCAGATGTCTGAACAGGCCTACGATGCGCCAGTTGTTGTCTGAATGTCATGAACTAACATGTCCTGAATACGAGGCTAAGAAACCATCGTAGAATTTCTGATCCACTCTATCCACCAGTCAATCTTTCTATCCCAAGAAAGATTCTCTTAGGCCTAATATGCACTTTACTATTTCACTACAAAACATCGATACTCTCCAACGCATTTCTGTGATGAGCTAGATCCCTTAAGAACGGCAAACTAAGCCAACCTGATAAGGCCTACAAACACATCCAGAACTTCTACCGAACCGTCCAAGAAAGTCCTGAATAATCACCGCACATCAGCCGGCTCTGTGCAATCGACAAATCTTTCCTTTACAAGTCTTCCGCCAAGTCATTCCACCGCTGAACCACCTTCTCCGCGCAGCATCAAGACCTGCACTTGTACGCGACGGCAAAATTCGGGATCCCTCCCCTGCCAGCTAACGAGAAATAAAGAGAGGGGAATGGGGCGTACCCGGATCTCTTCTTCTCGTTACAGGACAATGGTCTAGAGGTATGATTGTAATAGACTAGATGGTTGCTGATTTAGATCAAAGATTGGAGCTGTACGTCGTGGGAGATCACGGGAAAGGCTTCGCCGCTGCTGAACATACCATCGGGTTCTCTGTTTATGTATAGGTGATGTTAGTCGTGCAGTGGCGAGTGAGCGAGACTGTCGTTATGCGAGAGTATGGGAGATCTGGTATGGTGGGTATAGTTAGTGCGGAGTAAGAATTGGAAAGTCCGTGGATAGGGGCTCTTCCATGGTTTGAGGAGTATTGAAAGCTCTGTAGGTCCATTGAGGCGAGGGTAGGTTTAGTTCGCTGTGGAAGAGCGATATTGTGGAATCATGTTGGATTGGATAGGGAATTCTTAGAGCGAAAGGAAGAAAGATAAAAAGTAGTTCAAAGTTTTGGCATCAAGATATTCTTGAGAACTACTGATGACTGTAATGAGGAATTATCAAGGCTCAATGGTTTTGGTCCGGATCAGCGAGTTTTGCCATCAATAATATTGACCCAGTGGTGTCCACTTCTAGGTATGTGGAGGCTACGTATTGGCCAGATATATCCTCAATGGCACAAATATGTCTTCACATATCTCGATTGTACCCTCATCCACAATTTGATTCAACTCGTCAAATCGACCCAAGAAATTGGCTCATTCGAAATATTCCAAAGCTTTTGATACATCCCTCAAATCCCTACCCTCCGAAACGCCGGCTTCGCAGATGGCATCATAGAGCTCATTGAGGACGCTTTGCCTCGGGGGAATCTCCAAAAAACACTCATAGTCAGCAATGTGCTTCAAATCGAAGCTGGCTGCTATGACCCCAGTTTTTCGACGGAGAAATCCCAGAGCATTCGAATCAGGCTGTCGGGAAGGGTGTATAAGTCGACATGGAATTCGCCCTCTGGTGACAACATTGGCTTATTGATTATATGGTGAACAGGGTGAGGACTTACGCTCGACATCGTTCTTGGTGTACGTCTCCGCTGTCTTGTTATTATGCACCATCTCCACAACCTGCAGCAAGTCGTCTTCACCGAGTCTCTGCAGGTTGTCTGCTAGCTTCTCCATGTCGATCTGAGCCACAGAGAATTAGTCCATCCTCTGGCACGAATGAGCGATGTCTAAAGGAAGATCAAATTATACCCCTTTATCAGGCCTCTTCTTCTTCTTTCCTGATTCGTCGCCTCGCTTTGGCTTCACGCCGTTCTCCTCTCCAAAAGTAGGGCCTGATTCTTTGAGTGCGGCCAGAAGGCCTGGCTTAGGGTTTTTGAAGGTCTAGCGCAGAAAATCAGCGTCAACCCCTCGAGGCTTGCTGACATTTTGTGGAGACCTACAATCGGATGCTTGGCTTCGTATCTCTCGGTCTGGAAATTGAGGTCATGGGCTAGCGCGTGGTCGCCACCCTTATCTACCGCAGAGAGCACGATTTCCATATCGAATTCCCCCCATCCTTCTTCTTGTATTTTGAACGGTACTTTCTTGATTACTATAGCAAGATTAACGTGTTGGCCCCAGTACACCTAGGAGTGTAGATAGGAAGGGTTTGGGGAATAGCATACTCTGGGTCTGGCGGTCGTTGAATGAAGGGTGCAACCTATAGGTAGCCTTCTCGAAGATCGTAGCGGGCATATCTTCGCCATGCTCATTGAGGAGGACAATCTGAATACTCCATCGCCGCAGTGGGAAGCCCTCGACGCCTGAAGGCTTATCGCTACAAGACAATCAGAGCACCAATCAGCAATTCATCCGCGCAGAGTGAGCAGGGGAAGAAAAGAGTCAGGTAAGAGCCGACGCACATAACCTTCTGCTCTGTTATAATCTTGACTGTCCGCTTCACCTGTTGATTCTAAAATTCAGCTGTTCTGCCGGCCAATCGAGCCGCATCAGAGGTAGAAGATAATTTAATACTTACTTCAGGCATGATGGGCGATTCTGGAGCAAGCTCAGCTGATAATGAGCACAGCGTGAAAATGATGTTCGGTGGTGCCAAGGGAAGGAATCGAGGAGATGGCGGGGCGTCGTTACTGGGGGGGTCCCGCGTCTAGGTAGAAACCGGCAGGCCTTGTACGGAAATGTACCTTATGAACTGTTATGATAGATAGTTGGGGGAAAATGGAACTTCACCGTGTCTTCATCTCATCTTCATCTGTCGTTGATACTTGGTACTTGTGCATAAAATGCTAAGAAGGTTTTCATTGTGGATAGAGTATTATATTATTATATTGATCACGATGCATTCACGTCGAAAGTCGGTACGAGACACAGTAACCGATAGCCAGGCAGGCCAGGCCAGCTTTCCAATCAACCGGCACATTGGATATGGATAGCTCATTTGGGTTGCTTTGTTCAGTTCCATATATTCCTTTGCCTAATCATTCTCGTCGCATAAGCATTACGGTTGAAACCGAGTTCATATACTATTGCTTGAAAATTACGAGGCTATTTGTCCATCTGAGCATCTATGCAAGAGACTGGTTGTCGTATCATGACTTGTTTCACCCTTCTGATGATGTTGGTCTTATTTGGTCGTGAACTTTCTCCGGAGTGCTTCTATTCGTCAAGTAGGAAGCGCATGGCAATATCCTCTCTTGATTTTCCGATCTCATGATTTAGGGCCTAGAATAGAATATTGAATGGCTTGTTCAGGCAGAGTATGGCGAAATGTAGGTGTTTACCAACTACTTTACCACGAATTTGTCTTGTTGTACGTACTAACTAGGTTTCCAGACTCTCCTATGGCGTTATGATAACTTTTTGGAAGTACTTTACTGAGAGGCGTCAGGATTATACAGCTGTAGATGAGCTTGTTAATTGAAAAGCTCGTGGAAGACGTGTATTTTCGAAAATACTGTTGCTAGGTTTCATGTTACCCGGTCTCCGTGCCTCAGGCGCTTTAGCGACAGCAGCAGTAGCGGAATGCTACAACTGGTGGAAGTCACGCCGTCGCAAGGCAAGCGGCCGTTTCCTCGGGAACAGCGTCCGAATCGTCGTACTTTCTAGCACCCTTCCCCTTCCCTCTGTTGGAGCTTATGTACATCGAATATCTTAACCATGAACAATATACCTACCCTTACTAAGAGGTCCTTCCAACTGTTTATCCTATTACTCTTCAACTCTGCCATCATGAGCATCGCTGTTAGCTCTATACCAAATGCAGCCCCCTACCGCTGCACAGTGTCGCCGGACTGGGTTGGTTCGGGATATGATCCTGCAGATTGTTACGCCGCAAACGTGCAATTTTTCAACCAGGAAGTATCGGTCTTTGGAAAGAAGGAGTACGAGTTTATGGGCGAGAATGCTGCTCGGGCTCATAGACCGCTTATTCCCCAGTTATTGCCCAGACGGTTCACTTCGGGTGAGTAGCATTTTAGTCCCACCCCAAGACTCCTGGGTTGAGAAAAAGCTAAATGCTCCAAAGGATCCTGCACTCTTGCGCTAGGTATGCTCAACCTCTTTCCCGATAGGAGTCTCCCAGGAGGGGATGTGGGTCCGTTCAAGGAGACGGATGTCGCATCGTACAAAGACCTATACTTTGCTGCCCAGAGACTGTTACGTAGCTGTATCTCCAACAACGAAGCTGCTGGCTTTATAGCAGTGGGACGGAGTGAGTCTATCGGGGTCTTTCTCTGGGCCACCGACTCTCTCCAGAACCAGGACCTCCGAGGTAGCGCTCTAAATTCGACCACGCTCACGCCGGGGACAGCACCATCCGGAGCGGCCAACACCAGCGGTTTGCTAAACGGGAGCCCACCCGCTGGAGATGTGTCGAGCACCTCATAAGCAAGTAGGCTGTTAGTATTACACTGAGGTGATATCCGAAGGGAAGAAGCATGACTGTATAGTGAACATGTCCGCCAGTTGCAAGAACAGATCAGGTGAGAGTAGCATGATCTAAGCTACTGCTTGCAATTAGAAAAATAACGAGACTAGAAACATACCTGATAGATGATCTACCAAAGTCTGCTTATCAATGAAGCCTTTAGTGTTAGCGATATAGGACGAACAATGAAAAGAGAACGTAGCATCTTTGGATATTGGAAACTAGATTTCGAAGCAAAGCCCGCATAAACAACAAGTGCTATGCTTAATCGTGATCCAAAGAGACAACGGACGGGGAGAACTCTGGCCGAAACTGATGGCGACACCGATTGCAACCGCCCTTAAAATGGAAAAGGTGGTGAGAAGTCTGCATTAGAATTTCATCTTGAGTATGCACGCACTATGGTCAAAAGCATATCCGGCTTTACCATATCGAGAATGCTTCACTGCTCCAGTCGGTCACGCTACTCAACCCCCTATTCCTCTTTGAACAGAGCCTCATTCTCTTGCTGTGCCTTGATGAAAGCCTCCTTGAACAAGTTGGCATCTACATGGGATGATTAGCATGTTCTTGTAGGGACTCGGTGGATCCGGATCTGTCTTACTCTCGCTATTGGCAAACCGAATGGCCAGGGTTTGCGGTTCCGGCTCTCCTTCACTAACATCTGCCGCGGCGTTCCATACCCAGCTTCGATCGCTTCCGACGTTTGGTGATAGCTTCATGTCCGGTACAACTGTAGTACTGTAAGCTCAAGATACGCACCGTATCCACCTTGTTCTCCTCATACCGTAGTGATTGGCGCAGACCTTCAACGTCTTGTCTCTTCTCATGACCAGCCTCGTCTTGCCGTTATCCTTGTGCTTTAGTAGCCGCACATCACCGGTGCCTCGCTCCTTCCACTCCCTACTATCCCGGTCGAACTTGAAGAGCTTGGCACGCATCTTGAACGTCTGCTCCTCTAATTCTTCGTTGGTTTTGGTTTCGACTTTCTCGGTGAGATGTACCACCGGCTCGAAGTGTACTTCTGGGGATTCGGGAGCATCTTCTCCCTATGAGCGAAGCAATCAGTTAGCAAGCCAATGGATCTGAATTTCCCAGCAGGCTTCGAGCGTACCTCCCCTTCAGCATCTGCCTCGGCTGCCTCAGCATCTTTCTTCGCTTTCGAAGATCCAGACCTGTCTTCAAGCTCATCCGGTTCTTCTCTCTTCTCCTTCTTAGCCCCGCCGCCGAACATGGAAAAAACATTGTCCTTCACCCCACCGGCGGCAGCGGTTGCTGTCGTTGCGGCGGACGTAGCAGCGGAAGTAGCCATATCAGTGTAAGTGGGTTTGGTCTTGTCTGCTTCGGTTCCCTTGGCCTGCGTCGTGGTATCTGTCTCGTGCTGTGCGGAACTAGGTTCGCTGGAGGTAGTATGCTCCTCAGTGGGGTCCAGCTTTGCGTCTGTGGTTGCAGACATACTGAGTAGGGCTGTGGTCTATGGCGCTTTTCGTTTATCTATCTGATGAGATCATGCGAGTAAGCGAACCTATTTCTTTGATGGGGTCTTTTTGAAATCTGTTTACTGCTGGTACTGCGACGTCTAATAAACAGACTCAGACTGTTGATCTACTAGCGCCGAATTAGTAACGTGATAGTGAAGTCCAACCATTTGGTTTTCCCATTAAATCATACACATTTCACATTCATTACAAGATAGACAGATGTGATTCAGAGGACACCTAGTACAATCTAGCATCATACAGGCATATGAACCTTAAGCACCATCAACCAGAGCAACCAGATCAGCGCAAGAAGCTCGGCACTGTCCTAATCTTCCAACCAAACCTTGTGAAGAAATCAACAGACCACAATCCTCCATACCTTACGCCATCTCCTTAATGAAATCCTCAAACTCATTTACCGACTGGTCCTCTTCCTAGACATGGATGTGCGTTCATAAAGACCGCCTCTGGCCTCATTTACTACGGGCTTCTGCTTTGGTAATCCACTTATTTTCCACCATGCTTTCAGCACGCTCTTTTGTGTTTTTCGTAAGTGCTCCTCTCCAAATCTCTCAATGCCGTGCACCAGTGCTTCAACACCACTTGTCAGACGTCCTGTATGTTTGAGAACTATAGCTCTTCGATTGCTGGCATGGACAGCAAAGCCTTTGCGCAGTTGCTGGACATGTCGTAGTAGATTGTGTGGAACTGTAGCTCTTCGCTTACGCAGCTTCTTGGATACACTATGTGACGCTGCCTTGAGCCTAGCAGCCTCCTTTGTAAAACCGGTGGCCTTGTCAATTGTGTTGTTCAAGAGTGCTTGTAGCCCTCTGCTTAGGAGATTGCCGGTATTTGCCAGATTGTTTTGCACGAAATCCACGTCTTCCCGAATCAAATTGATCATGCCGTTTACAGCCTTCTTCCAGCCGTCCATCTTCAGCCAGGACGTTTTCAAGTCCACTTGAAAGATTTCGTGGATTTTCGGTCTGGATGTGGTCCAAACAGAAATGTTGAGCACGCCGTAAGCATCAACACGGCGAAGTTTGAGCGCATATACTCCGTCGAAAAGAGCCGAAACCTCATGTTCCAGGATCGAGCCCTCTCGTGTCACATTGAAGAGCAGTTTTGGAGCCCTTCGGGAACGTGTATACCAGTATGGCGGTCTCAAAACAATGTGACGGTCTCCAATTAGGTGCACCTTGAACTTGTTCGAATTGTTTGGTGTTGGAGGATGGGTCTCCGCTAGGAAGGAAGCGATATAGGACGTGATGTCAGTATTCTCATGCGTTGATGAGATGCTTCCGGGAACATGGTCTGGTTGCGGAACAGAAGACACCGCCCTCGAAGCCTCCAAAGATTGACCACTAGGTGAAACAAAGATGCTAGATACCGGCTGTCGCGACGTGGTTTCGAACGTGGTGCCAGCGTGTGTGGGAATTTCGGTACTGATAGCAGGCTCCAAGATCCGGTGTTGACGAGATGCGTTTGAAGCGATCAAGTGGAAGAGGAGTATAGGAAGGAGGATAAATAAAGATGGCGGGAGAAGCTTCCAAACACTGTCAAGTATTCTAACATAGTGGCCACTATCACATGTGGACGCTTTTGGTTTCGTATCATCAGCCTTCGAGGTCAGATCGTTCTTCGTACCGAGTGTTGATGAGCCTGGGTGGACACCAAAGTAGGCCAAGTTCCGGCTTAACTGGCCTGTGTCAAGCTGTAGGAAGGTTGGAAGATCGATCGGCAAATGGTTGATGTTTCGGTGTTTACCAGCATTGGGACTGTAGGACTCGAGAAGTAAATGAGGTGTGTTTGGATCTATTGCATAAGTTCCCGCCCCGCTGCTCCAGAGTGGAACGTCAGAGATCAGAATAGCTGGCACACCGTGACGGTTCATGAACGACTGAGCAAAGCGTTCGGTTTGTTTTGCCGAAATGGTGTCTTCCGCTGACAGGTAGAATATCGTCGCATCAGGGAGCTTCCAGTGGTCCGATACTGAGAATCTGGACCCTGACCAAGAAGACTCGACAAGCATACCGTCGGACAGAGTCATACGAATTGTATCCTTACCCTCCTCTCTCTTGACGTAAGTTGCAGACGTACATTCGTCGACGTTCAACTCGAGGCCCGAGGAATCAATGAGTACTACATCTGGGGAGGCCGTATCACCAAAAGAAGATATCGGCACAACATTGAACTTGGATGGCCTAGCCTCGTCGACCCTCGCTGTTGCAGCTAAAGCTGCGCCTACCTTTTGAACGATCGAATCTTTGGCTATAGCGTCTCCTACGTATAACAATTTATAGGGCTTCTCAAGAAGTAACCCCTGACTGACCATGGTCTGTTTGACCTTGAGTGTGACTTGTTGAGGCGAGATTTCCGGGAAAATATTACGAAACATGGGAGCAACATGGTGTCCCGTGAAGACTCTAAGGGTGTGAAGTCCTTCGATGGGCTTCCTAGGACCTGCCGGCGTAAACTCTGTCAATCTGATAAATGGTTGCTTATCCTCATCTTGATCAAGGGGCTGGCCGTCATTAGTATCAGCTTGGATGACGGAACCATTGTCGGGATCAACATCCCGACTGGTCAACTCAGATCCAGATTGTCGGGAGTTCCCCCGGCTGGTGCATGTAGAGGCCGACTGGATAATATAACTCTGGCTACGCCGCGTATTGGGAGATGACAGATCCGGAGGGTGACTGTTGTTCCGGTCGATGTCATGCTCATCACTCGAGATCGACTGTGTCATGGCACTCTGGCTCTCTTCATCGTCCGAGGTAACGGTGCTCCTGTCGTCGATGAAGTCATAGGAGCTGTCTCCCAGGGAGCTAGAAGTATCTTCAAACGAGCCGTCATCGTGATTTGAAGCCATAGTGACGATCTGAGAATGTGATAACCAGCTCTCAGGTGTACCATGTACAGCTATAGTGGGGTATTGTAGGATGACAGTTGTAGGCGGTATGATGCGCTCTTCTTCGAGTCGCTGCATAGAATCAGCCAAGACGAGCTCCTGGCATGTACTATGCAGCTTTGGAAAAGCATGTAATTCTGGTTCCTGGTGAAGAACGTACCTGGCAATGAATTCACAGTCCGTTCAAGCACAAGTGCTTGGAGTGGGTCTGAACTGGACCCCTCGAGGCAGCCTTATGACTCTTTGGGTATTGAAAGCGATCACGGGACTTGTCGAGCTGGTGATGGAGATAGCGTCATAAACAGAGAAGAGAGTAAGAGTTCATCGCAATGAACCTGACTAAATAAACATCCAAAGTTGCATAGGTAAGGTCAGGCAGTGATGACTTCGATGACAGCAGTCGTGAGGCCATATGGAGGAGGGGTCGGTTGTCTCTGCCTGGCCCGCACTAGAACTCGTAGAGGAATGGTGCCTTATGTTCCACGATAAAACTCGACCTAAAGTACTTTTATTTACCTTATCGTTCCCGTGAGCCCTAAGGCACTATACACTGTTACAAACGTATGGTATTTTTAGTGAATACGTACTGCGGTAACTCCATCGCCTCACTTACCACAGCCTACTTTCCCCTCGATGAAATATATGTTGGGAGTATTTCCTTGGCTTGACGCCATTAGAGGATTCTCAGGGAAGTCTTTCTACCTCCATGACTCCGTTCGTTTGGACGGAAACCGCTCAGGGGTTTGGACATGCCACACTGAACAAATGAAGATACTCCCCAGCATTTCTCGACGCTACATTGTTCTATTTGTAAGATACAGGGCGAAGTCATGTACGCCCGGCTTTGTTTTTCTCAACTGCTCGGAGTGAAGCGCCGGCAACATAGAAAACATGAATCAAGTTAAAACAAAGCAAAACATTGGCTCAAGCTGATTGTGTCAGGTTCGGGAACGCCCAGAGAAGGCTGTGCCTGGGATATTATCTATACCGTAGTCCCAATAACGCCACCGATGCTATTTGACGATGAGAAGGTAAGGAAGTGCTGGTCTCAGATGCTCTGTACATGCCGGCGAAGGTACGTGCAATATAAAGCGAGAACCTCAAAGACAATGCTGTGGGGCGTGATTGCTACGCAGACGCCCATCCACCTGCCACAGCGACCCATTCTGCCATGCAACTCCCTAGTTTGCCCTCGACATCAACGATATCAGTATCGCACTTGCATCTGCATCCAACGCCGTTCTCCTTGACTGCGTCCCAAGTTTCCCAATATTCGTCTTCCTCAATTCGCTTCTTTTCATCTTTAGTGGTCTTTTCAAGGAAGGGAGGCCTTGCAAGTTGCCGATTACCCGGCGCATTTGCTGGGCAATGCTGTATTGTGGTATGCCTGTAGCCTATGTCCCGGAAGTAGTGTATGTCTTTCGGAGCCAACAGCGCGCCTGCTGCTAGCGAGTGAATTGGAGCGTCTCCCCACTAAACCTCGGGTCAGGCACATTGCGGACGAAGATTGGAGTGGACGGCTTACTCTCTCCATCCAGAACCCGCCACTTCTGTCCATCATTTCAAAAAAATCATTATATTCCTTGCTTCTAAACCAGTCCAATCTTGCAATTTCGAAGTTACTCCAGAAATGACACATGTTGTACTTGTCACCCTCCATAGCCTCTGGATCAACGTCAGGCAGTCCACCCTGGCCAGGCTCTGTGCTGAGGATCTCCTCTGGCAAAGGTGCCTTGTACTTTGGGTTGGCAACTGGAGGAGACAATTCATCGTCCTCTCCGGCAGGCTCTGCAAACATCTCCCATAATCCTTTGGATGTGAGGTTGTTCACACGCTTGTAGGCTGATGCATAGCGGAATATATTGGGTACAGTCTCTTTGAGCTCCTTTACTGCGATCGTGAAACCGTAAGTTTTGTTGGCGCGCGCCATGTGTATGAAGGGATCACTGTTTTCCGGTCAGCACCATGGAACAATAGAAGCATGGAGGAAACATAGCCTACTAAGTAATATCGCAGAAATATTTGATTTCTGGCTCAACGCGCCAGTACCAATCGTATTTCGCTAAAAGCTCGTGCTTGTAAAAAAATCTGGACTACGTCAGCTCGTCCAGGGTACTCAAATCTGCATACGGACCCTGAATAGAATCTGCACATGTGATGGTAGCTCTCCATGCCACCATACATGATTGCTGCATCTCCCTGCTTCCGAATCCCTTCTTTCGCAACTTCATGATTGACCCAATCGGGGTATCCCCACATCGTAGGATCTATTTTGCCGAACTCGACTGGCGAGCTTGTATGGTTCCGAATCGTTTCTTTGAACGTAGAATTAAAGTCGCCATCATTGAGGAAGACGTAGGGGTAGTTGAACCACCTATTGAAATGCCTTTCCATCGACTTTATGGACTGGACCACACCTTCTAGCTCTTGGTTTCTTGCCAGAACCACCAAGGCCGCGTTCGCTCGTGGTCCATTAGTCTGAGGTTCGAGACAGCCAGTCACGAAGACTTTGTCATGTTTTTCGCTGATCTTCCTGTATACGTGGTCATATCAGCCCATAGAAATACCAGTGCGGTCGTGAGAAACCTCCGGTTGATATTACCTACCTTATTGAAGGGGGAGCCCCGGCGGGCATCAGTATCCTCCCCGTTGATGAAGGGTGTCGGACTACGAGCACGAGTATTAAGATTATAACTATACATGGAAATAAAAGTACAGCGCCGAGAGGAATAGATATCTTCGAATTTCCTTTCAAGCGTATTCGCCGCCGGAAGAAGGCTAATCTTGGCGTGATCCGTTCCCTGTGACGAGAGACATCTTCAAGTGAAGGAAGGTTGGGCGAGGAAGGTATCCGCTTCACCAGGTTCTGAACGAGCTCCATGGTTACGGCAACTCAACAGGGAACACTCTCGTAGCGTATGCAAGAAATCGACAGAGCCTGAGCTCTGGTTTCGTGCCCCCAGTTCGGCTTTGGGGCGCAACGGACAACGACACGAGAGCGATATAGATGAAGGCAGACAGGATGTGAGTAATCAGTCGTGGAAACGTTCGAGGGCTTTGTGGGTGTCGTCGAAGAGATGCGTGATTGGACGTAACGAGCGACTTGGGAACGTGTCCCTCAAGGATTCAAATCTTATACAGATGATCGTGCCCCTGGCGTCCCTATGATTGCTACCTGCGCAACGTATATCATGACGAGTTCATATGAAGCTGTGTGAATGGCTAACGGAGGTGTTGTGGTTGCGTAGAGGCTACGATAGGAGGTTGGGGTTTATGGTTCGTAGGTAGGTAAGGATCTACAGCCGATAAACGGTTGCCGATCTGAGCGTAGCGTTCTTGAATATGGATTGTTGGAGCCGAGGGATAGCGGCAAGCGATCCGACAGTGAGGGCAGTACGGTGGTAACTGGAAGGAAGGTAAGGTATGAACTGTATGATGTGCTACGATCAATGCCAAAGAGTTGCGCAGGTTCAGTATATCATGAGTTATCATCAACATAAGGTATGAATCCCTTCTCGTCAAAACATTATACTTTTCCTCGTACTTTACTATTTCAGGCCTAGCACTGCCAAGTGCCATGGACTGAAAATAGCCCTTGAACGAACAATTTCGCCACAAAACCACCCACAACTTCTTTGATATGCTCATGAGAAGAACGTTCAAGCGACACGATCATTTAAGGCCTTGCCGCGCAGATATATTATGCAAAGGAATTTTCAAAGCTCGCTGTTCAACTAAACAAAAGCGAACATCGTTCGCTATGCTCTTAAGCGACAGTATTTGCTATGCTCATGCAATCTCCAAGGATTGATACTTCTTAAATATTCTACGTCCTTTCGAGAACAAGCCGCTCGAACCTTTCAAAGCTAGGAAGGCAAGCTATTACCATGAGTATCAACGCAAAGAACCTCACATATGGCAGGTCACGTGCTCAATCTATCCATCTCCCAGGTATGCTTACCGAATGTAGATTCCAACGAGCCAGCATTCTTGCGTAGACTTAGAGGAGAATATGGAGGAGACGGCGCGCGACATGGATGTCCTCCCGCAAGGCCTAGAAAGCAGAAAATCAGTGACGACGAAGACGACGAGCCTACTTATGTGCAAGAAAATACGCATGATACCATCTCCAAAGCTGAGTATGACGCAATGGTGAAGAATGTTGAAGTCGAAAAGCTGGAAAACAGTATTGTGGTTCCACAAATGAAACCAGACGGTCATGAAAGGGCTCTTGAGGAACTTGGCAAGTCTCCGCAAGATCCTGCGCCATCAAAGCAGCAGGTGGCCGGGATTGGGGGCAACGCAAAAAGAAGGCTGGCTAAGATTGTTCGAGAAGACGATGAAATGGAAGCCAGCCAGCATCATGTAGGCGGTCTCATCAATGAGAAAAAGGTCAAATCGAAGAAGGGCAAAAAAGTCAAACTGTCCTTTAATGAGTGAATTAGTCAGTTGAAACAGGAATGATTCAAAGTGGACAGGAGTATCCTTTGGGGAGAGTGTTTTCGTATTTGCATCGACTCGGTTTTAGTTTTGGGAATCTTGGCACATCCAAGTCGAATTGAAGCCAAGGTTACTTATTGCTTAGAGTGGAGCTGTTCTGGTCCTGCGCACAGCTTGTGGTAGGCGCACACAGATAACATGAGATTTTACGATATCCCTCAAGAAATTATAATGCGACTCTCGAAGTTACAATAAAGCATATCTCTACAATTCCTATTTATTTTCCGGGTTTGCTTGGTGGCTCCTCGCACAAACGTCGGTGGGATAACTAAGGTACCTTAGATCCTTAAGGTACGAAATAGATACCCGCATACGGAATACATATCTATGCTCGAGGCTCTTTTATTCCTTGCTTTGATAAGCCTCAATAGCCTACCTGGATAATAAGACGGCTAATTGAATTGGGCTCCTGAAAGTAGTAGAGTAAGTTGAATCACGTGATCTTTGTTTAGTTGGAAATAAAGACCTCCGTAGGGCAAACGTCTTCCATATTAGCTATTTCGACACATATAACATATGTGGTAGCACAATACCAACAAAGCTGACTGTCAATGTGCAAGATCACAGTGTTTTAATCCTTCAATTATGCTCTGCGCAAGTACGTACACGGTTTAAAATCTCAGTAGGATAATGCTAACCTACCCCAGTATCTGGCGAGGCTCCTCAAGCTCCTGTAGTTTCAAGCAAAAGTGGTTTGTACAGAACCCTAATATATCAACTGACTGCGCTGACTTTGGTAGGCCATATTTTTGAGAAGCGCCTCGTAGAGGCTTACATCTCAGAGAATGGGAAGGATCCAGTAACCAATGAAGAATTGACGACGGACGATTTGATAAAACTCAACTCAGCCCACATAGTTCGGCCTCGACCCCCAACTTTGACCTCAATACCCTCACTCCTATCAGTATTCCAGAACGAATGGGATGCGCTCGCGCTGGAGACATATACGCTGAGGCAACATCTGACACAGACACGACAAGAGCTCAGTACAGCACTCTACCAGCACGATGCCGCTGTCAGGGTAATTGCGCGATTGACACGAGAAAGGGATGAGGCTCGGGATGCACTATCAAAGATCTCTGCCAATGGCGGCGTAGCGAGCAATGGGGACGTTATGCAAATTGATGGGCGAGAGCTACCAAACACTCTTTTTGCTAAGGTAGAGGCTACACAAGAGAAGTATGCTGCAAAATCTGATGGCTCTTGCAAGCCGAACAGGATTTCGTAAACTTACAAATGCTTCAAAGGTTATCTAAAACCCGACGGAAACGCGTGGTTCCCAGCGAGTGGGCCACCCATGATACCATTCAGTCCTTCGCTCCGATTAGAAAATCGGAAGCACTCTATCCCGATACTCGATCAATTGCGCTCGATACGAACGGCCAACTGGCGCTGCTGGGTGGGACTGATGGACGTGCCGGTGTGTACTCAATATCTCAGAACAAAGTAGTGCATGAGCTTGAGGTGGGACCCGGTGCTGTTACAGATACTCTGTGGGCTGGAGATCAAGCTATCTTCGCTACAAGTGCTGGTGCTGTCAAAGTCTTTGATAAAGGATCCGAGGTTTTAAGCTTCTCTTGTCACGCGGGGCCTGTAACGACCCTCACACTACATCCTAGCGGGGATATCCTGGCCTCGGTGGGGATCGATAAGACTTATGTATTTTACGATCTTACTTCTTCCACGCAAGCTCTTCAGATTGCCACAGACTCCGGTAAGCATTATGATATTGGTGGACATGCTGCACGAGTTAACGTAACGCCAGCTCTAACCACCGCTGAATTTCATCCCGACGGGCATTTGTTCGCCGCAGGAGGAGTAGATGGGCAGATTAAGGTGTTTGATGTGAGGTCCGGAGCGAATGCCGCCAATTTTGATGAGCCGGGTCCCATCAAAGCTCTATCATTCTCAGAGAACGGCACATGGCTTGCATCTGTCGTGAAAGGATCAACGAATGTGTCCATCTGGGACTTGCGGAAGTCTGCATCAATCAAAGCGCTGGAAACAGGTGGTCCTGTCGACAGCATACGATGGGACTACACGGGCCAATTCTTAGCTACGGCAGGCCCTAGCGGTCTCACTGTTCAAAAATATTCAAAATCTACAAAGGAATGGTCCGAACCTCTGAGGATTGCTGCACCAGCTGTTGATATAGAGTGGGGTCCCAAAGCGCACTCTCTCGTCTCGGTGGGGGGTGATGGAACCATTACAATTTTAGGGTCAAGATAGAGGAAAGCCATTCTCCAACCACTCAGTGAGTAACCCTGCTCTGCATTCATCTCTCTAGATTCTGGTCTCGGAGGGTTGTAGGTAAGCTGGAAGATACCATTTGATGCTTCTCGTTCAGTATTCATAGCTACCCGTACTCTCTCACAACCACTTCTTAATCGATTGTATTATCCGTGACCGTTATATGGGGGCACGCCCAGTACAGACACATAGTTGTCCCCGATCGCAGATTCGCGGCACTTGTGGTCAGTGGACAGGGCTTTCGACGTACTTGTGATTCGGATTGGAAACTCATAAGATAACTTTGCTCGAACGCCTTGAGGTACTTTGAGTGCCAACTTTGATGTGGTTGAGCCCAAAGATGTGTAGTCCGCAAGAAGCCACCTGATGCACAAGTCCTTTACCTCCATTCCCTCTTCTCACAGCATCATTCCCCATCTCGACAGTCCCATGATCACAGACCCGATTGCATGCGTCCAAGCCTTCCCCTCTATCTCCCACAAACCTGTCACGACAGTATCGACAATGCCTGCTGCTGCGCAACAAAGCAGTAATGTAGCCTTGAGGCATTAAATGCTAATAAAACGCGAAAACCGCCAGTCCAATAGCAAGGTTGCGGCCACCAAATACTGGGACAGATCGAAGAGCTTTGTTTCCAGAGATTTGGTTATTGGAACGAGGCTCTAGATCAAGCCCGAATATTCGGGCAGCAGCGAGAGGTGAGACAAACGTATAGATAGATCCTTAGTAGATATGTTACCGAAAGTGGTGAAGAGGAGAGCGGTGGGAAGTGCTCAAGAATGAGGCATTGCAATTTTTCCTATGAGACAGACCGACGGCAAAGAATGAGGAGTGGGTGAAGAGGCTAGATGAAGAAGGCTTGGTGGTTTCATGCATTCTCCAAGGTATTCCACAGATTCTATGTGTGATACTCAATGTGAACGTCTGCTGTGCCGTGACTGCATCGAGTATGGCGCCCGCCACCTGGTGCTTCTCGATACTTTCGCCGCTCACAAAGCCTGGGTCTTGATCCAACACCAAATCACCACGTCGCACCCAGCGTCACTCCTGGATGCCGTATAAATTCACCTGAGATTGGTTTCAAAAAGTATAGCTTGAAAATACCCGCTCATGGGCAGATCATGGATGCCCAGTTTTCCATTGCGTCAATCCCACCTTTTCCCCTCCAAGACTTCCAGGACCATACCGTATGTTTTAACGCAGACACAACGTACTACCCAGCTGACTTCTCACTTGTGTTGAAGGAAGCCTACGATCAGATGACGTGTAATTCCAGCAACCCTGAATTGCCCTGGATCTACAACCATCCGGAACCTTTTAGCAATAACACCAACTTCGACGCACCTGCCTCTTTCAACTCATTATTCTTCAATTCGGAAGCTCTCCGGTTTCCTGGTGACGGCCTTGACTTCAGGAGGCCTGCCATGCCTGGACCTGAGCAGAATGTCATCGATCTCACAGAAAATTCCAGCCCGGTGGAACATAGGGTACGTCTAGATCTAGGATTATCGTCAGCATCTACACCATCGCGAGTAAACCGCCCACCACGCTTTCCACGAGACATCATCGACTTAGAAGAGCAGGAGGCTACGGCAAGCACAGCGGGCGTAAGAGCCGGTAGTCCGGAAATTGAATTTGTTTCTTCTCGAGCTCTTCCATCAACGACACAGAGTCGCTCTCAGTCGGCTGGGCGCCACCATGGACGAAGGAACGCGGAGTCTGATCAGCATATACGGCCGCCGGAAAGCAACCGCAATCGACCATCAGGAGGTTGGCCAGACTTGCGTGACCAGGTGTCAAGAGTACAGCAATCAGTTCGACATCATCCACGTATACACCCCCTAAACGCACTCATACATCGGGATATACCTAACCGAACGCCGCCACGCAACCAAATATTAGATGTCGACCTTGACACAATTTTCGTAAATACTACTCAGAACATGATCCTTCCGGGAGAGCTTGATTTTAGCACTCAGGGTTTTCTCATGGGTGATGTTGTACGTCCGCCACCACCTCCGCCGACTTACGATGCGCCTTCTACTCCACGTAAGGGTTTCACGAGATCACCAAAAGAGGAAGATGTGCTGGTTTGTCCAAATTGCGAGGAAGAGTTGGGGATCGGTGGAAATGATTTCAAGAGACAGGTCTGGGTAATCAAAAGCTGCGGCCACGTAAGGCACCCAGTATCATTAATCCACAATCCCAATGCTAATAGGGATTAGGTCTACTGTGGTGAGTGCACAAGATATAGATTCAAGAACAAGGCAAAGCCAAAATTGAAGACGAAACACTTCAGCAAATGCGTTGTTGATGGATGCGGGGACAAGACGGTTACCAATGTGAAGAGCCTGTTCCAGATCTATCTGTGATGAGTGTTTTATCCTGTCTTTACCCCGGGAAATTCGGCATAGCGCTTGGCGTTGGTGGTTGCATTCACTATCCCTGGCGAGGAAGTGGCAGGCATGGGTTGATGGGAATCCTACGACATTTGGCGTTCGCTTTTGCTCGGAGGAATCTGCATAGGGATATCTATACCTGAGATGACGGGAGCTGGGCATTGTGTAATATACGCATTTACATATGAGACAATTCGTTGCAGAGTTTTCCGCCAAGTTTCTTCCTCCCAAGACTCTATCGCTGATACTTTCGAAAAGAGACCGAGAAATCGCAAGATGCTAGGAGCGTGCTCGGTTCTGGTACCCTTATCTCCATCAACAACGCTAAGATAAGATAAGCCTTCCCCTGCACCTTACCGGATTCAGCCTTCGCAGTCCCAACCATAAGGTAGATTAACAAATTCGAACTATATACCAAACACCACAGCGGAGTCACCTCTCCCCTTCACCTCACCTCACCTCACCTCACCTCACCTCAACCAACTTGCTCTCTTTTTTCCCCCCAAACATTCTTTTCCCATACCTTCCCCTGGTCCGCAGCCATTCCATAATTCGCCATGGACTCCAGCGCTCCCCGTTCGCCCAAAACCCAGTACCTAATTCTGTACAATCTTGTGAGCGCCGTGCTCTGGGTTGCCGTCCTAGGTCGTGTCATCCTCCTCGTCCCGCTTGTTGGTTTCGAAAATGTCCACGGCGGAGTCGGCGAGTTTGCCAAATGGACACAAACGCTCGCGGTCTTAGAGGTTGTACATTCGGCATTAGGTAATTCACTGCTCCCCATGCTAGCCCTTTTGGGGGTTCAGGAGTAGCAGCGAGATCTAGGTACTCCCATATTGAGGGATTACTTAAGTAACGATGTGATTCCCATCCAGGACTCGTCCGATCCCCCCTCCCCACAACCGTAATGCAAGTCTGCTCCCGCCTCCTCCTCGTCTGGCTTGTCGTCAACCCGTACCCCCAAGAGACCTCCACGTCTCCCTTCTACAGCACCATGCTTGTCGCCTGGTCCGCCACCGAAGTCATCCGGTATTCTTATTTCGTCCTAAATTTAAGGGGCTGGGTGCCAGGATTTGTGACCTGGTTGAGATATAACGCGTTTTACGTCATGTATCCTTTGGGCATCGGGAGCGAGTGTTGGTTGATTTGGCTGGCCAGTGGGGTGGCGCCGGCTTGGTATGGGTGGGCGTTATGGGCGATATTGGGGGCGTATGTACCTGGTGAGTTTCGGCAGTTTCGTCTACATTCATTGGGGGGCGAAATAAAGGAAGACTGGGCTAATCTGAGACAGGGGGCTATATTTTATATTCGCACATGATTGTGCAGAGGAGGAAGACGATGAGGGGGAAGGGACTGGAGAGGAGGAGTAGGGCCTCGACCCAGCAAAGAGTTTTTTAAGGAAAGAGAAGGGCTGTGTAAGAAGAGAAAATATCCCAGATTTCTCTTCGGTCCATATATCTCCTGGACGGTGTTCGACATAATGGTCTCGGTATAGGAAAATAATTACCTTGGGGCCCCAAAGTCTTTAGGTGTAACGAAACGGCCTTGGTATGTCTTCTGATTTGGGAGAATTAAATACGGAGGGCTCTCGAGCGCAGCCAGTGTTCGAACAGCCGCAACCTAAATAGTTCCAGCCGTTTGCCTACACTTACAATCTCATTTGGAGCAGCGAACTCGAACAGCCTATATATGTCACCGTGGACTTTTGATTCAAAAGACAGCGGAACACATGGACCCATACTCCTTATATACCAACATTGGGAACATGTTTGAACAAGCGGCAATTCAGACCTGAGGTAATTGTTTTACCATCTTCTGTCGTCAATGCATCAAAAACAACAAGCGAGCTCTATACGATGGAAATCCTTGCACGTAAACCGGTTTCCTCAAAACCATTTCCCACTACCGGATAATTCTCGACCTAAGATATGACCACAGTATAATATATGTTTGTGTGTAAGATACAATTCTATCTGGCTCATTTCTGAACCTATGGGGGTATTGCTCTAAAAGATGATGTTCTCACCATGAAAAGATATACTTCTGAGCGGAAATCCCCTTTTTGGGGGGGAGGGGGTGAAGATGTTAATTTGATGATTTGAGGATTATCACGCAAATTTAACTCTTGTTTGCCGCCTTCTTTAGCATTCACTAGCTTATCTATCTATAAGATATGGCTTTCACATACGATGTGTCTGCGTATAGGAGGTGGTTCTAGTTGGATCAAAAACAACAGAAATCCCATAAGGCTGCAGTCTTATATCTTGAACTTATGGGGTATTTCCTACCACATGCCATAGACCTCATCTATCACCAAAGCAAGTTTTCCTCTTTCACACATCTCCTAGCTCACATTTGGCTGCTCTATCACTTTGCTTACGGGGAACGAGCTCTGGATATGGAATAAATTTCATCAACACATCTCTCCCGCTTTATTCGTTCGAACCCCCTATTCTTTCTCGATACAATCCCAACCGCCTGTGAATCCTTTTCACCCAATGCAACGACCAGAAAACCATGGATCAAATGCCATTCAGATAGCCTTCGCTTTGAGACTAGCTGACTTCCCCAGAAGAGGACCAAGAGTATCGTCCACTCAGTCCGCAATTACCCGGATTCAAAATAAATCCAAGACGTTTCTTAATCGTGAGGGACATTTTCCCGTCCTGGTCCCCAAGACCCGCCCTGTGGACACAACTACCTTTCATTCCACCTTTTCTGCCCCAACTACGCTCTTTAATGGCCTTCTCATCACCCTTGAAAAATCCGTTGGGTGATTCGGATTGATCGGATATCGTTCATACGTGCTGCCTTCAACCTAGTTACTCTACTATGCTCACAACAAGGACGGGAGAGTGCGAGAGGGTCCAGAAAACCAAACATTTCCACACTATCCGCTTCTTCCATAACCATGGTATATTCCGTCCGTTTTTCGCCCTCCCGTGCGTGACATTAAGCCCTCATATGCATATGATACTTCCATCACCATGAACGTATACCTACATAAACCTCATCTGGCTCCTCTGCGATTGCTATTGTTAATTTTTCCGGCCATATCAGGAAGCCAACCAAACTAGCACTCTCCACACCATCTTACGCCAACTCCTTCCCCCTAGCCTCTTCATCTACGCAGCCTCGGGCACTCCCTCTCCAAGTTCCCATTTCATTACCATTATTGTTTCGAGGGTCGTTGGGAACAGGCACGTTCAAGCGCGGCTAGGATTAGGTCTCTACGAAAGTCTCTAATGCTGGGTCTTAAAAGGTAGGTGATAGATAGTTCTTAGGACGTTGGGGTTATGGGTGAGGGTTTGGTAAAGGAGACTTCTACTCGTAAGAAACCGTTGATGAAAGTAGTTTATTTGCGTGACTGGGGGATGCTGTACTATTTCGTAAAACACTCCACGAGGGTTTTATGCTGGAAACAGGCGAACAAAGGCTGAGGGTAGACGGTTACTTCGTTAAGGAGATTGGATAAATCGATCTTGTATGCAATCCTGTAGGAATATATCACCCTAGTAGTGTTTCGGATACACCGAAGAAAGTCCGACGCCCTTTTCTCCCATGCGTTGGATCTTCTTGACTTCGTGTAGAACATCAGCCCACCAATCGACCTAACAATAACACATGACACATATCTCATCCGCCGTACTTTCCTCCTCCGTTACTCACTATGTCCCCTGTCCAAGCTCTTCCTCACAGCGCCAAAACCCCTCGTAAAAAGCCGATGTACATCCACACTCCTCTTCTCCGCATTCCCACTCTTCACCTTCCCGTTATCATCGTCCCTATCGACACGACAATCCATCATCTCCAGCTCCACAAAGCCGCTCTTGCCCATATCCGAGGACCCACAGCGCTCTCTTTTGCGCAATTGAGCACTTTCTTCGCTGGGTCTGTCCATAGCTCTCGGCCGATCGAGGAGTTTTTGAACTTCTGCTTCGCGGCGGTCTTCTTCTTCTAGGGTTCGCTTCTCTTCTAGCTCAATCACATCTGCACGACCGGTCGACGGCATTTCTCCAGCTGCGGCTTCTCGAAACCGCTGTTTGCAAAGCTCATCCTTTTCCAGTTCCTGAAAGATGTCCGCCTCAGTCGGCGCCCACGCAATCCGGAGCGACTTCACCGCGATTTCAAAAGCCCAGCATGCAGTAACAATCAATATTAGGGTCAACCACCACAGAGCGTTCCTGCCAAAGCGCTGCAGAAAGCCTTCTTTGACATCATAGATGGTATTGTTAGAATAAACTGCGCTGAGGATGATGTTCCATAAAAACCAGCCACCAACACTCAGTACCATAGCGATAACACACGTGATGCTCTTGTTGTGGAGTTCCAGAAACTGAATTTTCGTGGCGATGACGATAATACATGCTGTGAATGTCAAAGCGCCCATGGCGAATAAGTCATTGTCAGTAGTGAAAAGTGCTTGGCCATAGAGACCGAGCATTAGGAAGAAGATAATGACGGCTTCGGTACTCGCCTTAAAGACCCAGAAAGCGTAGATGAAAAGATTGAAGGCGCCGTTGCGATGACCGACTGTATAGAGCTCGGGCACAGCGAGGAGAGTGGATGCGGCGAGATCTTTTTCAAAGATACCCATGAAGATCACAGGGAGTGAGGTGAAGAGCGTGTTGAACATGGACAAGGACCATGATTCGTAGAGTGAGGTGCCAGTGTAGCCGGCGTAGCGCTGATATAGAGCTTGGGTGAGGTAGAAGAGCATTTCTTTCCAGAAAGTGCTGAGGGTGTATTTGCAGGTGCGGATGTAGTTCCATCGTCCATGCACGAGGAGGAGCTTGAGAAGGAAGCGGAATTGCGCGATTGAGTAATCCGATGTGCGAGCTGCTTGCAGGCCCTCTTTACCCGTGATGCCAATGCCGACGTGCGCTTCCTGGATCATGGCAATGTCGTTTGCCCCGTCTCCAATTGCGAGGGTGACAGCATGTCTGACTTTTCTGCGAATGACGCGGACGAGGTAGGCTTTCTGACTTGGAGAAGCCCGGCAGCAGATTACCGAGTCGACAATGATGGCAAGGTCTATGAAAAGCTTCCTGATGATTTCGTCGGCTTCGACGAGAGCCAGTGTTTGACCGTCAATCACGACGACGGAATGAGCTACACGTCCGCTCGTGATCTCGAGAGTAGCAGCCGCCATCCTGTGTTGAATGTCGCCAGCGGACCGATCGAGAATTGTTATCGATGAGTAGTCTTTGATCAACCGACACGAATGGCCAATATTGACGGCTGTTTGGAGTTTATCTCCTGTCAACATCCATAGCTTTATCATGGCTCGCCGAAGCTTATCGATAGCTTCAGGTACTCCCTTCTGTAGCTTATCTTCGATAGCAGTTGCGCCTGCAAGCTCGAAGTCTTTCTCGATCATTTCCCCAGCTCTCTCAACCATATCTTGTCGATCAACAAGACTTATCGAGGCATCAAGATAGACCTTCTTCCAGGCTGCATATTCCTCTTCCTCTAAGTATCTATAACCATAGAGCAAAGTTCTCAAACCTTCTGCAGCGAAGTCATTGATATGCTGGAAACATCGCTCAAAGACCGCTGCATCATCCACGACCAAGGCCTCTTCGACCAGTTCTTCTCTGTCGTCGCCTTGGAAGGAAGACCTGCCCTCAAAACCTCCGGGACGTTTGGTACCGAAGTGGGTCGAAGGCCGAGGTGAGTAATAAATACTCTCAGACTCCCTTGGGGATAAATTTACGTCTGTCTCCCGATCTTTTAACCACCCGTCAAGCTCATCTCGAATCGGCTCAAGTCGTCTGGCAGTCATGCTTGGGCGTGTGGCACCACCTGTACTCCGGCGATGCAGGCTTAGACTTGTCCTCAGCCCGCCGTCTTTCCGACTTCTATGCTCACTATCGCGCCTAATGGCTTCCTGTGCCTCTAAGCTTTGTCTTTTGTTGGCTCTACGCTCAACCTGAACAGCCTTTTCTAAAGCAAGACCGGAAAGTCTAAGTAGCTGTGTGATAGTGGAGTCTGCTCCTTTACAGAAGACGCAGATACGTTGATCAGGCATTCTGACGATGATAGACATTCTCTTCCTGCCACTTGAGAACTCTATAACGTCAAGGATCTGGTATGTCTCAAATAAGGGATCTGCATCAAGGCCGAAAGGGAAGCTCTTGATCATTATTGTTGAGGTCTGTCTGTCAATTACGATGTATCCGAGTTCTTGAGCAGCTCGCACGATGGCTTGCTCGTCAGGTGATGCTGCCTGGTAGTCGATCGTCCCACTCTTGCGTTTCTCCGGGAAGCAGGTGTGACATAACGCCAAGGAAAGCAAGAATAACTGAACCTTCCTAGCGAAAAGCGTGTGCGGTCTCTGCTGTACGTACTGTAGCAATTGGGTTGTTCGAAGCAGTGGCTGAGACCCATTTATCCAAGCAAAATTTCTCCCTGGTATACTTTTGAAGCTATTGCCATTCAAAGGCGATTCGGAATATGCCTCCTCCAAACCAGAGGAAACGTTTGGTGTTGTGGGCGTCCTACTGCACGTAGAAATCCTACTCTCACGTTTCATTGGCTTCTTGCCTTTGCTTGCCCTCTTTTCCAGAGTTGGTCTCCTAGGGTTTTCTTTAATCGCCTCTTCCCGCAAATCTGGATCATGAAGCCAAGCTGTCCCTGCAACGCTCATCTTTCGGAATCGCATCGAATTGTCCGTTAACGTGCCTGTCTTGTCAGAAAATATATAGCTGACCTGCCCCAACTCTTCGTTTATGGTTGACGTCCTCGATTCCATGGGAGTGTTCGATACTTCATCGTACATGTCGATATCGTTCATGAAAAACATCTGGAAGAGTTTGACAATCTCCAGACTGACATAGAGTGAAAGGGGAATCATTGTATTGAATAAAATGATAAACGAAACCAGGATGGGAAAGAAAGCAACTTTGGCATTGACGATATACCAAGAATTTTCTTCTATCTCTTCTTGCCAGATCTGGTACGCCACGGTGTTAAAAATTGCCAGAAGAAGGACGAATATGACGATGATGATGACAACCCTATTGACCACACTCTGTAGAGCTGGCGCTTTTATACGAGGATTCTTTGTCGCGTTCATTCTGATCTTGCATTCTTCACCAGTATACATAACCAGTCCGAAAACCTCAGACGTGTTCCTTAACACGCTTCCCCTATAGATGATTTCGTTATTGGTTAGTGGAAGAGTTTCATCTTCGACGGCAACTTTCCCCTCAAAGCTATAAAGATTGAGGTTCGGGTCCTCAACAACAAAGTGAGCCTTGTTTTGGACAATGTTATCGAGCAATTTGCAAGTCCTGGCTAAAGGTGGCGAAGCTTGCTTGCTCTTCAAGTTTGTTTCGCCATCTAGAGCCGTAGTCTCAATGTACGCAATGCCGTTAGGTTCCTTCGCCTGAAGAATAACAAGGTCCGCTGGGGCGGCTTCGTCGCGTTGTAATTTAACTACATCGCCAACGCGGATGTCTTTCCATTTGGTCGTTCTCCAGTTCTCTAGATCGAACCTCGTCAAGGATATCTCGCCGCTGTCGCCAGAATCTACTAACGTGGGGTTTTTGACATACAGAACAGAAGCAGTGCTTGTGTTTTCAGCCTTGTCTAACTTATAACGTCGCAGATCATCGTATCCCTCCTTAGCCACGGATAGGGTGACAAAAAACAACAGAGGCACGATGGTGGTATATGTACCTGTAGTACTCAAACCGGGTATCATTTGTAGTATGGAAACGCAGAGGAAGTAGAAATTGGCCAATTTGGAAAACTGGGCGTACAATTGGCGAGGCAAAAAATTCCACAAGGTGTACCGGCTTGACCGAATCGTGTTGTCGATATATGGCCTCCCAGTCCGCTCGTCCATAGGGACTTCGTTTCGGCTTACATTGATGTTCAGGTGTCTTCCGTCTTTACTAGGGGGTACCTTGTTTATTCTAAGAATCTTTTTTCGAATTCCTTGGAAAGAAGTCCTTATCTTAGTCAGAAAACTGGCTTGAGCTGCTCGGTTTTTCAGCCATGTCTCGTAATGCGGTAGTGATGTGGCTCTTTGCACTTCCTTGATCGGATGAGGAGGCAGGCCTCTTTCCTGAAAATCTTCTACGATTGGGGAGATTGTAATTGTTGCCCCAGTCTTTTTATCACGCTGATATTGATCAGTTCCTTGTGAGGACAATCTCTGCACAGAAGAGGTGCCTGTTTGCTGGAGTTTAACAATGGGAGTACCGCCTGGGGGTCGCTCATGGACATGGTGAGTAAAAAGGGACCTGCGGAGCGAAAATGCACGGTCTCTAGACCTCGCTGATATCGATGATCCGAGAGGCGGTACGATAGAGGGCGCTGCTCCTGGTGATAGTGGCGAGGTAAAGCGTATAGACCTCGAGGGGCTTCCAGCTCTTGCGCTTGGCCCGCCCATCGTAACGCTTGTGTCGATTGACAAGGTCGGTGTTGTTGAGGCCTGTTCACCAACTCCGACATTTGCTCGTCGTCGAGAGGTCTCTTCTGAGCTGGTTTGTAGTGTTCCCCCATCTATCCCTCTAGCTATGCCCAAGCTCTTCCCTGTGGTCGGTTCATCGCCGGCCGGAACAAGATTGGAAGCAGCAGTGGTATCCACCACCTCCCTCCTATCTCGTAAGTACTGCACACCATGACTCCGAGAGCCCTCTTCTAACACAGCTTGATCTTCACTAAGGTGCGCCGGCCGCCTTCGAGGAGGATCACCCATGCTGTAAGGTTCATCATGGTCGCTCTCGGGCATTCTCAGTGGATCATGACTCCATTGGTACTATGTCCTGCTCCGGTATTATGCAAAGGATTTATGGGTGTACTATGGTGGGCGTTCTTGGGATTTCTGAGGCTGGCATATCACTCCGTCGACTCCTAATATCCAATTACAGCCAATTCGAGGAGGCTTGTATGTCTGCTCGAGGGTGAGTGCGTACGAGATGTCAAGATGCAGCTCGAGGTTCTTTGGAGTGATTCTATATATTCGTACTCGTAGTCTTTGTTGTAAGAATTCTATGTTTAGACGCCGCTGACGCAGCTTCCGATCGAACTCAGGGAAAGGTCATGTGACCGGTTGACAAAGTCCCATTGTTTGGTTCGTCGGTTCTGTACTCGTATCATAAGTTCTTTTGCAAGAGCATACGAAGTTTCTGCTATGATCATGTGCATTGCTAACCTAATCCAATGTTGCGAGTCCCATGAACGTAATCCCGACCTCTAGGTCCTCTCATGTACTAAGGTAGTAGTCGCTACCACAAATTCTATCAAAAGGCACCCAGTCTTGATCAGAGCATGCTTAAGTTATGACTAGGAGCTGACATCGACATTATTCGAAAAGCTGTAGGTTTTCTGATAGCTAAATAAAAAGCACTGTAGGCTAGCGAAACGAAACGCTTCCAGCTCCTTTATCGTACACAGAACGACCTAACCAACTATGCAGGATCAAACGTTGCCCAGACGCCGGCGTTAAAACATGGAATTGTGGATTAGGCGCGAGTAACGGCAAGTCCAAGGTGACCAGCAGGAAGCCTCCTTCGTTCAAAGTTTGAGATCCCCTTCACCTTCCCCACCCCAAACCCATCTGGTATATCCTATGTTGCCTGGTGAAATTCCCACAAACGCCTCCTTATACCTACCACTTACCCCAATGTCTTACGAAACCTGTAAACAAGTATTGAAAAGCTGCACACTGATTATATGGCTACATCCCCACATTTTCAGGGCTTAGACTTGACGGATCGATTGTGCCAAATGAGACCATGTTTTGCAGGTCCATTTCCTCGCTCGAGGACTCCTCGTGCATTTGCATTGCCGTGCCTTGCTCTTCAACACCAGGTGAGTGCATAGGTAGGTTCAGATTCTGCTTTGAGTACATTTCGCTAAGCATATATCCGTCGTCGGATATCGTTGAATGGTGGTCTTGTGCCATGGACAAGAATTCGGCTGACGGGCTTCGGTGCATGTTATTCATGGGAGGAGATTGATCTGCAATGATAGGATCGCCGTGGTGCCCGGAGAAGGCCGACAGTGGCGAGACAGAAGGATGGATCATGTTCGGATGCTCGACCATGGGTGAGAGGAAAGGTAACGTGTACGGCGCGTTGTAGTTATTGGCGGGCATGGCATCCACATGTGAACCGGATGTGTAAAACGATGGGCTAGCATAGTCCGATGGAGATGTTGTAGTGGCTGCAGAGAGAGGATAATGTCGATAGTCCAGGCCATAGCCCGAAGTAGTGTCGATGTGTAGGTTGGGCCCAAGAGGTCCAAGGTTGTTATTGCGATGTTGAGGTATAGGTGCGTAAATACTTGCATCATTTATATTCGTTGACGGATGTTGGATGTGGAAAGATGGCATTGGCGACCCGAACATGGAAAAGTCGATTGCAGCTGGGACTGACCTACTACGAGTGCGCTTGTGTCCGCGGGGCCCAGAGTGCAGGTTTGTTCCAAAAGGGTTTTCCTGGAACATAGCAAGGTGTGGATGCGGCATTTGGTTCGGTTGAGAGGCTGGTCGAGGGACAATAGGTGAAATCGGTGCAGTCACTGCCAATGAATTTGGGTCATACGGGCTGTGTCTGCTCTGGAACGACTCTAGAGAGACAAGCTTTGCAAGCTGGCCACTTAGCACTCTTGGGTGGCCGCCAAGGTGATGTACCATGATTTGGGATGCTTGTTGCTCCTCTGTGAAATCACCACATTGGTGGAAGCCACCAGTACCAGACGAATCCATGAAGAAGTTCGGTGGTCGGTTCAGCTCCACTAGAAGCCCACGAGGTCTAGAAGATATGCCACTGCCATCATCGGATGGATCCCCGTTCTCTAGGGTAATGCTCTTGATGTAAGAAAACGGATACTCGATTTTGTAACCGGCCGAGTCGTTATTTATGTAGTAAGTCAGACAAGCCTTCTCAGGCGCGTAGAAGATAACAAGATCCATGGCATTCTGACCAACGCGACGCCATGTGCCTATGCTCAAGGATTTGCAAGTAAAATGATGGATAACTTCGTCACTGTCAGCGTGTACCAAAGCCCACTTTATCTGCACTAACTACTCACCGACTTTGCCTGGATTGCTAGACTCTGCGTTCAATAGTATCCCAGTACCGCCATAAGCGTTCATCGTACTTGAGCGACCCAGGAATTCTCTTGCGAGTGGTTTCCCACTTTCCATGGCCTGCAACGCAAGGTATTGACGCATCGACTCAGGGATGGCATCGCAATCCTCGCCAGTCTCAATGCTCTTCTTAGCAAGCAGTTTTATTTTTGCACGCCTACAGTTTCTTGTTAGCCATCGTCTTCTCTCTACTCCCAGATCCACGCACCTGTTCTGGAACCATATCTGAACAGACCGTTCGGTCATGCTAATGTCCTGCGCTATACGCTCGCGTACCGCCGCAGTCGGTGTAGCGTTGTTATTGAACTCGATCTCCAGCGTAACCAGTTGATCTTGTGTGGCTCTTTGCCGTTTTTGATTTTTCTGTTGCTGGGTGAGGGTGCTCTTCCGTGGTGGACGACGAGAGTTGCTCGTATTGGCACTAGTAGAGTTAGTTGGCGATGGAGTTGAAGTCGACATGATGTCGAGAGCAGTTGGTGACTGCATCATCGTGTCTCGTCCGCAATAGCTGTGCAGAGTGTAGCCCAATCTCTACTGCTGTCGCAGAGTGCGAGGAATCTGCGATCGAGTGTGGGTTGAGTCCGAGTAAGGTAAGGGTTGTATTGTGAAAGAGCGTTGTCTCGAAATTCGCGGGTTGACAAGGTCAGTGTCAATTGAATGTATTGCTTCGCAGAGCTGGCTGAGAAGGCAGATGAGTCTAATCCTGGGGTGATTGATGCTATACCGGAGCCGGGCAGGGAGTTGAAGATGTCAGACTTGTGGAGGCTTAGATCTCGACGTAAAAAAAAAGTAAGTTGGTAATAGTAAAAGACAGAAATTTAGCAAGAAGCCGAAGGAGTGATATGGAACCGAAAGGAGTGACGGTATCCGTGGGGCAAAAAATGAATTAGCAGAAGAAAATGAAGGTGAGCGTCGTGGAAGACGACGACAACAGTGTTGAATAAATTGTTGATTGGGGGTTGGGCAAGGGAAAGGAAGCAGATCGGTAGTCAAGAGGGGAAGAGGAAGAACCGAAGCCCCTGACCACGGACACTAGGCAGGGGTGGGGGGAGGCGGCAGAAGCGCGAACACAACTCGACTTTCGCATGAAGCACTTGATGGATTTAGATGTCACCACTCCCAGCTTGAAGAGGAGAGATCATGCAGCTCGAAGGGTTGCTGTTGTTCGTCAACGCTGGATAAAGATCTATCGCATTGTTCTATATCATTCTTCATCCGCCAAGCTATCATTCTAGTGCTAACGAAGGCTCTCAATTGCAAAGGCCGAAGGATGGCTTCAACAACAACGGACCTGACTGAAAACAGTAAGGCTCATACTGCGCCATCGTCACCAAGCGTGGTTCGTTGTCCATGTGGACTCTTCCTACCGCTGACACACAAAGAAGGCTGATCTCACTAGTCAAAACTGCTTGTGATCGGGTTTAGCATCAGGTACTCCGTACGGAGTAGTAGTATAGCATAGATTGCTCGTCAACCGACAACTATAGGTGGATATAAGCCTCTACTACAGTACAGCCGCAATAAGTCAGGAATGCAGTTCTTCCTAAAGAAACAGGGGTGTTGACCGGTTGCGGATCTTGAGTACAACGGTACTACGAAGTCGTAGTAAGCCGGTGGTTGTAAGTAGGTTGTGGAAGGTCGAGAAAGAAAAGATATTCAAATGGAAAGCTTTTCGTAGCTGCATCCAGGCAGAGTATTGAATACAGGAACAGGCTTGGCTCATTGTTTGAAACGCACTAACTCAGGTACGCGCCCTGTTGTGCAACATCGACCAACAGGGCAAGCACTCGAAGGATATCATACATCGAAGCGCAAGATTTAGGAGGTCTGCTGTCTGCATCAAAGGTTAGGGCTGCCTCAACAGACCAAAGTACCTTACCGTGCTTATCTGACTCTTCACGATGCAAGCCTAGCACTCGGACCAAGGAATAGACATCGCCTTCATCATCTCCGTACGATCTGTGTGACTGTGTCCTGCATGCTGAGAAGTTGTGCCGTCCAGCGCACAGCTGCTTAGTCTCAGCCCTCGGCCTTGGATCTGATACTGGTTGGTGGTTGGTGGTTGGTGGTTGGTGGTGTTGGTGTCTGCACAAGGATTCGACAGCGCTTGCCGAGAACGTTCTCTTGGACATCCCACAAGTCACAACTCTCCAAATCCTTCTTGGTCTACGGATACCGAGCACCGAGTCTGAACCAGTTCTTCAGACCAGTATTTAGTATTTACAGGGCTGAGCGGCACTATACGTGTCCAGCCCTTTGAGCAACAAGGATGCGACAAGCCCTAAGAAGCCAATCATGTTGATCGCCGCATAACATTTGATGTCTATGTATTATTCCGTGAACTCTGTATTTCAAAAACCTTCTAATATCCCACGATTTTGTCTTGGGATCATGTGTATCACGAGCCTCAGTTGAAGTTTACCTTCCTTTCCTCGACTCTCAAGATAGTATATATTTCACGGAAGGCTATCTAATGAAGTTACAAAAATCCGAAGCACTGCTCATTACCTCAAAAATCTACCAAAAGCAGCTACACGATGTTGTATGATTCACCACGCAACAGATATGTTGCTTAGAGGGCAGTACAAGGGCAGTACATTAAGTTGACTGGCCTACCGTACGCGCTTACCGTCTAGCACCTCCTGATACTTTGTGCTGTGCCATTTACGACATATGTTGGCGATGTAAAGCCCCGCGTGCGGGTTGTATCAGTACTATGGATCACACCGGAGAATGACAGCTCCACATGAACTTGACTTGTTGCCCTGTGATTCATGGTTGCGGTGGACTAAGGTTGTATCGGTACAAGAACTTTGGCAAACGTTTCTCCAAGCCCAAGAACTGGATTCCCTTTAGCATACGCTGCATGAACTGTGTTATGCAGAATACTAACGAGGTTCTTCTCTTCAACTACCCCATCCTTTATCCAGACAGACCACGAGCCCATCATGTTCGCCATCAATACATCCGTGAAAAGTCTGTCTCCAACAATGGCAATCTGACTTGGTTTCGTCACATTACTATCGGCTGCGGTGCGGAAATACTCCATGATCTCAGCCCCGCAGCCGGGCTTCTTGGTTGAGTGCAGGAGCACATTTACGCTGGTAGCATCTTGCAGTATGTCTGCTTCTGCATCGCCGATATCATCCCACGTACCTGCGGAATTGCTGACGATTAGGAGTCGTGAGCCGGGGTAAGCGGTGCGGAGATGGTTGAACTTTTCCTGGTCAGGGTATCAACATGTCTGCGTATGAGGAAGTATAGAACCCAACAGGACTTGAAAGAGAGAGAGAGAGAGTAGTGTAACAAGTATGTAGCATTGAACACGGAACTCGAATCAAATAATTCAGCAATTAAACACACTTGAGGTTCCTAGAGACAGCAATAAAACTCACCTTATAGGGCTTGTAGATTTCATTATCCTTTGGTATGGCAAAGCAGTTGTCCTTGTCAAGTACAACGGCACGAATATCAGGTTCTTGGCCGTCGTTCAGTGCAGTGAATGCCTGGGAGATGGGAACTGGGAGATGATTGAAGTTAGATACGGTAGCATGAGGCAGACATAGTGAAGGACTCCGAAGCACTCGGAAAGCATTTAAAGTAGCAGAGACGTTCATCGAAGACCACTGGCTGCAAGTCAAGAGGACCAAGGCGGGTAGAGCTCCCACGGCTCCCAAGCAATTGGAAATGCTTGGCATGCCGGGCTAGCGTCCGCTCCGAACTCAGGTCTTCCACAGTTCCACTTCTTGATCGACGTGCGTCTTTTTGACTGCAAGGGAAACATTCAAGTCAAGTAACCCTCTACGCATCAAGTAGTCTGCTGCGCCGGAATTGGCGCTCAGAAGCTATCAACATGACGAGTACGATTGGTATTCCGATCAAGCTACTGAACGAAGCCCAGGTATGGACAACAGTCCCTACTCTACAGCAGTTTTGTAGTATTGACAACGTACATGGGCTGACTATGTATATAGAACCACGTCATAACACTCGAAATTACATCTGGTCAGGTCTACCGGGGCAAGCTTATTGAAGGTATACTGAGTCCGTCGAGGCACAACCCAATTCTCAAATGTTTCCCCGTCCAGTTTAGCTTCAATATTATGCCCGAACGCTTGCTGAACAATACTGCAAACCTTTAGCCGAAGACAACATGAATGTCCAACTCAAAGACATAACCGTCACCGCCCGCGATGGCCGGGTCAGCCATCTTGACCAAGTTTACATTCGAGGAAGCCATGTAAGATTCTTCATTGTGCCGGACATGTTACGGTGAAGACCCCTTGATCGCCCAGAATTACCCTTAAAAGCGTTCTAGGGTATGCGGAAGCTTGTACTAAGGGAAATATGTTCAATAGGAATGCGCCCATGTTCCGATCAAGAGGCACGAGAGGACGGGGCGTGGGATTGGCGAGAGGAAGGGCGACTGTCAATAGGGCAAGAGGACAAAGAGGGCCGCCCAGGGGCGGATGATGGGTGCTCGTGGATGGTTCTGATACAATGGAAGGGAAATGGCTGGTCAGTGCCCACATGGTGATCTCGAAGCGAGCCGACAAATGCGTATAAAGAAGCGCCTTCTTATTTCCAATGGGGGAGATGGGCATTAGATCATACGGCACAAATAGATACCCAAAAAGCGAAAGTACTTGAACACCATTTCCCTTTCAATATATTGCGAAAGGTGCCCTATGCTGCTCAAGTAGATAGTACATCCAACCATGCAGCCTCACAAGATGCGCCACCCTTTTCAAATTCTCTAATAATCTCCTTTAATCTGCCTCAGAAAATATGATGCCCGCAACTTCACCAACCGTCACTAACCCTCTTCGCATTCTGCTGCTCACCCCACCTTCAACCCCGCTGCCCCCCATCCTCAAAGGCCCGTCTTCCCTCCTGTCTGTCCTGTCCCTGCCAGACACCACACACTACCCAAGTTTCTAAACCCAGCCGCATTTTCTCTACGATTCTCTTCACTAGATGTGTTTGATTCACAACATGCTGTTAAGCTAATAGACCCCTAGACCCCACCGTCCCCCTCACAACCCCCTACTACACTGCCACCATCCCCGTCTGGCACGACACCATTCCTACCTCCTCTGACGGAAATATCGACAATGGAGATTTGGTCAAGGGTATCAAGACGTGGGAGCACGAATGGCTGTTACCGGAAGCGGCGGAGGTAATACGAGCTCTGGGGGCGGTGGTTGTGGTATTTAGGAAACCCGCTTCTAAGCAAGATTTGGTATGCTGTGCCCCAGATCAGCAACAATCACAAGCTATGCCTTCTGTCTCGAAGCGGCTACTGGCTTATAGCTTCATACAAAGAGGAAATTATTTTTCTAAGGCTAGAAAATAGCTAACAGCCCCCACTCCAGACAAACATCCACCACCTCCTAACCACAACCAACACCACCCTCGCCCACCATACCTCCGCCAACCCCTACACCTCCTCCGACCCCCTGCTCCTCGCAGTCGGCATGCCGCAGCCGCTGCCGCCACGACTGGAGATGGGGGATGAAGAGTGGGAGGAGGTCGGGCGGGAGTGTGGAGGTTGGGAGTGGGTTGATGGGGAGATTGAAGGGGATGAGGGGAGGAGGAATGAGTTTGGTGGTAAGTTGGTTTCTTAGGGGGATTGTTCGACGGTTCAGGGCAGGAAGGGGACGAGAAAAGGAAAGCGGTGACGGGATCGAGGGCTAATCCCTGAGAACTCAATAGAGAAAATGGGTCTCAACCGCCTCCAGGAGGCCCTAGAAGCCTACGAGTGGGAAGGTGGAGCCGATGGCTCAGGGTCAGAAGATTTCCAACTTGAAGACGAAGAACAAGACGGTCTAGACGATGTCATAACAGAAGCAGAGAGAGACGGTGCCGGGCTACGGAGAGCCTTGTTACTAGACAACCAGGAAGGGGATGGTCTAGGGGACACGGAGAACGAAGGTGAAGATATCAAAGTGGAGGAGCTGGAGAAGATGATGGCGAAGATGAGGGCTGTGAAAGGTACGTCGTCCACGAACGTTCCAGTGTATTCAACCTGCTATTGTTTGTGAAAATAGCGTCGTTTCTGTATTCACTATACTTGACCTTTCCATCCTTGGGTTTACAAGGCTACTACGGTGCTAACGGGTATCTTGACAGATATGGGCGCGGATATGCCGGAAGCCCAGCGGAAAAAGTTCGCCAGGGAGGCGGTGAGGGATATCATGAAAACGCTGTGAAGGACGGGGAGAGTGTGTAAGACGTGGAGGAGCCTCCTAAAACCGTCTCTAATACATCACCCCCACCCAAGATACCCACCTCTGTCGGAGATGTGAGCCATCCAGATACAAAGCTTCGCCAGGTAGTACTGAATTGTCATGTACTTCAAGACGGGGCAAATTATTGTTGCTCTGGCGGAGTCGTGACAAGAGAGAGAGCCCAAGGAAGTTCCGCTTGACGGATATCAGCCAAATTTGTCGCCCCATCAGGAGCTTTCAGCGCTATGAAAACTGAGTGATCCAACATTGAGCTGGAAGCAGAGAACGCCAAGTAACGGTTGAGAAACGTCCGCCCGAGTCTGCAATTATATTTATTGGTGACACTGAATGCGATTGCTCGTGAGTCGTCTATACGAACAAAAGCGTTGTAGTGGCGGAAGCACAGAAATGTGGTGCGAGGAATCATGAGGGATATAGGAGCATTTACATGGACATGGCAGAGTTGAGACAACAGCCCCGAGCCAGCTGTATGAGATGCGGGGTTTGGCAATAGCCATACTCTCTACAGTATCTCGGAGACACCTTCTGATAGACGCAGATTCGGAATATACTGATCCAGAACGCCGCGACAGTCCTTCCTCCATGCCGCCCGGATTCGAAAAGAAATGAAAGAAATGAAGGAACTGCTGAAAGCAATAGGCCACCTATAATCCACATAACTGAACGCCTATCTACCAATGATCAAGTGCTGATCCATCCATGCTCCAGATCCAGACCTGCAAATCTATAATCAGCTTGGGGCAAGAGTCTCATGCAGCACTTTCCGCCTCTTGGGCGAAGACTAATCGCCGTTCTTCAGGCCCCAGCTCTTCCCGCACTGCCGTCAAACACAAAAGGTCCCGCATTGTTCCTCGGCGTCATCGGCCCATCAGCAACCAGTATATCCGATGGAGTTGATGCACCAAGAGCTGGGGGAAATTCATCATTTGGCGTCAAACCATCATCTGGCATGAGTGGTTGAGACGGGGTTATTGGTCTCAGGTAGTTCTGGAAATTGGAACTAGAACTCGAAGTGTCTTCGGATCGCTCTGGTATTGGTTCTCCGATGCCGTGTGCGTATGGAGGGGAGACCCGTCGAGCGTTCCGGCGGCTGAGGAGTGATTGTTTTGGTGCCTCGTTTTGGCCACTTGATAGGACGGCTGAGGCGTCGGCTTCGAGTCTCACGGATGAGAGCCTGGATGACATAGCTTCCATTGATTCGTCTTCGTCGTGGTGCCTAGCAATTTCTGGTGGGACGTCGTTTCTACTCCGAATTGCACTAATGTCGGGGCTTGAGCTAGGTTCAATCTCATTATCATCCCATTCCTCTTCCACGGTATCGGGATCCTCTACGTCTGATTCCAAATCGGCGACTGCTCGGCAGTTGGGGCAAAGGAACTGGGGCCAGCTTTTGTGGTCGTTGAGGATCGGGCGAATGCATTTGTAGTGCCAGACGTGGGAACATGGAGCGACAAATAGTGCTTGGCAGGGCTGGTTAGGATCAGTAAAGGCTGCCTACAAGTGCGAAGTAGAGATTTGGAAGCTCACAGCTATTGACATGAGACATATTGAACATTCCGAAGATTGCGTAGATGCGGCATCGCCATCTTTCTTCGGTACCGTCTTCGCCAAATCGCGAAGTCGTTTATGGGTGGTCACACTGTGTCTCGGTTAGGGTAGTAATCACGTGAAATCTTGCCAGTGCACGTACTTGAAATTGTTGAGGGTTTTCTGCCACGCTCTATTGCATTCTACTCGTATCTTGACGCATCGAAATATCATCTCCTCTCCTCCCCGGAAGTCAATTCCTAACTGTATTACATCGCCATCGTTGACGGGGAAGGGCCTAGACTCAACGCTGGGCTGGCTGAGCCTGATGTGGTTGAGAAAGGTGCCAGAGGAGCTCTTCACGTCTTTGATATACCACTGCCCATTTGAGCACCAGAATTCGCAATGCCTTCGGCTGACGACCTTTGACTTGAACCCTACTGGCGCAGAGGATGGCACATTTGGCGGTGGGTTGGGATTGGCATCGCGTTCTGAGTACCTGCCAACACGAATAACGCAGTCCTCATGTGGAAGCATCCTTGACGTTTGTGGGAATACTAGCGACGGTCGAGCAGCGCGCGGGTCCTGATGAGGTATGAGTTTAATGGTAGGCATTTGATCTGGAGGGTGTCCCGTCAGGTTGGATGGAGTTGCGTCTGACTCCCTTCGATTGTTTGTCGCAGGACCGTGCGATGTGCTTCCAGATCGCCGCCTGCCCATGATTCTTGCGATCCCCCCCAGAGCTGTATTGACGGACGACTGGCCCGTGACAGGATCTGGTGACGTGGATAGTGTTTCGGGTCCTTGCCCTGAAGGGCTACTCGAACCGACTTCGTTGTGCAGCCGATTATTGATAGAGATCGATGTAGGGGTCTGCTGTGGGGTGGATTGCTCGTCTATGAGGGTTATTCGACCTGGATAGCTAGAAGATCTGACGAAATAACTAGGTCTTGAAGAAGAGGAAGAAGAAGGAGAAGAAGAAAGGTTCAAGGGAGGACTTGGATGTTGACTTAATTCAGACGAAAGGTGGCTGTGAGTATATTGGCGCAGGTAACTTAGACCTCGAAGTCTGCTTGGTTTCGAAGGTGCAGTGGGCGAAGCGGGGTCATCACTTGTTGCCAGGGTTGGGGGAGATGTGGTTGGTTGTGTGAACATTTGTCTTGCTGCTTTGTTTAGTACATCAAGATGACGAGTGTAGGTAGTAAGGTTGAAGTAGTGACAGAAGAGTGGTTTGGACGATAGATAAGGTCGGTATCTGGATGTGAGTGATTGTGGCAGAAGGACAAAAATACAGGTAACGAGCGGGATGTTTCGTTCTAGCCTGCCGCCAGGGGTCTTCGATTGCGGTTTCGGCGTAAGGTACAAGGTACTGTAGGTATTGATCTAGGTAAGGTAGATACTCGGTAGGGAGAGTAGTAGAAGCACTTCAACATGTTGTATGCTTTGGACTCTGATGTCTGACATGACCATCCTGTCTATGTCTATGAAAGCTGGGGTGTTGATCGCTGTCTGTTACTCTCCGTCTTGGTCATGTAATTCGGGAAAAACCCGACTACATGTACAATGTACCTCTGGTTGATCTAGGGACAATTCAGCACACGATACGTTACCGCATCTGTATGACAGCAGCAGCACCAATCCTATTGGAAGTATTCCGTGGAAGACACCCCCCTCGCACTCCTTGGTGCAGTGGCTACCAGTAAAAGTTCAGCATTAACAGGTGGCGCAGACTGCGGCTTAGTACATCAGCTTCGTCTGCTGCATGCACAGATTCTGCAAGCATCAAGTCCCCTTGTACCGTGTACGAAGTATGTAATTGTGATGTCAGGCTAGTTGGAAAGTCTGCTCCTCGATCAGGAGGCAGACGGGACTCATCATTAGGTGCCAACGTCTGCAGGACGGAAGGGAACAATTTGCTTCGCTTCTAGACGGCTAGGTGGAAAAGACTTCAAGGGCTTCAGCCATGAGCGTCGGGTAGGTATGTTTCCTCTCACCCGGGGTAGACTATCCAGTCGCAAAGTCTTATCCCATCGTCTGCACAGCTATGGGCACTCTTGAACATGGATGTAAGACAAAACCAAGCGATATGCAAAGGTTTATCGTTGATGGCTTGCGACAGAGAGTCGAGTGCTGGAACAAAACATGCAACTGTGCGAAGCGACATGATGTAAAGATACATAAGTAGGTACCTTACGGAGTAGATAGATGAACATTCGATTTACGACCTCCGACTGTCGGCTTGCAGCATATCAATCTTTATATCTTGCCTAATCGAGATAACGGCATCAAACAAGCCCATCGCTATTTCACCTGCATCACCTCCCTTTCCTCCTCTTTTCCCTCTTCCTTCGTCCCTCTTCCCTGTTCCCTCTTTGCGCCTTTGGACATTTTTGCCAATGACGACCTCGCTTCCTGGACAATCTGAAACATGACGTATGAGTTGCCGTCATCGTGAAAACCTCCAACAATTATTCTCCTAGAGTACGAAAAGGTATAGCTGAACTTTAGTCGACTCCGAATCGTCTTTTTCTTGTCGCTGGCAGGTCTTACTTCGCATCTTTGGCTAAACAATCATGCCCTTTCCTTCACTTCCTTTTCAACAATCCCAGAACATTCCTCCCTGTTCGTCTCCTTTTAATTCTCCTCATAGTCCTTCCTGCTCAATGGGCATCCACTGCAGTGTCTTCCGTTGGTTATGTTAGTTTCTTGTCCAAGTGCGCATTATGAACTTCTTGGCGTGCTAAGTTTTTCGATGTCCTTGGCGTGGTTGGCGTCAGGTAGTATCTTAATTGACGCGTCCTTCTTCCTCATCGTCTCTTCTCCATCTCCTTTCTTTGCGGGTCAGCTCCACCTCCAATATCCTTTTCCCCGAAACCTTGGTTCTCAATCCATCATCATCGATGTCGAAATATAGTGCCCACACCTTGGGCGCTTCCTTGACAGCCATGAAGCCTTCCCAACCCTCCAATGTCATCCTTCTTTCGATCTTGGTGCAGTCCCACGGGCCCGTAAGATGCTGTCCATCAAGGCCTCTTTTAGCTTGATGTCATGATTGTATAAAGGTTGGGGGATGTTACGTTACCTCTTCAGATTCTACTCTATTTCCATATTTAATCTCACAGGTTTCTTCGTCCACGTAAACCCAGTTGAGTTGGCGATCCGCATTAATGGTCGAGACGAGCCCCTCGCCTCTCCGACCCCAATCCGTATTCGGGAACGGAAGAAAATAACCTTCGAATGGATGAGTGGCGCGCTCGTCAGGGCCCTCAGGTCCAGGTGTACGTACGTAAAGCTGGGAAGCAAGCGCAGTCAGCATATGATACCAAAGTCCGACGTCTGATGCTGCGGATAACCTTGTTGTTTCCAAGCACAATGATTCCTCCGTTGACTTCATCGCTACCTTTGGAGGCACAGGAAGCTGCCGAGCAGTGCGCGACAAGATTGGACTTTCTACCTCGATGGCTTTCTCTGGCGTTTGACTTTTGGCCGTGACGCACTGCCTCTGTCGTCCCGATAATGGCTGGGCATGCCGCTATAGAGGTGATGATACCAAGGACCATGACAGCCGGTGGACTTTATCTGCAGCTCTGGGGATATTAAGATAATTATTCCGAAACCACCGGGTCTAGATGGACTACTTTCTGATTACGGTCGTCGATCGAGTTGTGACAACTTTGCATTCAATGGCCAGGTAAAGTAGGCTGATGTTGCTCATAGTTGTTCAATCAGCGACGTCATCCTAATACTGCCAGGCCTGTTACTGGTCAGGGTTCGACCAAAGTCACTATCACCTTGATTTCGCGCTACAGGTACAAGGGCCCCAACGCAAGCGTACGCCTTTACGAATTTCACATCCCACAACTGGACGCCTTCGTGCCGACAGCTGCAAGCCGTTGGGATGCAACCCTGATAAAACCAGATTACGAGCCAAACTCTGATCGGCATCGAACACTTCGGGCTTAGGAGTAACCTTTCAGGCGTAGTATTGCGTACTAGGTAGTGGGTTGCAATCGACCCCTTTCAAAGTCTTCGAAACCTTGGAAGTTCCGTGATACGTACCTACCCTTGGTAATGTCTTTCGTATATTAAGCAGCCTTCTGCCGCTTTTATTTACAGCTTGCAAACTTTAGATTCCCTCGCAAATATTGGGGTTGCAAGCAAATCATCCCAAGTCTCTACGACTTATTCATCTGATTCGGATTCTTTATTTGAATCCTCTCTTAAGTTTGAGCGTGAATCTTGCGTATCCGACCCCGAGTCTGATCGTGATCTCGACTTCGAAATGGCTACCAAACAGTTCGTCATTTCCTTTCCCGTACTCAGGCAAATACCACACGTAACCCGCTGAACTCTTCCGCCCAGAGCCGAGCGAGAGGATCAAGACGAGCAAGAGCAAGGCTCTGAGGAGAACGAGTCTGTTCAGGCCGAGGATGAAGCTCCCCAAGGCAACCGCAAGAACCAGCAGTCCCTCCAGCGCCAAAATCAACAACAGCAACAGCCGCAGCAACCTCAACAGCAGCAACAGGTTCAAGAGATGCCTATGATGCCACCGCAAGAGGCCAATGGCCGCCGCATCGTACCCGTCCACCAGTCTCGCATCAAGGATAGACCACCAAAGGTCGGTGAGAAGGACAGCAGTTTGAAGATTAAGATTGAATTGGATGTGAGTATAGCAGCCGTTTACGGTTGGCACATTACTGACGGCCACCAAAGCTCGAAGTTGAGGTAGAAATCTATGCCAGAATCAAGGGTGGTAAGTTGACCCCGCCTCGACCATCGTTGCGTTTTAATGCTAACAATTCATTCCTAGATGTGGTCATTGGTCTGATGTAGATCTTGCAATAGGTCGAGATCTACGCCAGAATTAAGGGTGGTGAGTACAGCTCGTTTACCTGTTTATGTTTCTTACTGACATCGCTGTAGATGTAACCATCGGTTTGTTGTGAGAGTGAGTTCGTTCGAGGTTTCAGCTGGAGTCTTAATGATGTGTTGTTTCTAGTACCACATAACCGTAGTCTACCACAGAACAACGGACAGGCTGTTGGTGTCAGCTGGTCAACGGGTATATAGAACAGTGTGCCCCAGATTAACATCAATGTTCATTCCCACAATATCACCAACATAATTGACGCTCAGCATGAAGCTATGACCTTTGCATTGTCCACATTGATTCATATCACCATCACAGTATCGGCATTGTGGCATAGAAACATGATGACGAGTTCGATAGAAGTCGCAGAAACCAGTTTGGCTTGATCAAGGCTTTACCCCTCAAACACAACCACGGTTGCATCGATTATTGTTTGATTAAGAGAAATAGAAGGATTTCGCAGAAACAAGGTCCTCATGGATCTGCCCAGGGGGGTTGACTGCCAAACCGCCCTAAGGTACTGTACTCCGAATTACTGTATTCCGTATTGGACCCGGTATCCGGTATCCGATCATCCGAGAACTCTCAGAATTGGACCGAGGGCTTTACCGCTGAGCTAGAGTACAACCGGTTGATCAGTGGTGGAGATAGTAAGCAACCTATCTATAAACCCACCGGGTAGCAGCCCATGTGGTGAGCCTGACAAACGGACAGTTGTTGAATTACAGCATTTAGCTCTTGACGAAAGTCTGCATCTAATAAATCTATTTCCATACCCACCGGCTGCGCGCTTTGAGTCACAGGTGAGTCACAGCATGGCCGATAATATCAACGTTCAGATTCTACGATTAGATATATAATTTCGCTGTTACATCTTGATCACAGCTGCCCTCCTCCCATTCCCAAAACCCACAATGGATTCCGTAAAGCGATCTTTCATGTCCCTACCTAACGAAATACGAGAACGCATCTGTAGCTACGTTCTCACCGTTGATGTCGACGACTCGAGCCCGTGGATAACACCGCTCAGCAACGACTTGCGACCAGAGCCGGAAAAGTCCTCATGCTTGGCGATCCTAGCGACCTGCCGCCAAATATTGCTCGAAGCGTTTCACGCCTTCTACGCATCGAACAACTTCAATTTCAATCATCCAAACCATCTGTACGACTTCCTCCGAGCGATTGGACCCGTTCGCGCCAATTAAATTAGATCGATCCGCTGCTCCTTTAGATTAGCTGCTTCGGAGAATACAGCAGTGCGCTATGCACTGAGTAGATTGACACGGTTGGAGAAACTAAGCTTTCATTTTGACAAAGAACAGCCAGTTGATAACGATACGGGCTGGGGAGATTACATCATTTCCCAAGATTTCTGTCCAGCGAAGGAATTTGCCAAGTTTCACCGGTTACGTGATGTTAATTTTATCATGATGAATGACATAGAGCTGGACCGTACGGACAAGGAGAGGATGGAAATGTATAGAGATCGGTTGACCAAACCAAACCTCAAGAAGAACAAAGCTATGCCGGAGATGGTTGATCTCTTTGTAGGATTGAAGATGCGGAAGCATAGAGATCCTGCTCAGGCGCGGAGAAAGAAAATTAGAGAAGAACGTGAGGCATATATGGAGAGTTGGGTGCAGGCTACTCGACAGCTTCAACGGAGGGAAAAATTGGAATCTTTGTGGAGGAGAGGAGAGGAAGCCCGCAGGGAACCGAACCCGCTCAACATTGCTCACGATAACGACCAAGAAGATGATGAGTTGACCGAATTTTGGTCGTCCGAGCCGTGGATTAGAGACGCTATATGGGGATGAAAACGGACTCGACCGCGTATGTTGTTATTGCCGCAGCGTTCTATATATCCCACAAATTACATCCGATTCGCGCGCGATATCGCCAAATTTGGCGGCATCCATAGCAATCACCAGTTACTTCCATGTAAGAATATCAGGCAACTTCGCCCAAGGCCCAGACGCTCAAATTCTCTTTGCTTTCGCCATTGGATATCAAAACCAGTCACCATGATCGTCCCTAACCTACCCTTATTACTCCTAAACTCATCGGCGGTCTTCAACCCGACAACCCGACCCACCTCGTTGAACGGCGAGGCTGACACCTTTTGCTTCGCCCAGCCTGCCTACCCTGCACAGCCTCTCTTCCCAACCGAATTCCCGGATTGCTTTGAAGCTATAAACCTAGTCAATCGAGGCGACAAGAAAGAAGCCCCTATCTACTTCAGTCGCGACGCCAGAGTAGGCTTTGGATTACCTCACACCTGGGCCCTCCGCACCTGCGAGATCGAGATTGACGTGGATCCCCCTGATGAAGGAGACACCATAACATTGGTAGATATTGCCAGAGTGGCACTTAGCGTTGCGGTACAATGCGTTGAAGAGACCCCTTGTCTTGGCGGGAGAGAAAGGGTGGGACCAAAGAATGTGATTGTTATATTCGTGTATGGACGAGAAGCACCGCCTAAGCATTCACGGCTTCGTGGGGATCGCGAATCCCGAAGAAACACTTTAGCTCGTCTGGAAGGAGGTCATTCATAAGTAGTGTGGCCATTTGAGTTCAAGGCATGGAGCAGGATCGAGAAAGAACTAAGTATGGCGGCCTATGTGATGATTAGCGCCAATACCATTGTTGGAGAAGAGAAAGGAGCGATTTGAATTTATCCAATTCGGACAGTTTTGACAACAGAACGTGTCTTTACAGCCCTTGAGAGGTTTGGAAAGATGATTACTTGATAACAATGAGATGATATTGGAATCAGCAAAATATAGCAGAACCAAAAATGCGAACAAAAGAAAGTAGTCACCTCCTAACCATACCGTAGCCACTCTCGGTTATTGATGTTTTTATACTCGTAGCAACCGTGCCGCTCCACCCCACAGCTACAGGATTCCCTGTGAACGCGAAACCCTCCTTTGCATCACATTGTTCTACCCTCTCACAACCTAAAATACTCCTGGCCCTACCGCCTCCCAATACCTCGTGCTGTACGATTGCATAGAAAAGAGGAAATCTCGTGACATCGCGTCGACAATCGCGTTCGTTACCTTATCATAATCCCTGTCGACGATCTGGAAATCTTTTGTAAACAAACATGACGACGAATTTTTGAATGTATGCACTGCAGCAACTGAGGTTCAGGACACTCATTCGCGACATTGCACTTCAGCTTGAAGACATGGCTCTGGATCCTCGTGCTTATCCTGGAGTTGCTGCTGAGGTTCGGCCGCTCAAGTCATCTGCTTCAACACCGTCGTTGCGGTCGAGGGAATCCGAACTTGTACCAATGGGGAGAGGTACACCAGACAACGGGGGAGGAAACGTAAGGGTGGTCGTTCGTGTCAGAGGCTTCTTATCACGAGGTATGGCTTATTATCTATCAATTGCTTCTTGTGACTAAAGGGATACCAGAGGTCGAACGAGGAGCAGAATGTCTCGTCAAGATGGATCCTGAAACGCAGGCTACCAAGCTGTTGATACCAAATTTGACTGATCCAGCCAACACTCGAACCCAGAGCCGAAAAGTGATAGAAGAGAAGAAGTTTACCTTTGATAATTCCTTCTGGTCACATGAAACCGACGACGCTCACTATGCTCGTCAAGAAGACATCTACAATGCTCTCGGCGAAGAATTTCTGGACCACAATTTCGAGGGATACCATACTTGCATATTTGCCTATGGCCAGACGGGTTCTGGGAAGTCCTACACAATGATGGGCACGCCTACCCAGCCAGGCCTAATCCCGCGAACCTGCGAAGATCTCTTCCAACGCATCGAATCTAGTGTCTCTCCCCACATCTCGTACACCGTCCGTGTATCCTATTTCGAGGTCTACAATGAACATGTCCGCGACCTGCTATCCCCTTCCCGCCCTCCTACAGGCGATAATCGTCAATACTACCTCAAGATCCGCGAATCCCCTACCGAAGGCCCCTATATTAAAGACCTTACCGACCTCCCAGTGAAAAACTATAATGAGCTCCTCCGCTACATGCGCTTAGGTGACAACAACCGTACCACTGCCTCGACAAAGATGAACGATACCTCCTCCCGCTCTCATGCTGTCTTCACAATAATGCTCAAGCAAATCCATCATGATCTCTCTACCGACAGCACCACCGAACGCCTTGCCCGCATCCGCCTCGTGGATCTCGCGGGTAGCGAGCGCGCAAAAGCCACTGAAGCCACGGGCGCTCGTTTGCGAGAAGGAAGTAACATCAACAAATCCCTCACCACGCTCGGCCGTGTTATCGCTGCCCTAGCCGACCCTAGACACGGCCGTGTTCATAACGGAGGGAAGGGCAGGAGTAAAGACGTCGTACCCTACCGCGACTCCATCCTCACCTGGCTACTCAAAGACTCATTGGGCGGAAATTCCAAAACCGCCATGATTGCTTGCATAGCTCCCTCTGACTACGACGAAACGCTCTCGACGCTGCGGTATGCCGATCAAGCGAAGAACATCCGCACCAGAGCCATTGTCAACCAAGACAGCGTCTCCGCCGCCGAGCGAGATGCGCAAATTGCGGAAATGCAAAACACAATCCGCGAACTACAAGTCCAAGTCTCCCTCGCCAACCAAGCCGCCAGCGACCGCAGTCAGCACAACAAGGGACGAGAAGCCGTGACTGAGAGAGATCGAGGCGCGAGAGACGAGAAACTGGAAGAGTACCAGATCAAAGTCGAGCGCATGCAGCGCATGATGGAGGAGGAACGACTGGTCGGCGAAAGCAAGATCCGCCAGCTCGTCGAGCAAAACGAAGCCCTGCGCCTTCACCTCAAACTCGCAGTCGAAAGCCTCAAAAACCCAATCCCGAGCCCGAGTCTGCAAGCCACCGCACCGAGCAGACAGCCCAGTAGAGCCGTCTCTTCCACCTCACCATCCGACCTCAGACAGCAAGCAGTGCCGCAAGAACAACAACAAGAAGAAGACAAGGAAAACAATGAGCCCCCCGCCCCCAATGTAGAAGAAGAGGAGGAAGACGAGGGCTACTACGAGGACAACACAGGAAACGAGCAGGAAGCTGTGCAGATGCAAGAGCACATGGAGGAGTTGCTGAAGGATTTGGGGCTTTTTAGGAGGAAGGTGAGGGATGATAAGGACAGGTTTGAGGGCCGGAAGTGGGGCGGGATGGGGGGAAGGATGGGGTTGAGGGATGTAAGGGTGAATTAGGGTGATTGGGTGAGCAGGGGGGGGAGGGATCGGATAGAGGAGGATAGGATACTTTAATTTGGGTAGCAGGGAAAGGAGGTGTTTAGGCAGGGTGTTCGGCTAGGGTAGGTAGTTGTACATGCCAGTCCGGTCTTCCATTCTTCTCGCACGTCCGTGAAAGTGAGGAAGGGTGCGATCTTGACCATTTCTCAAGCTCATCAAAGTCAAAAGGTTCTAGGCGAAGGAGACCGCCCAGCAGCATCAACATCCACGCCTAGCCTGCCCTCCCCCTTCCTCACCGCTTCCCCCTCAACTGACCGATCATCCTCTCCACCTCCCCTAACAACCCAGCTCCTGCCTTCCCTCTCAGCACCTCCAACCCATTCATATCCTTCGCTTTCAGCAACTCCTCTCCGGCTTTGACAATCGCACCGCATTTGACGTACATCTCGCTTCGCTCCTGCGGCGACAGATTGGTGCATTTAGCTACGAATGCGGCAGCGAGCTTGGTATTGCCCGCGCCGAGGATCTCGTTGAAAAAAGGTTCCCAGCCGATGGGGCTTTTGCGCTGCTTGGAGAACTCTTCGAGTTCGCCCCAGTCGCGCTTAGCGACAAGAGCACGGAGGCGGAGCCAGTGCCAGGGTTTTTCGGGGAGTTTCAAGTCGCTTTGGATTTTCTGGGCGCGTTTCGCGTAGCCGGATTTGATGAGTTGGAAGAGAGTTTGGTTGAGAGAGAGGCCTGTGGTTTTGAAGGGAAGGTCGCGGTCCAGGGAATCTTGAACTCTGAGGAGTTGGGCGGCTTCGGTGTAGGATTTGGAGTAGAGGGTGGAGGTCGGGTCTTTGCTGTCCTGGAGGATTTTCTGGGCGAGTTTGATTTTGTCGAGTAGGGGTTGGAGTAGGGGTTGGTTCATGGCTTCGCTAAAGAGGAGGTTGGCGCTGTCGAGGCGGCGATCGTCTTGGTAGTAGAGGTCTTTTAGGAGGTCGGTGTCTTGAGCTCTTGCGCTACTCTCGACGAGAGCGGTAGCAAGCGGGCGGTTGGTGAGGACGCGGAAGAAGGATGCGAGCGGTAGCTTCTTTTTGAGATGTAAAAGGACAAAGAAGATGAGGTCTGTATCGAGAGATTGGATAGCTTTGTCGAGAGCAGTTTCATCTTCCTCCATGGAGAGGAGGAGAGGAACTTGTTTGCCGGCGCGGGACTCGTGGTCAAGAAGTTGGGTGGCGAGGTGCGCGCGGCCTTCGTCGTAGGCGGCGCGAGCGATGACTTCAAAAGAGATGCCGGGTTGGTTGGCGAGCTTGTCGACGACGGTAATGCAGATAGTGTCTTCGTCGGCGGACGAGTTGCGGACTTTTTGGGAGGCCCAGTGGATGTAAATTTTGTCTTTTGGAAGGTGGAGGTAGTCGGAGATTCGAATGGCGAGAAGATACTCGTGGCGGTTTATGAGACGTTGAATAAGTTTCTCAGGGGTAAGGCGCTCATATTGATCGTAGGAAAGTGGAAGACCTATGCGGTAATCGCGTATTGCATTAAGGACTCTGAGTTTCTCGCATATATCGACAAAATCGTCGCTACTGTACAGGTCCAATATCGACTTGCCAAATGATGCTGCCTTCAAGAGCTGCTTTTGCCAATGCGTGCTAAATTCCTGTCCAGCAGCTTGGACACAATCGGCTACCGCGTTCGGTAAGTTGGATCGGATTAATCGAATGTTATCATCGGCTTTGGGGGACTTTTTCTCAAGCTGATCTAAGGAATCCAAAAGCACGGCCGCCGGAGAGGTAGAGCCTAACTTGAAGACATCTTCAACGGCATCTAATTACGGTCAGTACTGTCGCCAGTGAGGGAGGATACATGTCGTTCGAAGCTACCTGGGACTTTTTGCAAGAACTCGCAAGTATCATTTGTGATTAATCGAACACCATCAGCATCTGGTAGCAAATGCACCCATCCGTCGTAGTAATACCTATGCTATGATGTAAGAATAAAGTATCGCTTCTGCTTTGATATGTCTTACTTCAATGAAGCACCCTTTGGCCCTATCATATGAACTTCGTCTTCCCATGCCAAAAGGACAGAGTCATTGCCACACCATTGCACATCCTTGGGTACAGTCTTGGTCTTCGACTCATACTCGCCAAGTTTGTTTTGGAAGTCGCTGGTAATCACCCAAACCTTACCATCTTCTGTGTAAAGGGTCACGAATTGACCATTTGGGGAGACGCTGACATGCTTGAATGGCCCATTTGGGAGAACCCGGTCTTCGGCCTCCGTAGCATCAACGACGTAGATCGTTTGCCCAATCGCAAGTAGAACTTCAACGCTCCGAGATAATGTGTACGCTGGCGGAATTACTGTCCATGAATGAACAAGACCCTCGGGAGGCAGAGCCAGAAACTTTGGCCGCGGCTCGACATAATGGGAGACAGCAATGAGGTGGTTGTTGGCTAGAATGGCGACGAATCCTGTCGACCAAAAACGGCATGCCTTTACACCATGTTCTTCAGCACCCTAATGCTTGGTTGATCAGTCGTTCGCCCTTTCTGCTGCCATTTTAGTACTCACATTACCTAGCGAGAACTGGGTGAAATCTCCTTGCAAGTCAAAGTAACATCTCACTGTGCCATCTTTGGTGACGACTAGCAGTTTTTCGTCTTCCGACCATCCAAGTCCACGTATCGAGCCTTCATCCCACTAGGTATATCAGTCTGAATCACATGAATCAATCCAAGCCCGAAGTATTGCCCACATTTATCTGCCGAATCAGCTTGCCGGAGCAGCTATAGAGATCAATGCTAGTTTTAGAGGCTTGATTTCCTCGATATGAGTGGAGCTTGTCTTCGTCGCGGTACAAAGCTGGGAGTGGTCAGCTAACTAGCGTGGGATAGCAGTATAATTCCAATCCTCACCAATAGCACCCCCGTAAGGAGCTCCTGCTACCACATAGTTCTCGAGCTCAAGATCTTGGTCGAAAACAGCTTCATAGAGCTTGACCTTACGGTAGAATCGGTCTCCAACCCGCTCCCATTCCGATGTAGGAGCTGACATTGGGCTACAGCGGCTTCAGGCTCAAGCATAGTACTTCAGTGCCCAAAAGCGTGCGACGAATCATCTAGGTTAATATGAGTGGACAGATTTAGGTACCTGGAATCGATAATCCGTAGCGGACTGGCTAGCCTTTGGCGGGGTTGGTGTCCGTACTGTGTACGGGTAGGACAATTCGGATCAATGATAACCCATGAGCGACCATTATGTACCTTACCCAAGCACGCCAAGTTGAGATCGTACAGAGTATTTTCTCTTGTCGAGATGAGAGAAGACAACGTTACACTCCATGTGTCTTGCAAGATTAGGTGACGTTGGCTTGCCTGCTCTGGTACATGGACGGCTCGGTGGAAGTCTTAGGACTGGTGGAGAGAGTGCAAGAACTCACCGACGTTGAACTTGCGATGCTTTTGGGCCTTATCGCAGGTCAGCACTGTATAATTCAGACAGAGAGAGAAGCTCTTAGCTCGCTAGAACAGGAGATACAGCTCGTACGGTGCAAACACATCTTCGTCAGTGCGCATATGCTGAAATACTGGCCAGATCGCCTCCAACATATTTGGTCTCTCCCACTCGGTAGTCCAGTGCAACGAGTCCACAACATTGGATGATTTTAGCAATGGGATTTTGGTTGACATTCCAGTTGTGGGTGGTGTAGACGATAATGGAAGTTTAAGTGGAAAAGGAATAGACTCAATTCAGGTAGGGATTGCTTCATCTCTTCCTTTCGTTGCTCTTTTTCTTAACCACCCATCTTGTCAAGCCTTTTCCTTCATGGGATACCCCCGTGGTTCCGTCACTTCCATGGCCTCTAACCCCTTTGTTACGCTTCCGCTTATCATCTGAAAATGGAAGTGCAGAAGAACAAGCTTGAGAACGTGAGAGACATTACGTCGAGTCCTTCAACTCATACATGGATTTTGAATGGATTCACCAAAAAACTAGAGTTGTCCTATAATTTTAGACGCAAGGTCTTTTAGAAAAGGGTGATTGCTGCTCTGGCACTGAACCCTTCTCAATAAGCCTTCTGTTCATGTCTTTTAAATTGAGGTCGTTGTAATCATTTTCACCACCTGTGCAGTATTTCCTTCTCGACGACCAGGTCAATTGATGCCGGCTAGCAAGTATAAAATACGCTGAAGCATTCTATCAGCCGATGCGACACGCACATACTATTTTCATGCTCTTTACTTCGTCCATACCTACGCTTGTCTTCTACATCGATACTGGATCACTTACCTATGGCTTCAAGCTTTATCTTTCCTCTTGTTTTTGATGTACCATAACTGAACACAGATTCGAGTGTAGAATCCTTCCCACAACCGACAGCCCTCGTCTTCTAGCGTTGGGAAGCCTGATCATTCGGGAAGAACGCAGAATGATCAAAAATTAGCTAATGTCGTTATACTCACTGACCTTCATTTGGCCGACTACCATGTTCAGATACAAACCCTCGAGGTCAGTTGTGAGGGCCACAAGCTCTTAATCAATAGCTCACCAAGCCACTCAGTTACTGCGGACAAACCGTATATTTACCCATACTACTATACACGCAGCACCGAAGCTGTTTTTGATTGTCGCCCTCAATTCGATTCCCGGCCCATGTCTGGTCTCGCATCTTGTACGACACTCCAATCTTAGGTTCTGGCAGTGGCCTAATGAATTATAGAACGATCACATGTTCATCTCCCATTATCATGACTTGGAAGACGGATTCTCTAATTTAGAGGAGGGATCTGAGTGGATTGAAGATGATCGAGCTTCTCTTTCCTCGGTTGTTCACCGTTCTGCTGTTCAGAGCTCTGTCGGACGAGCCTCCCTCTTCGCACCAAATGTAAGTGACATTACGTGTATATTACATTTGGATGCTGATATGACATATAGGATATTCGAGTATTAACAGAATTGAGTGATGCTGTAACGGTGAGCGCTGAAGTTAAAGCCTATCTTCAGAACATAGTCACTTTCCTCAGGATGAACCGTGCCGTGAGAGGCGGCATATCCCCTCGTGCTACCAAGCATTTCGATCTTTTGGTCAAGTATATCTCTTATAATTTCTTCGTCTCGATCTCGCTAAGGTCGATCTAGGTGCCTGGCTCCCTTACACGGCCTTGATTATGTGACGCCATCTTTGGTTGCGTTGGCGGCAAGGAAAATCTATCCCCACCGGATAGTCATTACCACCCCTGAGGACGAGCGAAGCATGCAATATGGGAGTGATCTCACGGCTGTTACCGCCCTTCTGGAAGGCATAACTCCTGAAGCTATTATGGATGAAGTCTTGGCTTCGGTAGAAGCTCCGCTCTGATCGTCGTCTGTTAACATCAGAGCAGCGATTATGACGGGCTTTCATACTCTTTGTCTTCGATTGACCCACTCTCTCTCTCGTAATGACGGGCGTAGGACCTTTTTCCAAGATTGCCCTTCAGCTCTACCGGTATCGTTTCAATCGGTTAGGTGTTTCGGTCCAAAACTCTATATTTCTCAATTGATTTCCACGAAGGTCACATAGTATTTCACTCAACCAGGCCTTCAACGTTCCGTTGTGCCTTCCATGTCTTGAACGTTGTACGACGACTTACAGGTGTCAAAGGTGTGCTGATTATTTGTTGAGGTTTTTGAAGCTCGAGTGCTCTATCAAGTCAGATTGTGATTTTGTAAACGCTTCGAGACTCACAATATTAGTTACTTGCATCATCTCGAACCATCCGCTAGTTTGAACGACAAAAACTTGTAATGTATAAACATGAAACCACTCCTGAATTCTTTGCTTTCCCGAGAAAATATATCAGTACTGTTATCCTTGGAGATTATCGGTAAGTCTCCTGTTTTCTGTCTAAGCAACAAAGTACTGTCCAGGTGAAAGGTTGACGAAGCGTCTCGAAGAGATAGGTGTGTCAGTCAGCATGAACAATAGCATACTGTGCAGACAGAGTGTTTCTCTACTCAGGATGGCGGGTTGGCGCTGGTACAACACTCATGCTCAGTTGCGCTTGTAGAAAGCAGAGCCGAGTGCGGCCTAAGACTGCACGGAAGGCAACAGTACTGCAAAGTCTTGTTAAGAATATCCAAAGTCAATTTTCGACTCTGGTCCGATGAATGGCCAAAAAACCAAACCCTTAGCTCGAGACCCACACGCGGATTCACACGTGTTATAAGTATCCTCAACCCCTCCGAACCCATCGACGGCCAGTTCACTATTAGCTGGTTATTCCAAGAGCTCCAAGATCGACATCCTAAAAGAGGCTATTCAGATACTATGAGCAACCAGCAGCAGGGGCGTCAAACCCGAGACCCTACTCCCCTGGCCGTGAGGTTCTCCGAGCTCCCTCCCCCTGGGTTGAATCAGGAGCAGCAAGCAAAATGGCGACTTTTGTGGGATCGTAAGCTAGACACAACCCTTCACTACTCGTATAAACGGGGTTCCCGCGCAAAGGGGTTTCTGCGCACTCTAACCTAGAAAGGTTAGCAACAGATAGTATCGGGTTTAGCGTGCTAAAAATGGCACTAATATAAATAGTTTTAGTTAGCGTGCGCAGAAACCCCGTTTGCGCGGGAACCCCGTTTATACGAGTAGCCTTCATATCAGGATCAGCAGTGCAGTTGCATAGCACCCAAATGCTTTCGTGTCAGCAACGTGTACAAGAGACGATTCGTCTTAGACTAAGTATCGTTGGATGCATTGCAACTTGCTGTTGCCAACCCTCTACATCTACTGGCTGTTACAAAACTACAAAGCTTTCTCACTGACTTATGTGCTTTATATCCATTAGGCGCCAATTCTTTGAGAATCTGCTTTAACCAACACTCGAAGCGGAGCACCGCTTATAAGGCATGGCAGGAGGCCCCAGCGGCGCCGGGTCGAAAGAGATATAAGTCGGTGACGGCCGTGTCTGCTCAGTAAGTCGATGCTACGAACAAGACTACCCTTCCACTAGCCCAACCTAGCCTCGGTGAAAGCGTCTGAATCAGAGCTCCACCAATGGGGTCAAAGTCCAATACATATATGAGACGATGACTTCGTCCTTCTAGGTGCCCTGCATCTTAGATGCAGTAGATTACGAAGCTAATTCCTGTTTGCAGGCTTTCCAAAGCCACTTGGGACCTTCGCGATCTCGAGCGTATTGCAATCGGCATCCCTCCTGTCATTGGAGGAGCTCAAGAGGTCGCACCGGGCCTGATAGCACAAGCACTCGACTACCCATCCGGACCTGCGTCATCCCAGAAACTTTACGACATCCAGGAAGTGGCGAACAACGGACTTCAGCAAGACACGGAGCCAGCTTCGGGATCGGGGTTCAAGTTGGCGTTGTTGTCGAGGAAAGAGACTAAGGAGCTATTGTTGAGAAAAGAGGATAGGGACTACGGCGTCCAGTCCGCAGATAGGTTGTGCACGAACTTCCCCCGTACAGAGGGCAATGATGACGAGAAAATCGAAAATGAATCACAGGCAGGGGAGGAGCAAGGCGAGGAGGAAGTGGGGTTAGAAGAGCTAGGAGTACAGGAACCCGGAACAGAGGAGTTGGGAGCAGACGATCCAGAAGGGAAGAAGGTGGAGGACTCCGAACACGAGAACTGATACAAAGAAGGGCCAAGAGCGGAATACGATCTGACGGTGCTGATAGTGCAAGAATCACAGCACCTCAGAGATTCATTATGCCTTAGTATGGCTGCCATCACAAGTCGGTAGTAGATAGAAAAGTTTTGTTTTCCGACTTTACATGTCTCCCCTGAACGCTGTCCTGCTCAGTTTCGGTCCTGGTCCCATCTTGCATGAACAGAAAAGACGTCGACAGAAGTTCTACCTTCGAACGTAGGTCGTTGTAGGATTTATCGTTGCCTGAGTTGATAAGGTAGGGCTTGACTGGAGCGCGTAACCGCATAGTCCGCGCGCTAAGACCGTACCGGAAGATGTCCCTACCTTAAGCATAGCCAATATCTTACTACATGCTCTACTGTATTTAGTGCTTCTGGCCTACCTTGCCAGTTGAGCGTTTCTTTCCCATGCCTCTGCATCAGCCTACAAAATGGCTTCTTCACGACGAAAAGACAAATAGAAGAAGATCGGACAGTTATATCAATACAGAAGAACTGTCATCCTAAACACATGCTAAGTGACGGTGACTCCTTGCTCGAAGATCAAAGACACATCAACGCAACTGCTAGGGTATCGTTAAAAACGCACTCGCTCCTAGGCTGCCGCAACCCACACCCCTTACCTTCTCAGCTCCAGAGGCGGCGGCGGGGGTTTCCTCGCCGGACTCCCATTCCCAACTCCTTTCAGAATTCCACTCCCAAATCCATTCACCCTGCCCATCTCCCCCACAAACATGTCCCCTCCCGTCTGCCCCACGCGCTTCCACTCCTCCACCAGCACCGCAATCTCGCACCTAATATCCTCGACGATAAAATCCGTCTTGATATCGTTGCGGTCGTAGCCAAAAGGGTCCTCGAGCTGGGAGGCGATGCCGTCAATGCCGTAGAGGGTGAAGATGACGAGGACGACGATGGGAACGGCCCACCAGCCCATTTCGTTGACGAGGGCGAAGGGGAGGACGCAGCCGAATAGGGCGAGGACTTGTTTTTGGTGGATGCTGGAGGGGTTTTAGTGTGGGAGCTGGATGAATTAGGAACGAGTACGGGGAGGATAATGTACAGATGAGCGACCGGGATCGGCGTTAGCCTGATTGTCTCCATCATCCCATATGCGTGTACCAACGTATTCAGCTGCACCTGCATTTGACTTGCCTGCGGCGCATGGAAAAATCCCTTATCGAAACAGCGCTGGATGTACTGCTCCACGCAGAACGTCAGTTGTAGCGGCAACCCCAGGCCCTTATCGTCTGCGCCCTCCAGACCTTTAGGTAGTAATTCGCTGTACTCAGGCTTCATAGTAGCATCGCCAGTGCTCTTACTGACGGCCGTACCGGGAATGATGGCCGAGCCCCATTCGGCACGAAGATGATTCTTGGTAGCATAGAGGATTGCGATTAGTATGCGGATGACGCGTTCTGTTTCTGCTCGGTCGGCAGGGCTGGCAGAGGGCGTAGGGTCGGTGGCTGAGGTGGGGTGGCTGCAGAGGAGAAAAGAGCGAGTGAGGTTGCGGACGGAGGTAATGATTACGGTGAGGTGGTTACGGCCGTCCCAGAAACGATTGTAGGACGTTTGATTTCGGAAGACCTTGTGTGCATTAGCTAGGCTCAATTGATGGGTCGAAGAAGGGGACTCACCAGCATGAGACCCACGACGATTGAAAGGCTCGGGATCTAGGGCGAGGGTATTAGCCGGCTGAATCTCAACTCTGAGGTCTCAATTGGGCCAGACTACAATGCTGGCCGGAAGTCCAAGGTTTCCATCGAGATTCTGGTCAATGAAGACAACAAGGGCGGCGAAGAGGGCGTGTAGGGCGAGAGGTAGCGCAATTACGCCATGTATAGCACCTTTGATGAAGCGCAAAGCCAGTGGCCATCTGCACATCGACTTAGCAGAAGTAATTTAATGGGTATCAGAGGATCAGTACCTTCGCGGCTTTTGCCTTGTGGAGCGGGCAAAGGGGATTGTCGGCGTACGCTGGTGATGTCGACCCTCATCTTTGAAGGTACCAAACATCGTGTAGGTTGACTGATTGTCTGGTCTGGTCATTGGGGGTCGCGCAGTATTAGTTTACTCTAGCACAGATATCAAAGCCAACGTGGTCGGATGGGCATGTGAAGCAGCACTGCCATGGCCGCAGGTCAACGGCTGAGGGGCTGCGTGAAGTTCGTGAAACCTCATCCTTCGCTGCCATTGGTTTGAGGTTGAAACAACAGGAGGTTACGGATTTGATCCTACCGTCTACCGTTCTCGCAATAAAGGGGACAATGAGAGATCCCCGGTAACTATCAATATGGGCATTGATGAATACAGTTATCAATGAACGTACTTGAATCCGTGAGAGCAACAGCAGACTAGATCATAAACAAACTAGATGAAAACAATCTTCTTTGGGAAATCAGGGAGAAGAATAGATAGGATTCAGCTTCAATGTTTACAGGGAGGATATCTTAGGTATTTGTGTTGATGGCAAAGCTGATACGTCACATGATTAGGGCAAGCCACCAAGTTTACTCAATGCATGTTACTGAGGAGTCAGGGAGTCCGAGCCAAGTCTGAATTTGTCGTTTCGAACCGATCACATATCAGTGTTATAATAGAAACACTGTATTTGATGCATAATTCTTCTAAGTCTTATCTACACTGCGGAAACCCACTACCAGAAGGCCCTTCTAGTTACAGAAGCCAAGTGATGAGGTACTACAGGGCCCAGCCCCGTACATCCTGTCATGAAGAATAATTAGGTGATTTAAACCGCCATGGCACTCGTACCCGGACTGGTCTGTCCACCAAGATGACAGTCAAAGATATTGATGCCTCTATAAGACCCGAGTGGGCTTGTGCTTGTTCCTGCAAGCTCAACCATCATTAAGGATGCCAGTGGCTTTGGGAAAAGCAGAAAATTATGCCCTGTGCAATGGCCATTCCTCCAGTATTGTATAGATACAACAGGCGACGTTAGACTTGGAGAGATTCGGGGCAGTAATGCAGGATTGCTGGCTACCGCAGAGGCGATTTGACGTCTTGCACTCCTCTCTTCAGAATATCATCCAACTTCCAACGAGGCGGCTGGATGACAAGCTCTCCTTGTCCATCGCCTTTCTGTGTGCGTTTCCATTCCTTCTCCATCTCTAGGGTGACCCCTTCTGGCAATGGTTCTGCACCGCCAGCGGTACCGGATGAGAATTTAAGCTGTAGTACATTACCAATCTCATCGCAGGCGGCGAGCAGTCTGTCCATATCGTCCTTTGTATGTGCTGCGGACAAACAAAATCTCGCTCGTGATGAGACAAGCGGGGTAGCTGGGTAGCCAACCACGACTACCGAGATCTTCCGCTTGAGCATCTCGTGCGAAAAAGCTGGCATTTTAGCTGGGTTGTAAAGGAGAACCGGAACAATGGGCGAATCATCATGACCATAGACGATGAAGCCAAGTCGCTTCAACCCAAGACGGAGATAGCGGGAATTGAATGCCAGTCGTTCAAGCCTTTCCTGTCCCTGCCCCGGCACAAGCTCACCAGTGATGATCCTGAGAGCAGCAGAGATCTGTGTAAGAACCAGCGGAGTGGGAGTCTCTGAATAGATCGATCCAGCATTACTGACCCGTAGCTTGTCAATGATCGTCTTGTCACCAGCAATGTAGCCGCCGTTCGCACCGAAGGACTTGGTGAATGTACCCATCAGGATATCTACCTCGGACGTATCAATTCCAAAGTAGTCGCACACTCCTTTACCATTGGGCCCCAGAGCCCCAATCGAATGTGCTTCATCGACAAAGAGGTTGAACTTGTATCTTCTCTTCAGAGCGACCAGGCCTGGCAGATTGCACATATCGCCTTCCATGGAATAAAGACCTTCCACTACCACAAGGATCTTCTTCCATGGCCTATGTGTCCTCGGCTGTCCTTGGGAGATAACTTCTCGCAGTACTCTTTCGAGGTCCTGGACGTCGTTGTGTTTGAACATTTCGATCATACCACCAGATAGACGCGACCCCAGGCGGATTGAAGCGTGGTTCAGCTCATCAGAGATGATGAGGCAACCTTTACCAACCAGAGCAGGGAAGGCAGTTGCATTTGTACCAAATCCCATCGAGAAAATCATTGCCGATGATTTGCCAACGAACTTGGCAATTTGATCTTCCAATTCGACGTGTAAATCTGAAGTTCCCACGTCACCACGTGGGCTCGCAAAAGTTAGGCCGTACTTCCTTACTGTTGCCTCAACAGCGTCAGCGCAAGGACCTTCAGATTGAGCGAAGCCTAGGTAGTTGTACGAGCTCATGTTTAGCGTTTCGGTTGTCGTCCCGGTGTACTTGAAATGAAGGTTGTGATCGTCCGATGTACGGTCGATCAGTGTAATATACCTTCCAGGTACACCGGTGACTGGCCTTGCAAAGCAGTCGTTAATTCTCATCTTTAGTCTTCTAACGTAGAAATTATCAAAATCGCTATTCAACGGCGCATACCCATTGCGTGCTTGTAGGTGCCTGTAATGCTCCTCTCGGAATCGTTTGCCAAAGAAATCTCTTACGTGCCCGAATATTATGAGGATTAGGTAACTAATGTAAGTCGTAAGAAGGTAATAGTACGGAGGCTCGTCCAGCGCTGGTTCCTCAAAATGCCCACCAACATGACGGCTGGTGTATCGATGGCTCAAGTGACCCAATGGACCAAATTGTGCATGTTGCTTTGCTATTCTCCGAGCCTCGGCGGGTGAGGGTGGTTGGAACAAGGTGGTAGGTGGTTCATCTGTATTTGCACTATCCGCCCTTGCTGTTGACAGAGAAATTGTAGGTAAAGATAGTGAAGGAAAGCTAATTCCGGGCGAAGGAGAAGCCAAAAAGGTCTGTTGCTGGGCAGCAGCGGCTGCGAGGAGAGCAGATGTGGCAGTCTGGACTTCGGCCTTAGGTTTTGGCGAGGTGGAGAAGAATTGGACCAATTTGTTCGCTCGCGAGGTTGATGGCCGACGAGACAGCTCTTTCTTTTCGTCGAAGGTAGGAGGAGTGGTGGTGGGCCAGGTACTGGCAAAGATGTTTATCGGTCTTCGAGGCATTGCGGAGCAGGGCTTCCAGCAATTGGTAGAAGTAATCCGCGGTGTAACAATCAGGGTCAACAGTAGGTACGAAGAATGCTAGATAATGGAAGTCGGAATAAGAGTTTATTAGGCAGGTTTTTCGGGCTCTAAGAGACGTCGTATGCTGCGGAATCGTAAGTTGCGGAGGAATCGTAAGTCCACCGGCGGTGTAGGAGGCGAAGCAGTTTAGGATTCTATTATAGTTGTAATGCGCCTGAAAACTCAATTGCGAAACGTATAAAGAGACAAGTGCTCGCCACCGAATGTTCTCTCTCTCTTGTGTTTTTTTCGTAGCGGAAGAAGGTATTGCAAGATTAATGTCAGAGAAGGTCCGGAATCAGCGGCGGAACCACGAGCTTTTTGGTGACGGGAAGGCTTTTCTTTGGCGCTCCGAGTTTGCCGAACGCCAAGGTCGTCGAGCAGGTGCCTTAGTAAGGTTGATATGTTGACAGCACCCTTTAATACCTGGCTATCGTGAGGTGTGTGTATAAATCGCTCGTCGAGTCGACGCGCTTGGCTCCCAAATCATGCACTGTATCCGCACGATCCGTTGCGAAGAGTTTGAATCCTAATCCCCCTCTCAGCGGTGTTGCAACCGAAATGCAATAAAGAGTAAACAGCAACAAAGACAAGTTGACAATTAATTCTGCTTCTTGAATGCAGCTCGACACGCCCGCAGAGAGGAGAAGGATAATTTGAAGGAGGAGGAGCATACGGAGGTAAAGTCTGGGAGATTGGACAGGAGGCACGCTAAGGATCAACCAGAGAGAGGCAGGGAAGGGAAGTGTAAACCGAACGGATCATCACGTGATCGCCGAAAGATGCCTGCGACTTCGTAGGGCTATCTGAACGTCATCATCCCCATTGTATCAACTACTACCAATGCGACATATCGGGTTACTTAGCTAGACACTTATGGGCAATGCATTGAGAAATAAAGTAAGGGCATTGGTGTGCTCAATACTTCTCGATGTTGCATAGTCCTCTAGGAAGAGTTTCTTGACGCAAAGGTATCTAGACGAACCGACAAGCCTAGCATATTACGGGTGTGAATCTATCTATAACAACGAGGAAAAACGAGGAGATGGCTAGCAATCAGGGCCCTCACCAGGATGACCACATGGCATCACATAAGCTACTCTGGAAACACACAGATCCTACATCGACTCGTGTGTTCCAATTCAAGAGTCTCATCGAAACCAAGTACAATCTAAGACTCCAAGAATACGAAGATCTTCGTCTATGGAGTATAGCCAATATTGGCAAATTCTGGGAGGAAGTTTGGCACTTCACCGGCGTACGAGCTTCATGCTCTTTCACTAACGCCATCGGAGAAAATGCGGCCATGTTCCCTCGTCCAATGTTTTTCAAAGGTGCAAGACTTAATTTTGCAGAGAACTTGCTATTTCCTCGCTGTAGTCCAGATGAGAACTCTATTGCTGTCATCTCGGTAGGCGAGGATTCCCGAGAAAACGTGACATGGAAGCAACTGCGTGAGCGTGTGGGTCACTGCAGTGCCGCGCTAAGAGCCCTTGGTGTCCAAGAGGGAGACCGTGTTGCGGGCTACGTAGCAAACCATACAAATGCGCTCGTTGCCATGCTATCAGCCAGCACGATCGGAGCTGTTTGGACTGCCGTCTCCCCAGATACTGGTGTTCACGCAGTGCTGGATAGGTTGCAACAGATAGAGCCCGTTGTCCTTTTTGCTGACAATGCTGTCAAGTATAACGGCAAGATACACGAAGTCCATGACAAGCTAAGGGACGTAGCAAAGGAGCTTCGGCAACTAAAAGCTGTCGTGGTCTTCACTACTATTAAAGACCATAGATTTAGTTTCGATGATATCTCAATTTCTTGCGGGAAAGCTTTGCCATACGAAGAATTCATATCGTTGCACAACGAAACCCACGACTCGGAAATTGAATTCCTGCAATTGCAACCAGATCATCCGATATATATTCTATACTCCTCAGGAACCACAGGAAAACCCAAGTGTATCGTTCATGGTGCGATAGGTACCCTGATCCAGCATAAGAAAGAGCACGACATTCAGTGCAACATACAGCCAGGAGATCGCCTTTTCTACTTTACGACTTGCATGTGGATGATGTGGCATGTACGATTCCCCCGATCTGACTTCCACTCCAAAATCTCCTATCGACTAAGTCGTCGCTGACATCTCCTTCCAGTGGTTGGTATCTGGCCTGGCCAGTGGAGCTACAATTGTTCTATACGACGGCTCTCCATTTAGACCCATAGATGGTGACGGAGCTGGCGAATTAGCCATGCCTCGTCTAATCGAGGAGCTTGGTATTACACATTTTGGCACGTCTGCCAAGTACTTATCCGTGCTAGAGCAGAAGCACTTGATGCCGAAGGCAAAGCTGTCTCTGAAAATGTTGAAAGCTATCTATAGCACAGGCAGTCCCCTTGCACCTTCCACCTTTGAATATGTGTACCGAGCATTTGGTCCGGATATTAACCTCGGAAGTATTACGGGAGGCACAGATATAATCTCCCTGTTTGGAGTGCCTTCTCTCCTGTCTCCAGTGTATGCTGGTGAGATCCAAGTCCGTGGTCTCGGAATGGCTGTTGAGGCATGGGACTTCCAAGGCAAGAATGTCACGGACACAGGAGAAGCTGGGGACCTCGTATGCGTGAAGCCGTTTCCCTGTCAGCCAATTATGTTTTGGGGTGCCGAGGGTGAGAAGATTTACAGGAAAAGCTACTTCGAAACCTTCCCTGGATTTTGGCACCATGGTGATTTTGTAAGGTTCAATCCCAAGACTGGTGGGTTGATCATGCTAGGACGAAGTGATGGAGTGCTGAAGCCTGCGGGCGTGAGGTTCGGCAGTGCTGAGATATATAATATACTTCTGAAACATTTCCCAGAGGTTGAAGATGCATTGTGCATAGGCAGAAGGAGAGAGACTGACATGGATGAGACTGTTGTTCTTTTCGTCAAGATGGCGCAGAAAGGAAACTTTACTAAAGACCTCGGTCGCAAGATCCAAACAACTGTGAGAACCGAGCTTAGTGCAAGGCATGTCCCATCTATCGTGAATGAATGCCCTGAAATACCCGTCACAACCAATGGCAAGAAGATCGAAGTCGCTGTCAAGCAGATCCTGTGTGGCACAAACGTCAAAACTTCTTCCTCAGTGGCAAATTCCGACTGTCTGAAATGGTACCAGCGCTGGAGTAAGGAAAACCCATGAGCCTTTTCGGTTGCCCCTGCACGGTCGGAGGCCGAAAGCTTGCTCCAATGTCTCGATTGCATAACAAGCATTACTCCAACTGTCATGCTCTTTTCCTTTCATCGAGAAATGTAACGATCATGGATCTTTTACCGGGCCGAGCCAAAATCAATAATTGTGTAATGAGAAGCCGTTCCACTCCGAGGGTTCGACTATTGCTGTAGTCGCTTCTGGTCTGCTGGACAAGGGGCATTAGGTTGACCGACTAATCAGCCTTCATCATCTATGACCGCATTAAAACGTCCTGACCGAAGTCCCGGGAAGATGTGGCTACTATTACTACTTGGAGAATCTAGACACGCTGTTCTTGCTTGACGGGCGCCGACAGTTAAAGCGGCTGTATGGTAGGCTAGCCATGCTGTTGCTTCAAGTCTTGAGTTGTTCAGGATCATTATGATAGCCGGAAATGTTGCGGAGCTGACAACAATGACAGATCTAGCATTGTGTCGATTACACTCCGTCGCTTGCTTGTCATTGTTATGGCTTCTAATATTGGTCTTAGCCAATGAGACACCTCATCGGGTGGCATTTCTAACAGCGTCGTATTGATAGAAGAAAAGGGTCTACACGCTCGTTGAAAAGTCAAACATGGAATTTCGCGAAACATCCCGAACAGATATAAGCTATCCGCAATACGATTCTTCTCAATCTATATACAGTGCCATGGTCTAACCTTTTGACAAACATCGACAGGGTTTCCCAACCTTTTGGGCAACAAAGAGATTCTGTTTTTGTACTGTACACAACAGAGGACCGGGCTGAGGGCCTAGAATTTCAAAGAGGATCGGCAAGTACTGACAATGCTTTTGTTCCCAAACAATCATCCAAGTTTCTCTTATTCCAGTACACGATTCACCCAAGGCTCCAACCTTCAAAGAAATTAAAGATGAACCGATAATGGTTTTGTTTCGGAGGTATTATTCAGGTTTTGCTTTCAGGAAATAGATGACATATGGACCATCTTCGTGAGCTTAGATCACAATCTACAAAAACTTTCTCCCATTTGTTCGAGAGGCTCCACGCAACGACTACGCTTAATTCAGTGTTTCACGATTCTCGCTTTTACTCGTGTCAATCACTCATACCCCAGTGTCTTCCAGTCCCACCATCAATTATGGAATCGAACGACAACTTGCACTATGAAAACCATTTCGCCTCTCAAGGAAAGACTGCACTAGAGGACCATTGCCTCGCATTAAGACAAACATTCATGCAAATAGGTACCTTGCTAGAAGAAAAGGACCTTGAAATAGAGCGTTTTAGTCGAGAAGTATCAGAATGGCTCTCAGGCGGAATCGTCCCTTGCACGCACCCGGATTGCCCGATTATAACCCCTCATAACAACGGCCGCTATCTTCATAACAATGAACAGTTCAGGCGAAGAAACCAGCCTCACAGCTCCCGTTCCCGTTCCGAGATATATCCTTCAAATTGGCATCGTCGATGGGGAACTTGCAATCCCCCACCCAGTGTCTGGGTGGCGCATCGAAGGATATGCAGGGGACAAGGAAGCCAGGGTGATGTTGACATCTGTAACGGTTTTGCGGCCGCTCATGTGGCGATAATGGATGATGGAGACAGCGAGGACGGAGACAGCGACGGCGGGGACAGCGAGGACGAAGGCACCGACGATGGAGATAGCGACCACGGAGGCAGCGACCATGAAGGCGGTGAAGACGGAGACAGTGAAATTGATCTGATATGGCAAACATGACGTCTACAATTATCATTTCTATACAAGATCACCACCATATAGATATCAATCAAGGGCAACTTGTTTCTTACAAACTGATCTCACCCCATCCCCAGCTTCTCACTTATATAACTTCCTACAGATTCCACCTAACTCTAACCCTAAAACATCCACCGGGCGGATAGTCAGAATGAATGTAAAAAAACGAGCGCAAGTACAAGCGTTTTAGCTATATCTTCGCCCTAAATTCTAAAACCTACATGAGGGGTGGAAACATGATATTTGCAGCTGTTCATTACTTTATTTACTATCACTATGGTGGTCATCTATAAAAACCATGCAAGTAGCTCTGATCTTGTCTGCGCTGAGGGTGAGGCGCGGGGGAGTCATTCTTCGCCCCCTTTCCTCACCCCTTCCCTCCCCCCCTGCATCGCTCAGAGCGTCGATGATGGCGAAGAGTACTGGCAAGAGTTAACGGCAATACAAAGAAGAGGAGGTCAGAGGAACTGTTCTCAATATGCTAACTAAGCTCTGCTATCTAATCTAGCAAGGGGTGTGCCCAAAATGTTACCCTTGAGCGGTATTAGAGAACGATGGTCGTCGCGGTAGAACTTGTATGAGAAAGAAGGCTTTGATATGATCACCTCATACATCTTTATCATGATTCGAAGCGTTCATTGGATGCTTGGGAGTGCTAAAGGACTTTTTCCCCTCATATTTCTTATTCAGAAATTGATGTGTCTTTTCATGGAGAACATAATTTGGTCAGCTACGACTTCTGCAATCGACCCTTGACAAGTCTATTCAGTCATTAATTCAGAACGTAAACTCCGAAATCCTGTAATCCAAACCGATGGAACACGTGATCAAAGAACTATGTGCTCTCAGAACAAGAAGCGCTTGTGCCAGCATCCAAACTCCAAACTCCTCTGCCCCAAACGCATGAAGCACATCACCACAGACCAGCTTGTGTCCTCTCAGAAAGACAAGACCCTCTTCGCGACCGATAATAAAAAAGCAAGATATCCTCAATCAGCCCCCTCTCCGTCGCACTCCCAGCCATCTCAACCTGCGGGCTCTCCGAAATGGGTGTCGGTGGCAATGAGCGATCCAGATCCGGTGCCCGCCTGGATGAGCGTATTATGCTCGCGACCCTAGAGCTATGATGCGAGATGCCGATCTCACTGTGGCGTATTTTGCTTCCTCGTCTGTATTCGGCAGAGAGTGTGAGGGCGAATTTGCTTTGGGGACATGGGAGACGCGCCGGGGCGGGTTTGGTGGGCCTTGAGGAGGCGGGGAGTTCTTGTACCCAGGGTTGGTCTTGGGACGGAAGTTCTTGGATTCGAAATTTAAGCCTCCGGGTCGATGTTGTGCCGCGGAGTTCGGCTTTTCCGGAGTCGGGAAGCTCGTTAGGCGGATTTGAGTCTAGGAGTTCTGCTTTTCCGCTGTCGGGGAACTCTCTGATACCGCGGAGACTGTTCTCGTCGATTTCTCGTAGGGAAAACTCCCTTTTCGCATCTAGTTGTCCTGGCGGAGTTGTTGGTGCATAAGCAGCTGCGTCTTGCTCCGCACGGCGGCGCTTAGATCGTCGCTTACGGAGAATGCAAGTGAGAATAAGAATGCTGAGCGTGAAAAATATAGTGATCCCTGAAGTAATTCCGGCTATGCTTGTGATACTCAGATGACTTGCTGAGCTAGGTGTTGTTGTTAATTTTGTGGTATTTGTTGATGCTGAAGGAATGGTAACAATGCGCTTTTCAACGCCTTCCTCGAATTTGCATTGAGAGACAGAGAAAGTGGAATCCTCGTAATTGGTGGTAAGATATCTAAAAACTCCTTTTAGTCCCATCCCATGATGCAGAAGTCTTACAATGATGCTCACGCTTCTTGTAAAAAGGTTCGACCCAGAGTAAATTGGGTCTCATTCGCAGCTCTTTTTAGTGGAAAATATCGTGTGTTATTGGATACTAACGGGAAAGTTGCTTCGAGATCGAAGCTTGCGTAGGGTAACACAAGGTCCACAGTCGCTCCTCCATGTGTTGAATCGGCGATCGTAAAAGTGAAATTTGGATTGCTTGCTAGTAAGCTCTGATGGAGAGTCTCGTTTATCGTATATAATCTAACTGACGGGTTCCAGGTTAAACCGAGATTCTGCTCAAACAATTGGCATGCTGCATATGGGAGATAAATATACGGCCAAGTCGAGTCAATGAATGTCAGTATTGGCGATGGAAGTAGAGAGAAGGACGAGCCAGTAGAGTTTTTGGAGGTGATGGACTGCAGGCCGACAACAAGGTCACGAGAGATGTCGCCAGTGAAATGGAATGGAATACTATTAGGGATAAATCTTGAGGCATCGTAACCTCCTAGAGTCAAGCTTCCGTATACGCCTTTTAGACCTATTAAGTATTAGAAGCCCGGTGGGTCGAGAATTGGGGCATAACCTCTTCAGGGATATTGAGGACAGATAACATGTCTTCGTGCTAAGAGGGACAGTCATCCGTGTTGAGAGATGTTCACTCACGATACGGTGCACCGGCAGTATAGCCCCACGATCGACTAGGAATGATGCTTCGGGAAGCCAGAGTTGCTAGGAAGCTTGGATAGCTGTTATCAAAAACCGTTAAATTTGTAGGCTGTTGGCCTAAGCCAAAAGTGCCCATGTAATAAGCATTTGTCCCGAGACCAGCTACAACTTGCCCGGTCAACAGTGGCCCTCGAGTACTGTTGCTGAGTCCTAGAGCCACTGTGTCGAGGCCGTAAGTAGCATTGATAGTTCCAACGCCAAAGTTGGCCTCGAGTCCTAGAGCGTAGAAGCCTTTAGGTTCCCAGGTTTGGGACACACTGGGGTTCAATATTCCACCACGAGCTTGGGCACAGTTTGAGGCAGTATACGGACTAGGTACGCAGCCTTGCGTTGCGATGCCCCAGATGGCCTGGCCGGCCGTGGAAGGAAGGACACGCAGGTCCTGTGCTGGATTTCCGACACGTAGGGTGAATGACGACCACGATCCATCATCACCTTCCCTTCTTAGACATTAGTATTTCTGTAGCGAGAAGGGTTTGTTGTGGAAGGACGAAGTACCAGTATTCTGACGGGGCCCACGAGAAAGGGACGATGGCCATAGAGTATGCCTCGATGCCAAACTAGGCTAGATTGGCGCTACCTGACGCGCAAGCGCGTTCATCGACTTATCTTCAGACTTCAGAGGACGTCAAAAATTGGTGATCGTGAGCATTGTTTCTTTAGTGAATTTGATTTCTCTTTATTCCGTGTAGTCCCTTGAAGCTTTGTATATCAGAACTCAGCATCTGATGCGGGTATCCTCCATGATCTTGTCCTGCCTGTCTGCAGTTTCACTACTTACCCAGCTGCAAGCGCCTGTGAGGCACAAGAGATTATGTATGGAGACCTTGTGCAACCTTGTGCTTGATCATCGCCGAAGAACAGTTCGCGAATCATTCGAACTGCCAATTTGTCATGCAGTTATTCGAAGCTTCGGACGTCGGGCATCAGAACATGTTTCACAACGAACCACGGTCTGTTCGCCAGGCGCAGCTTCATGTCACACGCAAGTAATATTATTCAAAGTACTGGGCAAAGTCCGGACCCCAAATTGGTGCTGTGCAAAGAATTTGCCTCGTAAGGTGTTATTCTGAAGCTCCAGGTCTCATTTACTAATGCAGATACTTGTGAAGGTTGGTTCGGATGCGATACTTTTGTCATGCTTTTATAAAACAGACCCCTGGAATTTGATCATGTGCTAACGATTCAGAAACCGCCCCTTTCCTTGTGCCAAACGCAAAAGACTGTGCCCGTTCTCGAGTCTCCTTGCCTACCTCCGGTGACCCAGAATGTTTCACGATCCTCATAGCTCGACTTCTTCCAAATTTGAATTGAGTTATTATCGAGCTCAGTAGAGTGCAGGAGCACTCGAAGCTATTATTGCAGCCATTGTCCTAAATAGCATCCGTACCACTATTCTAATTAGACATGTGCTATGGGCTGACAATGATTAATCTTACTTACATTTCTATCATGCAGTATCTTCAAGTCGTTTCACAAATCACTCTGAAAGTTTCTCTCAACCGTTCTTATCGAGACTCGTCTTTGATACATAATCCTCTTAATCTCCGACGCATGTAATATGGGCCATGGCTTGGAATCATGTTCCTTTGACATTTATATATTTAGTGGCTCTGGCTACCCATTATTCCAACATTTCCGAATTTCAGATAACAGTCATTACCAGGACCTTAGGTTCAAAACAACGCTCCTTGACTTCTAGAGATCATGTATTCTGCGCATCCGTCATTCGCTTTCGTAATTTGTTGTATTCTGCTATTGTGCCCATCCACCAAAGGTAAATCTATTATCGTGTTTCTGTTGACGACCTTACCGCAGTAATGCTTATCGTCTGCAGCTCAATCCACCCTGAATGAAACTCACTCATGGCCACCTAACCTAGCTTCCTCCCTCGCTTCCTCAAGCTATGGCGAGGTGGTAGGCACGCTTCAGTCCTCGGCTGCACCAGACTATACGCCTTCTGCACTCACGGACAGTGCAGTCCAAACTCGATGGAAGTCCGTACAGACCATCACATCGGCTTACTCGACATCCGCTGCTGCTGCTGATGATGGGTGTACCATCTTCATAGGCCCGTCCGTCCAAGTATACTACCATCCGGACGCGACAGCGGTCCCGAACACAGCATGCCTGACAGGGGCAGTGCCGCAATCATCAGTCCCTCTTCCTTCTGGATATTCTAATTTGTACTTTTCTCTCATCTTCAGCCTAGATTCAGATACTAACGGGTTCTGTAGCGCATCTTCGAGTATATATTTAATTGTTCCTGCAATCAGCGCTGGTAACTCACACCGACAAGTCGGCAACGCATACAGCTCCGTTACATTCTCTCTAACGCCGGGCGAGCTGTCAACTATTGCAGGACAAGACGATGCGACGAAAGCATACAATTTTGCAGATTTGCCATGTCCACCTTCGGGCGTAGCAACAAGCGATTGGTGGTTTTATAATCCGTCATATAATCCAGGTCGGCCGTATGAACCAAGAATTTCCATCCCACCAGAGGTCACTAATCTGGACCCTGCCTGGAGCAGTTGCACTGCTACAGCGCAATATCAAGGTTTCGACCCCGCGATTGCCCTTCCACCAGCTAATGGCATGTCGGGTCCTGGGCCTGGTGGGGTTCCCAGGCGATTCCGAAGGGGAGCAGCACATCCGCTGCAGGCGCCTGCATACGCCAACACGCCCGCCTCAACGACTATGCCTCTGACTGCTTTACCATCCGCTACTATGGCGGACGATCCTGATACTGTGTCACTCGAATCTCCTGGGCGGTTCCGAAGAGCAGCGCAGCATCCCAACATGCCTTCGCTCGCTTTCCCAGCCGCCACTCTAGTGAATGGTACCGGTCCTGAACTTGCTGAAGCCCATGCTATATACTTAGAAAGCGCCCCCGATCTAAACGGTCCAGATCCCAACCGACTTGGATCAGCTAGGAGACTACGAAAGGCAGTAGGACAAGTTGAAAGGGAACCAGAACGGCCCGAAGAGACTCATCAGCCCACCAAGACTTTCGTCGCTTGATGCAGTGGAGGCATTGGAGGCTATCAAGGCGCAAGCCGTCTAATTACATTCTTCTCACCGATCAGGTATTGGTAATGCTTAAATGCTATTTTCGAACATCAGTTGCGCACTCTATTTTCTTATGGTATCTGACGTTATGCGGCTGGGAAACTCAGAAGTATACCTTACGAACCACATTTGAAGTAAGTGTAGAGGGATTAGATGAGTTTTTAGGACGTTTTCCAATATTTCCCCGCATCCATATCTCTACTTCTGTACCACAACTAGATTTATCCGCACAACGAACACAATTCTTTCTCCTCATTGGTACCACAACATCTGGGACTTTCGCTTTCGGGAACCAATTTTCCCCCCAACCTCACCACTATATCACGCCCCATCATCCGCAGATAGATCCCATCTCGCCGAAATGATCGTTCAATGCCACACATACACACACACACACACACACACACCGATACAAATCCACTAAAATCCAATACCGCTCTCTACAAACCCCCAATCTCACGCCGATACAACTGTCAAATGTCTTTTCGGTCCTCCATCCCCATCCCCAACTGTCCCCTCCTCGTTCTACTTACCCCCCCCCCCCACCCAGCCGCCCAAGTCAGATAGATGCCCAAACCCCATCTCCGCCTCCCCATTACCCTACGCGTTATCTACGTAACCAGCTCCGAATAAGATACCACCATCCCTCATCCCTCTTCTTCTTCTTCTTCTTCTTCTTCTTCTTCTTCTTCTCCTTCTCCTTCTCCTTCTCCTTCTCCTTCTTCTTCTTCTCCTCCTTCTTCTTCTTTTTCTCACTTCCACTACCCCCCCCAAAAACCCCAAAAACCCAAAAACCATTCATCTCAATTAGTGATTTAATTTTTATAATTTTCGCAAATCCTCGCAAAATACAAGAATAGCTTTGATGGCTTTTGGGAATGGGAATGGGAATGGGAAATTGGTGGAGGGGGGGGGGGGTTGGTATATGTTTTGATGCACGACATACGTCCCTAGTTCACACAGCATCTGCCCCCCTTTCTCCATTTCCCTCTTGCATCCCCTCCTTCATCCTTGGGAAATGGGTGGGTTTTTGGGGGGGGGGGGGGGGTGGGAGGTATGGGGGCGGCGGAAGAGGAGTCGGGGAAGGAGATTTAGTTTTTGATAAGATGGATTGGGGGGGAAGTCGAAAAAGAGAAAGAGAGAAGAGGGGGGGAGCGACGGTGGAGAGAACGAGTCGTAAAATTGGAAGAAGAGAACAAATGCAATAGGTTACTTTGAAATCTAGAAGCCGAGGATTGACGTTTTAGAGTTTTCAGGTTCGGTAAAAGTCACGAATTCGAACACGAAAAAAAGGTCAGAAGTGAAAGAAGAAGAAAAGTCATCCATATATGGCAAAATCCTGCAAATCTCCAACTCCCCTGACACTGCCCCTCACATACACTGCCGCACTTATCGCATGATTTCACGGACCTAGTTCTTCTCTTTTCCGACTTTGCCCCTGACCGAATCACTGCGACTTTGTTTGGAAGGTGGCGGATGGACAAAGTCGTGAAAGTTAATGATTGCAGCCAGAGAGAGTGAGAGTCAGTATCGTAATGACGATTGTCCGGTCAGTTGGGATGGGCAGATGGCCAAAGCCGTGATGGTTCACAGGTGAATCAAAGCGAGTGAGTTTTCAAGACGACGAGGTCTCGACTTAGACGGAGATGCATTTAAAAGTCGCCTGGAATTGAAAAAAGTTGCGGACGCTGAAAGTAAGAGACTGGTATTCTATGCCAGGTCAGTGTTTCGAAAAAAAGTATGGTGGTAAGACGGCGAGATGGCGTTCGTTTACTTACAAAGATGACAGCGACGTGATTACGTGACGATCCCCAGCGTTGTAGCAGCGACGCAAACACACCCTTTGACGTGTACAACGTGCACCAGGGCTCACGCGTTCATGCCACCCAAAGCGGCCTGAGAGGTCCGTAAAATGGGGTACTCTGGCTCCGTATCTGTAGGTTTTGAGGCCTGCGGCTGTTGGTTTCCTGGCGGTGGGTTGTCCGTGGTAAGCGGGGGATCTTGTCTGCTTTCGAGGTAGTTGTTCTCGTTCCAGATGTGTTGTCTTGAACGTGTGCTCGGGGCCTGGAAAGGAATGGCTGGCCCGTCGACGTCGTCGAGGACGGACTTTGGCCGTGAGGTGCAAGGCGGGAAGCGGGATAGGAGGCAGCCCATTGTTATGGAGTGGAAGGAATCGGGTTGGGTAACTGTTTGAGGGTTTGTGGTATGCTTTGTTGTTGAATTCATAGACAACCGCATGGAAAGTCGTGAATGACGTGGAAGATGTAAGATAGGATTGCCAATGTGGTATAATTCACATGTGGTTGATTGAACACGACGAGACACCTATTCAGGTATTGGTTCCGCGTTGGGGTAAAGACGGAAGTGTTCAGGTTTGGAAAAAAAGGTCATGAGCGATGTGGAAGATGTGAGATAAGATTGCAATTCACATATGGTTATTTGAACACTAACAGGCAATGATTCAGGTATGGGATCTATCTGCATTGAATGAAGACGAAAAAGTTTTCAGATCGGAACAAACAACAACAGTTTGCGAGGGCCTACCAAAGCGCTTGCCCAAGCCTCGATAGTAACACTGAGCTAGCATTGATCAGCTCAATTGAAGATATTGTTTGTACACCAAGAACAGCTTGGTTGGACACAACCGCTGGTAAGAAATTGCGTTTTGCAGGATTCTCCATACCCACCGCACATACGGTCTTGTGGTAAAGGTCAGCGAGCATGTGCTTCAACTCCGAACCGCTGTTTAATCGGATACGTCTTACCATTACATTGCTCCATTGCAGCTTTTCGGATTGGACCAAGGCGAGGTCCGAAAGCTGGACAGCGTGTCGATGTAACGCAGTACCTACGTGTGATATGGGACGATCAATCTATGTTTCAGGGAACTCCCCAATTGCCAACGCTCCCAAGACGATTCTGATTGCTGGGAGAATGGCTTGACATTAGACACGAATTTGAAGCGACGGAAAGACCTTCGAAGTTGAAGGGAGGGATATCGTCTCCTTTTACGGGAAACAGCGTTCGTTAAAGCCAAGAAGGCTGAGGGTTTACTGGCCCTGCTCCAATGCGTCTGAGAAAGATCAAAATCAGGTCTAACCTGAGTCGAAATCGAAATCGAAATCGAAATCGAAATCGAAAGAGAAAGAGAAAGAGAAAGTCCCACCAGGGCAGAGCAATCGATAAAGCGAAAGGCTATGATGTGTGAGGACAATAGAGCTGATGTGATCCATGTAGTCCCAGAATCTAGTACACAACCCCATGAATCAATCTCGATGACTTGAACAGAACAAACGGTACTGGTATAACTCGTGGTGATACATGCAGTGCTTGATTCACTCCTTAGCCTCAAGGGATTGATGTCCAACAGTTGTGTAGCAGTAAGGCTTCAACCTCGGAGCGACGGTGTGCCTTTTAACGTCTGAGCAGCCGTTGCATGAAGAAAGCAAGCCGCTCGTTTTACGAATCCAAAGAAGGGGACCATGGAAGTGATGGCTCTAGCGGATGAGCATTGATTGGACGAGGGCGGTTGTAACGCTTTGCCCATTCGCATGCGCTGCTGGAAAGACCGGTTATGGAATACAGTATGCAGTACATCTGCCTCTGGTGAATCCCGTTCCTTCGAATACCTGTTGCATTATTGTTGCATTATTGTTGCATAGTACGGGCTATGTCCCACCGGCAGTACTTTAGACTCGAGTGCCATGGGATGGAGAATTAGGCATCCATTCCAACAACAGGTAAGGTTGTGAGTCCTCCGGCGCTCTCAATCACATCATGACATCATCACATGCGATCGTCTTCGATCCACTGTAGTTCGCCCCACTTGTGTACTGCCTCTACCCGTCATGAGCGTAAGGTATCTGGGGGCCTTACCTAGTATGTACAGGCACGACAGGGCAGTACATTACACAAGAGCCAAAAGGGTCACGGAGAGCCGCATCTGGGCCGGACCGGGCCGGCGTGGCCTACCGTACCTATGTTGCCATTGATAATCCCTCCATTTAGATTGGTGGATTACACGGACTACGACATACAGTGGAGCCTGTCGAGGACAGGCATAACCCTCCTTTCTGGTAGCCTGACGGCAGCACGCAGGCATACAATGATACAAGTACAGCACCTCGATATCAAAGGCGAGAGTCGCCATTCAGCAACGGTGAGGATGAAATGCCGCAGGTCCGTGAAGAGTCTCCGTCAACAAGCCCACCTGGAGGAGATACTGTAACACACTGGATGACTCTGTATGCACCACGGCCGTCGCTCACACGGAAGAAGCCGTTGCAGCTTCACACAGCCCATCGGATTTCGCTTCAGCTGGTCAGGATAACAGATTCGGAAGGCTCCACGGTGTTTCACCAGCTGACACTGCTCATCAACAGGATTTCCGAGGAGTGATGCTGTAGGCCACGCGTATAGATCCAATCCGATGAAGTAAGGGAAGCAGAGGTACGGTGGCGGACAGGATGTCTCCCAATCCTCCCATGCGTCCGGGCGCTCTTTAGGGTGTTTGGGTTAGAAGCGAGCGAAGGATTCGGATGCCTGCGTGCAGCATAGTTTTCAGCTCGTCAGGCCAGGAATTGACCAGAACGAGGAATCCATCGGTCGCAGTACATACCTAGAGTAGGAGGCTCAGGGGATAACTGACTAAGGTACCAGGATGCCTTTATGAAACAAGGAGACTTGTGCAACACGAAGCGCCAACCTCGGCGATTGAAACTATAATTGGGATGGAACATGGCGTGGAACGTTACGATAGACGTCCAGCACATGGCAAGTGGTGAACGTTCAAGAACGGGGTTCATCACAAAACTCGTGGGTTTCATTCAAACGAGAGCCTATGTCCAATTTATGTGTGCGGCTCAAGGCTATCATCGCGATGCCCAATGGTTGGGTGGGGGCGTTGGCCATTCGGTGCAAAGGCGGGGAAAGGAATTTCTGACAACTTCTCGCTAAAAGGAGGCTCTGTGAGCGACCAGGCAAACTTTGTGCGACAAGACTTAGACAAGCGTAGCGGCAAGTGGCAAGACGCTTGGTCATGTAGTGCAAGTCATCAAGGACTCCGCTGAGGTGCAAGTATCCTACTAGTACTTAAGTAGGCGAATCCAGTCCTAGGACACTAACCCGCATTCAGAGCCGGTGAGACGAGCCCTACAAGTCGGAAAGAAGAACCAATCAGATCCATCTCATTTCCAACCAATCAGATCTTTCTATTTCCATTTCCATTTCCATTCACATTAATATTGCCATTTCCATTTTCACCACGAACCGCAGACATCAGCATATTCCTTGTGGCTTCACAAACGGTGGGGGTGGATGACGAGGCCGAGCAGCCACCGAGGTTGATCGATTTGGTGGTTTCTCTAGGTACAGTAGAGTAGTTCCGTACTCTGTACTCCAGTGTCTGTCTGCCTTGGAGCCTCGACATCAGGGCGCAGTCTGCCACCCTACTTTCCCTGTGGTGGCTTGCCGTTCCTACGCCCCGGATCCCATCTGCGCCCACTAAGCCACAACTTGCAACCTTGACGGCTGCCCACAACTTGAAAGGCCCCGACTCCTGCCTCGATCTAGCCAGAAAAATGGGGGTCGTAACGTCTCACGGCGCGCCCGGTGAGAGTCGTCCGCCCGGGAAGGAAGTACGTGGTACGTGTAGGCCGACTAGGGATGAGGCGAGGCGCCCTGTGTTTCTCATCTCCATCTCCATATCCATTGGAAGCGTTACTCCAAACCTGTCGAGTTTCGAGGTCAACCAATTCAAACAACAACTGGACGTTTCGGCTCCCCAGTGCCTCGATTATGATATACATAGCTCTAACGCGGCTCTAGAGCACAACATAGTACGTGTGATGCATCAAGAGATCATCTCTGGGGTTGGATGAATGGGTCAATTGGTAGGGCGTTGGAGCGCACTCGCCATGGATGGCCGAGGGGGCTTCTGTGGAGTGCTGTGCCTCGAGTCTGCAGGGCCGCCAGATGATGATTTCCATGGAACTCAGCAGCACTCATGCAGACTTACTGCAGCCTTGTTCCTCCCCAATCCCAAATCCCCAATCCCCAGTCTCAATTCGTTACTGCCTCACAGGACTGCAGCAGTGCAGACGCCAGTCAGAGTCACCGGGGCGCAGACGTGTCCCGCGCGAAGGAAGGCTCTCTACCGATTTGTCCCCGCTTATCGGGACTACAGTACTAGGCATTCGTTGTTCGAGTCACACAAAGGTAAAGTAAGTACATACAGAGGACGGAGGTAGCCATGTTTCCAACAAGCCCATGAACATTCTTATTATTATATTATCATCATCGTTCCATTATTTGTTCTTCACTCTACACGGGCAAACTTGATTTCTCGGTGAAGGTTGCCATCACACCCTCTTCTTCAACAATCGAGCTAGCGTTCAGGCAGCACAGGCGTCTCTATATCCCATATATCTAGCCCGCCTGCCCGCCTCACCTTTCTTCAAAAACCATTGTGTCCTACCAAGTCTTGATAAATCTGTCACAAGGCACGTCTGTTCCTTATAACAGGGTTTGCCCGCAACTTGATCGCCCTTCTTCTACTCTACAACTCTTGCTTCACTCAACCTTCCCGTTACTATCCCGCGAGGCGCCCATTCCTTCTCCTTCCGTGGGAGACAATTCCACAGCAGCAATGATGCAGATGCCACAGGCACCTCCGCCGCCCCCGCTTCATCACCCAGTAGACCACCACCTGCCGGCTCATTTCAATGGTCTGCGCCTCGACACCGATGCGCCACACTTCAACCCCCATCCCGCTCCACACAGTCCCGTGTTCCAAGGCCATCACGACGTTCGCTCCCAGGGACACAACGTTGATCTCCCCCACAAGGTCAATGCCAAGGAGACTGTCAGCTACGAAGGCTATACATTCACAAAACATCGACCACAAATCCCTGGACAGACGGAAACATGGTCTCGAGCCAAAAAGACCCCGATGGAGATGAGCCAGAAAACCTTGTACGCAGAGGCCAAGAAGCAAAAAAACAAGGGCCCTTCGGACAAAGACATGATCGGGTTCAAACGGAGGCAGATCGATCACCTCATCGAGCAAAGGACGAGGACGGACGAGGACCCGAGGTTCGAATACAAGCTAGCTTCGCTCAAACTCAAGCAAGACACAAATGCCCGTGGACAACGAGAGACGACGTCAATGCAAGTGATCTTGAAGCGGCAGCTTCGCCCCGGTGTGGTTCAAGCAGCTACTATGGGGTTCAGGGAAGAGGGTCCTAGTGAGGTCGTTGATCTCACTAGGCCTCAGTTTGACGACAGATCGAGCCAAGATAGCTACCCTATTTCTGGTCACAGCTTCCCGGGACATCAGGAACTGCCCGGCATGCATGGTCAACAACACTTCGAGCCACACATGCATGGCGGGCAAGGCGTCCATGTGCCGATGCCTCCCAGCCCCCAAATGGAGATGTTACCACCACATGATCAATTCATGCCTCATGGCCAGCGACAGCCCGGCATGCATCCTCAGGATCCGTTCATGGCACAGAATGGTCATCCCCACGGATTCCCGCCCGAGCACCACGATGTCAACAATCCATTCCCTCACGATAGTCATCCATTTCCTCACGATCAGCATACCCAGGCCAAAGCCGGGAAGAAGAACAAGGCGGGAAAAAAGGACAAAAAAGATAAGAAGGACAAAAAAGACAGTAAGAAGGCGCACAAGAGCCACAAGAAACACTACGGGGAGTTCTCAGACGGGAGTTCCGATTCATCCAACGACGACAGCGACACGTCGTATCGAACTCCGGATACAGTCATCTCCAGCAACAGCAGTCGGGATTACTTCAAGGAGAAAAAGTACCACAGTGGGCAAAAGGAAAAGCGTCGCAATGTCCGCGACTATGAGCGTGACCACTCACCGCGCCGCCGAGTCTACCGTGAGCACCGCCGCAAATCTCCCGTTCGGTCGCCTCGAGCCGAACGCCCTCGTTACGAGTATGAGGACCATGATATCATTCCCAGCGGTCATAGGGAACGACCGCATCCGGCTCGTCGCGCGACTGACTACATGGAGCGTCGCCCTTCACTCGATCATCGTCGTGCACTCAGTTATGATGACGACCTCCACCATGACATACGGCGTTCGCCACCACTTGGCCGACGTCCTCCATCCATCTACGCCCAACGCCGGTTGAAGGCGGCGCTTCCCATCGATTTGTATCATGGTGACCGGGAGCGAGATGACTTTGAACGGGAAGTGAGGATGGAAGCTGCCGCAAGAGGACTTCTAAGAGACCGAGAGTTGAGAGACAGGGAGTTGAGAGACAGGGAATTGAGAGAAGTTGAAGACTTTAGGAGGCACGAGAGAGCCAGACGGGATGACCTTTTCAGCCGTGAGAGAATGGTCAGAGACCCTCTGGATAGACCCGCGTACGGTGACAGGCTGGGTAGGCTTCCAAGGGAGCCGGAATACTATTAGTGGACTCTTCGCACGATTGAGCAGGCGTTCCGGTTTCTTTTTTGGCTGTCTTAATAGCTTTCGGGCGGTCATGGGTCTATTGGGAAGGCTCTTTGGCGAAAATCTTCGGCGGTATATTGATCTCGGTACAATATGGAGGGTTTCTTGATAATGGGTGGTTATGTTCTCCTACAACTGGACAGTTTGTTTGGGAGTGGACGGTCATTTTACGGGATACCCAGACCCTTAAGAAATCGACAGATCTCTTGTTTCCAGTCAAGGCTTTCCATTTTCTTGCTTCTAATACTTGGGTGGCATTATGATTTGACGCGAGACGGCCTGTATGATGGTTCAATTTACTCTATCTTCGAGTCATGTCTTGATGAAGAAATTTTTGACCCTTTATAACGTGCTTATGCCTCCGTGCAAGATACTTCTTCATCCTGGCTTGACCAGAACTGATATTCTTGCTGATTGCACACATTACTCGTCGATAGAGAAGTACACGATAAAAGATAAATCAACTGAAAAGGACGATGCATCCTCCATTGCTCTACCCAATCACCCTACAATCAGTCCCCCCACTCACCCGGAGAAAGCCCCCCAAAGATTTCCGCCAACCCCACCACAAACCAGCAAGCAAACATTTTAATTCTACAAGCTCTTTACCTCCCACTCTACCTCTTACCCAACTTCCACTCCTATTCCAGCATCTTCTTAAACACGTGAAAACAGCGCTAGACCTCAACGGCAATCATGGGGCGTCAATTCTTCGTTGGAGGAAACTTCAAAATGTCGGATCTGCTCAATGGGGGAGAATTGTGAAGGTCTAATAGAGATGCAGGAATGGCACGATGAAGAGTATTACGGAGATTGTACATGGTCTTAACAATGCCAAGCTAGATCCTAAAACTGGTACGTCCATTTGTCCCACCCAGCTCATCAACCCTACACCCTGTGTCTCCTACCATATCCAATACATCCCCTCTCCACCCTCCGGTACCTCTCGCCTCTACTCACAACCCCCTACAGAAGTCGTCGTAGCTCCTCCCGGGCTATTCCTCCTTCCGACACGCGAGCATCTCCGCCAAGGAATCGAAGTCGCATCGCAGAATGTTTTTGACAAGCCGAACGGAGCTTTCACCGGGGAGATCAGTGTGGAGCAATTGAAAGACAGCGATATCGGATGGGCGTTGACGGGACACAGCGAGAGGAGGGTAATCCTAGGGGAGGAAGATGATTTCGTTGCCAGGAAAACAAAAGCTGCTCTTGATGGCGGCCTCGGAGCTATTCTGTGTGTAGGAGAGACTCTCGAGCAAAGAGACGCCAACAAGACCATCGACGTCGTCACCCGTCAACTCCAAGCCGTTGCCGAGCGCACGAAAGACTGGACGAAAATTGTCATTGCTTATGAGCCTGTTTGGGCCATCGGCACCGGCAAAGTCGCCACGACAGAGCAAGCCCAGGAGGTCCACGCATCTATTCGTCAATGGCTAGCTAAGAACCTGTCGAAGGAGGCAGCGGAGAATACGAGGATTATTTATGGGGGTAGTGTGAATGAGAAGAATTGCAAAGAGTTGGCGAAGCAGTCGGATATCGATGGGTTTTTGGTTGGGGGGGCGAGTTTGAAACCGGCTTGTAAGTGGATCTGTACCTATGTAAGTTGGAGTCGTACTGATTATCTCGGAATTAGTCTATGATATCGTGAACGCCAGACTATGAACAGTGTCAGCGGTGATAGAATCGCTTCGGCGATGAAAAGGCTCTATGGGAAAGGAGGGTAGAGGAAAAGCACTGGGGGGCTCTAGAAGCGTTGGAAAATGAAAGCCTCAGCTTCTGGTCAGCATGAAAGACCAAACAAGCACAGTTAGACATTCGATTGAAACTCCACCCATAATGCTATGCACCCATCGTACCCTATCCAAACATCGGCGGCTTCGCCCCATGCATAGGACTCCATATGCCCCTAACCCCCTCATTCTCACTCGTCACGATTCTCCCCCCCTTGACCCTCCTCAACTTCTCCCCACTCGCGTCCCTTAGCAACTCCGCCTTCTTCAGCACCTGCTCCTTCTCCAGATTCCTGACGCAGATGGCCTTTTCTCGACCATTGATGTAGCTTCCGCGGATAACGGGATGTCTACTTGGGTTGGGTGAGACGCGCATTTCGATCTGAGGATGTTGGGCGGCGAAGGTGGGTAGGACGAATTGAAGGAAGGCGCTGGGGTGGGGAACAGGGGGTTAGTCTTGAGGGAACATTTGGGGGGGGGGGCAAAGACAAAATGGGCAGAGAGGGGAAGAGAGCGTACGTACTTCATGCCCTTGGAGCTACCAGCCCAGTCACAGTAGTGGAATTCGAGGCGTTTGCATTGGAGGATGAATGCGCCGACGCCATTCTGGAGGATTGTCAGCGATCGTGCGGTGATACTAAAGCTGTGAGAGAATATACTTACTTGGCCAGTTGCCACCACTCGTAAAGCCTGCACTGGCATTATTGTCTAGCTGGGTGAAGCATTACCTCGATTCTCTTTAACCCTACTGTCTCGATGTCGAGTGTCAATGCTTGTGGTTTTTTTGCTCGAAAATTACAGCGCTAGTTGTTTAGAATCCAAATTGCTTCACCTGCAGAAACGCGACTTCACTTCACCACACAGCGAGCTTTCTCGCTCAACAATCACAGCATCACAGAGGCCTTCTCTTTCCACTCATATTAGCCTCTTTGACATCCCGTCGCAATGACACACAAACTCCCCCCTAACCTACTTGCCCTCTTCGCCGCCCGTCCAGCCCTCCGCTACCTTCCACCCAGCGACCACGCCCCCGAAGAGCGCAAAACCAACAACATCGGCGGCGTAGCCCAATTCCTCAGCGCCCTCGACGAATACAAAGATATCCCATATGAGCCTACCGAGAGCTGGCTGCAGCGAAAGGACAGATTGAAGTTGGAGAAAAAGGAGAGGCAGGAGAAACTGCTGGTTGAAGGTTTGAGGAGTCGGTCTTCCCGATAGCTGCCGCAAGAAATTACTTTGCGCGGTGATGCAGCTGGCTGATGGGCTGTCTTTACAGAGAATCCGGAGGATGATCCGCAGGTTCGGGGAGATGCCTTTAAGACACTTTTTGTGGCGAGGTTGAGTTATGGAACTACGGAGGAGGATTTAGGGCGGGAATTTGGGCGATTTGGACCTATCGAGCGCGTACGTCCAAAACCAGATCTTATACCTACCAGGATTCCACTGACCTCTACGATTTCTAGATACGTATTGTCACAGATACGCACGACGAGGCCGACAAAGGAAAACCGAAGAAAAAGAAGAAAGCCCATCGAGGTTACGCTTTCATAGTGTACGAGCGTGAAAAGGATATGAAGGGTACAGCTTCCTCCTCTGCCATCGCAGAAACCATGAAACAACCGTGCACCTGCATCTCTAAGTGACTGCTTGAACCATTTACTAACGCTTGGGCTGTGCCTTTTGAACACTTTTAGCTGCCTACAAAGAAACCGATGGCATACGTATCAAAGATCGCAGAGTCGTCGTAGACGTCGAACGTGGTCGTACAGTTAAAGGTTGGAAACCTCGTCGACTTGGTGGAGGTCTTGGCGGTCGCGGCTACACCAAGGCCATGCCTGCTCGACCAGCAGCTCCAGGTGGAGGTTTCGCCGCTCCAGCAGGACCTGGTGGTTTACAAGGCGGAGGTTTCCGTGGTGGATTTGGCGGTGGACGAGGCGGCGGATTCAGAGGTGGTTTCCGTGGCGGCGATAGAGGATTTGGTGGAGGAAGAGGGGGAATCGGATACCAAGGCGGTGGTGGATTTGGTGGAAGAGGCGGAGCGCCTAACGGCTATGGTAACCCAGCGCCACCCCCTAACGCTCCTTCAGGTCCAGGCGGCAACCGAGGCGGCTTCGGTTCAGGTGGGTACAACGGCTCACCTGTCAACGGCGGCCTGAATGGCTCAGCAGCTCCAGCAGACGTGAATGGCGGTCGCGGTGGGTATGGCGATCCAAGACGCAGCGGCTCATATGACGACAGATCTTCTTACCGCGGAGGCGGTAGCGGTGGATATGGTGATAGCCGCTCAGGAGGCTTCACCGGTAGCAACCGTGAGCCGGTAAGACCAAGAGATCCCTACGGCGATAGAGATCGAGATCGAGGATATAGTCGTGGTAGAGAGGATGATTACAGCAGTCGAAAGAGATACCACGACGGTGAAGGAGATGACTCGCGCAGCAAACGAAGGTATTAGTCTTTCTCGACCATTTCGGTTTGGGTGGGTCCCCTCGTCTCAGCATTTCTTCCTCCCTTCGTCAGGGTAAGAAAACTACCATTATTCTCGCATACATCAATTTCAGCAATGGTAAGCCGCTCCGCTATGATCTCTTGGGATTACCATGAACACGACCCACTTCGCCTTGTTTAGCCATTGCCTCCGAACCTCAATCGTCAAGGTCCAGAAGATATTCCCAAAAGAACAACACCCTCAAAGCTCGGCATCTTGGACTTCCTGGAAGGGCTTATTCGACCCGGATCAGGGTGGGGTATTTGTGTAATTTTTATACTGCAGCTTCTTTCCTTTCGGCAGGTATGTAAGTCAAGATGTACTTTAGGTAAGGTCAGGTAAGAGTGTCTAGTATTCTAGGCGTCTTCCTACTGACCTAGGCAACTTCTTCGGCGGGTGGCTTCGCAGTTTGTGTTGTTGGCGGATCTGTTTTTCAACTTCGGGTAAGGGCAATAAAAGCGGTGGTGGAAATTTAACTTTTCTTCGAGAGCTGAGCAAGGTCGACTGTTAACGACTCTCATGCTTAATGCACCGCAACACCACCAACTCCATGACACCGTGCTAATCACCTCGGGATCATCTCATTGATCATCCTTCTCACCCTCAAGGTCCATACCCTCGACTTCCATCTCCCCTCCGCCACTGCCTGCCCCATCTCCCTCAACAACCGTAACATTGCCCTTTTCCCTATCCAACCACGCCCTAACTCCCACACTGAATTCCGCCATCGCAACCCCAAACATCTTCAACAACGTCGTCTGCCCACTCCCGAGCACCTCCCCCTCCCTACAAACCTCGAACCCCTCCTCCGCTTCTACCTCAACCCTCCCTTTCACCAACCTCGTCGGTACCCCCAACTTCCTCAGATTCGGCTCTACGGAATGCCCCACCGGCACGTCTTCTTCTCTCGGTATCTCCCCGCCACGACTGTACAGATGCCCCGGCGGGAGACGGAAAGAGCGCGAAGCGACGGTGCCGGCGCGCGCGAAGTCGGAGGGGTGGAAGGAAGAGAAGTAGGCAAGGACGGCGCTGGGGGGCTGGGGGGAGAAGAGCAGACCCACGGTTCCGTGGAGGTGAGGGGTGAGGAGGTGGGTGTGCGGGTGGGGAGCGGTGGCCGGGGTGCTGCCGAGGGCTTTGGCCATGACTTTTGTTTTGCCGAAGAAGAGGCTTTTGGAAAGAGGGGGCGCGCGTCAGCGAGTGTATAGAGAAAGGGGGGTTTTTTGGGGTTTGGGGGAGAGCAAGCAAGGGGGCTTATTTGAATTGCAAGTACCGGCTGTCTGATAATCGAGTGCGCACGTCTTTGAGGTAGGTGTTGCGCATGTTGTCGACGGCGAAGACGTAGATGTAGGGGTGTTGCGGGATGCATTCTTGGATGTTGGCGTAGAGTTTGAGAGTCAGTGCTTTGCCCTTTTTGGTCGTTTTCGAGAGGTGCACCTCTTTGGCGCGTTTGGATTTGGGCATTGTTGGCGCCTGGTAGAGAGAGAAAATGCTATTGGGGGTGGGAGGATATTTCTGATTTATTCTGAAGATGTGGAGTGGGAGGACTTTTTGGGGGGTTGTAGGGCTGAGTGGGAGCGGTGCTTATTCCGCTTTGACTGCTAGGGTTTTGGCTGATGAAATGGCGGTGTTTTGCGACAATAGAAAAGAGGGAGATTGGAGATGAACGAAACACAATGATTATTCGGAAATGATACCGGGCGCATCGCTGAAAGGATGCTCAATTTCATGGACTATGTCCAAGACCGGTTCTACGCTGCGTCGAACTGGAACCGAGACAATTCTTACGGCTCATTGACAGCCACATCGCGCAGTATGTACTCTTCTTCTCTTCGAGTGCTAGCCATATAACGAAAAAAAGTCCCAATAATCTGATTTGGAACCACAGACCTCCTCGACTTCCCCACCCCCTCGGGCCTCCGCTTCCACGTCTCCTCCCTCTCCTCCGCCAACTTCGCAACCTCCTACACCCTAGGGTCCGTTGGCCTAGTCGACGGCTCCCTCTCCTACCTCTACTCCTCTCTCCCCCTCGCAAACACAGTGTCAAAAAGCAGCGGCATCTCCCTTCACCACTTGATCCCGGGGTACCGGCAATTACAGCCATTGCGCAAACCAGATGAAACTTACCTATGGGAGATATGGCAGGGCGGGAAGAGGGTAGACAGGAGGGATGCGTTGCTTTACGGGCGGTTGTTTTTACCCAGGAGCACGCTCGAGGCGCTCTACTTGAGGAGGTTGAGCCCGGCTAGCCAATTGAAGGTGTCGTGCGTCAGTGACTCGCGATTGCCAAACGGCGGCACCATTCTCGCGCTGCTGCAGCACGATACCGCGAAACACAGCACCGAATACCTCTACAGCACCGACAGCGCTCTCCTCGGCGTGCGCGGGCTCTACAACTTCGGCCCGGAACCCATCTCCCCCCCCATTTCCATCGGCACCGCTACGCCTACTGAGGCCGCACTGAGGGAGCCCCATGGCCGGTTCTCCGCAGGCGCGGAACTCTATTACGGCCTCCTCAACAAATCCGGCGGCATCAGCACCGGCCTACGCTTCGCCACCCTCCCCGCACACTCCGGGTTCCCATATACCATGGCCCTGACCCTGAACCCGCTAATGGGCAATCTCAGCAGCACCTACTCCGTGCTCGCCTCCCCGCTGCTGACCCTAAGCTCGCGCTTCGACTTCAACGTCTACAGCTACGAGAGCGAGTTGCAAGTAGGAATGGAGCTGTGGCGGCCGAAACACAAGAGCAAGGACCTAGCGTGGGTGCGAGCGAAGCTGGGGATGAAGGGGGAGGAGGAGGAAGAAGGCGGGTGTCTGAAAGCGAGGGTCGATCAAAAAGGCGGCATCGGCGTGCTGTGGGAAGGCAGGGTAAAGGAGCTGCTGGTTAGCGCGGGCGTGGAGGTCGATTTACGGGGCCGCCAGGACCTTATCCGCGGGATCGGCGTCGAGGTCGCTTATTCCAGTTGACGACTTATCGGAGAAAAGAGAGAGAGCCCTGAGGGAATAAGTTTGGTGCATCAGCGTTGGGCGTTTTTGGGAACGGATTGGGGTGGTAGGGGGGGTGGTAGGTTGGATATGTATAATTCCCCCTGAGATGGTTTTCGGATATACATATATATACAAACCTTTCATATAATCTCAAATTAAAAAAAAATGGAAAAGGGGGTGTGAGGGAGCGTTGATAGCATACGGTAGGTCGGTTACTGCATATACCATACCATACCATACACACCCCTACTCTACCTACTATATCTATCCTCAAGCTACCTACCTACCTTACTTTTCGTGCTTCCGTCTTCGCCTAAGATTTGTTTGGGGGGGGGGGTGTTGTGATGGTAGTCCAGAAGGAGTCTTTGAGGGAGGAGGGGAAGTAGAGGTGGGTGGGGTAGTGGTGGTGTTTACTTACTCGGCTGTTCCGGCGTTTCCGATGGCTACTCGCGTTTTAAGAGATTGGAGCGGCGGTGGAGGTTGCAGGGGAGGAGGATAGGACCGCTTGGAATGAGTTGAGAGAAAAGAAAGAGGAGAAGAACGTCCATGGTGGATATGTTGGTGATACCTCGTAACGTTTCCAATCAGTCAGGTGGCACGAGGACCAGTACATGATGTTGGGAATGCTTTGTAAGGTAGTATTTCCCATATATCGAAGACGAACGAACAAAGAAGAAGAAGAAGAAGAAGAAAGAACCACGGAAGAAAAGGCAGACTTTGTATAGAAAGTCACAGGAAGGGACCGAAGACGCCCAATTATAGAATAGATTTCGACTATCGCGTTTTGGTCCATGGAGTCAATCGTAGTTTTTGCGTGTTGCGTGCCAGTTTTTTTAAAAAAAGGGTGCAGTATGGGATCTAGAGTTTCGACAGCAACGAACCCCCCCCCCCCCCGAGCGAGTTTGAGCAGCAGCTGTGGCTTTGATATCACCCTCGCTATATAGCGGTAGACACATGGTTAAGAATTACGAGCCTCCAAAACATCCTTATCGGTTCTGTCAATGTGAAGAAGAGGCGTTCGAAAGCAAGTACATTTTTAAGGAACTCGAAAACAGTGTTACGGAACCCCATGCGATAGAAAACCGTAATGCCACAACCTTTAATTAATCTTTCTTATCAAAGATAAAAAGAGAAGCGAGTAAAGAAGGAGTTTGAAAGAGGCCAAAAACCTTAGTTTGGGCGACTCGATAGAAGTACCGAGTATGCAGAACCGTGCCTACCGACCGATCCGGAGAGGCGAGTCTTGGGATTTCAAATGCGCTGGCTTTTGCGGTTGGGTACCCATGTTTCCGGAAGGTGTACTCTGCACTGATTGTGTGGGGAGGGTGGAATGAGGGGTAGGGGTGATTTTGTGGTGAGGGTTTTCTTTGCGGGTGACGAGAGATGAGAGATGAGATGAGAGATGAGAAATGAGAGACGAGAAGATGCAAAGATGCAAAAACAAAAAGAGCAGACCCTAGCTCCAAACCTTTCTAAAAGTCTTAATCTTCGCTCTTCCCTCAATCCCCCCCCATCTCTTCAACCTCAACATCCTCTCCTCCCCTCTCCAAAAACGCATCTGATCACCACCCCACCCCACCCCTCAACCCTCCACCTCAATAACAAAACATCAGCAACTACCATATATCAAACACCCACCCATCCATCCACTCCCCACTCCCCACTCCCCACTCCCCACTCCCCCACCCCTTCTCCATCGCCTCCACACCCCCGTCTCACCGCCTTCCCCAAAAATACCCAAGCACACAAGTGCTACCAGAGACTTCTCGAAACCATCTACCTAGGTACGCACATCACATCACTGAATCAACTTCCATATCTCCCCCCCCTTCTTCTCACTTGCTCCTTACTACCTTTTCTTTCCAGCAATTCTCGTATCCCTTATGATGAGGTTAGAGTTTTGAAGGGTCTGGGCCTCGAGACGATGAAGGGAATGAGAGGGGGGTTTCGGAGGGTCAACGGTAGAAGAGGTGGGCCGGGTGGAGGTCGGGGTTTGGGTGCGGCCATGCTTATCCTGCGTACTCTAAACACAGTCACTCTTATACGATAGACGTTGAGAACATGCATGACTTCAATTGACTCAAAGGATTCTACTAACAAAAGGGAAACCGCCAATTTTGGTACTGACACTTGGCCAAACGAATGCCGTAGCATCATCGTCGTCTTCAGAGCTCGAGCCAAGGAAATGATAAAGGACGAACGAGGTACCAGAAGTCCTTGATCTCCATCCTCAGTCAGAGTGTCCCATTAGAAACAAACTAATAGAGAATGGAGCTTCAGGCTAATGAGTAATCGCCGCTGATAAGACAAATTGCACGAAAAGAAAACACATAGGCCTCTAACGTACAAAGGAAAAAGCTTCTCTCTTTCCGTCAGCCCCACCTCCTCCGTGCCATTACTGATTAATCCACACTATTCAAGTGTATCGTTCGCGATAGTGGTATCATCAAACAAAAGCATAACAACCAATCTCTTCAAGCTAGTAGCATATAGCCTTCAATCGGCTCGGGCAAGACCACTAAGGACAGGGTTGTTCGTGCCAAGAAGGGTGCCACCGCTAGTGCCATGGCCAGCGGTAGAGCTGTCGACAAGACCACCGTTGACGCCAGCAGCATTGTTCTTCAGAGAGTAATCAGAGCCGGTATTACCTCCAAAAGCTTGGTTGACTTGGTTGCTAAAGCCGGCAGAGCCGTTTGTCGTGCCGTATCCAGCACGAGAGCCATATCCGGCACTCGTATCGTCATAACCAGCTCCGCTATATCCAGCACTTGAGTTGTCATACCCGTATCCTGTGTTGGGCTGAGCCGACCCCATCGTGGTTTCGCCAGATTGTAGATTCTGTTCGCCCCGAACGCCACCAGAGGCAGCGTTGTGGGGTTTACGGCTAGGGGCTAGCAGACGGGGAAGGTTCTTGGTTTCGCCAACACTGCCGATGGTAAATATGGGTGACTCCCATTTGTCTCCTGATGCGGCAAGGTTCTTGTACTCGGTAGCCTTGGTTGAAATACCGCCAGGGAGCTTGATCTGTGGGAAGATCGAGTCGTGTTGGGTCATCGCAGCATTGACCTTCTTGTCAGCCGCCACCTCAGCGGACTTCTGCTTGCCTTGGGAAAATTTCTTCTGGGCGGCAGTGGCGTAACGGTTGTAAATGTTTGGTGCATTCTCGGGATTCTGCTTGGCTGTCTCCGCAGCACGCATGGCTTCCTGATGGATTGCGTAAGCCTTGGAGTCGAGCTCGTGCAATTGGGATCGAATGAGTTTCTCTATGACTTTATTAAGAGCCGGCTTGATAACAGTGAATAGGAGAGGCTTGAAGATATTAAACAGCAGTTTGTGCTTCGATTGCTTCAACTTGATGTTTAGGTTCTTCATGTCGATCATGACAGTGTTGATCTTGAAGAAATGTTGACGGTCAGACTTGTCCGCAGTCTCCATGGCGATCTTGAAACTGAAGCCGGAACCACCCATGAAAATATCCATAACACCGGTGTCTTTGATTGAAGGGAAACCTTCCTTCTTGTGGATGTAATAGCTGACATCTTTCAAGTCCATCTGGATACCAGAAACCGAGACCATAACCTTGTTTTTGTTTTTGCTTGTGACGGTCTTACGTCCCCAACGGAAGTAGTTATCGCTCTCAAACTCAAAGGAATTAGGTGCCAGATTGTCACTCTCAATGACCAAGTTCTCAACAATGGCGTCCATCATGTGGTCAGTGTACTCGATACGAGGGATAGGCACATAGCGTACGCTCTCGAAAATGCCTGGAATGACAACGTTGCTAAGATCGGTGAGAAGGTGTGGCTTGAATGTCGGCTTCCCATTTTCGTCGTTGCCCAAATCGGTAAATAGCTTCTCCATGGATGCAGCAAACTTTTTGTTCTGAGCATCTTCGTCGAATTGGTAAGCAAAGAACTTGACCTCATCAAGAACACGGTTGGTGTGGTCGCGGTAGCGCTCTCGGAGGAGGAAGTGGCCCTTTTCTTGAAGTTGATTCCACTCATCAGTAGCAGCATCTTGCATGATGAACCCTTGCTGCTGAAGGCATTTTCGCACGTATCGATCCATACTACGGAACCAACCCTTCAATTCTGGATCCCTATCTGCATCACGGTAAAGGGCGTTGATGGAGTCAACAAGGTCGTCAGCAGAGGTCGAGTTTGCAAAGCGCTCAAGAAGTGTCTTCAATTGAGTCAGCATAGAACTATTCCCAGATACGAATCCTAGAAACAGACCCTCAAATCAGCCTCGGCCGTAGTTAAAGCATTGTCTGAGTGAGCACCTTTCACGGTTCCAGTGCCCTGTTGACTTAGGTTCTTGCCGTGTCCGCCATATTCCTCAGCAAGGCCAAGAAGGGTCTCTATCGCTTGTTGATCTAAAGGGATGTTAGCCACATCTTAGTGACATGAGAGATAATACACACAATCTGGGTGTCCTTGGACCTCAATGATCATCTTCTTCAAACGGTAGATGGCTTGATCACGTCGCTCTTGAGGGATCTTCTCCGACACGTAATTCTTCGTGCGGTCGCGCGCCTCACGAGCGCGATCCTTTGTTTCATCGGGCACATTCTCTGAGGCCTTGTTGCGCAAGTTGCTTGCACCAGTCCTAGCGCCCTGGTCCGCATCGAGGGAGTTGCTACCCTGCTGCTGGTCTCGTGCAGCGAGATTAGCAGCATCAGCAGGGTCACGTGAACCAGATGCAGATTGGGTGGCGTCGCCAACTGCGCCCTTGACATCGCCTTTAGAAACTGGCTTTTGCTGGTTGAACGTGCTCCTGGCCTGGTTTCTAATGTTGTCACGGGACATGTCGGGGACATCGTGCCAGGTATTATCTTCCGCGGGGCGGTCGATTTGGTCCAACGCCTCTTGGGATGGCTTGACTCGGCCTGCAGCATTGGTAGCTGCGTCACCAGCGATGTCACGAAGAAGAACGGTAGCATCGTTTACTATGAAAGAGATCAGTCACGAGAAGAATAAGTCACTCCAGGTAACTCACATAGTTTTCGGAATTGGCCATTGGAGATCAACAGAGTCCCAAGGGTTCTCAAGCCATCGAGGGCCTGGTCACCATGTTGTTGTGCAGTGCCCTTGTCGATTGGTGCGCCTGGAAGCTTAGCACCAGAACCGGAGACGCGGGTTGTTTGGTAGATAAAGTCTTGTAGCAAGTTGCCCTCATTCTTGGTCAAAGCTAGGATCTTGGCTTGCTCAATGACATCTCGCAAATCTGTTACCAGGTGGCGTCCCTCTGATGAGAGCTTGCTTGATGGGTTCGCAAGTGGCCTGGATGCGACGGCAGAGTTTAGAGCAACATCAATTTGCTTGTTCTGTTCAAGTACGATCAGCATCAATCCGAGTTCAGACACAGAGAGTGGAGTAACTCACCGATGGCATCTTGCCATTTGCGAAAGCTGTCGGGTGGGTCAGGTTAGCTACGAGCTCACCAGTTTTTGGGTGATCGTGGCAACGCGCCGAACGAGGACACAAAGCCAGCAAAATCAAGGGACGTACCAGAGTAGATACCATAGAGCTGTAGCTTCTGGTTGACATCTTCCTCCTTCTGTCTCACATTCGTGGGACGGTTGACTTGGGCCATCGTGGTGGATGAAATTGATAAGATTGTGGCCAACGAGGGGTATCAGATACAATTGGTAGGAAATACGAAGATGAAAATGCTACTTGACTTCCAGTCGGTAGTGGATGCAATTATGGATGTGATGGGGGGGTGGGTATCTTTGGTGATGGATGGATGGTTAGAAGTGAGGTGAGTTGAATTGTTCAAGGAGATTTGTTGATCGTGACGAGGGCGGGAAGTAATGGGAAGATTTTAATTACGACTGGCGTCCCAAAACAAGAATCGGAAAGCGCGAACCAAACAGGGGAAAGGTGGAATTAGTGTGGCGATTCTGATTCCAGTAGGGGGGGAAATGCCACAATTGCTCCAAGCCCGTTACTGTTTAGTGGCCCACGACTATCTCCCATTGACGACGTCATCATTCTCATTCTATTGGCTATTGTGGTCGCTGTCCAATTTCTCGCAGCAGAATCAATAATTTCACGGTGGTAAGAGCCGAACCCCTTTTACGCGTCGCCGCGATGATGGTTTCACTCCAGGGACCCCTACGTCATAACCACCTTAGTTAGCTGTAGAGCTGAGAGCAGCAATCAATTGGCTCAGATCCACAGCTACTCGGAAGAAGGTCCGAACCTGCTGCTTTGCGAATCGCAATTACATACTCTTTGTGTTACGCTCTATCTGCTTCATCATGATTAATTGTTCAATAAGGTACTCTTTCCTCCTAAATTACAGAAGTCTATGGGCATCATTGTTACCTTACCGTTGGCGTGGATCGTCATAGCCAATCCCTTTCCTCACCAGAAATTTGGCGTGTCAAAAGGAGGTTGAGCAAATGCTTGGCGGTCGGCCTCGACGGCCTCGAGAAGGAGAAATGGACGCCACACATGTTGTACATGAAGCTACTAGTACCCTAGTATCAGGCTCTGTAAGAATACTGGAAGTCCAGAGAACGTCTGTCAACATCATAACCTCTCAAACCGCCTGCAAAGGGCTGTTGAATGCGAAATGGCGTGGTCGAACTACTCGATTGTGTCTCAGTCTTGGTCTTGCATTCAGACACGTTTCATGTACGAAACACACGCCAGTAGTAATCCTGTCCTATTGATAACCGGTAGATACCTTATGCATGTAAAAATAAGGATACGACAAACTAGTATGTGCTACCTCGGATTTGAGCCTCTGTAGGCAGCGCTTACACTGTCCGTCATGAACTGCTGCTACATCCTTGGGGTTAGTGCGCTCGCACTCCCCTCAACGACGGCACGTCGCAGTGATGCTTCATCCTGTGTATACGTAGATTCTCTGGGGTGAAAATATCAGTAGACGCCCAGGACTTGGGTAGGCGGGAGACATACTATATTGTTGGGCGGGTGTCCGTTGCATACTGATATGCTTGAGGCTGGAGTCGATCGGCGCCGCATGCGTGATCCGACTACGCGTTAATGGAGCGGTGATGGTCAATGGCGCTGTTTTGGATAACCGAGGTGAACAGTTTCGCCTGGGCGAACGTAGGTCCGAACTCCTCCTTACGGTCAGAGGGTTGTCTAAGTTCTCCAAGCCGTAAGGTCACTGATCCGGACCAAGTTCGTCGTAAATGCTGCTCGAGCCTGCTCAAGCGACACACCAAGTATATCATTCACTGCGTGTATTGCACAGAGCATGGTTCGCCATGGTTGGCCTTGCTGCCATCGGCGAGCTTATGGCAATTAAGAAGGCCGTAGGCATGATCCAGGGCTCTTTGAGAATCATCAGTACAAATTCTCGGAGCCGAAAGGTTGCGCTCCCACCTGAAACTGTGCAGAGTAGTACTGCGACCCAGATGTACTATGTCGTCCAGTAGTGCATAAGCTACAATACTATTAGTGAATGCCATGAAGGTAGGTTGAGGTTAGAGGCATACCTTTGGTGCTCTGGATTTGATGCGTGAGCTTCCATTGGCCGCGACCTGGTTCATCTTCTTGAACGACGGCAGCCGGGTCAAACTCTCTTGACTGAGGCGTGTCTGGGAATAAGGTACTCGTACTAGAGGTGTATCAGCGTAAGCAGGCAAGTTCTAGGAAGAAAGAGATATAAAACTGCTTACTCAGGCTGGACTTGCATACGCGGCGCAGGTTCAATAGGGAATGCAACTACCATGATAGAGAAACACACAACTGCTAATATTTGATGGATATGCATGATGATGTCGGTGATTACAGGATTGGAGATAAGGTCTTGATAGTGGGGAATAATATGTTGAAATAGAGGTAATAGCGAAATCACTTGTGAGTGCAATATGCGGAAATGCTGTGATGAAAAAACCTATGATCCACAAAACAAGTTCCTATCGCAAGTATATAATAACCAGAACTGGATGTCTTCATAAGAGAAAATTGTTTCAGGCCGGCCGCAGTAGACGGAAGCCTCAATCCTCAATCAAAGGAATGTAGATAGGACGGGCTTTTCAGCCCATATTTAGCCCGCATGTCTTCGAGAAGATTGTGGACGTTTCACGTTGGGCCGCAGTTGACAGTTGACAATGGCCTCACCTCGGACCAGAATACCACCTCCATTAAGATAGAGCCAATAGAGATTCTCTTGACGGATTGTGAGTGGTGGGGTTAGGTAAAATGGTGTAAATGTTGGACAACCATTTGAACATGTAGGATCGTGTGCTGCAGTGAGATACAACAAGCGAACAGCAACAGTACAATAGAAAGAGCAATATCAACCGGACTCGAAGTTGTGAGATTGAAGGATTGAGGGGCTGAGTCACTGGCGACCAGATCCCGCGGTGTTTCAAACCAGGTCACGTCCTGTTGGCGAGGAAGAGGAACGTGGGGAAGCTTGAAGCAAAATGAATGGGTAAAAGTAGAACCCAGATCAAACAGTTGTAACAGACAACAGGATGTGGAGAAGCACAAGGTATCGGATCATCTATCAGAGATCGCAAAGGCAGCGATCTTACGATCTCACTTCTGAACACCCAATCAAGAAAAACATGGCAGAGGATGCCAACGCCAAGCCCCCTCAAGCTTTAGAGAATCCTGCAGCGCCAACACCGGCTCTGACTCAGCCTCTCTCGAATAGCTTCATACCAGCTCCTTTAAGTAGTAGACAGGAGCGAAGGATTCATGATAGGAGGATGAGAGCAAGAAGACCTAAAAGATTGGAACTTTCAGCCCAGCAATTCCTATCACGTGACAGACAGCCCCAGAAGGCTGATTAGTCATGTGACGACCACACCTGCACCGACGATATGTTCAATTTCGAGGCGGTGAGACTGCTCAGCTCTAGCAAAGCGTGGTGAATCGTCCAGAAAGCAAGCTCTTCGAAAATCGAATGAACTGACCTTTCGAATTGGAGATCTCTTGTTTGCGGTTTGTGTGTGAGTGTCGTGTTCATGCAGCTTGCCTGTTATGCTGAACGTGAGCATACGGTTTACTTAAAGCCAACTATTGATATAGAAGTTGAAAGAAACCTGAACTTATCTACAGTCTTGACATCGACGTCGCCCGATCCTATCAGATTCCTGAATCCTTTCTAAGGCTGGCGCTTAATCACGTAGTGTAGAATTATACATTAGATAGCACAATGTGCAGGTTCCTGGTGAGGTATCAAATATCCCAAGTAAAGAGTCTCAAGGCACCTAATTCTCAGCAGGTCTACAAAGGCAAGGACGAGATTCTTCTCTCCAAGCTTATCCTCGAACCCCAGCACTCAATCCTCACCCAATCATACGACTCTCGGCTCCGCTTGGTAAACCCTCTTCCCTCCTGTCAAACCTGTCTTAAATTACCAGCTAACCTCCCATCCTCTCAGGACATGCGCCGTCCCCACAACGGCGACGGTTTCGGCATCGGCTACTACACCCCCCCCGCTCTCGGCCCGGAACCTTGTATCTTCACCTCGACGATCCCCGCATGGAACTGCATTAATCTCGAACGTCTCGCCAGCAAGACCACCTCCTCTCTCATCTTTGCCCATGTGCGTGCCACGACTGAGGGGTCACTCTCTGACAGCAACTGCCATCCGTTCCGTCATGGCGCCCTGATGTGGATGCACAATGGCAATATTGGCGGATGGAAGTACGTCAAGCGCGCTCTCGCTTTGTCGATCGAGGCGGAGTGGTTTAATGGCGTACAAGGGAGTACGGACAGCGAGTGGGCGTTTGCGCTGTTTCTGAATAGTATGCGAGAGGATGGGACTGATCCAGACGAGGAGCTTGGGCAGAAGCATGGGTTTGGGCATGTGGTCCTTAGGAAGGCGATACTGAGGACGATAAAGAGAATCAATCAAATGATTGCCGAAATTCCGGACGAGTATCGAGAAAGAGAGGGACTCGATACGCGGAGCCTACTGAACTTTGCGGTAACGGACGGGCATAGTGTCATCTGTACGCGGTATGTGAGTAGTGCAACCGATGAGGCGGCCAGTTTGTACTTCTCGTCTGGGACAAGCTGGAAGCAGGAAGGGGCGAAAGGAAGTTACAAGATGGAAAGGAGGGATAAGGGTGCGGATATCGTACTCGTGGCCAGTGAACCGCTGACTTTCGAGAGAGGTATACTTTCCGAATTGTCCTAGCGGCTGATGTATCCTTCCTGGTTGACCATGACTTTAGATAATTGGGTCACGGTTCCCACCAATTCAACCCTCACCATTCATAAGCAAACTGTCATGATTCACCCCATCATTGATCAATATTACAATGACAGCCCATCTTACAATCGATCGAGTGGCTTCGCTGTTTCGAAAGGGCTGGTGAGTAATGCGCCAGGAGCGGCGCAAGCTTTGACTCCGCTAGGGACAGCGGTCCCTTCCATCGAAGAGAAGAAGCTCAAGGAGCGGCTGAATGCTGTCCAAAAGAGTGTGGCTGAGGTTGGTGTCATGGTTTGAGGGCCGGCGAGGATATGGTACGATTGAGCGCCCATTGATGCCGGCGCCGAAGTTGCTTGCTCGGAGCAAGAGGTCAATCGGCTCGTTCTCCTAGGGCACTCTGCTTCAGAGGATATGGCCCTGTCGCAACAATAGCTTTCCAAAACTTGCATTCTACTCCCCTCATCCTTCCTCTCCACTGATCTTCGCATGCTTGAAATACTTCATCCCCACCCACGCCACAACAACCCATACCCATGCCATTACCCCGGTTAGTATAATCAAAGCAGGATAGTACCCTACAATCGGCAGTGTTGGGTCATCCTCCAGCTCTGGTGGCGCATATGGTGTCTCTCCCACATCCCATGCCCAGCTCCAAACCCCAAAACAACTGCCCATGCCAACCACAAATACAATCCAAGTGACCACCAGCATCACCCAGCCCCACCACTCCGTTTCGCTATAGTCCCATTCTTCCGGCGATGGGAGAGGTTCGGCTGGGAGCGCGGCCAAAGGAGATTTTGCAGGTCGAGGGCGGTGGCGGAGGGATGAGGGTTGAGCTGGGAAGTAGCTGTCTGTAGCAGGTAGAGAGTTCTTTTTTAGAGGATTTGGAATGGTGGACGCGGTGGCCGGTGCCGGGAAGGTCATCAGATCGTCTTCGTCGGTGGTGGACGAGTCGCCGAATGTAGGACTGCGCAGCAAGCCACCAAAGGGTAGACTTTCATCGCGCGTTGTGTTTGTGGATGTGATTGTGTGGTTTGGACAGCCGACTTTCGCATCTAATACAGGAAAATGCGTATTGCGAGGCGTGAGCATGTCTTCCGGTGAATCTGGTGATGGAGGGCTTGAAGACCCGTCCATGCTCATTCCCTTCACTTCTCCCGGCTGCACGGTCTTCACTTGTTCCACGTTCGCGGCACGACGATCTTTCCCTTCAAGTCGTAACTTCGTGCCCAGAAGAGCTGTCTTTCGCAACGAACCTTTGCGCTTTCGCGTCTTCTTCTGCTGGACCGCTGATGCCATTGCACCTCCAGGTGATCTGGGGTTAATGGGGGGCTTCTCTCCGAAGGTCGTCTTCGATGGCGATACACCGACATCTTCATCAACAGGGTTTGGTGTCAAAAAGGACAACTTCGACAGTATGCTCCCCGACAGGCTCCTTTTGTGCCCACTGGTCGCAGTTCCGTTTTGAGGGCTGTAGTCACTTGTCTTTGGTACCCCATTGCGGATGACGAAAGCGGCGCTTGTGTTGATTCTTGGGTCGACGTCTCCATTTGCCATATCTTAACAGTGTGTCTCATAGCCCATTCGGTTGTGCTATCTTGATGATCTCAATTGCAGGTAGTGCGCCCTCGAGACTCGGACTGCCATATTGCTTCGGCCTCGCCGTACCTAGGGAACGCGATTGTATGAGACTTAGACTAAGGTTGGGGAGTAAGTGGTAGAGGCCCACGTCCAATTGGTCTCGATCTATCCTGACCAGACAAATAATTAATTCAATTACAGCACCACCAGATGAGCAGAGGGAAATGGATGGATGTTTATTGGTTGAGGCAGGAAAACCTTTCGGCACCTTCCGTGGGCTGCCGATTCGCCGACAACATCCGGGATATTCTATGCGAACGGTCATGTGACGAGCACTTCTTGCATTGAACTGATGATTCAAAATTGTACCACTTTGTTCAAGGGACTCCACATGCTAGATGTTGTGAGAACAGAGCTCAAAATAACCAAATAGTTTATATATTTAGACTATATCTTCCTTTTTACAGGTCCAGCGTAGCAATCCATCTATTTGATCTTTCCTCTGAAACCCTTCTACGGGAGGAACTTCGACCCTTTTAGTCTCGGTAGCAGCTGCACATCCCTCACATCGTCATGCTGTAGCAACCAGCAGAGATACCGCTCGCTTCCCAGTCCCCAGCCACTAGTCTTGGCCGGCTGAACTGTTCGGATGTCGAGGTACCATTGATATGAATCATGGGGTATCTCATGATGGTCCAGCGCGGCAACAGCTTCTTGGACTGTTGCGTGCCGTTCGCCAAGGCCAAGGGTCTCTCCTAAGCCAAAGAGTAGATCTGCGGCCTTGGCTTTCTCTGTGCCGTGTTCCTCGGTATACGCCTGATAGAAGGGGACAGAGAGATGATCCATTTCGGTGAGCCATATAAAACCGCCGTATTTTTTGATGAGGAACCTCTCCCCTGCACGAGTCAATTTTCTGCCAAGCTTGATGTCGTTGTCGTCGACATATTCCCAACAGGCTCGGGATGGGACCATCCCGATTGCTGCATCATTGGAGACGCGGGGGAAACCTTCTTGTGGGTCGAAATTGTTTAGTAGTTCTTGAATGTGATCTGTGGTGCCTGCCATTTCCCGAATTATATCTCCATGCTGCTCGAACAGGGTTTTTGTGACGCTGTAGATGTAGCCTTCAGCAACTTTCATTGCGTCTTCCATATTCCCCCGAAGCTCGCATTCGGCATGGAAGAACTGGTTGAGATGGGTGGCATCGGGATCTTCTCCGCGGAAAGAAGGAGCAATATAATACATGCCTGGAGCATGATCGTTGAATCGCAAAAGATACTCCAAGGTGAACTGCATGGAGTCCGCGAGGTAGGTTGACGCGTTGAACAGGTCTACACTGACAGGGAGCGAATCGGATCCCAGTCCCATAGGAGACGATATACAGTCTGTGGTTACTGGCGTCAAAGCATAGCTGTAACGTAACTCTTGGTTGAAGTATTTTATCGTACCATGGAAAAACCCGTCCACAACGTGGAACAGATCTCTGTACCACGAAGATTTGAGGGCCTCAGTGAAATGAGTTGAAGGGTACTTCCAAGACTGATGTGGTACCACTGCCTTGAAATTTGTGGTTCTCTCTTTTATTTGAGTCATCACCTTTTGAAGGGACGAGGTCTATTTACTCCGGTTAGCTACACTACCAAGTCGGTTTTAGAGCTACTTACCTCAACCGTCATTGAGCAGTGCTTCGATGACATGAATCCGCGATAGCTCTCCGAGTATTCCTCTGTTTGGATATCTTGCTGTACACGCTCCCTTGGAATAGGAATTAATTTGGCGTGCGCATAATCGATCTCCATCCCTTCGAAGATCAATCCAATCCTGTCAACGTCTAAAGCTTTCCTGAGCAGTGCTGAACAATCAAAGATCGCTTCGGAGAGGTCATGGTAATTGGTGTCTGACAGGTCGAAGATGTCACTCGAGAGATGGGCGCGTGGTACCAAAACGGTGTAGCCTGGCGTATTGCCCCACGGGGTGAGGAATGCGACATGCGATGGACTTTCCCATACTCGCCATTGCTCGATTTCTCCTCTGACAATCTTTGCAAATAAGTTACTGTCGTCTCGGGATCCGAAGAACGTAGTGTCTGTAGCAGGCGTTTCTACGTCGGCGGCTCTCTGACGTATGCGATCCAAGTCTTCGTTAGATTGCCTGGGACCATTTTTGGAGCTGATGTAGCCAGGATAATGGCCGTGAAATTCCTCTTCGACATGTGTGACTGCGACCCAGTCATCGCCGAGTCCATGCATGGGAGTAAGTTTGACGCTTTCGTCGAAGACAAGTGCGATACGGCGGGAGGTAAGTCCCTGCTTCAGAACACTAGAAGCGTGTCGAATCGAGCGCATGGTGCTTACGAAGGTAAGCTTTCCATCCAGGGTAGCCGCGGTTCGAGCGATCCCTTCTTCTTTCAGTCGTATGATCGCATCACCTGAGGTCAGAGGTTTGTTGCACAGCTCGGCTGCAATGTTCTGGTCCTCATAAAAGACATGCGTGTCTTGTTCCTTCTCCAACTCAGTTCGCACCCCGGAAGCATTCCGATCTTCAGACCAAGGGAGGACTCGAGACCATGGTTGTTGGTCTTTTGGCGCGGCTGCTACAAAAAAAGACTTAGCGGTAGATTCGATGTCGACATTCCCCTTGGCATCAAGAGAGATAATTCCACCACTTGCTTCAAACTGCTTTTGGAGGTCGTCCAGAATTGCACGAGCTGCTTTCGAAACAGGCACTGAGCCATAGGTAGTCCTGCCAGCCACCTGACCTGCTACGCTCTTCTGTAAAAACGCATCACCTTCGCCAGAGCAGGCCACAGCAATCCGACTATCAGCAAAGACTCCACAACCGGGGATTGCAGTATCTCCAATTCTTCCGGCAGCTTTGTTAACGACGCCCCCAGTCGAAGATGCAACAGCAAGATGATTTTCGGCATCAAGAACAATAGCGCCAACTGTTTGTGGGTGCTTCTTCAGGCTCAATGCCCCTCCAGAAACGGCCTCAAATTGCGCCCGACGTGCGTATGAGGAGAAATGCTTGTTTGAAACGGCTTGGAGATCGTGAGTGGTCGCAAACTCATCTGCAGCGGCTCCAGCGATGAAAGCGTGACTGGAAGACTCAAGGACCTTTCGCGCTGCCAAGATTGGATTTCGAACATGCTTTGTGTTGGCAACTGCACCAGACCGCCCTGTCTTGCCATCAGCAACGACAGCCTCTAATTCATGCTCCCCCAATGAGTTGAACACGGCTCCTTTGCCGGCATTAAAGAACACGCAGTTCTCGAGCGCAACCACGCATTTCTGAGCAACGTCGATAGCGCTAGAACCGGCTTTTAGAGCTTGCTGGGCGTCGAATACAACGACGGAGAGGATAAATTCGACTAGGGTTCTCTCCTGTTGGGAGTATCCCATAGACTCGCCAGCGCCTGCATGAACGACGACGGCACCTTTGTCGCTTATTTGGTTCTTGTGGCTCGCGTACGATATAAGAGTGGGCAATGCCTTCTCTGCATACATGGATTCGATCGTAGCTAGCGTAGCGGTCATGCCTCCAACGAGCTGTAGAGATTGCTCAAATGCTGCTCGCAAAGGCTGAAGCAACGTCGAAAACCGACCTGAGCCTGTCAAGCACATTGATATTTTCTCCGGGCGACCCATATATGTCATAGCAATCTGATCCGGTGCGAAGACAGCAGACTGAGCAGTCATGCCCAAGGGAACTAGGGGTTCGCCAGTAAAATACGCAGTGGGTTTGCGGAATTCAAGGAGGGAATTCGTGATGATTTGCTTGTCTTCTGACTCTGGTAATTGAGAAACACATTCACGGAGAAGTGCAATCCCAGGTCCAATGCCAGCTCCGTTCTTTGTTTCCGCAAGTTGCTTCTTGTACTGGTGGATGCTAGCCATCAAAAGGGGTAGTAGTTCCTCCATTGGTTTCCGCTGTTTTAATCCTGCGCAGAATGCAACAGACTCTTTAGTCACGACGTAATTTGGGTCACAACGACCATTTGCAAATCGACGAACAGATGTTGGCTCCGCAAGAAGGAGTGTTGCATCACCTGGAAGTGAAGAGATTGCAGCTTGGAAAGCGAGCTGAAGTGTGATGTTGTACAGTTTCGAATTCCTTAGAAGTTCTAGAACGTCGCCAGGATGCTGAATTTCGAATATATCTGAAGTTTTGGCAAAGAGCTGTTGTGAGGCGGAATTCTGCGATGGCAAAGGAACGTGATGACTGGGTAGCTGAATTGGAGCGACAGGATGGCATGAGAGTAAGTCTGATACTTCTAAGCGAGCTGGTACCCTCTTGTAGGCATCAATTAAGAAACTCATGAAAAATGCGACGACTCCGCCATCAGCAACTGCGTGATCGACACGGCCAGCCAAAGCCCCATTTGTAAACACAGAAAAGCCACAAGTCTTGTCGGAATAGACATTGCCTGTGTCTCCTTTGGCAAGTCCCATTAGCTCAGAAGTCTCTGATGTGCTGATGGCTTCGAGAGCGATTGAAGTGATAGATGATTCCAATACCTGTAAAGATAAACCGGAGCCTGACAATTCGGATCGGACCTTTGCCCATTCATCCCTACTGCAAGAAGTCGAGAGTGATGCGATGCTCCTTTCACTAACCACTTTCGCAGCAGTGTCGTTGAGAATTTGTTGTATTTGATTGAGTATGACCGAAGCAGCAACGGGACGTCTCTGCACATCGATAATGTCGATTTTGAACGCGACACCTTTGGACCAAACAATCACATGACGAGAGCTGGGAATCGTCTTGATCTCATCTAGACCAAGCTGAGCAACACGTGTGGTAGCCAGCAGCTCGGTGAGCTGCCTGACTTCGAATTTCTTGCCGTCCTTGCTTGCTCCTACGAACTGAAATACCGCGGGATCCGTATATACTTCGGCAAGGCCTCTCAATAGCGCGGCAGCGGCAGCACTCTGATTTTTGAAAGGAGAGGGAAGTACACAAGCTAAGCTCGACTCTGATAAGGGCCCACGAAGTGAGAGGAGAAATGATTTGAAACGGACTGTGGCCCAGTTTGCAGCTCTGGACTCTGAGCTCAAATTTCCGGCAAGGCGTCCGAACGACTGTGCGAGTGTTGCTTGGGTTGCGGAGAAAGCACCCGCCAATTGCCTTGATGCTGTCGCATCCTGGATTTTGGATACTCTTACGACTTCAGTAATGATGGCGTTCAAGGAAGGGACTGGATAGTCTGGTAAAAGACCATCGATCGCTGAGGCAGTCTCACCCCAGAAAGCCTACGTTCACGGTCTAGTCAGTAATGGATTTACTGCTTGTCTCTGCACAAGATTCTTGGGAACCAAAGAACTTCGGCTGATCTATAAAGCTAAACATGATAATGTCGAGAGATCGGGTGTCTTACCATGTCATTTGGAGGTGTCTGTGTATTCAAGCGGCGAGTGTCTTGCAGTGCTTGCTCTTCCACGCTCATCTTCTGCTTACTCAAAGTATCCGGAGAACGGGGACGAGGCCAGCTCATAGTGCTCGGTTGTGCCATGGCTTGAATTGAAATGATAAAGAGGGATGAAGCCTAGCAGGCCAACAGATTAGGAGATAATAGAAGAAATAGAGAAGCTCTGAGTTTGAAGAAATCGATCAATGCCGGAACGTAGTCCTTCTTATAGATTATATGCTTCTCAGATATTGAGGCCCGAAGACGGGTTGATGCTAGAGCTGTCCAGTTCCAGCAGCGTCAGGTGTTCCATTCCAGATTACAGGCCCGCCGCATTCGACCCATCCTAGTGGATGCGTTCAGGTCGAAATTCAATGAGAAAGGAAAGGCTAGACGGCAGCAGTACAGGTTGAGACATCACCAGCGCCCGCTAAAATTGGCATCCAGACTCGATTCTAAGGAGGCTGGATAGACCCAACGGCTGAACGCGTGGCAAGCGTCGATCGTGATATCTGACTAATATCTAATATACAACGGTAAACCTCAGCGGAGATGGGTGTCACCTTCTCCATCCCGCTTCAAGGCCCTCATAACTGTAGATTCGCCGCAGTTGCACTGTCTGGACTTTATCACCTGCCTTCGAGTGCTGGCCGATGGCTCCTTTACAATCTCACTTGTTTCACAGCTGCCCTCGAATCTTTCCATGTGGTGCTGACCGATTCTTGCACAATAGTAGCTGGATGATCGGCCTTGCTAATCGTTTCCCACGTGCTTTGGGTGCCGTCCAGCGTCGTAGTAATGCTTTAGCGCCTTACTGTCCTCTTGGCTAACTAGGCAGATGATCGTGTATCAGTACAGTGTGAGTTTGAGACATCAACACTATACAGTAAAGTAGGCAGCGTAGATCCTTTGTTGTGGACCCGTTTCACAGGTTCACTGTATCTGATAGAAAGACCCTGGGTGCGTACGGTGTGTGTCTGCATGACTAGGCATAACACGAGGCCAATTACTGCATTGAGGAAGTATTACCGTAAGGAGGCTGAAGACCTGAGGGTTCATGCACGGCAGTAAGTCGTTACTGTGAGATTTAAGGTAGGGTATCAAGTTCCCGCGTTTGACCTCAGACGTGTTTCCTTGGCTAAGCCCCCTTGGGTTAGCCACCCTTTGGATGACTTCGCAGAATCGCAGCCTACGGGAAACACCCTTGTCCAGTTTGACACGGCGATGCCAATGTCTTGAAGTCTGAGCCTTGACTGGGTCTCAGCTATATAGCCATCAGTTCATCGGTCGTGCATCGTGGCTGAAAGGGTTGATGCTAACGAAGAACCATCCCGCGAAAATGCTGCGACGCCCACGCGGGATCTGTGGGGGGTTGCCTGTATTGAGGAACTGCTCCGACTTCCAGATGCCCCACACGAGTATCGCGATGTACGTGTACCTACATACTCGTATCTGCCTAGAATGGGACTTTCCGTACGCCGAGTGCCCCAAGATGCTGAAACAGGCGGACTTTCTGATGCCACGCAAAACAGTTACGGAGGTGGCACTCATGCTGATGTCTTCAATGATACCGTAATCCTCATCGACCTGTCCCGCTGAACGAGCAACTTCCGAGGTAGATCTCATGGAGATCTATTTCTCGGCTCTGAATGATTTCTCCTATCTTCGTTGCAAGGCAGGGCACTGCGAACCTCCCTAACCTTTCCATTATCTTGCCTGTGGCTTCGTTTGGCGTCTCTGTATTTCTTCGTCCATATAATCATCTTGCATGGTGGTGTGTGTGTGTGCGTGTGTGTGTTGGAAAGTACACCTCTTCACTGGCGTTTTGACTGAGTAGCCCTAGAAAGGATTTCAAAAGAAAAGGGATTGAAACCCTCAACGAACCTAGTCGCTCGAAAATAGGTCTGATTTTTGAGCTTGGAATGATCATAGGATATGAAGAGCCTCAAGATACTATTTCGGCAGCCTCCGCGCCATGAGATCAAAGATTTCGAGCTCTCGGATACATCTTCCACATCCACCATATCTATAGCTGGAGACCATGGATCCATGGACCATCGACCCGTCTCCTTCGCTGGGCTCGCACGGTACGCTTCGCCTCATGATAGGGTTCTACACGTAGTTGGAATAATATCTTGTATGATAGCAGGGACTGCACTGGTGAGACCCCTAAGTCAACCTTCAAACGTCAAGCTGATCCAGTACAACAGCCACTGATGACCGTTGTTCTTGGCTCTATGACAAACCTGTTCATTGAGATAGCACAAGGCGGCTCTATTACTCAAACTCAGCATTCGATCAATCTTCGCGCCCTCTACCTTGTGGCCATCGCCATCGCAGTGGCCTCCGCAACGTACATATCTACTTATTGTTTCGTCAGTACTGGCCACAAGCTTGCGAATCATATTCGGGAAGAGTATTTAGGAGCAATCTTGCGTCAAGACATAGCATACGTTGACCAAGTAGGGGTCAGCAAATTTATTGATGGTTTAGCTTTTGATGTTGACTTGGTTCAAGATGGGCTTTCGGAGAAGCTGGCTATGACAGTAACCTCTGCGACCACATTCCTCACCGCAATGATAGTCGCATTCACACGCAGTCCAAAACTAGCCGCTATAATGTCGACAATGCTGCCATTTATGTTTGCCTCAACTGGCCTGGTTGGAAGCATCATGGCTAATCACTCTCGCTATGCCTCCAACGCGCTGTCAAGTGCGAACGACGTTGCGCGGGAGGCTACATCATCTTCGCGCGTCGTGCAGGGCCTTGGCGTGGAGGACCGACTCTGTTCGCTTTACACGTCGAAACTCTGGCTTTGTGCAAAGTCTGGGAGCCAGAAGTACCTATGGCAGGGTCTTATGATAGGTTCAATAAACTGCATACTGTACCTGGGCTACGGTCTTGCGTTTTGGGAAGGATCAAGGCTTTTAGGAACGCAGCAGCTCGATACTGGGACAATTGTCAACGTACTTTTCGTTATCGTCATTGCAGCTTTCTCATTGGGACAGGTCGCTTCTAACCTGCAAGTGTTCTCGAAAGCACTTGAAGCTGGGAGGAGGATCTTTGAGATAATCGACCGCTTGCCCAAGATCGACCCGTACTATCGGTCATGCCGAAAAGCTATATTTCCACATGCCAGTATCGCCTTTGAGAATGTTGAATTCTCCTACCCATCGAGACCAAATCTTAAGGTTCTTAACCATTTAACGCTCGACCTCCCAGCCCAGAAAATGACTGGTATTGTCGGTTGCTCTGGGTCGGGCAAATCTACGATCGTCGCTTTACTTGAACGCTTTTACGATGTTTCAGCTGGCCTTATCAAGATTGCTGGACAGGACATCAGGAACATGGACGTTCATTCTCTCCGGTCGCAAATAGCTCTAGTGTCACAAGAACCAAGACTGTTCTCTGGATCCATCCTAGAAAACATCAAATTCGGTCTCCGAAATTACTGTCCGCACTGCACAAATGACGAAGATGTAGAGGACTTGGTTATGGAGGCGTGTAGGATTGCCAATCTGACCGATTGGATTCTTACTCTTCCAGATGGCCTTAATACGATGGTTGGAGAGAGAGGTACATTGCTCAGTGGTGGCCAAAAACAGCGAGTAGCAATCGCTCGCGCTGTTTTAAGCGACGCAAAGATCATGATTTTTGACGAAGTTACCGCCGCACTGGACTCACAGACTGAGGCTCTTGTACTGGATGCTCTGTACAAAGCCGCTCGGGGAAGAACAACTATCGTTATTACCCATCGTTTGAGCACTATTGAAGCCGCAGACAAGATCGTTGTCCTGGAGAAGGGCGTTGTTGCCGAGGAGGGCTCCCATAATCGACTATTGAGTCAAGGTGGTATATACGCTTCATTAGTAAGCGAACAAGGAGACGACCACCCAAATACAGATACCATGGATAAGAAGGACAACCAATTCGACCACCAGTTGCCATGCTACAGTGATGTAGTCTCCCCTCTAAACGAGAGGACATTGAAAGCTGAGGAGGAAGCTGTAGAACTCCGGCCTACACTCCCCTCAATCATCTTGGAAATTGCACGCTTCAACAGACCGGAAATGGCCTACATGATCGTAGGATCTATGGCGACCGTCCTTTGTGGTGCTGCTTTTCCCTTACAAGCCCTGGTCTTCGCCAAGCTCATCGTGGTATTCGCAGATCCCAAGGAGCCTAATTTCCGCAATAATTGCGACTACTACTCAGCAGTTTTCATTGCAATTGGTGGGACTTTGCTCATCTTGCATTTGCTCGCAAATTTCTTTCTAGGCCTTTCATGTGAGCGTATGATTGCCAGGGTTCGCTCCATAACCATGCGAAACATTCTTCGCCAAGGCGTTGACTGGTTCGACAAGGAAAAGAATGCACCAGGGTCATTAGTCTCCTCGTTGTCAAACGAATGTGCTAATATGGCCGGCGTCCATGCACTTACTCTTGGAATCTTTCTTTCGACACTTACAAACCTGCTGCTTGGTGCTATCGTCTCGTTTATATTAAATTGGAGACTAGCATTAGCTTCGGTGTCAGTCATACCACTACTGCTGCTCTCGGGCTACCTGCGTTTCGCTCTCCTGGATGCATTCCAACGGAACCTCCAGACCCATCATATCCGGTCCAATACATATGCCCTGGAAGTCGTGTCATCTCTCCAGACAGTCGCCGCTTTGGTACAAGAGAAGCCGGTTTTAAAGAAGTATTCCAGCATTCTGAAAGAGGCGACATCTACAGCTTCAAAATCCGTCCACAAAGAAGCAAGTCTGTTTGCCATCTCTCAAGCACTGACTTACTTTGCTAATGCGTTCATCATCTGGTACGGCGCGAAGCTGATTGGCGAGCATCATGCTGATCTATACTCTTTTTTCGTCTGCTTTATTGCCATTGTCTTTGGAGCTCAGGATGCGGGAGAGTCATTCAGCCGGTCACCGGCCCTTAACAAAGGTCTTCTATCTGCTCAAAATGTGCTGAATCTCTATCGCCGAGGCCCTCTTCCTATTGACTCCGATTCGAAGTACGGTAGTAAGGGTGTTGAGGGAGGGTCTATCACCTTTGAAAAAGTTAGCTTCTCTTACCCATCTCGGCCAGGGGCGCCTGTCCTTAATAATTTCAATCTCGACGTTCCGCAAGGTAAACATGTTGCGCTTGTGGGTCCCTCAGGCTCTGGAAAAAGCACAATTGTATCCCTAATCGAGCAATTCTACAGGCCTACCAAAGGAAGAATCCTTCTGAACGGCTTCGATATCAAATTTCTCAACGTGCGACGATATCGTGACACCATCGGGCTGGTGTCTCAAGACCCGAAATTCTTTTCCGGGTCCATTAAGGAGAACCTACTCCTTGCAATACCCACTTCTCGCAATTCAAAACTACCTGATACGCCCAACGACGCTACTCTAGAAGCAGTATGTCGAGAAGCCAACATCCTTGATTTCATCCAGTCTTTGCCACAGGGGTTTGATACCCCTTGTGGTGGGAGCGGCATGGATACAAACTACATGTCTGGCGGCCAACGCCAGCGCCTCGCTATTGCTCGTGCTCTTATTCGAGACCCAGCTTTGCTAATACTCGATGAGGCCACCTCTGCCTTGGATCCGACATCGGAAGCAGCAGTCTTACGTGCACTTGAGCAAGCGACCCGGGATCGCACCACCATTACGATCGCTCATCGCCTAGCATCTGTCCGGAAGGCTGATAGTATTGGTGTGTTAGTCGAGGGTAGGATCGTTGAATGGGGGAGCCACGACGTACTGATGGCAAAGCGTGATGGTGTGTATCGAAAGATGTGGCTGACACAAGAGAGGAACCATTCCTCCAGTACGTAGACAGATTGATACCCATAGTATATTGATTTTCTTTTTGCCTTCTACTGCAATCGAACTTGTAAAAGTAAAGAGACCTCTACAAGCACCTTCTACCATAGTAGAGGATGTTGGAATTAATAATAATGTATATGGTGGATGATGCTGTGACAACATCGGTCACCTTTTACTTCACCAGAGGATCTCAAGGTATGGACCGTAGATGACCCCTACTTTTTCACACGTATGCTTCCCATTGAAGTATCAGAATGTAACATAGAGATGGCCATCCCACGTTCTTCCGTATTTCCAAGTCAGCATCTGAGGCTATAAGGAAGGCCTTGATGGCTCCATCTGCTCATCATGGAGGCTCAGAGGCAACTAATAATAGAGGGGTGCAGGTAATATCCGTGGTAGAGCATATGGTGAATGAAACGAGACATTGTTTGAAGTTTTGCTGCCGAGACATCATAGCCCGTTGTGAAGGAGATTTCATTGCTGGCAGGATATTGATAGGAACGGAGTAGTTATCGCAGGATCATTGCAGGGCCGAGCCACGTTTCGTGATAAGGGTTAGTGCGTGCTTTAAGGTTCGGGTGCACCCGCGTCTAGTCTCAAAACAGCTGCTGTACATCCGAAATCGCTGGCTCACGCGTTGGCCATTTCTTTCAACGAACAAATTGCTGTCTCTTGTGGCCAGAATTAACAAGCTGTATACCTAAATGAAAAGACTTTAGACTATAGCACATTACCCACCATGGCTTCCAATATCCCTACCTTCGTCTTCCCTCGGACCCCAAGCCCCGATCCTGACGATACACAAGACAATACCGGCTTAGGTCTCCATGGATTTCAAAACTCCCCTACCAAATCAGCCTTCGACCCCTCTGCCCTTTCTCCAATGGACGAGAGCTTTCCTATGGGACGTCGTGGCCCGGCACAGTCACTCGTGGGAACGCCGTCGAATCCCCTAAGCCCAACAGATACGAATTCGCAGTACAGTCCCATGTCACTTGGCACACTCGATAGCTCTGGTAGCTACAACAGTGCCGCGTCAGAGGTAGACAAAGGTGTTTTCAACTTCCAACCAGCCTCGTTGGCTAAGTCTCCGGTCTCGAAATCTGTGAGTAGGCCCTTTCAACGATCTACAGGTGGAGATGCTGATTTCTATGCTGCGTAGAGTGTTGGTCAAAGAAGAGGCCATAAATATAAACACAGTAGCGTTTCCCACCAGTTCTTTCTCGAACCCGCTCCTCGCGCTCCTCTCGCTCTCCCAAATTCCCTTCCAGTACCCACGCTCAAGGAATGCCGAAGAAGTATGTCGAGAGAACAAAACACCCGCTTCTGGTGGAGCATCTGTCATATGGCCGTTGCAGCCTATACTCTGTCAAGCGCCGAAGGATCTCTAGCCCTCACCGCACTCTCTCATCTTATCCTCTTCGACTCCCTTGGCGCCATGCTGTGCGTGGTCGTCGATATCCTTGGCAACTTCGAGGTCTGGAAGCGCTCTAGCGTGCGGCATCCCTTTGGTCTCGAGCGCGCAGAAGTGCTGGCTGGTTTCGCCATGTCTGTGCTTTTGCTGTTCATGGGCATGGATCTGATATCGCACAACCTGCAGCATGTGCTTGAAGGTATGGGCCATGAACCACATCAGGTCCATGACCACGAGCGAGTCTCGCCCGGAGAAATCGACGCTGCTGCCCTGCTCGCCATTGTCTCTACCGTCATCTCCGCGCTCGGCCTCCGCAATCATGCCAGGATCGGCAAGGTCATGCGATTCGCCTATATCGAATCTCTCCCCTCAATCCTCGGCAACCCATCCCACTTCCTCACAATCTCCTGCTCCCTCCTCCTGCTCCTCCTCCCCCTCCTCTCAATAAAAGTCTACCTCTGGCTCGATCGCGCCCTCTCCTGCACCATCGCCATCTCCATGTGCGTCCTCGGCTTCCGCCTCGTCAAAACTCTCGGCTTCATGCTACTGATGTCGTACTCGGGCAACGGCGTCGCAGAAGTGATGCGCGATATCGAGTCCGATCCTTCAGTCACGGCGATCGAGGAGGCCCGATTTTGGCAGGTGCATTATGGGCTGTGCATGGCGAATCTGCAACTGCGGGTAAGGGGCACGGAGGATGGGTTGCACCAGTTGAGGGAGCGGGTTACGAGTTTGATTAAGAACCGGTTGGGGGGTGGATATGGGAGTGGGGGCCAGCGGTGGGAGGTCAGTACGCAGTTGAATTTGGATCGCTTTTGAGATTGCTCGGATTGGAAAGTTGGCAGAAGAAGCGAGGATATGACATGATGAGAGCGTTTCAGTGTATATATTGGAGAGATGTCGATATCGATGTTGCGGTTCGTGATTGCATCATCTTGTGAATGTAACCCTGAAGGATTTCCAACTGCGCGTTTGCTTCCCCTTCACATCTTCTCACTCACTCTTTTCTTGTCATGCCACGGACGTGTCGATGCATCCCTATCGAAACTCCTCTAACCGCCGAATAGAAGAAACAACCATTTGAAAACCCTATTGGACCAGAAAAACTACAGCAGGTCGAGTCATCCTAATGAAAATCGATCCGGGAGGTTTTGTTTGACAACAAACACGTGCCTCTCGCTTAACGACAGCGCTAAGGGCTCCATCCGACGAATGGAGAAATAGGATTCGATGGAAGTGTTCTTGAGTTAGTTTAAGGGAACAGATTGGCTTCTCGGGCAGCAAGACAAGTAAATAAATCACGGGGAGTTGCTCAGATGGCTTTCAGAAGATTAAAAACAGCTATCCCCTTCGAGACAAGTCTGCTGCCAAAACCCCACAATGGTACTTCAAAATCCACCTGATAAATCCCAGCGTCGTCCGACATGACCGTTTCGCAAACCCGAATATTCGACTGATAAAATCTCGAAGAAGGAAGTTGCAAAATGCCGGGCAAATCGCCAAAACACACAGCATCAAAAACCTTCTCAAACCCCCCCTTCTTCCGCCTCCACCACCCCCGTACGCACCACCACCCCCACAAAAACCAGAACGCGCAGCCTACCCGTATAAAAGCCAACCGCCTCAGAACCCGACGCCACACCTCATAGGCCCCGTGCCTGCTCCCTCCAAAACAGCCTCTCCGCGGCATCTCGAAAGCGATCTAGAGCGTTACCTGGCGAGCGATTGTCCGAATCTGTACTATTACATTCCGAGATCTGGTCTTCGACCAGCCTGACGGAATCCTGCAGGTCGTCGTGGGTGGGTTCTGACGGATTCGGAGTGTGCACCGTTTTCCTCGTTAGTTTTGAGCTTGGGGGCTTGCGGATTTTGGGGGTTTGATATAAATGGGGGCGGGGACGGTTTCGGTTGTGCTGGGCTGCGGTGGTGTCGAGGTGGGGGGTGGTGGCGTGGTCGGGGTAAAGTGCGTTGAGCTTGGTGTTGGGTGGTGTTGGGTTGGGGTTAGGGGGGGGGGGGGGGGGGGATAGGGGTTATAGGGGATATATGCGGGGGTTGGGGAGATAGGGAGTTCCTCTAGAGCAAGTACTCCCATTTGCTCGGTTACATTCTCTGATCATATCGTGAGCGATTCTAGGGCTTGGGCCATGTCCTCTTGTAGATTAATAAAGTTGCTCCAAACGGTCTAGCGCTTTGGGGAACATTATTTGTACCATAGCTCAAGTCTGAGCTTTTTGGGATATGGGTGATGCCATGGTGATGGTCAGGGGTAGTCGGTGAAGGAAAGGATCGTTGAGTGATGGTTTGTGTGGCGTGATTCACACCATAGTGATATAAAGTGGCTAGGGCGAGCGACTGTCCTCCGTCATCGATGGTCCGTGAAGATATGGCTGCGTAATGGAATTCATGAATGCGTAATGCAAGATAAGCCTTACGGATTGTTCGTCGTGTAAGATCCAGCTCTTTTACAACGTTCTGTGTTACAACAATAGACTTGCCGATTAGTGGCACTCAGGGGTTAGCTTTTCATATGTTGAAGACTACTTTGCCTTATCCCTTTCTCTTTTATATATATTTGTTGGTTGGCACTTCTTGGTTCGAGCTTCAGACCAACAGTGAACCAAGCCAAGGCTTTCTAGATTTGAAGGATCTCAATCGAAATCTAACTGGCTATGTTGAATTAATCGAAAATCCTATGTCTGATATCAGACTTTGTTGTTCACCTCAGATCTATCGTTGATTTTGGGTATATATACTTCTCTCAGTTGGAAAAAATTGGCATCGATACTCACACCTTCTACATGCTTCCTTGCATATTTGTTCAAGGCTGCTGATATGGAAGGTCAATACCATCCTAAGCGGAGCACGAACAGGACAAGGAGATTTTAACTTCAGATGAGCTTCGGATTAAGGTGAGTTTTTAATGTGATATTCTATTGACCTGGACACTTCCAGCATAATTTAAGGGGGGGAAAGAACGGATTGTCCTATTCTTTGCATCTTGTAACATCTCTGTTCTTGGAAAGTGTCTGCTATCTCACATACCTTTGGGCCCACGAGCGCTGTACAATCTTGGTCAGACATTTTACATGTTCACCATTCTGCAGGCAATGGCGCACAACCCTTTGATACGAAACCACTTTCTCGCCGACGGTCATGATGCCGAAGAGTGCGAAGCGGAGACTGCATGTCATGCATCAATTCAGCAGGCAACGAGCAGGCAACCAAGGAGCGCCGGATTCTGAGGTTTTTGGTTGTTACTGTTCGCTGAGTCTTCATGAGCCAGCTTTGCTTCAGAATAATACATTTACCTCCTCGTGTCGGTAGTCCCACTCATACACAATAAGCACACTTTTACTCATGAGTCTGTGAGCTTTCTATCGTCCATACAAGACTACATATGGCCGGTCGCGGTTACACCTGATGTCGCATGTGTCGGTATGAGCCACGACTTACCATTGGTCTACATCGATATCTATCGTTTTCCACTGATCTATTGTTGTTGTCGATGTGACCACATTTACCTCAATCAATGAAGTTATTTATTCTCGAAGTGATCCCTTGAGGCAGCTCACCGAACATCTTATCTCAAGGCAATATATTCTGGTCCATCACAAAGTCATTGAAAGGGGCTGCGGAAACAGAGGCGCAACTAACCATCTCCCTCAGAGACAGTATGCATACCGTACTTTCTTTGCCATTTAATTATGCCCTGCTGGTCATGAGCCGCGCGATACTCGCTTCGCTAGGTAGCATCATCTTCACCTTTATCATCCTCATAAACTTTCGACTGTACTTATTATAAAAAGCCAGAAAACCTCTCGCTGAGGATATCAACCAGCCTAACAAAATTTATAGTCCAAAGCAGTTATTGAAATAAGTGCACGAAAGAAAATTGAACGCTTTAGACCAAACGTTCTCATCACTCATTCATGATGTTATCAGATCAGCATTGTATTTTATAATCGAAAAGAATTTCCCCTCGATCTTCTCCCTGATGGCTACGCGATGGTTCTTAAGCAGAGTGAGAGTTTTACCACTCTTTTAGGATGAATTTTATCATCGGAGCTTAGCCGTTATGTACGTATCAGCATGATTCTCCGTTGTCAGGATTATGATATCTCAATCCGCACGTTGATAGCTGCGGCCAGCCTCCATACTCATGCTTGTAGCAGCACAGACAATTCGAATAGCTCAGTTAGTTCATGAGATACCCTTTAAGATATATTCCACAGAGATTTTGAAATGTCCCGTATCATTTATCATGCCTTCTTACCTTCCAGAGGCTTAAGTTCACGCTTAAGGGCGTCAGAGTCCATTAGTAAATCGCTGAGGTCAGCGCCGAGCCCTAAGCGCACACTAGCTTCTCTTTGTTGCTTTCCGTAACCATAGATCCCCGATCTTTCTGACCCCATGAGCCACCACCGAAGAGCTCACCAGCATCCAAAGCGTCATGTGAAGACATGTTATGTTCGAGCACACCATCGTTGACCGGTCTGCGTGCCTTCGCTCACCTCAGAGGAACAAGCAGTACCGGCCAATCTTGCCCAACCCGAACCAGGTAATTCCTGGGGTCTTTTTCTGCTGGTGGCCTGTAAAAGTATGCCTCAATCACTAGGAAATGGAGAAGAAATATCGGGCAATGTTGCCCAACCCGAATTAGGGTCCTCCTAGTGCTCGTCTCTGCTGGGCAGCCAGCAACGACAGGCCTCCCTCACCTCAAGATGACGAGCAAATACCGGGCAATCTTGCCCAAACAGAGTCAGGTCCCCTGGGTGTCTGGTTCTATTGAAGACTATTAACGAGAAACTTGCTTACCTCGTTAGCCAACCCAGCTGCCGGCCCTTTATCACAGGTCTTTGATTCCACTCGAGTGCTTGAAGCCTCTTTACACTGGTTAGACCTTCACAGGCAAAGCTTCGCTGGTAACTATGGCCACTTAGCTATGCTAACACGTAGCAGAGCTTTCTCAAACACAGTAGGCCAGATACTCAAAGTCACCGACCAGTATCGTCAACCAACAGTTTCAAGCAGCTGTACTGCGTTCAGCTTGTGGACTTTGTTGGCTCCTTGATATTCAAGATCAACCTACCCAACAATACTGTGAATACCAACGTACGTTCTTCATCTCTTGTTCACCGCCATTGCATATCATGGTAAGCAATTCACCCCTTCTCGAAATCCTACTTTCCGTACAAGAAGTCTAATAAATTAACAAGAGACCTTTTCTTTGGTGCACAATATACTTGGCGTCCTCGGATCTTGTGTCTTCTTCATTGCACATAAAGCTTAGCGAACCCGCAGATCGGCTTGCAAAGAAGCAGGGATCTGTCTCAGACGACCATGCAGTTAGCCACCTTTGGGCCTCTTGGGCATAGCTTGATAACTCCAATACCGGTACTTCGTGCGATCAAGTCCGCTCCCAAACATTGAGCGAGCTACAGAGTACCAGAGATCACGCATAGTCCGCGCAAGAACTACATCATGTTAGGACCGTCAAGAGCACTCTCTCAGCCTTCAAAGGGGTATTCCAACTTTACCATGATATGAGAAACGCGTAAGTGATAGATCATGTAGCCTTTAGCTCCTTCCACGTTTTCCGGAAAGGTCATGACTTGGGGGACGTGACTGCTTTTCGACTAGCTTTCGAAATGTGGACTGGAGAGAAAGATGCCTTGATAGTCATAAAAAGGTTGCGAACGCAGAGGAAGATGAGCGGCGATCAAGTGCCGCCTTACCCACCTAGACCCCTTTGAAGTTCGATCACTCATAACTGCACTTTCGGAAAGGCCAAAGAACTATTACAAGCGACACGCTATTCCGGAAGATCAATCGATGAATGGTTTGGCCATGTCATATAAGCGACCCTTCTGAACCTATTGGAGAATCCACCATCCGCAACTTCAAAGACGACCTTTCTGGAAGGCAGATTTCTGTCTTCTTAACGCCTGGTACGACACAATACCAGTCTTAGATGCACAATCACTTACGTGCCATGGCTTCGTAGCCGTAGCCTCCATCGCCAAAATATTGGGCGACCGAAAGTCCAGGTTCTCGCAAGATTCGCCCTCATACGGTCGTCCCATCTGGGAACACCCCCACGGCCGATTCCAATTTTTTGGTGGTATTACAATTGATGACTATAAGATCTGGCGCCTGGATGACAGCGAGAATAATAGGAATCAGAGTACAGCGGACGAGTCGACAAAGCTCCGCCACCGTTCTCCAATAGTATTTCTAATTGGTTCAATAAAGCCTTACACTGTCCCTCTGGCTACTATGGGATCTTTCCTATCCTTAAGATGTGTTATTACCGAACGCTGACAAAATCTCTTAAATTGGGACCTGAATCCAGCTCGCGGCGTGATACAGTTCGGGAAACTTACCGCAAGCCCCTGGAGAGACGGCCGCCTTCCAAACCCATGTGCACGAAAGGTAGCCTACATCGCAGACTTTGCCAGAAGAGCTATCAGACATGGCCTGGTCTCAATTGGAAAATTGGCAGTAGCCCTAGTTACCGAGGGTGGCCGGAAGGTTTGGAGCTACCTTGTTGTATGGGGGAACTACGATTTGCATGGTGACAATGGTGCTCGCCTGAACTGGTACTCTTTTCTAAACCGGAAAAGTTTGGCTACATCCAAATTTACGCTGGGAAGATTAGCGGCGCAAGGACACGGAAATGCCATCCCGACCGAGGACAATTTACTCGAATTATCGGTGACCCACCAGACGAAAGGGCCTGAAGCATACGAGATACGAGTGGCCGTTAGGTTGCAAAAGAATATCTTGAAACAGGGCATTGGGAAGAGATACATGGATCCTATGTGGATCGATTTGAATATCGAGCCGGGAAAGCGGACCAATGATTGATCAGGATGGACAACGACTAAACTTATACTAGAAGTGCGTCTAGTGTTTGAAAGATGCCTGACGCTGTATCCAAGACCAAGACGTATTTCTTGTATTCCCCCCCAGGAAGAGAGGGATGTATAGGGATCCTCATCTGGTTCTGGGGTAGGAAAAGGCCGATTTGAGGATAAAGGCTCGTGGTAAGGTCGACTTTACTTCTCATAGTGGGAAGCGGACCAGTGGACGATCGAAAGGGAAAACGACCGAGCTTAGACCAGAAGTGAATCCTTGTTTACAAGATTGTTACTGCGTTTTCCGAAGTCCAAGACACTAGCGAGCCCTCATGTACCGTTTGCATCGACGTTTTCCTCGTATTCCCAGGGAAAAGGGATAGATTTCAAAAGTGAATCGTCACGCGGTGGTTTCGGAAAGGCCCCATTGGAGGGATCTAGGGAGAGGCAATCATAAAACACGTGGAGATTGCCTCCTCTTCTATTTGGCTCCTCGAGAAACGGCAGGGACTTAGGGGTGCCCATGCTGTCTGCAAGATTGCAGAACGAAGTGAGCGTGATCTCGGCACGCGCAGAAAAACATCTGGCAAGCTCTCATGCAGCGGCAAGATGAGATAAAAGCATGGTCAATACTTACCAACCAAGCCCAGCGCGCTGTGGAGGAACCACGCTTGGAAGGAACCAACATTCCCAGTACAGTGACTGGTAGCTTTCTACCCCCATTGGAAGGTTCCGACGCTTCGGATCGACTATAGCCTACCGATATGAGGAGCCTTACGAACGCACCAGGCTATGATCGACGTTGTTTCCATGTCAAGCTGTAGCGCCTCGGGATGGGTATTTTCATTGCATAATCTCAGGCCTGTGGTTGCATACTCTTGACGAGCTCACGCCCTTGGATGGGCGGATAGAGCTAAGCCATATATTATTGACAAGCTCAGTGTCTTGACCAAGGAGCTTTTGCTGGCGAGATTTGCCTCATGAAGAAATTCCGTGCAAAGGTCGAAACCATTTTCGGTACTATCGAAAATCTGTGCAAGATAATCTTGTCTTCGAGAATGGCTATTCTCGGTACGCTTGTAATTCCAAAAGCTGTCCTATCTTATTCTCGCAAGCTTTTGTCACATCTCAAAATTGAGAATAAGAGAGGTTTATCGGGCTCCCTTATCTCACTGGGTCATTCTTGGCTCTCTGTATTATTGTCCGTGAACTGATTTGTCACAACAACAGAGCACATGAAGTTAAAACCCGTGTTCGAGTGCGGATAGCATCATATATTAAGTGTCACATGGTGGGCCCGAAGGCGGCATCCATTTTAGGCCCTTAGGAGTGGACTTGATCTGTTGTCTTTTTCTCGAATATCCTCTTGGTTTGTTGCATATTTCGGGTGACTCTGCAGAGCTTTACAAGACAGGTAACATCGCAGGCTGCGGTAAACGAGATCCGAGGATAGTTTGCAAGTTGTATCGGATTTTCGGATCTTCAATGTCTCGCCATATTTGTTGGAACAGTCCCCTATTATTCATTTGGTTTGGGATGTAACGTTGCCGAGTCTTCAAGCAGCATACCTAAGAGCATCCAGAGCCAGAGCGCCTTCGTTGTGCCTTCGCATGAGCAAGTAAGGAAAGATCTACTCGGATAAGATCTAAGTACTCAGACTAGTATGCTTAGAGGCCATGCTTCGAGCACCCACTAATTCCATGGACTTCGAAGGTAAGCAGGCAGAACAAGACCGACTGTCGAAACCGAATTGAAATGCTCTGGACTATTTGTAGCCTGTCTAATCATCCTCGAAGCACAGCAAGAGAAGCCTCAGCACATGCTCAAAGCCGTATGGCGCTTTGGCCTGGCCGATAATGGTACTCCAAAGGCAACATTCCGGAAGTGAGCAGGAAAGGACCATAATTCCTCGCTTCCGGCTTAGGTTTGGCAGGTTCAACAGGCGCTGGCATTTGTGTTGGGGGTAAAACAGTGGCCGAAAGCTTCATGCAATACCGAGCTAGTCATGGCTTATCTCAAGCTCACCGTGGTCGAGAAAGGAGCATGGAATGGAAGTGCGCTCGCCGGAGCTGACATGAGATCAGACTGAGGGTAGTAAGGTTCTTCTATTGGAGGGACTGAGCGGATGCATTGGCCGTTCTGCAGGCGAAGGCGGATGTGGAGCAGCTGATTGTAACGTGCATTGGACACGGCAGTATCATCAACATCAGCCATTGCAGACCAGTCCTCCATCGCCACCAGCTAGTTGCGGGAATTAGGAGTAGATGCTGTTACAAACTCGGATTAGAGTGTGGCATGTTGCGAGGAAATAAACCTGCTGGTGGTCTTGTCGCAAGTATTCACGGTGAGCGCATCATGCTATGCCTCTTCAATTCCGAATATTGATCGGCTGAAACCTAAAACGGCTGAACGAGAGTGCGGCAAGAGGCATCGGAATACTGGGCTCTCCATCTCCACTAGGAATTTTTCATGTCAGCATCATTCCTGTAGATGGATGAGGAACGCGTACTAATTAAACGCCATAGGGTCTAATAGGAACACAAAGCAATGTACTAGGTAGTACAAGCTACCATTTAGAAAAATTTCGCTTGGAAACGCAGCAAGAGAATACAGGGATCGTTCGATGACCAAGGCTTTAGGCAGATAGGATAGATAATCACGATGGCGGTGAATGAAGGATAGCCCTATTCTCTTGAGCTACCATAGAAAGTGGCCCCGTTCGACAACAGAACGAAAATGCAGGCAATCCCAGAGACGTTCTTGTTTATCCGTACTGGTGGCCCTGACAAACCTAACAAATTCAACCTTCAGATACTGCTTCGCACCTCACACCGCTCCAAGACATCAAGGGCTTCAGTAGAGGGTATCGAGAAAGCGAAGCGCAGCGGGCTGTAGATAGCGAAAGCTCTCGGCATAATGAGTCTCTTTCGAAGATGAGGCAAGAGCTTATAAGGATTCTTCGGTTTAAAGCTTTCCGGGACATCCAAATCGACCCAGAGCCACTCGTGAGCGAAGAAGCCGGGCCTGCAGCAGACGCGGTTCCTTCCGAGAAACCGGAAAACATAGGCAGCAGCACACGTTCCTGCGCCTTTTTTTATGGCCAATGCAAACTTTATATTCCAAGGACCGTATCAATCCTGAGCTTGACAGCCGTGGCCTAGAGCCAGCTACTGGATGGCAAGGAGTTCAGGCACCTCTCACTCCAGCACTCGGGTGGGAAGCGGGCCTCATCGATTGATTTTCTTCGTGTCCTCGGTCCTGACATTGCTTTGGCGGATGTAACAGCATGTTGCCTCTGACAGGAAGGGCAACAACTGCAACGGATGAGCCGATCGAGATCGTGCGGGTCCATTTGTTCGTTGCAGACGCGAGGAAGAGAGCACCGGTCGCAAATGAGCGGTCCACGGCATGAGATTTCGGAGTTCAAGAAGGAATTAGATCCAGTGATAAATCCTATTTCTATAGCAAGCAGTTAGTGAATAGAAAGCCTGTGATCACCATTCGTTCCTCTTTCATGAGACTCGATATTAGTGTATGCAGAAAGCTATGGATTCCTTGGCATCGCAATTGTCGCGCCCCCCCCCAAATTTACTATTAAATTCAGACATTCTTGACATTCTCAAACCTTTGGAAAATCAATAGAAAAATCAAACCGGTAAATTTGAAGCTGTTCAAACCTTTCACAGTGCTGACATCCTTTTAGCTATGACAGGTCCACTGGCTCCGGCCCTTCGCTCGAAGATACTACGTCTCCTGCTTTTACATTGAATCCTTCCCGCCATCGCCGAAGAGGTTCACTGTCATCGTAACATCGTTTATACTATGCAAGAGAATCTCTTCATGTATGACTCTTCCTTTAGATCTCAGTTTCGTCCGAAGAGCGTCTCCCGAAAGATCTTTCCAGCAGCTGAAGACTCTCTAATTATCTATCTGAAGCAACAGTCATGAGTCATGCAGAAAGAGATGATGTGATTTCTATGAGAAGAGTGAGATATACATGTTCATCAATTCACGATATCGAGAATTCTGAAGAAGAGACACTGAAGCAATAAAAAGAAACAGCGTGTGAGCATCAGACAGAACGATGAGCTGCGATTAAACTGAATTGCCGATCTGTTGCAGCTGACGGCTGAACAGCTTGTCTTCGTCGATGAGACTCTGTTCAACGAGACTACGAGATGACGTCATCAAGCCTATGCATCAGTTGATGAGTCAGCTCGCTATCAAGCCTCTAGAAAGAGAGAACATTCCTGAAGCGTTCTTTCGACGTATACGATCGATGACTATCTATTCTGTATCGATATTCGTGAAGACTGATTCAACAACGAGACTTTCTTTCAATGACTAGCAGATGAATTGCTACCTCTATGCAGTTCCTTTTCGACTTCGAGAAGTATGATCATCATGGATAACGTCAGCATACACTGTAACGCTCGTATCGAGAAACTCATTATCTCACACGAGTGTGAGATACGATATCTGCCTTCGTATTCGCCGAATTTCAACCTCATCGAGCTCAGTTTTAGTGTTTTGAAGGCCTGAGTCAGAAGGCACTTTCATGAAATATGACTCAGCTTCGAGAGCTCCTTCGATGAGTTTCTGCACTATGCAGTAGCTAGAAGTCGCTGTGACCGATTTTCAAGGCAGCATTTCAAGCATAGCGCCGATGATTATATCTTTGAGGCGAATATTAGAACGTTGAAGCGCGAATTGAAGGCGAATAATATAGATTTGGAAGAATATTAGCAGTGTACTAGATCTGAATAGCTTCATATTTACCTGTTTGATTGATTTTTCTAACGCGAAAACAGACCTTGAAGATTCGAAGATATCAAGAATGTCTGAATTCAATAGTAAATTTGAGAGGGGGCGCGACAATTGCGATGCCAAGAAATTCATAATAATATGCATCTGTGATCTTCGTCTTTGCGCACCCATGGCACCAGCCTTAGTTGGCCCATTGGCGTACAGAGCAAAATGCAAGGATCGACATCGCAAGTCGTAAACTCACATTCATATGGTCATTCACGATTGCTCTTCGCACTCTTCATAGACCGCGTCGTCTCTGACTGCCTATTAATAGAAAACCATAGTCTTACCACTTTCCCCTCAGTAAACACAGAAACTACATCAACATATCTAGATAGACAGCTAGTCACGTGGATATCTGAAGAGATTATTATTTGCAATGGACTCTACCGTAGAAGACGTGTGCTATGGAGAACCGGAAAAGACACATTTGGTGCTGAATTTTACAGATTCTCGCCTCGCCTAAATCCCCCTAAAACACCAATATCTTCCAACCGTGATTCCATAACCGATTGTTCATCTATTCCTACAAACTGTACAACAATAGAATGCCCAGAGCCAGGCCTTTCCGATGGTGTAGGATGTAATCATTTTCGACGGTGGCGCATTAAGGTATCGAGACCGCAAGGTGCGGGCTGGGTTGCGCATCTCGGTTATAAGGGGTTTGGTAATGTGAGGAGACTGTCGGAAGGCAATAGGTATCTCACAGGTGCAGCAAGACGTTACTCGTATTGGTGACGTTAGGAATATTGTACGATTAGTTCTCTGGTATATCAACAGCTGTTCCAAAGCGCACATAAGTTTCTGCCTTCCACACCTTTAGACTCGGTCAGGAAACTTTCCGTTGTCTTTGTAACTTCAGCCCCCTTCTATACTCCCTCCTCTTCGTAGACGCAATGGCTCCGATTCGTAATCCTCGTGGTCAGAGAAAGCCGTCAATCAAGGGCCCGTGCCAACAAGAAGACCCTCATTGGAGCCACCGGTACAGGCCCAGCCCATCGCTGGGGATGATGTCCACCTTGACTGATGTTATCTCTCCCTCGCTGTGTTGAAGTCCCAAGAAAGACCTTCAATGGTTGGTCGGGGGATGTCCGGTACCGATTCGACAATTTCTCTTGCTCGTGAATCCACAAAGGTAGATTTTCGAGAAATAGATCTCGCGAGCGTTGTCTTTCAAACAACTGAGGCTCCAGCCTTCAACTCTCTAGTTGACAAACAGCCGGGTGCAGCCGTAGAGAGCAGATGGTTATGATTGTCTTCATAGTGAGGACAACCTTATAGTTGAAGCTGAAGGTCAGGTTGACGGGTAACCATGCATTGCTAAAACTCCAGCAGTTTGCAGATCAGTGTAAGTCGATAATAAGCTCGAAGTAGGAAGCGAGGGGCGAAATAGGGGCGTCCGTGAAACTGCCACCATTCGGGATATGCTTAGATAGCTAGACTTGCGTTGATGCTCATGTCCGTTGCTCTCAAAAGTGCTGATTAGGAACGAGGTTAACATTGGAGCAAGGAGAACTTCGGACTCGCAATAGGCTGGCCACATGGCACGAGGCAAAATATTCCTATGAGATTGTGCAGCCAATGAGATGAGTCCCGAGAGAGTTGATTGCACTGAAAATAGTCCTGGCCAGGGTAGAGATTAAGAGCACATTATTAGAGGGGATCATCTGCTGTTGTACAACAACAACAACAACAACAATAACATAGGTAGAATCTCGGTAGCAGCCGGTTTCTTTGTCCTGAAATCTGTTCCTGATCGAATAGCTTCTTGTAAGTTATCGCGGCTGCGGCTAGGAGAGGCAGAGGTTTATTGGGAGGCGTGTGGACTCATTTCATTGTGGTTGGCAGAGAGCAAGCATTAGAAAACTTGCCCAGCCGTTCTTGCCCTCTAACCCGTTCAACCTCGATGCTTTATAGCCAAATAGACTCAGTTGAGGGAGGAAGCTCCTGACGCCGGAGATGCAATTTCTTAGCTGATTGAGCCTGATTGGCCTTGCTACCACCAAAGAGCTGCAGGAATTGCATGCTTGCCGAGCTAGTCGGCGGTTTTCGCTTGCAGGAAGCGTCCTAACTTCCTCACATGGCATTTCTACGTTCACGACACTGTAGCAACAGCCGAATGCACCTGTAGGTGTCACTCTGCTATCCAAGGCACTAGCAGTGGATCGATCCTGTAAGTGGCTACAACCCTCCTTCACTCCTTTCTCCTCCCATATGTTCAACACGTAATACTCATGACAGGACGCCACAGACTCTCGTGAATAGTACCAGCCATCGGGCATCATCCCCGAAGATCAGAGCTCGTCTAGACGATTAGTCCCTGAGTAGAGTCTTATTCACCATTATCAGACTTGGTTCATCTGGCTTTCAATGAAGAAAAGATTCCAGAAGTAGGAGCCCCACGTATAGACTTTGAGAGAAGCTGCAAGGGATGAAATTAGAGCCCCTTGCTTACGAGCCTTTAGACTCGCCATGAAAGTGGTACCGAGTCTTCTCATAGGTATTTTGGGTCCAATGAAAGGCACCTATCCGCAGCGTACTTTTTGCTTGTTTAGATGTAGTAGTGCTTTCCGTTACGCGTACAGGTGAACCTATAGTGTCACCGTTGAGCGATTTAATTGTACACATGAGTGAACGAATAGCTTGCATGACTGTTTCAACACTGGTGCTTTCCTTTCGAAGGTTAAATACCTCGCTTTCCTGGACTCAAACCATCTTCCTTCCTCATCATCATACCTCGCACATCATTAAGTATATATACTTTGATGGCAACCATACATCTTTAGATCCTCTGGTCCTTCATGGGTATTATCCCGGTAGCCCTGGCCTTGTAGGAGTTGGGTAAGCTGGCAACGCAGACCAGCCACCTCCTTCTCTTACCCTGCTACCACAATAACAACGACTTTGACCACAAAGTCGTACAACTTCTTCTGTATAGTCGTCTCAGCACTCTCTTATATATCTTCGAGCACTCCTGTCTTGTGATCAGCACCTTGCTCGAAGGCAGCTTCGTCCGCGATGAAAGCCTTTTGGAGAAGATCAACCTCTCCTCCATTACCACGACCAGAACCGTAGGTTCATCGCCATCATCAGCATAGCTTACACTGGATCAAGCTTGAAGAAGTCCCGCCTTTCCTTGTCTTCCTTGGTCATGACGGTGCCACAAGACGACAGTGTTTAGTCTGGTTCATGACCAACTTACTCCTCCTCGCCTAGAACCACAACATCATCACCTGTCACCACGTTCATCACGACATTTGTTCTCTCCATATACACATCATCTTGAGGGCTTCTTGGTCAGCTTCAAGCACTCCGGGCTCACTTGCTTATGATCTTATCTCATAACAGCACTACCAACAACGGCGAGCTAGAGCCATTCCCGTATATTCAGACCGCATGACCTCGGTGGACCTTTTTCTTATTCTATATCAAGATCAACACTTCCTTCATGGCACTATTTTCTTCTGTTTAGCACTCTGATAGCATTCGATCATCGATCTGGTACGGAGTAACAGCGCGAGTATCGAGAAGTTTCCCCAAGGCAGAGGGCAATATGACGCAGGATGCGACATTCTTTTCGATAACTCAGACACTAGAATTGCTCATCAGGACGCTTCGCCAGGGGCCAAGTATGTTATACGGACGCTCTCGATGGAAGTGCTGGCACCGATAATCCTACCTATACCCTCGGAATTTCGTATCAAGCTTCTATCTCTGCGTGCGCTCTGGGATCAATACGCGCTTGGAGCACTCTGTCTCGAGCCTTGTCTAGCCTTGTGCTTTACCAGACTGTACACTCCCACCTTCCAGACTGCAGAAAGAAAGCAGCTTGCTGTAATTACTTAGTGAGCATTCTTGCCAGCATATGCTCTATAGCACAACTTGCCAACATAATACGTAGATTAGGCAAGGCCCTTCCGCGTTTCCCCAAACCAACGCAAGTCGAATATCCGTTACGCACCGGCCCGAAGCCTTGGATTTCAATCAATCAGGCGATTAATAGGATACCAAAGAACCAGGACGACCACAACACCAGTGGCACACGGCTTCGCACCTCGATACCGAATACGGGCGATGGGAATAGAGAAAGCCGTGACTACTAGGGCCACATGCAGGACTATATTCTTTGCAAAAACGTGGGAATGGCTCGAGTATAAAGCTTGGGAACCCTTGAGGACTCTTTGGGAGCTGGGAACAATCACCAGTTCCGCTCGGCAGAACGGCAGGGTATTCTGTAAGATACTGGATGTTCCTGCTCGATTATTCCAGTGAGCTGGTACGACAGCTTTGAGATGGGTCAGAGGCTTCGTACAAACATGGATCCCTCAAGTATGTCGCGATGTTGACCCAGAGCTGTGAGACCGTTGCCCGTATTGGAGAAGACTTGGAGCCAACGAAAAGGGGATCAACTTTCTATCCTGAAACCTGGACAGAAGCTTTCCCACTCCGACATCGTTACCTACAGAAGACCTCAATATGTATATCGAAAGTCCAAGGTCCTAGAGGACAAGGGTCAAGAGTCCATAATCAGGGACCAAACAGTCGGATACCCATGGGACATCCGTGCAGATGACATCGTACTTTGACGTGAATGGCATAATGGTATTCTGGATCCACATCTTCTGCGAAGCATTGACACGAAAAAAGGCAAGAACGCAAAGGAGAATAACTTCATATCTCGAGACATGAAAGAATCTTTCCCACTCCAACACCGTTACCTACAGAATACCTCAATATGTGTATCAAAGTCCTATATGGCAAAAAATCCTGCAACTACACCAGGGATGAAAACCTCGTCAATGGCCAATGGTGGCCATTACGACGGCGTTTCTTGGTCCTCACCTCCTCCGACGAACGATACGAAGCAAGACGAAATCAGGAGATGGACAGGACCACTATGCGAGCGGACTAAGACAGCGAGCTCGTTTTCAGGCACCTCAAAGCCAGGAATGAGGGCTTTCCCGAATAACTTTAGGAAAGTACCATTGGTGTGGGCTTGGAAAGTGAATTCGTTCTCAGCCACCTCAGCGGTGGTGGTCTCTGGTGCAGGCTCATATAGCGAGTTAGTTCTCAGCTACTTCAGCGATGGCGGTCGACACAACATCTTGACACATCGCAAGGGGATTCCGCTAGTCCTAAGGCAGTCTATTTACTCCTCGTCCGGTGGTTGATAGTAATGGACGGGCCGCTTTGTGATCTCTGATATGGGCTTGGACAGCGAATTCGTTCTCAGCCACCTCAGCGTGTTGGTTTCTGGCACGAACTCATGGTAGCTCTCTCCTTTCTTTGTTGATTAGGTTGAGCTAACTTCCCGAACCAGGTCAAAAGAGATTCTTCGAACAGTTCGATACATCCTTAATGCTAGCGACCAAGAATTGTCCATAATCGATTGATAGAAAGAGCTAGGAATCGGGTCACTGTCACCCTATACATACTAAGTCGAACTGCATCCCAGTGCTTTGTATTTTCGTATCCGAAAGTTAAGATATAGAGCATAGTGACGGAAAGATATGGGCAACACGTGAATCTCCCAGTCATGAGAACAGACAGGAGAGTCTCGTGTGTCGATTACTACCATGACATGAACCATTTGCGCACGCATGCTAGGGGCTAGGATTACGGCCACAATATACAAGCCGTCGGCGAAACGAACGGCGGTGCTCTAACGAACACAATAGCAGAGTTCCCGTTCCTACCGAGGAGCCTTCCAATGAGATCACCAAGCTCAGTCCTCGACCCCGGAAGCTGCCAGGCGGCGTAGGTGAATTGGTGCGCAGCAACTGCCACGCAGCAACATTTCCACTTTCGTGATATAGGGAAGCTGCGGAGTCTGTTCAAGTGCTGCCCAAAAGAAAGCACCTGCACAAATTCTGAGGCTGATTAACCCGAAGCCGGTCCATACTGCGAGCAAGGTCAACGGAGAAAGTAGTCGAGCCTGCAATCTCTACTTCAAGTCTCCCAAATTTGGACAATGTTAATCCTGTCGGGTTTGCCGCCCGTCCAAGGAACACTGAGAGGCCAAAGCTCTTTCTACTGCTATCAAGGAATGCAAGATATGCCGTGGAAGACAAACACAGGCCGCGGGATTAGTTATAGAAACGAAGCAGAAGCTGACATCGAATTTGTGACGATCGGCGACAGAATAGGTATATAGTAATAACAGAACAGATCTCCCAAGCCACTAGCAGTCCTTAGACTTGTTTTTTTTCTCTTTTCTTGCCAAGTGCTATGGTCCTGAGCAAGACCTTAAACTGCTTAACGAGTATCGGCGGTATTTGGTCATGAAACGACCTCGCTGCCTCCCTTATGATACTCGCGGAATCGAACCAAGAACTGGAGCCAGATTGAGCATGGATTCTTCGGTCTCTAGCTTTCCAGAACATCATATGCGGGACTGAATCCCGAGAAGGTGTCTTTTTTCAAAAATTCAGGAACATTGGGTTTGCGCTGGGACCCGATAGGTATGCAATTGGACCTCCCTAGACTAGAAGAGAGAAAACATGGAGAACAGTGGCTAAAATCCTTGCTGAAGTGCAGATCTCGAATCAGCACCGTGGTTTGGATCACTAATTCCAGAAAATGCTTCCAGCTACCTTTCCTCATGCAGGCTTATCGATGTAGCCGACCTCGCTGCCAGCGGCGAAGATGACTCAATTCCAGATACGCACGGACGCAGCCAAGAAGGAGGCAGGTTCGTCGCCGCTGAGATGCCGATAGTCTTACGGCTTGAAGACGCTGTGGCTAGGCGTCAGAATCGCGCACCAGAGGAGATCTATCAGCGATTGCGATCTGATGATAAGGACGACGAGTTGTGTTGGATCGTACAACTATATGAGGATGATCCAAGAGGCTACAACATCCAGGGCATGGAAACGAGAGCACTTCAAGACGTCCGTCGTCACAGACACATTATGCCGATAAATCGATCATACGGTGACTGAGTTTGGCGAGAAGACCTCGCAAGACAGAGCACTGAGATAGCAATGCCCCTACAGCTGTTCCTCGAGGCTTGCGACTAAGATATAAAGTCGTAATGCACATGGGGTCTTGCGAGAGCTGGCCCCTCAAATCAAGAAAGGAAATTCCCTTGCAGCTGGGCAGCTTCTCTGCCACTCAACAGAACGGCCGTGATCTTGTATTGATGACCCCGATTCGACCGAGAGCGCATTTACAACACACACCACGGCCACCACATTCAAGGGTACATTGGCCCTCTTTGCTTTCGCGATTCATCGAATACATCGACTTTACAGGAATTGCCTGTAATTCTAGCGAGGGTGCATCACTTCTCCTAACGTCCATGGTCCTGAAGACCTCTCCTGGATCCAATGCAGCCCTAGGAAGCCGCTTGGCTTTCTTCGAGGATGCACAGGATAAAGTCCGATTGATGGTGGCAATTTTTGCTCCTCAGGCAACACTGATACCTTATTCAGCCCTATCCATAAGATCATCGAAGACATGTTATCTAGTCGTCTTACACTACCCTCAGGAGCTTACAATTCTTGGTGGAGAATAGTTGAGTTTGGTGATTGAGAGGCGAGGCTTCTCGGCCATTGGAAACCTTCGAGACGATTAGAATCGGTCTTTGTAGTGGATGGTTGTCCAGAAAAATGACAACGCCCTGCCCTTCCGCGAACAAGGAGAATAGTTGAGTTTGGTGATTGAGAGGCTAAGCCTCTCGGCCATTGCAAACCTTCGAGACGACCAGAATCGGTCTTTGCAGCGGATGGTTGTCCAGAAAGATGACAACGCCCTGCCCTTCCGCGAACAAGGAGAATAGTTGAGTTTGGTGATTGAGAGGCTAAGCCTCTCGGCCATTGCAAACCTTCGAGACGACCAGAATCGGTCTTTGCAGCGGATGGTTGTCCAGAAAGATGACAACGCCCTGCCCTTCCGCGCACAAGATATTGAAGAAGCAGCATTACCGATGCGCTAAGCTTATGAAAGGAAATTTTACACAGACATTAGCAGCTAAGGCTCTCCGCCAAAGGACGATTGACTGAGAAGATGATAATGCTCCACCGTGTCGTGAGCCGGAGATTAAAGAAGCAACTTTACTGGTACTTGGCAAGCTTGCCGGAGCTTCTTGTGGATAGCAGCACCTTTGGCCGTGTGCGTGATGACAAGCGACGCCACACGTAGCGACCTTTTTCGACTTCGAGCCCCACGAGCCCGGATTTTCACTCGCCCTCCAGATCACGTTCTGGGGGCTGAAAGGGTTATGGAATTGGCTGGACTTCCGGTTCCACGTGCGCAACTTCGAAGCAGGCTTCTACACCCGTCTATCTCGTCATCAGGCTACCTCAAGTAGCCCATTCAACCGGGTCTCTTGCTTCTGGGCGTGTATGGACGCCGCGAAGAAGGATGCATTGAGCGTTGGACGAGTGATGCCACAACGAAGCCTGAGCCAGCTGTAACGAATAAAAATCCGTATGCTGGACTGACAGCAAGTAAAAAGAGAAAGCATCCCCACAATGCAACTTCATCCGCAACGCAAGTCGAAGAGGAGCTATTCCTCTCTCAAGACGAAGACGACGAGGATGACTCCAATGACTCCGCTCCTCGCATGTTCTAGCCATTAACAGACAACAACGCAGAGCCAGGCACGTTCGTTTGCACCGGCAAAGAAGCCTGATTCTAGTATCTAAGAATTAAACAACGAAGTGAGTAACGAAACTCATAAAATTGTTTTATACTTCTAGAAAATTTCCGTTGAAACTCGTATCACCAATAACACTGAGAATTGGTACGACACCATTGATACGGGGTAGGGAACGCCATGTCCGCAACAGTCGGAGGTGCTCTCTTCTGAGCGGCATTAAATGCTGGATACGCCCGGTGTAGCGTGTGCAAGTCATGTTTAGTAGCCCGGATTTCCGACGCATGTCGAGAGTCTTCGGATGGATTTTAGCGTCCTCTTGGTTTTAAGATGGGATCGAGAGTTTAGAACGGCGGGATAGTAAGATAAGAGAGCAAATTTCTGGCATCTAAATCCGTTGCAGTTACGAAGGTGGTTCTGCAGGACAAGATCACCCCCATCAGTGTCTACACGATTGAGCTGAAAGACGTGGAGCCAGAGATCGATCCCCTCAAAGTCTACACCCGGATGATAAAATTGAGGATGCTGTCCGGAAGGCTCACATCTGCTGATGCTTTGCTCTTGGTACTCTCCTAAAGGGAGATCTTGAACAAACCGACCTCAATTCATCCGAGGGCTTAATTAGCGGGACGCACATTGCTAAAACACTATCGCGGAGTGCCCTGGCCTGTAGGGTATGGTATGTTAAGCCCTGAGATTCTGGCTGAGATTCTGGTTCAGAGTCTTAATGCAGATGATATTCTGTCGCCCTGAGATACTGGCTTTTCATGTGTCGACTTTTCGAACCTAAACGATATTCTGTCGCCCTGAGATACTAGCTTTTCATGTGTGGATTTCTCAAATCTCAACAGCTGGGCGAAAAATTTCGCCAAGATGGCTCAATCATTGGTTCGCGCTCGAATCCCGCTCAGGTCATGACTATGTTCCAGAACCCCTTGGATCTTGAAGTAGATAGTTGCCTCTATTCTAGAAGCTCGTCTCGGTTGAGCAATCCGGTGTCGTACCCGTATATTGGTGAAAGCAGAAGATAGCACCGTACAAACAAGCATACGGGTTAGACTCAGACCCCAAGTCATGCCATGATCTATGCGTGGTGGGTTGAAACCGAAGCAATGATGGATATGCTGAGGTTTCGTGGACAGATATTAGAGCCGCATTTCCCAAAAATTGGCTGGGAAGCATTCACTGCGACGGCAGGCTTTGTTCTTCCCAGTGCAAGCTTACTATACTATAGTCACGAAGTGACCAATCCCTTCTGCCAAGACAGGAAAGAAGTGTGGCGCTGATGATGGCCGATGGAGATGCCACCTTTGGCTACGGCTAGGCAGGTCGGAGGCTCGGGAGCAACTTGGTCCGAGAAAGAAGACCAAGGTTGAAAGGGAGGAACGTGGAGGATGTAAAGGCTAGCACTTCACGGAGTACGTTGCCACTAGATCGAATCCGGCTTTAAAAGAGCTTGACATGTAGCGTGCCGTCAAAAGCCATGCTGAGATTGCACGGAAGGCAAGAGTCCGACAAGATGGGCTTCAAGACGATGCAGACGACAACCTTGATTGTGAGCCTGATGCTGACGAAACGCATCCCCCCCTTCAACTCCAAGGAAGGACGTTGCCAAGCTAAAAAGCATCGAGGAAGAAGACGACGATGCAACACCAACCCAAGTGTTTCCGGAGAAGCGTGCACCCAAGCCGAAGGTAAAAATAAGAGATGAAGAACTTCCCCAGGTTGAAGAGGCAAATATAGGCAGAGCGACTCGGAACAGCTTGCTAGACCACACTCAGCATGGAGGAAGGGAGCGGCTAAGCGCTCCTTGCCCATAAAGCAAATGAGCTGCAAGAAGGGGGCAAAACAGGCCCACCTTGCCTTTAGGGCCAATTAATACTGCGGGCCGTCTCCCCAGTTATGGACGACTGCAAGCCTTCAACCAAGCTCACTTCATGTGGCGTCGTTGACACTCTCACTGATTTTAAGGCCACTTCAGCAGCATTAATATGCTAAGTTTTAGTGAGTTCGAACAGTGGTATCCATTCACAACCACCCAGCGTACGCTGGCGCGGTCCAAAGAAGCGAATCCCAGAACCGGAACTTCGTGCTCGGAAGCGGTATGTGAGGGCTGGAATTATAATGGGCAGTTGATCGAAAGGGTAGGCCAGTCGCATTCAGTGCTCTAGCAATTGCCTTGGTGGCTGCTGTTGGTTGACGAATCGGCCAAAATGTGAACACATTTTGGAACAATTCTATTCAGGTATGTATAGCATATTTCAACAGCTGCGCATCCCGTTGGAATATTGGCAGCTCAGACTAAGAGCTGCCATCGAGCGAGTCCTGATTGCTGTGCAAGGCCAAGATCCGCAGATCAACTCGGCACCGAAGATTTGGGCTCACCACCGAGCTTGGTGAAACCCTTCCCTGATTGTACGCTATGTGGGTTGTTGGCCTAGGTGGCTTTAGAGCCACTCAGACAAAGAGTCCGGCGAAGAAAGCGAGTATTCCAGCTAAGAAGGCCTTTGGGCATCAGACAAACTCCTTCTTACTCGAGGGAACCAGACGAGTTACAGGACCTAGCAGCGGGGTCTAAACAGAAGCCCAAGGTAGAGAGCAATGCTGGCGTCAAAGAGTTGATGGGGAAAGTGGTGGGAGTTCGATTACCATGTGGGTGGTTTAGAGGGACAAGAAGGTAGCATGGAACAAATATATATAGAGTCAATTAACAGAGATTCTTGAGTGTGAAAACATGATCCCGTGACTATCAGAGCCATGTCTGCACAATAGTTTGAGACGGGAGACCTACCGATGAGCTTCTAGGAGCGGTATCGATGCGGCTCTTTAGGGTTCTTTGATGGCGGTGAGAGATCACCTCCAAACTCCATTTGTTAGTACTGACACTTAGAAAGTTTGCGATGGACCAGGCCTTTGATGATTGAGGAAGGAGCTTGGATATCAATATGCACTTTGGCAGCTAGGTGGTCTGGAGGTATCGGAAGCCTTGCTACTTTTTAATGTCTGAAGAGGATGGCGAACAGCGTAAGTAGCCCATGCTCTCACTTCGTTATTGCCGAAGCGTCTTTTTCTCTTTTTCATCTGCTCAATTTCTTTGATGTTAGCCGGGACTTTGGATAATGGGAGTTGCATTGCTGGGTCTATTGTATCTAGCTAAGCTCTTTCTATGTATTCTTTCCTGGATATGGTCTGTTCCTGAAGTTCGTAGGTGGTGTTGATTGTCCGGACGTCTAGGAGGAGATGCAGCAATAGAGCTATGGGTTTTGATTTTGGATGGTTGGCAGCGAGCGCGAAATGGACTGTTCTCTAAGCAATGATTTCGGTTTCTCTGGTAGCGTATTGAGCAATGGTTCCGCCTGGTCTTGCCGTTCTGGAAATGTTAGCTCCTCTCCGAACGATGCTGACTGTTGCCACAGGCTCTGGCATTAGCAATGAGTAGCTATGGGCTTGTGCATACCTCACGTCCATTGCCACTCCCATGGCCCATGTTCCACTCCTTCGTCGCTTTGCATGCATATTTCCAACCGCCTGGCAAGCTCCTTGTCTATATAGCCATACACGCGCGCTCTCCTTACCCGTCTGATCTCAGTATAAGGCTCCAGGAGCCAGGTTCCAAACTCCCCATCTATGGTCTGAAAGACATGTACCTCGAGGTCATCCATGCCAGAGAAAGCTTCCTTGAGCTGTCTGGGGCTATGATATGGACCGGAATTGAGGCATACTTCCATGTGGAATCGTCGGACCTTCGAAATGATGTGTGGGTGGTCTATCTCGGTACGCGTCATCGCCGGCATTATTGACTTGGTGAGGAAGGAAGGGTGGGCGTGGAAAAAGTTCTCTCCGTATAGTATCGAGGAGCCTTCTTCGAAGGTCCTTTTGCATGCGAGCAAGAGTTTTGGTACGAGGTCAAGTGTATAAGGAAGGCGGGGGCGGTCCGGGGCGTAGTAGGAGGCGCTGGACTTTTTATAGGTGAGGACGTGGCGGTAGATGATGTTACGGATTTCCCCCGGGAGGTCTAAGAACCGGAAGGGCGTCGGTGGGGTGGAGCGGAGGTGGAGAAAGTGCTTGAATTTGGCTAGGAGCTTCCTGAGCCGATTTTTGGTGAGCTTGGCCATCGTTTTGTTGACAGGTAGGGAAAGGAGGGACGTTTGGAAGAGTATTCCGACGTGGAAGATGTTAAGGAGACGAAGTGAGAAGGTGGTAAGGTAAGGTAAGGTACGATAATCAAAGTACGACCAAGGCAAAGCTCTCGATACGTTGGAGTTTAAGGTGAGTAAGAGCTTGATGGTGCTGTCGTCAACAAGGACCTTAAGGAAGAGAGGGAAGAAGGAGGTTTAAAGATCGAGGTAAGCCAAGCGAGCTCGCACTTGGACGTCCAGGGGCTAATGAATCCGAAAGATCACTTCGCTCAGAGCTTCAACTAAGGGAAAAGAAGTCCTTACAGTTGTGCTTGGGTCTCAACTAAGATATCTAGAAGATGGAGCAAGAGGTAAAAAGATTGCAGTGAGTTGATCCCGCCATGCGTGTAGGAGGTTTTCAAGTCAACATAGGGAGCGTGAGCCTCCAAAGCATCGCTGACAGTGAACGAAGGGTGTGTTAAGGACCTCAGCGTCGAGCTAGGAGAAAGGTAAACATCACAACGAACAAGGGGCGCCGTCGCCATGAGTACGGTTGTGTCAAACCCCCGGGGGGGCAGCGCATGAGATCTACGACGAATAGCACCGCCTTGAAATCGGTTTACGTGTCGGACAAAGACAAGAGCATATCAATTAATTGCACGACTCTCTCAAAATAAGTATAAGATCAATTTCGCAGCGTTCAGAACCTCCCTGAGGAATGCAAGCTGGGACGGCGGACAAGAGGGGAAAAAACTGTGTCCTGAATTTCCAGATGAATTTCGGCTGCAGCTATTCGGACGGGGATGAGCCGTCACATTCACGCCTTACAAGGCGAATTCTACACGTGATCTACGCTAATCGCGCCTAATTAGGCGACGTGTCATTATAATTTGTGCGTGATTTAGACGCGAAACTCACGTTTTTCAGGGGGGAATTGGTATTGGCTTCATTCATATGGGGAATTCGGGATGAGGGTGTGTTGAGGATTTGGGCGGCGAAGAGGCTTTTGTTGTTTAAGGTGATGTGCATGGGGATTTGGTGAGCTGGGATATTAATGTGTTGATGCTGAGGGAATATTTGTGACTGGGATGAAGCACTCTGACACAGGTGGGAAATTGCCTCTGGGCAAGGGTATAGGAATGCTCTACGAACAAGATACGGAATACCCTGTGACTTAATCGTGGAACATGTGTGGTTGCGGTACGGGTTCCTCGGTGCTTGGAGTACGCGATAGTCGCTGGAGAACAGATAGAGCAGTAGGTCATGAATTAGTCTACCAATAAAACATTGAGTAATATTTTTGATCATGACCTGGATCGTTGTGAAATCCAAGAATGCATCTACCGAAATATTTGTGACAAGAACAGTACTCTCCGTCAATCTAGATAAATACAACTCAGGTTCAGGTATCCAAATCAGAAATCTAACATGCATAAACCCAAGAAGGCCCACATAAAACAACAACTCCAATGTCTATGAATGAAGCAAAGCGAACACACAAACCAGATAGTTCACCCCAAGGCATCCCAACATAACGCTACCCACAATTGTCAATCCCCCTTTCCCAGTCTCCACCCTCTATGCACCCCATTGGCCAACAGCCAGCGGAACTTCAGCTTCTGCAACAACGTTCTCCCACTTGCTGCCACACGGCGCACCCTCAGGTCCCATATCCTGAAATTCATGTCTCATATACAACCAATCCCTCAGAGCCGTCAACTCCCCTTCAAACAAACTTCGTACACTCGGAGTCACAACTTCTGAGAAGTCCCGGATATCTTTACTTCCCCACTGCGTATTGTTGGGAACACAACTTTTGTACAGCTCTTCCAGTTCAAGCAGTACCTCTTTCATATCGATCTGGGCCAGGCGTGCCGGGTTGTCGTGAGGTTTCGGCGCGTGGTGGAGCTCGAGTATCGCAGATATGTGGTCAAGGCGTTGGTTGAATTCCTGACGACCTATGAAGTCATCGATGGGTGAGTTTGCGCCTGGTGTTTGGCTCAAGGCTCGACGGAAGCCGTTCACTGTATCCACAAGGTCTTGATACATCTCCCGCATGGTTGATGTCTTTGTTGGGACCCTTTCCTTTGGAAGGCCATTGCCTCTGACAATGCTCTCTATATCCGCAAGGTATTGCATCGTTGTCTCTTCTGTGGTGATTTGAGATGAGCTGTGGATCTCAAAGGTACCTGACACCCGAAGCTCCTTAAGCGGGCGAAATATGTCTCGATGGAACTTTTCGTTATGCGAGAGGTGTAGCCCGGCGCATGGAATAGTGATGCGCATATTCTCCAGTAGCACGTTGCTAGCTAGTAAGGTCATACAGAGTCTTCGAACATGACTCTGTATCTGCCGCATGTCGAACTCTGTCATGCTCTCATCTGGATTTTGACATATTTCTACATGTAAGTTCCTTGTAAGCGAAAAGTTCCTATGGAAAATTGGAGGCTGCGAATTAGGGTACCAAGTAAGATCTGGCCAGATGTTTACAAGGAACTCATTCTGGGCGTAGAGGTAGACAAGGCCTTCCTTGTAGGTCTTGCGACATGTCGACAGGATGGCAGGATAAAGAGCTTTTTGCCGTGGCTTGCTGCGGTCCTTTTCGAGTTGCATTCTCTGCAAGTGACTTCGAGGATCTACCAGTACCTGGGGATAAATCATGTTTCTAACCTCCCCTGGAAGGCTTAAAAAGGAGACTGATGAGCGACGTCTGGAGTTTCTGGTATCCAAGTTTTCGGTAGGAGAGGGCAAGACAAGTTGCTCATGCTGACCCTTAAAACCGATAGAAAGCATGTTTTCTGACAGCGGAGAGTACAGGCGTTGACGTCGGGTACCTTTTGCAGTAGTAAGTAATTGAACGAACAGATGCTAGGTATGGAAAGCAGAGATGTCTATCTGGTAGAATTTGAAACGGTCAGCGTAAGTGCTCAATGAAGCAAGTACACAGGAGGATTCTCGAGGAGAGGAAGTCTTCTGAGTGCGGAGACTCCTTCTTCTAAGCCAACTTACTAAGCTGAGCAAGTTTACCTTGGTCGAGACCGGTAACGGTATAGATGCGTCAAAAGATACTTGTATGGGGATAGCGAAAGCAAGGTTTGGTAAAGATCTTGCGACAAAGTGCAAGTAGGAGAGTTACTACAGAGTCAGAGAGTTGGTGATTCTTTGCCCTATTAATACAGAATGTATGAGCAATGCCAATGAATCTGCATTTGGAATGGTTGCCATGAAACTATCAGACGTTTCACCAGTGATGAATCTTGGCACTTGAGTCTCCTTGCTAAGCACAGATGTGTTGGAGAGCAAAAGTTCATTAGCAATGTAATGATGGCAAACATTTTCGAAAGGTGTTGAATAAAATGTTGTTCTGCGAAAAAGTGCGAGGGCTTGCCCAAACCATCATGAGTCAAGGGAGCATTGTCGCAAGCGAGGACATCTGTAGGCCATAGATAAAATAGTCTGCAAAAGAGCATTGGATCCATGGATGCAAGTCACCTTTTCAATCGACTGGATTCATCAGAAGCGGAAAAGTTCCATGCCAGGTTTAGTAGGTTGTCCACTACCGTAGCTTGGAGTCGACCCATGGTTGAGATACCGCGCTCTCTCTATCATCGTAAAATCGTCGGCGACTCGTCCGAGAGGTTTCCAAATATAGAATCTCGAGAACGTCCTGTAAACACGTCGACGAGGCATATAAAGAGGACGGATGTTCGTTAATCATGAATGCAGGTATTTATGGACAGTCTCTTGCAAAACCAAGTGAGCTCTTTGCCTTGCACGCCATGTCCGGCATGGAGCTGATCTTAGAATTAGTCGGTTTCATTACCAGTGTATCACTCCTTGCTGCTTCGTTTCTACGCATCTCACATGAAGTATAGAAAGTAATAATCGATCCGATAGTAGGCTTATGCCAGGTAACTATAGACGTTGCGACTCCCTTCGCTCTCTACCCGCTCCATATAGTCCTTGTCAATCAATCTATGCCTAGTCAGATTTCGCGTTATCGGAGGAAGGCTTGAGCAGCGCTTTACTTACTTCTCGATGTTTTTCTTAATATCCGCAGGATCTAGAACGCCTCTACTTTTGGTAGCTGCGATAACCTCGGAGACAAGTTCTGCATGTGTGATTGTCTTTCGAGTTTTCATAATGCGAACAATAGCAGCTTGCGTTTCGTAATTCCGATCTGCGGCAACACGCTCGTGGGTCTCTTTGTTTTCTTCTACAGTCTCCTTTGCTTGGATCTGATTGATCTTGATCCGATATTTGGGATCAGAAAAGTTGAGGTTGACACTGAAAGTGTCGCTCTCATTAACATCTTTACCCTTTGGGGTCTTACTTAGCACTCGGTACTTGGCGCATGCTAGGGACTGCAACGTTCTCTTGAGTTCGGCATCATCTAGTGCTGGTCAGTAAGTCTTTATAGTGCTTGCACCGCAAGTTGTCTACTGACCAAGGTTGGTTGCCGCACGGATATCGACATATGCTACTTGTTCATTTGGCGGTATCTCATTGAAGAGTAACAGCACTATGGCTTGGAATGAGCTGACCACGATCTCCTTTTTGCCTCTTGAGAAAGCTGCTTTTAGTTGGCAATGTGCCAAGGCATGCTTCCAGGTCAATTTTCTTCCAGAATGTTTCATTTTGTAATGTTGCTCAAAACTAGCGGTTGCCTTCTGGATATTCCTGGGGATTTCTACGGCAACGTCGGGGTAGAACGGCCAAGCTGAGGCAGAAAGTACGCTCACGTTTAGATCCACAGAGCTCTTGATCTGGCGTTCCTCCAGCATCGATTTATATGACGTGATCTCTTCTCTGGCCAACTCCATATCTTTGAACATTTGCTCCAGATTATGAGTGAAACCGGCTCCGCATTCTGACCTGAGGTTAGTCATAAGGATAGAATTAAGATGGTTGACAAACCGGATTTCAACCGAGTAAGCATGCTCTTCTCTGCGTCAGCGCTAGCACTTCTTTGTAAAAGCAGACGTCGCGCAAGGTCACGTTTGTAGAAAGCTTCAAAAACAGCTTTTCCATGAACAAAGCGAAACAAACTCAAAACTTGATCAAGTTGTTTCGTGATTTCCGTGTCCTCGTCGTCGCTTGACGCGTCCTGGTATTCTTCTACGGTTCCTCGCATAGGATTACTCGCCGAAGATAAAGTTGTTGGTATCACCTTCGCTCCTCCTTTCAGAATCATGTCAACGTATTTGGCTATCATCTCGCCGGGTTTCGGATTGTCTGTACCCCAGGTCATGTTGGTTCTCTTGCTCTTGTTAATAAACGTTTCGAATGCTTCGCGCAAAGTATGACCGAGTCCTTCGTGCTTCTCAAACGAGTGCTCCCATATGAGATCAAGCCTCTTCTTGAATTCCAACAATCTGATAACCATGTCTCCCTCGCGCTCTTCGTCAAACACAATGCCGGATCCTGTTTCAACGATGAACGTTTCGAAAGGATGCTTTAACTTTTCTTCCAGATGTTTGCGCGTTAAAAGGGCATATAATAGTCTCAAAGAGTCTGCAGCATCCTGTGCCAATAGCTTTAATACGTCCTTCGTGTTAAGAAGCCGTTCCTGACGCTTATCTATAAGGATGTCTTCAAGATGTTCCTCTATGGTTGTCCTTGTTGCTGAGTCTAGGCCGAATGTCACACATCGCCGATTCTCACGATCTATGAGCTTGTGGCATGCCACCACATAGTCCGATAGACTTCTGGTAGTAACTTCTTGCTGAGCCCAGGAACGGAAATACTTCACCGAGTCGTCTATGAAAATGCATTCAAAGTGTTTGGTGTAGACAGTAAGTCGATGAAACATTTTTATAGCATTTCGAAGCAGAACTTCACTGTCGGGATCCAATTTCTCTTGCCTGTCAATACCCACGATATCACAAGCCCCTTGCAATATACGAGATCTGACTGTCTCATTCGAAAGTATGTGTAGACGAAATTCGGTGACCGCCATATCCTCAATCGATGGCAATAATGGTGAATGCAGGAGGTAGGAACGGTCCAAGTAGAAGAATATGGAGCGTACAGTAGCCTGGGTAATTTAGCAAGTATCTACCCGTCAGGACGTCAAGGCTTACCAGCTGCGCAGTCCATGCGGACCAAGCTTCGACCACTGTTCGTAGAACATCCACACTGTTGCCCGTACTTGTAGCTGCCATCAATGGCTGTTCCATACGTGCAGAAACTTGCTTGCACTTCTCACAAAGCTTCGTGTATAAAGATGGAGCTCGGCCCTGCCGACATAGGATCTCCACGCCTCTATAAAGCTCTTCCATTGAATATGGGACCTTTTCATTAGCGAAAATTGCCGAGAGCGCAGCATCCAGTTGATCCCACACATGATTGTAGTATTGGTCCGGATCAGTTCTTGGAGTCTTCCTCAGGTTCTTAACGACAAGCTTCTTCAACCCGGCCTGAGGTGTTGTGTTCTTGGGCCGAATCACTCCGTTAGGTTTGCTTCGGATTGCCGAGGGTTTGGGAGGGCTTTCATCGTCGGAAATCTCTATGATTTCGGACTTCTTCGCATTGGCGGTAGGGAAGCTGCTATACATTTGCTCTCGTTGCATGGTACGAGGTGGCGGTGCTGCGTTATCTGAAGCTGAGGATAATTGATCACGTTTTAAACGTTTGTTTGAAGAAGATTTTAGAGGATCCTCCGCCTCTTGACGGGTGAGCTTGCGTTTGGATGTTGCAAAGAGCTCCGAGATTGTGTGTTGGGCCCTCTGATCGTTATTGGCCTTCGGAGTGCTTCGATCTTTCGGCTCCTCTCCTCTATGCTCGACGGAAGGCTTCGAACCGAGCATCAGACCATGATATGATATGGTATAAGGTGGGATGATGCTTCAGCACGGATATGGATTACCTGAAATGCCTTTAGACAATTGGAGTGACGCGAAGATAGCTATCGCATCGGGCATATCGGACTTTACACTTCTACGCTAAGCATGGTGTAGAAATATCATAGGTACGGGGTTAGGAGTATTCCCGGCCCGATGCACGTTCCGGTCCCGTGCACACCCTAAACCCGATTAGCAACCCATACTTTTTTTATTATTATTCAACCACCATTCATAGAATCAAATTGCAATTAATATAGAG